>JAESGR010000037.1_pt1 | contig 595110 bp, 495 predicted proteins | sample 9269771 | NCBI WGS metagenome assembly JAESGR01 (sample SAMN15739572, study PRJNA653492) | algae metagenome | isolation source: Chroococcus sp. CMT-3BRIN-NPC107 and co-occurring heterotrophs from well... | place: USA: Clark Mountains Wilderness, California | collected 2010-04-18
AGCCGCGAGCCTAATGGTGGGATCGCACAGGTGATCACCTCTTCCCATTCCGAACAGAGAAGTTAAGCCCTGTAGCACCGATGGTACTGCCCTCACAAGGTGGGAGAGTAGGTCCCCGCCACCTCATTACTCAAAGTCTCCTCTCAACAAGGAGGCTTTTTTGTTGTATCACACCTCCTCCGCTTTTTGCTCTTACTCTCCTCACTATTATTCCATCCAATTCATTCTCCAGGATAAGTTTTTGGACTATGTTGATTATTCACCCAAATGTAGTATGCTTTTATCAAGCTATTATCATAAGATATATTCCCACAAGTGAGTACTCAAACCTCATTCTTCCTAAACTTCTTATCATTTATTTTAACCAGGCTTTCCTTATGTTTATGTCACATCATTACTTATTATCAGTATAAATAGACTTAAGTTGTACTACTGAATTAAGTATTTGATAGGTTCACATATTTACAATTTGAAGAGTCTTATATAAATAAAAAAGGTAGCCATTACTAGGCTACCTTTTTTATTTATATATAGGATATTGTCCTTATTTAGTGTTCAACCAAGCTTGAGGATTTAGCTTCTCTTGATTTTTCCAGATCTGAAATTGAAGTTCTGACATGCCATCAGCATCAGTGAATACTTCTCCGATCACCTGATTCGCTTTTACATTTTGCCCTACCTTTACATTTACCTTAGCTAATTTGGCATATACCGTTATATAATCTCCATGCTTTATAGCTACCAATTTGTTTACACCTGGAATATATGTCACTGTCCATACTTCCCCATCATATACAGCTCGTACGGGCTCCCCTTTGTTAGTCTGAATGTACACACCAGGATTATCAATAGTAATTCCTTTTAAAATAGGATGAGGTTGTTCGCCAAATTTACTAGAGATAAACCCCGATTTTACAGGCCAGTTCAATTTAGCTTTACTATCTGCAAAAGATGCAGACATAGTAGCCTCTTTAGCGGATTCAATGGAGGCAGCAGCTTTGTTGGCCTCTGCTTCTCTTTCTGCTCTTCTTATCTCTTCTGCAATAAGGTCTTTGATTAAGCGGTCTATCCCTTCTATGGATTTTTTGGTTTCAGCTAATTCAGCTTCAAGTTCTTTCTCACGGTTACTTAATTGTTTCACCACCTGGTTTTGTTTCTCTTTTAGAGCCAGCAGATTATTATTTTCTTCTACTTGTGTTTGTAGCAACTGATCTTTCTCAAGTTTTTTATTGGTAAGATCTGTTTGTTGTACAATAAGAATGGCCTTTATTTTCTCTATTTGGCTTACTTGGTTTTTACGTGCCTCTGCATAATGCCTTAGATACTGCAATCGCATTACTAATTCGTTAAATGTAGTAGATGAGAAAACAAATACTAACCTGCTATAAGTTGTGGTTGCTTTCGAGGCCGCATATACCATTGCACTGTATTCTTTGCGTAACTTCACCAAATCGTTTTCCATTGAATAAGTAATCTGGTTAAGTTCTGCCATTTCAGTATCTAATAGTTTGATCTCTCTAGATATATTATTAATTAGCTGTGATTGATTTTGTATTTGTTGATTTAAGGCAGTCAATTGACCAATAGTGGCTTTTTTTTCATCAGCTGTCTCGCGCAGGCTTTTATTGGTTTCTTCCCTTTTTCGTAATATTTGTTTTTTCTCTTTCTCTAGCTGGACTTTAGATTTTTGCGCTACGGACACATGGCATATGCATAATGAAAGAAACAGGCATATCACTATACCTTTTATTAAATAGATATAAATATGCCCTGTAGGCTGATGATTTATAGATAAAGCTTTATTTTCTATCATATTTTGGTGAAATATCGAAAGGAAACTTAAGCTCTTCATCTGTAATTTCAACTTTTTGATGCTGGATGTTTACTGAAGTTTGTTCATTTCCTTGAGTAGATTGATAGTGTAATGAGACTATACTATTATAAGGAAATAGAAAGGAATTTAAAGGTTTAAAATCTCCGTAATCTACTGTTAACGAGTTGTTAGTTGGCTGTTCAGTCATAAATAATTTAGTAAGTTTCATAGTATTCACACTTATAAAATTATCTATTGTAATAGAGTTTTCACTTTGCCTAAGTAAGAAATGGTCTTTCTCTTTTATTAGTTTAGCATTATCGCTATTCTGGGCTAAGGGCAAGTTTCCGACAACAGCAGCTTGAATGATATCGAAAGTGATGTTGAAATTAAATTTTTCGCTTAACGATTTAAAATCATACGTAGTAAACTCATTTTTTAATCTATTCACTACCAGAATTGAATCTTGTGTGATTAATGCACGCACACCTTCTACACCTATTTTAGAAACAGATATCCAGATTAAGCTGTCTTTTTTTATTCGGATATTTGCAATGGCATTCAGGTTATTTTCAGAATCTGTATACGTTACTTTTGATCTGGAACTGAAATATTTGAAATCAATTTCCTGAACACTGAGGTTTTTTATTTTGGTGGTAGAGGTAGGAAGGTTTATTTTTTGTCTTTTACAGGAGAAAGAAATAAAAATAACTAAGAAGAATAAGATATAATATGTGTATTTATTCATAAAGCTTTTTCTGGGCTATTTTTTTGTCAATCAGGTCGCTGCTTTCGCCTAATTGCTTTGCCTTCATCCATTGTTGTAAGGCTAACTCTGTTTCACCCAATTTATATAGTACGTCTCCGTAGTGTTCTAAAACAGTGCCATTTGTAGCTTTAGCTGCTGCTTTTTCAAGATATTTCCTAGCTTGCTGATAATCTTCTAGCATATATAATATCCAGGCATAAGTATCCAGGTATGTTGGATTATCCGGATGTTTCTCAATTAGCTTACCTGCCATCTGTTTGGCCTTATCCAGTTTTTCTTTTCTTAACGATAAGTGGTAGCTATAATTATTAAGTACAGTGGCATTTTCCGGTTCGTTTGCCAATACAGCTTCATAAGAGGCGTCAGACCGGATGTAATCTCCCATACCATTGTAAGAATCGCCGAGCAATACTTCTATATCATTTAAAAGCTGCTTGTTACTGCTCGATAGTTTTTTGCTTTCTTCCAGAGATAATACAGCTTTTTCGTAATCTTTTTTCATGAGAAAGCCATACCCATTAAAAAACCAGAAAACACCCTGATTTGGAAATAACTCTAAGGCCTGTTCAGAATGTGTGAGCAAACTATCTACCTGCTGAAGTTCATAATCCAGGCGGATAAGCTGATGCCAGGTTTCAAATTCAGAATTATCCAATTTCAAGGCTGTAAGGAACATATCACGGGCACGTTGCTTTTCTTTGGAAGATTCAAGCAGATGTCCGTAAATAGCATAGGCTTTAGCCTCATTAGGATGAGTTTTGATAATAAGGTCAGCCAATTTTAGTGCATTTTTTTTAGAACTTTCATCTTTCAGCACTTTTATATAACTGGCCAATATCTGCACCTTGGTATCAGCTTCTAAATCTGGACTGCTGAAAGCAGCTAATAATTCTTGTTCGGCCTTTTCAGTCTGTCCATTGCTCCGGTAGATATCAGACAGAATCAGGCGAGCCTGGGCCTGCTCACTCCCTTCTTGAATAATACGCTCTAGCAAAGGAATAGCTTCCTTAGACCGGCCATTAGACATGTATATTTCAGCCAGCAGAATAGTATATTTTATTTCACCGGGAAAAGCTTCTATTAATTTTTTGCTTTCAGCAATAGCTTCGTCTGTTTTATTTAGTTTCAGATAAATTTGCTGCTTCTGCCGCACTACATCCTCATTAATACCAATGGTTTTTTCTATACGGTCGTAGAGTTTTATGGCATCTTCGTATTTTTCCTGGAAGAGATAAATATTGGCCAGATTAAAATAACTTTCAGGATCCTCAGGCAGCTTTTTCATTAAATCCTGATATACTTTTACTGCCTGAGGGTATTTCTTTTCTTTTTCGTATAGGCTTGCCAGCAAGTAATAATAATACTTATTGCTATCATCCAATTTTAATGCCTTCTCTGCAAAAAGTACAGCTTGTGCACTATTGCCTGCTTTAGCCTGGGCATCAGCCATAGCATAGTTTGCACCTCCATTATCCGGATTAGCCTCCAATGCTTTCTGAAATTGATCTATAGCTTTGGCATAATTTTCCAGCACATAGAACTTCATACCTTCGGCAAAATAGTATTCAGCCTGCGTTAGATTCCTTTCCTTTTGTATTTCACTAACTACATTTTCTTTTTCTTTTGCCTTTTTTTTCGACTTCTGCGCCCAAACAGGGCTTGCCTGGAACATAGTCAGAACTAAAAGAGAAGTGGATAGGCATTTTATTAAAACAGGCGTATTCATTGGAATCTAATTTTTAGTCAGAAAGCGTACATCACCATCGCATGCAGGCAGCACATATAGCCATAAAACGTATGCAGAAAACGGTCGCCGGCTTAGGATATAATCACGTTGTAGTCTCCTACACTTAAATCACTAGGCCTTCCTTCAAATTTAGCAAAATTACCTAACATGGAGTTAGAAATATTGGCATTTGTCACCGATGTGTTCTTTTGAATAATGGAGTTCTTAATCACTGAATCTCTGATGATTGAACCGTCGCCAACAGATACATATGGACCTACTACCGCATGCTGAATTTGTACATTTTTACCCAGATACACAGGTGAAATAATTACAGCATTTTCAACTTTAGCAGAAGCGTCTATCAATTGGCCATCTTTTATATATTCCAGGTAACGTTGATTAGTATATACGGTAGCATCTTTATTGCCACAGTCTAGCCATTCGGTAACTTGGCCTGGTACAAATTTGGTGCCTTTGCTCTTCATATTCTCAAGGGCGTTGGTTAGCTGGTATTCACCCTTGTCTTTTATGTCATGATCTAGCAGATACTGAAGTTCATTTTTTAGATAATTACCGTCTTTTATATAGTAGATACCAATGATAGCAAGGTTAGATACAAAGGTTTCGGGCTTTTCTACAAACTCTGTTATTTCATTTTGGCCATTCAACTTCACCACGCCAAATGGCCTGGGATCTTCGACTTGCTGTACCCATATAATACCTTCTTTAGATGAATCTAACGTAAAATCTGCTTTAAATAATGTATCGGCAAAGGCTACTACAACATTGCCCTCTAAGGCTTCTTTAGCACACAAAATGGCATGTGCTGTACCCAAAGGCTGATCTTGATAATGTATAGAACCTTGGGCACCTACTGACTTGGCAATATCCATTAATTGATTTTCTACTTCTTTTCCAAAGTCGCCAATTACAAAAGCTACTTGCTCCACAGGCTGGTTACAAACCTTGGCAATATCTTCTACCAGACGTTGTACAATAGGTTTTCCTGCAATAGGTATTAATGGTTTGGGAACGGTAAGTGTATGTGGGCGCATCCGTTTGCCCATGCCAGCCATAGGAATAATAATTCTCATAGAGATTTTGTGTTTATATAGGTTTGTTTACTAACTAATGTTAATTCAATTAATAATTTACTAAATTTCTACTGCTATAATAAAAAAATGTCAAACTAATAGCTAAATAGCTGCCTTACTACACGTAATCCATAGCTGAATAAATTGCGGAAACGCTAGTCAGTTATAGCGGATAAAAGCTTTTAGTGTTGCACTGGATGGAGGCTGTCTTGTAAAAGCCAGATGGCTGCAGTAAACCCCAGGCTATGATTTGCCAGTGCTTCCATATCCGCCAGCTCCTCTCGTAGTATCAGTGAGTAGCTCTGCCAGTTGCCATTTTACCTGCTGATACGGAGCCACAATCATCTGGGCAATCCGCTCGCCGTTTTCTACAATAAAAGGTGTATCTGAAAGATTTATTAATAGTACTTTAATTTCTCCTCTATAATCAGCGTCAATGGTGCCAGGACTGTTTAATACAGTTAATCCGTGCTTGAAGGCCAAACCACTTCTGGGCCGTATCTGTGCTTCATATCCTTCAGGTAGTTCCATGAATAAACCGGTAGGAACCAATACTCTTTGCAGAGGCTGTAAAGTAAGGGCAGTCTCCAGATTAGCCCTCAAATCCATTCCTGCCGACTGTTCAGTTTGATAGGAAGGTAATGGGTGATTAGATTGGTTAATGATTTTTACTGAAATGGTTTCCATGAACATAGGAAAGATAGTTTATTTTAATCAGGATGGGAAGATAAAGCTAAAATATGGAATAGACAAAGCTTTGGATAGCTACATAAGTCATGCTTTCTTTTGCTATGGCAACCTAACTTATGAAGCTGTCTTGGATCTGATCAACTTTGGCTTTTCTATAATAAATACCAATACTGCAAAAATCAAGCATAGAAACAAATGAAAAGCCGTAGCCATAATCTGGTTGCTGATAGAAATATTCATGGCTAAATAAATAAATATACCTGCACTCAAGATATATATTGCTGCTGATTTTAAATCATACGGAATAGGGTAATATTTATTGCCTAAGACATAACAAGCCGCGGTCATCACAAAGCAGGAGAGCAGAAATGTGTAAGCACAACCCATGTACCCAATAACTGGAATTAATAAAATATTTCCTACAATAGAAATAAAAGCACCAATCAACGTAATCCAGGTGCCATAATGGGTACGGTCAGTCAGCTTAAACCAGATAGAAAGATTGTAATATACACCCAGAAATAAGTTAGCCAGCAGCAGAACTGGCACCACTGCCAGACCAGTCCGGTAAAGTGGACTCCTCAAAAAAAGCTGACCTAATATATCTAGATTTACACTGACCCCTAGCCATATAATGGTACAAACAATAATGAACCACTTCATCACATTGGCAAACAAATGTGGAGAATTTTTATCTTCGGATTGTGAGAAAAAGAAAGGCTCGGCGGCATAGCGAAATGCTTGAATGGCCAGACTCATAAAGATGGATAATTTATAACAGTTGCCATAAATACCCAACGCATCCTTCGAAGTCAGATCCTTATAAAATCCTTCAGGCAATAATTTTTCCAGCATGGTCCGGTCAAACATTTGATTAGTTATTCCTGCCAGACCCATAATTAAGATAGGATAGCCGTAGATCAACATAGATTTTATGTCTTCTTTACGGATAGTAAATGTAAACTTGGCAAACGAAGGATAGAGTAATAGAAAAAAAGCAGCATTAGCAATCAAATTCGCCAACACTATGTAGCCAACACCTAAGGTTGGATCATAAACACGTGAGATAAATGGTTTTAGAGAAACAAGCCAGTTCTCTTCATATATGTTCCGGCAGAACCATAGGAAAAAGAAATTAAGTGCCACGTTAATGGCTATGTTTATCATACGAGCTTTCACAAAAATAGTAGCTTTCTTTTCCAGCCGTAGTTGTGCAAAAGGAATAGCCACAATGGCATCAATAGCTAAAATAATGGCCAGCCATGAAATAATATACCCTTGTTCAGGATAGCCCAGTGCGGCGGCAATTTCTGAAGAAAACAACACAAAGCTGCCCGACAGCAAAGTGCTGCTGATAATAAGAGAGGAGAGGGCTATATTATAGTATTTGCGGTCGGTAGTTTTAGAGGCAAAGCGGAAGAAGGCTGTTTCCATGCCATAGGTATACAGCACATTGAAAAATGCCACATACGCATACAGTTCTACAATGATAGACATTTCAGATGGGCGTGCAAACACAGCCGTATGCAGAGGTACCAGAGCATAGTTGAGCAGGCGGCCTAATATACTGCTAACCCCATACATGGCGGTTTCGCCTGCCAGTTTTTTAAGAACACTCATAGGCTGATGTGCTGATTGAAAGATGTGCTACTAGGCTAACGCCAGTATAAGGTAAAATTAGCCGATAGATTATTTATATATACTGAAAATTTGTAAAAATTAGCACATCAGCCTACAAGGTAATTAGCATAGGAGTTTCACTTTCTCTGAAATTTTGCGGGACGTTTTTCTAGGAAGGCTTTGGTTCCTTCTTTAAAATCTTCAGATTTGCAGCAGATACTGAAAGAGTTGGCTTCTGTTTGGTAACCATCTTCTTCCTTATTATACACTGCATTTACACAACTGATGACCATTTCAATGGCCAATGGTGCTTTGGAAAGGATTTTTCTTAGAATTTCTTCTGCCAGTTGAAGTAGTTGCGCCTGGGTAGGAACCACATGATTTACTAGTCCAATAGCTTTTGCTTCCTGAGCGGAGATAGTATCGGCAGTCATCATCAATTCCAGCGCTTTGCCTTTCCCAACTAATTGAGTAAGGCGCTGGGTTCCACCATAGCCTGGTATAAGTCCTAAATTTACTTCTGGCTGGCCAAATTTGGCACTTTCAACGGCTATCCGTATATGGCAGGCCATAGCTAGTTCACACCCTCCGCCTAAGGCATATCCATTGATTGCAGCAATTACCGGTTTGGGGCAGTTTTCAATCATAGCAAAAATCTCTTGCCCACGTTCAGCAAATTTACGGCTACTTACCTCTGTTAACGCAGCAATTTCTGAAATATCAGCTCCGGCAATAAAGGCTTTTTCGCCTTCTCCTGTAAAAATTACGCCTTTTATTTCCCGGCTGTCGTATACCTGTTGCATCACAGTACCTATTTCTTCCATCGTCTTATGATTCAATGCATTCAGTTTGGAAGGGCGGTTAATGATTACTGTCAGGATATTGTCTTTTATGAGTAAATTTATATTATCAAATGCTAACATTTGTTTATTTCTTTGATGAAAGGGGCAAAGATACAATAGAAAAACCAAAATGCTGTGGTATCCTACTCAGATTTCGTTACAACTTAACTGGATAATAATCTGATGTTTTTGCCTGATTTATTACACATACCGCTATTTTTGCGTTACTAATTAAAGAATACAGTCTTTAAATTAAACAGCTTGAAACATGACCCAGAAAACAAAAATTACGGTGGCTTATGGAGATGGTATTGGTCCGGAAATAATGAATGCTACCCTCCGGATTTTAGATGCAGCCGGAGCCCAGATAGAGAAAGAAGTAATTGAAATAGGTGAAAATTTGTATCTGAAAGGTGTAAAGACCGGTATTGAACCATCTGCTTGGGATTCTCTGCGGAAAACGAAGGTATTTTTGAAAGCACCCATTACCACCCCACAAGGTGGCGGGTATACTAGTTTAAACGTTACTACCCGTAAAATGCTGGGTCTATATGCGAATGTGCGGCCATGTCAATCGTACCATCCTTTTGTTGTTACTAAGCACCCTACCATGGATTTGGTCATTATCCGGGAAAATGAAGAAGACTTATATGCAGGTATCGAACATCAGCAAACAAATGAAGTAGTTCAGTGTTTAAAATTGATCTCTCGGCCAGGTTGTGAAAAGATTATTCGCTATGCTTTTGAATATGCCAGAGCCTATGGCCGCAATAAAGTAACCTGCCTGACCAAAGACAATATTATGAAGCTAACCGATGGCTTATTTCATAAAGTATTCGATCAGATTGGTGAAGAATATCCAGATCTGGAAAAGGAACACTGGATTATAGATATAGGGTCTGCCTTACTGGCCGACGAGCCTGAGCGCTTTGGTGTCATAGTAACGCTTAATTTATACGGAGATATTATTTCTGATATTGCTGCCCAGATTGCCGGTTCTGTAGGAATGGGTGGCTCAGCCAATGTTGGCGATGCGTGTGCCATGTTCGAAGCTATACACGGATCTGCGCCAACTATTGCTGGAAAAGGGATTGCTAATCCCTCAGGTTTATTGCATGGAGCTATTATGATGCTGGTGCATATCGGGCAAGCAGATGTAGCAGCAAAAATTCACAATGCCTGGCTATGTACAGTAGAAGCTGGTATTCATACTGGTGATATTTATAAAGAAAAGGTAAGTAAAAAGAAAGTGGGCACCGAAGAATTTGCCGATGCCATTATCGAACGACTAGGTGGTACCCCACACTTATTTAAAACAGTGAGCTACTTATCTGCGCCACGTCCTATTTATTCACGTGAAGAGGCCTCCCAAGCCAAAGCAAAAAAGGAACTGGTTGGAGTAGATGTATTTCTGGATTGGGACGAAGGTACGGCCAATGATTTAGGTAAAGCGGTAGAACAGATACGAACCGAAAACCTTAAATTATCGATGATTTCAAACCGGGGTGCCAGAGTATATCCAGATGGTTTACCCGAAACTTTCTGTACGGATCACTGGAGGTGCCGATATGTAAGTGAAGGTGGCAAACCCATTACACATGACTCCATTATTGAATTGCTTACTAAAATGAGGCAGGCAGGGTATGATTTTGTACAAACAGAAAATTTATGCACATTTAATGGAAAGCCAGGCTATTCAATGGGACAAGGTGAGTAGAACTGAAACCAAAAATTTAAGAGTCAACAAACAAAGAAGAGCAGCCAATGGTTTGCTCTTTTTGCATTAAATAAAATACTGGGTAATGTTAAAATTTATAGATGAAAGGGCTATCAATAAAATGAAAGAACATATATAGTGTATTGCAAAGAAATACAAATTTTAATCAAATTCTAATTAACCCTATTCATTTTTCTGCGTTAACTAACCTATAATAACCAGCTAACTCAATACAATTATGAAAAAAAATCAATTTTACCACTCTAAAAAACTTCTTGGCTTTAGTTTTTTAGCTATTGCACTATTCTTAGTTTCCCATATAGCATCTGCGCAAAGTGACAAAGATACTCAACCCAGATTTGGTATTAAAGGCGGTATAAACTTAGCTAATCTATACATTGATGATGTAAATGATGAGAAAGCTAAATGGGGATTACATGCCGGTATATGGGCTAAAGCACCCATAGGCGAGTTTTTTGCTATACAGCCAGAGCTTTTATGGTCTTCTAAAGGAACAAGATTAGCTAGCTACAACAACATCCCTTTTACCCAAGATGGAGAGATTCGTTTTAATCTAAACTATGTGGACTTGCCAGTTTTGGCTTCATTAACTCTTGGACCAGTAAGTTTGCAGGCCGGACCTTATATTTCCTACTTAGTAAATGCTAATGTGAAAAACTTACGTGAAGACATGACTACCGGAACATCTGTAGATTTAGACAGAAGCGATTTTAATTCTGTAGATTATGGCTTATCTGGCGGTATTGCTTTAGATATTAAAGGATTCCAGTTAGGTGCCCGTTATAATCATGGTTTACGAGAGATAGGAAAGAGTGATCTAGCAGGTCAGTTAACTACTAACTCTAAGAATGCAGTAGCACAAGTTTTTGTAGCAATCGGGTTCTAAAGTAATTAATGTTAAATTGCTTTGTACAAAAAGCCAGGCCAATGCCTGGCTTTTTACTTTTTATAGGTATTAGTTTGATCTACACATGGGGGTAACATTATCTCAACTACATATGTTGTATTTAGCTTACTACCTGCATTTTAAGCTTTTTTAAATTCACTAATATATCTTTGGTCATAGCAGGAAGATTATACTCAGGTTGCCAGTCCCAGTCTGTACGGGCTATACTATCGTCAATGCTGGAAGGCCAGGAGTCAGCAATCTGTTGCCGGTAATCGGGTTTGTAGCGGATGCTAAATTTTGGGATATGATTTTTTATTTCAGCTGCAATTTCTTTCGGGGAAAAGCTAATTGCACCCACATTGTAACTAGAACGGACAGTAAGTTTTGTTGCTTCCGCAGCCATTAGTTGGATGGTGGCTTTTACAGCATCTGGCATATACATCATCGGCAGATATGTACTTTCTTTCAAAAAACAATCATATACTTCCCCTTCCAACGCTTTATGATAAATTTCTACGGCATAATCGGTAGTACCGCCGCCTGGAGGTGTTTTATAACTAATCAATCCAGGGTACCGCAAACTACGAATATCTATCGCATATTTCTGGAAGTAATACTCACACCAACGTTCACCTGCCTGCTTGCTAATACCGTAAATAGTAGTTGGGTCCATTACGGCATATTGAGGAGTCTGCTGGGGAGGAGTATGCGGACCAAATACAGCAATAGAGCTAGGCCAGTATACCTTTTTTAGCTTCTTTTCCCTGGCAAGTTCTAAAACGTTTAACAGACCTGTCATATTTACATCCCAAGCCAGTTTCGGATTTTTTTCACCAGTAGCTGATAAAATAGCTGCCAAGTGGTATACCTGGCTAATATTGTAGGTATCTACCAGCTGGCCAAGCTTCCGGTTATCTAGTACATCCAGTTTTTCAAAAGGCCCGGATTCTGCCAATATAGGTACTTTGCATGCTAAATCGGATGCAATTACCTGAGTTGCTCCATATATTTCTCGCAAGGCGATTGTCAGCTCGGTTCCCAACTGGCCACATGCCCCGATAACTAATATATTTTCCTTTCCACTATTCATAAAATAAATAATATGTGCGAAACTACTAAGATTAGCTTGCTCAAAAAATTCAAAAGCATTTAGTTTATATACGTATCTTTGCCCATTATTTTGCTGCTTATTTTACCTATTTAACCAAAAGAAGCAATGGCCTGTTTACCTATATGATAAATAGTATGGAACCTGATTTTGAGCTTTATTTGTCAGAAAAAAAAATAGACAGTCAAGCATTCAAAAAAGATGAGCCAGAAAAGTGGCAGCAATTTTTGGAAATATTCAGCCAGGTGAATCCGGCCAGTTTCACAGTACAAAAAAAATTTCTAATAAACGATCTGCGGCGGCTATATCCATTAAAAATGGTTCCTCCAGTAATCCAACCAGCTACTGAAAAAGTAAAAACTGAAGAATCTAACATGGAAGAACCTAAAAAAGCGGCCCGGCCAGTAGTAAGGAGAGCTCCAGTAATAAAAAAGCCTGCAACTGGCAGTGAAGAAACTAGTGAATGAAATCAAAACCCATAAACACGCCAGCATACTCAATCATCAGCATATTAACCAACCTATTTATGTACGAGACACTAAAACCAGTTCTGGTAAAGGAGTTAGAAGAAATAAAAAAAGCAGGATTATTCAAAAAAGAAAGAGTAATTACGACCCCACAAGATGCCATTATAGAAACCACGGAAGGAAAGCAAGTAATTAATTTCTGTGCGAATAATTATTTGGGGTTATCATCCCACCCAGCCGTAATGGAAGCAGCGAAAGAAGCAATAGATACGCATGGGTATGGCATGTCATCGGTGCGGTTTATTTGTGGCACACAGGATATTCACAAAACCTTAGAAAAAAAACTATCTCAATTCCTAGGTACTGAGGATACCATATTGTATGCGGCTGCTTTTGATGCCAATGGCGGCGTATTTGAGCCATTGTTCGGGCCGGAAGATGCCATTATTTCTGATGAACTTAACCATGCATCTATTATAGATGGCGTGCGGCTTTGTAAAGCTCAGCGATTCCGCTATAAACACAATGACATGGCCGACCTGGAAGAGAAACTAAAAGAATCGCAGAATTGCCGCCACCGGATTATAGTTACAGATGGTGTGTTTTCCATGGATGGCACTGTTGCCCAACTAGATAGAATTTGTGATCTGGCCGATCAGTATAAAGCTTTAGTAATGACTGACGAAAGCCATTCTACTGGTTTTACTGGCAAAACTGGCAGAGGCGTACCGGAGCTGAAAAATGTAATGGGCCGGGTAGATATTATAACCGGCACCCTGGGCAAAGCCCTAGGTGGGGCATCCGGAGGATTTACCTCTGGCCGTAAAGAAATTATTGAATTGCTGCGTCAACGCTCACGTCCTTATTTATTTTCCAACACACTGGCCCCTTCTATCGTGGGTGCTTCCATAGCTGTACTGGATATGCTTACCCAAACCACAACCCTACGAGATAAGCTGGAGTGGAACACCAAGTATTTCCGCGAAAAGATGACTGCTGCCGGGTTCGATATAAAACCTGGTGAGCACCCTATTGTACCCATTATGCTTTACGATGCCGTTCTCTCACAGCAAATGGCTCAGAAACTACTAGAAAGAGGAATTTATGTTATTGGATTTTATTATCCGGTGGTAGCTAAAGGGCAGGCGCGAATCCGGGTACAAATATCCGCAGTACATGAAAAAGAACACTTAGACAAAGCCATTGCCGCATTTACTGAAGTAGGCAGAGAACTACAAGTAATTAAATAGCACTAACAAAAATTATTCTCTAAACGTATGGGTAATGGCCAAGTAGCCAGCTGGCTTTTTAAATGCCTGCTGGCTATAGCTACTGGCTGCAGGAGAGGTACATTTGTTTTTAATCATTTTTATTGCCAATTTTGATTTTTATTACAATCACTAAACCTTACCTGTAGCCGGTTTTTGCCTGTTTGTTATTTTCTCCATGGAAAGATGCAACATCTGGAAAAGTTTAAAGAACTGTTAAGTTCACCCAAAAAAATAGCGATTACTACACACCAGAAACCGGACGCAGATGCTTTAGGCTCTTCTTTGGCACTGGCCTTTTACCTTCAAAAAAAAGGGCATCAGGTACAGGTAATTACTCCAACGGACTATCCGAAGTTTCTGCATTGGATGCACGGAAATGAGCAAGTAATCATTTTTAATGAAGGAAAAGAGAAACTATCGGCGCAGATAATGCGGGATGCAGATATTATTTTTTGCCTGGATTTTTCAGTGTTAAACCGCATCAATGAACTGGGAGAGATTGTACGAAATGCCCCTGGGTATAAGGTACTCATTGATCACCACCTGGAACCTGAACATTTTGCCGATTTTGAATACTGGGATACTAGCGCAGCAGCTACAGCACAACTTATTTATGAATTAATAGTAATGCTGGGCGACCACTCGTATATAGATACTGCTATTGGCGAATGTATTTATGCCGGTATTATGACAGATACGGCTTCTTTCCGTCATTCCAATACTACTAAACGCGTACATCAAATTAGTGCAGATTTGATAGAAATAGGCGTGGAAACCAACCGCGTACAACGCCTGGTTTACGATACCAACACAGAAGCCCGGTTACGATTTTTGGGCTGGGCATTATCCGAAAAACTAATTGTTTTGCCTGAATACCGTACAGCTTATTTTGCTATTTCTGAACACGAGCTCAACCGTTTCCAGTCACAAACAGGGGATACAGAAGGTTTGGTTAATTATGGATTGTCGATAGAAGGTATCGTGCTGGCTGCCCTTATTATGGAACGGGATAAAACAGTCCGCTTGTCTTTCCGGTCAGTAGGCGATTTTTCAGTCAATGAGTTATCCCGGAAACATTTTGAGGGAGGCGGCCACAAAAATGCTGCAGGTGGTAAATCAGATCTGAGTTTGCAAGAAACAGTTGCCAAGTTCCTATCCTTATTACCCACTTATAAAGATCAGCTACAAACTGTCTAGCATTTGCTCAATTAATGTTAGTATGCTGGGCTGCTGAAAAATTTTCCTGCCTTGCAACCAATTTCCTCCGCTGTGGGTCCTTTCAAGGAATACATTTATAATACCTACTTGCAAAAGCACTGGATTTTTTCGGGAGAAAGACTGCACATTTGGTGGTTCTTATCCTCATTATCCGTGTTTTTCTACAAGTTGGTAACCACTTTGTTTTTGAATCTGAGTAAATTTGTTTAATTCTTTTTTATACTTTATAAAGCCCATTTTATTCAATGCTAATGAAAAATTTCAGACTGATGATGCTTAGCCTGGTAGCTGTATTTGCTTTCCAGGCATGTACGAAAGACCCCAATAAAGAGAGTGAAGAAAAATACAATCAAAATTTACAACAAATTCAACAGTATTTTACAGCAAAAGGCATAAATCCCTGGAATGGTACCACAGGCTGGCAAGAAGCAGGTACAGGTGATAAGCGGTTTTATTATGTTCTACAGCCATCCCCTCAAGGTGGAGGCACTAAACCTGCTACAGGCGACCAATTAGTGGTACAGTATGTAGGCCGCTTGTTAGATGAAACTAAGTTTGATAGTTCAGCTTCCGATAAACCTTTACGCTTTGCCTTTAATGATGGTACCATTATCGAAGGTTTTAATCTGGGTATGGGTCAATTGGAACAAGGGCAAGTAGCCGACTTGTACCTGCCGCATACGTTGGCATATGGTAACAGAAATCTGGAAAAAATACCTCCTTATTCTGCGTTGAAATTCCACGTAACTCTGGAAAAGCTGATGACAGAAGAACAAGCCCTAGTTGATTACTACACCACTAAGAATCTGAAAAATGTGGATGATAGTCCAGTAACTTCTTTTCCAGTAACGATTGAAACCAAAACATACAACGTATACCGTATTGTTACTAAAGCAGGTACAGGTAATGTTCCAGTCGCCACTGGCAAAGTAACATTAAATTACAGAGGCTTATTTCTCAATGGACGGGAATTTGATAAAAACACAATTTCTCCTTCCACTTCTTTGGACAAAATGAATTTAATCCCTGGCTTTAAAGAAGCACTTTTGAAAATGAAAGAAGGCGAAAAAGCCGTAGTATTGATACCTTCAGGAGCCGCATATGGTGCACAGGGCACTAATTCTATTCCTCCATATGCCCCACTTGTTTTTGAGTTAGAATTGCTTAAAGTTGAAAATCCATAAATTTAACCCACATTAATTAACTGAAAAACCATTGCCTGCCAAGCAATGGTTTTTTATTTATAGTTTCCGCAATTTTCATCCGTATGTTTACTGTATAATTTATTTATCTTTAATGATCACTCAGGGAAGTAAATCTACATGAAACAACTTATTCTGGCTTGTATCATCTGTTTAATAGGGATTAGTGCTAATCCGCCTTCAAAACCCATTTCTTTGCATCCAGAGAATCCGCATTATTTTCTATTCCGGGGAAAGCCTACTATTCTTATTACCTCAGGTGAGCACTATGGAGCGGTGTTAAATCTTGATTTTGATTACATTACGTATTTAAATGCCCTTCAGAAAGATGGGTTGAATTATACACGTATTTTTACCGGTTCTTATGTAGAAGACCCAGGAGCATTTGATATTTCTAAAAACACCTTAGCTCCAGCAAATAACCGCTATGTGGCTCCCTGGAGTCGCAGCAATATGCGTGGCTATGACAATGGCGGCAATAAGTTTGACCTTACTCAATGGGACCAGAGTTATTTTGCTAGATTAAAAGATTTTATAACCGAGGCTGGCAAACGGGGTATTGTGGTGGAAGTAACCCTATTTAGTTCGTTATATGGTTGGTCGGAAGGATGGAAGAGTAGCCCGTTGAACCCCAAGAATAATATAAACCGTACCGATACCATGGTTTTTTATAAAGTGAAGACATTAGGCAATGGCAACTTACTTGCCCATCAGGAGAAGATGGTACGAAAAATTGTACAGGAATTGCAAGAGTTCGACAACATAATTTACGAAATCCAGAACGAACCATGGGCTGATAATCCTAAACAAGTAGCTACAGTAAGCAAGCTCGATACTGCCCAGCCCGAATGGCAGACAAAAGTAGAGGCCGCCAGCGATTCTTCGTTAGCCTGGCAAAAATATATGGCCGCGGCCATTAAAGATGAAGAAAAAAAATTCTCAGCCCAACACCTGATTGCCCAGAATGTAACCAACTTCGCTTATAGATTGCCATCTACTGATCCAAATATTTCTGTTATTAATTTTCATTATGCCCGCCCAGAAGCTGTATCTTACAATTATAACCTGAATAAAGTAATAGGCTTTGATGAATCTGGCTTTGCCGGCAATGCAGATAGTACCTACCGAAGGCAAGCCTGGCGGTTCATAATGGCCGGCGGCGGTTTGTTTAATAACCTGGATTATTCATTTACTGTGCAAAAACCAGATGGCACCGATAAACAAGCAGCGCCTGGCGGTGGGAGTGTAGTCTTCCGAAAAAACCTGCATGTGCTGAAAAATTTTATGGAGACACTAGATTTTATCCACATGAAACCAGATACTATTGCAGCTGCGCGTAGTGGACAGGGAAACGTATATGCGTTAAGTAAGCCTGGAAAAGAGTATGCATTTTATTTGGAGAACATTCAACGTAATACACTTGATCTGCAGTTGCCAGCCGGTAAGTATACAGTAAATTGGACAGATCCTGTTAGCGGAACTAAACAAAAGCCACAGCAGCTGACTCATACAGGCGGACTACTGTCTGTAAATATTCCAGGCCAGGCTGCGGAACATGCCTTGCATATACACGTAACGCGGTAGTAATGTGTGGCATTCACCTGATTATAGATACAACCTCCCGGCTTACCCAAGAGCCTATGCAGCAAATGGCCACTGCCTTACATTACCGGGGGCCAGATGCCTTACATATCGAGGAAATAACCACACCAGCACATAAAGTATTTATCGCCCAAAACCGCTTACGGATTACCGATATACGTCCTACAGCCGATCAACTTTTTCAATCGCCCTGCGGCAGATACATTCTGGCTTACAATGGAGAAATTTATAATTATCAACAACTAAGAGCTTCTTTACGGCATTCGTATACTTTCCAAACTACTACAGATACAGAAGTATTGCTTTATTTATTGCTGGAAGAAGGAGAAAAATGCCTTTCCCGCCTGAATGGGATGTTTGCCTTTATCTGGTACGACAAGCAAGAAGAAAAAGTAGTACTTTGCCGCGACCGTTTTGGCATGAAGCCCTTGTTTTATACCCAGACGGATTCATATCTACTGGTTTCTTCGGAAATTAAGGGCCTTCTTTCTACAGGTTTGATCCAGAAAAAGCTGAACACTAGCCAGATTGCCTATTACCTACACTATAAATTTGCCCAGCGGCCATCTACATTCTATGAAAATATTTACGAAATAACCCCTGGTACGTATTATACAGCTTCTTTGGGACAACAATTGAAGGAAGCAGGTTCTATACCCTTGGAAAAAACACTTCCTATTTCAGAAGATAAAATTGTATATACCTTAGAAGAAACATTATTTGAAGCTGTAAAGCGGCATTTGCCAGCTGAAGTTCCTGTGGGCTTATTTCTGAGTGGCGGCGTAGATTCTACACTTCTTCTGACCTTGGCCAAAGAGGCAGGTATACCGCATTTACCAGTGTTCTCTATTGCCAATAATCCAGCTGATAAAGCATTTGGAACTAAGGATTATCATTACGCCCGTTTGGCTGCCAGGCAATATGGAGCAGATTACCACGAACTGACGATACAAAGTGACATTCTGGATGATTTTGAGACATTCGTCAGGTACCTAGATCAGCCAGTAGGAGATGGAGCCGCCTGGCTTACTTTTCTGCTTTCGAAAGAAGCAAAATCCTATGTAAAAGTAGTTCTAAGTGGTGCAGGCGCAGATGAATTATTTGCCGGATATAACAGGCACTGGGCTTATTACCAATATCTGAAGCATTATCATAAGCTAGTAAATCTATTGCCTACCCTTAGAAAAACAGCTTCTATAATTCCTGCTGGCCGCAAAATGCCCTTCCGGAAACCACTGAGGTTGTTGCAGAAACTAATATTACAAGCAAATGCTTCCCCCGAGCAAACATTTCTTAATTTCACGGCTCATTTGAGTTTAGGCAACCGTCTACCTGCAAAGGAGCCTTTAATAGAAATGGATAATAAAGCAGTTGAGCAATATTTACAAAAAGCGCTCATCTACGATCAGACAAACTACCTTTCAGCTGACATCCTCACCCTAACCGACCGGATGACTATGCAACATAGCCTGGAAGCGCGGTTGCCTTATCTGGATGCAGAAGTAGTAAAGCTAGTTAATGCATTGCCAGCAACCTTTTTATTAAAAAATGGAAAGAAATGGCTATTGAAAGACATACTTGGCAGAAGAGGTGGACAAGCGTATGTAACAAGGCCGAAAGAAGGCTTTGGGATGCCTTTTGGTGCCTGGCTGCGAATAACTAAGGGTACACCCTTTATTCAATTGTTGAGAGACAAGGATAATGGACTGTATCAAACTATACCCTATGAGCAGGTAGACCAGTTACTGCAGGCACATATATCTGGCAAAATGGATTATTCATCCGAATTATGGACAATTGTTTTACTAGCAGCCTGGCTAAAACAACATTTTTCTTGATGTGTCTTTGCCTGCCAAATTTTACGCAAAAGATGCTTCCAGAATGTAAGTTTCTTGGGATGAATACAAAGGTTATATAGTAGTGCTAAGCAGATAAAATACTAAATTTGCTAATTGCTATGGAAAGTAACAAATGAACATACTCTACATTCACCAATACTTTAATACGTATGCAGATGGAGGCTCCTCCAGATCCTATTACCTGGCGAAAGCGCTTGTAGAAAGCGGACATAGAGTAGAGGTTATTACCAGTCATAATCAAAAGAAGTATAGAAAGTCGGAAATAGAGGGTATTACCGTTCATTATCTACCTGTTTACTATGACAATCGCTTGGGGTTTAGTAGCCGTGTATATGCTTTTCTGAAATTTGTTTTGAAATCCTATCTACTGGCTATCAGGATGAAGCAAGTGGATCTTTGTTATGCTACTTCTACACCTCTTACGGTAGGGATTATCGCCTGCCTGCTGAAAAGATTCCGGCATATTCCTTTTTACTTTGAAGTCAGGGATTTGTGGCCGCAAGCCCCCATAGAAATGGGTGTAATTAGCAACAGCTATTTGAAAAAAGCGCTTTTTTTACTAGAGACATATATTTACAAGCAGGCAGATAAAATTGTCGCACTCTCTCCTGGAATTGCGCAAGCTATTATTTCTAAAATAAAAGATACGGCTAAGGTGCATATGGTCCCAAACATGGCTGATTGTGATTTTTTCGAGTTTGATGAAGAAGCGGTTTGCTATGGCTCGCCTGAAAAGCGTACCAATAAATTTACTATTGCTTATTTTGGTGCAGTGGGTCAGGTAAATTATCTGGAAAGCTATCTAGAAGTTGCCAGGTTCTTTCAAGAAAAGAACCTGACCAACGTAGAGTTTCTTATGATAGGCAAGGGCAGCCAATGGCAAAACTTACGGGAAAAGGCTAAGCAACAAGGAATTACAGCTATGCAATTTTTACCCTATATCAGCAAATATGAGCTTCGGGAAATATTAAAGCATGTAGATGCAGTATACATATCTTTTGCTCAATTACCTGTTCTAGAAACCAATAGTCCTAATAAGTTTTTTGATAGCCTGGCAGCAGGCAAACTATGCATTGTAAATACAACTGGGTGGATACAAACGTGTATAGAGCAAGCAGGCTGTGGTTTTTATGCTGCACCAGATAAACCAGAGCAGTTTTATCGAAATATACTTCCTTATATGGCTAGTAAACAGAAACTAGCTGAAGCAAAAACGGCTGCCAGGTTGCTAGCTGAAAAACAATTTTCAAGAGAAAAACTCAGCCAGTATTTTAGTAATCTTTTCTCACCTATCCCTGGTAAAATAGCCAACTTGCAGAAACCTGTAGTGGTAGGAGAGGAAACAAATTAAAAGCCTGTTTAGAAAATACTAAACATATTGTTAACATAATTTAAGTAACATAACCTGCTTTTTAGAGTTATGTTAATACTATAGCTCTCTTTAAATGCTTGCCTTTCTTAAAAGCAGGATAAGGCATACTAACAGATTAAGTCAATTGTCAATAGTGCAAATGAATGTGTATGCAGGTTTACGGGTAGTGGCATATAAAATTTTCTTATGCTTCGTTGTTGCTTTCGTAATTTTCTCCAGAGGTAATGTAGTTAATGCGCAGAGTAATTTTTCAGTTAGCGGATATGTAAAAGATGCTGATACAGGCGAAGACCTGGTAGGAGCTACCATTTACGCTCCGGCATTAAGTAAAGGTACCACCACCAATGCTTACGGTTTTTTTTCCCTTTCCTTGCCAGCAGACAGTGTTCAGCTGGTTGTTTCTTATATTGGATACCAGCAAGTTAACCAACGCCTGTTTTTAAACCGGAATACACAGCTTACCATTGCTCTTTCCCCTGAAAAAAGGGAATTGCAGGAAGTGGTTGTACAGGCCGAATCGCTACAGGACAAGCTCAATCAAACGCAAATGAGTGTGGAAAAGCTCTCTATTAAAGAGATAAAACTGGTGCCAGCTATATTCGGGGAAGTAGATATAATAAAAGTATTACAATTGAAACCTGGCATACAATCGGGTGGAGAAGGGGCCAGCGGCTTGTACGTACGTGGGGGCGGCCCTGATCAAAACCTGATTCTGTTAGATGAAGCTACTGTCTATAATGCTGCACACCTGTTTGGTTTCTTCAGTATATTCAATCCGGATGCGGTAAAAGGAGTAGATCTCTACAAAGGTGATTTCCCAGCTCAATATGGGGGGCGGTTGTCGTCGGTGGTGGATGTAAAGCTGAAAGATGGCAACGACCAAAAATTTACTGGCTCCGGAGGTATTGGAGCTATTGCATCCCGTCTTACCCTGGAAGGTCCATTAGTGAAAAATAAATCATCTTTTGTGCTATCTGGCCGGCGTACGTACTTTGATGCATTTACTCGGGCACTTAACCGGGCTAACAGAGACAACGAAGACTATAACGAAATACCAGATTATTATTTCTATGATCTGAATGCAAAGGTAAATTATGACTTAGGTGAAAAAGATCGCCTATTTGTTAGTGGTTATCTGGGGAGAGATAAATTTGGGTTTCAGGGAGACAATTTTAACGTTAACTTTAACTGGGGTAATAATGCAGCCACTGTCCGGTGGAACCATATTTTTAGCCCTAAACTATTTGCTAACACTTCTCTTATTTATTCCGATTACAAGTATACAATTGAAAATAAGTTTGACATATTTAGCTTTACGCTGGGGTCTAACATCCGCGATATAGGCGCTAAAACAGATTTTTATTATACAGCCAATGCCAATCATACCATCCGTTTTGGGGGGCAGTATACCCATCATACTTTTGACATTGGACGCTTGCAGGCAGATAGTGAAGATGGAACAATAGCATTTAACTCCGGGCAAGGGCTCAGCGGATCAGAGATAGGGGCGTATGTGTCCAGTGAATTGTCGGCAGGTCCATTGTGGCGGTTTAACAGCGGACTCCGGTTTTCCGGGTTTGAGAACAAAGGGAAATGGTTTGGAGGAGTAGAGCCCAGGCTGGCTACCAGATATAAACTAAGTGAAAATACCTCTTTAAAAGCGAGTGCCTCCCGCATGTATCAGTATGTGCATCTAGTGGCCAATTCCGGTGCTTCCCTGCCTACAGATATTTGGTATCCTTCCGGCAGGCTTGTACAGCCACAGCGTTCTGATCAGCTTGCCGCAGGAATCAGCACATTATTATTTAAAGGCAAGTTATTGCTGACTAACGAGGTGTACTACAAATGGATGAAAAACCAATTGGACTTTCGCGATGGAGCGCAGCTATTTGTTAATCCGCGGCTGGAAGAAGAATTTGTTTTTGGCCGGGGATGGGGGTATGGCAACGAAATATACCTGGAAAAACGGGAAGGCCGCACCACTGGCTGGATTGGCTATACACTTTCCTGGACATACCGCAAATTTAATGATATTAATAATGGCAATCCCTTTTTTCCCCGATATGACCGCAGACATGATGTTTCAGCTGTGCTGATTCATGAATTTTCCAGGCGTTTATCCTTCACTACTACTTGGGTATATGGTACAGGTAATGCAATATCGCTGCCAGTAGGCCGCTTTTTAGTACAAGATATTAATGGCTCTAATTTTACGGTGGTGCCAGAGTATTTGCAGCGGAATAGCTTCCGGATGGCTCCTTACCACCGGCTGGATGTAGGACTGGTATGGCGGTTTTTTCCTAAATGGGGAGAATCGGATCTAACCTTAAGTGTGTACAATACATATAACCGTAAAAATCCATACTTTATCTACTTTGAAGAAGTGCGGGACACACAAACAGATATTATTACCGGATTTAAGGCTAAACAGGTATCTCTTTTCCCGGTTATTCCTTCAATTACCTATAATTTTAAATTCTAAGCTCTAAACAATATAGTATTTATATATGCTTATTCGTTTCATCTCAACCTATGCCGGGTACTTAATAAATACAATAACATGGGTTGTTTCATTGGGTTGTATCATGGCATTGGTTACCGCATGCGACCTGGAAAAGGAGATAGAGGTGCCTTTACCCGATTATGATGAACAACTAGTAGTAGAATGTTACTTGGAAGACGGCCAGCCTCACCGGATGGCTGTAACTGAAAGTGTGAGTTATTTTGAAGGCCCACGGCTGCCTATTGTTAACGATGCCAGTGTAAGCATTACCTATGGAGCAGACCGCACTAACTTGAATTATTCGGTAGAAGTAGATACCTTCTACCGGAAAGCCTATAACTATGTTTCTAACAAACCCGCCAGAGCTGTGCAAGGAGTAGAGTATACGATGGAGGTAAAAGATCCTAAAGGACGGTCTATTACAGGGACTGCCAGATTTTTGCCTAAAGTACCTATTAAGTCGGTGGAGTGGAAATACAATGAAGACGATTTTGCCTTTCTGTTAGTAAAATTTGACGATGATCCCTCTCTTACCAATTATTACCGCTTACAGATTCATAAAGACAGCCTGAATAAAAATGCCGATGTAGATTTCAATCTGGACGATTCATTTAACACCAATGGCGAAGTTACCTTAGGCACCGGGTACAATTATCAGGCAGGCGATACGGTGTATGTTTCTTTATATCATGTTGAAAAAAGCTACTATGATTTTCTCGAAACTGTTTCAGCGGCAGCTAATGCCAATGGAAATCCTTTTGCTCAACCGGCTAAAGTAAAATCTACCGTAACGGGAGGAATGGGTGTGTTTGCAACGCTAGTCTATGATCGGAAAAAAATAGTAATTGAGTAGGCATTTTCTGTAGTAAAGCTCCTAGTACATGTACAGAAGGAACCTTCTTAAAAAGCAACGTGTATATAAATAGGATACATATTCTTGATAAAGTTCAATAACCTAGCAGGAGGTATCTTATAACTGAAATACAATGGAAGAAAAAATGAAATCGCCAGGAGGCTTTTTTGACAGAGACCGCCTACTGATCGATAAAGAAGTAGCTGATTTTTTTGAAGATAACGGAGTTCCGCAAATATATACGCATCCCTACAACGATAGCCATAGCACAGGTTACATCCGCTATATCCTTGAAGACTGCAAGGTCATACTGCTTGATTGTGTAGTAACCAACCGCCGGGGATAGAAGTATCAAATAAATAGTTTGCTACGGAAGTAATTTATATAAAAACAGCTCACTAGTTTTTTTAACCGGTGAGCTGTTTTTGTTCCAGGGATTTTAGCTTCTAGGGTGATAGTCTTTAATAATTTGTTTCAGATAATCCCGGTCCAGGTGGGTGTATATCTCGGTAGTGGTTATAGACTCATGACCTAGCATCTCCTGCACAGCCCGCAGGTCGGCACCGCCTTCAATTAAATGTGTAGCAAATGAATGCCTGAAGGTGTGAGGACTGATACTTTTCTGCAAACCAATACGCTCGGCCAGTTCTTTAATAATCATAAATACCATTACTCTGGAAAGCTTGCCACCTCGCCTGTTGAGAAAAACATAGTTCTCAAACTCCTTTTTGACTGGCACATGGCAACGGATCTGATCGATATAGATATTCAGGTATTTGAGAGCATCGCGTCCAATAGGCACTAATCGTTCTTTACTGCCTTTGCCGATTACCCGCAGAAAGCCAATATCGGTATATACGTTGGTTAGTTTCAGTTCTACTAGCTCAGATACGCGTAAGCCCGAACTATATAAGGTTTCTATAATGGCCCGGTTGCGTGCACCTTCTGGTGTAGAGAGGTCTATGGCTAACAGCAACTCATCTATCTCAGGTAAACTTAACGTATCTGGTAATTTACGTCCCAGTTTAGGTGATTCTATTAAATGGGAAGGATCATTCTTAATAATATCTTCCATCAGCAAGTACCGGTAAAACGACTTAATCCCAGACAATATCCTGGCCTGCGACTGTGCTGACATACCCAGTTCACCGATGTATTGCAGAAAATCAAGCAGATCGCCGGAAGAAACAGCCTCTGGTAACACATTTTTACCAGACAGTTCCAGGTATTGTTGCAGTTTCTCTACATCGTGTACATATGCTTCTATAGAATTGCCAGCCAGTGACCGTTCCAGTTGCAGGTAGTTCTTAAATTCTTTTATGGCACTTTTCCAATTCATGCAGAAAGGATACAGGTTAAAATGGTAGTATTTAGTAAAGATAGAGCTTTCTTCATAGCAGAGCCATGTATTGCTAAAAATCAGTTGAATTCAGATAGATTAAAAAATAACTATTTAACAGATCCACAAAGCTTTTTTCAACTCTGTTGTGATAAGAAAGGGCTTTGGTTAACTTTGCCTGCCACTATCTAACATACCATACCGGATGAAATTACTTATTATTAACGGTCCTAATCTAAATCTGCTGGGTGTACGCGAAAAAAGTATATACGGAAGCGAATCTTTTGAAAATTATCTGGAAAAGTTGAAAACCAGGTATCCGGATGTAACCTTAGCTTATTTCCAATCCAATATAGAAGGAGAGCTAATTAACAAGCTGCATCAGGAAGGCTTTTCAGCAGATGGCATTATTCTGAATGCAGGTGGCTATACACATACGTCTATTGCACTGGCAGATGCCATATCAGCCATTACTTCCCCGGTGATGGAAGTGCATATCTCCAATATTTATGCCCGCGAAAGTTTTAGGCATCATAGTTACCTGAGTAGCCGTTGTAAAGGTGTCATCTGTGGTTTAGGAATGGAAGGTTACCGCCTAGCCATAGAGTATTTTTTGAACCAGCAGAAATAACTTATTTTTCCCGTATTCTTCATTTATCATCACTCATTCCTCTATGGCTATTACTTTTTATCCCGGTCCATCCAAAGTATACCCGCAAGTAGCTCAATACATGCAAGATGCTTATACACAAGGTATAGTGAGTGTAAACCACCGGAGTGCTGTATTTATGGATATATGCCAGAAAAGTATTGATCTACTAAAAGAGAAACTACATATTCCGGCAGATTATTCGGTGATGTACGTATCTTCTGCCACTGAAAGCTGGGAAATTATAGCCCAATCGCTGGTAGAAAAGCATAGTTATCATCTGTACAATGGGGCTTTTGGAGCAAAATGGCGCGAATATTCAGCTAAGTTACGTACTAACTCAGAGGGCTATGCTTATGGCGTACAGGAAGAACTCCAACCTACTTTAGTAGATATTCCTTCGGAGGCAGAAATTCTATGCTTTACACAAAACGAAACATCCAATGGAACGCAGGTAAGCAATACTACTTTAGCTTCTTTTTCTAAAGGTTATGCAGATAAACTAATTGCTGTAGACGCTACGTCTTCGTTAGGAGGAATTACCCTGGACTTCACTCAGGCAGATATCTGGTTTGCATCTGTACAGAAATGCTTGGGTTTGCCTGCCGGGTTGGGGGTGCTCATCTGTTCTCCCCGGGCATTAAAGCGTGCCCGTCAACTTGGGGAGAGTGATCATTACAATAGCCTGCTGTTTATTCAGGAAAACATAGAAAAATTCCAGACGCATTATACACCTAATGTGCTCAATATTTATCTGTTGATGCGTGTAATGGAAAATGTAGAAGAGATTGGCATGCTCAGTAAACGAATAAAACAACAAGCAGAAGGCTGGTACACCTTTTTTAGTGGGAGACAAGACATGAAGCCACTAGTAGAAAATCCAGGCGTGCGGTCAGATACGGTTATAACTATACAGGCTGATCCGGTACTGATTGGGCAACTAAAGGAAAAAGCGAAACAGGAAGGAATAACCCTAGGAAACGGCTATGGATCCTGGAAGCAGAACACTTTCCGAATTGCCAACTTCCCCGCTATTACAGCCCAAGAAATACACACGCTGCAAGATTTCCTCGACAGGCAAAAAGGATAAGTAGTAAATTAATCAGATATACTTTCTATACTTTTGCCGAGAATACTTTCATTTATTAATCAACCAGTGGATTGCCTATGTTTAGCCTGAAACAAATACTATCGGTTTCTCTTATTCTGTTTTCGGTGATAGACATCATCGGCTCCATTCCGATAATTATTGAATTACGCAAAAAAGCCGGCCGTATTGAGTCTGAAAAAGCTACAATTGCTGCTGGTGTACTTATGTTTGGCTTTCTGTACTTAGGAGAATCTATTTTAAAGCTTTTTGGAGTAGATGTAGCTTCGTTTGCCATTGCTGGAGCTATTATTATTTTTCTGATTGGCATGGAAATGACGCTGGGCATCAACATTTTTGTAGAGGATACAAATGCTGGTACTACATCTATTGTTCCTCTAGCATTTCCTCTTATTGCCGGGGCCGGCACCATGACAACTATTATTTCTCTCCGGGCAGAGTATACCACGCCTAACATATTGGTAGGTATTACGCTTAATCTAGTGTTTGTTTACATTGTGCTGAAGTCCTCGGAGTGGATTGAGAGTAAATTAGGAAATGCTGGTGCAAATCTGTTACGAAAAGTATTTGGCATTATTCTAATTGCTATTGCCATTAAATTATTTAAAACGAACCTGGGCTTATGATTACAATGTACACCGATGGCGCTTCCAAAGGCAATCCTGGTCCAGGTGGGTATGGAGTTGTACTAAAATTCAATCAGCATAGAAAAGAATTAACAGCGGGGTACCGCAAAACGACGAATAACCGTATGGAGCTACTAGCTGTTATTGCAGGATTAGAAGCATTAAAAGGTACAGGGCACCAGGTGGTAATATATTCCGATTCTAAGTATGTGGTAGATGCGATTGAGAAACGCTGGTTATGGGGATGGCAAAAAAAAGGCTTTGCCAAAGTGAAAAATCCGGATCTTTGGCGCAGGCTCTTAAATATATTTAACCAGCACCAAGTGAAATTTATATGGGTAAAAGGGCATGCCGGAAATATAGAAAACGAACGTTGCGACCAGCTAGCTGTGCAAAGTGCAGCCGGACCAAATTTGTTGATAGATGATGGCTATGAGGCAGGAGCAGATAAAACAGAGCTTTAAAAATACAGGCAAAGCCATAATCATTTTCACATTCTAAACGTACGTAACGGAGGTATACATTCAGCGTTTTACACATGTCTAATTCCTACTTTCAGTTTAAGCAATTCCGGATACAGCAGGATAAAACAGCGATGAAAGTTTGTACAGATTCTTGTATTCTGGGAGCCTATGCCCGGGTGGGCAATGCTAAACAAATACTGGATATCGGAACAGGTACCGGACTGCTGGCTTTGATGGCAGCGCAACGCAGCCAGGCCCAGATAGATGCTGTAGAAATAGACAAGGCTGCCGCTGAGCAAGCCACAGAAAATGTAGCTGATAGCCCTTTCGCCGACCGTATTAGAGTCCATAGCAGCAGTATACAAGCGTACAGTGTGCGTTGCCGGAAAAAGTATGATGTGGTAATTTCTAATCCTCCCTTTTTTTCGAACCATCTCAAGCGCAAAGAGTTTAATCAGAATGTAGCCTTGCATAGCGAATCTCTTCAATTATCAGAATTAGCTATTATTACTTCTTATTTGTTAGAGAAAGAAGGCTCGTTTATAGTGATGCTGCCAGTGCATGAAACGAATTTGCTGGAAGCAGCTGCCGAAGAAGTAAATCTTTATCCATATGAGAAACTACACATTCTGGAAAAATACAAAGGGCAGCAACTACGTATTATTACCTCTTTTGCCTTTAATCCGCAGCCTTGTGTAGAAAGAACTTTGTATATAAAAACCCTGGAAGGCACCTATACACAAGATTTTGTTTCGTTGCTACAGCCCTACTATTTATACATGTAAATAGAAAGGGCCTACCAGTTTTTAAAACCAGCAAGCCCATTCAGTTATTTTCTATCTAGTAAATTTATTGGCTTAAACTATAGCGGAGTTGAACACCAAAGTTAGTATTGGATCTTTTGAATGAAGAAGATATTCTAGGATCATTTATGTTTCTGTCAAAGTACATTTGCAGGTTGAGTCTTTGGTTTACAGTATACGTAATAGCTGGTTTAAATTGTATACCTAAATTACCTGCAGTTACTGTACTACCTTCTTCTATACTTCGCTGGATGGTTCTTCCACTTCTCAGGGTAAAGTCGCACCGGAAGTTCAGGTCATTTTTCAGTACTGTGTTTTTACCATTCACTTTGAAAGGCAGACGGGTGTTGTTGCGGGTAAATCCTAACCCAATTACTAAATCTTTATTCTGAATTTCTGTTACTTGGATGTTAGATAACTGAAGCAATATATTCCGCTCCTGGTTGTACTCAACGCGGGCTGTAATCTTATTTTGTGTTCGTACGTTAATTCCAATTAACGGAGCAAACCTTTCTGTAATCGTTACCTGATCAATCACATATACCGGGACATACGTTCCGGAGTCACTTTTTAGGCTGGGTAACTGCTCATTAATTTTGCCATTATTCATACTTACTACCCCTGAGTCATACTCTAGGGAGGAGGTGAAATTCCGCACCGTATAGTTAGACGTGTAGCTGTGCGTCAGGTTTACAGAAGAGAAGAAATTCTTTAATAACTCCAGCCGCGATAAACCCGCATAATCTACCCGCCAGTTAGGCAGGGGAATAGCCGGAAACTGCGATAATTTCATCTTTCCCGGATCTTTGCCAGTGTAGGCAGCAATAAATGCTGGAATAACCACATCCTGCGATTTATCACTATACGAACCTTCTGCCTTGTTCATGGTAGCCAACCGGGTCCTGATAGTTTCTAGATAATCAGAAAAATTATTGAATACTGGGGATTCGTTTAAGCTATTATCTTTTTGGAAAGCTGTTTTAATTGATAATATTGAAATGCTGTAATTTCCCATCAATACCGGATTCTGGCTACCATATACAGGATTACCATTAACTTCTATAGGTGTCCTAATCCCCGTTAAAGAGTCTTCATCTACTTGTGCTCTATAGAATTCATTATAATCTATTGTTTTCAAGCGTTTAGCATCCAGCTGTATCTTAAAATCCTGGAAAGGTTCTAAAGCCGTACGTATATTCAGGTTTTCTGTGAAGTTCTGGCTAAACTGCTCATTGAGGTCCGGGCTCCTGGATAAGAGACCTTGTTCAGCAAGTGTTTTGCGAACAGATGCATCCTGACTGCCTAGGATAAAATCATAGCCAGGATAAGTAAATGTACTATCTAAGCCAAAGAAGCGTGGATTACCCAGAAAGCCAGGTAAAACAGTGCTTTCTTCAATACCATATTGTATATTAATTGTCCGGGCAGTCATTAGCATACGTACCACACTTTTTAAAGCCCGAAGCTCTGGCGGCCGTTTTACTGTATCTTGTGCTGCCTGAGTCTGCTGCCTTTGCGGTTGCCCAGGAGGTGTAGTAGGTTTAGCAGGCGGCGGAGTATTAATGTTTTTCAGAAACTTCACCTTGTTGTATAAACGAGTGAGATCAATACGGCCTTGTATTTCCCGTTGGCGGTTGTTCTGAATAGTGTTACCAAAGAAGTTTCTTACCAGTGAACTATCCGCTTGGTATTCTTGCAAAGTTATATCATACGCTGCCTGTGAAGCCGCCTGCCAGTTGTACCCAGCACTGTACCGTATATTGGCATTCAAAAAGTCAGTAAGCGGAAATTTATCCAGCGGAATCTGGTAGGTAGCCGTAACCCGCTGGCTGAAGTTCTTCATCCGTCCCAGGCTTTTCAAATTGGCTAATACAGAATCTCTTTTGGTAAAGCCGGGCCGAAGTTCATCCTCATTTATTTCACCAGTTGGTTCATCAATTACAGAGTTGGCGGTAGCTGAATAATCCAATATAAGGCTACGGGTCAGGTTCCATTTTACATCATACAGGCGGTTGAACAGGAAAGACTTTTCGTACATAGGCAGTATTCCAATTGTTGTAAGGTCGGCACTGCGTAGCTGAGTCTTGGTAAAACTTCTGTCTAAATCGCCGCGTACAGTTACGCTTTTGGGTGTAAGGCTGAAGTTAAATTCTTGCAACCATTTCAAATAGGGTGAACTTAAAAAGGTCAGCTTTTTAAAAGGTTCTATTGGCTTCGCATCACTCGTATAGTTATAAGCCAACCCAGTGCGGTAAGTTTTTTGCAGATACTGCTCCGTCAGAATATTGGATTGCTGAATGTCACTATAGGCATAGCTAAAAGATAAATTTTCGATGTCGTAGAAATGCGTTTTTGCTTCCGGATTTATTTTTACTTTTTGTACATTGGTAAAGTTTATACTCCTGCGCGTAATATTATCTTCCACCAGTCTGCGGTACGAACTTCTGGATTGCCCTCTGTCATCCCGTAAATTATCTAAGGCCACATCCAGTCGCATATCCGGATCTAAGGGATTAAAACGAGGTTTTACATTCTGCCGTTCGTAGCTTACAAACATGGGGATTTTCAAACCAAAAGAAGATGGAAGCAGTTTATCCAGGTTAACGTTGGAACTAACGTCCCATAAGGTTGTATTTTCGCGGGCACGTTCTGAAATCTTCTGCTGAATACTTCCAAAGCCATAAGTCATGTGTTTTATGGAAGCAGTAACAGTAGCAAAATCAGCCAATTTAGCACTTATCCGGCCAGTGGCTGCCCAGCCCGCCTCCTGGTCAAATCCATTCGAGCGTAATTCGTTAGCCCAGATACATACTGTTTTGGGACTTTGGTCTGATGAAGTAGGATTGCGCACCCCTATCATCAACGTCTGTACAGCACTTAAGTCCGGATTTCCAATTACCCGGATGGTATAGCGGTCGCCTAGAGTTTCTGCATAAGGAATAACCAGGCTTTTATTCTGTCTGTTACGGTTTGCTTTTACATTTATCAAGTCTTCAAAAGCGACATCTATCTCATTTTCTTGCGGCCATACTTCTGCCGGATCGGAGTAGCCAGGCTGGCTTATCGTCAGTGGAACTTCTATTTCGTAATAGTTCTCCGAATAATCTGTACCTAAGCGCAAGAAAGCGGATACTTCTCCTGACCGTGTATTCTGATCGGCTGTTTCAGCATGCAAGAACATTTTCAGGCGTTTGTAGTTAATCAGGTCCAGTGTAACATTCTTAAAGGCAGCTCTGGAATCCCGGTCTCTCAGGTCTTCTACACACATTTTTAACGATTGCTCATTGAGTTGGCGGTTATTTAATGTAGTAATATCCTGATCGCGTGGCATGCCTGGGGGTATTACATATGGAGAAGTAGTAGAGGTGCCAAGGCCGTTCTCTTCAATATTCACCGTAGACAAGGTAAACTTAGCATCATATCGTTCAATGGGTTGCTGTATACCTCTGTCGAACATACTTTCTTCGTATTGCCGCCATTGGTTAGATACTAACTGGTACTGTGCCATACGTAATACGGTAGGTTCGGCAAAGTTGGTTAACACCATCCGCATAAACCGGATAGATTTAAAGCCATTGATGTTGCCTACTTTTTCGTATCCTTCCCGGATAGGGATGCGGAATAAATACCAGTTTACATCTTCTCCATCCACTTTAGTAGTTACCCTATCTACAATATTATTTCTGCCTACTTCCATGTCTTGCCGACGAATACTTATTCTATACTGGTAATATTCTTCCACATCAGAAATAGTATTGTCTTTATTCAGATCTTCATTGTTAGGAAGCGTAGTGGCTGAGCGGATCAGTTCAGAATTATCAGCCTCCGGAGAGTTGCCTTCCATTCCATTAAATCTCCTGTAACGTTGCAGTACCTTTGCATCTTGAGAGTCGAATTGGGGATCTAGGAAATATTGAAAATCATCGCCAGAAGGGTCACTGGCAATTTGCTGTCTGGCTCCAGCAGGTATTTGGTTGAGGTAATCCCCAAAGTATGTTGTTTCAGTGCTGCTATTCAATCCATCTAAGCCTATATCCTGACGGGCACGGCTGCCGGCTGTATTTTCGAATGCGTTATTTAGGAATTGTTTAGTCGTTACACGTCCCCACTGATTTTCTGCTATTTCTGTTCTTACTGGATTTTCCTCTACCGGCAATCCATTTTCAAAGGCGTGGCGGCTATCCCGCATAATATCTTCGGAGATGCTACCTAAGTTGATAAATAAATCGCCACCTTTTCGCTGGCTGCCATCATAGTTATATTTGCCATCCAGTACTCTGCCGCGTTCTCCTTGTATAAAAGGGTCCATCATCCAGAATTCGATGTATTGTATATTAGCATTATCAAAATCAATGTCGTTGGTCATGGCCCTCGAAATAGCTCCATAGTTTCCTGTTGGATTTGTCAAGGTGCCATCTGTATTCAGATTCGGATTATAGTTATATAGCCCTCTTTCTTCGGGAAAATACGCCAGGTCAAAAATTGATTCATTCAACTGGGCAATAAAAGCAGCCCGGTTCCTGAATATTTCCTGAGGGTTTACCTTCCGAATATAATGGTTGGTCATATCAGCTTCTGAAATATTACCTGGGAAATTAGGCCCTCCTCTTCTATAGAAAATTGGATCTACGGTGTACCAAGCTAGTTTAGCCCGCCGGTAAGCATTGTTGCGGTTTGTGGAATTATATTCAGGAAATAGTCTAGGAGTGGCTCCTAAAGCCCAAGTCTGATGAGGCGTGCGGCCAAGATCGAAGGGTAATTCGGCATTTTCAAAGTCATCTATAAAAGAGTTGTTTTGTGCTAGCGGTGCCACACCAGGAGACAGCCGTGCATATTCGCCACTGATATTGATGGTAGAGGGTTCCTTGGTTTGAATCAGTGGTAGCTTGTCTAGTAAGGCTGTAAGTATACGGGACTCTTTTCTAAAGTTAGCATCCAGGCCGAAAATGGAATTATTGGTAGGTTCGTTACCTAAACCAACACGCCGCAACAAAGGTCTTTCCTTCAAGTTCATGAATGTAGAACCTAAAATAAAATCTTTAGACACTTCATATTCTGCTCTGGCTCCTACCAGGAACCGGGTCTGATTATTAAAAAGATCATTTTTTTCAAACTGAATATCTATGGGCCTTCCGGAACTTAATATGCTTTCATTCACAATACGTACCCGCTGACCTTCCACAATATAATCTTGCCCATTCACTAGAGGAACACCTCCGGCTGTCACAACTACAGAGTTTTCGTCTGCATTAATTGCTGGGAGCATAAATTCATTGGAAGCGGAAGATTGGAAACTGCCTTTGATGAAGAATTTATTTTTATCGGCTATTTGTTGCGCTTCTTGTTTGGTAGATTCGTAGAGGGTATTGAATACATATTTACTAATAAGGTTTCCTTCGGTTGCAGGATTAAAATATGTTTGCAAATGGCTTCCAAACGGTTCAAGCACAGGAAATATAATACGTCCATACCGACTATCAACGGTAGTCCCTTCAATAAAATCGAAATTGCCATCTATTTGCGGATCACCTTGTGGATTCAACTGGTCTAACTTCAGCACCTGAACTAGTGGTACATCTTTCGTTCGGGCTCCTTCCTGCAAACTTGGATTATCAATACCTGTAACATCATCTTTGTAGATTACTCTTAGCTGGAAACCTTGCTTATTGATTTGCCCATTGCCCAGTGAGTAGACGTTTTTCATCATCAGATCCCAGGTAGGCAGATCTATCCGGACTGTAGAAGGACGAAGCAACTTTAGTACAATTACTTCATCTTCATTTCGTGCTTGATAGTCTTCCATCAACTCACCTACTTTGTATTTTCTGCCCTGATAGGTATATTCATAGGCAACAGCCAGTATTTCATCGTTCCGCAAGGGCGTGTTTAAAGAGATGTACCCTAGTTGCTGATGGAACGTATACTCTGTTTCGGCTAATCTCCGGGCAGAGCGTAAAAGCTCAAAATCTGTGCCTCTAACCAATCCTCTACTCTCAAGACCACTGCCTGCGTTATCAACTTGGCGTATGTTTGGAATTGTTATAACATTGCTAAATAAACCATTTGCTTCATTGGAGGCCGGTCCTCTGCTCTGAGGAGTACCAATTACCGGAAAATCTGGTCTGTATACATTTTCACGTGTTTCGGCCAAATCTAGCAAGGCTACTGTATTGCGCAGCGTCTGTGTATTGTTATTGCGGTTAGTTACATATACTTCTATCCTGGTAATCATTGCCCCTGAAGTAATGGTGGGGATAGTCCGCAAAGCACGCTCATAGTTATCCCGGAAGAATTGGGATAGGAAGAAGTGTCGATTATCTTCATACTCGCTTACTTTCAATTCAAATCGGCGGGTTTGCACCCCTCCTTGCACTCCTACCCGGTCGATGCTAGCTCTTTGGTTAGCGGCAACACCAGTGATGCTTAGTCTGCCAAAACGAAGCTGGGTTTTCAAACCAAATAAATTTTGTGCCCCTGTAATCAATGTGCTGTTCACGGGCATACTCACGTTCCCTGCTTCTATTTTCTGAATAATATCTTCTTCAAAACCTGTATAGTCTAGTTTTAAATTTTGCTCATACTGAAAGCTAGCTTTGGTATCGAAATTGGCCATTACTTTCATCTTCTCACCCACTTGTCCTATGGCATTCAAACTTACCTGCTGATCGAAGTCAAACAGAGGCACGCTTTGCTGGCGTACAGGTATATTGGGATTAGCTACCTTTTGAAACCTTCCGGCAAAATCTAAATTAACAAAGCCATTGGTTTTAAAATCTATATAGTTGCCACCAAATATACGGTCGAAAATAGGGCTGATATATATTTTAGGAATAAGTCCCCTTGCCGTCACTTCACTTTTACCATCTGCAGCAGCTGTTTTACTTTGCCAGTAATCTCTGGCCATCCGCCTATCCTGGTATTGAGAAAATTGGTCAAAGGTCATGGAATTTGCCGGGCGGTAATCTAAATCGCCAATTTTCTCGTATATGGTAACATTGCCGCTAGAATCTGCTTCTGTTTGCAACTGAATGCTTTTAGGATTGCTTAGTTGAAGAGGAGAAGATAATAAACGGTTAGAAAAAGGGTCGCCATACCTGTCGCGTGAGAAAAAACTAGGTTTCCGCTCTCTAGGTATATTCGGCAATGTATCTTTTTTGGTGGAATCAGATGGTACAGTGGTAGGCACTTGCTGAACGTACATACGGGTGCTTGTATGTGTTTCAGCAAAAGACAGCAGCGTAACCAGGGAAAATAAAATTCCTGCCGGAAACCATATGTAAAATGTGAGCTTGGGCAATGGTATTATAAAAATAGTTTAACTTCGATCTTATACTCGTTTAGGATAGGTGTGGCCTACAATATACAGGTATGCAGGTATTTTTGTGGTCTTAACTTGGTTTGAGCGCCTTTTTTATTAGTTGCTCTATTGACAGTTGATTGCCTTCCTGTTTTAATATAGTATCGATGCTTTTCTCTGCCACATTCTTAGGTATACCTAATGTTACCAAAGCTGATAACGCTTCATTACGTATAGTATTGTTCGTAGGGGAAGGGAAATTGGGAGCTTCTCCAGAAAACATGCCTTTCTTTATTTTATCTTTCAGTTCCAGGATTACGCGTTGCGCAGTTTTTGTTCCAATCCCTTTTATACTCTGGATGGTACGTAAATCTTCTGAAACAATGGCTTGCTGAATTTCAGCATATGATAAAGATGAAAGCATCATTAACGCTGTATTGGGACCGATACCTGATACACTGATTAATTCCAAAAACAGTCTTTTTTCGGCGTTTTCTACAAAACCATATAATGTGTGCGCATCTTCCTTTATATGCAAATACGTCTGCAATCGGCATCGCTCGCCTTCTTTAAGGGCACTATAGGTTTGTAAAGAAATTTTTATGTGATAGCCAACTCCTGCTACATCAATTATAACAAATGTAGGATCTTTATAAGCTAACTTTCCGTCTATGTAGGCGATCATTTATTTATAATGCAATAGTATATATTCTATTTAAAAACTAGCAGTAGGTTCCATATGGTTAACCGTACGTACCAACGTATTTTCTTGTATAGTATTTTTGCTTGTTTGTGCTTCGACTACGGCAATAGCTACCATGTTTATGATTTCGCGGATCGAACTACCTAATTGCAGCACATGCACAGGCTTACGCATTCCCATGAGAATAGGCCCAATGGCTTCAGCGCCTCCGATTTCCTGCACAAGTTTGTAGGCGATATTTCCTGAGGCTAAATCAGGAAATATTAAGGTATTTGCTCCCGTTTCGGCCAGTTCACTGAAAGGATAGTTCTCTTGAAGCATTTTTGGATTCAATGCAATATTCGCCTGCATTTCTCCATCAATCACTAAGTGTGGATATTTGTTCTTAGCTTTTTGGGTAGCTGCAATCATTTTATCCGGAAGTTCTCCTTTATTGGACCCAAAGTTTGAATAAGAAAGGATGGCAATACGGGGCTCTACATCAAAAAACTGTACTTTGTCTGCGGTAAGGCCAATAATATCTACCAGTTCGTCGGCTGTGGGATTATCGTTTACGGTAGTATCAGAGAAAAAATAAGGTTGCTTGTTATTGATGATTACATACATACCTGCTACCCGGTTCACATTATCAGCTACCCCTATTACTTGCAGCGCAGGTTTAATGGTTTTGGCGTAATCTTTCGTCAAACCGGAGATTAATGCATCTGCTTCTCCAGTTTCCACCATCATAGCACCAAAGTAATTCCTGTCTAACATCATTTTTTTACCTTCAAAGGCGGTAATTCCTTTACGTTTTCGTTTGTCATAAAGAATGTTCCCATACCTCTCCAGCCTTTCCGTTTCTTCGTAGATGTCGATTATCTCACACTCATGTAACTCCAGGTAATTGTCGCGTATAATCTGTTTGATTGTTGCACGGTTACCCAAAAGAATAGGAATAGCAATATTTTCATCTTGCAGTATCTGGGCAGCCTTTAATATTTTATAGTTATCTGCTTCCGCAAAAACGACTCTTTGCGGATTTTGACGCGCCCGTCCAATAATACGGGTCATCAATTTCTGATCTATACCTACTCTACGTTCCAGCTCCAGATGGTATTGTTCCCAGTCAGGAATCTGCCTGCGTGCCACCCCTGAATCCATAGCAGCTTTGGCTACTGCCGGTGAAATACTGGTGATCAACCGTGGATCTAAAGGTTTAGGTATCAAATACTCTCTACCAAATACCAAGGCATTATTTTCATAGGCTTTATTTACCATTTCAGGCACAGGATCTTTAGCCAGATTGGCTATCGCATGGACAGCAGCCAGTTTCATAGCTTCATTAATTTCTGTTGCCCGTACATCCAATGCGCCTCTGAATATATAAGGAAAGCCCAGTACATTGTTGACCTGATTGGGATGATCTGAGCGTCCGGTAGCCATAATTATATCATTCCTGGAAGCCATAGCTACATCATAGGCTATTTCCGGGTCGGGATTTGCAAGGGCAAATACAATGGGATTAGGTGCCATTTTCTTTAAATGCTCCTGAGTAATTACATTCGCAGCAGACAAACCTACGAATACATCTGCTCCTGTTAATGCTTCTTCCAGGTTGTAAACAGGCTTGTCCGTAGCAAATTCTCTGCGGATATCATCCAAGTCAGCTCTGTCAGAACGGAGTATACCATGAATATCATTCATAATGATATTCTCTTTTTTTACCCCTAATGCCATATATAACTTTGTACAGGCAATAGCTGCAGCACCAGCGCCATTCATCACCAACCTTATATCAGCAATGTTTTTACCTATTAGTTCAATAGCATTCAATAGTGCAGCCGATGAAATAATAGCCGTTCCGTGTTGATCGTCGTGCATCAGCGGAATGTTCATCTGCTTCTTCAACTCCTGTTCAATTAGGAAGCATTCTGGTGCTTTAATATCTTCTAAGTTTATACCTCCAAAGGTAGGTTCCAGAGATTTTACTATTTTAATAAATTCGTGCGGATCTGTACAATTGATTTCTATATCAAAAACATCTATGCCAGCAAATTTTTTGAAAAGCACGCCTTTGCCTTCCATTACTGGTTTAGATGCGTCAGGACCTATGTTACCTAGCCCTAGCACAGCAGTTCCGTTAGATATTACTCCCACCAAATTTCCTTTAGCCGTGTATTTATATACATCCTCATAGTTACTGGCTATGGCTTTACAAGGTTCAGCTACTCCAGGTGAATAAGCAAGTGCCAAATCTAATTGCGAACTTAGCATTTTCGTTGGCACTACTTCTATTTTGCCTGGCTTACCTTGGGCATGGTATTGTAAAGCGTCTTCTTTTCTGATTTTGATGGCCATAAAAAATTATAAAAGGTATGGAAGTTAATGAACTCTAACGTTACATACCTTGTAAAAATATTTGCTTCGTTTACTATCTCTGCCTAATTCTGTACATCTTTGGCTACTGCTGCCTGGGCGCCTGCCGGACGAATTGTCCAAAGGATAGCTTCCAGCTGACGCATAAATTCTCTCTTTTTCTCGACACCTGGGCCTAATATAAAACCTTCAATATAATATAGCCGGTTGCTTGTATCATCTACGAATGTATAGCTTAAGAACGGACCTCCTCTAGAATTATTTTGTAATTTCCAAAGGCCTCTTGTTTCTACACCAAATTTATCATTGAATGCTATTTGCTTAAATGTAGGTTCTATATAATCCTGAGTAGCCATGTATGAATCTTTAATTTTTTGATTATACATCTTTCTATACCCTATCGTATCTCGCCAAGCAATAATTTTTTCAGGATTAAATGCATCTGTAGACCGGTATGGTTTATATGCTACAAACACATGCATATTTATTTCTTTGCCAGGAAAAGTAGCCCATACAAAGTTAGTGTCGCTTTTTGCCAATGCGAAGCCTTGAGGCAAACGCATATAAAACTCATGATCTTCTTTAATCTTATTAACCAGTTCTGTGTTTTCAGTTTTAAAAATATTCTTATTTATCCTGGCTAACTCTATTTTATTGAAATGCTGTCTGACCTTGTCCTTATTTCTACTTAAGTTATTGATAATTTGCTCATCGGTTTTACCAAAAATGTGCAATACTTCCTGATCTCTAGCAAACTCGTTTTGCTTCGCAAACATGAAGAAAGAGGAATCACGTTTAATGGCATCTAGTGTTTGTTCAGAAAAGAATGACTGCTGTCGTTGGCCTGATGAGCTCTTGTCTTCTAAAGAAGTAACAAATAAAAGATTTTTATGTGTTTTTATAAAATTATTTAAGTTATCAGGATGGATATAGACTAGTTTGAAATAGGGCTCAGAAGTTAATAAACCTGGTACTTCAGCAGTGAAAATAGCTCGCAGGGTATCACCTATGTCATTCTTCCATCTAGTAGAATCCATTACTACCACTATTTCACCTACATTCCCTTTGCTGGCTACATTGGCTAGGTCTCTTTTGTCCTTTTCTGTACAGGCCTGAGATAACAAGAATAATAGAGGTAAGAAACTATATAAGAGTTTTAAAAGTATATTAGGTGCCTTATTCATCTTTTTGAAAATCATAAAATTATAGATAGTTTTTTAACAAGAATGGACTATCTATAATTAACGCATTTCTTGAAGAAATATATCCTCAAAATTAAGAATTTTATTCAACAGTGATATCTTTTTTGAAGAGAGCTTAACTGATAATAGTTAGATATTAAATTAAAAACGAATCCAGTTATTCATACCCGGATTCGTTTTTAATTTAAATAATTAGTAAAGCAATCAGCCTATGATAAGTTTTTGTCCTGGCTTTAGTGAATTGCTTTTTAACTTATTTAGTTTCTTTAGTTTTTCAACCGAAATACCACCGTGATTTTGTGAAATTTTCCACAAAGTGTCGCCAGGTTGTACATAATATACTTTTTCTTTTACAGCCGGTATTACCTTTGACGAAGAGGATGTTTTTTGCTCAGCAGATGTGCTGCTAGTATTGTGTTTAGTCTGTACAGAGGCTATTCTGCTAGAGCCAACAGGTTTACCTTTTACCCAAATGGCTAGCTTTTGTCCTGACCGGATTGTGTTTCCTCGTAAATGGTTCCATTTCCGGACATCCGAGGCAGACACATGATATTTTTGAGCAATCCTTCCTAGTACTTCACCTCGTTTTACATGGTGTACAATTTTTCTCTTACCAGAACCGTTGTATGAAGCTTCATCATTTACGACAAGCAGTTCTAAGGATTTTGTATAAACAGCTGAGTCAAGAATACTTATTCTGTTTTCTGCATAATATTCTTTTCTTTCGGTAGGTATGCGTAATGCGTAGTTTTTAAGGTGACTGGGAATAATATTTTTCTTTACTTGTGGGTTAAGAGATTTTAAGTCATCAAAAGAAACGCCCATATGTTTCGCTAGCAACTCCATATCAATATGCTTTTCGGGGTTCAGCCAGATTGTATCATGGGCAATATATTTTTCTAGAGAGTCTGCTCTGAATCCGTAATAATTTTCTGCATGGCGCATAATGTAGTTTACAGCCACAAACATAGGTACATAAGATCTGGTCTCTCTAGGTAAAAAGTTATATATCTCCCAAAATCCTGTTTTGTTACCTGAACGCCGGATCGCTCTTCTTACATTTCCCGGACCACAATTATAGGCTGCCAGCGCAAGTTCCCAGTCTCCGAACATGTTGTGCAAATCTTTCAGATAAGAACAAGCAGCTTCAGTAGATTTATAGGGATCCATTCGTTCATCTATAAATGAATCTTGATAAAGTTTGTATTGCCTGCCAGTTGCTGACATAAATTGCCATAAACCAACCGCCCGTGCAGGTGATACTGCCCTAGGATTCAACGCAGATTCTACAATGGATAAATATTTTAATTCGTCAGGTAATTCATGCTTCTTCAAGTATTGCTCATACATAGGGAAATATAAATGCTGACGCCGAAGCATGTTGGTTACAAAACTTCTTTTTCTTACTGTAAAGTAATTGATAAAACCTTTAATAGTTTTATTATAAGTCATGGGAATGGTAGTGGCCATATCCATACACTGGATCTGGTCTAACATCAATTCTTCCGGTAGCTCAGTAATAATTTCTTCAAAATCCATGACTAGCAATGTAGAATCGAGAGGTGCCTGTCCGGTAGTGTCACTGTCAGTTATTACATCGGACTCTGTTTCTTCTTCTCCATCTTCTTCAAACGGTTCCGGGTATTGCGTCTGGCTATGGGCAGTTACTTGAACTAGTAACATGAAAAATATGGCAATTGCTACTTTGAATACGTTACGTTTCAGTAGTAAAATCATATCCAGTTTTAATTTAAAATTGTCAAATTATTATACTTACAAGATTTAAAAATACAAAAATTACCTAAACCTGTAAGAATCATGTACTGTATTTATATCCTTTAATGTGTGAGCGTAACCTGATAGTGCGTCAGTTTTCCATAAGATATTTGGAAAAAGCTAATAATCTTTCTTCACCAAAATAATTTGTCATTACTTGTAATCCGATAGGTAACCCCGTTTCATCATAGCCATTAGGTATAGATATTGCCGGAATACCCACTACATTAGCTTGTACAGTAAATAAGTCTGCTAAATACATTTCTAAAGGGTTAGCAGTGTGTTCACCTATGCGGAATGCGGTGCTAGGAGTGGTTGGTAATATAAGGAAATCATACATTGATAATAACTCATCTGTTTTTTCCTTAATAATACGACGTACTTTCTGTGCTTTGGTGTAATAAGCATCATAGTAACTGGCACTTAGCACAAAGGTGCCTAACATAATTCTTCTTTTTACTTCTTCTCCAAAGCCTTGGGTACGGGTGTATTTATACATATGCTCCAGCGTATGGCTTTGTGGACTTCTAAAACCATATTTTACGCCATCGTATCGGGAGAGATTAGAGCTTGATTCGGCAGTAATGAGAATGTAGTAGGTGGGTAGTAGGTAATCAAGCAAAGGTAGATCAATTGCCTCCACTTGATGGCCTTCGCTTTTTAGGAAATCGATTTTGGTCAATATACCATCTCTGATAGATTCTTGTATTCCCTCATTATCAATCGTTTCCCGGATATATGCAACTTTTAGCTTGTTGGGAATAGTTAATTTCTTTGAATACTGAGGTACTTCTATGTGTGACACTGTACTATCAAAGTCGTCTTTGCCAGACATAACTTCTAACAGGAGGGCCGTGTCTTCTATACTTTTGGCAAGTATTCCAATTGTATCAAATGAAGAGGCGTACGCAATAAGTCCATATCGAGAAATACGAGAGTAAGTTGGTTTTAAACCAATGACGCCACAAAAAGCTGCAGGTTGCCGAACTGATCCACCAGTATCAGAACCTATTGAGGCTAGGCACATATCTGCCTGTACAGCTACTGCTGATCCACCGGATGATCCGCCAGGGACACGACTAGTATCTGCATCATTTAGAACAGGGCCAAATGCAGAATTCTCATTAGAGGAGCCCATCGCAAACTCATCACAATTCTGCCTTCCTATAATAATTGCATCTTCATCTATGAGCCGTTGCACAGCAGTAGCTGTAAATTGTGAAACAAAGCCATTCAGTATTTTGCTTCCGGCTTGCAGCCGATGATCTTGGTAGCAGAGTACATCTTTCAGCCCTATTACCATGCCAGCTAACTTGCCTTGTATGCCTTGAGCTATTTTACGGTCAATTTCTTGCGCACGGTCTAATGCCTCTTTATCATATACTTCTAAAAAGGCATTTAAATGTGCTTTGTTTTTAATAGTAAAAAGGTAATGTTCCACAAGTTTTTTGCATGAAACATTACCTTCACGGATATCATCAGTGATTTCTTTGAGAGAATAATATGTTTTCAAAACCTATTTTGTAACGGGTTTATCGTCTTTTACACTTTCTTCTATTTCATCTTTAATTTCCTTCGTAGCATCTTTAAACTCTCTGATACCTCTTCCCAGACCACGTGCTAATTCAGGAATTTTTTTTGCACCAAAGAAAATCAATACAAACAGGACGATTAAAAAGATTTCAGGACCACCCAGGTTTCCTAAAAAGGCAAAAATGGTTGTAAGAGCCATAAAAGTTAAAATTTAAAATAATTGAGTTAACAAAGATACATATAAATTCATGGAAAGTGAAAGCAGAACTTGTTTAAATGCACAAACCGTAGTTCTGAAAAAGCATCTACCTACATAAATGGCGGATTATTCTTTCTGTCAATTTCTCATACTATTCTGATACGAAAAGCTAGAAGTAAGTAAAACTTTTAGCTGCAACAGACAAAACGTACGAATAATTCGGCTACTTGGATTTATTGCTGTTCACTAATAGGACTCATTTGTTGATGTTCCCACTGTCTGAAATTTTCTATATCTGATTTTATTGAGTTAGTTACCCATATAATTAAGGCTATATCGTCTGTAAGGCCCAAAATGGGTAAAATATCAGGGATAAAGTCGAGAGGAGAAACAAAATACAGTAATGTTGCAATTACTAGCGTTACCGAACGCCAAGGAACTTCCCGGTAATCGCCTTGCTTGTAAGCCCTGACCATTCTGCGTAAAGTGCCCAAATTATCCAGGAAGGATGCATTGTTTTCGCTTTGGTGCAGATTTTGTGTTTTGCTTGATACTTTGTTTAAAAGGTCACTTATTTTGGAGTTACTTTTTGCATAAATAACAGCTTGTTCAAGCGCCTTTTTAAAAAAGATGGACTTTATTACACGTGCAGCTAATCTGGAAGCAGACATAAAATATACTTAAAAGGTTAAAATAATATGTTAAGATACGAATAAAACGTTGATAGCAGTTATATTATTGATGAATGAGTAACAAGGTAGAAATTAAATTTTCATACACTTTACGTAAAAAGTTTACATACGATAGATTACCTTTTCCTATTATAATCTATAAATGTAAAGTTATTGAATAGTTAATCTCATAAATTGTCTATTTTAACGATTGAAACAAGTAGATTATAGAAAAAAATAGGTATAAGTTTCTATGAATAGAATTTAATAGTAGTTTTGTTTATTGCATCAACCAGCCCATTCAATACTTTATAACATTAGACCAATGAATAGTATTATTCAACCATTTGTCTAATATGCTGCATAATTCCGTCACTTTTAATATTGTAATAATTAAACACGTAATTCTACAAACTGATTATGGAATCTCTTAGCGAATTGATACGATTGGTAACAAAAAAAAGGGTAAAAAAGGTTGAACTTTTTGATGAAAACAGTAGGAACAAGTCTAGTAATTATTTTAGATTATTTGATGGAATTCATACCGAAAAGTATCAATCAGATGCAGATGCAGCAAAGGATATTTATGCCTGCGATCCTTCTGAAAAAAAATATCTGATTTTAAAAACACGTTTAAAGCAGAAACTTCTTAATACTTTATTCTTTCTTGACTTCGAAGATGAAAACACCCCACAGTATAAAGCAGTACTCTATGAGTGCAATAAAGCTTTATACTGTGCAAAGGTATTATTAATGAATGGCTCAAAAAGAATTGCCATTCCTGCCATAGAAAAAACGCTAAAAAGAGCCCAGGAATTTCATTTAACTGACATAGAACTGGAGTGTGCAAAAATTTTAAGAAGCCATTATAGCACTAGCAATCAATACAAAGAGTTTGTGCAGTACAAAGAACTGGCAGATCAGATTGAGCAACGGCTACATGCAGAGAATGTATCTGATAGATACTATCAGGAGTTGGTTGCTATGTATGCGAAATCTAAGTCGAACAGACCTAAAGTGAAGCGTTTGGCTGAGAAGTATTATAAAGTTTTACAAGAAGATTTTAAAAAGTATGATAGTACCAAGCTAAGTCTAAATTATTTTAAAATTAAGACAATGTTTCATCAGTTCTCTGATGACTATGCAGCCGCTATTGAAGTAACGGAGCAGGCAGAGGCATATGTAAAGAAGAATCCTAAGTTTCATCCGGCGTCCAGGATCGAGGAACTAGCCATTCAAAAGATGAATTTTTACCTGCATTTGAAGAATTTTGAGGGTGGAGAAGTCTATGCTAAAAAAATTGTTACACTCTTTGAAGAAGGCAGTACTAACTGGTATAGTTTTCAGGAATATTATTTATTGCTGGCAATGCATACTGGGCAGTATTTAAAAGCTGCTCAAATATTTCAATCAGTTGTAGAGTTATCTAGCTTCCGCTTACTTTCTGAGATAAAAAAGGAAAGGTGGAGAATATTTCAAGCCTATCTGCATTATATATATAAGTCGCAAAAAATAAAAGAAATCCGGCCTGCTATTCAGAATGCTAAAACTAACTTTAGAGTAAATGAGTTCTTGGAGGAAAAACCAACTTTTGCTAAAGAAAAAAGAGGGTTAAATATCGCAGCATTGACTGTTCAGATTATGTTCTATCTGGAGAAGTTTGAAACAGATAAAGTAAATGAATGTGTAAATGCAATTGCAAAATATTGCAGAAGATATCCTAAAAAGGACATTAACTTTAGGAGTGAGTGTTTTATAGAAATGTTGGAAAATATGAGTAAAGAAGATTTTAGATTTTACCAGACAAGAAAAGCTTCCGAAAAAATCTATGACGAAATGATATCTATACATATGGAGTACCATGGAGGGAACAGAGCTTTGGAAGTAATGCCCTATGAAGTTATGTGGAATATCATTTTAGACAGATTAAAAGCTTACAAATACGGCTGATTATAACAGTTTCGTATAATCCTTATAAAGAAAGGCTACCCAACGGGTAGCCTTTCTTTATATATGTAGTAGGTGTTATGAACTTAGTAAGATTATAACACATAACTTAAAAGCGACTATTAGAAGGTAATAAAATTATTGACTTAGGAAATATCAAATCCACAAGAGATGATTAAACCTAGAGTTTTGCACAATATGTCAAAGCATTTGATTATTAGCGGTTACTTTGCAAATGATTGAAAAATGTTATTATATGGACAAACTTGCTACAGTAGGCCATCAAGTGCAAATATACTGATGTTTTGCCTTGTTAGATTAGCTACTAAGTAGTATCACTTTATACATATGTAAGGTATGAGTGCAGTTCAAAAAATGATACCTATAGTTTAGTTGTACTTATGTAAAATACTATTCATGTAAGTAAGATACCCTATGAAATCATTTTTGTTTCGGAGATATGCAGCTAGAATGATCCAATATGCTGCTTTCTTTCTAATTGTATTTCTATATAGTTGTAAAGGTGAAGACGGTGATGTAGGACCGAAAGGGGATACTGGTGAAACAGGGGCTCAAGGCACTCCCGGCATACAAGGCCCACTTGGTGTTCAAGGCCCGCAGGGGCCTCAGGGTCCCCAAGGCCCGGCTGGAGAAAGTTTTGAAAGAGCTTTTGAAAATGGATACATCCAAGGAACCATCAAAGGTACGCGTAGAGATGGTACCGGCTTTGAACAAGCTTTTAACTTTAAACTGGCATTGAATACAGAAGGATTTATCAAAAATGGAGAGGCACACGAACTCATACTTTCGCGCTTTGAGAAACGAACAGAGGAAAATTTCATTAGCTTGACTTTATTGGTAAAGGATAAAGATAAGGCTACTCAGTCCTTCAGCTTAACTGATTTCCAGCTCAATTTTACTAAAATATTAGACGATAGAAGCAGATTTATTTTTTCTACAGAAACTGCCTTTCAACCTTGGTGGATTCAATTACCTATATCTGTTAATAATAATGAGACCTACCAGTTTACTGATTACGGCTTGGAGCCTGAATATTATATATCGTCAACAGATAAAGCGTATTATGTATTTACGACCAAAAATGGCAGTAGAATATATTTTGATGCAATTGGAAGTAATGAAAGTGAGCCAGGTCTGTTTGCATATTTGGTAGATAAAGATGGCATAAAGAGTTTTACTTCTCAACCATATGAGGAACTCATATATGTAGATCAAGTATTTACTACAAAAGATTATGTCAATTTAGCTGACCAGTTTGAAGTGCCTGCTGACACGTTTCAAATTTCTGAATTTGCCTACAACAAGACAACTGGCGTCATTACATTTACTTTTAAAGTAAACGTGGGATCTTTTTCTAAAAATAAATCATATAACCCAGCCGAAATTAATGGGACGGTAAGTGCTAATGTATTTGATGGACAGGTAATGCGGGAGGGAGTAGAATAGTTTTATAGGCTAATTTTTATGTGAAGAGCTATACTTGCAGCCATTTGTGCTATAAGTATAGCCTCTTCCATTTTATATAAATAAGAACTAGTTTATACTAAAACAAATTTTCTGTTTAAATACTTTTATTAATAAAGCAATTTGATTAGGATGTGTATTATATTAGTAATCAAATAGATAACTTATAGATGTTTATAATGTTAAATATTTTTTCTTAAAATATATCAAAGGTGTGATAAAGTAAAAATAAGAAAAAACGGGCAAGATTAAAGCCTATAGTTTTGGGAAAATTCAAACAACATTCTTATGAAATTTGGAAATTCCACAAAACAATTGTTCAAACAGTCAACATTTTTAACATTGGCTTTAGCCATTGCAGTAGTAAGTTGTAAAGGGCCAGAGGGCGAAGTAGGGCCAAAAGGAGATACAGGCGCCACCGGTGCTCAAGGCATTACTGGAGATAGCTATGATAAGGCATTGGAAAATGGTATCTTAAAAGGTACTATAAAAGGAACCAGAAAAGACGGTACTGCATTTGAAGAAACCTTTGAATACAAGCTAACTTCTAATGCTGCAACGTTTGAAAGTGTCTCTTCAACTGAGCATAGTATATATCTGAATCGTTATAAAAATGTATTTGGAGAAAATAATTCTGCAACTATAGGATTACAAGTTACTAACAAAGATCAGGCGGGTGCTACAGCCAAATTAAATGGTGCTTTTTTTACTTTCACTAAAGAGTTACCAAGCAAAAATATATTTTTTATCGGTGCAGGACCTAGTTTCGTAGCTAAAGATGTTATTTTTCCTATTTCCAAAGCTAATAATAGTAAGTATAAATTAGTTGATTATGGAATAGAGTCAGATTATTACTATGATAACAACCAAAGCTATACGATATTTAAAGACACTGATGGCAACCGTATTTATTTTGCTAATAATTACTATTCTGAATATGTATCTGGTAATTATACATCTTATCGCCCTTTCAGCTATATCATTAACAACAAAGGAGAGAAATCAACCTCTTCAGAGTTATGGAGTACAGTAAGACTATATGATGGTAATAAATTCCGTACGTCTGCAGGTGTTAATTTATTTGAAATTATTACTGTACCTGCAGATACTCAAGAAATTACCAATTTTGCTTATAATTCTACTACCGGCATACTAACTTTTGATTATAAATTGGTAATAAGTGAGTACAGAGCATTTGATTCTTCGTATGAGTCATATGGTAAGGGTAATACTACTATGCATCCTTTGGAAATCAAAGGTAGTTTTAGCGGTGCTGTGTATAATGAAGCAATAATGAGAAAAGGTTTTGAATAATAACCAGTCTGCCACAAAAACAAAAAAGCCTGTATAGCAACAGGCTTTTTTGTTTTTGTGGCGTACGGCAATTATAATAGATCTACAATAGTTTCTAATCCCATACCTCGTGAGCCTTTGATGAGTATTTGGGCATTGAATAACTTATTTTCTTGCAGCCAGTTATTTAACGAAAACTTATCTATAAAATAGAAAGCTTTGGGATTGGCGGCTACAGCAGCTTGCATTCGTTTTCCACAGAGCAATACTTTATCAAAATGGCCTCTAGCCACTACTTCGCCAATCTTTTGGTGTTCTGCTTCACTTTCTTCTCCTAGCTCAAACATGTCGCCTAAGATCACTACCTTGTTAGGGGCCTGTACTGTCATGAAATACTCTAAAGAGGCCTGCATAGAGGTTGGATTAGCATTGTAAGCATCCAGGAAAATGGTGTTCGATCCTTTCTTTACTACTTGGGAACGGTTGTTTTCAGATAAATATTCACTGACAGCCATATTAGCTGCATCTGCATCTACCTCAAAATACTTGCCTATACACAAAGCAGCCGCTATGTTCTCGAAATTATGTGCTCCAGAAAGCCTAGTTTCTACTATTTCTCCATTCTCGCTGCGGTATTTTACAAAAGGGGTGGAAGCCAGCAATTCACAAGTAAAGTAATTACCTACCTGAGGGTATTGTACCACTTCTCCAAAATAACGCGATTCAACCATTTGTTGCAATACCTCATTTAGTGAATTAATGAATACTACCCCATTGCGGAATTGTAGAAAATCATAAAGCTCTCCTTTTCCCCGTTTTACGCCTTCTATTCCGCCAAAACCTTCTAAGTGAGCTCTGCCAATATTCGTGATAATCCCATGTGTAGGTTCACAAATAGTTACTAATTCTTCTATATCTCCCACCTTATTAGCACCCATTTCTATAATAGCTATTTCAATTTCGCTGGTAATAGACAATAAAGTAAGGGGTACACCAATGTGGTTGTTTAAATTTCCTTTGGTGGCATATGTCCGGTATTTTTTTCCTAACACTGCATTTATTAATTCTTTTGTTGTGGTTTTACCATTGGAACCTGTAATTCCAATAAAAGGAATGGTTAATTGCCGCCTATGATAATTGGCTAATTGTTGCAATGCTTTTAATGAGTTCTCTACTACAATGTACCGATTATCAAGCGCAACTTCTTTTTCATCTACCACTGCATAATTTGCCCCTGCTTCCAGAGCTTGTGCAGCAAACATGTTTCCGTTAAACTTGTCGCCTTTGAGTGCAAAAAATAAAGAGCCAGGTAGTATCTTCCGTGTGTCTGTAGAAACGTTTTTACAGGATAAGTACACTTTATATAAATTTTCCAGATCAGTTTGCATAGAAGAAAAGTTTGTGGATTTTAAACTATTATTGTTCCGTAGATATAACAAAATTATAGTACTATTGCTTTATAAGTAGATGTAAATAGCATGCTACCCATAAATTAAAAATAATATACATGCAAAATAGGCAAAATATCATAGACTAGGTATCTATTGAATATAAAAGCACTAAAAGTACACGTTATTGTAAAACAATAGTTATTAAATATTTCATCCAGTGAACAGACACTTGCTCCGTTTTATTTGTATTCTTTGGCTGTTCTGCTTAGCATTGATAAATAACCAGCCAGCGCTTGCTCAATCATATTCATTTGCCTATGATGCCAGTATTCCATTACTTGTAAATGGAGATACATTGAATAATAGCTGGGCCGGTGGATTAAATGCTGGTCAGTATAGTACTATGCATTTAAATAACGATGCTATAGAAGATTTAATAGTATTTGACCGGACTACTAACAAACTTACTGCCTACATAGCTGCACCTTACCAGAATACATACCGCTACCAGCATACACCTGTTTATGAACAGCAATTTCCGGAAGGCTTGCAATTTTGGATGCTATTGGCAGATTATAATAACGATGGCAAAAAAGATATATTCACCCACACAAACTTAGGAATCAAAGTCTATAAAAACATATCTGCTGCAAACCAGTTGCAATGGGAGCTAATAGCAGATCCATTAGAGACGCAGGGTTTCTCAGGCATTATTAACTTATATGTTTCCTCCACAGATATTCCGGCGATTGTAGATGTAGACAGTGATGGCGACCTGGATATTCTGACGTTTGATGATGTGGGTGGTTCGGTAGAATACCACCTTAACCGGAGTAAAGATAACACAGGTACTACAGAAATGTTAGATTTTCAGAAGGTGAATGCTTGCTGGGGAAAATTCCGGCAGGGGAGCGGCTGTCAGGAATTTTACTTTGGCGTAGATTGTGGTCCTTCAACCGGCAGAACCGGTAATGTAGAGCGGGTAATGCACAGTGGTTCGTCTCTTTTACTGCTTGACCTGGATGGCGACGGAGACAAAGATTTGCTAAATGGCCATACAGGATGTGATGGGCTGGCTCATTTAATTAACCAGGGAAATACTACTACCGCTTTATTTACGGCCTTTGATAAACAATTTCCAGCTAGTACTCCAGTAGATTTTCCTACTTTTCCGGCAGTATACTATGAAGATCTAGATTTTGATGGGATAAAAGATCTGATTGCTGCCCCTAATGTATTTGATAATGAATTGGATAAAATAGATTTTACCCAGTCTGGTTGGTTTTATAAGAATACAGGTACTAGCGAAATACCCCAATTTGTGCTTCAACAAAGGAATTTTTTACAAGCTTCTATGCTGGATGTAGGAGAGAACGCTTCCCCGGCTTTTGCCGATTATGATGGGGATGGCGACCTAGATCTGTTTATAGGCAGCAGGGGTAAACGGGATGCAGGCAAGAATATATTTTATGGTGCTATTTACCTATATAAGAATACAGGCACTTCTCAGAATCCGGTTTTTGAACTTTTGACTGACGATTATTTAAATTTGTCTTCGCTCCAGGTTACGGATATAAAGCCATCTTTTCATGATGTAAACGGTGATCGGGTGGTAGATTTAATTTTTTCTTCTACTGCAGGAAGAGATGCAACTTTGCAGTATATGCTTAATCAAGCTCCCAGAAATGAGGTATTTACTTTTTCTATAAATACCCTCCAACGATGGCTACTTAGCTTTTCACCGACAGATGCACCATTATTGTATGATGTAGATGGAGACAAGGATTTGGATGCGTTAGTAGGAAAGTTTAATGGAAGCCTGGAGTATTATAAGAATACAGGTTCCAATGCATCGCCAGCATACACTCTCGAAAACGCCAGTTTGGGAGGGCTGCCCTCCGATCCTTTTGCCCGTTACCTGACCTTAACCGTAGCCGACCTGGACAACGATGGAAAGCCTGAGTTGATCACTGGCGATAGGAAAGGTGTATTGAAAGTGTATGCAGACTTTATAAATAAGTTAACAGAGCCATTTACGCCTATTACAGATTTTATATGGAATAATTTACAAAAAGAACTCTCTTCGCCCCAGTTAAATGGCATACTTTTTCCTACGGCGGCTGATCTTAACGGTGACAATTTGCCGGAATTGATTATAGGAACACAAGCTGGAGGAATAATATGGTTAACAAACACCTCTAAAGGTGGCAACCCCACACCTGACCCGGATGAGACTGGCATTGTTTTTCCTAATCCTACAAGCCGGTATATATATCTGAATTTGCCTGCCGAAAGCGATGTAGCGCTGTACTCTGTTGTGGGTCAAATAGTATTAACCCAAAAATCCGTTCCTGCTAACTGGGAAGTTTCTATAGATCTTCATCATCTCCCGGCTGGGGTATACCTACTGAAAATAGTTGCCGGCGAAGTCCAAACAGTAAAAAGAATCGTAGTATACAGGTAGATGCAAGCAGTTATTTATTTTCAGATACTAAACGATACACACTATACTTACGAAAAGCCTATAGTAAATGCTTTGAAACAACAGTTTCCGGAACTGGTCAATTTTGATTTTGATACTCAATCGGATAAAACCATGGTTGGTTATGCAGTGGATTTACTAGAGAAATCAGAAAAAGCCATCGTCATAATAGAAGCAACGGATGGCTCGGCAAATGGGATTATTATGTTTATGGAGAAAATAGCCATCTATAAAAATAAATGTATGGTATTGTTAGTTGGCCAGCATCCACTTGTACAAAAAATGCTTACCCCACTGGATGCGAATCAAGTGATTCAGGCAGATCAGGAGGATACATTTATGCAGAAACTGACACAATTTTTGTCAGCAAAGCCGCTATAAACTTTTTTAGCAGAATACAGGTTTTTAATCATACCATCTACCTTCGCATACATTTCCATGAACAAATATATTGTATTGCTGCTAAGTATAGCAGTATTTTTCAGCTGCCAGCCGCAAAGTAATACAGCTACCGAAACAGATAAACCAACCACCAAACGAACAGCAATAGCTATGGATTTACCTGCAGTAACCGCTCCAGAAATTAACACAGAGTATGGCTGGCTCAATACCGACAGAGCATATACTTTAAAAGATTTCCGTGGCAAAATTGTGCTACTCGATTTCTGGACATTTGGTTGTATTAACTGCCAGCATATTATTCCCGATCTAAAAAAGCTGGAAAAAGAATATGCAAGAGAATTGGTAGTCATAGGAGTACATTCAGCAAAATTTGAGTCAGAAAAAACCAATAATAATATCCGGAAAGCTATTTTAAAATTTGGCATTGAGCACCCGGTAGTAAACGATGCCGATTTTAAGGTATGGGAAAGCTATGGGGTAAAAGCATGGCCTACCATTACACTTATTTCACCGGATGGGAAAGTAGTAGGTCAACGTTCGGGAGAAGGCGTATATCCGGTGGCTAAGAAAAGTATAGATAATTTAATAAAACAATATGGCGATAAAATAAACCGGGAGCCCATAACTTTTAAGTTAGAAAAAGCCAGTGAAGCTACTTCAATTGTCCGATTTCCTTCTAAATTAATTTCGGACGAAACTGGAAATATATGGTTTACAGATAGTGGTAACAACCGGGTGGTAAAAATAAATAAGTCAGGGAAAATACTAGAAGTAATTGGCAAAGGAGAACAAGGGTTTACAGATGGTGATTTTACCACAGCGACTTTTTACGAACCGCATGGATTAGCTATTAAAGGGAATACCTTATACATAGCTGATTCCAAAAATAATTCTATCCGGAAAGCCAATCTCACCACTAAACAAGTAGAAACTGTGGCTGGCGATGGAGAAATGGGTTACTATTTTTTGAATGATAAATGGGAAGAAGCTGTAAAACCAAACAGCCCCTGGGATTTACTCATTGATGGAGATGTGATGTATATTGCTAATGCAGGAAATCATCAGGTATTGAAGATGGATTTGGCTACGAACAAAGTAACCCGTTTTGCCGGCAGTGGGAGAGAGGCATTAACCAATGGTACCCTACGTGAAGCCGCCTTTAATCAGCCTAGCGGGTTAACTAAAATCGGAAACACGTTGTATGTAGCCGACCCGGAAGCAAGTGCGGTACGGACAATTAATTTACAAACTAGTACAGTGGCTACTCCGGTTGGTAAAGGCCTGTTCGACTTTGGTGATAAAGATGGAGATGTAGACGATGCCTTGCTGCAACACTGTGTAGGAGTGGCTGCTAATAACAACAATATATATATTGCTGATACGTACAATGGAAAAGTAAAAATTCTGGATTTGAAAAATGAGCGCATAAATACGCTAGTAGCTGGATTGAACGAACCCAACGATCTGCTTTTTATAGAGACTGAACTCTGGGTAACCGACACCAACAATCACCAACTGGTTAAAATTGATCTGAAAAGCAGCGAAAAAAAGATTGTCACTATAAGCCAATAAAAGCTATACAAATAGAAAAGCCGGAATGGTTGAGTTTCCGGCTTTTAGTTCATTATTAAATTATAGACTCCTTATATCACATCACCCTGCGGCCTGAGAATAGTCTGATTAAAATAGCGATTACAGCAAGTACTAATAATACGTGAATAAAGCTACCTACAGCTTCGCCGAATCCTACGTAACCCACTAACCAAAGTATGATCAGTATAACGGCTACCCATGTTAGTATATTTCCCATTTTTTTAATAGTTTAAGGTTAAAGTTTTTGTTAGTGTTATTTTATTGATTTTAAATACAAAGCAGATTCTCTTGTAATCTTATCATGTATTTGAGTTATTGAATCTAAAGTACCCGTCGGCCAGAGATTACGCGAATCAAGATAGCGATTACAGCAAGTACCAGTAGAATGTGGATAAAATTACCTACGGCGTCTCCGAATCCAACATAACCAATTAACCATAAGATGATTAATACGATAGCTACAATATATAATATGCTTCCCATGATTTTAAATTTTTGAGTTTAAGTTTAAGGTTTTGATTTTGTTAGTTGTGTTATACTGTTTATTTAAAAAATTTGTTGTTCAGAAGTTATCTCTTTGTAGGGATTTTACTTCTTCCCGGATTGCTTCCCTCGACTTTCCGATTCTATTTTGAAGGCGGCCATATAATTCATCTTCACGGCCTTCTTCGTACAACAAATCATCGTCAGTGAGATCAGCGTATTTTTATTTCAGCTTTCCTTTCAGTTCATTCCAGGAGCCTTTTAAATTTAATTCATCCATAGCTAGTTTAATGTTTTGTTTAATTTGTTGTACACACCTTTCTACGGGGCACTATAAATAAAAGTTATATTTCTTTAAAAAAATTTGACTTTTTAAAAAACTTTTCTATACAATATAGGTTGCAACTAGGGGTCATTGTATTTTATTTAGGAATACAATGGCCATTTGCTTTTGTAGAGCAAAAGCTGATTTTGCTTTAGAAAAAAATAGTTGGCTCATTCTAAGGCTGTTGTAAAAAATATATTCTAGTGATACATAAGCCCTACTAATTCTTTTCCGTATAAGATTTATCTTGATAAGATTTGTTTAATTAAAAAAATAAAGCTCCACAATGCCTCTAAAAGAAAAAGAACCAGCGCCGGATTTTACATTGCCATCTACCAGCGGAAAGAATTTTACTTTATCCAAAGATTTAGCGAATAAGCCTGGTATATTATTTTTTTATCCCAAAGATTTTACTCCTACCTGTACTAAAGAGGCTTGTGAATTTCGCGATACTTTCGCTGCATTTAGAAACCTGGATATAGAAGTAATAGGCATTAGCCGCGATGATGTGGCCACTCACCAGAGGTTCAAGGAGCAGTATAATTTGCCTTTTCAACTGCTTGCCGATACCGATGGAAAAGTAGCAGGTTTATACAAAGCTCTTATTCCCGTAATAAAAGTGACGCGTAGAGTTACCTATCTGCTGAACAAAAATCACCAGGTTGCCGCTGTTTTCGAAAATATGTTTACTGCCGAGAAGCATATAGCAACTATGGTAGAGCAAGTGAAAGTAGGTGCCTTAAATTAACCTCCCTTTAATTCTTTTTGAGTAACCGACTATATTTGTTTTTTATGATTGTTTGCCCAGGTTTGAAGAAATAAATAATTTTCCTGCATTACTCAGATACTATGGAACAAGGCCAAACCTATACACACGATTTTATTTATTCTCAGCAGCAGGTAGATCAGTTTGCTGCTCTTACTGGCGATAATAACCCTTTGCACTTGGATGCAGCCTATGCAGCTAAAACACCTTTCCGGAAACCCATTATACATGGTTTCTTGGGAGGAAGTATTTTTTCAAAAGTGTTAGGTACACTTTTTCCTGGCGAAGGGTCTATTTATCTCAAGCAAACGATGGAATTCGTAAATCCTATGTTTGTAGATGTACCGTATGAAGCCTTATTTACCGTAAAAGAAATACTACCCAATTCTATAGCACTGATCGAGACACAAGTGCTAGATAAAGCCAGCCGGACAGTAATGATTACTGGCGAGGCGTTAGTCAGAAACAAAAAGATCAAGCGGATCAAGGCAACTTCTGCTGAATAATACGTTTACGCTGTAAGAACCTGTACCCCGTAATTAGACTTATTGCATGAGGAATTTCATTCTGGTGGCTTTCTTTCTTTGCTGTGCCTTCACTTCCGATAAAAAAGCATATCAGTTGTTTAATCAGAAAGGAAAATTGGTTGAGTATGAGCAGCTAGTAACAGATGCTATGGAAGCTGATATTATTTTATTTGGCGAATTGCACAACAATCCCATCTGTCACTGGCTGGAGCTGCAGTTGCTGAAAGATTTGCATACTAAAAAGAAAGATAAGCTAATTCTAGGAGCAGAAATGTTTGAGGCTGACGACCAAGTTGTACTGGATGAATACTTACAGAAAAAAATTACCAGTAGGCATTTGGAAACAGAATCTAAGTTATGGAACAACTATGCGACGGATTACAAGCCTCTAGTGGAATTTGCCCTCAATAACAATTTGCCCTTTGTGGCTACCAACATTCCCCGGCGGTATGCCAGCATGGTAGCAAAATCAGATTTGGCAGCTTTAGATAGTTTAGGAAATGATGTAAAAAAGTGGATAGCCCCCCTACCTATAGAGGTAGATTTGAATTTGCCCGGCTATAAAAAAATGATGAATACTGGAGGAGAGAGTGGTATGGCTCACGGGCACGGCATGAATATGGGTAATTTAGCCAAAGCACAAGCTATAAAGGATGCCACCATGGCTCATTTTATTTTATCCAACTGGCAGCCTGGCCAAACGTTTTTACATGTAAACGGTAGCTACCATTCCGATAATTTTGAGGGCATTGTCTGGTATTTGAAAAAGCAAAATCCACAACTGAAAATTCTCACCATTGCTTCGGTAGAACAGCCAGAAGTAACTAAACTTCAAGACAAATCTCAAAGTTTAGCTACCTATATTCTGGCTATTCCTTCTGATATGACCAAGACATATTAACTAACCCACTTTTTAACTTTGCTCCACTTTTACTCCCCGCCAGAAGGCTACATACCCTTTTATCTGTTTGGCAGCGTCTTTCGGATTGGGATAGTACCAGGCAGCGTCTTTATTTTCCTGTCCGCCGGCCTGGATTGTATAATAGGAGGCTTCCCCTTTCCAGGGACAATGGGTATGCGTGGAGCTGTCTTTTAACAGGTCTTTTTTTACAGACTGGGGTGGAAAATAATGGTTACCTTCCACTACAATTGTATCATTACTTTCTGCAACTACCGTATTATTCCAAATGGCTTTCATAGTTTTTAATCTTTATATCTACTAAACTAATGGGAGCAAATTTAGTTCTGATTAGTATGTAGGTAAAATTTAGCTTTGAATTTCAATTCGTATTCTTTGTACCCCTTCTTTTACATCTATTTCAATAATCTTTGGTTGTTTTTCTTTCTCCTTGGTAATAAAACTAATGCTCCCATTCCGCTCTAAAGTGGCTAGTTGAATAGCCTTATACTCTTCTGTCTTTGCCTGCAAACGCATGGATTCTTTCAGGTCCTTTTCGCTTAAATCGTGTTTTTTCAGTATATCCCATTTTACTTCTCCATTTTCTAGTAATATGGTAGGCTCTCCTTTTATCAAACTGCCAAAGGCATGTATATGCACAGCAATGGTGGCAAAAATCCAATGTAGAATTACCAGGAGAAATCCTGCTGTAAGGGTACCTAAAAAAGGTGCACTTCCATTAATGGCACGTCCGAATACAGAACCGATAATAATTCCTAATATGACATCAAAAGCTGTATTACGGCCTAACAGCCGCTTTTTTCCTAAGCGTATGGCTGCCAGAGCTAAAATGTAAATAATAACAGCCCGAATCATGGTTTGCCAGAACTTTAAATTCTGAGGTTCGGTGCCTAGCAACGTATCAAAAAAATCTTTGATTGAGTCGAAAAAGTCTGTTGTCATAATGTATATGCTCAAGAATGGCAATACATATACGGCAGTAAGTAATAATCAGATAACATGCTTTATCTGATTATTATATTCCAGTAAATCCTGAAAAAGGAAGGTATCCATATAATTTCCTATTGTTGATAGAATGTATGGATACCTCCGTTCTTTGTTAGCCAAATAAAAGGCTTGGCAGGTATAAAGGCAACTTTATGGTTTTACTTTGATAGAACTAAATCCTGCTTTGCTTTGTAAGGCTTCTATGGCAGAGGCTAAGTAAGCCAATGGGGCATTCCAGTTAATGGCAATTTCATTGGATGCATACGAGCAGTCATCATCCGTAAAAGTTTCATCGGCAATAGTGGATGTATACGTAGTACATTTATCCTGACGTGGTGCATTGGCATTTGGCCCACCGGAAAGTAAACCAGGTACCGGTTCTTCCACCTGATCGGCTATGGAAGGCCGGTGGTGTGGGTGCATAGGTGTTTTCTCGCCATAGCCAGTCACAAAAGAAAAACCTGTGGCGTTTCTACCTACTAGATAATCCAGGTTGCTCAATGCATAATTCAAATATTTTTTATCTCCGGTTAAGCGGTACGCTTGAATAAGCGCAATACCTTGGTTAGCTGCTACCGCCGAACTGCCCCATATATAATCTTTAGCAGATTTTCCCATAACCGTGGCATACGAACGCTTAGAAGCTCCCTCTGCCAATTCATCAGCAAATTGTACTAGCTGCTTTTTCAACTGAGGGAGATCTTTTTTTGCCACCGGCGTTAACTCTTTTTCAAACCGGGCTAATGTATAATAACCCAATAAGCGTACTTGCGCCCAGGATGGTAAAGGCATTTGTGTATCAGGAAATAGTGGAACCGCTTGATAATAGGCTTCTTTTTTCGTTGTAATATATAGTTCTGAAGCTGCCCATATAAACTCATCTGTTACGTCTTTGTCGCCATATGCTCCGGTGCTTACATCTGGGTCATACTGTTTGTTCATGGCTTCCTGATCATATAACACCGCAGGGTTCTGGCGAGCCCAGTCCCAAGCCTTGGTAGCAGCTGTAAGGCACGAATCTGCTAAACCTGGTACTGCTTGAGGAAATTTTCTGGCAATACGGCTTGCCTGCGCCATAACCGCCGCAAAGTCCAGGGCTGCTGCGGTGCTTTTCTGCACCACATATCTAGGATTTTTAGCCTCTGATGGCATTACCATTCCATCAAATCTAGGGTTGGTTAATTTATGATATACACCTCCGTCATTTGGATCTTGCATAGCCAGCATCCAGCGGAGATTCCATAAGGTTTCGTCGAGCAGGTCGGGCAGGTTATTATTGCTCTCCGGAATATTCAGTTTCAATGTATCAAAATACGCGGGAAAATCTTCATATAACGAAAGCAACGTGCCGGTAGTAATACCACTGTTGACAATGTACTTATTGTAGTCTCCGGCATCATACCAGCCAAGCGGAGCAGAAATTTTGGTGCCTTCTGGCCGTTGAGTGGTGGCAGCCGAAGGATGGATTAATACTTGGGTATCTTCCTGTGCATGTCCTGCCGGACGTTGCCATTTACCTGCATATTGCTCAGGTAGTGGGGTAGAAATTCGTTGGAAATAAAATCCTTTGATAGAAGCTTTGGCTACCTCCTGGTGTACTTTTGGCTTAATTTCGAATGGGTAAGAATGGCCTACTTCCGGAATATGTACTACGTAGGAGCCTGGTGTAGTAAAAGCAGAAAAATCAGCAATACGTGTCTTTTTATCAGAAAATTCAGAAGTGCGTGGTTCACTCAGCTTTCCGGTAAAAACTGTTTTCCGAAGATCTGTGGTAGTCACATGAAATGTATCACCATTCTCAGCTACTACTACAGCTATTTTAGGGCCTGATGGGTAGAAACCTATTTGGTTTAGCCGGATTTGCTCTGAGAGCTTAGCCTTTTGTGACTGATTTGCAGGAGAGGTATTTTGCTGTGCTAGGCTATACCAATTGAGCGTGAGAGCCAACCACATTAGTGGCAGTAATTTTCTGAAGGAGAAAAAAATATTCATTTTAGTAAGTTAGGTTATTGTGTATAAATCTAAGTTTTGATAATGACCTTTTAACAAGGATACATATTTAGTAAACAATATGCTTAGTGTATAAGTAGCTTTGCTATATGAACATGTGTAGAACTATGTAGCCTAGCCATATAAATCCCTGGTTTTAGCTGCGTATGCAAATTAAGCTGATGCTGATTGGCCGATAGGGGCTGACTATAGATAATTTTCCCGTGTATGTCTGCTATCTCTATTTTTGAGAAATTTCCTTCGGGCAAATCTATTGTAAACTGATTCTGGGAGGGATTGGGAAATACGTGTAGATATCTTGTTTCTGTCTCATCAACAGCCAAAGGAGAGCCATTGCCGTTTTCGACTAATACATAGTGCACTGACCTTGCCGGGGCAGCAACCTTTATCCCATTTTCCATGGTAGCCGATAGGGCAAAAATGCTTTCTACAGTAGCCGGACCACCAGCTGCATAAGGAGATCTCTGGCCATTTACCAATACATTCAGAGAAAAATTTCCATTGTCTGAGCCTCCGGTAAGTGAATATACATAATACCGATTGCCATAGCCAAAATTCTGTAAATCCAGTGCAACGGTTTCCGCGGTATTTCCTTTATTTACGATTACTACCCCTGCCTGTCCGGAATCAAATCTGGAGGCATAGGCTACAATATTACTGTTGCCTGTTATGGATGAAGTAACCAGGTAATTGCCAAAGAACTTTTGAAAGTAATACATATAATAAAATACCGGCCTTGGATTCCATTTGGGCACATTTCCAGGTTCATCGCCTTGCGAAAACATACCATGGTCGTTGCCATTGTTCCATCCATTCGCCAGATCCCAGCGGCTGGCCATTCCATATTTATTTTTGATTAGTTCGCCCAATGTCATAGCCGCATGTATGCCATTAATATACGAAACATATTGCTTGGAGCCTTCCGCAAAAATATTCCATTCTGTTAGGGCAACTGGTTTCATCCCTACACCTGCCGTTTGTGTACTTTTGGTAATATAGTCCATAATGGCCTGGCTTTCCAGCGCAGGCGTACTCAATATCTGATCAGGTGTGGAATTTTGCCCATAGGGTGTGTAGTAACTGTGGACTATAAAGAAGTCGGCCGCATTGCCAATTGCTTTAAACAAACCAGCATTCCAGGTTTTATTTACCTGTGTATCCCAGCTTGGCGGTTCCATTTGAATAAGCTGGGCACCAATATGAATGGTAGTTCCTATTTCAGCAGCTGCAGCCCGCATAGAATCGGCAAATACGTTGAAGTGCTGCCCGTATAGTTCACCGGTAATAATCTCTGGTTGTCCATCTTTGTTTTTTCTGGTATCTATCCGGTAGCCAGCCTGCCATGTACCAGCATTTTCATTTCCAATTTCCCAATACCTGGTTCTTCCTTTATCATACCGTACCCATTCTGCAGCATAATGAGCAGCCGTTTGTACAGGAGTTGGCCCAGTACCATAACGGGCATAGCTATAATTGATAGTAATAATACCCGTGCTGTTAGTCATTTCCAGCATTTTGTAATAATTGTCTAAAGAAAGTGTCCAGCTTTCGGTATTCTTTCCAAACCAGTAATAATTACTATACTTTTTTCCTTCTGCATCTATTAAAGTATCTGGAACATCACCCGGGAGCTGGTCCTTTGGTGCATCCCAAAAGAACACACTGCTTAGGTTACCGCCTGGGAAGCGGATAATATTTGGTGAAAGTGCCTGAATATAGTTTAGCAAATCTGGCTGATCTACCATTTGACTCATATAAACATTGGCATTGTTACCGAAAATATATTTAGAGACGTTGGCCAGTGTATCAGTACAGTTTATGGTAATGGTTGCCGTAGGACTCATAGCAGGAGGCAAGAAATCTGTATACGAAGGAATGACTGCATTTTTGGGCTTAAAGTCATCCAAAAAAAATCCTTGGCTGGTCTGAGCCAAAAGAGGCAAGTGTTGACTAATGAGAAATAGTAAAACAATAAGGTAGATCTTTTTTAACATACAGGAGATGTCAGGGGGTGAAGAAAATTATCCTTTTAAACACACATACCCAAGAGGTCTGACGTAATTGTGTAAAAACTCAAAGAAAGGTATGCTGTTAAAAAATAAAGACTACCAGAGTCGAAGCAGCTCTGGCAGTCTGGTTGTGTTATATTTAGAGTCAACACTTATAACACATTTAACTATGATAATTTTTACAAATTCTTTTATGAATATATAGTAACTGAAGCCTTTATTGACGTACTACCATGTTTTCAATTCTGAAGTTATCTAGGGCTAATGTTGCCTGAATACCATTGGCTGTAGGATTTTGAATCACAATCCGGATCTCATTCGGATTTAGGTCAGAATATTTGGTAAGCTTGCCACCACCATCAGCTGCAGAGGCGGCTAAATCTGCCAAAGGTACACTCATGGTATACCATTTGCCATCGGTGCTACGCACAAAATCTGTCAGTTTAACTAATTTCTCAACCGTACCAGCAGGCGTTCCAGGTATCCACACAAGTAATTCTAACCCTTCCAAAGACCCACCGCCTGAGGCAGCAATCTCCATTTTCAGATCGAAGTTAGAGATTGGGGCATCGGCAGCGTATTTAGGTGAAGTAGTTTCCGGAATCAACCGGTTTGTACTATAGTTGCTCATACTAATTACTTTATCATTATTCCATCCCCATCCGCCTGGGACTACCTGGCTTATCAGGCCAAATTTATTATCGATGGCATCTATTCCAGGCGCAGATGTAACTACAGCTTTGCCAGCATCTAAGCCCCAGCCAAATGCATTTACATTGTCCCAGTTATGAATAATACCTTCATTGTTGAATAATTTTGTTCTCCGGCTAGTAGCGGAATTTCCACTTTCAGATGTTACTACTACATCTCCCTGAGCTGGATTTACCCCTGCAGGTATTTTTACAGTCATAGTTCTGCCAGTAGGATCATTAGCTGTCATTTCAGTAGCTACCACACCACCTGGGAAGGTTACTTCTTTTACAAAGTAGAAGTATTGCCCAAATAGCGTAATGGTTTCGCCTTCTTTTGCAAATTCATTGCTAATGGCACTAATCACTGGTGCAGGAGGAAGTACTGTAAAGGCATAAGTTGCTTCGCCTGCGCTATTTACCACTTTCAACTCATTAGATACACCAGCAGATGTAGCTACCGTAGGAACCAGATCAGGAATCCGGACAATTAAGTGAGTTTCTGTAGCGTACACCGGATTGATGGTTGTCTGGTAGCCATTAAACGAAACATACTGGGTGGCGGCCAGATTATTTCCTACAATTACAATGGTAGAACCTAAGGTAGATTGAGTAAATGTACTATCTGCCACAGCTGGGTTTGTTGTACGGATAGCTGTAACAGAAGGCGGGCCTGATGCTTCTCTGGGCTCAGTTGGGTCTTCTTCTTTGCAGGAAGAAAATATAAATAAACCTCCAAGCAAGAATAACAAAAGGTAGCTTATTCTATTTAAGGGGGTTACGATAAGGTGTTTCATATATTTTTCTGGGTTTTGCCTCCAAACGTTATGCAGGTTTAGTGCAGAAGTCTGGAGGCTTTGATAATTCAATATAAAGTTGTTATTACATCAAAACAGCTTATTTAAATGTGTAGGGTACAGGTTCTTTGCGTAAGTTCGGAGCCCTGGATAATTCAGTTGTTGGAATAGGAATAATAAAATTATTCAAGCTAACCGGGAAGGTCCGCTGGTTAGTACCCACATTGGTTATTGTCCAGGAAGTAGGGTTTTCTTTGTTATCTGGTGCAACGTTGAAGTTACCTCTGTCCTGAGTGCTTAGTTTGGTATAAGCTAGTTGTGGATTATAGTAATGCAGGCGTACAAATTCATACCATGCCTGCCCTTCCATAGCAAACTCCAACAATCTTTCTTTATGGATATCTTCCCAGGTAACGGTTTCTTTTGGGGCTAACCCAGCTCTTGCCCGTACTAGGTTAAAGTAATTCAGTGCTTCACCAGGAGCTAATACATCATTGTTACCTAAAATAGCTTCTGCATAGATCAGATATACATCTGCTAATCGTAGCATATAGGTTTGTATCTCGGTACGTTGCTGCTGCACTTTGCCGCCATTATCTTCTGGCCGGCCAACTACGTATTTCTTTACATGGGCTCTGCTTCTGAAATCAGCTGTGTTGTTATTATCTGTTTTCACCGTTAACTCCACAATTTTTTTAGAACCTGGTTTGTCAGGGTCATCTACTTCTTCGTGAATATAACTGTAGTGGTCGCCGGGCAACATAAAGGTGGCTTTTCTACGCTCGTCTTTGGAAAGGTCTTCATACTGCTCTAGCATAAATTTAGAAGCGCCAATATCGCCACCCCAGCCATCGCCGAAACCAGTGATACTGGAACCGTAAGCTAAATAGGCTTGCACACTGTTTTGGGTTCCCCAGTTGCCGTCGTATTTCCATTGTAGCGCGAACAGCGTTTCGGAATTGTTGTTATTAGCCGTTTTAAACAAATCCTCATAATTCTGCAACAGGGATCTACCGCTATTATCAATCACGCGTTTAGCAAAATAGGCAGCACTATCCAGGTCAGATTGACGGCGAGTACCGCTCATGCCTACACCAGCACGGGTCAGGTACATTTTTGCCAGCATACCTTCTGCTGCCCACTTATTTAAGCGGCCAGTTTGCAGCGAGGAAACGGGCAGGTTTTCGGCAGCAAAACGAATATCACGGATTAAAAACTGCCACACACTTTCTACTGTGTTTCTAGCAATGGTTGTGTCGGTCAATAGGGTTGTGTTGTTCTCAATAATAGGCACAGCCCCCCAGTTTTGTACCAGGTACGAATAGGCTAAACCCCTCATAAAACGGGCTTCTGCAATGGCATGCTGTTTTATATCATTGGATACGGCATCGCCGGCATATTTACTAATATTGGTAATTACTGTATTAGATTGCCCAACAATATTGTAGAAAGACCGCCAAGAGTTGTTATTTTCTTCGGTATCTCCGGTAGTATTCATCTGCACATTGGCTAGCTGATACGAGCCAGAGAAAAGTACCCCACCCCGGGCATCGCCAATTCCATGAGACGCTTTATCATTATAGGCAAACCACACTTCATTGTATAAAGGGGCTGTACCGGCTAATACTTGGTCATTGGTTTTGTAATAGTTGGCATCCACCACTGTGTCTAATGGCGGCCTATCCAGAAACTCATCCGAACAGCCTGTAAGGAAGCCCAGAAAGAGGAGACCGGCAAAATATTTTTTATAGTTCATGTTCGATTTTATCATTGTGTTGATTTGAATTAGCATTAAAAATCAATACTAATATTAAAGGTATACATTCTAGTTAGCGGATAGCGGCCATAGTCCAGACCGATAGATTGGGTAGTGGCAGACACGTTATTTCCTACATAAGCACCTACCTCAGGGTCCATCCCTTTGTATTTGGTGAAGGTGGCCAGATTCTGTACACCAAAGGACAAACGTGCTCCTTGTACTACATTTTGTACACCTAGCAAACTCTTAGGCAGGTTATAAGAGAGCTGTAAATTTTTGATCCGTACATAGGAACCATCTTCAATAAACCTGGTAGAATGCCGTATACCGTTACCATTCGCATCTGTGCTCGTAATCCGTGGGATAGTAGTCTCTGGATTAGATATGTAAGCAGAGGTACCTTCGCCTTCTACTTTTGCGTAGTCAAACGTTTCTGCCAGCATGTTGCGTCCTAAGTTGATCTGGTTAGGATTGGTGTTTACAAAGCGGATGTAGTTGTATACATCGTTGCCAAAGGCACCGGTAAGGAGGGCAGTTAATTCAAAACCTTTATAGCTAACCGTGTTAGTCAAACCTAGTGTCACTTTTGGCCATGGATTACCAATAAACGTCTGATCTCTTTCATCAATAACGTTATCGCCGTTCAGGTCTTTGTACTTAATATCGCCTACCCATACACCATTTGGTTCAACAGGTAGCCGTTGTCCATTTCTAGTAGGAATGGCACTGGCATTGATTTCTTCTACTGACTGGAATAAACCTTCGGCCACATAGCCACGCATCAACCAAGGAGCCTGGCCTACAACGGCTCTTTGTGTCCAGTTCGACATCCACCAGGACGTTCTGTCCAGGAAGGCTGCTTCAGAATAGAACTCAGTAACTTTAGTCCGGAAACCAGATACATTGAAGTTAGTCGTCCAGTTTACTTGTCCATTGTCAATATTGATAGTATTCAAGGTGAAGGCATAGCCTTTGTTTTGCAAGGCGCCAATATTAACCGTAGGAGGAGCAATAGAGCCTTCTGCAGATGTACCCATATACCATGGCAATGGATTTTCCATCAATAGGTTATCGGTATTTTTTACATAAAAATCACCTTCTAATTGTACGCGGCTGTTTAATACGCTTAGGTTAAAACCAATATTATTTGTTTGAGTTTCTTCCCATTGCAAACCAGCATTACCATATCTGGAAGCCCGGAAACCAGAACCCCAAGGTGTTGTTACAGCTCCTAGTGGCGAGAATATACGGCCACCATCTCCCTGATTACCTGTTAAGCCTGTTTCAGCACGTAATTTTAATTCATTAATAAAAGGTATGGCTTCCATAAATGGCTCCTGCGTTACACGCCAGGCTACAGATACCGAAGGAAAGAAACCCCATCTGTTTTCCGGACCAAAGTTGGCTGATCCATCTGCGCGGAAAGCACCCTGTACGATGTATTTATCTGCAAAAGAATACACAGCACGGCCTAAATACGATTCCATGGCCCACTGACCTCTGGCGCTACCATTTTGCTGACCTAGTGGATTTCCTAAGGTAAGTTCTCTCAAATCATTAGAAACAAAACCTGTTCTAGTTCCATAAATGTTTTCCCACAATGATTCTTGCGATTCATGGCTGGCCATCAGGTTAATGTCATGCTTACCAAAACGGTTGGTGTATTGCAGCAATTGATTCCAGTTCCAGTAAGTATTTGTTTCATTACGGCGTTCTAAGCTAGCAGTACTGTTTACTACAGAACCTAATTGGTAGGTAGGCGTGAAGAAAACAGAATTATTAAAGCCAATATTTCCATTGAATGAAGTACGGAAGGTTAAGCCTTTCAAAATAGTTACATCTGCATTAACTCCTCCCAGGAAATTCCTTCTTCTAAAGTTGTTTTGAATCAACTCAGCCAACGCAATTGGATTAGGTGGGGTGAATTGTGTGCTGCTTCCATTGGTAGCATCGGCACCGCCCCAGCTTCCATTTGGATTAACTACTGCAATATTAGGTGACATCTGTAAAGCATTGATAATCACATCTGATTGGGAAGTACCTAACTCTTCATTCGTCTGGTTGAAACTTAAGTTTGTTCCTATTTTCAACCACTTACGAGTCTGGTTATCTACGTTCAATCGCACGGAGTAACGGTCGAATGCAGAACCGGTAGCTACCCCTTCCTGATCAAAATATTCCCCTGACAAATAGAAGGTTGTTTTTTCACTGCCACCGCTTAAGCTAAGTTGGTGTTTGTTTAATGGCGCTCTTCTGAAAAGGGCATCTTGCCAGTTTGTGCCTTGGCCTAAAATAGAAGGGTCTTGAAATTCAGTAGTTAAAGTTCCTCCGGTAAGTGTCCGGATAGCATTATGCATGGTCGCATACTGCTGCAAATTCATCGTAGACAAGAAATCTGGTTTATCTTGTAGAGAGAAAGTATAGCCATAGTTAATGTTCATTTGTCCGGCCTTTCCCCGTTTAGTTGTAATCAGCACAACTCCATTGGTACCTCTGGAACCATAAATAGCTGTGGCTGAAGGGCCTTGTAGAATCTCCATAGATTCAATATCCGACGGGTTCAGACCGGCCAAGGGGTTAGTTGAACTTCTGGCACCATATTGTACAGTTGGAGGAGCTATTTGCACGCCATCAATTACATACAGAGGCTCATTGCTGCCATTAATGGAGTTAATACCCCTGATATTTACCGAGATACCACCACCAGGCTGCCCTGTATTCTGAGTTACATATACGCCAGCCGTTCTTCCCTGAATTGCCTGCTCTATAGTAGTATTTACCGTTGACTGTATCTCTTTGGCACTGATTGTCGTCTGAGCACTGGTGATATCTGTCCGTTTTAACTCACCATAACCTACGACTACTACTTCACCTAAGGTGGTTATATCTTCCGCTAGTTTTATATCTAGACGGGTCTGGTTGGTTATAGCTACTTCTTCTGTCTGATACCCGATAAAAGAGACTACTAGTACATCTCCACTTTTTGTGTCTATGCTAAAATCGCCATTGCCATCTGTAGTTGTACCAGTTGTACTGCCTTTAATGACAATATTTACCCCCGGAATGGGCTGATTATCCAAGGTAGAAGTTACTTTACCTGCTAATCTGGATTGTGCTTGGCTGGTATAGCTATGCAAAAACAGTATTACCAATAGCAGCGTTGTACATTTCCACACATGCGTGAGCTTTAAAACAAGAGCTTTACTGAGGTTATCCTTGTTTTGGTACATGTTTTTTACCATATAACTTGGGTTTAGATTATAAAAGATGTTATTATTCATTGTTTCATCCGTGTATTTGGCTGTTAGTGTATTGATTAAGGTTATTAGATATTTGTATTTGTTGGTCTCAACTTTACTGAGCGCAATAAAGGTTTATTAAACTGCTTTGCTTAATAGGTAATGTCCGTAACTGCATATTGTAGTTTTGGCTGATATGTCCATCCCGGTCAAAAATCTATTTATTAGGTCTGAAAATTTTAAATAATAGTGCAATACTTTCTTATTTTAATACAAAACTAGTTCATCTACTCCAGAGCCAGGTTTATAAAAGGCACTTGTTTAGGGTATGAAATGTTAACTGATGGGGCGTAAATGATTCAAAAAGAGGTATCAAATGTTAACAGATGGTAAAAAATGGTATTGTTTGGAGATGTTATATGAAAAAATACTATAGTCACTAGCTTCCTATAGTCTATTGTTTTTATGTAATAGATATTGGGAGTAACAGTGCTAAAAGAAGTAAGGCTCTTTATAAAATGAGTTGAAAGAATGGATAGGGAGAACTAGACAGCGCAAATAGTCTTTCTAGTGAAAGATATAAATACTTGCAAGTGAGTAGGATAGGATAACGGAAAGGTAGGCCCAAGTAGGGAAATCTACATAACAAAAATAGAAATGATTGCACCTGTAATAAGGGCATAGAGCAAAATCTCCAGTACTAAAAATAAGCTTCCCGCCCGTTTATATCTGTTTTCAAACATAATAATAAGGGTATCTGGTTTGATAGTTAATTACCTAAAACTAGCGGTTTTACTTTATTTAAAAGGGCAGAATAATAGTATATCAAGGGTATAAAATGTTAAAAGCAGATCGTTTATTCAAAAATATGCTGACTTGTTTACGTGTAATTACTTACCGCTTTTAATTTGGTAAGCTTTTACTTCTTGGCCATTTATTCCAAATAAGATAGTATTATCCAAAGTTATACTGCTTCGTACATCACCTGTTAGTTTTAAGCCTGACTGAGATTGCGGAATATACTTGAAATGCCCATTGTCATCTCCTTGTACCAAGGTACCATAACTGGCATCATACTTTCCGAAACGAAGCCGTGAGTGATGTATATTACCCGATAACAGCAGGTCTTTTTTACCATCCTGGTTATGATCAAAAGAAGTAATTGTATATACAGGGGCAAACTGAGCTTCTATGGGCAGGGGCTTTTCCTCAAATTTCCCCTGAAGATTAGTGATAAAAAGGGTTGTTTTCAAATGATTGGCCGCTAAACGACTAGCACCTTTCAATTCTTGTGGAGTAAAAATATCAGTAAGTGTGGCATTTGCATAGCTACTATAATCTGCAAATCTGGTACGCATACTACTCAATTGATCCAGTAGTTCGTCGCGGGTAACGTAGGGGTAACTTTTGCCTAGAATGTAAAAACACAGAATGGGATCAATCGAACCATTATCATCGAAGTCCTTATAATACAGTTCTGCAGGCTCTGTATCTGACGCTTTACATTGGGAGTTTAACCCTATATTGCCTACTACCAAATCAGGTTTATTATCTCCATTGAAATCATCTACAGAAAGGGTGTTCCACCAACCGCTATAATTCTTACTAAAATACGTTTGGGTTGTATTCGTTAACTTCCCATTTACATTTGAAAAAACGGTAATTGGCATCCATTCCCCTACCACCAGTAATTCTGATTGCTTATCGCTATTTAAATCATACCAAACTGCATCGGTCACCATCCCCAATTTTTGCAGTTGCGGAGCTAGGTCTGCTGTCATATCGTTGAACTGCCCTTTCCCGTTATTAATCAATAGGTAGCTTTTAGGCGTTTCCGGGTAACGTCCGGGAATTACCCGTCCCCCAACAAACAAATCCGGATAGCCATCCTTGTTTAGATCTGTTACCCTGACACAGCTTTTACTTTCTTGCATAATAGGTAAAGCTTGTTTATCTCTGGTAAAATTGCCTTTGCCATCATTTATGTATAATCTGTCTTGCAACAAAGAATCAGTAGGCAAGTAGGTATCGTAGCCTCCACTTACTACATACAAATCCAGGTGAGTATCCTGGTTTACATCCAGGAAAAGGGCATCTGAGTCATTCGACATTTTGTCTGCTACCAGAGCGGGTATAGCTTTAGATGTAAATTTTCCATTTTTAGCTTGTAGGTAAAGCATACCTGCTTGCCCGCGGCTTCCTCCAACAAATATATCTTCCAGACCATCTTTATTTACATCGGCTTTGGCTAAACAAGGGCCGGAAAACGATAAGGGATTCACCAATAGTGGCTGACGTTTAAAATCATTGATAGGTGTTGGCTGATGAGTAAAAGGAATTGGGGATTTTATTTCTGCCAGAATAGGAGAGGTAATAGCCGGAATACGATACCTAGACGTAGCATTCTTTTCCTGTAAACTAAGTAATTGATTAGCTTGAATATCCCGCAAGAGCTGTTGTTTTCCATTTAGCCAACTAATCTGCAAGGAATCTACTTTTAGATTTTCTCCCAATCCAAAATGTAATATTGGAGACACACTGGATTGGAACCCTCTGGATGGCATTTGCTCCTGGTATTGCTTGGTACCATTGGTATATAAAACTACTTTGGCTCCAAACCCTGCTGTATTCTTTCCTTCACCTTCCAGCTTCAGTTGCAAATAATTATTTTTTGAAAGTTGTGTATTTGCCTGATTCTGATAAATAAAAGCCTGTTGGTTAATATTATTTGTTATCAAATCCAGGTCTCCGTCATTATCCAGGTCGGCATACGCAGCTCCATTGCTATTGGAGGGTATGTTTATCCCCCAAGTTTTTCCCTGATTACTAAAGGTGAGGTTGCCGTTGTTCTTAAAGATGTAATTGTTTACTTGTGAGGACGGAATTTTATCTACTAAAGCCAGTACGCCTTCTTTATTTACTTGTCCACTCTGGTAATAGGAACTTCGGAATTTAATAAAGTCCATGTTGGTAAAATCCCGTAAGAATCCATTACTCACAAACAAGTCTTTCCATCCGTCATTATCGTAGTCGGCAAACAGTGGTGCCCAGCTCCAGTCGGTGTTCGATATACCTGCCAGCTGACCTATTTCGCTAAAAGTACCATTGCCGTTATTTACATGCAGCATATTCCGCATATATTGGTAATGAAACCCGACCCGCAGAAATAAATCAAAGTGTTCGTAATTATCAGGAGCAAAAAGGAGTTTCTGCCGGCGGTTGTCTTCTGGCAGCATATCCAGGGCAAATACATCTGGCAATGCATCATTATTAATATCGCTAATATCATTTCCCATGGAATACAGTGGCGTATGTCCCATGCTCTGCTTCAGCTTATCAGTGAATGTACCATCACCATTATTAAAATATAAATAATCTGGAGCAGAGTAATCGTTAGAGATATAAATATCTGGCCATCCATCGGCATTCATATCGGCTACACCTACCCCCAGGCCGTAGGTAAAAGCTGAGCCAAAAAAGCCTGCTTTATCAGAAACATCTACAAACTTTTCTTTTTCTTGCTTAAAAAGTTTAACCCGGATGCTTGGCTCTTTCTGCTTCAATTTCTCATTGATAGTAACATCATCCAGGTTGCGGAACAACTCTGGGTTATGGTTAAGCAGAAACATATCCAGGTCGTTGTCCCGGTCGTAGTCAAAGAAAGTGGCCTGTGTGCTGAAGGAGGAGTCAGCCAGACCATATTCGGGAGCCATATCTGTAAACTGCGGCAGGCCGGCTGCATTATTTCCCTGATTAATAAATAACTGATTTACTCTGGCTTCTCCAGGCATATTTCCAGAATAGCACACATACATATCTATTAACTTATCGCCGTTTATGTCAGCCATCGTCACGCCTGTTTTCCAGTTATTTTTTCTTCCGCCCACTCCGGCTTGTTCGGTAACATCCTCAAACTGCATATTGCCTTTATTAAGATACAGTCGGTTAGGCGTCATATTTCCGGTAAAGTAAATATCTTGCAAGCCATCATTATTGATATCCCCTACAGCTACGCCACCCCCATTATAAAAATATTGGTACATGAGGATATTGCCATAAGGATTTTCTTTGATGGTATTGCTGAAAGTTATACTGGTTGTTTCCGGAGACAACAGCGTAAATAAAGTAGGAGAGGAGGCTGTCTTTTCTACAGAGTTTTGTTGCTCCTGTGTTTCAGCCTTTTTCTGGCAACCAAGCAACCCTATACTTATTCCTGCCCATATAAGCAGTATACTTAACGTTGGCAAATGCATGCTAATTTTTGGGAATCGATTATTAATGGGGACGTACCTATACATGGAAATACTCCTATACTTCCTGCTTTCTTTTCTGCGCCATATAGGCAGATGGAATTAGGTTGAACTCTGATTTAAAGTATTTGGTAAAATATTTTGGATTATTAAACCCTACCTGATAAGCAATTTCTGATACGGTTAACTGGCTTTTTTCCAGCAACTGAGCAGCTCTTTTCAGACGTACCGTCCGGATAAACTCAAGCGGCGTTTTTCCTGTCAGAGAAAGCAGTTTTTTGTACAGATGTACCCGGCTCATGCCTAATTCCCGGCTTAGTTCTTCCACAGAGAAGTCGGCATTGTTCATATTTTTTTCCACCAATGCCAGGGTTTTCTGAATAAGTTTTTCGTCCAGCGATGGAATATTTACTTCACTTGGATTAATCTCTATCTGCTTCTGGAAGGTTTTCCGAATGTGTTCTCGCTGGGCAATTAAGTTTTTAATCCGCGATACCAGCAGTTCAAAGTTGAAAGGTTTGGTTATATAATCGTTGGCTCCGGTTTCCAGGCCTTCCATCTGCTGCTCTGCCGCAGCCCGGGCCGTTAAGAGAATAACCGGAATATGCGAAGTCCGTGGATCTCTTTTAATTTTCCTGCACAACTCCATCCCATCCATTTCCGGCATCATTACATCGCTTACAATCAGGTCGGGCACCTGGGTAACGGCTTGCCGCCATCCTTCTTTTCCATGTGCGGCTTCTATAATAGTATACTTGTGTTTCAGGTTGTCTTTCAGGTAAAAGCGGAAATCTTCATTATCTTCTACAAGCAAGACCACTGGCTTTCTACTCTGACTATTGACAGATGGTAAATTATCGGCTTCCTCTCTTTCCTCAAGAGGAGCAAGCAAGTGTATTTCTTCGGGTATATGAGCTGGAATGGCCAATGGCTCGGCTACTTTCTGTAATGGCAGCAAAACGGTAAAGGTGCTGCCTCTTTCCGGGACACTTTCTACTGTAATGGTGCCACCATGTATTTTTACAAACTCTTTGGTAATAGCTAGGCCAATGCCACTTCCATGGTTTACGATATGGCCAGGCGTTTCATGCTGAAAAAAGCTTTCAAAAATCTTTTCCTGTTTTTCCAGCGGAATGCCTATTCCGGTATCTGTTACTTTTATCTCCAGCCAGTTAGTACCTGTGCCATAGGTATCACTTTCTTTCGGATTGATCCATACAGTGACACTCCCTTGCTCAGGTGTGAATTTGAAGGCATTTGATAATAAATTGAATAAGATTTTTTCCAGCTTATCTGAATCAAAAAAGGTGATAAACTCTGAAACAGTTGCCTGAAAAGAGAAACGGATATTTTTCTTCTCCGACAAGTCTGAAAAGGAAGAGGCGACCTCGCGGATGAATCCAATAACGTCTCCCTGGCTGGTAGTTAATTTACTCTCTTGCACCTCCAGTTTGCGGAAATCCAGTAACTGGTTCACCAGATTTAATAAGCGACGGGCATTGCGATGAATTAGGGTCAGTTGTTTGCTTTGCTCTGGATCTATGGTGTTTTTTATCAGCTTGTCGAGAGGTGTAAGAATAAGGGTGAGCGGTGTTCGAAATTCATGGCTCACATTAGTAAAGAAACGAATTTTGAGCATATCTAACTCATGCATCCGTTGTGCCTCCTGCCGTTCTTGCTCCAGCTGGAAATTTATTTTGGTGCGTTCCACTACTATTTTTCTAGCTAACAATAAAGCGCCTATAATCAAGAGTACATATCCGGCAAAGGCCCAGGGCGTTTTCCAGAAAGGAGGAAGTACGTTTATCTCCAATGCTATACCTTTCCGGTTCCAGTAGCCGTCATTGTTGGCAGCCTTTACTTGAAATACATACTTACCGGGATTTAGGTTAGTAAATGTTGCTTTTCTTTCGGTGCCATCAGTTATCAGCCATTCGTCTTTAAAGCCTTGTAGCCGGTACATGTACTTATTTTTCTCTGGATGAAAAAAACTTGGAGCAGCAAACTCAATGGTAAAAACATTATCTGTATGAGGCAAATTAATAGCCTGAGTATACGTAATTGCTTTGTCTAGCACGGTATGTCCGCGGGTTATTTCGCCGGGGACTATGCTTTTATTGAAAATCTGAAAATCTGTAAATACCAGCTGAGGTACTTGTTTGTTTACCTCTAATTGACCAGGACGGAAAATATTAAATCCGCCTGGCCCGCCAAAAATGAGTTCACCAGTACTGGTGCTGAAAGCTGCTCTGTTGTTAAACGCTTTACCCTGCAAGCCATCGGCTTCGTCATAATTTCTGAACCGGAAAGAAATATCCGTTGCGCCCGGAGCTTTTTCAATCCTTAGGTTAGAAAGGCCGTTGGTGGTACTGAGCCAGATAGTTTGCTTTGTATCTTCCAGAATACCTAGTATTGTGTTATCGGGCAGGCCGTTTTCTTTTTTAAAAACTTTGAAGCTTTTAGTTTGTGGGTCAAACAGATTGAGGCCATCGTTGGTACCAATCCAGATTCTTCCCTGGCTATCTTCAAATACAGTGTTGGTATTGTAGTGACTTAAACCATTGGAATCGTTGCCAGTATTTACATAATGCGTAAATTTTTGAGAACCTTTTTCTAGTACATCTACTCCATAGGCCGTCGCCACCCATAAATTGCCTTGCTTATCTTCAATAATAGTTGAAATATGATTGGAGTGAATAGCATTTGCCTCATCCGCTTTATAATGCCTAAATGTATTTGTTTTTCTATCCAATATGGATAGGCCGCCTCCTAAGGTACCAACCCATAATCTGTTTTGAGAGTCTTCGTAAATGTCCCATACCCGGTTATCGGCAAGACTTTCCGGATTATCCGGATTATGGGTGTAGTGAGTAAAAGTTTTTCCATCAAACCTATCCAGACCGCCAAAATAGGTTCCAATCCATAGTTTTTGTTCAGCATCCAAATATAAGCTCACGATCACATTATTGCTTAGGCTATTTGCATCCGCCGGATTGTGCAGATACTGAATAAAACGGTTAGCTTGCCGGTCGAAATACAGAAGGCCACCTCCATTGGTGCCGATCCATAAATTACCCTTGGCATCTTCTGCAAAGTCATTTACGTCATCATAAGGCAGACTCAGGGGATTAGAGGCTTGGTTCTTGACAAGCCGGAATTTGATGATGTTTTCGTGATAGTAGCTAATGCCTTTTTTGAAGGTTCCTACCCATATAATATTGGTATTGTCTTTATACAAGACATAAATACTATTCTGGCTAAGGCTTTTTTCATCGTCCGGATTATGAAGCAAATAGTTAATAGTGAAGTCCTTTTTATTTAGCAAGTTGACCCCTCCATGGTCTGTTCCTATCCATAGCAAGCCTTGTTCATCCTGCACGACACTCCTGACAATATCTTCGTTCAACTGGGCAACCGCAGATTTTTTATGCAAATGCGTGAAGGTGTTTTTCTTCCAGTTGAAATAATACAACCCATTGGCTTCTTCTGTTACATATACCCAGGGGTCTCCATCAGTATCAACATACAGGTTATACGCCTGTAACTGATTCGGATATTTTTGAGCAAGCGTACGGTTTCTGTAAACAACTGTATGTGTTCGTTTGTCTAGTTTTTCTAAAACTCCATTTCGATGGATTAACCATACGTAGTGTGCATCCGCTTCCGCCATGGCGGCTACCTCATTGGTTGCTATAGATAAGCTATCATCCGGCTTGTTTTTAATGGCCAAGGTAGTTTTAGTGGCAGTATTATACTTGTAGATGCCTTCCTGCCCAGTTACAAACCAATAATTGCCCTGCTTGCCTTTTATTATGGCCGTAACCGATACATTAGGAATAGCATATTGCTTAAGTGCAAGGCCAGCTGTGTTGTCAAACGACTCTTTCAGCGGATCATATATACTTATACCATTGCGTGTATTGACCCATAGTTTATTATCGGGACCAGGAAACATTCCAATAATGTAATTGTCACTGATTGAGGTAGAGTCGCGCAGATTGTGCCGGAATGTTTTAAAGCTGTATCCATCGTATCGGTTCAGGCCAGACATGGTTCCAAACCACATAAAGCCTTTATCGTCTTTGAGAATACAGTTAATCTGATTGTTTGATAAACCCTCATTAATGCCTACTCTGGAAAACTGATATAAAGCTTGTTGGGCAAAAAGAGGGAGTATAGAAAAACTGAGCAGGCATGCAAAAAGAATACGGTAGACCATAATTGAGCAAAGCACTATTTTAGCTGGTACATCTATTAAGCAGGATGGCAGAAAAGTAACACGCTGTGTGTAGCAAAAATTACATTTCTATAGAAAATAATAGGTTGCCAGTCGTATGTTGATATGTCCTGTGTAGAGAATTAGGTGTGGCAGATAGCGGGTAGTTATGCATTTGGGTTGTTAAATACAAAACCGGATTCTTCTTCGCCCTCTTCAAAATCTATCTCTAGCCCTAAGACATACATCACATGCTTTTTCTCAATAAATACTAATACATTCTCTGTGGTATAAGTTTCATCTCCTGGTTTGGCTTTGTCGAAACCGAGTAGAAAGGAAGTTCCGCCACAACCGCCTCCTTTAATACCTACCCGCAAGCCATACTCATTGGGAGAGATATTTTTCTGGTGCATAATGTCTTTTATATAAGAAATAGCTTTGGGTGTAATACTTACCGGAATTTTTTTATCTGATACGAGAATGCTCATGCCACTAGCTGTTAATAAGTAAGATGGTTCTTTGGATAAATAAACAGGCAAGAATCCAGCTTATGTATGGAGTATGATGTAAAAATTTTTACATTTGAAACGTATATTTAGCCAAATAAATTCTCATTCAGGAAATACGCATGGAAATAGTAGAAGAATTAATTAAAATTTTGTTGCCCGCAGCTATTGTATTATATGCGATGTATCTGACAGTAAGGGCTTTCTTAAATAAAGAGTTTGAAAGAAAATTAATAGATATAAAGCTAAAAAACACGGAAATTGTGCTTCCGGTGCGTTTGCAGGCCTACGAACGGATGTGCCTGTTTCTGGAAAGAATTTCGCCTAACAACCTTATTCTGCGGCTGAATAACAGCATGTTGTCTGCTAATGATCTGCATCAGTTACTGCTGGCAGAAATCCGGGAGGAATACCATCATAATTTGTCGCAACAGGTATATATGAGCGATCGGGCCTGGCAGCAGATAAAAGCAGCAATGGAAGAAATAATTACGATAATTAATAGTGCAGCCAGTTCAGTGGCCGCTGATGGAAAAAGCATTGATTTGGCTAAAGCCATTTTCGACCGTATTATTCAGCAGGATTTAGATCCATCAGGTGGGGCACTTCGCTATATTAAAGATGAAATCCGGCAAGTATTTTAAGCTTAGGTAATGCTTGCTCTTAAGACAAAGCCGGGTATAAGTGAAGAACATCTTCACTTATACCCGGCATTTCAGCTTTTTTTACCTTTTATTTAACAGTCAGTACAGAATTGGTGTAATTGCCATTTGCTTCTTTTTGTGGATTTGCAGGATCGGTAATCCATTCGCCATCTACTACAAATTTATAGCTGTGGTTGCCGGTTTCTAATGGGACTTGTACTTGCCATGTGTCTCCTTTGCGTATCAGTTTATGAGTGCGGGGCGTCCAGTAATTAAATGACCCGGCTACCATTACTTCTTTGGCTTTTTCATATCCTTTTAATGTAAAAGTGATTTCCTTAAACTGAGGTTTGGTTTTTTCGAGATTTGCCAGTTCAGTAGCTACTATATTTTTCCATTGTTCATCCATCGTTCCTGTGGCCTTACTAGCTGCTGCACCATCTGCTAAGTCATTCTTAGGGTTTAGGATTTCTGTTAAAGCTGTGATTTGAGCGGTATTTAAGGCTGCAGAAGCTGGCACAGGTATGTCGGGTGTTACACCGGTTCCTTCCCAGTTTGTCTTGGTAATAGGATTGGTTACTTTGCCAAAAGGCACCCACACCATAAAGTGGTCGTTAGCCCGGCGTGTTCCTCCAGGGTTAGCTCCCCCACCAGTAGTATCTCCAATAATGGTAGCTCTTTTCAGGTTTTTTAGATCATATGCCAATTCTTCGGCTCCGGAGAATGTTCTACGGCTGGTGAGCACGTAAATAGGTTTATCCAGGTACCGTTTGCCCGGTACATAGGCCCATGACCAGAACTGGCGTGTTTTATTTTCATGACGCCAGTAAATATCGTTCAGGTGTACCGGATCTTTAAAGAAATAAGAGCAGAGCATTGGAATAGCATCCGGCGATATGCTTCCGCCACATTCCCGTAAATCAATAATCAGCGCATCCGTGTTAGATACATACGTCATGGTGGAAGCATACACTTCTGCTGCCAGGTCAGGAGGAGCCAGTAAGTTGAATTTAATATAACCCAGGTTGCCTTTCAAGATCTCTACCTTAGCTACGCCAAAATTTTCTTTAGCCAACATTTGCCGCATATGCTCAGCTTCCTGTGGCGACAGTGTCATATGTTTGGGCTCCGGGGGCAGTACTTGAGCTGAATAACTAACATTTACGTGTAGGTCATGGCAGATGGCTTGTAAATCTCTGGTTAATCGTTGAGCGAACAGGTTGCCATCGGTAATGTTGTTATATTCTCCTTTAGCAGCCCGGCTTAAAATGTCTTTCTCCATCTTAGTAGCTACCTCCGGATAAATATAATTTTCCTGCAAACAGCTGAGTATGCTTTTAACTGCATGTGTGCGGGCGGTGGCATCCAGATCTTGAGCCTGGGTGACAGGCGGGTTTACGAAAGTAACTACAAGTACCAGTGCGAAAAAAAGTAACTTGTTATAAAAAGTATATCGTTTCATAAGTATATTGATTTAATCGTAGGGGAGGTTATCTGTTGTAATTAATTAACTCTGTTTTGTTCTTCCTCTGCGCCGGTTCTGCGGTTGCCAGAAGTTTTGATAGTTGTATTACCAAAGTTGTAGGTAAAGTTTATCCGAACAGTGCGGCTCTCATAGGAGGAACGGAAACGGATATCCATATTCTGGTAGTCTATTACTCCTTTCACAGGTGCTGTCAGGAAAAGGTCGGTTATATTCACCCGCACAGATGCTTTTTTATCCCACAGTTGCTTTTGTAATCCCATACTTACTTGGCCAAAACCTTTCATTTGAGATAATCCATGGGCAGAAGGCGTATTATACCAGGCATTCAGTTCTGCGGTAAAGCCTCCCGGTAACAGAAAGGAATGATTGGTGGAGAAGTTGCCGGATAACCGACCATTATCCAACCGTTGACCTAGGTAATTGGAGCTGTAACGATTTTTGAACAAGTTGATAGTCTGATGACTATTCCACCAACGGGTTATCTGTATAGGAAAGCTCAGGCTCAGATCCAGGCTAGTTAATTCATCCAGGTTGATTACAGTTTGTTTGGTGACTTTTGTCTCATCATTTTGCTCGGTTACGCTTGTAATTACTCCCTTGGTGTGATTATAACCAACACTTAAGCTTGTAGCTCCTTTCCATATATAGGCAACTTGCAGGGCATTGGTATATTGCGGATTCAAATAAGGATTGCCCTGATAGTATGCATAAGGGTCCATAATATAGATGAAAGGATTAAGGTTGAGATAATTTGGGCGGTCTATGCGGCGGCTATAGGAATACCGCATCTGATGCTTTTCATGTATAGTATAGGTGACAAAAGCACTAGGAAACAGGTTTACATACGTGCGGTCAACCACTCTATTTAAAGTCACCGAATTACCAATGGAGTGGGTGTGTTCACCACGTAAGCCAAGTTGTACAGCCCACTTTGTCCAGGCTGTATTGCTATTAATATAAGCTGCATGAATTGTTTCTTTGTATAGGAAATGATTAGTCCTGTCTCGATCAACCTGCCAAGTGGATTCTGCTAATTGCTCAAAGCGGACGTCATTATCCGATGTTACATAGCTACTCTTCCAACCTGCTTCCACCCTGGTTTGCTTGTTTACGGGATGCACATAATCGGCTTTAGCAGCCCGGATGTATACTTGCGAAGGAGGTGTGGTACGCTGTAATAAAGCAGGGGCTATTTCTTCGTCACTGGCGTTAAAAAAGGAAGTGGTTAGGTTATCCTGAGGATGTATGCGTACTACTGAATAGTCCGTATCTGCGGTGATTTCCCGGCCAGTACTATCGAATGTGTGCTTATAATTAATATTTGCAGCAATGCGGTGCATTTGTCTGTCCGTACTATTAATCATCCTGGAAACCGATTGTAAGACAACAGCGTCGTTAAAAACCTGGTTTTCATTTCGTATAGTAGCCTTATCTTGATTTATCATACCATTGAGCAGAATACCAAAGGTGTTTTTCTTACCCATGAAATAATCTGCGCCTAGCTTAAAAGTATGGCCATCAGTCTGGTTAGGGCGGTAGCCGCTCTGCTTTACCAGAGCAGTAGCTGGATTATCTGGAAAATGTCTTTCAATAGCAATTGCGCTAAAGCCTTCCCGGTGATCATAGGTATAATTGCCCATCATACTCAGATTTCCTTGACGCATATTTAAAGAAATACCTGTGTTTGCTTTAGGAAACTTGCCATAACCACCACCAAATATTAGATTCCCATTTATGCCATATTGGCTATTATTCCGTTTCAAGCGGATATTGATAATTCCTGAATTGCCAGCTGCATCGTATTTAGCAGAAGGGTTGGTAATAATTTCTATACTATGGATGCTATTGCTCGGCGTGCTACGCAACAGGTTGATTACTTCTGTGGTTGATAAGTAGGTTGGCTTCCCATCTATCATGATTAGTACCCCTTCCCGGCCTTTCATAGAGATGCGTTCATTCTGTACATCTATTAACACACCAGGGGCTTTCTCCAATACCTCCAGAGCATTTCCTGCGGCAGATACGAGGCTGTTTTCTACATTCAGAACCGTTTTGTCTACCTGCTGTTCAATAAATGGTTTGGTAGCTTTTACTTCTATGGCTGCTAATACCTTTACATCTTCCCGTAGGGTAAGTGCGGGAACCGAATAAGTTAGTTGGTTTTCTTGCAGGCTGAATACCTTAGAGTACACCTTTTCGTAGCCCAACATAGAAGTAGTGATCAAATAAGTGCCTTTTTCTACATTTTCAATTTCATATCTTCCGGTAGTAGTGCTGCTAGAGCCTTTTACCAGAGACGAATCTGTTGATTTCACCAGAAGAATAGTAACAAATTCCAGAGGTTTACCTGCTCCATCAATTACTAAGCCTTGCACAGTTCCTGTGGTTTGCGTTTTACCCGGCACTGAAGCCAGCACGAGGAGCAAAGGAGTCAGCCAGGCAAACAGGCCACTGTATGTGTAAAAATTTTTCATAAAATAGGGTGCGAAGTGCTATAATTAATTTATATAGCAAAATTGGCAGGAAAAGACATGCTGCACAATCGCATGAAAATGCGAAAATGCATGGCTATATATTCATTGCAGATAGGGAGGCAGGTTTTATTTAGACAATTAGCCGGCGTAAAGACACAGCTATAATATCAGGTTTTAGCTTTAGTAGGGTATAACAACCGGTTAACCATCCAGAAAACCATTGCTACCAGTTACCCGCATAGATATGCGATGTTTATTTGCCAAAGCCTCTACCTACTTAATCGAAGGATGAGCTAAAGTACAATACTACTTATTTGCTCCTAATGAGTAGACGATAGGGTCGGGCCGTAATCTTATATGTAAAGCTGAATAAAAGCTCATTACACTAATCCCTCTCGCATTGCTTTGAGAATTGCTTCGGTTTTAGAGTTTACCTGGAGTTTGTCGTAGATATGGCGGATATGAGAACGCACGGTGTCTATACTGATGTGGAACTCATCGGCAATAAGTTTGTAGCTGTAGCCGGAAACTAGTCCCTTTATAATGTCCATTTCGCGGGCAGATAAATTATAGTCACCGGCTTTTGTGCTTTTCTGTCCCTGAAAAAATTGCAATACTTTGCGGGCAATATTGGCCGTCATAGGGGAGCCGCCACGGTGAACATCAAAAATAGCCGTAATAATTTCAGAGGGAGACGTATGTTTTAGCAAATAGCCGCTTGCTCCATTCCGGATAGCCCGGAAGATTTTGTCCTCATCATCAAACACTGTCAGCATTAGTACTTGGGTCTGGGGAGCCAGTGCTTTTACTACTGGTACGGCATCTATGCCACTTATACCAGGCAGATCAATATCCATTAATACTACATCCGGATGTAAACTTTGGATTTCTTCTTTGATATGGCTGCAATCGGCAAATGCGCCTAGTAGCCGAAGTTGCGGAGTAGCCTGTAACAAAAAAGTCATGCCTTCACGGAGGTTGCGGTTATCTTCGTAGTAAACTACACTAATAGGTTCTTGCATACAGTAAAGGTAGGAAGAAGTTGAACAGGGGTAAATAGCATTAAGATGTGATCCGTGTATGCAATTCTATTTTAGTGCCTTCTCCAGGAGCCGAATTAATAGCTAGTTGTCCTTTAATTTCTGCGGCACGTTTACGAAGGTTCTGTAAGCCATTTCCCTGCCGGATAGCAGCCGGTTCAAAGCCTTTGCCATTATCCTGAATTGTTAACCGCAGCATCTTTCCGGTAACAACTAGCTCTACTGTTATTTTTGTACATTGGGCATATTTTACGGCATTGTTAATGCTTTCTTTGAAAATGAGATATAAATTCCGGCGGTGTTCCACATGAAACTTTGTTGAATGAAATGTGTCCGATACTTGCATCCGGAAGTCTATTTGCTTTGCTTCGGCCATTTTTAGCCCAAATTCCCGCATTCTGGTAACTATATCTTCCAGGCTATCGTGCTTTGTTTGTATAGTCCAGATTATGTCCTGCATGGATTCTGAAAGTGCTGTTGCACTGGAGCTTATTCGTTGTAAAATGGGAATAACCTCTGGTTGCACCGGGGCAATTTGGCTTTGTACTACATCACTGAAAATGCGGATGCTACTAAGCGTGGAGCCCATATCATCGTGTAGATCAGTGGCAATACGGTTGCGGATAGCTTCGAGCCGAAGCCGGTTTACTTGCCGATAACGGTAAATAACGTACAATATGGCTGCAACTACACTTGCCATTACTAACATAAACCACCAAGTCTGGTAAAAAAAAGGTGACTTATAAATAAGTAAAGCCATACCTTGTTCATTCCAAACGCCGTCACTGTTAGCTGCTTTTACTTTAAAGCTATAAGTGCCTGGTGCTAAATTAGTATAGGTAGCATTCCGGTTCTCTGTTTTGGTCCATTGATCTTCCAAGCCTTCCAGCTTATACATATATTGATTCTTTTCCGCCAGATTATAACTTAGCACTGCAAAGTCTACAGATAGTGTATTTTCAGCTGCATCTATGGTAAGGGTGTGTTGTGTTCCTGGTAATCGTGGTTTATTATCTATTTTTACTCCGGTAAGTACCACTGGCGGTGGAGTTTTGTTAAACAATAGTTGCTCTGGAACAAAGTGGTTGAATGCTGCTGTAAAGCCTATAAATAACTCACCATTAGCATCTTTCCATAGTTGGCTATCCGCATTATTAGCAAACAGGCCATTTTCTTTCCAGAAATAGGTAAACTCTCCGGTCTGCGGATTAAGGCGGTGTAGCAGATAATCGGTGTTCATCCATAGCATGCCGGAATTATCTTCCTCTATAGAATAAATATGATCGGCTTGAAGCCCATTTGCTGCTGTGTAGGTTTTGCTTACTCTCCCACTTAAGTCAGCCTGCGCCAGAAAACCAATACCCGATACCCAAACCCTGTTTTTTGAATCTATTTTGAAAGAACTTTGCAAACGGTCGGAAGGTTGGATCTGATGGTCCAACGAGTGCAGGGAAATTTTATCTGTACGGGTTTGTGAAATGTGAATTCGGAATAAACCCCGGCTAGTAGAAACCCATATCCGTCCAAGGGAATCTTCTTCAAAGGTATTTACACGCAATGGATTGCCTATGCTCAGTGGCTCGTTTAATGACCATGGCTGAATTGTGCTTGTTTCCTGGTTCAACAGGAATACGCCATCCTGACTTGAACCTATCCATATACGACCTTTGGTATCTGGAAAAACTGTAGTAATAGAATAGCCGGTAGCGCTAGCCGGAGAGAAATTATTCCAATGCTGCCATGTATGTAGGGAAGAATGCCAGCTATAAATTCCCCTTTCGGAGGTTACCCATACTGTACCTTGGCGGTCTTGCCGGATTGCGGAGATATACCGGCCAGGTGTTCCTTTTTTATCATTTATAGGCTTATATACATTGCTATGTCTGTTCCACTCTAGCAGGCCACTGCCTGCAGTACCAATCCAGTATATGTTTCGGTCATCCTGCTTCTGGTGTACAATCAGTACTTCATTGGTTGCGTTACTATCAAGTTGCAGAGGGATTATTTTTCTTTTGAATTTAATTTCATAGGGATCGGATTTTTGAATACCGCGACTAGTAGCCATCCAAATAATGCCTGTTTGCTCATCCCGGTACACTTGAACTACATCCCCACCATTGTGGCTAAGTTTGTCTCTTACTTGGTACGTGAAAGAAATTTGCTGTTGAGAATCTGGGTAATAGATCGCAGTTTTTTGGCTTTTTCCAAGCCAGAATACTGATTTTCCATCGGGTAGAAAATCTTCTGCCATGGTACTGACAAACGTATTTTCATCTGGTTCATCTACAAAACAATGCCTCTTTCCATCATATTGCATAATGCCTTTTTCAAAGGTTGTAGCCCATAAACGTTTTTTGCTGTCTTCATATAGAGACGATACATGAATCAGGCTTTCCGGATGCTGGGTATCCTGGCCCATAACATAGGTATACGAAGCTTTGTCTGGATTGAAGCGGTACAAGGCTCCAGCACGCATAACCCATAATTGCCCTTGGGAATCCGTAAAAAGATACATTAGCAGCGGATGCGCATCCGTAGAGATACCGGGAAATGTAGTTAGCTGCCTGGTTTGCAGATTTAAGCGGTACAATTTTTCGGCAGAAGCAAACCATCCATAACCTTCTTTATCAAACACTAAGCCGGATACAAAATCATTGTCGCCCCGCGTGTCGGTTTGAGTGGGCAAAGACAATGGCTCAAATGTTTCAGAAGCTGCATTGAAACGGCATATTCCCAGATGCGTAGAAATCCACAGCCCACCATCAGCGCTTTGGTTGATACCAATGATGTAGTTGCCTGGTAAGCCATTTTTGGCTCGTTTATATACTTTGAATTCAATACCATCGAAGCGGTTCAGGCCATTGACTGTACCAAACCACATATAGCCTTCCTTGTCTTTGAATACACACGTAGTTTGGTCACTGGAAAGGCCATGGTCAGTAGTGTAATGCCGGAAAGAATAATCAGATGTCTGACATATGGCAAGCTGGCTACCCAACAAAAATGCCATAATCGAGCATAGAAGGCGGATGGTTTGCTGCATAAGAGGCATAAATGATAGCTTCGGATGGACTACTGGCTTAGTTTACTTATATTACTATATGCAATATACCTCTTTCTTTAGAGGATCTGTAGAAGTAGTATCTGTTAGGTACTTCTATATACTAAAAGCGGTTAGGAGCAAAATTAACTGCTTTTACAGGAAGAATGTAACTTGATTAAAATAGCTTTTAGTTATCCTCCACTGTTTTGTCACTGGGAAGGCCTAGCTGCTGATAGAGTTTTTTGCGTGCTGCTTTATCCAGACGTAATTCTTCCTTGGCTGCTTGGGCTACTTCTGCAGCATGTTCACGAGGAACTACAATTACTCCATCGCCATCAGCTACTACCACATCTCCCGGCCGTACCAGCACACCGCCAATAACTAGTGGCTTATTATATGATTCCAGTTCATTACGGCCAGGATGGATACCGCGGCCACGTTTGGAAATATCCATATATACTGGAATTTTCTGCTTAATAATTTCATCAGTATCCCGTACGCCTCCAGCAGACACAATTCCCACAGCCCCTTTGCTTTTCCAGATCATACTATTATTAGACCCAGTAGACCCAGCATCTTTATCAGCAGCATTATCTATCATAATAACATGACCGGGCTTAATGGCTTCAATAAAGGGCTCGCCGGAAATAGTTGTATACCATTGGTCCCGCCACTTTTTGTACTCTATCAAGTTAGCCGGAACCGTAGCCCGGTTAGTAGGCACATACCGCACAGTTAAAGCAATGCCACAGAACTGGTGGGAGAAGTTATCAATGTCTTTCCAGAGAGCCTCTATTTCAGTACTCAGCAATCCTACATCTTTCAGGCCTACCATATCCATTCCATCCGACACATCGGCTACTCGCAAGCCTTTATAGAGTTGTAGCAGTTCCTGATCTGTGTAGGATTTTTTAGATTGGGTGTTTTGTGCAGATACCTGGAAGGAAGTAAACAAGACAAGTAAAAGCAGCCCTATAACTTTTGAAAGTAAAGGTGCTATCTTCATATGTTTAAAAAGTTAAGTGGTGAAAAGTTGGATACAACTAATTACTTTTAACTTGAGTAAGCTAGTATGAAGATAAGCTATAGTCTCTAAAAATACTACTATTGAGATTATTTCTGCATGGATACTCTTTTTGCAAAGAGTAATAAGAACCAATCAAATCCATATCTTTAAAGAAGTACTTTGCAAAAGTGTTATTTTAGCAATGTTACAGTTCCTTTCAATTTATTATCATAAAGCTGATTTCCGTCTATACATATAAATTCTGTGTACCAATAGTATACACCTGCAGAGCATTCTACGCCTTTATTTTTTCCATCCCATCCTTGTGTTAAATCACGAGTTTCAAATAGTATATCGCCCCAGCGGTTACAGATTTTTAAATTGAATCTGGCTACGTTAGAAAGAGATTTAAATAGAAAAACATCATTCTGTCCATCACCATTGGGGGTAAATACATTAAAAGCTTCTAAGCTACATATATTTACAGGCTCGGGCTCCGGTTCGGAAAACGCTTTTTCTTTAATATTATCAATTAAAATGTTACCAAAATATGTTGGAGAAGACATATAAGTAACTTCTAATATTAGATGGCCTATATGGTCGATTTGAGGAATAATGGATAACTCGTATGTTCTCCAATCGGTATGATCAATTGTAGGAGATTCCCATAGTAACTCAGATTTTTCACAACTATTTATTCCACCCCATACTTTTAGTTTGGTAGGGTTTGCATATGTTAAAAAGCCATCCCACCCTATATCATGTCCTTGAGTTTCAGAAAAGGCAAGGTCAATGCTCAGATTGTAGGCTTTGCCTGCTATTAGTGTCTTGCTCAACTGAATTTGTGCAGCTTCTGTATGATTGGCATAGGGGCCCAAATCTCCCCTGGTTACTAGTCCTAAATAAGTATTACCATCGGAGGCTGTCTTAGTTACGTTCCAAGAACCAGGTTGTGTATCTGGCGTACTAAAAGTATTGCAAGGAATCCAGGGGGAAGGGGCTGCATCAGTTTGTGGCGGCCCTTCAAAAGACGGATTCAGGATTAACTGAGCGTATCCTTCACATACAATACAGCTCAATAAAAAAGTTAAAGTTGAACGTACGATAAAATGCATTTTTCAAAATATAAAATAAAAATCCCACCAGTAAACCAAAACTTTGTGGGATTTAAATCATGCGTATACTATATAAAATTAATTAATTGCCCAGCGGACCTAAACTACGGACGGAAGAACGGTTTCCTCCAAACATAAAATGTAAGCCTATTTGTGCTCCTATTAACATATTTGCCCTTCTGCCGAATAAATCTTTCAGTACATCGTTAGCAGAATTTTGGCGGATGCTGTTAATCAAGTCTTCATTGCGCATATCCGTAAAGCTGTAATTACCCCGGATATTGGTAGATAAATACAAATGAGATCCAATATCAATGTTTAAGCCTAAGGCTGCAGCAATTTGTAATTCTTTATCGCGAAATTGTTTAATAGCAGAAGCTGCATCGGTGCTAGCCAGCACCGTAGTGCCTGCCGGGTAACTATATGTACCATTTTTGTTATCAGTAGCTCCAGCAGGGATTTCGCCATTTTCTGGTGTTTGCAAGGTGCCAGCTTTGTACTGCTCATAAATCTCTTGTCCCTTTGTAAGTAGAGACAATTGTGGACCTAGCATAAAGTTAAAACTGGTTCTAGAGGAGCTGTTGCTTAAAAAATTCAGCATTAAAGGCAGATTTATATATTGCAGATCAATTCTGCGTTCACCAATTTTTTGTTTGGCTACATCTATAATCTCATAAATCTGTCCCTGGTTAGATAGGATTGATTCCAGCTGCAGGCCAAAGCCCCGGTTAAAGTCTGCTCCAAAAGCCATACCCACCGGAGACCAATTATAGGTCATTTGCGCACTGTACCTGGGATCTTTAGATAATCCTTCGTCCAATACAAAAGTACTATTGTAGGCCGTAGAGGCGCCTAGATGTACCCGTACCTGAGCACTTGCCTGCAAGGCAAAAAAACTCAGCAAAAGAATAAAAATGTGTTTAGTTGTTTTCATAATCTAATATAAGAGAGTATAGGGATATTATTTTTAAAGGTTAAATGTGCTATCTATTTATTCTACCTCTTTGTCTCTTACTGTTAGTCTTAGAGTAAATTATAGTAGAGAGCCCACCTAGCAGCGGACCATAGGCAATAATAAAAGAGTTACCTGTAGGAAGGATTCCCAGCAGCGAGCCAAAAGTTATTGTTGCCCCAATGATGGTTAATACAATCCCAACCCAATGTATTTCTTTAATTTTTGTAGTAGTAGCCTTTACCAAAGCCTGATTTATGATATAGTTATCTATTACCCGGATGATCTCTTTAATTTCATCGTCAGGTATCTGCTGAAGTTGAAGCTGTTTATGAATATCGTAAATAGTCATTCCTTCTGATGCTTTATGTAAGTAGAGTTTTATTAATTCTTCTCTTTGCATAGTTTGCTACTAGCCAATTAACTGACTAAAGTATAGACAAGCTCCCGGATATTTTAAAAAATAATGCCGAATCTTGCATGGGTGTATGAAATTGGAGAATGTTGTGTTTTCTATAACCTGTTGCGCCTCCACACTGCTGCATATATTCATCAGAAAAAATGGGGATTCTATGGGAAAATATAAACTTATCTGCTTTACTAAGAGTTGAATTAAATATATTTGAGATTGGTGTTCTTCTAAGAATAAAAGCAAACCTATGGAAATATTAGATATCGTAGTTGTAGGCGGAGGCCCTTGTGGACTTGCCTGTGCGATTGAAGCCTCCAGACAGAAACTAACACATGTTGTACTGGAGAAAGGCAGCCTTACTGAATCTATTCGAAAGTATCCGAAACGGATGAAGTTCTTTTCTACTGCAGAAAATATTGAAATCGGAGGCATTCCTTTTTCGACATCTAATGTAAAAGCTACCCGCGACGAAGCCCTGCAATACTACCGCAAAGTAGTCGCTTATTATAAAGTAAACTTCCGGCTGTTTACGGAGGTAACTGGTATAGCCAAACAAGCAGATATTTTTGAAGTGCATACCAGAGGCGGCGAAGTGTTTTTTGCAAAAAATGTCGTTATTGCTACCGGCTATTTCGACTTTCCACGTATTCTGGGTATTCCTGGAGAAAATCTGCCGCACGTATCGCATTATTATGATGAGCCCTTTAAGTACTCGTTTACTAAAGTGGTGATTGTTGGAGGAGGGAATTCAGCCATAGAGGCAGCCCTGGAATTGTACCGTCACGATGTAGATGTAACCATTGTACACAAGTTTGAGGATTTTACCCCTACAGCTAAATACTGGCTTACACCCGATCTGCGAAACCGCATCCGCGAAGGAAAAGTTAAAGTGCTGTTTCATACAGAAATAAAAGGAATAGAACCTGGTAAAATCCTGATAGAAAACAATCAGACACACGAACGCAGGGAGCTTCCTGCTGATTTTGTATTTTTACTGGTAGGCTATTTACCAGATGCAAAACTATTAAAAGAGTCTGGGATTGAACTTACTCCTGATACTCTAGTACCCTTCTACGATCCACAAACGTTTGAAACAAATGTAAAAGGCCTGTACCTGGCAGGAACCGTAGTGGCTGGTACCCATACTGAAAAGATATTTATTGAAAATGGCCGTGAACATGCCAAAGCTATAGTAGCAGATATTGCTTCTAAACATACTCTTACCGCCGAAAAAAGATAAAAAAGTTGGAGACACTCAACCAAAATGGTCTCTTTTAGGGCGCCTTTTTGGTTGAATGTTCATTAATTCTGAAAGGTATATTTAGTATACAATCTCTCTAGGTTGTATTACAGCTGAAAAGCTAAAAAATCTAGGATGTAATAATATATTCACGCCTGCGTTACGCAAAACTGAGTATATTTGCTTTATGTACAAAGCTCTACTCCAGCCGCTTTTATTTAACCTGGAAGCTGAAAAAGCCCACGAATTTGTTTTCAACTCTGTAAAGCAGACCTTTAAGTTATCTCCCATAGCTTCCGTTTTTAAGCGCCAATACACCTTTGAACATCCGGCTTTGGAACGGGAAGTTTTTGGGTTGAAGTTCAAAAACCCCGTAGGTCTGGCAGCCGGTTTCGACAAAAACGCCGAGTTAACGGATGAACTGGCTTGTATGGGGTTTGGCTTCATAGAAATAGGAACGCTTACTCCCCGGCCACAGGAAGGAAATCCTAAACCTAGAATGTTCCGTCTGAAGGAAGATAAGGCTTTAATCAACCGGATGGGCTTTAACAACCAGGGGGTAGAAGTAGCAGCACACCGTTTAAAAAACCGCAAATCGGATATCATTATTGGGGGTAATATAGGTAAGAATAAAAACACACCAAATGAACAGGCTTTATCAGATTATCTGTTCTGCTTTGATGCATTATATGAAGTAGTCGATTATTTTGTGGTAAATGTAAGTTCGCCTAATACACCCAACCTGCGTGATTTGCAGGAAAAAGAGCCTCTTACCCAGCTGTTGCAAAGTTTACAGAACCGTAACCAATCAAAACCTAAATCCAAACCCATTTTGCTGAAAATTGCTCCTGATCTAACCAATGGCCAGCTAGATGATATAATTGATATTGTTAAACAAACCCGTATTGCCGGGGTAGTGGCAACTAATACTACCATTAGCCGCGAAGGACTATACACAGATAAAGCTACTATCCAGGCCATTGGTGCAGGTGGACTAAGCGGCCAACCTTTAAAAAAACGGTCAACGGAAGTAATTCGTTATTTGACAGAAAAATCTGGCAAAGCTTTTCCCGTTATTGGAGTAGGAGGCATTGCTTCAGCAGAAGATGCCATGGAAAAGTTGAAAGCAGGAGCCTCTCTGGTGCAGTATTATACTGGATTTATTTATCAGGGCCCGGAACTGGCGAAAAAAATTAACCAGGCAATTATTCAACAAAAAGAGTATATTTAATTTGAAAAGCTGAAAAGTCAGAAATTTCAAAGAAAGCATGTTTTCTAGAGTTCTGACTTAGATTTTTAAAGATTGGATGTTTCGCCTGCCTGGCATGAAGGGCAGAAAATGTTTATGAATATGAATGCTATAAACATTTCCATATCTTCAGATTTGCATATTACCCGATTACTTAGAATTCCCTTGCATGGCAAAAAATACGTTTAAAGAGAATACGTTTAAAAAGGACAATGATATAAAAAAGCCCGGACCATCTGTTGCTAGTGCTACCGTTGCAGCACCGAAGGCTCCCAGGCGTAAATGGTTCGCCTTTTTAGCCGATAGAAGATTTCATCTGACTGGCGGCTTCTTCTTAATATTTATTTCATTGTTTCTAGCAGTATCTTTTGTTTCCTACTTATTTACTGGCAAAGCTGACCAGAGTATTGTCGATTCTGTTTTTGATGCTACCGTCCGCGAATCGGGGGCAGAGGTAGAGAACTGGATGCGGCTAACTGGCGCCGTAATCTCACACCTATTTATATTCCGCTGGTTTGGAATTGCTTCTTTTCTGTTTATTCCGGTATTTTTCTTTGCAGGATATAAAATAGTATTCCGGCGGGAATTATTTCCAATTGCCACCTTAACTAGCTTTTCCGTTTTTTCTATCCTGTGGATAAGCCTACTGCTAGGATATGTTATCCTTGTTTCGCATGAAGAGAGTTTCCTGGGATTTTTATCTGGCGGCATTGGCTATGAATTTGCCCTTATGATGGACAGCCTGATCGGCTGGGGAACCTTGTTATTTATTGCTTTTTCTCTCATCGTGTTTATTATCTTCTTCTTCGATGTTACTTCCATTAAAGGTTTCAATACCAAAATAAATGAGAAAATTAAAGACATAGAAGAAGCTCATAAAGAGGAGGTGGATTTTACCCCATCACCCAAAGTGGTGGAAAAAGAGGCAGAACCTGCATTTGTAAAAAGCCCGGTTACTGGTGAAGAAAGAATACTTTCACCCACAGTAATGGCTATGAAAGATACCCGGACAGAAGTCTCATTGAGCCCCGCTGTTTCTACCAGTCAGCACACCTCCTACACAAATGGGTCTGCCGCAAATTCAAAAAAGCAGGGAGGTGTAGAATTCAGCATAGAAGAACGGCATGAAGAACCAGAATTGGAAATAGCTCCAGTGGTGGAAGAGGAAGAATCTAATACTAATTATGCTCAGGTATTTGGTAACTATGACCCAACCCTGGATTTGCCAAATTACCAGTATCCGCCTATTGAACTGCTGAACGAATACCAGACTGATAAAGTCCAAGTAAGTGTAGAAGAACTGGAAGCCAATAAAGATAGAATCGTAGAAACCCTGGCCAATTACAGCATTGGTATTGCCTCTATTAAAGCCACCATTGGCCCAACCGTAACTTTGTATGAAATTATACCGGAAGCTGGGGTGCGTATTTCTAAAATTAAAAATCTGGAAGATGATATTGCCTTAAGTTTATCCGCTTTAGGAATCCGGATTATTGCCCCTATTCCCGGCAAAGGCACCATTGGTATAGAAGTGCCGAACAAAAACCGCGAAATGGTATCCATGCGTTCGGTTTTGGCCACCGACAAGTTTATGAAAAGTAGCATGGAGTTGCCAGTGGTGTTAGGAAAGACTATCGCCAACGAACTATTTATGACTGACCTGGCTAAAATGCCTCACTTGCTTATGGCGGGTGCTACTGGCCAAGGTAAGTCTGTAGGCTTAAATGTTATTCTAACCTCTCTCATTTACAAAAAGCACCCATCTCAACTCAAGTTTGTATTAGTAGACCCTAAAAAAGTAGAACTTACACTATTCAATAAAATTGAACGCCATTTCCTGGCTATGCTGCCAGATGGTGCCGAACCTATTATTACGGATACAAAAAAAGTTGTAAATACGCTAAATTCGCTTTGTATAGAAATGGATATGCGGTACGACTTACTGAAAGATGCCGGTTGCCGCAACCTGAAAGAATACAACCATAAATTTATTGAACGCCGCCTGAATCCTGAGAAAGGGCATCGGTTTATGCCGTATATTGTACTGGTTATAGACGAGTTAGCTGATTTGATGATGACGGCAGGGAAGGAAGTAGAACAACCCATTGCCCGCCTGGCACAGCTTGCCCGTGCGATTGGTATTCACCTGGTGGTAGCTACCCAGCGGCCTTCTGTAAACGTAATTACTGGTATTATCAAAGCAAACTTCCCGGCACGTTTGTCTTTTAAAGTAACTTCTAAAATAGATTCCAGAACCATTCTGGATACTGGTGGTGCCGACCAGTTGGTAGGGCAAGGCGATATGCTGTTATCTACTGGCTCAGATATTATCCGCCTACAATGTGCCTTTGTAGATACGCCAGAGGTAGACCGTATTTGCGACTTTATCGGTAACCAGCGTGGCTATGATTCAGCGTATATACTTCCTGAATATGAAGGAGACGAAAGTGGAGAAGAGAAAAGCGAATTTGACCCAGCTAACCGCGATCCTTTGTTTGAAGATGCAGCCAGAGTTATTGTAACGCATCAGCAAGGAAGTACTTCCTTGCTACAACGCCGGTTGAAACTGGGCTACAACCGGGCAGGCCGGCTCATAGACCAACTGGAGTCAGCTGGGGTAGTAGGGCCCTTTGAAGGAAGTAAAGCCAGAGAGGTGCTTATTCCTGATGAAAATAGTTTGGAACAATTATTGAACAAATTGAACAATAATTGATGCCCAGAGTTACTTACTAGCGCAACTAAACGTTGAAGTTTTCGTGTTAAAATTAAAGTATCTTGTTTGTTTACAGATATTTATAAGACTATTTATTAACATACCTTAATGAAAAGAATTTACCTCTTACTTGCTTTTGTATTCTTAAGTACTGGAGCACTAATGGCACAAAAGGATAAGCGTGCCGAAGAAATACTGGATGCCATGAGCGACAAATACAAAGCTTTTCAGGCATTCAAAGCACAATTTACCTATACTATGGAAAGCCCCTCAGCTGGTGTAAATGAAACATACAATGGCGATCTTACAGTAAAAGGCCCTAAATACTATATGAACCTGGGAGAGCAAGAAATTATTAACAATGGCTCTACTGTATGGACGTATATTAAAGAAACAAACGAAGTAAATATTTCTGATTATGAACCGGATGAAGATGAGATTACCCCATCTAAAATTTTTAGTATTTATAAAAAAGGGTACAAATACAATTTTGTAGAAGAAAAGAAAGAAGGCGGCCAGGTATACGAAATTGTAGACTTGATTCCGGAAGATAAAAACAAGAATATTTTCAAGGTGCGCATCACGGTAAACAAAAAAGACAGGTCCATGAAAAGCTTGCGTGTATTCGAAAAGAGTGGCAACCGATATGTATACACCGTTAATCGCTTTACCCCGGTAGAAACCATAGACGACACCTTTTTTGCGTTTGATAAATCGAAATACAAAGGCGTAGAAATAATAGACTTACGGTAAGTTCGGGTAATAAATATTTTCATCCCTCCCAGTGAATAAAAACTGGGAGGGATTTTTGTTTCTAGACATTCAGCTAGTAGGTTTACATTGCATTAGGTAATCTATTATAAGGTCAGGTAACCGGAATAACTTATGACACGGGAAGAATTATTTCAACAAATAACCCAAAAACAATCTTACTTATGTGTAGGGTTAGATACAGATATACAGAAAATTCCTTCACACCTGCGGTCAGCAGAGGATCCCATTTTTGAGTTTAACAAACAAATAATTGATGCAACAGCTGATTTTTGCGTAGCCTATAAACCCAATACAGCTTTTTATGAAGCTATGGGAGCCCGGGGATGGGACAGCTTGCAAAAAACACTGGAATATATCCCTGAACAGTTTTTTAAGATTGCAGATGCTAAACGGGGCGACATCGGCAACACATCCAGTTTATATGCCCGTGCATTTTTCGAGCAGATGCAGGCCGATGCCATTACAGTAGCTCCCTACATGGGCGAGGATTCCGTAAAACCTTTTTTGGCTTTTGAAAATAAGTGGGTAATCTTATTGGCCTTAACCTCTAACCCGGGAAGTCAGGATTTTCAGACGAAACTGTTAACCTCAGAAAAACCATTGTTTGAGCAAGTAATGATTACCGCTGCTACCTGGGCAAGTGCAGATAAATTAATGTATGTAGTAGGGGCTACCCAGGCAGAGCAATTTCATAGAATCAGACAATTAGCACCGGATCATTTTCTGTTAGTGCCAGGCGTAGGAGCGCAAGGGGGAGATTTGCAATTACTTTCTCAACATGGTATGAATAAGCAGTGCGGACTATTGGTAAATGCATCCAGGGCAATTATTTATGCATCAGCTAATAAAGATTTTGCTTTAAAGGCAGCGAAAGAAGCACAGTCGATACAGCAAGAAATGGCTAGCTATCTGGAAAAATATCTGTAAATCAGTAGAAACTATTCCGGTTGAACTTAAATGAAGCTACCTTTGCTTATTATTTTCATAGACGATTAAACTGACTGAGCAATGAGCAAATTTCATGCACCCGAAAAGACAATATATGTATGTGTGGGCAGCAAATGCGGGAAAAAAGGCGGAAAAGCCATTTGTAAAGAATTTAAAGATATTATTAAAACAAATGGATTGAAGGATGAAGTTGAAATAGTAAAAACAGAATGTACTGACCGTTGCAAATTTGCTCCGGTGCTTTCTATACAACCAGCCAATGTGTGGGTGAAGGAATACGATGAGAGAGAGGCTTTTAAATTCTTGAAAATGGCCTACAATGAAGAGTAAATACTCGATAATCTTTGGATAGAAGGCAATAAAAAGCCCCACAGCAATAGCTACTGTGGGGCTTTTTAATTATATAAAAAGAATTACCCTTCGTATTTGATTTTTGGAACTTGATGGTCAATTTCCCAACGGCCAGTACCTTCTTCACCAATAACATCAAACAACTCCAATGCCCTTCTAGCTACGTATTCTTCTTCTTTCTGTTCATTCAAGAACCAATTCATAAATTCCACCGTCATATAATCTTTTGCTTTATGGCATTTATCTACGATGTTATTAATAGATTGGGTAATTAAAACTTCCTGCTCTAACGCTTCTTCAAATACTTCGCGGAAAGAGTTAAACTCGAATTTTACATCCAATATGGTTGGAGAAACGGCTGTTCCACCTAGATCCAGTACATATTTGAAAATTTTCAGCATGTGCTGACGCTCCTCGTCTGACTGCTTATAAAAATGATCGGCACTGTTGTCAAATCCATTTCTGTCGCACCAGGAAGCCATGGCCAGATACAGAGCAGATGAATGTGCTTCTTTTCTAATCTGATCATTCAAAACAGCTTCTATTTCTTCGGTTAATGAAGTTTTAAGTCTCAATAAATCTTTCATGGGAGTAAAATTAGTTTACTTACAAATTCAGTATTATATGCATCACTATTTATATTCCGGTAACCTGCAATCAAATAATGCTTTTTGTACATGAGTATTCGTCTGAAACTCTATGATGTGCACATAATTTACAACGGCAATATACGTTGTTTGGTTCAAAAAAGTATCGGGTAAGCCTAGTTTTTGGCTAATTTAGAAAGAGATTAAAGAAGAATAAAAACAGAGTTATTTTACTAAGCGGCAGAGTCTTTCTTTGAGGATACTATTTAATTCGAGCATTACTTTAGCGCCGGCTAATAGTTCCTTAAGAGCAGCTATTTCGGCCAATGTAAGTACGTAGCAGTGTTCGCAGGCGCAGGGAGAAATGATTTCTATATCTGAGGAACGTTCCGGGCAGGCAGCCATATCTGGAAGGTTTACTTTATCTACTAACGTTTTCAGCCGGAAAAAACAAAGGATACTAAATTTAATTGCTCTCCCACCAAAATCGACATAAAAACAGTTCTCTACATCGGACTGATAAACACACCCTGCTTCTGTACGGAAAACTTCTTCTAATATGGTGTTACTGGGGTTACGCGTCTCTTTAAGTATCATTGGTATTGCCTGCAATGGAATTAGATTATACAAAAGTATATACTATTTAGAATAAGTCCAAATAAAATGATAAAGTTCATTAGTAAAGATTGATCGTTGATATGTATAAAAATATTGAACTGATTTTGAGTGCTCTATAAGTAGAGTAAAACGCTCATAGTCAATGGCTAATGATATACTTAACTACTGCTTGCTTTATGTATTAGCATGAAATAAGTAACCTGCCAAAAGAATGATTTATATCATGCTTTTAGCAGGTTAAGTATACTTACTACTAAAAATTATTTCAAATAAGGCTTTATAGCTTGAGTCCAGATGTCATACCCATCGTCATTCATGTGCAATCTGTCTTGCACAAATAATTCGGGGCGGGGTTGCTGGTTGTCCCCCAACATCTTATCGTAGATATTAATGTAGGTTGCTTTCCTCTGTGTTTGTAAAAAACTGCTGATCATCCGGTTTGCTTCCTTCACAAGCGCCAGTTTATCAGCTCTGGAAGGACTTGGTTTCATAGAAATATAGGCAATAGAGGTGTTAGGCATTTTTTGGCGGATTGCTGTAAACAAGGTTTTGAAATCAGCTAGTACTTGGGCCGGTGTTTTGCCATCATTGATATCATTCTCTCCTGCGTAAATTACAATTTGCTTGGGTTGATAAGGATAAACAATCCGATCTGCATAATGAACCAGGTCTCCCAAGCCAGAGCCGCCAAAACCTCTGTTAAGTATTTTTTTGTTAGGAAACCGCTCAGCTAAGTCTTTCCAAAGCCGGATAGATGAACTACCAGTAAAAAGAATAGCATTTTTTGGTGGAGGGTTTTCTTTGTCTGCCTTTTCAAACGCTACGATTTCATTTTCAAAGCGGTTTATTTCCTGACAAGTTGCATGCTGAATAAACGGAAATAGAAACAAAAACCAAAAGGTAATAAATACTTTCATGGGATGTCTGGAAGATTAACGTCTGTTTTAGATTTTCCCTTAATTTAGCGGCCGGTTTTACTAGCTGCCGTGTCCAATACAAATATTACACTTCTTACTTCGTTAATCATCATTCTTATTGGGTATTTTCTAAAAAAATATCAGGTAATTAAAGAAACAGAAGGAAAAGTACTCTCCAAAGTGGTATTGTACGTTACCTTTCCGGCTTTGATCTTCGATACTGTATCTGACCTGGAAATACGTTATGCATTGGTTTTTTTGCCCTTTATTCCTTTAGCTTTCTGCCTGCTGCTTTTTAGTATTTGCTACTTTCTATTCAAAAACCAGCCGGCTACTATTAAAGGGGTACTTTTTATGGCAGCTACAGGGTTTAATATAGGATTGTTTGCCTACCCCATTATTGAGGCTATTTGGGGCAAAGAAGGCTTACAATATATTGCTATGTATGATCTGGGCAATGCATTTGCTGTGCTAGGACTAAGTTATTCATTGGGTTCTGCCTTCTCACCTCAACGTACAGGAAGTAAACGGATTGATGTTGTGTACATTTTAAAAAAGCTGGTTAAATCTGTGCCGTTGGTGAGTTATGTGGTAGCCTTGCTTTTCAATGTTATGGGGCTGTCTTTTCCATTTCTGGTAAACAATGTGATAAGTGCTGTAGCTAGAGCCAATATGGCTATGGTACTCTTGCTCCTGGGTATTTATTTGAACTTCAGGCTGGATAAAACATTTATTATACAGTTGTATTCCATTCTTTTTGTCAAGTTTGGATTAGCATTATTGATAGGTATTGGCTTGTTTTATATCCTTCCTTTCGATAAACTATACCGCACGATTGTGCTTATTGCTTTGGTATTACCTGTAGGTTTAACCGTCATTCCTTTTTCAGATGAGTTCGGGTATAATACCCGTTTTGCAGGAGCCATTGCCAATATTAGTATTCTAATCAGTTTTGTGTTGATGTGGGGGTTGATTATGGTGTTTAACTTGGCGTAACTTCCCTATTATGCTTTCTAAACATTTATTTAAGGATTGCTCAACATGGCATTTCTGCCTTGCAAGCCGCCAGTATGCAAAACAACCAGGGTACTGCCTTTTGGGAAGTATCCTTTCTGTAAAAGATCATATACACCATACAGCATTTTTCCGGTATACACTTGCTCCAGTGGAATGTTGTGTGTCTGTTCAAACTTCCGTATAAATTCCAGTAACTCGGGCTGTACTTTTGCATAGCCGCCAAAGTGGTAATCTACTTGAATATGCCAGTTACTAGCAGTAAGGTATATTTTAGAAGGTGAAGAATCAATGCCAGCATACATATTCAATAAATCTTTTACGGACTGATTGAGAAACTCACCCCCTTTTAAAGCAGAAAATCCGATGATCTGTTTATCAGGTGCTCCGGCAATAAGGCCTGCCATAGTACCACCTGTTCCGCAAGGTAGGCATAGGTAGTTAACTTCCGACGGGATTTCCTGTACAATCTCTGTGCAGCCTTTTACGGCCAGGGCATTGCTTCCTCCTTCTGGGATAAGATAAAATTTGCCAAATTGCTCCTGTAAAGGATATAAAACTTCAGCATAGTCTTTTTGCTTGTAGGTGGTACGATCCAGGTAATAGAGATGCATGCCGCAAGCTTGGGCGAAAGATAAAGTAGCATTAAGAGGTGAATGTTCCTCGCCGCGGATGATTCCAATGGTATGGAAGTTATAGAGTTTTCCTGCAGCTGCCACTGCATAAATATGGTTTGAATACGCTCCGCCGAAGGTAAGCAACGTATCTTTTCTTTCTCGATTAGCTTGTAATAAATTATATTTTAGTTTTCTCCATTTATTACCGGATATTTGCGGATGAATTAAGTCTTCCCGTTTAATATATAAGGTTATTTCGGCTGCATCGGTAAACGCATCTTGTACAAGTTGCAGGGGGGTATACACAGGTGCATGGAGCAGACTAGAAATGGCAGAAGACATATACAAAGTTGAGTAACATATTTCTATTAACAAATACTTCTATGAGTGAAGCGACAGGCAAAGACGAATATATAGAGGACGATGATTTATTTGAACATTACCGGTTTCAGGTAGATAAAGGCCAATCGCTGCTGCGGATTGATAAGTTTCTAATGGACCGCATACCCAATGCTACCCGCAATAAATTACAGCAGGCCATCGATTCGGAGGCTGTAAAGGTAAATGATAAAGTAATAAAGGCTAGTTATAAAGTAAAACCACTGGATATTATTACTATCTCCCTGCCTGAGCCTCCACGCGACACAGAGATCATACCCGAAAATATTGCGCTAAACATTGTATATGAAGATGCGGATGTACTGGTAGTAAATAAGCCAGCAGGGATGGTGGTTCATCCGGCTTACAATAACTGGACTGGTACGCTGGTAAATGCTCTTACGTACCATTTTCAGCACCTGCCTACGTCGCAAAATGGCGAAGGCCGCCCTGGCCTGGTACACCGTCTGGATAAAGATACCTCTGGGTTACTGGTAATTGCCAAAACCGAACTGGCCATGGTGCATCTGGCCAAACAATTTTATGAGCATAGCATCGAACGTACGTACTATGCCTTAGTGTGGGGAGAACCTAAAAATGAAAGTGGCACCATTAATGCCCATGTTGGCCGCAGCCTGAAAGACCGCCGGGTTACGGCTGTGTTTCCAAATGGAGAGTTTGGCCGCCATGCGGTTACCCATTACAAAGTATTAAAATTTTTGCGCTATGTATCTCTGGTGCAATGTAATCTGGAAACTGGCCGCACCCATCAGATCAGGGCACATATGCAATACCTGGGACACCCGCTGTTTAACGATGCTACGTATGGTGGCGATAAAATTCTGAAGGGAACCAGCTTTACCAAATACAAACAATTTGTAGAAAATTGCTTCAAACTTATTCCCAGGCAAGCCTTACATGCCAAATCTCTGGGCTTTGTGCATCCCCGGACTAAAGAATGGTTACAATTCGATACTGAACTTCCGGAAGATTTATCGACTGTAATAGATAAATGGGAGAAGTATATGAATACAGTGTAGCCCTAATTTGGATACGGCTTTGATAGGCTGATAGCTACTGAAGAAGTACTGATAAAGAAGTAAAGCTTTACAGAGGACACACGAAAAACCAACTTAAAATTTATTTCCCTGATGCACAGAAGGTAGTGAATTATACTAGCTTAAATCGGCTAGGATGCTTGCCATATCAGGTGAAAAGCCTTAATTTTCACAATTACACATTCATCAAATTTTCAAAACTATTTATTATGGCCATCTGGTATTTATGTAAAATCCGCTATCAGAAGCAGAGTGAAAATGGCAAGCAAACCGCCGTCAACGAATCCTATCTAGTAGATTCTGTGTCGTTTACCGATGCAGAAACAAGAATATACCAGGAATTAAGCAGCATTATTAAAGACTTCACACTTACTGGTGTGCGGCCTATGCGCTTAACTGATGTGTTTCACTACGAAGATGCCGAAACCTGGTATAAGTGTAAAGTGAATTATGTATCGGTAGATGAGAAAAGCGGTAAAGAAAAGAAGATTCAAAATACGATGCTGGTAAGTGCCTGGAATGTAAAACAAGCGTATGAGCGAATAGAGGAAAGCTTGAAGTCGATGCTCGTTCCTTTTGAAATATCGGATATTAATATTACCAATATTATGGAAATATTCCCTTACGTGGCAGAAGAGAAGATTCCAGCTAATTTCCGTCCGCTGGCAGAAGTGCAGGCAGAACGGGATATGGAAACAGTAGAATAAGCAGTAAAGTACTTGTTATAACACAAAGCCCGTCAGTTTTCCAAACTGACGGGCTTTGTTTTTTCTATTTTTTATTCCCTATTGGAATGTTGTCTTTCAACGTAAGCCAATAAATTGCTTCCTCCCAGGTCTTAAACGAACGGATGGTATCTCTAAAACCCAGATTACTTCCCACCTTTGCTAGAAACTCTACCGAAAGATTTTCATCCTCATTCGTAGATTGAATAATAGCTGTTCTGAAAACCAGTCCGAAAGTTTTAATTATTCTTGGTAAAAAATTCGTAGCATACCAGGTTCTGGACTGCATATCCGTATATGTCAGGTCTTTTAAATCGTAAATAATCTTGCGGCATTTGTATACATTAATTGCCTTATACAATTTTTCCAGAATGGCTTTGTAGCTTTCGTATTCTACAGCCCCGGAAAATCTGACAACAAGCAGGGCCTCTTCTTCAGCAATAAATAAAGCAGTGGTTTTTTCATCATTTTCAAAGAGTAATTGTAGATCCATACGTAATTAACTAAAGTAGTATATAAACAATTCTACGTAAATACTGTTTGAAACAGAATTGATGTTATCTGGTTATCTTACATACGCTACAATCAAAACCATTAGCCGCTCTGGAACAGTTGGTTTCTAAAAGTAGTATGCTGACTATGAATAGTTTATGTTATTAACTGGCTGTTTAGCCAGAAAAAATAAACAACCCGGCAAGCGGGCTGTTTTTCAACTACTTGATTGATTTTTATCAAACAATGTTTTATCTTAACATACACCACCTTAACCTGTACGCTATGGCCCGCATTTTTATGCTCATCATTTTCATTATACATGGATTTTGCGTTCAGGCGCAGTTTAAATTAATAGGAGATGCAGATTATATGGATAACGGCTGTATCCGGCTTACGCCAGATGTACCATATTCGGAGGGCATCGCATATAGTACCGCCACCTTAAATCTGGAGCATAATTTTGAAATAGAATTTGATATATTTTTGGGAGATAAAGATGAAGGAGCCGATGGAATAACTTTTGTTATTCACAACGACAGGCGTGGGTTTGAGGCATTTGGCACTTGGGGCGAATGTATGGGGTATGGTACTTGGAGCCGGGCTTATGGAGGGGGCACCTATATAGCACCTTCAGTTGCCGTAGAGTTCGATACGTATGAAAATGGCCGGCAAAACGACCCTTCCTCTGACCATGTGGCGTACTTGGAAGATGGAAGTAATTTTCATTCTGCCTACTGGAACAATGATGATATGGCCTTTAACCTGGAAGATGGCTATCTGCACAATTTTAGATTTAAATGGAACCCCACTACCAAAAAGATTACCGTATACCTGGATGGCCGTATTGTCTACCAAGGCACCAAAGATCTAATAAAAGATATCTTCAAAGGTTCTACGGAGGTGATCTGGGGATTTACAGCCTCCACTGGTAGAAAAAGCAACCTACAGTATTTCTGTCTAAAGCGGCTAGCCATGAAAAAGGCAACTCCCCCTGCCCCTAAAACTACCAAGCCGAAACTACAGGCACCTCAAATTACTCTCACTTCTAAAGACCGGCCGCAGCAAGCAGAAAGCCAGTATGCTAGAAATGAAACGAAAAAATAAAAATACTGACAAACTGTGTTTATCTTCCGACATAATATAAGGTAGCTTAAGTTATTTGGGTTTAATTCTGGAATCTAGAAGTTGTATGTTAGAGATCGACGATGAAAAAGAAGCAATTATGGGCATTATCTATGCCTGTATGTCGGCAGATAATACTGTATCTAAGCAGGAATACGATGAAATGGTGCACTTACTGTCCAGAAAACAATTATATGCCCATACGGATCTACGGGTGATTTTCAACAAAATAAAGACGTTGCATCAGTCTATTGGGTATAACGCATTTAAGTTGATTGAACTGGCTGCTGACAAGGTTTCTGAAAATTTGCGGTTGATGGTATATGCCAATGCCATGGAAATTTTTCTGTTAGACAAAACATTTCATGCCAACGAAAAGCAGCTGGCAGATTATCTGCAAAAAGCCTTGCATATAGATAACAAATGGGCTAAAAAAATACAGGAAGTAAGTACTGTTAAGAGTATGGGGTAATAATCAGTGATTCGTCCATACTACACTTCAAAAATGTAAAAAGGAGGAGTATATCCCGCCTTCAGCAGAAGTGGTTTCGACACATTAAATACTTTTACTCCGTTAGAAGTAGTACCTTCCAACGTGCCTACATGAGCATGGCCATGAAAAGCAGCTACTACTTCCCGCCGGTTAATGGGTTCTGCTAGTCTGGAAGAGCCTAAAAAGGGAAAGATGGGTTCAGGTTCGCCTAGTACAGTTGCTTTAATAGGTGAATAATGCATCACTACAATTTTCTTCAGATCGGTATGTTCACTATCCAATTTTGCCAGCGCCCGATCCAGACATAAAGCTTCATTTACCGCTTCCTGTACAAATTGTTTGTTCATTTTTTCGCCCCACAAAGGCAGCATATGCTGGTCAAAACCTCCACCAAATCCTTTAATGCCAGCAATTCCTACATTTCCTATTACTATAGAATCACCATCCAGAATGCATATATTCTCACTATGGAGGGCTTTTTTTATCTCTGCTTGTTCGTCTGCTTCATAATCATGGTTGCCCAATACACCTACTACAGGTATAGTACAAGCTTTTAGCTCTTCTCTTAATGTTATTGCATCCGCCGCACGGCCTGTATCGGTTAAGTCACCTGCCAGAATTAATATATCCGCTTGTTCAGATACGGTTCTGAAGTACTCAATCCATTTGCCTTTATCGTTTTCCCTCACATGGATATCGCCAACTGCAGCTATTCGCGTTTTTTTCTTAGAATTCGCCATAAACTAAGTGTTTTGCTAACATCTATTCAGTCAGGGTAATAGCAAACGTGCTACTTGGTAGATCAAGATCATATAGTTTTGATCGTGATTACCTTATAATCCCACTGAGTAATGTCGTTTTTGTATTGAGTCTGGTCAATAATAGGACCCAAGCATACTTTTTCAACAGGGGCAGGTAAAGCGTACTGATCTTTGGCCAGGGCAATCAACTGATCAAAAAGCCAGCGGGGAATTAGCTCCCTCTCTGTTGGGTATACGAATTGAAAAATCAGGCATTGGGATAGTAATAAATGCCAATGTTGTTCCAGCCGCCGCCAAATCCGGTGCCAGTCTAAGGTTTTTCCCTGTTTTAGAATAATATGATTTACATCAGCTCCGTCGTAACGTTCGCGGTTTTGTACATATATTTTACACCATAAAAGTTCTTCCGGCGCAATCAGGCGTACTGGTATCCCATACGCTTCGCCATCTACCGCATACTGATACCATACATCGTCTACTTGGCAAATATTATTTACTGTATTGAAAATAATATCTATGAAATTGTCGCCTTTAAATACTTTCGCCAGCCAACGGACATCGGTTATTTCTGTGGTATATCCATGTTCGGCAAATAATCTTAATATATGTGGATATTCACCTGCTTTGCAAAATATATCCAGGTCTTTCATATCGCGGTCTATGCCTACATATTCCCGTAAGGCAAGGCCTCCCCCCACTAAAAAGGGTAATCCATTATCTATAAGGAGCTGTAAAGCCTCCCGGTAAAATTCCTGCGCAACTGTCTTCTGATCTTCTACTTGCATCATACCTATCTAAAATTCCTAAATTGAAAGTCTAGCCATATACTTATTTCTTCTAGATTTGTTGCAACTTTCAATCAACCACTCAAAGTTTTTGTACATAAAGCAATTATAAAGAGTTACTGCCTTCTAAAAACATACATAACTAGATACTTTATGAAAAATATTTGCGCTTCTATTGTTTGCATACTTGTTTGTTTAAGCTGTCAGCGGCCTTCAGCCGGAGGCGATTGTATAGACCAGAGCAAGGTAAACCCCGATACCATGTGCATTCAAGTATACAAACCAGTGTGTGGCTGCGACAACAAAACCTATGGGAATGACTGTGAAGCACAGCGAAGTGGCGTTACCTCCTGGAAAGAAGGGGAATGTCCGGAGAGTCAAAATTAATTTCAAAAAATATCCATACATCGTGCAACTATCGACAACGTTCTGTCATCTGGTAGGCTAGAACACACTAAAATTTTAAACGTATGCATATGATTCGTAAAAGTATACTCCTTATAGTTTTCTGTATAGCTTCCTCAATAGCGTTTGCACAGGAAACAGCCGTACGTAAAATGGGGTCTTTTAACAGGCTAGAACTCGGTGGCCATTTTGACCTTCGCCTGAAAAAAGGGGACAAAGCGGAAGTAACTATTGAAACAGAAGATATTGGCCCAGATGAAATTATTACAGAGATCAAAAACAACACCTTGCACATTCGTATGAAAGATGACCGGAAATGGGGCAAAAGTGATTTAAAGAGATCTGTTATTTACCTGACCTATACCGACCTGCGGAGTATCCAATGGGATGGTGCCGGAAATATTAGTACAGAGTCAGAGTTAGTGACCGATAGGTTCGATCTGGAGATAAGCGGTGCAGGCAATGTGAAAATGGATTTGAAAGTAGAAGACTTACAGGTAAATATGTCTGGTGCAGGCAATATTGAGCTGCGCGGATCTGCCAGAACCCAGGATGTGCAGATGAGTGGAGCTGGTAATTACAACAGCTTTGAGTTAACAAGCGAAAGGGCAAAAGTAGATATGAGTGGGGTAGGCAATGTACGGGTATATGTTACCAAAGAACTTAATGCCAGTGCTAGTGGGGTTGGGGCAGTCCGCTACAAAGGCAATCCGGAAAGTATTATTAAAAATTCTTCCAGCTTCCTGGGATCAATTAAAGCAGGCGACTAATACGTATCAGACCATATTCACAGTGGTAGGCACATGTAGCAGCGTGTGCCTATTTGTTTTTAACCATCTATATATTTCTACCTTCCCATTCCTTTTTTACCTACTTTTGCCCCATGCAAGAAAGATACATGCAGCGGGGTGTTTCTGCTTCCAAAGAAGATGTACACCAGGCTATCCGCCACCTGGACAAAGGTTTGTTCCCAAAAGCCTTTTGCAAAATAGTACCCGACCTACTGGCTGGCGACCCAGACTATTGCAATATTATGCATGCTGACGGTGCTGGTACTAAATCATCCCTGGCCTATCTGTACTGGAAAGAAACCGGTGACTTATCGGTATGGAAAGGCATAGCCCAGGATGCCATTATTATGAATGTAGATGATCTGCTGTGTGTAGGGGCTATAGACAATATCTTGCTTTCTTCTACTATTGGGCGTAACAAAAATCTGATTCCAGGTGAAGTAATTGCTGCTATTATTAATGGCACAGAGGAAGTTTTGCAATTGCTCCGCGATCATGGCATGGGTATCTATAGCACTGGGGGTGAAACAGCGGATGTAGGTGACCTGGTACGCACCATTATTGTAGACAGCACCGTAACTGCCCGCATGAAACGGGCTGATGTAATCAGCAACGACCGAATTCAGCCAGGCGATGTGATTGTAGGCTTTGCGTCAGACGGCCAGGCCAGTTACGAAAATGAATACAATGGAGGAATGGGGAGTAATGGCCTTACATCTGCCCGGCATGATGTATTTCATCACTTGCTTGCCCAGAAATATCCGGAAAGTTTTGATCCTAACGTACCTTCTCATTTAGTCTATTCTGGAAGCCAATCATTAACGAGTCCAGTGGAGGGGGTACCGGTAGATGCCGGAAAACTAGTATTATCGCCAACCCGGACGTATGCGCCCATTATTAAAGAAATTTTAAAAACGCACCGTCTGCATATTCATGGCATGGTGCATTGTAGCGGTGGAGCACAAACCAAAGTACTGCATTTTGTAGAGGGCCTGCACATTGTTAAAGATCATTTATTCGACACGCCTCCTTTATTCAAGCTCATCCAGCAGGAAAGCCAGACTAGCTGGCAGGAAATGTACAAGGTATTTAATATGGGCCACCGGATGGAGATATACATAGAAGAAAAATATGCGCAAGAGCTTATTACCATTTCAAAGTCTTTTCATGTACCTGCTCAAATTGTGGGTAGGGTAGAAGCGGCTACGCAGAAACAACTTACTATCCGTAGCCAGTATGGTGTATTTGTCTATTCCTGATCATCCTTTTTCCCTGACTTCCAGAACTTCAACTCAAACAAAAGCACTGATGCGGCGGTTGTAAGAATTCCTGAAAATATAGTAGATACGTATGAAAAAATACCTAACCCTATTCTTAGCTCTTTTATCTATTACCGTCCAACTAAACGCCCAAACTGTAAGTTCCCAACCAGATCCGGCAATTAAACAGATGGTGGAGGAAGTATCTGCCCAAAACCTGGAAACCATTGTGCGGAAACTGGCAAGCTTTGAAACCCGGCATTCATTAAGTACTACTAAAAGTGCTACCAAAGGCATTAGTGCTGCCCGTAACTGGGTAGAAAGTGAATTTAAAAAATATGCACAAGCCTCCAATGGCCGTTTACAGGTAATACAAGATCCCTATGTACTCGAACCTGACGGCAGACGTGTAAACCGCCGGGTAGAAATGCGCAATGTTATGGCCACCCTTAAAGGCACTAACCCCAGCGATACCCGCGTACTCATTATCAGTGGCCACCTGGATTCGCGTAATACCGATATTATGGACAGTACTGGCCGGGCTCCGGGCGCCAACGACGATGCTTCGGGAGTTGCTATTGTGATGGAGTTAGCCAGAATCATGGCTAAAAAAGAATTCCCCTGTACTGTTATATTTGTAGCCGTACAAGGAGAAGAGCAAGGCTTACTAGGAGCCAAGCATTTAGCAGATCGGGCTAAAAAAGAAAACTGGAATATCACAGGCATGATCACCAATGATATCATAGGCAACTCTTTGTCAGACGAAACTAACATACGCGATAATACCCATGTACGGGTGTTCAGTGAAGGAGTACCTGCCTATGAGACTGAAGAAATGACGAAACTGCGCAAAAGTATATTTTCTGAAAACGACAGCCCTAGCCGCCAGTTTGCCAGATATATCAAAGAAGCAGGCGAAAAATACGTAGACCAGATGCAGGTAGAACTTATTTACCGCAACGACCGCTTTTTACGCGGCGGAGATCACACACCTTTTAGCCAGAATGGGTTTACAGCCGTACGTATGACCGAAATGAATGAGAATTTCCAGCAGCAGCACCAGAATGTACGCACAGAAAACGGTATCCAGTACGGCGACCTGCCAGAGTTTGTCGACTATCAGTACCTAAAGAAAAATGCTGCTGTTAATCTGTCCACGCTAGCTAGTCTGGCGTTGGCTCCATCGGCTCCAGAACAAGTAGGTATTGTTACCAGCAACCTGACCAATAAAACTACTTTAAAGTGGCAAGCATCTGCTGTTGGCGAAAAACCGGCAGGCTATTATGTGTTAATGCGGGAAACTCATAGCCCAGTATGGACTAAAAAAGTTTTTGTCAACAATACTGAAACAACGCTGCCTTATTCTAAAGACAACTTCCTGTTTGCCGTACAAGCCGTAGATGCTGAAGGCCACGAAAGTTTGCCAGTGATTCCGGCACCGGTGAGATAAATTAGAAAGCATTCTTAGAAGCCAACGCCAATAGATATATTGGCATCATACCCTAGTCTAGATTCACCTGGAGCAAGCTTGCTATATTTAATAGCAGGGCCAATATTTGCATCAAAGTACCCAAATTTTCCAATCCGTATTTGAGTTCCCCACAGCAAGGATAGCATATTACTCCGTTTAAACCGATCTTCTGTCTGGTATAATGAATGATTGCTTTGCAGAGATAAATAGTGGTTAGAAAAATTATTGGCTCTTCGCTCTTCCCGGATATGTTTATTCATAAAATAATACCACCTAAGCCCTAATTTGCCTCCCATAGCATAGCCTTTATCTTGCTTGCCATTGCTTATCCAAGTATTTTCTACTTCCGCCAGTATGGAAATAGGTGGTAACAGCTTTTGTTCAACAGTTATTACATTCATAAAGCTACCTATAAACCCTACTCCTATGCCATCACGGCCTCCGCCTCCCCAACCACCAATCACTGAGCCACCTACTTTAATTAGCGTTCTCTCTTCCACGTTGGCTCTGGTAAAGTACCTATACTTCTCTTTGAATGAAAAGTCGGAATGGGTTTTGTCTTCTGTGGTATATTCCCTTTGGGTTATCTCCGTTTGGGCAAGTGTGCTGGAATGAGTTAAAGTTAAAACTGTAAGAATACTGAATGCAGTTGACAGGAGTTTGTAGCAGAATGTCATAACAGGAAATATTTTGCGTTAAAAGTTTTGCTAAAACCCAAGGCCAATAGCGAAGTTTACATCTATAGAAGGTACCCACCAGGTTCTGTTGCGTTTACTAAATACGCCTATTCTTTCGCCAAACACATCCCAAAAGTAGGGATTGCGGTTTTCGTACAGCTTGAGAGAAGGACCTATGTTGAAATCGATATAACTCAATTTACCCATTCTTTTCTGGCTACCCCAGAGTAAAGCCAGGTGATTGCTTTCTGGGAAACCATATTGAAAGCTATAAGTAAAGGAGCGATGATAGATGTAGTTAATAGATTGTACAGAAAGGTAATTATTGGAGAAATTATTGGCACTACGTCCTTCTTTTATCCGTTTGTTTATAGCATAATAATACCGCAAAGCTCCATTGACTCCTAAGTGATAATCATTTGGCACTTCAGGGCCTTGCGTATACGAAAACTTGTTTTCAAGCTCTAACAACACAGATAAAGCAGGGGTAATTTTATTCTCTACTGCCACAGAAGCCGTTAATCGCCCTACCAACCGGTCCTCTTTCCAGGTGGGAACTGGTGAGAAGCCTATTTTTATCAGTGTTTTTTCCTCTATATGGGTACGGGTAAAATACTGGTACTTTTCCTTGAACGTAAAATCAGACTTATCAGCTGCCTCCTCAAAATAGTCTGTCCGGATGTTATTCGTCTGGGCATATACCGGCTTCACAAAGGTGAGCAGGAGCAAGGTGAGTATTACCAAAGGCTTATTATTTTTGTGCAGCATGGCTTTGAACATATATAGTGATGGGACTAAACGTGGTAGAAATCTGTACAGCAGAATTAGGTGATTTTGTACTAGTAAAAGTATAGGTCTTTTTACCTGATATTGTCTTTGTAATCTCACCCGGTGCGTTGGCCGGCAACTGAATATCTGAAAAAGAAGTGGTCAGCGCATATTTATATTGTTCAAACGCTGGCACATCCAAGGTTACCGCTGTCCGGCTGGCGGCAATAGTAAGGTTCGTCAGGGTAGGAGTAGCAGAAATACTTATCTGTCCATATGCATTTTGAATATTATAGGTGCCTGCTGCTCTAGTCAGTTGAATGTTTGCCTTTTCTGCCTTGCAGACGAAACGGCCAGATATATTATCTCCTTTGATATCTCCATACGAAGAGTTGACCAATGCAGAGCCTTTGATGTTTGTTAGTTGCAGCTCCCCAAAGGTTAGGGAAATCGCTGTTTCACTACTAAAACCTTCTATTTGTATGTTTCCATAGGAATTATTAACCTTTACCGGGCACCCTGCTGGCGCTTTAATTTCGTAATGTGCCTTTAAATTGCTACGGACCCTGCCGTAATCGGAAGCAGTTGTATGAAAGTAATTGGTAAATGTGTGAGTATTATTTTCTTTCTTTATCTCGTATTTCAGGTATTCCAGATCTTTTTCTGCAGTGTGCCGCTCCGGGTGTTTAGCTATGAGTTTAAGAGTTAGCTGAATATAATTTTCTTTCCACCCGGACAGCTGCACAGTGGCTTTCCGTGCATCAATATGTACTGCTTCGCCGGGTGTATAAGCTATCCGTTTTTCTACTGTTTTGGTTACCACTTGTATTGTCTCCTGAGCTAAGGCAAGCATTGGCTGTACACTTATCAAGGCAAGTAAAAGAATGTACTGTACCATATACCGAGCACCGGCTTTGTTCATGAGAGTATCAGTTGAATCAGTTCTTTGGTAATTTGAGCTTGCAGGTTTTCTAGTTTAATCTGGGCTTTTATCAGTTCCGGCTCCTGGCCGTAGATAGTTTGCTGCTCTTTTACCTTTTCCATCTCTATCGTCAGCTCATCCAGCTGGGTCTTTAACTCTTGGAATTGGGGAGTGAAGCACACCTGCAACTGTTTTTGGCAGGAGTCATGTATAAATACCATTGCCTCTTGTATGGAAACAGGTTGTCCGGTAGAAGTAGCTGGCGGCTCGGCTATGTATATTTCTTGGCTGTAGCTGTAGCGTGGCGTAGTTGCTTTTTGCTTTATTAAACCTATACTCGCTGCTATAACCAGCCCAACACAAGCAGCTGCTGAGAGGTACGTACCCCAGAATGGTTTTGTAGCAGGCTCTGTGGAGGGTAGGCAGTTTTCCAGTTTTGCCCAGGTGTCCTCATCTGGATCAAGCAAAGGCAAGGAAGGAATAGCTTTGGTTAAAGTATAGTCAAAGTTTAGCTGTGCTTCTATGGTATTCCATAAAGAAGTATCCGGCTCTATATCCGGAAGCTCCTGTATGGCTTTCTGTAAAGGGCGGTCATGGTTGTTTTTCATTACGGATAAATGGATTTTAACATCTTCTGCAACATCTTTTTTGAGTGGTACAATTGTGATTTAGAAGTGCCTTCAGAAATTTGAAGAAAAGCACTTACTTCTTTATGGGAGTATCCTTCAATTTCAATAAGAGTAAAAACGGCTCGATAACCAGCTGGTAGTGCTTGTATCGCTTTATGCAACTGTTCGCCAGTTAAAGTATCTGGCCATTCTGCCGGCTCACTATACTGAATATCATCTAAGCGATCATATTTTATTTCTATGCGTTGTTTGCGTAGAGCTTTCCTGATTACAATGGTTTTTATCCAGGCACCTAGCGTTGAATTTCCCTGGAACTGGCCTATATCCTTAAACACTTCCAGAAATGCCTCTTGCAGCACATCATGTGCATGGTCCAGATCGTTTACAATCCGGAAAGCTTTGGTGAACATGGCTTTTTTATAGCGGTCGTAAAGCTTCTTCTGGGCTGTCCGGTCTCCTCTCCGGCATTGGACAATTAATTCATTTTCGGCTTCATCAGATGTAAGAGACACTAGTCAGAAGGTGTTTTGGTACAAAGGGTAGAAAAAGGAGAGAAAGGTTGTATAGGATAAAAAAAATTAATTGAGTGTTTTATGTAAGGCAGGGTATCGGCAGCAGGAACAAGGGAAAACCAACTTTGCTCCAACCTATTCCTTAGAAAGGAAGACAATTACAGCAATCTCTTCTTGTGAAGGTTTTATATGGAGCCGTATAGCTGCTGCCCTGTCTATTGCTTTTTATCTTATGTGAAATATTTTATGCACAACCCTTCTCTTCAAACTCCCAGATGTTGAATGGTTGTACTAAGTTAACAGTGACATTCATCAAAAAGAAGATAACAGATAGTAATCGTTCTTGAAGTTCACAGGCTGATAAATAAAGATACTTGTACACCTATAATATAAGTAAGCAGGGAGACTTACAATTAATCTGTTAGCGGCAAGGTTTAGCTTCCAAATTTGCCTCAATACCATTCTTATCCATTGGCAGTATAGGAAAACCTTTTTGCGGTACGTCTACTTTAGCTGTCCAAAGGATAGCATTAAGTACTAGGCGGCGATAATTATTATCTGCCCAGTTTTTGTGAAAGTGTCCACCAGTAAAACCAAAGCTTCGTCCGCCATCTGTCCGTTCAGTAGCCCAGGCTACATGCTGAGGTTGCCCTTTTTTTGCGCGTACATGCGGGTTACCCTCATGCGGCCCATCCGGACGGCTCATGGTAGAGGCAGGTGGAATGGTAGTAAGAATAGGGGTAATGTTCTTCATGTTTTCCCGAAACCGCATATGGTAATACCATTCGTCTGTTAAAGCAAAAGGAGTAACCCCTCTGGTTATCGGATGATCCGGCAACGAAGTAAACTGAGCTTCCCAGACAGGGTTTACTGACCAGTACGTTTCAAAGTATCCTCCCAGCCAGTCCTGAAACTGTGTCCCTGCTTTTTCTTTAGGTACTTCTACCGCATAATGCAGACCAACCAGACCTACACCTTTCTTCATCAGTTCTTGTAGCTGAGTCAAATGTTGTAGAGCCATATGTGCCTCTCCGCCATCTACAAACAGGACAATAGTGGCTGCATTTTCAAAAGCCGCCGGGTCGGTAGGCCATTCCTTGTAGTGAACGATAGCTTCCATAGTTTGCGGCATCTGTTGATTAATAGCATCAGCCAGTAACTTGGTACCTGCTTTGTATTCATGCTCCATTGAACCGTGGCTGCATCCGCCGCTGATAAAAATTAGTTTCTTTTTAGGCTTTTCTTCATTTGCCAACTGAGTATCTGATGAGCTGCATTTAAAAGAGGCAGAAATAAAGAGCAGGAGAATAGCCGTACTAATAGACAGTAATTTGTTATAGAGTAAATGCATATTATCAGTAGATTCGTTGGTTTTATGAAAAAATAAAAAACTTCAGACTAGATATAAATAAAAAAGGTAATTTTATGAGAAAATCTATAGTTAAGTTGATTTTATTTTCGTTCAATATGAAGAAAAAGCAGTATCTATCTTTTACTCCCAGAAAAACTTTATACCTGTGTGCCTTACTACCTGCACTGTTTATATCTGGCTGCCAGCAAGAAAAACAGCAGGCAGCAGCCCAGAAAGACAAGCCTGTTGATAAAAGAATTAAACAAATGGAAACGGCTCAAGTAAGCCAGCTGGCACAATCCATTGAAGCTAGTGTTTCGCCTAAATTATCGAAGGGGTTAACGCTGCGTATTTGGGGTGTAGATTCTTTAGTAGCTGACCCAATAGCACTAGACATAGATGACAAGGGACGTATTTATTATACCAGAACTAACCGGCAGAAAAACTCTGAGTTCGATATCCGGGGCCATCAGGACTGGGAAATAGAGTCTATTAGCCTGCAAACCATAGATGATAAGCGGGCATTTCTGCGAAAGGTGTTATCTCCTGAAAATAGCAAGAAAAATGAGTGGCTGAATGACCTTAATGGCGATGGTTCTCATGATTGGAAAGACATGACCATTGAAAAAGAGCATGTATACCGCATAGAAGATAGCTCTGGCGATGGCTTAGCAGATAAATCGCAACTGGTGGTGGAAGATTTCCATGACGAAGTTACCGATGTGGCCGGTGGCGTATTAGCAAACAACGACGATTTGTTTGTGGCTGTTGGTCCAGATGTATGGCGGATGAAAGACAAAAACGGCGATGGCATTGCTGATGATAAAACTTCTATTTCGCATGGCTATGGAATCCATGTTGGATTTGGTGGCCATGGTATGTCAGGTCTGGAAATGGGGCCAGATGGTAAAGTTTATTGGAGCATCGGCGATATTGGATTTAATGGAAAAAGCAAAGATGGCACCAAATGGGAACATCCAAACAATGGCGTAATTGCCCGGTCTAACCCGGATGGCAGCGATTTTGAAATATTTGCTCACGGCCTACGGAATATCCATGAATTTGCCTTTGATGAATATGGCAACCTGATCAGCCAGGACAACGATGGCGACCATCCTGGCGAAAAAGAACGCCTGGTATATATCGTAAATGGGTCAGATACTGGTTGGCGAATCAACTGGCAGTTCGGCAAATACCGTGATCCAGATAACAATACCTACAAAGTTTGGATGGATGAGCAGATGTACAAACCCCGGTTTGAAGGGCAGGCTGCTTATATTACCCCTACTATTGCCAATTTTGTAAGCGGACCTAGTGGTTTTGTATATAACCCAGGTACGGCTCTAAGTCCAAAGTATAAGAATACCTTTTTTGTAGTAGAGTTTAATGGAAACCCCGCCAGGTCTGGTATCCATGCTTTTAAATTAAAACCTAAAGGAGCTTCGTTTGAACTAGGTGAGCAAGAGCAAATCATGAGTAATGTGCTGGCTACCGGTATTGATTTTGCACCCGATGGAGCCATGTATGTAGCCGACTGGATAGACGGATGGGATACCAAAAATTTTGGCCGCATCTGGAAACTGGATGTCGCCGAAGGAGCCAACAGCCCAGAGCGGACAGAAGTTAAAACATTATTAGCTGAAGATTTCAGCAAACGTCCGGAAGATCAATTAGGACAACTACTGGCTCATCAGGATATGCGGGTCCGCCAGAAGTCTCAGTTTGAGCTAGCTAAACGAGGTAACAAAGGCGTAGAGCAGTTCCAGAAAAGCATTAACCAAACAACTAATCAATTCGCCAGAATACATGGCATCTGGGGTATGGCCCAGGTAGCCCGTAAAGAAGCAAAACAAGCCCAGGCATTATTGCCATTGCTGAAAGACCAGGACCCTGAAATCCGGGCACAAGCAGCTAAATGGCTTGGCGATATTCGCTACAAAGAAGCTGGAGATGCATTATTACCCTTGTTGAAAGATCAATATAGCCGTGCACGGTTCTTTGCTGCCGAGGCGCTAGGACGAATAGCGTATGAACCTGCCATCAATCCGATTATTGAGATGCTGAAGGCAAATAATGATGAAGATGCGTATCTGCGTCATGCAGGCAGCCTGGCTCTAGCCCGCATTGGCAAAGCAGACCCTATTGTTGCTTTGCATACAAGTCCATCCAAAGCGTTGCGTATTGCGGCGGTTGTGGCTTTACGTCGTTTACAACATCCTGGCATTGCTAATTTCCTGAATGACAAAGATGAATTTGTGGTAACAGAAACCGCACGTGCCATCAACGATGACCTTTCTATTAAAGAAGCCTTGCCAGCTTTAGGTGACCTGCTGGCTACAACTAATTTCAAAAATGAGGCTTTAATCAGGCGGGCGGTCAATGCAAACCTGCGAGTAGGCAGCGATAAAGCCATGCAGAACCTGATTAACTACTCCATGAAAGAAAGTGCTCCGGCTACTATGCGGGCAGAAGCCATTGATGCATTAAGCACTTGGTCTAAGCCTTCCGTCGTAGACCGGGTAGATGGCCGCTATAGAGGAGTGATTGAGAGAGATCCAATGCTTGTAAAAAACAAAGCCGGAGAGTCATTGATTAAATTAGTTTCTACTAGTCAATTACCTGTCCGGTTGAGTGCGGTGAAAGCCGTAGGGAAGCATAGAATAGAAGGTGGATCTGATAAGTTATTTGCTTTACTGAAAAATGACAGCAAGCCGGAAGTAAGAATAGAAGCCTTGCGTGCCTTAGCTTTTCTAGACAATGCCCCCGTAGATAAAGCTATTCAACAAGCCTTGGACGATAAAGAGAAAAGTGTACGTGTAGCCGGGTTAGATCTGTTAGGCAAGATGGATATTTCCAAAGACCTAATGGTATCCCTGCTATCAGATGTAATCAATACCCGCACTACCGAGGAAAAACAAGCGGCTTTACTAACTCTTGGAAAACTGCCAGTAGCCAACTCACAAAAAGTATTTGATAACTTACTGACAAAATTAGCTGATGGAAACTTCCCTGCCGAAGTTCAGCTGGAACTGGCAGAGGCCATTGATAGTACAAAGTCCACAGCCTTGCAAAACCGGTATAAAGAGGTTACAGCTAAACTATCTCCAGATGCCAAAGCGGCTGCATACGAAGCCAGCCTGGTAGGTGGTAATGTAGATGAAGGCAGAAAAATATTCTTCCGTCACCAAACCGCTCAGTGTTTGCGTTGCCATTCCTATGATGACTTAGGTGGCAATGCCGGACCCCGGTTAAACGGTGTAGCCAGCAGACTATCACGTAAACAACTCCTGGAAGCAGTAATTAACCCGAGTGCCCGTTTAGCTCCTGGCTTTGGTGTAGTTACGCTGACACTTGCCGGTGACAAAACCATTAGTGGTATTTTACAAGAGGAAAATAACAAAGGGTTAGTATTGAAAATGGGCGATCGTCCAGATACCCTCATTACTAAAGAGCAGATAGTAAAACGGACGAATGCCCCGTCCAGTATGCCTGATATGAAGCAATTGCTGACCCCGAGAGAAGTACGGGATGTAGTCAGCTTCCTGGCTACCTTAAAAGAAGAAATGTAACATAGTAATTAAAGAATATCACGTCCCTGCTGCTTACTATGTGTGAAGCATAGTAAGCAGCAGGGACGTATTTTTATAGCCTTCAGCTTTTAAAAATTTATTTCTATAATACTGTAATATCCGCTTTTTCCGGACTATTTTTATAGCAGAAATTGTTTTCCAGTAAAACATCTCCCTTCTGCTATGGAAGACTTATTGTCCGCCCGCCTTCAAATGGCCATTTCTCTGGGCTTCCACATTATATTCGCCTGCATTGGTATGGTGATGCCCTTTCTGATGGCTTTTTCCCATTGGAAATGGCTACAAACAAACAAAGATGAGTACCTGCATCTGACAAAAACCTGGTCTAAAGGAGTGGCTATATTCTTTGCTACTGGAGCTGTGTCAGGCACCGTTTTGTCTTTTGAATTGGGTTTACTCTGGCCAGGATTTATGGAACATGCCGGACCTATTTTTGGAATGCCTTTCTCCTGGGAAGGAACTGCCTTTTTTATAGAAGCCATTGCTTTAGGTCTGTTCTTATATGGCTGGAACAAGATTAATAAATGGGTACATTGGGTAATGGGGGTAGTTGTGGGTATTTCAGGCGTAGCTTCCGGTATATTTGTGGTAGCTGCTAATGCCTGGATGAACAGTCCTGCCGGTTTCGACTGGGTAAATGGGGAGGCTATAAATATTGATCCTGTAGCGGCTATGTTTAACGATGCATGGTTCACCCAAGCGCTGCACATGACTTTAGCTGCCTTTGTTAGTACCAGTTTTGCTGTAGCAGGTATTCATGCCTTATTGTTATTAAAGCACCCCGGCCATTCCCTGCACCAACGAGCCATGAAGATTGCTTTAACTTTTGGAGCCATTACTGCTTTATTACAACCTTTAAGTGGAGATATTTCTGCTAAAGATGTAGCTGATAGGCAACCGGCAAAATTAGCAGCCATGGAAGCATTATTCAAAACCAGTAAACCAGCTGATCTGGTCATTGGTGGCTTGCCAAATGTGGAACAGGAACGGGTAGACTATGCCATTCATCTGCCTAATTTCTTAAGCTTTCTGGCGCATGGTGATTTTAATGCCGAAGTAAAAGGGTTAGATAGTATTCCCCGGGATGAATGGCCACCAGTAGTAGTAGTGCATATAGCATTCCAGATCATGGTAGCGGCGGGTATGGCTATGGCACTTATCGGACTGGTATTCCTATTCTTTGCCTGGAAAAAGAAACACCTACTTTTCCATAAAACCTTTTTAACTATTGTGGCCTTGGCTACACCACTCGGATTCATTGCTGTAGAAGCTGGCTGGACAGTAACAGAAGTAGGCCGTCAGCCCTGGATTATTTATGGCATTATGCGCACCTCCGATGCTGTTTCACCAATGAATGGCCTAGTGTATCCGATGATTACTTTCACTATTCTCTACCTGATTCTGGCATTTCTGGTCACCTGGTTGATGGCACGCCAGATAAAAGTGCTGCACGAAACCTATAAACCAGAACTGCAAGAAGCATAAGATGTGTTGGACATTTGAGAATAAGCGGAAATAGAGAATGGATATATAGAATAGTTGTGCTTCAGCACATCAGCGTAGTATCAAAATAACCCTTTAACCTATGTTTGCCATTGTTGTTCTTTTCCTGGCTGTGTCTTTACTGTTCTACTGCTTGTTTGGTGGAGCTGATTTTGGAGCGGGTATTCTGGAAGGATTTGCCGGAAAAAAGTACCGGTCTAAAGGCCGTAAATTGACCTACACAGCCATTGGCCCAATTTGGGAAGCCAACCATATGTGGCTTATTCTGGTAGTAGTAATCCTATTTATGGGATTTCCTAAGGTATACACGGTTGTATCTATTCATTTGCATATACCCATTACCATTATGTTAATAGGCATTGTGCTGAGAGGGTGTTCTTTTACTTTCCGCCACTATGATGCAATTAAAGACCGTTCACAGGGATATTATTCCTGGATATTCGTACTTTCCAGTATAATTAGTTCTTTGTTTTTAGGAATAATTGCTGGTGCCGCCACGCTAGGCCGGATTGATACATCTACCACTTCTTTTTATGAAGGATTTATCTATCCCTGGTTTAATGAATTTTCGTTTGCTGTAGGCATTTTTGCTTGCTGTATTTTCTCCTTCCTGGCAGCGGTGTACCTGATTGGTGAAACAAAAGAGGAAGAGCTCAGGAAATATCTGCTGAACCAGGCGTTGAAAGCCAATATCGTTACGGTTATTGCCGGCGGACTCGTTTTTATAGCTGCCAAAATAAATGGATTTCATCTGATTGATCTGTTATTAAGTCATTTATTTAGTGCTCTTTGCTTACTATTAGCTACCATTTCTTTACCCATTTTATGGATCACTCTTCGTAAGCGGCAGGTTATTTTACCCCGTATCCTGGCAGGTTTTCAGGTATTGATGATTTTAATGGCATGGCTCTGGTTGCAGTATCCCGCTGTGGTGAATTTGCAAAATGCACAGGATTTAACCTTGTATACTACAGTAGCTCCGGAAGCAACTATACGAGTGTTAGGCTGGGCACTGATAGTAGGTTCCCTGTTAATATTACCTGCTTTGTATTACTTGCTACGCTCGTTTAAGTTTACGCCAAGTACTGAATAAATACGTATTCTGCACTTGAACTATTTCAAAACTCATCCGCAGTAATTTGTTTGACAGTCACCTCTCCGTACTTTTTTACTTTATCTTGTATCTCGGATGCTTTGCCAATTAGCACAAATTGCAAGTTGTCTTTGGGGAAATATTTGGTAATAATTTCTTTGGCTTTGGCTGTGTTAAGTTCGTCTACTTTCTGTTGAAACGTGTTGATATACGACTCATCAAAGGTGTACCAGAACATAGAGGTGAGCAAAGAAGCCAGGTTGCCGGATGTTTCAAAACGGGGTGGAAACTGACCTTTAATATAATTTTTGGCTGAACTCAATGTCTCTTCATCTATACCTTTTGTATGAAGCCTGTTAACCACTTCCAAGGCCAGATCAATGGCTTCCGTGGTAGTAGCTGTTTTGGTGAAGGTAGTAATAGCAAAAGAACCAGAAGTTTTTAACGGCGTAAAACTGCTGCGTGCTCCATAAGTTAACCCAGAGTTTACCCGTAATTCGTCGTTGAGCCAGGAAGTAAAACGGCCGCCCAGTACTGTATTAATTACCTGTATAGCTACATAATCCGGGTTGTTTCGACTAATGCCAGGGGCGCCAATATAAAAGGTGGTTTCAGTGGCATTGTCTTTATTCACCAGCAAAAGCCTGTTTTTCTGAAAAAGAGGCATAGGCTCTTCTTTGGCTTTACTAGCTGTATTCTCTTTTTTCTTCCAATCTTTCAGCAGCTTTTCAAGTTTACTGCGCATGTCTTTTGTCTTAAAATCGCCTACCAAGGCAATAGCCGATCCATTAGGCGTGTAGTAAGTTGTGTAGAAATCTTTGGCATCTGCAACGGATAGAGCCGTTACAGTAGCCTTTGTTCCGCTTAAGGAATTTCCATAAGGATGGTCTCCATACAAAAAACTGTTAAAGTAGGTGCCAATTACCTCTCTGGGGCTTTCCCGCTGCTGATCTAATTCCACTACCAGTCGTTTCTGTTTTTTGGTAAATTCCTCTTCATTGAATGCCGGATTAACCATAATTTCTTTCAGAATCGGCAATACTTTGTCTTGGTGGGTTGTCATAAAGGAGGCTTGTAGCGCGGCATATTCCTGAGCAGCATAGGTACTTACACTGGCACCCAAAAAATCCATTTGCTCTTCTATCTGGCTTTTAGTATAGCTTTTTGTGCCAAACAGCAGTGCATCGGCTGTTAAAGATGCCAGACCTGCTTTTTTTTCATCTTGTATAGCCCCTGCAGGAAACAAGGCAGATACATGTATTACCGGCACCTCATGCTGCTCCATCAGGTATACGGTAAGCCCGTTGCTGAGTGTGAACTTCGTATACGGAGGCAAGGTGAAATTACTCTTCTTCATTGCACTTGTTTGTGAAAAGGCAACTGAACCAACTAACAGCTGGAGAATAAGCAGAATATATAGTGTGTTGAAAAGTTTCATGGGTACTTAAGTATAGGGCTTATTAGTCTACCTTCTTTTGAATAACTCCTACAGTGCGGTTGGGCTTTTTAAAATATTTTTTTGCCACTTCTTGTATAGCGGTTGCAGTTACTTTGTTGTATTGGGCAGGCGCATCGTATAATTTTTTGTAGTCGCCAAAGAATACTTCATAGGTGCCTATGTTGTTTGCTTTCCCATTAATTGTTTCCATTTCCTGATAAAACTCCATTAATTTTTGGTTTTTGGCTTTCTGGATTTCATTTTCGGTCACACCTTTTTCGGCTACTTCATTCAATATATCAAATATGGCTTGCTCCAGTTCTGCACTGGCCGTGTCTTGGCTGCTGACGGCATACAAGTAAAACAGATTAGGATCTATGCTCTGAGGGAAATAGGAGAATACTTCTGTAGCTAGCTGTTTCTTATCAACTAGTTCTTTATACAGTCGGGAAGAGTTGCCACTAGATAAAATGGTGTTCAGCAGTTCAAGGGTATAATAATCGTCCGATTGGGTTTGTGGTACATGATATGCCACAAGTACATTGGGTGTAGTAACGTCTTTCTGCACATACACTCTTTTTTCTCCATTCTGCATAGGTTCTTCCGTGTGCACTGGCCGGGGCGGGTCCTGTGCCGGAATAGATTCAAAGTATTTTTTTGCCAGAGTCAGTACATTTTCTGTTTGTACATCGCCTACAATAACGGCTACACAATTATTTGGTGCATAATAGGTTTTAAAATATTGCTGCAAATCGGCTTTTGACCAGTTTTTTATGTCCGACTCATAGCCAATAACTGACCAGCGGTAGGGGTGGGCCATAAATGCAGAAGCCTTTACTATTTCGTGCACCAGGCGGAAATTGCTGTTTTCGAGTCCGGTGCTGCGCTCAGAAAGTACTACCCCCCGTTCACTTTCAATCATTTTATCATCAAAATTCAAGTCTTTGATGCGGTCGGCTTCCAGGTCGAAAATGGTTTCCAGGGAACTGCTGGGAAACCAGTCGGTATATACGGTTACATCTTCTGTAGTGTAGGCATTGTTGCTGCCTCCTTTGGCTTCCATAGTCTGGTCGAACATTTTAGGGCCATATTTTTTGGAGCCGTTGAACATCATGTGTTCAAAGAAATGAGATAACCCTGTAATCCCCGGATACTCATTGCGCGAGCCTACTTTCCAGAACAGGTACATATTGGCATTGGGTATGGAATGATCTTCCAACACCATAATTTTCATCTGATTATTGAGTGTAAAGGTTTTTACATCTGCTGCTTTGGGTTGTGCCAACAGGTGGGTGCCTATCAACATCAGCAGAACAAAGGTTATTCTCATAAACAACACAAGGGTTGAGGTAAGAAGTAAATTTATCAGATAAAGGGCAGATGTACTAATGAATGGTACTTTTTTCATGCCTGTCAGTGAATTTCATATTGTGGTAATATTGAACTGTTAATTTTACTCCCTATCTTCCACATCTATGCAGCCAACCCAGACCTCGGCCCACCCTAAGGCGAAACATTCGTTTGCCTACTGGCAAACTACTACCATTGTAGGGTTATTTATCGGGTATAGTGGCTATTATATTTGCCGTTCCAATTTAGCTGTAGCTACCCCACTAATTATTACCCAATTTTCCGGACAGGGCATTAATAAAGAAGTAATGGGGCAGATCGCCTCTCTGGGAGTGATTTTCTATGCGTTGGGAAAGGTGGTAAACGGCGTGCTAGGAGATTTTATTGGCGGGAGAAAAGTATTCCTGATAGGCATGGCAGGTTCTGTAATCGCCACTATTGCTTTTGGCATGGGCACAGGAGTAGCCGTTTTCTTTGTTGCCTGGGCGATGAATCGCCTGGTACAGTCTATGGGTTGGGGCGGATTGGTAAAAACCACTGCCAACTGGGTAGCTTACCAATCGTACGGCCGGATTATGGCTTTGTTGAGCTTAAGCTTTTTGTTTGGAGATATCGTAGCCAAGCTACTTTTAGGACAGTTGATAAAAATGGATATTGGCTGGCGGGAATTGTTTTTTGTGGCAGCCGCATTGCTGACGATAATCGCCTGTATTAGTTTTTTCCTGGTGAAAAACAAACCTGAGAGTGTAGGCTATAAAAGTCCGGCAGTTAATCCTGACAACCTGTTTATAGCCGATGAGCAAAGCGAAAAGCCACAAAGTATGAAAGAACTACTTTTGCCCTATTTCAAAAGTCTACCTTTTCTGCTGATGCTGGTGATGTCGTTTGGTCTGACGGCCATTCGCGAAGCATTTAATTTCTGGATACCCACCTACTTGTTTGAAAGTACTGGTTTCTCGGAAGGAGAAGCTTCCCAATTCAGTGCGGCATTTCCGGTATTTGGCATGATTTCTATCCTGGGTGCAGGCTATCTTTCGGATACCTTATTAAAAGGAAAAAGAGGTATACTGATTGGTGTTGCCTGTATTCCCATAACGTTCGTATTGTGTATGATGGGCTTGGGATTAAAAGGAGAGGTTATTCCATTGATACTTATTTCCCTGGTTGGCTTGTTGGTACTAGGGCCTTACTCATTTCTGGCAGGAGCTATGTCACTGGATATGGGCGGGCGCAAAGGAGCTGCCACAGCTTCCGGGTTAATGGACGCCGTTGGCTATGTGGGTGGTACATTGGCTGTATGGCTTACCGGTAGGCTGGCAGAAAGAAGTGGCTGGAACAGTGCCTTTATTGTATTGGCAACCATTGCTGCTTTTACGGCCGTTGCTGCCTTCATATATTATCTGACGCAGGAGCGGAAGAATAAATAATAATTTAAGAAATGCTATCTATTTTGAACTGCTAAAAACTTTTTTTACGTAAACTTATCATTACCCAATATAAACTGGGTAACTAATTTCCACCATGTCCTGGACCAATTATCACGGCCATTGCCACTATTGTGATGGCAAATATGAGCCGGAAAAATATATAGAAAGTGCCTTACAACAAGGCCTGATAGCTTATGGTTTTTCTTCCCATGCCCCTTTGCCTTTCGAAACTACATGGGCAATGAAAGCAGAAAGGATTCCAGACTATATAGCAGAGATAGGTATGTTACGGGAAAAATACCGGAATGATATACAAATTTACTGCGGAATGGAAATAGATTATATCCCTGGAAGAATTGGCCCAAAAAGCAAAACTATTCTGGAGGCAAAATTAGATTATATGGTGGGTTCAGTACATTTTGTAGAAGCTTTTCCGGATGGTAGAGGATGGGAAATAGATGGTTCGCACCAGGTATTTTTAGATGGCCTGCACCAGGTATTTAAGGGAGACATACAAAAAGCTGTTAGCCGCTATTTCGAACTAACCAGGCAAATGGTAGAACAGGAGTGCCCAAATGTGATCGGGCATATAGATAAAATCAAAATTCAGGATGAAGACGGAAAGCTCTTCTCACAACAGTCAACCTGGTATCAGCAACAAATGAAGCAAACCTTGCAACTCATTGCCGATGCAGGAGTTATTATTGAAGTGAACACCAGAGGAATTTATAAGAAGAAAACTACAGAAACCTATCCTGCCAGATGGGTACTGCACGAAATGTATAAATTGAATATTCCCATCACTATCAACTCCGACGCACATCATCCAGATGAGATTACTTCGCATTTTACAGATACAGCACAAATACTTCATTCCATTGGTTTCCGCCAAGTGCATATTTTATACAACAGTGAATGGCAAGCAGTAGATTTTGATGAAAAGGGGGTAAAGATTTAGGAAGTTATCTTAAGTTACACTTTCTAAAATTAGATGTATTCTCTCCAGAATAGAATGAGTAGTAAAGCCTTCCTCCATTTTAGTCAGCATATAAGCCGTCATAAAACCCATCACCATAATAAGTCCAGAAAGGTCATGTACTTCTTCAAAAGCTTCCGGAATCATAGTATTGGCTAGCATTACTAATATGGCTCCGGCAGCTACAGCTGTGGTAGCCGCAATAACTTCGGGGGAGAAATCACTAAACACAGAATAGCCTACTAGAGAAGCAATACCTGAAGCTACTGCTATAGAACCCCATAAAGTGAAAATGTAACTGGCTGACCGTTGTGCTTTTTTCATTCCTATAGCACTAGATAAGCCTTCGGGAATATTTGAGAGGAAAATAGCCATGACAGTGACTATACTTACAGCTCCTCCGGAAATCATACTAATGCCAATAACAATAGATTCAGGAATACCATCTACCAAAGCTCCAATAGCCAAGGCCATCCCACTGCCACTGGCTTCTTGCTCAGATGGTTGTAGGTCATTGGAGCGTTTCCTGTGTTTAGCACCTTTGGAAGAGAGTAACCAGTTGGCTCCGGTATATAACACAGCACCTAAAAAGAAGCCAATAGCTGTCGCAGAAAAACCCCCTTGTTTGTAGGCTTCTTCAACTAATTCAAAAGAAAGGGCAGATATTAATACACCACTGCCAAAGGCCATAATAGCTGCAGCAAGCCGGTCGGGTATCCGGATAAAAAAACCTGCGGCTGCCCCCAGTAATAAAGCAGAACCAGCCAATAGGCCCCACAAACTGGCTTGTGCCCACAAAGGAATCATAGGAATCGCTTATTTTAAAATGTATAGGATGAAAGCGTATACGGACTATCTAGAGAAGCAGCCATTAAGACTACATCAGTTTACCACAGCTATATTACTAAATAAGGCTTCCCATAAGAAACCAGGTATATATAACTCAAGAAAACTTTCCGAGGAAAGGAAAAGCAACTAGTGGACATTTTTTGCAGGCGTTCTGCTCTACAGCCTCTTACCACTGCTGATCGACTGATTCAAAGGCAGATACCCATTTATTGGCCAGGTATTACACGTTTATCTTACTTAAACTTAACAAAAAAGCTAACTAGTGATAACATAGAAGCTATAGCAATAGATTTTTTATAATTTATTCTTAATACGCTACTAATTTTCTGATAACATCCTCCCTCTAATTTCGCCCTTGATTCAACGTACCTTACCTATGTTAAAAAACTATCTTATTATTCTATTAGTAGCACTTGTCTGTTATTTGCCTTCGGCAAGTCTAATGGCTCAAACTACGCAGGCCTCTATTACGGGTATTATCACCGATGAAGAAAAAGCACCCTTACCCGGTGCCAACATTATCGTTAAAAATGAATCTACCGGCTTTACTACCGGGACTACCACTAATAGCAAAGGTGAATTTATATTCAAACAGCTTCCCTTAGGCAGCCCGTATTCAGTTACGGTTTCTTTTATCGGCTATGTGAATGAGAAAAGAACCGGATATGCACTAAATCAGGGAGATGTGCTTCGGGTCGATTTGCAAATGAAAACCTCTGATCAAGCTTTAGAAGCTGTAGAAGTGAATGCTTCGGCTTTGCAAAACCAGGTAAATAATTTTGGTGCAGCTACCTCGGTAACTGCCAGAGATATTGCCAAGCTTCCGGTAAACGGGCGGAACTTTACCACTCTTATTGATTTATCTCCTTTAAGCAGAGGGGGCAATATTGCTGGACAACTTGCTTCTTCTACTAATTTTACCATTGATGGGATGACTGCCAAGAATCCAACTTCTGGTGGCCCTACTAACCGGAACGGAGGCCCGTATGCTATATCTATGGAAGCTGTGCGGGAGTTCAATGTAGTAACTAACCAGTACGATGTAACCTATGGCCGGAGTGGCGGGGGTACTATAAGCACTGTTACAAAATCTGGTACAAATAGCTTTACCGGAAGTGCTTTTACGTATGCACGTGCTAACTGGCTATCCAGCCCATACGACATACGTGGGAACAGACGGGATGTAGACTTCTCCACCTACCAATATGGTTTTTCTTTAGGTGGTCCGATTGTAAAAGATAAAGCTCACTTTTTCTTAGTATGGGATCATCAGGCGGATGCCCGCCCCCTGCAAATAGCAGATATTCAGTCACCAGCTGATGAACGGCGCCTTAATATTTCCCAGAGCTCACTGGACCGGTATGTACAAATTGCCCGGGATAAATATGGTGTTGCCAGCTCGCCTCAGTTCGGTTCTTTTGATAAGAAACGGGGTACCGATGCCATATTTGGCCGCATAGATTGGCAACTAAATGACAAAAATCTGCTTACCATCCGCAACAACTTTGTGTACGATATGAATAACCTAGGCCTGGATGACAATAGCAATATCAACCTATTTGAAGTGTATGGAGATGTAAAATCCATTGATAATAGTTTAATGGCTACCTTACGCAGCACCCTGAGTTCTAAAGTAACCAATGAATTCAAATTGCAGCACTTGTATACCTTGGAAGAAGCTTCGCCAGGTTCTCAATTACCATCCCAGAATATTCCCCGTGCCATAGTAGAACGGGTAGCTTCCGTTGTGGACGAACGGGATGTGTTTACCACTATCCAGCTGGGCGGTCAAAGGTATTCGCCAGAGCAATTTTATAACAATGTATTTCAAGCAGTTAATAATATATATTACAATACCAACCGCATAAATTTTACTTTTGGTGCAGATTTGATGTACACCCATATGAATTCATTGTATGGCAGTGAAATGAATGGCCGCTTTTATTTTACTGGTCTAGACAATTTTGATAATCTTAAGCCATACCGCTATGCCCGGGAAATAGCCTTATCTGCTGATAATAGTGTAAACCAGAACATTCTCAACACGGCTTTATATGCGCAAATGCAAACCAGCTTAGCTAGGGGGTTGGATATGTTACTAGGCGTTAGGGGAGATTATTCCATTTACATGAACAAACCAAACTTTAATCAGACTGTGTTTGAAGATCTGGGGCTACGTACCGATAATGGCCTGGCTACTTTCCAGCTACAGCCACGGGTACAGTTTACCTGGGACGTAAATGAGCAGCAACGGAATTTTGTCCGCTTCGGTGCAGGTATTTTTGGATCAGACATCAACAATTATGCAATGATTAATAATATGGTGTTTGATGGGACAAAAGTACTTTCAGTAGACCTTCAAGGAGCTAATGTGCCAGCTCCTAATTTTGTGGAATACCGCCAGAATCCTTCCTCTGCACCTGGCACCGAGTTGTTCGACCTTCCTGGTGTAGAACGCCTGGCCACAATTAATATGAATGGGGCAGATGCCAAAGTACCAGTGATCTACAAAGCTAACCTTTCGTACAACCGGATTTTTAGTGACCGCTTCCGTATGGGGGTAAGTTTGTTTGCCAGCCTTGGCCGCAATAACTATATGTATGTAGACCGTAATATGGCAGATGAACCTTTCTTTACGTTAGCAAATGAAGGCAACCGGGGCGTATATGTACCAGCAAGCAGCATTAATCCTACCAATGGAGCCACCAACTGGATGATGGGACGTAAAACAGAGCGTGTAGGCCGGGTACTGGAATTGAACAGTGAAGGCAAGGTGAATCATTTTGCAGCTGTAGTAGATGGTACATTCCGCTATTTTAAAGATGGCGAAGTTACTGTTAGTTATACCTGGAACGATATTAAAGATAATACCTCGTATAACGGAAACGTAGCTAACACCGCTACACTTGCCCTAATGGTAAAAGATGACCCCAGAGACCTAAGCCGGATGACGTATTCCGACAATCAGTTTAGAAGCAAAGTGGTATTCTATGGTACCTTACCTACGTTTTATGGCGTAAGTGTAGGAGTGCGGTATTCTGGTATAGGAGGAACTCGCTACTCCCTAGCTGTAGGTGGAAACGTAAATGGAGATTTTGTTAATTCCAATGATCTTGCCTACGTTTTTGATCCAAATAACTCAGAAGTGCTGGAAAAATACAGAACAGGCATTAACACTATTTTGAATAATCCGGATGCTGATGAAAGCCTGAAAGATTATATCCGTACTAACCTGGGAGAAGTAGCCCAACGAAATGGAGGTATTAATGGATTTTATGGTGTTTGGGATTTGCGTATCGGCAAGAAGTTCAAAACGTTCCGCTCCCAAAGTATTGAGCTATCTGCTGATCTTTTCAACGTAGCAAACCTGCTGAATCGAAATTGGGGAACAACTAAAGTACTAGGCAAGCAAAACATTTATTCGTTAAGAAGCTTTGATGTTGCCTCTCAGACATATGATTATGATGTAAATCCGAATGCGGGTATTATTACTCCTTCAGGTAATCCTTACCAGCTCCAGTTAGGAGTGCGGTATAGTTTTTAGAGAATGTATCAGCTGTCGTTCAATAAGCACACTTGATTCGTCAAGTGTGCTTATTTTTTATTCAGGTATGTACATATAGTCAATAAGCTGCACCTAGCTTTGGGTTGTTGGCAATAGAGTACAGCGGATAAGGAATGAAGATATTACTTTGTTATTCAAGGTTTCATATTTAAAATTTCTGTCAGTTTACAGCTTCCCAGGCAACACAATCAGTTCTATTCTTCCTGTACAACTGTTTCAGCTACAACTTGCTTGGCTGGCTTAGACAGGGTAATAATGACTACCGACAAAATAATAATAGCAGAGGCTAACAGCATAGGCACTGTAATATTTTCACCACCCAAGGACCAACCCAAAAACAAAGCCACTACCGGATTAACATAGGCATAGGTAGAAGCCAGGCTAGGAGATACCACACCTAGTAACCAGCTGTACGCAGTAAATCCTACCAGAGAGCCAAACAAGGTGAGATATACCAGAGCCAGACCTGATTTTGTAGAAACTTCATCAAACTCCAGTACACTCCACTCGCCTTTTATGGTTCCGGCTATCACCAGCATTACTCCACCAGTCAGCATCTGCATAGAGATAGAAAGCATAGGCGAATCTGGTACACTGGCACGCGTAGCATACATAGAACCTATAGCCCAGGCAATGGCACTGGCAATTACCATCACTACACCTATAGGATTAACAACCCCAGTATTTTTACCTGAGCCAAAACTCACTAGCAATACAATGCCAATAAAGCCTACAATTAACCCAACAGCCTCTTTTCCGGTGGGCCTCCCTTTGCCAAACATAGTCCAGGCCACAATAACCAGCCAGAAAGGTTCAGTGGCTACCAATATAGCTGCCAGGCTGGAAGGCAAAAACTGCAAGGACCAGGCCATGCCACCATTCCCGATTAATAATAAAAACAGCCCAGTGATAGCCGCCGACTTCCAGTGAATTATTTTGGGAGGCATAGCCCCTTTGGAACGGGCATATACATACAGAATACTACCAGACACCAGAAAACGTACACTGGCCATTAATAGAGGAGGAATAGTTTCACTGGCAAAGCGGACGCCCAGGTAGGTAGAACCCCAGATAATATACACTGCCGCAAAAGCAATTAGAAGTTTTAAGGTAGATGGTCTGGTGGTTTGCATAGGCATAAAAATCGTTTGTTGGCCCTGTGCAAACGTATGGAAAGTTGTGAACTAAGTATACTTATTCCTTTAATGATCCTACTAATTCTTTATTAAGAGCAATATTTTAAAGCTTGGACTAGTAAAGAAAAAAGGTGCCTAAACAGACACCTTTTCAATATACGCAACGCAACAATTTATTTAGTTTTCCGGATATAGATATTGCCATGCATATTCTTGAACAGCATTTCCGGCCCGCCGCCATTGATTTTTCCATATACCCATTCATCTATGCTCACCCGGTAGGTGCCAGAACTGCTTTTCTGTTCTACTTTTGGCCTGGAATTATCTACCGACATATCAAAATCGGTGAAGATATCGCCCCGGTCTGATTTTATTTTGGTATTGAATTTTGCATTCCCAGGAAAGGATACATCTACACTGCCATTCAAGGTAGTAAAGGCCATAGGCGTATTAGGGGTAACTTCTCTGAATGTTACGGTAATATCGCCATTTACGGTATTGGCTACTACAGACCCAGAAACATTAGTCAACGTAATCTTCCCGTTTACATTGCTTATCTCCATAGCACCATTTACACCTTCCACTTGGATATTGCCTTGATTTACGGCTTCTAGTTCTAGTGAAAAGTTTTTGGGTACGCGTACGACCAGGTCAATTTTTCTCCTCCATGAATCTGTATCAATATCTACTTCATTATTATTCTCTTCTACTTCCAGAGAAAAAGCATTATTGCTGATTCGCTTCATCCCATTGGCTGTAGTTCCTGTATTTTCATCGTCACCTTTATGGGTAACAGCGGAGGCTTCCACAATTACCTCTTTACCATCATATCCGGTCACTTTTATAGCACCATTCGTAAGGTCTACATTTAATTTCCCAGGCTTTCCGGGGTTGGATAAGGGTACAGTAATCTGTTCTTTGGCATCTCCTTGTGCAAAGGCAGGCATGTTTACACAAAGGCTCAACAGCAGGCAAACAAGTATTATATGAATATTTTTCATTAGTCTATTTTTAGTTAATCGTCATTAAATTGATTTGGAAGAGCTGATTTATTATTTGGCTTTTTTTACGGTAATATCTCCGTTAAATACTTCAAAGTTGTGTTCGGGGCCGCCTTTGCCAATGCGTACACCAGAATTACCCTCCAGTTTGTACGTAGTTCCTTTGGCTTTTCCGTCACTGGTCTTCTCCACTTTTACTGGCAGGTTTTCGGCAATAGCAAAGTCAGTATACGCTTCGCCATTCGTAGTTTTGAATTTTAGATCGGCCGATAGGCTTTCCGGATAGCTTACTTCAATATCTCCATTGAGTGTTTTGTAATTGGAACTTTTGGGCGGCGTGGTAACATAGGTGGCTTTAATATCTCCATTAATGGTGTGGGCTTTGGTTTCGCCCGTAATCTGCTGGAGTGTAATAGAACCATTGATGTTACTGGCTTGTACCCGGCCTTTGGTATTAGCAACAGTAATATCTCCTTTGTTTACTGTAAAAACAGCCAGTGTAGTCTGCTGCGGGACTTTTACCTTATAATTAAATACATAATTGTAGTCCTGGTTCCAGTCGTTATTAAAGTCGTAGCGGATGCGTCCGTCCCGCCGACGGTATACATACGGATTATCAATGTACAAGGTGATACTATCGCCTGATTGTTGAATGCCTAGCTTTACTTCTTTGCGGGCTTTCTCCAGATCTTCCTGCGAATTGGCTTTCAGGGTTTTTTCAATTTCAACGAGTACTTTGTTTCCATCGTACCCTTCCACGGCAATACTACCATTAATATTTTCTATGTATAATACATTGCCGTTGCTGGGATTAGGAAAGGTAAATTCCTTTACAATGTTTTCTTTGTCTTCTTGGGCAACAGCCAGCTGCCGGAAGAAGGCTAACAGCAAGCAGATAAGTTTCATTTTCATGGATGATAAGTTTTGTAACAAATACTAATAGTAGTTTTGAATTATGTAGTAAACATGGAGTTAGAGCACGTCGAACGTTTTTGCCCTTGTGGCTGGGCGGGCCTTGCCTTTACAACACCGCTGCATAGCATCCGCATGTATCGGCTCCCTATACCAAAGATTCTATAGGGCGGCTTTTGCAAAGACTGTTATCATACACTAGGCATTGTAGTGTGTACTTTATCCTTTTATTAATCAGCACATCAGTTTACATCAGTACATGTACACTTTTTTCGAGTTTAGCTTTCACGGCTATGTCTATGTCTTTCTTCTTCAACAACTCCTTAAAGGCCTCTACTGAATTTTTCTCCTGTAGGGCTACCATTACATCGGCCAGGGCAATTTGTACCAACGGCGAATCCTGCTGAGTAATAGACTGTATAAGGCCCTCCCGCACTTGCGGATAGTTGGCCAGTTTATGTAAAGCTTCAACCGTAACCAGCCGTACATTTACATTAGGATCGTTGTTTAAGGTTTGTAGCAAAGCATGTATTACTTTCTCATCTACCTGCTCCAGTTCATCCGTGTAAGTTACGGCTTTGAGCCGGTCGGTAGCAGCTGGTTGTTGAAGCATGGTAAGCAACATCGTTTCGCGCATCTGCTGTACTTCACTAGCCAGCTGGCTAATTTGCTGTGTTTCGCCACCAGTATGGGTATGAAATAGATACCCTCCACCCCAGCCAATAATCAGCAATAGTAAGCCCATAGCTAGTTGCAACGTATAGGATGGTTGCCAATAAGATTGCAAATATTCTTTCAAGCTGGTAAACCATCCGTTGCGGCTGTGTACCGTAGCCTGTTTATAGCCATTAAGCATCTCATCAAAATGGGCACGCATCAGTTGAGTATCTGGCTCTGGAACCGGTAAACTAGCTAGCTGTCCATGCATTTGCTGCATTTGCACCAGCTCTTGCTGGCAAACAGCACATCCGGCCATATGCATATCCAGGGCAACTTGGTCAGCTGCTTCTATTTCCCCATCCAAGGAAAGTATCATCAATTGCGTAGCTTTTTCACAGGTAATAGACATACATTTAATTAATTACTACTCACTTTTAAATTTGGGCGAATACTTCCGCTCCTGACTTATTTTTAGAAAAATTTCCCGGAGTTCGTTAAAAGCCCGGTGCACTTTTACTTTTACATTGCCTTCCGTGCAGTTCAGGATTTGCGCAATCTCCTGATACTTGAGTTCCTGGTAACGGCTGAGTACCAGTACTTCCCGTTTCTCGAAAGACAATTGTTCTAGCGCTTGTTGCAGCAACTCCAGCTCCTGTTCTTTACTTAACTGGTCTTCCCGGTTGCTGTCGCCGGCAATGCGGCTTTCCCACAGATCCAGGCTTCTGGAAAAACTAAAGCGCTTGCTTTTCTTGAAATGATCGGCGCTTACATTGCGGGCCAGGTGGTACATCCAGGTAATAAATTTTCCGTCAGCCGTGAATGTATGCTTGTATTTAAGCATGCGGAAAAATACATTCTGTACCAAATCCTGGCTCGTTTCTTTGTCGCTTGTCATCCGGTAGAAAAAGCTGAATAACGCTTTGGAATAGCGTTCAAACAGAACGCCAAGCTTGTCTGCCTGACCAGCTTTTACCGCTAGCATTAGTTCGTTATCCGATAGTGAATTCAAGCCTGGGGTTCTGTTTTGTTATTTGGTAGGGAAACCTCACGTTTTGCGAATGGTTACAGAAATAAATTAACTTTTTTCAAATAGATCAATATCCTCAGTATTGGGCGGTTGCTGCACCTTGCGCCGCACGCCTGCCATACCATTGGTAATTTACTCAGGAAATATCAGTAACTTAGATTTGGCAAGTGAATAATACAGGATGTAGTACAGATGAATACCGAATCCTGAACAAGAAATTTTGGATAATGAACACATTTCTTCAAGATTCAGAATTGCTGTTGTTTTAACTCAGACGGCCCGGTACTTATTCATACAGCCTGATGTATCCAAACCCATAAGCCCTAAACCTTCAGAATTACCTTGACCTTAGTATGAAGAATGTTTTAATTCTATTTGCTCATCCGGCGCTGGAAAAATCCAGAGTTCATGCCAGACTGATCAATGGCCTGGACGATATGCCAAACGTCACTTTTCATGATTTATACCAGCGGTATCCTGATTTTTATATTGATATAGCCTACGAACAAGAGTTGCTGCTATCGCATGACATTATTATTTTGCAACATCCCTTTTACTGGTATAGTGCACCAGCTCTAGTAAAACAATGGATGGATCTGGTACTGGAACATGGCTGGGCTTATGGAAGAACAGGCAATGCCTTACGGGGTAAAATTATGCTCAATGCCATTACGGCTGGTGGAGTACGGGAGGCGTATGAAAAAAACGGATACAACCAGTTTAGCGTGCGCGACTTTCTGCTGCCTTTTGCCCAAACGGCACACCTATGTCATATGCATTACTGGCCACCATTTGTTATTCATGGTACACACCGGTTAAGTACGGAGCAAGTGGTTGACCAAGTAGCCAATTATCATGGGTTATTGCAGTGGCTGACAGAAGATAAAATCACTAGTGAACATCTTGCTGATACGCATTATCTGAATGAAATCTTGATTCTTCAAAAGTAAACTATGGAAGGTACGTTCTTTTATCAAGCATTGGTTTATCTAGCAGTAGCTGTACTGTTTGTGCCTATTGCTAAAAAATTAGGCTTAGGTTCCGTATTAGGTTATTTGATAGCCGGTATTCTGATTGGCCCGTTTGTACTCAATCTGGTGGGAGAGGAGGGAAGCGATATTATGCACTTCGCCGAATTTGGCGTAGTAATGATGCTCTTTCTGGTAGGGTTGGAGCTAGAGCCGGAATTGTTATGGCGTTTGCGGGCACCTATTGTAGGAATGGGCGGATTACAAGTAACTTTAACTGCTTTAATTTGCACAGGTATTGGCGTAGCGGTGGGTTTACCCTGGAAACAAGCATTGGCCATAGGGTTAATACTGGCGATGTCTTCCACGGCTATTGTACTGCAATCCATGACAGAAAAAGGGCAGATGAAAAGTGCTGCCGGGCAAAGTGCTTTTTCCGTATTGCTGTTTCAGGATATTGCTGTTATTCCTATTCTAGCCTTGATGCCCTTGCTTGCCCCTACAACTGCTGCTACCACTGATGGACACGATGCCACGTGGGTGGCCAATCTACCAGCGTGGGCTCATACTTTGGCGGTCCTTGGTTCTGTAGCTCTGGTGGTAGTTGCCGGCAGATATTTAATTAGTCCATTATTAAGAATGATTGCTGCAACCCAGCTACGCGAAATGTTTACTGCTACAGCTTTATTATTAGTGGTAAGTATTACGGTGCTGATGATTCAGGTAGGCTTAAGCCCAGCTCTGGGGACTTTCTTAGCAGGGGTGGTTCTAGCCAACAGTGAGTATAAGCATGAGTTGGAAAGTGATATTGAGCCGTTTAAGGGATTGCTGTTAGGCTTGTTTTTTATTGCGGTAGGTGCATCCATTGATTTTGGGCTTATTGTCTCAGAACCCACCTTAATTATTCAACTGGTGGTAGCAGTAATGGTCGTAAAAGCCTTGGTTTTGTTTGGCCTGGGGAAAGTTTTTAAACTGGCTACAGCGCAGAATTTATTGTTTGGCGTGGCTCTGGCTCAGGTAGGAGAATTTGCTTTTGTACTCTTCTCATTTACTGGTCAGCAGGGTATTCTGGATGAGCAAACCATCAGTTTGTTAATGGCGGTAGTGGCTATCACCATGGGCCTGACACCCCTAGTGATGCTGGTAAATGAAAAATACATTATGCCTAGGGTTTGTTCCTGGCGGGCAGAGGATCAAAAGCAGCCGGATACCATTGATGAGAAAAATCCGGTAATTATTGCCGGATTCGACAGGTTTGGCAATATTACTGGGCGGTTTCTAAAGGCATTTGGCGTAGGGACTACTGTTCTCGATAATGACTCAGATAGAGTGGATTTGCTGCGGAAAGTAGGGCTGAAAGTATATTATGGCGACGCTTCCAGACATGAATTATTGCATGCTGCCGGAGCAGCAGAAGCTAAAATGATTATTATTGCGTTGGATTCTCCGGAAAAATGCCTGGAACTAGTAGAAACGGTAAAGAAGCACTTTCCTCATTTGCATATCCTGGTAAGAGCCAACGACCGCACCGATGCCTACGACCTTATGGATGCCGGCGTACCCCATATTTACCGGGAGACCCTAGACACTTCTCTCCGGATGGGTGCAGATGCCTTGAAATTACTTGGATTCCGGGCATACTCTGTACAGCGGGCGGCTCAATTATTTCTCCGGCATGACGAACGGGCATTAAAAGGCCTCGCTGCTGTGCGGGACGACCGCAAGCAATACATAAATGTAGCCCGTGAACGCATTGAGGAGCTGGAGCAAACTATTTTATCTGACTTAAACGGAGAGAAGCTAGAGTATGAAACCGGCTGGGATGCAGAAAGCCTGCGGGAAGAAGTAAGAAGTTCTGCGTTCCCTCCCGCTATTGTATTAGATGGAGATGAAAATGCAGAAGTAGATAGCAACATTAATCACGAGAATGCCAAATAATAGTGAAAGATTTAGATAATGGCGTTTACCTATTTTTTTATTTGAGCAGTAACTCCCTTCTAATGAATCTGGATTCATGCAAAATGAAATTCGGAGAGCATATCCTTTTGTTTTATCCGGACGTACTCGTTAATGCTTGGCAGGGCTCTCAATATACTAGTAAAGGTGTTTATCTCTAAAATTTTATATGGGATTACTATTATAGCAACCAACAATTCTTAGGATTTTTCCAGCTTTTATTGTTATTTTATTTACCTTTAACTGCGTTTTTAGGTATTTTTATTGTTCAGCTATTTCTGCTATATGCCCATATATTCCCGGCGCCGCTTTCTAAATCAGTCTTCGCAATTACTGGCAGGAGCTAGTATGGCCTCATTGCCTGCCACTAGCACATTGGCTACTTCTGCCATTGCTGCCAATGAAAAAATTAAGGTTGGTTTAATGGGTTGCCGCAATATGGGTTGGGCGAACTTGAATTCTATGCTAAAAATGCCGGAAGTAGAATGTGTAGCCCTATGTGATGTAGACGATAATGTGTTGAATGAAAAAGCAGCTGAGCTGGAAAAGAAAACAGGCAAAAAGGCTAAGCTGTATAAGGATTTCCGGAAGTTACTCGAAAATAAAGAGATACAAGCTGTCATTGTTGGTACCCCAGATCACTGGCATTGTCTCCAGACAATCTATGCCTGCCAAGCCGGGAAGGATGTGTATGTAGAAAAACCGCTGGCCAACTCCATTGAGGAATGTCTCTTGATGGTAGCAGCCGCCCGGAAATACAACCGGGTGGTGCAAGTAGGCCAGTGGCAACGAAGTGCTCCTCATTTTAATGAAGCTATGCAATACGCCACTTCTGGTAAAATTGGCAAAGTACGTACCGTAAAAACCTGGGCATATATGGGCTACGGTAAAACCTTTCCCGTACTACCAGATGAACCAGTTCCCGCTGGAGTAGATTACAAAATGTGGCTTGGCCCGGCACCCGAGCGGCCATTCAATAGAAACCGTTTTCATGGCAGCTTCCGCTACTTTTGGGATTATGCCGGTGGCCTGATGACCGACTGGGGCGTACATATGATCGATATGGGGTTGAAAGGAATGAAGGTAACAACGCCCAAATCTGTGCAAGCCATGGGAGGTAAACTAGGCTTTCCTGAGCATGCCGATGAAACACCAGATACTTTGCAGGTAGTCTATGAATTTGATGGATTTACCTTACTGTGGGAGCAGGCCAAAGGTATTGCCCGCGGCCCTTACGACCGTGAGCATGGTGTAGCTTTTATAGGGAACTTAGGCACTGTTGTAGTGGACAGAGGTAAATGGGAAGTGTTTCCGGAGGTAGAAAATGGCGCTTACCTAACAGAGATGCTTCCTGTCCGGAACAACACCATGAATAACCTGGATCAGCACACAAAAAACTTTGTGGAGTGTATCAAAAGCCGCCAGAAACCCAACGGCGATATAGAGTTTGGAGCACATGCGGCCATTAATGCGCAGTTAGGCAATATGGCGTACCGGCTGGGCAAAAAGATAGTATGGGATAGTAGCAAAAATAAGATAGTCGATGACCCAAAAGCCATAGAAATGGCCAAAGCTACCTACCACAATGGATGGAACCTGCCAAAGGTGTAGTAATATCTAAGTAGCATTTATTGTTAAACTTTTATTCAACCCTATATGACAACCTATTCCAGAAGAGATTTTTTAGCCAGCTCTTCCAAAGTACTAGCAGGAGCAAGTCTGGCTTCTGTACCCTTGACTGAGACTGCTGCTGCTCCAAAAAAAGTAGCGGCAAACGATAAAGTATCCGTTGCCCTTATCGGCTGCAAAGGCATGGGCTGGAGCAACCTTACCTCTCACTTAAAACTACCTGATGTAGATGTAGTTGGCTTATGCGATGTAGATAGCAATGTATTGAATGAACGGGCTGCAGAATTAGAGCAAAAAACTGGCAAAAAAGCCAAGTTATACAAAGATTACCGCAAATTGCTCGAAAACAAAGAGGTTGATGCGGTTATCATAGCCACGCCAGACCATTGGCACTGCCTTACTATGGTAAATGCCTGTGAGGCCGGAAAGGATGTGTATGTAGAAAAACCCTTAGCCAATTCCATTGAAGAATGCCAGGTAATGATGGCAGCTGCTAAAAAATATAACCGGGTAGTGCAAGTAGGCCAGTGGCAACGCAGCGGTCCTCATTGGCAAAAAGCAATAGACTATGTACAGTCAGGTAAATTGGGAAAGATTCGGCTGGTAAAATCCTGGGCCTATATGGGATGGATGAAAGAGATAAAAAAAGTACCCGATAGCCCGGTTCCGGCTGGGGTAGATTACGATATGTGGTTAGGCCCTGCTGCCAAACGGCCATTCAATCCGAACCGGTTTCATTTTAACTTCCGGTGGTACTGGGATTATGCTGGTGGCCTCATGACTGACTGGGGCGTACACCTAATTGATATGGTATTATATGGCATGAAAGCTGGCGGACCAAAATCCGTTGTATCTATGGGTGGTAAATATGCTTATCCCGAGGGAGCTATGGAAACGCCTGATACCCAGCAAGCCATTTATGAGTTTGACGATTTTTCGATGATCTGGGAACATGCGGTAGGAATTAATGGTGGGCCATACAACCGGGATCATGGGGTAGCTTTTATAGGAAATCTGGGAACACTGGTAGTAGACCGCAGCAAGTGGGAAATTATTCCGGAGGTGGAGAATGGCGAGTATAAAACGCCTGCCATACCTACACAATCCAGAGGTGGCAATGATGGTGGATTAGATAATCATACCAAAAATTTTATAGAATGCATTAAGAGCCGCCAGAAGCCTAACTGCGATGTATGGACAGCTGCGAATACAGCCATTAATGCGCATCTGGGTAATATTGCTTACAAATCCGGCCGCAAAGTATACTGGGATGCCCAGAATATGACCTTTAAAGATGATAAAGAAGCTAACCAGCTGGTAAAAGCGAATTACCAGAATGGCTGGAAGCTTCCAAATATCACGTAATTTTTATTTTTTTACACTTTCTAAACCTTTATCATTAATTTTTTAAGTAAACATGCAAAACTCATTTGTAAAGAAAATCATTCTTTCTGCCCTATTATCAGGCGTGTTTTTTTATGGCTATGCACAGGAGCAGCCAGGAAAAGTACCGGAACCTATGCCTATGAAACCCCAGATGACTGAGTTCTGGGAGCCTGAACCGAAAGTAGTAACACCTGGTGCTGTGCCTAGCAATCTGGTAGTGCCTCCTCCGTCAGATGCTATTGTGCTATTCGATGGAAAAGACTTGTCCAAATGGAAAGGGAAAGATGGAGAAGCCAAATGGAGAGTGAGTGATGGAGTTTTTACGGTGAATAAAGGAACCGGTGATATTGAGACTAAACAGACTTTTGAAGATTATCAATTGCACATTGAATGGCGCATTCCAGCAGATATTCAGGGTGAAAGCCAGGCTAGAGGCAACAGTGGTATATTTATGCAAGGAATTTATGAATTACAAGTGCTGGATTCATATAGTAACCGTACATATTCTAACGGGCAGGCAGGCAGTATCTATAAGCAAACCCGTCCGTTAGTAAATGCGATGCGCAAGCCTGGTGAGTGGCAAGTATACGATGTTATTTACACGGCTCCCCGCTTTAAAGAAGATGGTTCTTTGTTTTCTCCAGCGTACATCACTGTCATGCATAATGGTGTGCTAATCCAGAATCATTTTGAAATTAAAGGCGATACGCCGTATATAGGCCTACCAAAGTATACGAAACATGGCAAAGGCCCTATCAAATTGCAGGACCATGGCGACCCGAGCAAACCCATTAGTTTCCGAAATATCTGGCTAAGAGAATTGTAACAACTTATTGCCAATAATAAAAAAGCGTAGTCAAAGGTGGCTACGCTTTTTTATTGTGAAAAATCTGATATATTCATCTAATCTTCACTTTCTTCCGTTACATCTGCGCCCACCAGGCTAATTCTGCCTGGCCGGCCTGGTATGGCAAATCTTCTAAAATCTGAAAGGTTGTCTTTGTTCAGCATAAGTACCTCTGCTCCCTCCGGATTTGTTACATATACATATTGTTTACTGGCTGTAAGAGCAGGGATTTTATTATCCGTTGGAAATGCCAAAGACAGCTTTCTTTCAGCTTTTTTTGTGCCCGATGCTCCATCGAATACCATACAAGTGCCATCATTCTGTAACACGAGTATATCTTTGCCTTCATGGTCGAAACGCGCAGCCACTATATTCTCCGACTCTATTACCGGAGAAATGAGGTTATTCTCTGGAGAAACCAGATATACACCATATTTGCTGATATAGCCGATAAATTGGTTAGCGGCTTTGCCATAGTAAATGGTACCAATCCATTTGTCGCCAAAACTAGCCGGATAGGGTATTAAGCGTTGGTTACCATTATCGTTTACTTCGAGTAGGCCATTTACTGAACCAAACAAGGCTAAGGTACCATTGCTGCCCTCGCCATGTATGCCTCCCGTGGCTAGTGGAGATGCATGTACTAAATTGCCATTGCTGTCTACGATCTTTACGCGTTCGGACAACGAGCCAGCTACCGAATTATCTTTCTCCGTAACCGCAAAAGTGCCATTGGTAAAACGGATCGCTGCCCCATGGTGAGGCTTGTCTACAATGATATGTGCAGCTTTTTCAGCTGTATGTAACGCTTCTTCTGAGGTAAGGCTTAAGGAACCATCGCCATCATTAAATATAGTGATGGTATTACCTGACGCATACATATGAGTAGGTCGTGGAGCATCGGCAGTGGTTTTTGCCCACTTAGGTGTACCCTTCAGATGTGCATGGTCGCCATGGCCTTCTATTCCTGAGTCAAAAAACTGGACATAGTTATTGGCTGTGTTCAAAACAACGGCAAATCGTCCGCTGGCAGTCGGGTACAGAGTATTAGCTGCAAACTGGCTGGTAAAGGTCTGGGTTTCGTTTTTATGTGGACTGATAAAAGATAGGGTGTTGTTATCAAAATCTGCAACAAGCAGCCGGACAAACTGATTTTCATTCTTAGCTTTTGCACCAGGCGAATCGTCTTGCTGACAAGCCGAAAATACGATAAGCATTAGTAGCAGGGAAAGAGAAAGTAATTTTTTTGGTTTCATAAGGTAATTTTTATTTGCAACAATGATGCAAGTAATAAATAATGCAACAATGTTGCAAATAAAAAGTGAATTTTTTAAAATCGTTTGCGGTGGAGGTAGCCAATACTTTTCTTAGTTTTACTGTTGTCTCAACCTATAGAAATTCAGCAGGAAAAATTAGCTATTATCGATACCAGAAAATTATGACAAACAAATGGCTCGCGTACGCCCAGCGGATTCAAGCAATAGCCCAGGCTGGTTTAACGTATGCTCAGAATGATTACGATGTGGAACGGTACCAAGAACTGCGGGATATTAGTGTGACAATGATGGCAGACCTGTCTGGGGAACCAATAGCGTTAATAGAAAAATTATTTGCCAGCGAAACCGGCTACCAAACTCCCAAAGTAGATATCCGAGGAGTGGTATTTAAAGACAATCAAATATTAATGGTGCGGGAGAAAATAGATGGATGCTGGTCATTGCCTGGCGGATGGGCAGATATTGGTTATTCGGCTAAAGAAGTAGTGGTGAAAGAAGTACGCGAAGAGGCCGGTATAGAAGTAAAACCTGTGCGCTTGCTGGCGGTATGGGATAAAAAGCATCATCCGCACCCAGCCTCGCCCTACTATACGTATAAGCTATTTATCCGCTGCGAAATTGTAAGCGGCGAGATAGCCAAAGGAATGGAAACCCTGGATGTCCGCTTTTTCAGCCGGGATGAACTTCCGCAACTTTCTGTTGAACGCAATACTCACTCGCAAATTCAGACCATGTTCCAGTTCCTGGATCAGCCTGATAAAGAAGTACTGTTTGATTGATTAAGTAGGCAAATATTTGCTCCCAAGGCCTTTTTCTATCTTTTCCAGGTTACGGATAGCTGAAGAACTAATATGTTCAAACTGCATATCACAGCGGATAAAAACCACTTTAATTCCAGGCTTCATATCTTCCATAAAGCGTTGCTGGTTTACTTCATAACTCAAGTCATCCCCATTTCGCAAGCCTCTTACCAATACCATTTGTGCATGTTCTTCTTTGGAAGAAATATAATCTGTGAGTAAGCCGCCAAACTGCTCAATCTGGCGGTATTTCAGTACAGCCAGTTTTTTCAGGGAAGACGCAGCCGTTTCCTTTTCCGGATTAATGCCCTGAGCCACAATTACCTTATCAAAAATACGCTCGGCTTTCTCCAGTATATTTAAGTGGCCGTTATGAAACGGGTTAAAAGAGCCGGCGTAAATCCCGATTTGCGGTTTGTGAAAAGTGAGGTAATGGACTAAATTCTGAAGATTCTCTTTATTTTCCGGATACTGTTTTGCAAAATGCTCCAGTAAGGCGATTCTACCCATTTTATACAAGCTATAATCAACAAACTGGTATTCTTTGGCAATGCCTTTCTCCCAAGCTAGCATTTCCTTAAAGTTGGATTTAGTAACAATTGCCATATCCAGTTCACAGAAAATCTTGGAAAGTTCGCTGGTGGGCTGATGGGTTTTCGTATCTAGAATAGCTTGTACAATACCAGACGAATGGTCTGTTTCCTGCGTGGCGTGTTGGAATAAGGCGGCGGATTTTTCTTCGTTATCGGCGGCAGTAGCATCGTACACAGCATCATGAAAAAAAGCCACCATCAGCAAGTTTTCTTTTAAGGTAGTTGAAATTTGCCCTTTCCGAGCCAGTTTCTCTATTTCATTCAGCAAATACTGCAGATGCAACTCATTGTGATAAGACCGATGTGGTTCACGCCAGCGGTTGAGTATTTCCTGCATAGCCGTAAGGTTCATGCCAAACTGGGCAAACAAGGAATAATAGCTTGTATAGTCAACAGCGTTCATAAAGCGAGTATACAGAAAAGCACAAGCATTACAAAAAGTGGATGGCAGCAGTTACTTAAATTTTTTTAGAATGCAAATTTGCGAACAAAAACAAAAAACCATGTGTTGAACAAGAGCTATCCATAAGCAAATAACAGAGCCTGGCTGGAAGTATTATTTATTTGTTTAACTTTAATTTAAAAACATTAAACAAACTTACTGTTTCCTCTGTTATACAGGTAATGTAGGTAGATTTAGTGGATACCCTAATGATTGATAATTTTAGTTGACGAATTAAAGACATTATATACTATTTTAAATTTTTGTAGAACAAACCCATTGCATGAAAGTAGCTGTATTCCGGAAAGAACATTTTAATGCGGCCCACCGATTACATAACCCAAACTGGTCTGATGAGAAGAATCAACGGGTATTTGGCAAGTGCAACAATCCCAACTACCATGGGCACAACTATGAGCTCATTGTGCGGGTATCTGGCGAGCCCGATCTAGTGACTGGCTATGTAATAGATATGAAAGTGTTAAGCGATTTAATTAAAGAACATGTATTACTGAAATTCGATCATAAAAATTTAAACTTAGACACTCATGAATTTAAAGAACTCAACCCGACAGCAGAAAACATATCAATCGTTATTTGGAATATTCTGAGGAGCAAAATAGACACAAAGTACGCGTTAAAAATTACACTTTATGAGACAGAAAGAAACTTCGTTGAATACCCCGCTGATTAAAGAAATTACTGATCTGAGCCACTTGACAATAGACGAAGTTGGCGATGAACATATAAGTACTTCATCCGACACACCTTTAAGAGAAGATGCTTTTGAGATGGACGATGAGCTGAAGATGGAATTGATAGAAAAACATTTCCGTGAAATTATGCACATCCTTGGTCTTGACTTAACTGATGACAGTCTGAAGGGTACACCCCGGAGGGTAGCCAAAATGTATATTCAGGAGATTTTCAGTGGGCTCAATCCGGCTAATAAACCCAAGGTGGCCCTTTTCGAAAACAAATATAAGTACAATGAAATGCTGGTAGAGAAAGATATTACCTTTTTCTCTAATTGCGAACACCATTTTGTGCCCATATTTGGTAAAGCGCATATAGCCTATATTTCCAGTGGTAAAGTAATAGGGTTATCTAAATTGAATAGGGTAGTGCAGTACTTTGCCAAACGTCCGCAGGTACAGGAACGCATGACCATGCAAATTGCTACAGAGCTAAAAGAAATGCTGCAAACCGAAGATGTTGCGGTGCTCATAGATGCCAAGCATATGTGTGTTTCTTCACGTGGGGTAAATGATGTGAATAGCTCCACTGTTACAGCTTATTATGGTGGCAAATTTGCTGAAGAGCAGACGAAGACTGAGTTTTTAGCGTATGTTCAATTAAAGTAATACCTACAAGTCCTATATAAATACATGCACCCACAAGGAAAATTTCAAAACCTTGTGGGTTTGTTTTTGTTAGATAGTCAGCAAATCAACTTTTCTTCATGAATACATTTACGGATAAGACCATTCTGGTAGTGGGTGGCAGCTCTGGTATTGGCCTGGCTGTAGTAAAACAATTAGCTAAAGAAGGCGCTACACTCATTACAGCTTCCCGACATCAGTCAGCCGAATTGCAGAAGTTACAAATACCACATATTCCAATTGATGTAACTGGCGATATACAGGCGCTGGCTAAGTTGCCCGATGTGCTGCATGGATTGGTCTATTGCCCCGGTACCATAAATCTAAAACCTTTTGCCCGGCTAACTGAGCAAGATTTTGTGCAAGACTGGCAGGTAAATGTACTCGGAGCCGTACGTGTATTGCAGCAGGCAATAAAATCCTTAAAAAAAGCTCAGGGAGCTAGTGTTGTGCTGTATAGTACCGTAGCTGCGAAAGTAGGAATGAATTTTCATGCATCCGTTGCTGCTGCAAAAAGTGCAGTAGAAGGTCTGGCCCTTTCACTAGCTGCTGAGTATGCCGCTTCCCAAATACGGTTCAATGTAATAGCTCCTTCGCTAACCGATACCCCGCTTGCCGGAAATCTTTTGTCTTCTCCAGAAAAACGGGAAGCAGCCAACAAACGGCATCCATTAAACAGGGTGGGCACACCAGAAGAGATAGCAGCTATTACCACATTTTTACTATCTGGCCAAGCTGCCTGGATGTCGGGTCAGATAATTGGGGTAGATGGTGGAATGTCTACCTTAAAAATGGTTTAAATTCTGAAATTACCCTACTAATTGAAATAGTGGAAAAAAAAGGCTTCTTAATTTTATAAAAAAGCAAAAAGCTTCTTAAGAGCTGACAATAAATATTGCATAGCTAAACAAATTTTAGTAATTTGTTTAGCTTTTATGGTAGATCTACGGTTGTCTGGAAACCGTTATTTTTTAGGACTGCTTACTTTTTATCGCCTGTAAATTTAATCTCTAACCTTTATTTAGTATGGCAAGCTCTTCTGTTATTCTTACCCACCAGCTGGAAGAACAATATGCAAGTAAACATGCAACTCTTTCCTGCAATGCTGAGTTAAAAGTGCTTCTATGCACAGCTACCTCTGCTTATATTCCAATGGCGGAATTTATGGATTTATTTGATAAGGCAGGTGAACTTATTAGCACTAACCAGTTAACCAAATGCATCTACGATGAGAGAAAGCTGGTAGCGTTTCATATGCCGTCTATGGAATGGTTTTATCTGGTATGGATGGAACGGATGTACAAAAAAGGTCTTTCCACCTACCGCAGGCTTTTGCCAGACGATAAATATTTCGAGCAACAGATGAACCGGGGCAAAAAAAAGCTATTACAAGAAAATCCCTGGTTTAGTTTTGACAAATTTGACATTGTGCACTGCAAAACGCTTGAAGAGGCTTTAAGCCGGTAATGTTCTAAGTGAGTTAAACAAACAGTGCCTGCATTACTTTAAGGTAAATTAAGAAAATTAAACGAGCACCATGAAACAAGTTCAAGGTGCTCGTTAGGTATACTAGCAAACATGTCTGTTAAATCTATACACGTTCATAGGAAATTATTCCACTAGGGCATATCGTTTTTGTTCGGTTTCTAACGTAAGTGTTTTGGTGTAGGTATCTTTGCGGCTTCCCACTTTTATTGTATATTCTCCATCGTTTAGTTTAGACATATCGAATGTACCGTGATAAACGGCCTCTTTGCCAATTAACTTTTTGTAGGTTAACTCTCCATTCTCATTATACACATAAAGGGTGATATAATTTTTCTCCGGATTTAAAAAGTGTATTTTCATTTTAACAGTATTCATTACCGGATGTACAATGGCTTGAAACTCATTGGCTGCTTTAGTGATAGCAGGTGCATTATCCTGAACAATAACTGATTGAGCAGATACAGCTGGCGCGACAAATACAGCCGCTACTAAGGCAACAGCAGCTAAGGCTTTACGGAAACTATTTCCGGCAATGCCAAATAAGATTGTTTTCATAATTGTATGTAGTTTGTTAAGTGGTTGGTTTTTAGATTCTTGTAGTATAGTATAAGGAAATATTATACCAATTTTCACTCAGTTGAATATTCTGCAACCAAAATAGCCCCGGAAATAAATGAAAGGAAGATGGAACAGATGAGCGGTAGTTTCCGGGCAGCCAGTATCAGCACGACGGATAGATGAGCAAATTGAATTTGAGGAAAATAGACTATAAGTGTTCGGTAATGAACAAGTAGTGTACATTAGTGAACACGTATACATTACTAAGAATAAATAAATCCGCTCAATTACTTGTCAATCAGCACAGTTGGTGATCAAGTTGGAAATTCCTTGGGTTACAGGAGACGACTGATAGTTTCAGGCAACTAAAAAAGCGCATGTAGTGCCGGAAACTGGCAAACATGCGCTTTAAAATAAAATAGATATGTAAGGAGTAGAAAAGCTTGAACTTGTAAGTACTTATTAATAGATCCGGATCAATAGCCGGCTTCTATCAAATAGTAATTAGCGGGCAGAGGCAATACGTTCCTGTTGTGTCTGAATAGAAAGATTACGGGAATATGTTTCTTTCTTATTACCAACTTTTACAGTATAAACGCCATCCGATAGATTAGACAAGTCGAACTTGCCATGGAATATAGCATCTTTTCCAAGGAACTTCTGATATACAATGTCGTTGTCTTGGTTATAAATAGTAACGATAATACTTTCTTTCTCTGGATTAACAAAGTGTACTTTCATGCTAACGGAGTTTTCTACCGGGTGAACAAAAGCTTGAAACTCATCAGCAGATTTGGTAATAGAAGGTGCGTTATCCTGAGCCGTAATGGACTGGGCAGATACAGCTGGCGCGACAAATACAGCCGCTACTAAGGCAACAGCAGCTAAAGCTTTACGGAAATTAGTGGCAGATATGTTAGAAAATAAAGTGTTCATAGTTTTGTTGTTATACGTTAAGTTATTGATTACTAATTTTTTGTTGTTTTATTACTTGTAAATTTTATACCATTTGATGCAGATAAGACCGTTATGTAACCAAAAGCTTACGTGAAATAAATGAATGGCAATGGCGAAGGATAAAAGGCTGTTTTCTGGCTTGAGATCTAGCTCTTTAGTAAAGTAGTCGTTGTGTAAACTCATCTAACACATCCCACCAGTGTTGGTTTATGAACAGATATGTGTACAATACCGAACACCTTATGATGCAGGAGTAATTAATTGAGAAAAAAATGATGGTGATTTGGGAGATAGTGAAGCTGAAGAAATTCTCAATAAAAGCTAAGTTGATTTAAAGCCTTAGAATGAACAAAAGTACTTTTTGGTATGTTGCCCTCATAGGCAAATAGTATTATTTACAGATATTGGGTAGTTTTGCATTTCATAAAACCGATCAATACATACCTTATTTAAATTAACCGATATGGCTGTACAAAAAGTTACTGATGCTGAGTTTACCGAGCAAATTGCTAATCATCCAAAAGTTGTTGTAAAATATTATGCAGACTGGTGTGGAAGCTGCCGATTATTTGCACCTAAGTTCAACCGGCTTTCCGGCGATAGCAGGTTTACAGATGTTACCTTTCTGGACGTAAATGCGGAGACAAGTCCGGTAGCCAGAAAGACTGCCGGCGTAACAAATCTGCCGTATTTTGCTGTATTCCAGAATGGCCAGTTAGTAGAGGCTGTGGCTACCAGTAAAGAAGATGCGTTGGTAGAACTACTTAATAAATTAAATTAATAAACTGGTAACTTATAAACTCTTATAGAAAAGTACAAGTCTTGGTACTATCTGCGGGGTTTATCTTAATTGCCCAATTAATACAAGAGATATGAAGATTCCTGTTATAAAAAAATTAGTTGAAAGTTGTACCATTGAAGAGTTGCAGGCTGCTGAGCAAGCTATTTTAGAAGAACAGCCTTTACCCATTGAAATAGAGGGCAGTGACGAAGGCGAACAGTTAACTCATGCCATTGCTGCCATCTGGATTCTGGAACGTATGCAAGAGGCCAATTTAGATTTTAAAACAGCACTGCGGGAATACACCCAAAAAGTAAGAGAATCTATCAATTAATAATCACGACTAGCAGATGAATGGTTTGTGCAGATATAAAATTTAATTGCAACTCATTTATCATTCTTCTATAGTTATTCATCATTATAAAGTTATGAGCAAAAAAGGACGAATTCTGGTGGCCATGAGTGGAGGCATAGATAGTTCTTTGGCGGCTGTTATGCTGCACGAACAAGGCTATGAAGTAATTGGCATGACCATGAAAACATGGGATTATGCTACAGCTGGCGGCTCCAGAAAGGAAACCGGTTGCTGTAGTCTGGATTCTATTAACGATGCCAGAAATGTGGCTGTGAGCCTTGGCTTTCCACATTATATTTTAGATATACGCGAAGAGTTTGGCGATTATGTAATCAATCATTTTACTGGCGAGTATCTGGAAGGCCGTACCCCTAATCCGTGTGTACTGTGCAATACCCACATTAAATGGGATGCTTTACTACGCCGCGCTGACAAACTAGGGTGCGAATTTATTGCCACTGGGCACTATGCCAATATCCGTGAAGAAAACGGTCGGTATGTAATTTCTAAGGGTCTCGATGAAAACAAAGACCAATCCTATGCCTTGTGGGGTATTTCACAACAGAGCCTGAGCCGGACTATATTTCCGCTAGGTGGCTTGCGCAAAACCGAAATACGTGAAATGGCTATGGAGAGAGGCTTCTTTGATCTGGTAAATAAATCCGAGTCGTACGAAATATGCTTTGTGCCAGATAATGATTATCGTGGTTTCCTAAAAAGAAGGGTAGAAGGATTGGAAAAACAAGTAGCTGGCGGCGAATTTGTGCTGGAAGACGGTACCATTGTAGGCAAACATGAAGGGTATCCTTTTTATACCATAGGCCAACGGAAAGGGTTGGGCATAGCCTTAGGGTATCCGGTATTTGTTACTGAAATTCAGAAAGAGAAAAACCGGGTAGTATTAGGCCAGTACAAAGACTTAAGCCGCGATGGTATGTGGGTGAGCAAATTGAATATGGGTAAATATGCTGATCTGCTGGGTAAACCAATTCAGACTGTTACCAAAGTACGGTATAAAGATGCTGGCACGCCTGCTTTAGTTGAACAAGTAGGCGATAAAATGAAGGTGCTGTTCCATGAAGGAGTAAACGGCATTGCGCCCGGTCAGGCAGCTGTTTTCTATGAAGGCTCCGATGTAATTGGTGGTGGCTGGATTACCTCCAGCTTCCGGCAAGATGCTTACTAGATCCAGATAGCTAATTGTTAATAAGAAACCTCACTCGTATTTCACCCTTGTGAGGTTTTCTGTTAAATCATAAAAATAAATTTCCCTCGTATGTCCATATTGTAAGTTCAACTAGTATATTATTCAGTATCTTATGGTTAAGTACGGGGCATTCATAATATTTTATCTCAGTATTGTATTAACTTTTTCTTCTTGCAGCACCAGTAGTGTAGAGCCTGAAGCTGCCAAGCTCGGATATACGTATTTTCCGTTAGAAGAAAAAAGCTTTGCTATATATGAAGTGGAAGAAACGATATATAGCTTAACAACTACTCCTGTCACCAGAAAATATCAGATAAAAGAAGTAATTGCCGAGCAGTTTACAGATTTGAGCAGTGAAGAAGCCTTTAAGGTGCTGCGCTACAGCCGGGAGAGTACCACTACTGACTGGGAACTTGATTCTGTGTGGGTGGCCAAGCGTACAGCCAACAGAGCTATTCGTACAGAAAACAATAAGTCGTTTGTTAAGCTGATTTTTCCTGTAAAAGAGAGCCAGAAGTGGAATGGAAATGTGCTGAATGAGTTGGGGGCAGACGAATATGAGTTTGCTCAGGTGGCAAAACCTTTTAGTATTGCCAATCAGCCATATACTCCTACGGCCACTGTAATGCAGATAAATGATTCGAGTGCCTGTAATATGAAACGGGTATATGAAGTATATGCACAAGATATAGGCTTAATTTATAAAGAAAAAATATTGGTGGATTACCGGCAAACCAATAATATTTGTGAGGGGCTAGGTGACATACAAGCGGGTGTTCAAATATATCAAAAGTTAATAGACTATGGAAAAGAGTAAAAAGGTATGTTGGCTGATTATTTTAACAGGCTTCCTCTGCTCTCCAGTATGGGCACAGAAATCTAAATATTTTATTGAGTTTACTGATAAAGCCAACTCACCCTTCTCTATTTCTAATCCTACAACCTATCTTTCCCAAAAGTCCATAGACCGCCGGCTAAAACAAGCAATTGATATTACTATACGCGACCTGCCAGTAAATCCGGCATATGTGCAATCATTACAGCAGCTGGGCGCTACTATATGGTATACATCTAAATGGATGAATGCTGCTTTGATCGAGGCCGATCCAGCTCAATTAGCACAAATTAACACGTTAAGTTTTGTAAAAAAACAAGATGCCGCTACATGGCCACCTGTAAGTGTAGCCCGGCTCAGTAAGCAAGATAACATTTCAATAAACAAGCCTTCTTCTTCCAGAACAAACACTACTGAAGATAACCAAGCCAGCCCTCTGGATTACGGTTTTTCTACAAACCAAGTAGCTATGATTGGAGCTGATAAAATGCATGAACAAGGTTTTACCGGGCAAGGTATGCGCATAGCGATATTTGATTCCGGTTTTAAAAATGCAAATAGCCTTCAGGCTTTTAACCATGTATTTATAAACAACCGCGTACTGGCTACCTACGACTTTGTAAGCAATGAAGAAAGTGTATTTGAGGACGATGAACACGGCTTACGGGTATTATCAGCTATGGCGGCTTATGTACCTGGCGAAATAATCGGTACTGCTTATGAGGCAGATTACCTGCTTTTTCGCACAGAAGATGCTGCATCTGAGTTCCGGATCGAAGAAATTAATTGGTTAATGGCTGCCGAATATGCAGATAGTGCTGGGGTAGATGTCATCAACTCGTCATTAGGATATAATTATTTTTCTAATCCAGGGATGAATTACAGCCAGGCAGATATGGATGGAAATACAGCGCTAATTACGCGCGCGGCTGATATAGCAGCGGCTACAGGTATGTTAGTAGTAGTGAGTGCAGGCAATGAAGGGAATGATCCCTGGCAAACCATTGCTGCTCCGGCTGATGCTGATTCAGTGCTATCCGTAGGGGCTGTAGACCGGGACGGGTTATATGCGTCTTTCAGCTCACGTGGACCTTCCGCAGATGGACGTGTTAAACCTGATCTAACTGCTCAAGGAAGAGGTACTACCTTAAGTGCTGCTTCTGGGAGCACCGTTTCCTCTAATGGTACTTCCTATTCCTCGCCTGTCCTGGCAGGTATGGTAGCGGGCTTTTGGCAGGCATATCCTCAGCTAACTAATATGGAAGTAATCAGCTATTTAAAAAAATCGGCCAGTCAAGCTACCAATCCTGATTCTCTGGTAGGATATGGTATACCTGACTTTTCCAAAGCAGCCGCCTTGGCAGAGAACGATATAAAGCATGCGCAAGAGATTTGCCGTATTTGGCCTAACCCTGCTTCTGATAACACCCTTACGTTATGGATTAATCCCCGGTTTAAAAACGAGGCTGTTAGTATCCAATTTTTCGATGCAAGTGGTAAGCTGATAGACAGACAAACTATAGCTAAAGCATCTGTAGAAAACACATTGCGATTAAATAAGCTATATACGCGTGGTACCTATGTAGCACGTGTAACTTCTTCTGGTATTAAATGGACTGGTAAAGTTGTAAAGTTGTAAAAGGCAACCAAGCGCTTTTATTTCTTCCAGCTTGCCGGGTCTTTGCGCCACTCTTCCAGCGAAGCGACATCTGCTGAGGTAATGTAGCCTTGGTTTACTGCTTCATCTAGCAAACTGCTATAATTACTCAGGCAGGATAGTTTTACGTTTGTGGCTTCAAAATTATGCTTGGCTGTATCAAACCCATAGGTGAAAATTGCCACCATTCCTAGTACTTCAACGCCTGCCTCCCGAAGAGCTTCCGCTACTTTTAAAGAACTGCCGCCTGTAGAAATAAGGTCTTCTACAATAACTACTTTTTGCCCTTGAGTTATTTTACCTTCTATCATATTAGTCATACCATGCTCTTTAGGCTTAGACCGCACATATACAAATGGCAGATTGAGGCTATCAGCTATTAAGGCTCCTTGAGGAATGCCGGCTGTGGCCACGCCTGCAATGGCTTCTGCTTGTGGGTATACTTCCTGGACTAGTTGTACTAACGATTGTTTGATAAATGTACGGGCATCCGGATACGATAAAGTTACCCGGTTGTCGCAGTAAATTGGCGATTTCCAACCGGAACTCCAGGTAAAAGGTTGGTCAGGTCTTAGTTGCACAGCTCCGGCTTGTAGTAAAATAGCAGCTATCTGTCTGGCGGTGTTGATGGTGGTATGCATGCAGCGAAATTAGTTAATTATCGTATAAATCAGAAAACTTATCCAGCAGCCCAGTTGAAGTAAATTTACTTTGTGCTGATTAATCATTTGTAATAGAACAAATAATTGTATTTTTTTGCAAAGACTGATAAACGATACTTCATATTTTCAGGTAAAGCCTATCTACATGAATCTTTTTATAAATGATAAGCCTGTAAAGTTCATTCAAACAGATAAGTACCTGGATTTAGCTAACCAGTATTCCTCTGTAGTAGATGGCAAACTCACCGCTGTAAAAGCCCCACTGTTAAAAGGCCATGTGTTGGTAGTAGAACCTACGGTTGTGCTGTTGTACAAGCTTTTTACCTTAATGCGTGTAAAAAAGCTTAAAAAACTTCAGTCCATAACTTTTGCAACTGCGAATAAGAGGGAATTGGTAAAGGCGGTAAAAAAACATTTCAAAATAATAAAAGCCGCCGGGGGTATTGTCAGCAAAGACAACCGAATACTGCTAATGTACCGGCTAAAAAAATGGGATTTACCTAAAGGCAAACTGGATAAAGATGAAAAATCTAAAATTGGAGCCTTACGGGAAGTAGAAGAAGAATGCAATGTAAAAGTGAAGTTGGACCATAAAGTATGTTCTACCTGGCATACGTATACGCAGAACGGCAACCGTATTATGAAAAAAACCAAATGGTATGCCATGACCTGTTTGGATGATACAGCCATGAAGCCACAACTGGAAGAAGATATAGAACAATTAATATGGGTAGACCCGGAACAAGCCAAAATTCTACTGGCTGATTCGTATAAGTCTATTAACTATGTAGTAGATAAATATTTTAAGCGGCTAAAAACTTTGCAAGAAAGAGATAATAATCAAGCGGGATGGCTTTAGAAGCGAAACTTTAACTGGTTCTTACTTTTTTACAAGCTAGGCAGTTATTTACACAAGTAGATATTATATATGCTGAAATAGCGGTGGTCCAGCACTTCATCAAACTTATAGCCAAACTCTAAGTGTTTGGGCTTGGCCCCGAAGTTCACATTCCGGATGTATTTATACAAGGTGTTAAATATGGCTGAGTCATGGCTGATGCCTCCATACAAGATTACTTTACAGGTTTCCGGATTCAGTTTTAGCTCCTGCATTACCAGCATAGTGTAATAAACGAAGTCCTGTACGCTGGTATAATAATAGGTATTACAAAACTCCAGCTGCTGTCCATCTACCAAGGCAATTGTCAAATACGATTCTTCTATGAGGATAGATAGGGTTTGAGAGGGTTTGGCAGAAGATGAATTATTGTACTTCAATCCTTCAATGAATGCACTCGTATGATGAACTAATTGAATGTGCTTGTTTAAATAAACAGCCTTAAACCAATCTATTGTTTTTCGCTGAGCAGCAAACACATTCACCATCCCTGAACTGACGTGCTTGTAATAATGCACATCCATTGGCTCTAAAGTAGTATCGGCGGCGAGCTGTAGATAATCAGCTGCTTGCTCTGGCTTAAACACTGCTTCAGGGATGAGTGTAAATTGCTGATTCTGGAAAGATAAAAAAATATTTTGCCAGAAGCCTGCCTGCAATACCATATGGTCGTCGAAAATCAGGTTGAGCTGGTCAAGCAATTGTTCGGTAAAAAGGATAGAGGAAAAACTGTAATCTTCTAGCCAGAGGCATTTATTTACACGGGTGTCTAGTATGCAAAATCGGAAACTTTTGTTTCCGATTTGCATAGAAAGAGTATATTCAGGTATAGAATCGACGTTGAATTCGTCGTCTTTTACACTCTGAATTTGTTTAAATTTTACGCCTGTTGTGCTCAAGATTGAATGAAATGATTATTCCCAGTTACCGGCTGTACTTGCTTCTTCTCTAGACCCTACTTTCAAGGCTTTTTCATTTTTATTTCTTCTTCTTTCCGGGTTAACTGGAGCTATATCTCTAAACTCAAACACATCTACCTCTAGATTATTACGTTTTACTTTGCCACCATATATTTCGAATTTTTTTCCACCACTACCCGGGATCACCGAAATAGAATTAGGGTCGAAATCCGGATAACGGCTGGCAGGGAATAAAGAATCTTTTACTGGTACGGTACCTAAGGTATCAAATTTTACTTTCGTATATTCTATCCCACGTGCATCCACACTGTCAATCGTTTCTGTACGTTGTACGTTCAGGAATCGGTCATTTTTAATAAAATTTGTTAGTTCATCCCAGCTGCCGGCATATTTACCATGTACAGAATAGAAGCCAAGCTGTAGGTTTCGTAACATCTTTAGTTTATCGATCACACGGGCTTCTATTGATGCAATTCTTCTTTGCTCCATGATAGGTCCCCGGATGCCATCATATATTTTGTAGGCTAAAAAAAGAATGGGGATTAAAAGTACATAAGTAAAAATCTTTGTCTTGGTCATCGTAGTGTAGGTTTTGCAAGTATAAAAATTTAGTATGCAATATAAAGAATTTTCTGTTTTTACGGAAAAAGCAATACTATAAATAGAAAAATTTCAATAAACCAGAAATAGTCAAGCCTTTCAATTCAGTAATACGTCTAAAAAGGCCACGCAAAAATTATATATTTTTTAAAAGAAATCTGCCCTGTAGCTGGTAAATATCTGCCAGATTGGTACAATAGCTAAACAGATTATGCACTTCTGCTGGCTGATAGTTTCGTATTTCTTCTATAGTCATAAACTCTACTTTCCTGATAATCTGCTGTTTCAGTTCCGGATCGGTTCCGGTAGCTACATAGCCGCTGATACGCCTCACCAGAAAAAATAGTTCCACTGCCTGTAAGGCTTGGCTAATATATTCATTTACACATAAAAAATCCATTACTTCAATTTCCAGCCCGGTTTCTTCCCTAAACTCTCTCTGCAAGCTTTCTGCTGCTGACTCGCCAAACTGAATACCTCCACCTGGAGGGCACCAAAATAGATTTGTTTTATTTAATCCACGATGATTTACCAGAAGAATGCGGTCTTTTTCGATAAGGATGCCGCACACGCGTACCCGCACTCTGTTGCCAAATACCTGTACTACTTCTGGGTGAATATCCTGCATGGTATTTATTTCTGTACAAATAAAGTGATTTTATACCCCGCCGAAATTAGCAAATTACTCATCTCCAATAAGAATGACAAACATATATTTTACCAGTAGAGTACTACAATTAGAAGGTAATTATGAGTAAATTTGCTCTGCGCAAGCCTACATCCTAGCTGCACACACGTACGCTATACACTTCAGATTGTTGCCAGTATCAGACGCATTATGAAAGTATCTCCGGCCCAGCTATTGGCCAAAAAGTTTCCCTTTACTCCTACACAAGGCCAGGCCGATCTGTTCAGGTTGCTGGAATATTTCATACTGGAAAAAGAAAAATACCGGCAGGTATTTCTGCTCAAAGGCTTTGCTGGTACAGGAAAAACAACTGTCGTAAGCACCCTGATAGATGTCGTTCGGAAGTTCGGCTATAAATATGTGATGCTGGCACCCACCGGACGGGCCGCTAAAGTAATGACTAATTACTCTAAGCAAAAAGCCTCTACTATCCATAAAAAAGTATATTGGCAAAAGGCTGACCCCTACACTGGTAATCTGGTTTTTGAAAGACAGAAAAATTACCACACCAACACCATTTTTGTGGTGGATGAGGCCTCGATGATTTCGGATGAATCCGATTTTATTGGAGGAAATGGCCTGTTAGCTGACCTGGTAGATTATGTGTTTGAAGATGAAAGCAACAAACTTATGCTCATTGGCGACGCGGCCCAGCTGCCACCAGTAGGCCGTATTCTGAGCCCAGCACTAGATAGTGAGTATTTAAAGCTCAATTTCGATGTAAGTGTACTGGAAAAAGAACTGGAAGAAGTAATGCGGCAAGATGAGCAGTCGGGTATTCTAATCAATGCCACTGCCTTACGGAATGTATTGCTGCAAAACTCAACAGATGTTAAGCTGCATACTAAATACTTCCCAGATATTTACCGTATGACCAGCGAGAAACTGGAAGATGGCCTCCGGTATGCATATAATAAATACGGTACGGAAAATACCATTATTATCTGCCGGTCTAATAAAGCTGCTACCCAATATAATCAGTACATCCGCCGGACTATACATTTTACGGAGAATGAAATTGATGTGGGAGATATATTAATGGTAGTGCGGAATAATTATACCACCCTAGATGAAGGAGCCCCGGCAGGATTTTTAGCCAATGGAGATTTTGTAGAGATTATGCGGGTGCGAAGCACAGAAAATATGTATGGATTCCGGTTTGCTAATCTGCAGCTCCGGCTGATAGATTATCCGGAACAACCAGAATTCGAAGCAAAAATTTTATTAGATACCTTACATTCTTACGCACCAGCTTTAAATCAAGAAGATAATAAAAAGCTATACGATAATGTAGTGACAGATTATGCCTATATCCGCTCTAAAAAAGAGCGGAATGAAGTAATAAAAAAAGACCCTTACTTAAATGCCTTACAAGTAAAGTTCGCTTATGCCCTTACCTGCCATAAATCGCAGGGTGGCCAGTGGAATGCCGTATTTGTAGATCAAGGTTTTTTAACACAAGAAGGAGTTAATGCTGATTTTTTGCGGTGGCTGTATACAGCCATGACCAGAGCAACCAATGAATTATTTTTGATGAATTTTGACCCTCAGTTCTTTATTATTTCGTAAATAACCTTACAAAAGGAAATATTTCAAAATTTCTTACGTTTTGATGGCAAGGTTCTTGCAAAATCTGTTTTCAGCATCGTATACCTATTTATATATTTGTACTAATTATCAAAACTAAAAACTATGAAAAAATTTGCACTCTTTGTATGTAGTCTGTTTTTTGCCTTTGCCGCCTTGGCTCAGAATCAACCTGCTACACAAGCCAAAGCCTCCGCAGCTAAAATTGCTTTTGAAGAAAAAACACATGACTTCGGCGATATTAAGCAAGGCGACAAAGTAGATTACACATTTAAATTTAAAAATACTGGTACAGAGCCCGTGGTGATCTCTAATGTACAGACTACCTGCGGGTGCACAGCTACCAACTGGACTAAAGAACCTATTGCTCCTGGCAAAACCGGCGAAGTTTCTGCTACATTCAATAGTGCTGGTAAAATGGGTCAGCAGAATAAAGTAATTTCTGTGTATTACAATGGCGGCATGGAAACTGTATCTATTGTGACAAATGTGCTTCCTGCTAAATCAGATGCTTCAGCTAAGCAAAGCCAAAAATAGTATTAACTCACTTAAGTATATAAAGGCCCTTCCTTAAGAAGGGCTTTTTGTTTACCGGCAGGTTTATAAGAAACAGGTATTACGTACAATAGATTTACGATGTAAAGTTGAGAGAGGCGAATAACTTTTGTATATTCTTCTTTGTGCTAGTATATTCTGGATTGTTATAAAAGATATGTTGAGTTTAGAATTGAAATATAAGCTGTTAACTGTTATTCAGCAATATTACCCGGTAGGCCTTCCGTATTTAAATGCAAAACACCCTGGATACAAGGAATTATGCAGGATTTTGGAAAGTAAAATAAATACCTTGTTTAAGGAAGAAAAACTTGAACCCTGGGCAAGCCTGGTTGAACACCTACAGATAGTTTTTCCTCAAAAGCCAGTATATGATCGAGCCTATATTCAGTATCCAAGTTTATGGCTTTGTGTAGAGCTGGGCTCTCAGGAAGATTCTTTCCTGAAAAGAACCACCAACCTACATGTATATATCTCTCTATTAGCACCCTATTATACCATTTCTCTGGAAGAATACATGTTGCCAGTGACGTATGATGAAAGTTTAGCTCCCTCTCTTGTATCCTATTATAAAACCTATCAAACTGCCTCTATTATTGAAAAACAACAGTATTTTGATAAAGCCATAGAGTCTATCCATGTTTTTTATCCGGCGTATACCTACTTGGATTTTCATGCCATACATTCTCTAAAAATCATTGGGGCTATTCCGCATGGGGAAGATGAACAAACCATGGATGTAACATACCCTGCGTATGATTTCCTGTTTGGTTCCGGTTCAAAATCAAGTACACTACATTGGGTTTAACAACCTGGTAGGCCAATAAGGAAATAGACTTACCTTTACTAACGCTAAATTTGTTTGAGGGCAATAAATTGTTAATATTGGCAGCAAGCATTCATTTATTTGCCTTTTGTGGTGGCTAAGAAAGTTCCTGTACTCCAGATAAATAATTTCCAGCAAGTAGCAGCCGTTCTTCCAAATGTGTACGTGCAACGTATAGAAGAGCACTTGGCCCAGTATCAATTTATTAAAACACCTCACCGCCACGATTTCTATTGTGTCTTTTTATTCATGCAAGGTACAGGCACCCATATTATTGACTTTAAAGGATATGAAGTAGTGCCAGGGAGTGTGTTTTTTATGTCGCCTGCACAAATGCATACTTTTAATCTTTCGGCAGATACCGATGGATATGTGGTTTTTTTTACCCCGGCATTATATATACTGGAAAATACCCGTCAGACACTGGCTGATTTTCCTTTCTTTCATTATACAGCTACTCCTTATATGATTCTGGATGGTAGTTCCCAAAGAGCTATTGCAGACATTGTTATCCGGATCTATCAAGAATACAAGGGGGATGAACCGCACAAACAAGCTGTGCTTAGCTCTTATCTAAATATTCTGCTACTTAAATTAACTAATCAATATAGCCAGATCAATCATCCGCCGTTATCGTCGCATTTACTTCATCAGATCCGGCAGTTAGAATCACTTATTGAGAAGCATTACCTAGCACATAAACCAGCCGGCGAATATGCAGAACTAATGAATATATCTCAGAAACAATTAAATACTATCTGTCAGACTGCTTTGTCTAAACCTTTGAGTACCATTTTGCAGGAACGGATTATTTTGGAAGCCAAACGGCTGCTGGTACATACTCATTTAACAATTGCACAAATTGCTGCACAACTCAATTTCACAGATAACTCCTACTTTACCCGCTTATTCAAAAAAAATACCCGGCTTACCCCTGAGCAATTCCGGCATCAGTTCCAATAAGTACCATCAATACCGCTTTTTGTTCTATCAATCTTGCTTTTTATACGTTATTTTTGTTAGCGTAATAAATTTAAGATGATATGATAGGCAAAGGTAGTAAAATATATAGTGTAGTACGGGGGGTATGTCCCCGATGCCAGGAAGGAAAAGTATTTACATATGCTCCTTTCAAATCTATTGAATTTACCCAGATGAATGAACATTGTGTCCACTGCGGCCAGGCTTTTGAACCTGAACCTGACTTTTATCAGGGAGCCATGTATGTCAGCTATGGATTATCGAGTGCTTTATTCTTATCGGTGGGTGTACTGATGTTATTCTTTCTGAATCTAGGATATGTAGTTACTTTTAGTGTTATGGGCGTAATAGCCATTTTATCGCTGCCCATTATTTTCCGCGTATCCCGCCTGATTTGGTTGAATTTCTTTGTGAGTTACAGGCCTTCAACCATAAAACAGGCGCAGCCAGGAAATAGTTAGTCCGCTGTGTCTGCTAAGTAGCATGGGTCTTTCACTACGTCTCTGTTTTCTTGTCTCCATTTAACTGTGTCACAGCCCTCTTATGTAAAAGGTCGTGTGTATATGCTTCAGATTTAGCATATTAGCCTTAACCGATTATTTTACTGTCTGGAGATACACGTTTATATACACAGGAGATGAAAAATCAATTGTATTGGCTATGTCAGATTTTCGGATGGACATATCATTTTTCAATTGATAGTATGCGGTATGTCAGTCTGTTTGGCATGAGCACTGGGTTAGTAGTGAATGCTTTTATAAACATACTTCTATGTATAGCAATAACCCATTCGTATCATCTGCTGATTGAAAAACTTGCCTGGCTGGATTTGCCATTGCAGAAGCTTATTCCCCGTATTGTTGCTGCCGTTGCCCTGATGTCGACTATGTTGGCTTTGCTCAATATTCCTATTGACTATTATACCATTCCAGCTATGCGCCAGGTATGGACAAATTTAAGTGGGATTGCTATTGTGTTTATTATTACAAACTGGGGGAAACACTTCTTACTTTGGGCTCTAATCTACCATGTATATCAATACTCTGATCGGTCGAGGAAAAGTGAGGTGGAAAAAATAAAATTGTTGGCCTCCGTGAAAGATTTTGAATCTAAAATGTTGAGAGCTCAGTTGAATCCTCATTTTATGTTCAACGCCATGAATAGCATCCGGGCATTGATTATTGAAAATCCCGAAAAGTCACAAACATCTATCACCAAATTATCTAATTTGCTACGCAGCACCCTGCTTGCCGATAAGCACACAACTGTAAGTCTGGAGGAAGAATTAAAGACTGTACAAGATTATTTGGCCTTAGAAAAAATCCGCTTTGAAGACAGGCTGCAAGTAGATATAAAAATAGACCCTTCCACCTTATTTGTGCAGGTGCCGCCCTTAATGGTACAAACCCTGGTGGAGAATGCAGTAAAGCATGGAATTTCTAAATCTGTAAAAGGAGGTAGTATTACTATTGAGACAAAAAATGAATCTATATTTACCCATATTTTTATCCGGAACACAGGTAGGCTACAACCCTCAAGTTCAGAAGGCTTTGGGTTAGCTAATACAAGTCAACGGCTAGCTCTGCTCTTTGGTAAACAAGCAAGTTTTGAAATCAAACAAGAGTTAACGGATGTTGTATGTGCAGAGTTAATTATCCCAATGGAGTTTGCAGGAGAGTTGCTAAGTATACAAAAGTAAAGAAAGCCATATAATCTAGCTTTTAAATTTCTGATACGCAACAAGAGGGAGGTTTTTATAAATTTGGTATTTAATCAAATACTATTAAAAATGTAGATAGGGTGAAGCAACAAGGTTATCTACCAATTTTTTGCTGCCCATCGCAAGAATTAGGTATCATAATTTCTGAAAATTTATTCTGCTAACTCCTCTATTCAATCCTTTCCATACCATGGTTTCATTGCCTTCTACTACTTCTAAAGAATAGTTTTCGACCATTAAACCTATATCCTTTAAAAATGTCTCTTCTGTCTCTGGAATATGCATGCCATCGGGAAAAGTATAATCAAATAGAAAAAATGCATACGATCCTTTCTTTGTTGTTACTCTAGGGCCTGGTATCAAATAAAAATAAATCGGATATCTTTTATTCTTAAAATGAATGGTGCCTTCAAATTCAGGATGTTGCGGTTGGGTAGGCGTATAACGCGGCTTAGAAGCAGGCAATATGTCTAAGATGGCTAAATTTTGAATTATTGTGTCTTTGGTTAAGCCGAGTTTATTCTCTTGAAATAGTTTATGAGTCTCAAAGTTAATATGTACTTGCGACAACGCCCATTGACCTACTAGTTGTGGAGCTATCTCCTGCATTAGTTTTATACTTTCTTCATTAATATTAAATGTAGGAGGCACGTCTGTACGAGAAGAACATTGGCTGAAAATAAAATATGCTGTTACAAGAAGAAGCCTACCTATAGTTTTCATAGCAGTAAGAGTTCTTCTACAAGATAATTATTTGCAGTCAACAATTATTTTATGCGAAACACATTTTTTATAATTGCTTTGCAATTGCCATAGTCAGCAGCACCCATCCGGCAATCATGAGCAAACCGCCAATAGGAGTAATGGCACCAAGCCATTTGATGCCGGTCATACATAAAATATAGAGTGTACCGGAGAATATAATAGTACCTACTAGCATCAAGTTTCCAGAGTAGTGGAGTAGTTTAGAATCTACCCTGAAGAGAAGTAAGCCAATAAATAATAAAGCCAGTGCATGGTAAAACTGGTAACGGACCGCTGTTTCGAATGTGTCGGTACGGCCGCTAGTTTCCAGCATTGCTTTTAAGGTATGGGCTCCAAAAGCACCAATCGCCACCCCCAAGCCACCCAGAATGGCTCCACTTAACAGAAATAATTTTTGCATAGATTGAAATTTTATATTCTTTTGCCGGAAACAAAAATAGCAAGAGCCGATGAATAAATGTGTATTTCTGGACCGCGATGGAGTATTAAATGAAGAAATAGGAGGTTACGTATTTGAACTCGACAAATTAGTAATACCCGAAGGCATGCCGGAAGCTCTGCAACAACTGAAAAAAGCTGGTTACTTATTAGTGGTGATTACAAATCAGGCGGGTATTGCCAAAGGGTTATATACTGAAAAAGAAGTAATGCTCTGCCACCATAAGATTCAAGAAGCATGCGGACATGTTCTGGATGCGTTATATTATTGCCCGTACCACCCTAGCTATGATTCTGAGTCTATCGCCCGTAAGCCAGATTCGTTGATGCTGGAAAAAGCCATTGCCAGATTTAACATAGATGTTACCCAATCGTGGCTGGTAGGGGATAGGGAACGGGATATAGAGGCCGCACAGAAGGTAGCCGTAAGAGGAATATTTGTTACTGATGGAAAAGAAAAATGCCCAGCAGCAATATACCAGGCAAAAAATTTATATGAAGCAGCAAGTATTATATTAAAAGCATAAAAAAAGCAAGATTTATATCTTGCTTTTTTGTTCGGTTGTATGCTTTGCCATTACCTGGTCTGGCTTGTTAGCTGTATTAGCCTTCGAGTAAACCGGGCACGTATAGTTTCTGCCACAAGAAGCAAGTGCCACCATGGCTACTACTGCTAGAATGTAAAGCTTTTTCATAGAGATATTAATTAGCCTATTCATGTGAATATTGTTTTGTTTATTAATGGCCACATGGCATGGCTTCAGATACCATCTCCTGAATACAAATTTTCAAGGGCCATTTCATAAGCATATCTAAAATTAGTAAAAAAAACGGTGCTTCCTACTGTACTTATTTTACTACAACATAATGCACCAGAAAATAGTGTAATATTTGTTTAAGATATGCTTCAATGAATATTCTCCTTGCATTTCCTATCTAAATATTATTGCCGGTAACCTAGTATCTTCAGCATAGATTCACTGTCTTGCTCAGGAGCAAATAAGCGGGTAATAATCTTCCCATTCGCATCCCGGTCAATAATTACGTGTTTTGGTGCAGGGATCAGGCAGTGTTGTATACCTCCATAGCCACCCAGCGACTCCTGGTAAGCACCCGTGTGGAAAAAGCCTATATAGAGTTTTTCATTCTCTTCTATCACAGGTAAGAATACTTCTGATGTATGTGCCTCTGAATTGTAGTAGTCCATACTGTCGCAGGTGAGGCCACCAAGATTCACCTTATGATACGGATTATCCCAGTTGTTGACCGCCAGCATAATATACTTCTGATTCATACCCCAGGAATCTGGAAGATGCGTAATAAAGGAGCCGTCAATCATATACCACAGCTCTTTGTCATTTTGTAGCTTCTCATCCAGGATGGAATAAATAGTGGCTCCGCTCTCACCAACCGTATAGCTGCCAAACTCAGTAAAGATATTAGGCACTGGTACCAGATTTTTCTCACAAATCCACTGAATATTTTCAATCACCTGCTCTACCATGTATTGGTAGTCATACTCAAAAGTGAGGGAAGTTTTGATTGGGAAACCGCCACCAATGTCAATGGTATCTAGCTCAGGGCAGATTTTCTTCAGTTCACAATATTTATATACAAAGCGGCTTAGCTCACTCCAGTAGTAAGCACTGTCTTTCATGCCAGTGTTAATAAAGAAGTGCAGCATTTTTAGCTTATACTTTGGATTATTGGCAATACGTGTTTTGTATAACTCAATTACATCGTTATAGCGGATGCCTAAACGGGAGGTATAAAACTCAAAATTAGGTTCCTCGTCTGCCGCAATACGGATGCCGATTTGCATGTCGGTATTTACCAGCTTATCATAGGCATCCAACTCCCGTAAATTATCCAGGATGGGCACACAGTTATGAAAGCCGTCGTTCAATAGTTCACTGATATAGCTTGTGTATAGCTCCCGTTTGTAACCGTTGCAGATTACATAGGTGTCTTTACTTATTTTCTCTCGTTTATACAGTTCCTTAACAATGGCAATGTCATACGAAGAAGAAGTTTCCAGATGTATATTGTTCTTTAAGGCTTCTTCCAGCACAAACTGAAAGTGAGAAGACTTGGTGCAATAACAATACGTATAACTGCCCTTATAGCGGAATTTCTTAATAGCATCGTTAAAAATCTGTTTGGCATATTGAATGTGCTCGCTGATTTTTGGCAGATACGTAAGCTTCAGAGGCGTACCATATTCTTTAATGATGTCCATTAAGGGTACTTCATTGAAGTGCAATTCGTTGTTTACTACGCGGAACTCTTCTGTGGGGAAATCGAAAGTTTGATCAATCAAGTCAACGTAACTCTGCATGGGAGGTCTCGCTGGCTTTTTGTTTTTGATAACAGATTCGTGTCTCAATTCTATAACGATTAACTATTTTAAGGATGCGAAAATGGGATAAATTTACAATCTTTGCAAAGCAGAACTTATAAAAATTCATATGTACTATGCTGCCGGTTCCATTTTATGTAAAGAATAATTTGTACTCTAAACCTTCTCACCAACAGGTAGTTTATATACCGGTGCGCTAGTAATTACTTATATTTTAATAATTTCGTTTTTGAAACATACCTTTGTAGGTGATTGTTCCCCATGTTAAGTTAATTTTTTGTAAAATATACCTACAGGACTCAGGTAAAAACATATTCCTGTACAACCACTTTCTATAATGAACATTGAATCATCGTTACAACAAACCATTGGACAAGCCTTTAAAGAATTATTTGGTGCAGAGCTGGCTTTACAGGATATAAGTTTGCAGGCTACCCGTAAAGATTTTGAAGGTTCGCATACCTTCGTAACGTTTCCATTTGCCAAACTATCTAAAAAAAATCCTCAGGAAACTGCCCGCTTAGTAGGTGAATATTTGCAGCAACATACCCAATTAATTAGTAAATATAATGTTGTACAAGGTTTTCTGAACCTGACCATTGCTGATAATGCCTGGCTACAGATATTTGCGAATATAGTTACACAGCCGGATTTTGGTTTCTATGCATCTAATGGGCAGAAAGTAATGGTAGAATATTCTTCGCCTAATACTAACAAACCCTTGCACCTAGGTCATCTGCGGAATAATTTTTTGGGCTATTCGGTAGCTGAGATTTTGAAAGCTAATGGCTATGATGTCGTTAAAACCAATCTGGTAAATGACCGGGGTATCCACATCTGCAAATCTATGTTAGCTTACCAGAAATATGGAAATGGCGAAACACCTGAGTCTTCCGGCATGAAAGGCGATCACCTAATTGGAAAATATTATGTGTTGTTTGACAAAGCCTATAAACAAGAAGTAGATGCCTTGAAAGCACAAGGCGTGGCAGAAGAGGAAGCAAAGAAAAATGCCTCACTAATTCAAGAAGCACAGCAAATGCTGGTAAAATGGGAAGAAGGGGATAAAGAAACGGTAGAATTGTGGCAGAGACTCAATACCTGGGTTTATACAGGTTTTGCCCAGACATATACCCGCATGGGTGTGGATTTCGATAAAATGTATTATGAATCCAATGTATATCTGCTGGGAAAAGACATTGTAGAGGAAGGCTTAGCCAAAGGAGTGTTTTTTAAAAAAGAGAATGGTTCTGTCTGGATAGACCTTTCGGCCGAAGGATTAGATGAGAAACTAGTGCTTCGGGCAGATGGCACCTCTGTATACATCACCCAGGATTTAGGTACAGCCGACATCAAATACAAAGATTTCGGCATGGAAAAATCTATTTATGTAGTAGGCAACGAGCAGGATTATCATTTTAATGTGTTGTTTACTATTCTTAAAAAACTAGGCAAACCTTATGCAGATGGATTATATCATCTTTCGTATGGCATGGTAGACTTGCCTACCGGCCGCATGAAATCCCGGGAAGGTACCGTAGTAGATGCCGACGACCTAATGGAAGAAATGGTGCAAACAGCTACTGCCCAAAGTCAGGAACGAGGTAAAATAGAAGAGTTTACAGAGGAAGGTGCCAGAGCTTTATATGAAATGCTGGGAATTGGTGCTTTGAAATATTTTCTGCTAAAAGTAGACCCTAAAAAGCGGATGCTCTTTAACCCAGATGAAGCCATAGAACTGCATGGACATACAGCCACTTTTATACAATATACTCATGCCCGTATTTCTACCATCCTGCGCAAAGCTGACTTACTAGAAGTAAAACGGGAAGTCACTATATCAACATTACAACCGGCTGAAAAAGACGTAATTGCCCTGCTAGCTACTTTTCCTGACAGGGTAAAAGAGGCCGGAAGAGATTATGCGCCGTCAGTAATATCCCAATATGCCTATGACCTGGCAAAAGAGTATAACCGCTTTTTTGCAGAAGTTTCTATCTTTAATGCAGATACTGCCGAAGAAACAGCTTTCCGGGTAGTATTATCCGAGCAAGTTGGTAAAACAATCCGCAAGGCAATGAGTTTACTAGGCATCAGTGTACCAGAACGAATGTAGTAGATATGCTGAAACTTTCGTAAATTAGGCATGGTTATGTGATAGTACATAACAGTCTATACTAACAGAGCAAATAAACCCTAAACTCCATATACTATGAAACTCTTTTCATTTACTTTTTTATTGCTCACTTTTATTGCTGCCCTTTATACCAATGCTACAATGGACGATAACAAACCTAAGAAAAACCTCTATAGCTTTAAAATGACCTCTATTGACGGAGAAGAAGTGGATCTCTCTCAATACAAAGGCAAAAAGGTATTACTGGTAAATGTAGCATCTAAATGCGGCTTTACACCACAGTACGGCGAATTGCAGGAACTACACGACAAGTATGGCGATAAAGTAGTGATTTTAGGTTTTCCGGCTAACAATTTTAATAGCCAGGAGCCAGGAACCAATGCTGAGATTGCCGAATTTTGTCAGAAAAACTATGGGGTGAAATTCCAGATGTTCGAAAAAATTTCTGTTACCGGCCAGGATCAACATCCATTATACCAGTGGTTATCTAAAAAAGAGATGAACGGCTGGAATGATCAGGCACCTAAATGGAATTTTACCAAATACCTGGTAAATGAAAAAGGCGAATTAGTTAAAATGTTCGACTCTAAGGTAAAACCTACGAGCCAGGAAATAATTGATGCCATTAATAGCTAATTGAATTGTAAATAAGTTAACATAGAGACGCGGTTTACCGCGTCTTTTTTATATCTTTTTATATGAATCTGCAAGCCTGGCTTTCAGCTATCCGCTTACGTACCCTTCCATTAGCATTAGCCAGTATAGGGATGGGAAGTTTTCTAGCTGCCTCTTTGGGGCTGTTTAGCTTAAAAATTTTTATACTGTGTTCGCTCACCACTATACTGCTGCAAATACTATCTAATATAGCCAATGATTATGGCGATTCGGTGCATGGGGCAGATAGTGTGGAAAGAGAAGGACCTAAACGTGCGGTACAATCCGGTCAGATTTCAGCCAAACAAATGCTACGGGCAATTATTCTTCTCGCCGTGCTTTCGTTTGGTACCGGTATTTATCTTTTATATGAAGCGTTACACGATGCTTCCAGGCAAACTATTTTACTTTTTCTGGGCTTAGGTGTGTTATCTATTATGGCAGCTATTACCTATACAGCTGGGAAAAAACCCTACGGGTATATGGGTCTGGGTGATATATCGGTATTCGTTTTTTTTGGTTGGGTAGGGGTGCTAGGCACATTTTATTTACATACGAAAGGCTTTTACTGGCCAAATTTGCTGCCTGCTACCAGTTGCGGACTTTTTGCCGTAGCTGTACTAAATATTAACAATATCCGGGATATTGAGTCGGATAAAAAAGCCGGCAAACGTTCTATTCCGGTTAGGCTAGGAAAGGAGAAGGCCGTATTATATCACTGGGTGTTGTTGGCTTTGGGCGTTGCCGCAACAGTTTGGTATGTTTTACTCACCTATACCAGTATGTTTCAGTTTCTGTTCCTGCTAATTGTACCATTGCTTTGGAGAAATGCCAGAGGCGTATGGCAAAAGCACAAGGCGGCTGAATTGGACCCATATCTGAAGCAGATGGCCTTAACTACCTTATTTTTTATTCTTACTTTTGGCATTGGTCAACTGATTCATTTATAATGAATGTGTTTAAAAAATATTTTCATAAATACCGCCCATATATTCAGGTAGATATGCTGTCTTACCTGGTCATCTTACTAATCATTGGTATATTTTTTATTTTCTTTGCCTGAGCTTACAAAAGCCACCACCCATATTCTTTTAATTTGAGTTTATCATTTGGTTTTAGGAAAGTAATTTAAGAACTTCCTCCCTCTAAATTTGCCGTATTCAACTCTACTACACAGGTATGAAAAAAATATTAGTCCCGACAGACTTTTCAGAACAAGCCGATAATGCCTTACAAATAGCTTCGGCCATTGCTGCTAAAAATGGAGCCGAAATTCATCTGCTACATGTACTGGATGTTTCGCTGGGAGGGGGCTTTGGTTTTAATACGATGGGTGAACCTACTTCTACCAGTATGATGGATCAGGTGTATATCGTACAATTGATAGGTATCACTAAGAAACGGCTGGAAGATGTAGCGCAAAACCTGAAGGTGGCGTCTAATGTTAACGTTTCGGCTGTCGTGCAGACCGGACATATATATGGGAGCATAAGTGTGTATGCAGAGGAAGAGAAATTCGACTTAATCGTGATGGGCACCAAAGGAGCCAGTGGGCTGAAAGAGTTATTAGTTGGTTCTAACACAGAAAGAGTGGTACGCAATGCCACTTGCCCGGTACTTAGCGTAAAAAATATCCGTCCAAATTTTACAATCAATAAAATAGTATTTGCTTCCAACTTTGAGAGTGATCAGCTGGCAGCGGTTGGCCAACTAAAAACCATGCAAGAGTTATTTAATGCACACGTGCATCTGGTATACATTAATGTGCCTAATAATTTTGTAGGTACCCGGGTTATCCGGTCAAAAGCCAATGAGTTTGTACAGCGGTATCAGCTAAGTAAATACGATTTTACGGTATATGATGATAATTCGGAAGAGGAGGGTATTATCCATTTTGCTGAAGAAGTAGGGGCCGATGTTATTGCCGTTGCTACCCACGGACGTACAGGTCTGGGGCATCTACTTAGTGGCAGCATCGCCGAAGATATTGTTAATCATGCCAACCGGCCAGTACTGACTTTCAACTTAAAATCGTGAGTAGTGCTGTTTTGACGCCCTTTGTTTGTAGCCGTCGCCTCTTAGGTATACGGCTTTCTCTTTAATAGATATAGTATACATGTTTTTACATATAACAGTCTAATTTTCTTTGACTTGCAGGATATACAGCATAAAAAAAGGGTACAGTTTATTGTAAATCCCAAGTCGGGTACCCGCTCCAAAAAAAACATTAGCCAGTTGATAAAAGATAATGTACCATTGGAGTATTTCGATTATCAAATAAGCTTTACCAAAGCCAGGGCACATGCCACCGAACTGGCGGCCCAGGCAGTAGCTGGTGGCGTAGAATATATTATGGCAGTGGGGGGAGATGGAACCATGAATGAAGTGGCCCGGAGCCTGCTGTATACGGAAAGTACGCTAGGCATTATACCCATAGGAAGCGGCAATGGCCTGGCCCGTGACTTAAATATACCTCTGGATCTTATGAATGCTATCCGCTTACTGGTGGAAGGCAGAACAACCACTATAGATTCCTGCACCATGAATAGCCTGCCTTTTTTCTGCACGGCCGGTGTGGGCTTCGATGCGCATGTCGGGCATTTGTTTGCTCAGCAAAAAACCAGGGGATTTCAAACCTATGTTCAAACTACTTTATGGGAATATACCATGTATCAGCCAGAGTGGTACAAGCTTACTATTGGCGATGAGGTAGTTGAAAAGAAAGCCTTTCTGGTGAGTTTTGCTAATGCTGCCCAGTATGGAAATAATGCCTACATTGCTCCCCAAGCGAGCATTGATGACGGATTGCTTGATGTGTGTCTAATGCGTCCATTCCCTACAGTGCAAGCCATGAATCTGGGCATTAAGCTGTTTAATAAAACGTTACATGCTTCTACCTACATGGAAACCTGGAAAGCGGCAGGAGCTACCCTAGAAAGAAAATCACCCGGTCCTGTGCATGTAGACGGCGAACCCCATCAGCTGGGCGAAATATTAACCGTAGCCATTAAGCCAGGAAGTTTAAAAGTATTAGTGCCTTAGCATGAAAAGTAATTATAGAGTAACCAGCAATTTGAACAGATTATACCTCTGGACTAGCAAATTTCCGTTATAGGAAACTAGGTTTATAGTATTATTTGTTATACAAGAGAAAATATAAAAGAACTGAATATACGTACTTAAATATAACGAACATGGGCTTTAACGAACTGATTAATTCTGATACACCTGTACTTGTAGATTTTTATGCAAACTGGTGTGGTCCCTGTAAAATGATGTCACCAATGTTGGAAGAATTGAAGGAGAAGATTGGCGAAAAGGCAAAAATTGTTAAAATAGATATTGATAAAAATCCGCAAGCCGCTGATAAATATAGTGTACGGAGTGTACCTACGTTAATGGTATTTAAACAAGGTAAACTCTTATGGCGGCAATCCGGCGTAGTGCCTGTACATCAGCTGGAAAGTATTATTGGGCAATATTCTTAAATGCATATAATGTACTACTTGTTTACATAAAATCTATCCATAGCTACTATTTATCTAATCACTATGGGTAGATTTTATGCTATACTTTTAAAGCAGGTTTAATACAAATAATTGTCCTCATTTTGCTATTCCAAAGAATGGATATAACTTACCATTTGTAATTATCCATTGGCCAACATGTTTAATTTCTTCAGAAAGAAAAAACAGACTGAAGAGGCAAAAACGCCTCCCCCTCAATTAGCAGACATTAATCAGTTTCCGCTACAAGAAGGCGATCTGGTAGAAGCACTACGTTACGACCTGGGCAAATGCAAACTGATCCGGGCAGAAAAAGGCTATGTATATGAGTCCTTAGCTACCGGACAGCAAGTAAGCTGGCTCCGCATGGTAGACGCCATTACCCAGTTGCAGAAAGTAAAGAAAATCCTGGAGTAATCATCTGATGTTTTCTTCGTAATTGCCTTCTAGTGAATAGGTAAACATATCTACCATTTAGTTAGAAGGTATAAACTGCCATCGGGCAGAATAAATAATTAGATCTTTTATGCAATCCAACAAAAAAACAGCTAATCAAGTACATGTAACATCTGAAGTGGGTACGCTGCGTAAAGTAATGATTCATAGTCCGGATAGTGGATTAGGCAAAGTAGTGCCTTCTAAAGCTCAGGATTGGCTCTTTGAAGACATTGTTCATCTGGACACAATGCGTAGAGGAGAATATGACTATTTTGTAAAACTCCTGTTATACTTTTTGGATAAAGACAAAGTAAAAGGAAAACTCAAAGAGATAGATGCACTGGCTAACCAGCGAAATTTTTATAAACCAGAACACCCGGATTATTTTAATTCAGATAAAGTAATAGATCCGCAGTATTTGCTGGCACATATTCTGGAAAATGAAAGCGTAAAAACCCGCTTGGTGGCCTCTGTTTGTGCAGTAGAGCGGTGTTCCTATACCATTCATGAGCAATTGCTTACCTTGCCTCCTACAGAACTTACCAAGACCCTTATTTCCGGAACTATGCCGGACAAGTCGATGATTTTTGCACCTATTCCTAATTTTATTTTTACCAGGGATATAGGCATTGTCATCAACGATCATATTTTGCTCAATAAACCGGCTAAAATCGCCCGTACCCGGGAGGCTTTATTAACGCAATATATCTTTTATAACCATCCGGTCTTTAAAGATCTACGCGATAAAATTATTGAAATACCCGAAAGCGAACATCATTTCCTGTTGCCAGATGGCGAGAAAGATAGCAAGAGTGTAACCCTGGAAGGAGGCGATGTAATGATTGTGAGCCCAGACCATTTAGTCATTGGTTGCAGCGAACGCACCTCGCCTTACGCAGTCAATCAGGTAATCAAGATTCTTTTCGATAAAAATGTGGTAAATAAAGTATCCGTTGTATGGATTCCTAAAAAACGGGATTATATGCACATTGATACCATATTCACGCAAGTAAAAAAAGATGTATGGGTATTGCTGGGGTCGCTTTCCAAGTATGGCGAAGAAATGGAAAAGCAAGATTTGATGGAAAGTCTAATGGATACAAAGGTAAAAGACCGGCTTAAAATTATTCAATTTACTAAAGGAAACGAGGACAAACCCGTTCGCTTCGAATACCTGGAAGATTTACTAGCCGCTATCAGCGAAATTGACCTAAAATCGGGCAAACCTACCAGATTTGTTTATTCCGGAAATAATGAATTTCCTTTCGGAGTCAGAGAGCAGTGGACTGATTCCTGTAACCTGCTGGCCTTAAAAGAAGGCGTGGTAGTTGGCTACGACCGCAACGATAAAACAGCCGAAGCTTTTAAACAGACTGGTTTTACCGTTATAGGGGCTGCTGAACTGCTAGGCAAATTTGAGAGCGGAGACACCTCACCGGAAGAACTGGAGAATACACTTATTTTGTTACCCTCTGCTGAGCTCTCCCGGGCACGTGGCGGTTCGCATTGTATGAGTATGCCTTTGCTTCGTGAAAGTATATAACTTTAACCCTTTGTAGAGCCGGTTTAGGGCTATTATTCATATTTAAGACAATGCAAATAACATCACATATATTAATGATTCGTCCGGTACGGTTTGCTTTTAATGAGCAAACGGCCGAAAGTAATGCCTTCCAAAATCCAGAATCCCTCAAAGCTGCCGCCACCGTGCAGGAAAAAGCACTTCTGGAATTCGATCGCATGGTAGAGGGCTTGCGCAACTTTGGCATAGATGTAACAGTAGTAGAAGATACGCCCGAACCTCATACGCCTGATGCTATTTTCCCTAATAACTGGGTTTCTTTTCACCAGGATGGCAGTGTATGCTTATATCCCATGTTTGCGGCTAACCGGAGGCTGGAGCGGAGAGAAGAAGTTATTGAAAGCTTGAAAAAGAAATTCAAAGTTGAACGGACACTTGATTTCTCAGGCTACGAGCAAAATAACCTGTTTCTGGAAGGCACCGGAAGCATGGTATTAGATCGGGTTAACAAAATTGCCTATGCCTGCCTTTCGCCTCGTACAAGTCTAGAAGTACTCCAGGATTTTTCTCAAAAATTAAACTATCGGCTGGTGAGTTTTACAGCCACGGACGAAAAAGGTAAGCAAATTTATCATACCAACGTACTTATGTCTATTGCCGATAAATTTGCCGTTGTTTGCCTGGATACAATTGCCGATGTCAAAGAACGTGAGCTGGTGCTACAAAGTCTACTGGAAAGTGGCAAAGAAATCGTAGAAATTAGCATAGATCAAATGAAGCGTTTTGCCGGAAACATGTTACAATTGAAGAACAAACAAGGTGAAGCAGTTCTTGTAATGTCTACGCAGGCTTATAGATCACTGATGCCCGGACAGCTCAAAGTACTCGAAAAATATAATCACATGTTTTATTCAGATTTGTCTACAATTGAAAGCAATGGGGGAGGTAGTGCCCGCTGTATGATTGCTGAAGTGCATTTGTCAACCAACTAAATAAAATAGAAACCAATAAAAAGGAGCCAGTTTGCAGCTGGCTCCTTTTTTATTATAATCTCATATACTTATCTATTAGGCCACGAACCAAAAATGCTACAATGTGCACCTAATGCACTGCCATCTAACTGCCGCTGCACACCACTATAGGAAGCATTCATAACTGTGCGGGGAGCAAAATGAAATTTACCATTAGCACTTGTTTCAAATATTTTTCCAAAGTGGCCCATTTCCAATGCATGTCCATTTTCGTGCAAAGCTACGGTTTGTGCATCTATCGTATTTCCAGCCCCTGTGTTAGACCATACAAATCCATCATTATACCAAACTTCTTTCAAAGCGGTATCTACATACCCATCTCTATTAGCGTCTAAAGGTTGATCATTTTCATCTACAAATGTAAGTGTCCAGCAAACAGCTAATACAAAGGGTGCGTCAGCTGGGCCAAATACTCCTTCAAATGCTTCAAAAGGAATAAATCCTGTGTTTACAATATCGGCAACAAAAGGGTTAGCAGGTGTTTTTTCCAGTTCATTTAAGAAAGCAAGTCCATTAAAAGCGCCTAAACTGGCAAACAGCTGCAGAACATAATTGGGGTTTACATTCTCATTATCTATTCTTTTTACAATAGGCAAATCAGAGCAGTTAGTAGAAGTATTCCATGTACTCATAGCTGCATCTATTTCAGGGGCAGCATTAAAATCTGGAGCAGAGTTATATTTGTTGGCGGTTTGGTAAGTTTTGTCTACCAAATACGTTATGTTATTTCCATCGGCTAGGCGGTTCGGATCATTTGGCACCCACTGCGATGTTAAGCGTTTCTGACGGTCGTTAGCATAAACAATCTGCCCTGCTTGCTTCCCATCTGGACTTGTGAGATATTCTGCATATAACACACGCACACGGGATTTTTGTTTTGTTAAGGCAGCATTTATACTGGTTAGTGCTTGTGGTAAGGTGTTTTTAGAGCTGGCACTAATTCTGGCAGTAGCATCTGCCGGAATGGTATGGTGTTCTTTCTCAATAGTATTTGTTTCTTTCTCGCAAGAGAAACAGAAAAACGCCGCAAAAAGGCAAGTAAAAGCTTGTTTCCGGTTCATAGGTATAAGTTTAGTTGATAGAAGTGGTTATAGCTTCCCGGAAACTAAACAAAATTTACTAGAAAAGAAACAATACTTATTACTAATATCTGCGGACAGCTATAGGAAAATAGCAGGATGTGAATCAGAATTTGAAGCACGAATATATGCCTGTAAAATTGAAAAAAAGCAAAAGCCGGATGTTGGTCCGGCTTTTGCCTACTCATCCCTTCCGTGTATCTGCGATGGCGGATAGGTGGCTTCTACAGCTGTAAAGGATTCTAGTATTTTATAGGTATGCCGGGCTCCTTTGGGCACTACATACGAATTTCCTGGTTCTAGCACAACTACTTGTCCTTCGGTATGCAATTCTGCCCGTCCACTGATCACGTAGCCCACAGTTTCATAGTCGCGGCTTACTTCTGGCTTGGCATCATTCGGCTGTTCATTCTCCCATAAGCGCATAGATATATTCTTACCAGAGGCCAGATATTTTTCTCCATGCTCACCTGTGGGTGAATGTGCTGAATCAATTTTGGTTACGGTGGTATCTCCTTTAGCTTCTTTCATAATTAGCAGGTTTTAGGTTTATTACTGGCTTTACGTAGTTGCAGGAGATGTGTTACAGTTTATAGATAATAACGTTTACTAATGGCCGGGTTCTGTAAGTCTGAGTATTCCAGCTTTAACTAAGTTTTTCCTGGTTAGTACTGGCTTAGCTTCTCCAGCACTTCCTGCCTGAGACTTCGGCTGATAGGAAGTATTTTGCCAGCTACTTCAATACTTTCGTGCGTGTAAGACTGCAGGTGTTGAATGTTCAGAATGAATGAACGATGTATGCGTAGGAAGTGAGGTGGAAGCTTTTGTTCAATTATACTGATCTTTTTTTTGGTCAGGAGTAAACCATTGCAGGTATATATTTTTAAGTAATCACTCATGCTTTCAATATAATATACTTCTGCAAGCACTAACTTCACAGTTTTACGATCAGACCGGATGAAAACATGCTTCGTTTCTGTATCTTGGGTGGCTTTTTGAACTCTGTTTGAGTGATGCTCTTGGTACTTATGGAGAGCTTTCAGCAACCGATCTAGCGCTACAGGTTTTAACAGGTAATCCACTACATCAAGCTCGAAGCCCTCCAAAGCATACTCGCGGTAAGCGGATACAATAATCACCTTAGGCCGATGCTGTAGAGACCGTAAAAAGTCCAATCCGTTTAGTTGCGGCATTTGAATATCCAGAAATAAAAGATCAGGTTGCAGATGCTGCAAGAGGCTGAAACATGCTAAAGCGGTAGCACATTCACCAGCTACTTCAAACCCTTTTACCTTCCCCAAATGACTCTTAATTACCCTTCTAGCAATGGGCTCGTCATCTATGATCAGACATCGGACAGGTTTACTGGTATGCATAAGCATTTTTATTGATGTTGTTCAGAGTAAGTTGCAAGAGTATCTGATAAGACGATTCAGAGGCCTGAATGTGTAATTGATGCCGCTGCGGATATTGTATTTCCAGTCTTTTGCGAACATTCTTCAGTCCAATGCCATTACTAACTTTGGATTTAGCTAGCGTGGTTGGCATACAAGTGTTGATGACAGTAAAAATAAGCTGTCCCTCTTCTACAGTAATTTTCACTACCAGCTCTAATAGTTGAGTATTGTCGGAGAATCCATGTTTAAAGGCATTTTCCAGAAATGGGAAAAGCAGAAATGGGGCAATCATATATTCCTGTACAGGTCCTTCGGCTTGCCATGTTAAGGCGAGTTGCCCCTCAAAACGCAGTTTTTCCAGACTTACGTAATCTTCAATAAGCTTCAGTTCAGCTGTGAGAGGTACTAGGGTGCTGTGGCTTCGATACAGCAATGCATCTAGTAGGCTTGATAAGCGTAAAATCGCATCTGGCATCTGATCCGATTTTTCCAAAGCCAAACCATACAGGTTATTAAGGGTATTGAAAAGAAAATGCGGATGTATTTGTCCTTTGAGCAATTGCAATTCAGTTTCCCGGAGTTTTAGTTCTGCCTCCAATTGTTTGTGGTAAAGTTCACTAATGTGCTGCTGGCTGCTGTACCAATGTTTGAGAAGTTTTACGGAGGTACTGAAGAATACCAGAAAGTAAATTCCCACACCCAGATAGAAGATGTCCGTAGTGAGTGGAGGCATGTTGCTGAACTGATAATTCGCCAGCTCTATAAGGGCCCAAACAATAGCAAGCATCTGAGCCCAAACAGATATAACCAAAGTAAATGTAAAATACCAGGCAAAGCGCAAATAACGTTTTTGCAATAGGTAGCGTGGAATTAGAAAATAATTAATCAGATAAGTAGTACTGACTACAATCGGCATCAGCAGACTTACAAAGAAGAAGGTATAGCGGTAATCTGTGGTAAAGTGGCCAAAAAAATATATCAGAAATACTGCAGCCACCAACCAGAACAGCAAATGTAGGATGAGCCTGGTTAAAGTGGACTTAAAAAGGAGTTCGAAGGTTGTGTGCCGCATGCAATTTCTGGTTCCTGCACTAACATGCAAAATAAATAACTTTATTTCCAGTGATAGTCGATGGATGGAAGCTTTTTGTAGGTGATTGGGCTAAAAAGGTATTTCTACTATACTAGGTGCTATTTATCGACTTTTGGTAGCTATCTGCCGACAGGTCTAAAATTATTGCTGCTGCTTTTGTAAGATTGACAAAAATGTTTTACTTAAACCATATACCGATGTTTGAGTTATTTATTTCAGGTGGCTGGCAGTTTATGAGTCTCATTACATTACTAGCCCTTATCATGCTTTTCTTTGCTGCCATAGGAGCAGCCACTATTTATGGCAGAGCAACTTCCTACGCTGCCGATAAACTTTACTATATTCGGTTTTTTGGCATGCTTGCGTTAATAACGGGCATTCTAGGCCAGATTGTTGGTTTGTATGAAGCTATGAAGTACATCGCCCAGAAAGGGGAAGTTTCCCAGCAAATACTGGCTGCAGGCATTCAAATATCATCTATTCCAACCCTGTATGGCTTTATGGTATTCTTAATAGCTCATCTGCTATGGTTCATTCTGGATTTGCGAAATAAAAGCTTAAAAATACCAGGCTGAAGCTTCTGAAATACCTGTATGTTCAAACAAAAAAGCTAAGAGGTTATTATTGCCTCTTAGCTTCTACAAATGTTGAAATCTGTAAATTTAATTTTCGTAACGGTACTGATCTATGATCTTATACAGGGCTTTCTGAGTTTCCAGCTCGGGGAAAAATTCAAATAATACCGTATGTAGGTCAAAATTCAGTACAAGAGCGCTCTCCAAATAATGAAAAGCTTCTTTGTATTTTCCAGAATGAATCAAATAGGCTGTGGCCCGGTAATAGAGCTCTGCTTCATCTGGTAGTTCTTCAATACCTTCTTCAATCAGATCTATCGCTTTGGTATAATCGCCTTGCTCGTATAGCACAAACGACCAGTTAAGCCAAACTTCCGGATTGCCGGGCTCCAGCTGACTGGCTTGCTCATAGGCTTCCAGACTGGAAACAATATTGCCAATTTGTGCTTCTGCTTCTGCCAGAGAGAGCCAGTACTCATAATTTTCGGCGTGTAAGGCCAACGCTTTTTTGAAATAATGGATAGCCTCATACCACTTGTCTTGTGAATGCAAACAAGAGCCTATTCCATACCAGCCCTCATCCCACAAACTATCCAGCTTTACGGCCTTTTTATAATAAGAGATAGCCAGTTCAAACTGGTTCATGCGTTCGTAGGCGGCAGCCAGGCAGCACAACGTTTCCGGATTGGGCTCTTCGTACTCCAGCGTTTTTTTATAACAGGTAACCGCTTGTTGGTAATCCGTCAGATTCATGTAGGCATTCCCCATATTAAAATGGGCCGAGGCAAAGTCTTCCTTAATCAGCACTGCATACTCATACGCTTTAATGGCATCTTCAAACCGCTCCAATTTGCTGTAAGCAATACCAATATTATACCAGGCATTGTGTGAATATGGGTCATTATCGATAAACTGCTGGTAATACGAAAGGCTTTCTTCCAGTGCACCGGTCAGATCCAGGCAGTAGGCTAATTCATACAAGGCATTTTCGTTGGTAAGGTTATGGTTGATGGCATTCTTGTAATTTTCTATAGCCAGATCAAACTTCCCCCAGCTCTGGTAAGCCAGCCCTATATTATAATATACATCGTCTTTTTCTTCCGACCACATTAGTACATTTTCCAGCACTTCCACCGATTTTTCATATTCACCGGTGAGCGAAAGAATGGTGCCCTTTAAAAATAACACTTCTGTGTCGTTGGGGTTAAACAAAGAAGCTCTTTCCAGTAATTCCAGAGCTTCATCAAATTTCTGAGTGTTGGCCAGCAGCTGTGCTTTGTCCATCATCAGCTCGGTAGAATAGGGATATTGTTCAAGGGCAAAATTACAGGCGGTGAGGGCTTTACTGTATTTTCCTTCTTCCATGTATTGCCCGATAATTGTTTCATAGGTTTCTATGTCTAGAAAAACAGTTTCGCCACTTTTAAGCATCTCCTCAAACTGCTGCACCGAATTCCGTCCTTCTTCTTTATCTTTAAATTCCTGTCCCATTCGTTATAAATTAAGGGTGTTACGCAATCTTCTGTCAGAAACAAAAAGATTACAGATTATTTACTGTGTTGAATCAGCTCTTTACACGTCCAGGCAATAGTTTCTTCTATTGGATAGAACGAGTAATGAAGCGTTTGTTTTACTTTTTCATTCATATATATATAGTTTTTCTGAGCTGCTTGTGCGGTTTCACGTGTTATAAGTGGCTCTTTGCCAGTAATCAGGCTGCGTATATACTCTATCCGCCAGGCTACAGAAGCAACTAAGGATGTTACCTGTAGGTAAGGCGGCTTTTTTCCAAAACGGGCAGCAATCTGCTCAAAAAGCTCTTTAATTTTAATAGTTCCTCCATTCAATATAAATCTTTCTAACGTAATTTCTGAACGAATCAGCTGAAAAATAATTTGGGCCACATCCCTTACATCTACATAATTGACGGAACCTTCTGTGTAAAAGGCATGTCCGTCCCATACATATTTAAAAAGTTTTGTGCTGCCCAGCTCCCAATTACCCGGCCCCAGTATAATAGATGGGTTCACAATCACAGCCGGCAACCCTTCTGCCATGCCACGCCATACTTCCAGCTCGGCCAGGTATTTAGTTTGTGCATAATACGAATTATACGGAGAATGCTCCCATTTGGCCTCTTCACTAATCAGGTGGTCATTTTTCTTCCGGCCAAGGGCAGCTACAGAGCTAACATAGCATAATTTGCTAACACCATTCGCCAGACAAACATTCACTATATTGGCTGTGCCTTCTACATTAATTTTATGCATACGTGCCCGGTCGGCCGGGTTAAATGAGATAACTGCTGCTGAGTGAATTACTTGGGTAGCGCCAGGTATGGCTTTGGCTAGCGAAGCCAGATCGAGTATATCTCCTTCTATCCATTCAATTTGTCCGGCTATGTCTTGTACCAGCGTTAAGTCACTGCTAGTTCTTTTAAGTGCCCGTACCTGATACCCTTCCTGTATAAGTTTTCGAGCTACAAAACTTCCTACTAAACCATTACAGCCGGTAATAAATATCATATAAATAGTCTATACTAAATCATTAATACCTGATTTTTAGCGTTATATAAGCAAGGTATCTATTGCGTATCCAGGTTGGTTGTAAAGTTAAACTATTTCGGCTACTTATTGCTAAAAGAAGGGGATAAGGGCATGGTAGGATTACTTAGAGTTTAGTGGCAAGGATAAAAATTGTGTTTGTACAAAAAAGATGGAGTAAAAACCATTACTATTTGCAAAAGTGCCGGCAGTATAGATATATTCCACAGAATTTGTAAACCTGTTGCTTTTCCATGCCTGCAAAACTACCTTCTGCTTCTTCTCTTACGCCTTCCTATATTAGAATGAGTCAGGAGTTTTTATATGCAGTACGTACCGGCAAAGCCGCAGATACTTACTTATCTGCTTTCAGAATGGCCGACGAAGCTGTTTTGCATCAACAACTAGCTACAGATAATGCCAAAATTGCTTTTTGGTTGAATGTGTATAATGCGTATGTGCAGGTTTTTCTGAAAAACGACCAAAGCTTATATAAGAAAAGGAATCAATTTTATACTGCCAGAATGATTTCGTTCACTAGCAATAAAATTAGCTTAGACGATATTGAACATGGGATTTTGCGGCGTTCTATGTTTACATGGAGCATGGGTTATATCCGGAATCCGTTTCCAACAACTTTTGAGAAAAAACACCGGGTAAACCAGCCAGACAGCCGCATCCATTTTGCGCTTAATTGTGGGGCGGCCAGCTGTCCGCCTATTGCGTTTTATAAGCCGGAAGATTTATCTGGCCAACTAGATATAGCAGCAGCGTCTTATTTAACTGGCGAATGCACATACGATAAGCTGCAGAACAAAGTAACGGTTCCCAGAATACTATTATGGTTCCGCGGAGATTTTGGCGGAGTTACTGGAATACGGCAGCTCTTGCAGAAGCATGAAATAATCCCAGCTGATTCTATACCAGCTATCCGCTACAAAAGCTATAATTGGGATATGCAACTGGACAAGTACTACTAAGCAAATTTAGCAAGACGTAATCCAAGGGTGGTAAATTTTTTCCTTGCGGCTTGTTTAGTAAGTTTACATTTCAATGGAAGTAACATTTCCCTTACACGGATGGATTACCAAGAAACCTTAAGCTATTTGTATAACCGGCTCCCTATGTTTCACCGCTTAGGGAAAAAAGCCTATAAAGCTGATTTACACAATACGCTTGCTTTATGCAAACATTTGCAAAACCCACAAAATCACTTTAAATCGATACACATAGCTGGCACAAATGGTAAAGGAAGTACCTCCCATATGCTGGCGGCTATTTTACAATCGGCCGGCTACAAAACAGGTCTGTACACATCACCCCATCTCAAATCCTTTACTGAACGTATTCGCATAAACGGACAGGAAATAAGTCAGGAAGCAGTTGTACGGTTTGTAGAAAAGCATAAAGAATTTATAGAACAATTGCAGCCATCATTTTTTGAAATGACCGTAGGAATGGCTTTTGATGAATTTGCCTCGCAACAAGTAGACATAGCTGTAGTAGAAGTAGGGCTTGGCGGGCGGCTAGATTCTACGAACATTATTACTCCTCAGGTATCAGTTATTACCAACATTAGCTGGGATCATCAGGATATTCTGGGAAATACACTGCCCCAGATTGCTTCAGAAAAAGCCGGTATTATTAAGCCGAGTATTCCAGTAGTTGTTAGTGAATATCAGCCGGAAGTAGCAGACGTCTTCAAGGAAAAAGCTTTTTTACAACAGGCTCCTTTGTATTTTGCTAGTGAAGCATTTACTGTTGAGCTGAAAGAATATATGCCTGAAGGCATTATGGTAGATATATGGAAGGACAAAAGCCTATATTTATCTCATCTGCTATGCCAGCTGGGCGGAGAGTATCAGCTAAAAAACCTGGCGGGGGTGTTGCAAACAGTAGAATTGCTAAAAGCAGAAGGATATGTTCTTACCGAGCAGCATATCCGGAAGGGTATAGGCCAGGTAAGCACCTTAACCGGGTTAAAAGGAAGGTGGCAGATTCTGGGCCATCATCCAGTTATCATCTGCGATACCGGACATAATAAAGCAGGCATCCAGCAGGTTATGAATCATATAAGTAAGTTGTCGTACAACCAACTCCACATTGTACTAGGAGTGGTAAATGATAAAGACTTAAGTCATGTGCTGCCACTTCTCCCAAAAAATGCCCATTATTATTTTTGCCAGGCACAAATTCCCAGAGCTTTACCGGCAACTGCTTTACAAGCTCAGGCTGTGGACTTCGGTTTACAGGGTGTTATTATACCTTCAGTAGCAGAAGCAGTGAAAAGAGCCCGTAGCCAGGCTTCGCCGGATGACTTACTATTTATTGGTGGCAGTACCTTTGTGGTAGCAGAGATAGAAGAGTTATAATAACCCAGCCTCATCATTCGCTAACTTAACCTTACAGGCATATTGCCGTTAACACCATACAGAACAATGGCCAGAAAAAAATTGATACGATTTCAGGAAAATACAGAAAAGCCCAATCTACTAGAACCCGGAAAACCTTTGTATGAAACTATTAAGGGTAACTGGAATACCGCTTATTTTAAAAATGAGTACCATATTGTTGTAGAACTGGCTTGTGGAAGAGGGGAATATACTACTGGGTTAGCAGCCCTGATACCTTCTAAAAATTTTGTTGGGGTGGATGTTAAAGGCGACCGTTTATGGAAAGGAGCCGTAGTAGCAGAGTCGCAGGGGCTACAGCAGGTCGCTTTTTTGCGTACCCAGATTCAACAACTGGATAACTTTTTTGCTCCAGGAGAGATCAGCGAGATATGGATTACTTTCCCAGATCCACGGCCCAAAGACCGGGATGATAAACGGCGGTTGACACATCCGAAATTTTTGCAACTCTATCAGCAATTAGTAACTCCAGATGGATTGGTGCACTTAAAAACTGATAACGCGGATTTATTCGCCTTTTCGTTGCAAGCATTAAAAGAGTTTGGGGTAAGAGACCTACAGTTTACAGAAGACCTCTACCATTCCGAATTGATGACTTACCATTATGGCATAAAAACCAAATATGAACAGAAGTATGCATCAGCAGGGGTAAAAATTAACTATTTGCAATTTAGATTCAAGTAACTCAGATAGGATAAGTGACCGATCCCTTTTCTAAATAAACCCTATCTATACCAAAACGTACTTTCCAGGAAATGATGCAAATAATCAGTAGCACGAAATATATTCTTACAACTATTTGATTTGTTTTATACTCAACCACTTAAAATTAACAGCTATGAATATGAATAAAACCGTTGCAGGAGTATCTGTAGGAGCACTGGCAGGTCTTGCCTTAGTAGCCTATGTACGCCGGAAGGAGGAAAACGACTATCCAACTCTACCAGTAGCCCGCTATGTAGACCTAACTAAGTATGCAGGCGATTGGTATGAAATTGCCAGAATGCCGGCCCGTTTCGAGAAGGAGTGTTATGCTTCTAAGGCCCATTATACACTCAACGAAGATGGTACAGTAAATGTGCTAAATACCTGTCACAAAAAAGGCGTGCAAGGGAGCTTGAAAAAAGCTACTGCTAAGGCGTATGTTGTAGACCCGGTAAGTAATGCAAAGCTGAAAGTGCAATTCTTCTGGCCTTTTTCCGGCGATTACTGGATTATGGAAGTAGGCGAACAGTATAAGTATGCATTGGTTGGTGAACCATCCAGAAAATATCTGTGGGTACTTAGCCGCACGCCGCAATTGGATAATACAATCTTAGATAGTTTGTTAGATAAAGCTAAAAGGCAAGGTTTCGATATAAGTAAGCTTATTCATACCAAGCATTTTGAGTAAATCGTTAGTAGAATAGAACTTCTGCCCATCACATACAACTAAACAACAAAAGGTGCCTTGTATCAGCACCTTTTGTTGTTTAAAGAAAACAAAATGTATTCAAGATGTTTTATGCTAAAATACATCTGTTATCTTATAAGACCTGTCTCTGAAGTTGAATGATTCTCCTTTTTTCAAACCTACCATTGCCTGAAATATGGGAGCAGAGGTAGATATGGTAAAGTAGGTTTTTCCATCTACAGTAACTTTACCAATGCTTACCGCTATAAAAAAATTCTGTTTATCGGTTACGACCACAGCGCCATTTTCTATGGTTGGTGTCAGTGAATTTGCCGGTACCTGCTGCAAAGTCTCCAGGTCGTTGAGTGTATTCTGCAATTGCATGGTAAACATATCACGGGCATGCTGTAACTGCTCCCGGTAAGAGACAAAGCCCTCTTCCATGGAGTCGTCACTCGTGTTAGCATTTTCCTGCGCTTCCTTTACAGCCATCCTGGCATTTTCTACCATCTGGTTTTGCATACGCAGAGCTTCGTGGTATACTTTCGTTTTCAGCGATAACTTATCTTCCATCTTTTCTGTTCTTGACGATTGGGATTGAGACATCTCACAATTTATTAAATTTTGTTAATCAATTTATCTCTTTCTATGATTATTTGACTATATGCTTCATCACAGCCTTGTTTTAGCTGTGCTAGCATGGCCGGTATTTTTTCCAGATTAACTCGATCTTTGGCAGATTCTTCGATGACAAGCAACTCCTTTTGTAAGTGGGTAAGGCCCATACACGCAAATACAGACTTTATGCGATGTGCCACAAAACTTATAGCCTCCCAGTTATCCGTTTCCAAAAACTGATCCATTTGCAAGAGAGCTTCCGGCGTTTTTTCCAGAAACATATTCATTAACTGGATCATAAAGTCGGGTTCTCCCAAACCTGCCCTTTCTACGTGTGCAATTTCAAACTTGTTGCCTCTCCACGAACGCCTGTCGGCTGATATAGGCAATCTTTTTATTTTTCCAGCCAGGGTTTCTATATCAAAAGGCTTGGATACATAATCGTTCATGCCGGCAGCTATGGCTTTTTGTTCATCTTCTTTTAAGGCTCCTGCTGTCAATGCAATTATAGGAATATTTTTTTTCGAAACATCCATTTTCGTCCGGATATAGCGGGTAGTTTCATAGCCATCCATCTCTGGCATTTGTATGTCTACCAACATCAGGTCATAATTTTGTTCCTTCAATTTGTCTATTCCTTCTTTTCCATCGCCAGCTACATCTATTTTTATATCAGGCATCCACTTTTGTAAGGTATTTACGGCCAATATTTGGTTAATAGGATTATCTTCTAACAACAAGATGCTCAGATTGTTTGGTAAAGTATGGACAATAGATGCATTTCTTGCTTGTACATGTTCACTCGTTATACCTTTTTGGAAATGCAGGTATACTGAAAAGGTAGAGCCTTCCTCCGGATAGCTTTCTACGGTTACTTTGCCGCCTTGTAGCTCTACCAATTGTTTAACAATACTCAGCCCTAGACCAGTGCCTCCATATTTTCTGGTAGTTTGGTCACTTGCCTGAGAAAAGCTGTCGAAAATCACCTGAAGTTTATCTTCCGGAATACCTATACCTGTGTCTTTTACCTCAAAATGCAGATAAATCTGATCGGTTGTTTCCTCTACCAGTTGTATTTTTAAGAAAACACTCCCCTGATCGGTAAATTTTACGGCATTGGTAAGCAAGTTCAATAAAATCTGCGTAAGCCGTGTAGGGTCACCTAGAAATACGGCAGGGATACGGTCGTCTATATAATATCCCACTTCCAGATTTTTCTCAGCAATGCGCAGCTGCAGCGTATCTATAATCGAATGGCAAAGGGTATCTAGGTGAATATTTACTTTCTCCAGCACAATTTTGCCGGATTCTATTTTCGAAAAATCCAGTATATCATTAATAATCACTAGCAAGTTTTCAGCTGATGTTTTTATCAGGCGTACGTATTCCTGCTGCGGAGCATCCAAGGCTGACTGCTCCAACAAGCGGGTAAACCCTAAAATGGCATTCATTGGGGTCCGGATTTCGTGGCTTGTGTTGGCCAGAAACTGATCTTTAAACCGTTGCGATTGCTCGGCTTTCAACAGCTTTTTAGTGATGCTATCCTGGTTTTCGGTAAATACATTAATCCTCTGTGCTAGCACCGTTGCAAGAATAATACTGTGCAGCAAAGCAAATACTAAATACAGGTGCACCGTTACTGCATGTACTGGTATCCAGGCAAGATAAATACCCACCATCATCAGCAGGCTGATCAGCAAAAAAATACTTCCCCAAATAAAAGAAGTCATTGAATTTTTTCGCTGAAAAATAAAAGGGGTATATGAAATTACAACAATACACATAATCAGCAGCAAGAGCAAACTAAAAAAACTGCCTAGCCAACTGTTGAAGGCAAATAGAATGAGGGTTGTAAAAGCTGCTCCTACAAAAATCTGAATAAAATGTTTGCTGAATACAGCAGGTAATTGTACAGCTGGCAAGCCTTCCTTAAAAAGCTTGTACTTTTCGAATATGGTTAGCAACGAAAAAACCATAATACCTGCTTGAAGCCATTTTTGAGTGGTGTAAGAATCACTTGCTGGAATAGCCTCACGGAAATATAATAAGAGCATGCCCAGGCTTAATACATATAATCCATAATATAAATAGGCTGCATATTTAACGCGGATAATCAGAAATAAAAGCACATGGTATAACCCCAGTACAAACAACCCTCCACTATAGAGTGCCGTAGTCCAGAACGCCATATTTTCTAATGGTGAGGCTGAAATAACTGGCAGAAATCCCAACAAGCCTATAAAATAAGGAAGGGTAATAGGCGTAGGAATATGAGAGATTAAAGGAGTACATGGATATAACCCACTTGCCTGGCAAGCAGAAGATACAAGGATACACAAGGGTATTAGTAAGCCAATAGATAAGGCTTGGCGTACAGCAAGTTTTTTATACATTAACTAGTTAAAAGTAATCAGTCCTTTTACAGTATGTATACAAATATCAAGCAAAATTCAAAAAAAATAACAAAATAATGAAAATATTACTATAATCAGAAGGTAGGCGGCTTCTAAAATAAGGATTCAGCTAGAAAGGTACTAAATCAATTATCTTAAGAAAATAAATGCTGATAGTATTAAAAATAATCCCGTAATTTGAGGGTTTAATACAGTTTTTGACAAGTACAACAGACAATAAAGCCATCTCCGCAATTTATGACAGAAGCCCAGGCTCAGGAACGGATTTCTCAATTAACAGACCTGATCAATCATTATAATTATCAATATTATCAGAATAGTATTTCTGAAATATCAGATTATGAGTTCGATATGTTGCTGGAAGAGTTGATACGGCTGGAAACTCAATATCCACAGTTTAAGCATCCTTATTCGCCTACGCAGCGGGTAGGAGGTACAATTACCAAACAATTTGCTACCGTTATTCACAAATATCCCATGCTCTCGCTGGGCAATACGTATTCAGAAGCCGACTTACTGGAGTTCGACAACCGGATTAAACGATTGATCGGAAATGATTTTGAATATTTCTGTGAATTAAAGTTTGATGGTGTTGCTGTAAGCCTCACATACAAAAACGGATTACTTCATACAGGTGCCACCCGTGGCGATGGTGTACGCGGAGATGACATTACCAACAACGCCCGCACGATCCGCAGTATTCCATTAGATATACGTACCAGAGCTAACGATATACCAGAAGAGTTTGAGGTAAGAGGTGAAGTATTTATGCCGTTTGAATCGTTTCAGCGCTTAAACAAAGAACGTGAAGATATTGGCGAGGCCTTACTGGCAAACCCCAGAAACGCAGCTTCCGGTACTTTAAAAATGCAGGATTCAGGTGTTGTTGCTAAGCGGAACCTGGATTGTTATATGTATTTCTTGCTGGGAGCCAACCTGCCTTATCAGACGCATGAAGAATCTGTTAAACAGATGGAAAAATGGGGGTTTCATGTATCCAGAACTTACCGGAAATGCCGGAATATAGACGAAGTATTCCAGTACATCCGGGATTGGGAAACCGAACGGTTTAAACTTCCTCTAGGGACAGATGGTATTGTTATTAAAGTAAATAATTTCAGCCAGCAAGAAGAACTAGGGTATACGGCCAAAAGCCCCCGCTGGGCAATTGCTTATAAATACAAAGCAGAAGCATCGGTTACCCAGCTACAATCCATACTATATAATGTAGGCCGTACCGGAGCTGTTACACCAGTTGCTATGCTGAGTCCAGTATTACTGGCCGGTACAACCGTGAAGCGGGCTACCCTCCACAATGCCAACGAAATAGAAAGACTAGGCCTGCACGAGGGAGACTATGTGTTTATCGAAAAAGGCGGAGAGATTATACCCAAAATTACCGGGGTAGACCTTTCCAAGCGTCAGCCAGACAGCAAAGCAATTCAGTACCTTACCCATTGTCCGGCTTGTGGTACCCAGCTTATCCGGCAGGAAGGAGAGGCGGCCTATTACTGTCCCAACGAACGTTCTTGCCCTCCCCAAAATAAAGCCAAAATTGAGCATTTTATCCAACGGCGGGCTATGAACATCGAAAACTTGGGTCCCGAAACCATTGACCAGTTGCTGCAAAAAGGCCTAATCCGTACACCGGCAGATTTGTATACGCTTCAATACGAGCAATTACTGACCCTAGAAAGGATGGGGCCAAAATCGGCTAAGAATATTATTGAGGGAATAGAACAATCTAAAAAAGCACCCTTTAAGAATGTACTTTTTGCCATTGGTATCCGTTTCGTAGGAGCTACCGTGGCTGAAAAACTCGCTGCTTACTTCGGTAGTATAGATGCTATGCAGCAAGCTAGTTTTGAGGAATTGTTAGCCGTACCAGAGATAGGCGAACGTATAGCCAATAGCATCGGGCAGTTTTTTTCTGATCCGGCCAATAAACAATATATAGCGCAGTTAAAACAAGCAGGTTTACAGCTACAAAGTGATAGGCAACCTGTAGAAAAAGAAAGTGCTAAACTGGCCGGGAAGACTTTTGTAATTTCGGGGGTATTTATTAACTATGAACGCGACCAGCTCAGAGACAAGATAGAAGCGAACGGTGGCCGCGTATTGTCAGGAATTTCAGGTAAATTAGATTTTTTACTGGCAGGCGATAAGCTTGGCCCTTCCAAGCTTGAAAAAGCTCAAAAGCTTGGCGTAACTATATTGTCGGAACAAGAATTTGAAAAAATGTTATAACAGTCGCAGCGGGTTAGTTCACTTAGTATAAATGGGTACTAATCAAAATCAGGTTCTTTACCCATTCATGGACTAATGCCAGTGGACTAACTAACACAGCTATGCAAAAGAAAATACAGTCTTTTTTTCTGAATCTGAAGAATAAAAAAGCAGCAGCTGAGAAAACGACACCCCGGAAAAACGTGCCGTATTCGCAAGCCAGGCAGGTGGGTGTCTTATTTATGAATGAGCGGGAAGAAGACTATGCAGCTATTAATAAATTTGTACAGAAGCTGACCAGAGAAGGGAAAAAAATAACCGCCCTTACCTATTTTGACCACATACAAAGTAATGGGTATGATTTTTATTTTGATTCCTTTACCAAAGAGCAGATATCGGCTACAGGCGTAATTACTTCGGATAAAGTAGAACGTTTTATAGAATCTGATTTTGATTACGTATTTTGCATCAATAAATACTCATTTTTACCTTTTGATTATATTTTGCTGCGGAGTAAAGCAAAGTGCCGGATCGGGATGTATGTGGAAGAAAAACCAGAGTGTTTTGAGCTAATGATTAAGCCTAAACCGGAAGATACCTTAGAGAGTCTGTTAGACCAATTGTTAAAATATTTGCAAGCATTAATACCAGATGGAAAATAAATTTGCAGGAACAGGTGTTGCCCTTGTTACCCCTTTCAAAGACAACCTGGAGGTAGATTATACGAGTCTTAGTCAATTAGTAAGACATGTGTCGCAGGGTGGGGTAGAGTATCTGGTTGTACTTGGTACCACTGGCGAATCAGCTACGCTATCAGTAGAGGAAAAGAATGAAATACTAGCTTTTGTAAAAAAGAATAATTCAGCCAGATTGCCCATTATGTATGGCTTGGGTGGGAACAATACCAGAGAAGTATTGGACCAAATGAAACATACCGATTGGCAAGGGATAGAAGCTGTGCTTTCGGTAAGTCCTTATTACAACAAACCTTCACAAGCAGGAATATACGAACATTATAAAGCCATTGCCGATGCTTGCCCGGTACCAGTAATGCTATACAATGTACCGGCTCGCACAAGTTCCAACATAACAGCTGCTACAACACTTAAACTGGCTAAGCACCCGAATATTATTGGCACTAAAGAAGCTTCAGGTGATATGCTCCAGTGTATGGAGATTGCCAGAAGTAAACCGGACGATTTTTTATTAATTTCCGGCGACGATCTGCTTGCCCTGCCCATGATCTCTTTTGGAGCTGTTGGCGTAATATCTGTACTTGCCAATGCGTTTCCAGCACCCTTCTCACAAATGATACGAAGTGCCCTGGCTAGCGATTTTGTAGAAGCTAAACACGGATTGTTTAATTTTTTACAGATCAATCCACTAATGTATGAGGAAGGCAATCCGGTGGGTTTGAAACAAGCTTTACAACTATTAGGTGTATGTGCTAATCATGTGCGTTTGCCTCTGGCTCCAGCTTCAGGCCCGCTTAGTAGCCGGATACAAACCATACTAAATGAAGAAAAAGCATTGACGGCCGCCTTATCACAGTAGCAACAAAGCTACTTAATAGGTACTGTCAACAGGCTTAATTTCTATTATCTCACCTGGATTTACCAGCCAGTAGATCAAATTTGGTGTAAACACTAGAGGGTAGTTGTATAGTTTCATTATCCCAAAGAAAGTATTTCATCTGTCAGCGTAAGTGCTTGAGAGCAGGGATATACCTATTTTCAATTATTCCAATTATCTTGCACAAATTCAATTGATAAAAAAACCGGCATACTGAACTAATTAAGATTTTTTTAGTTCTATGAACGTGCCCTTAACTTACGATAACCGTACTACCAGAGACCAATTTTTTTCTGGGTATACCTATGTTAGATAAACTTTCGCTGAACAGGTTTTTACTCACACTGCTTTTTAGTGGTTCAATACTGCTCCTCTTGGCCATTGGTATTCTTTCGTACAACACTACCCAGCTATGGATAGCTAACCGGCATAAGGCAGCTACCCTGCGGCAGAGTTTATTTCTGTATGAACGCCTGTTTTCTCTATTAAAAGATGCTGAAACCGGCCAGAGAGGATATATTCTAACCAACGATAGCACCTACTTAGCCCCTTATCAATCTGCTGTGGATACTATAAAAAGTTATCAGCAAGCGGTGTTGCAAATGCCATTGGAAGAAGAGGAAACAGCTGAGGTGGTTACTATTAATGGCTTGATTACTAGCAAACTAGCCAATCTGAAAAGTACGCTTGATATACGCCAAACACAGGGGATGGCTGCTGGAATAGCAGCTATGCAAAACACAAATGGACGCTTGCTAATGGATAGGCTCCGGACTGGCATTACAAACCTTCAGCAAGATGTAACCAGGCAGATACGCACAGCTGACCATGCCATGATTCTCAAAAGCCAGCAAGTGGTGTACATTCAGATAGCGGGTTCAATTTGTAGCATTCTGCTAGTAGGATGGGCTTTCTGGTTGATTACCCGGCAAATGAAATACAGGCAGAGAGCCATGGATGAACTGGAAGATTTAAATGTGAATCTGGAACAGCGTATATCCGAACGGACCAATGAACTACAGGCCGCTTTAGAAGAATTAAATGCCAGTAACGAAGAGTTGAATGCCAGTAATGAAGAACTCTTTACCAGCAATGAGCACCAAAGTGTTCTGCTGGATAAGTTGAACCAGACACAGCAGGAATTGCAAATGGCCCTTCGTGCAGCCCGCATGGGAAGTTGGCAATGGCACCTGAGCACTGGTGAACTGCACTGGTCAGTTGGGCTGGAAGCTATCTATGGCTTACAACCGGCAACCTTTGATGAACTGTATGGAGGTACCTTTGACGGCTGGAAAACATTTATTCACCCTCAGGATATTGATTCTTTTCAGGCCACTATTACCGAAACTATTCAAGAGAAAGGTTCCTATTCCCTGGATTTTAAAATAGTAAAGCCAGATGGAAGTATCAGCTGGGTAAATAGCCAGGGAAAAGTGGTGACCGATAGTTATGGAGAACCTGTGCGGATGATTGGCATAGATACGGATATAACTGAGCGTAAAACGACTGAGGAGAAATTACAGCAAAGCGAAGAACGCTTCCAGATAGCTATTAAAGATTCGCCTATTTTGGTGTTTAACCACGACCAGCAACTCCGCTATACCTGGATATATAACAACCCTGCTATAGGACGTTCAGAAGAACACATGCTCGGAAAAACAGATCAGGAATTACTAATGCCAGAAGAAGCGGAGCCCATTATAGCCTTGAAAAAAGATGTGCTGAAGACTGGCATAGGGAAGCAGGCGGAAATGAAAGTAACCTTAAACGGTAAGCCTACTTATTTCAGCATGACCATAGAACCCTTAAAAGATGCAGATAATGCCATTATTGGATTAACATGTGCCGGATATGATATAACTGCCCGTAAGGAAGCGGAAGAACAGATATATAAAAGTGAGCAGCTGAAGAAAGCCATTTTTGAAGGGTCGGCTGATGCATTATTTTTAGTTAATGCCCAAACAAGTACTATTGAAGACCTGAATAAGCAAGCCATGCAATTGTTTGGCTATAAAAGCAAACAGGAGGTTATTGGCAGGCAGGGCGAGGCACTGCAAAAATACCCTTATACGGAAGAGCAGATACAAGAAATTATGCGGGAGATACAGGAGAAAAAGTTTTGGTCGTCTGAGATAGAATATATCAGTAAAACCGGACGGGAGTTCTGGGGGAATGCTGCCGTTTCGCTTATATCTGTAGACGATAATGCTTATTTCCTGATCCGAATCCGAGACATTACAGACGCAAAGATATGGGAGCGGGCTATAGCACGCGGGCAGCAGGAATTATTGCGGCAGAAACAGAAAACCGAACAAGTACTGGCTATTCTGGAAAAAGATAATGAACGCAAAACCAAAGAGCTTGAAGAAGCCCGTGCCTTACAAATGTCTATGCTGCCTCAGGAACCGCCTCAGCTAAGTAACCTGGATATGGCCATGTATATGAAAACCAGTGTGGAAGTGGGTGGCGATTATTACGATTACAAGGTAGAAGCAGATGGTACCATTACGGTTATTGTAGGCGATGCAACCGGGCATGGCTTGCGGGCAGGTATTGTGGTGGCGACCGTAAAAAGTTATTTTCAGACGCTGGCCAGCCAGTGTACCGTAAGTGAATTGTTGCATCGTATTTCTGAAGGTATTCAGAATTTGCAGATCCGGGGCATGTATATGGGTGTGACAGTCATTAAAATGAAAGAACGGAATGTATCTATTGCTTCCTCTGGTATGCCTCCCTTATTTCTTTACAAGCAAGAGCTACATGCCGTAGAACGCATTATGTTAAAAGGATTATTTCTGGGCTCAGCTTTGGAGTTTCCCTATCAGTACACGTCCATGATTTTCGAACCTGGCGATACCTTGCTGGTTATGTCAGATGGTTTGCCTGAATTATTTAATGCCGGAAGGAAAATGCTCGATTACGACCGCATCGAAGATCACTACCGACAGGTAGCACATTTGCCAGCCCAGCAAATCGTAGACAACCTGGTACAGCTGGGCAATCAATGGGCTCCCGAAAAAGATAATGAAGATGATATTACGTTAGTGGCCATTAAAGCCAGATAAACTCTATCTAAAGCCAGATAAACTCTATCTAAAGCCATATCCTTTATCCATGTGAGAATATACGTATTAGAGTAATGAATAGGGCTGGTTCTCCTGAACACAAGGATGCTTGAGACAAAGTTTTGGCTCAGGCCGGAAAAAATAATTTGAAAATAGTGCCTTCTCCTATTGTAGAGTGAACGGTAATATTCCCTTTGTGCAGCAACATAATCTGTTTGGATAAGCTAAGCCCAATACCAGACCCTTTCTTTTTCGTGGTAAAAAAAGGCACAAACATATGCTGCTCTACCTGCTCATCCATTCCTGTTCCATTATCTTTTACCTGTAGCACTGTTTGGCCGCTGTTGTTAATACTGGCCGTTAGATCAATCGCAGGATTGGTTTTCGGTTCTACGGCATCTATGGCATTTAATAAGAGATTAATTAATACTTGTTCCACTAATTCAGGATCTGCTGTGAAATGCAAGTTTTCCTGCAAAAGCAGCATGGTAAATTTTATATGCTTTTTTTCTATCGTAGGTCGGAGTAATGTATATACCCGGGTAAACAACGATGCCACCGGCACCACCTGCATTACTGGTTTAGCTGTCTGGGTAAAGCTAGAGTAAGCCCTTACAAAATTTACTAAACCTTTACTCCGGTTCTCAATGGTTTGCAGGCTGTTGCGGATTTCTTGTTCCTCTTCATCATCCTGGTAGATAAGAGGCGGATTCCGGATGGCTCTTTCCTGCAACATTTCATTAATTACCGAAGAAAGCGTAGCAATGGGAATAACCGAATTCATAATTTCATGGGTAAGCACCCGGATCAACTTCTGCCACGATTCCACTTCCTGTGCTTCCAGCTCACTGCCGATATCTTGGAAAGACACCAGCTTATAGGATTTCTGCCCAAGTTTAAACGCAGTTGCCTGCACCGATAAATGCAGTATATTACCTTGTTTTGTTATTTTGACAAGTTCTTTTTTTCCTGCAGCTAAACTTCGAACGGTTTCTAGTAGTTGTTTATCAATTTGCTCCAAAGCCTTTATATTCTTGATGTATGGCTTGCCAAAAAGCGTATACGCTGCCTCATTCATCAGCTGTACGTCTTCTGCTTCGTCATAACATATAAGAGCTACTTTTACATGTTCTACCACGGTCTGTAGGTATTGGTGCCCAAATTCTTTTTCGCTTCGTAAGTGTTGAAATACCTTTAATATCTCGGAGTAAGCTTGTTTTAAACCATCGTTCGAACCATTGTTTCGGAGGCTCGGGAATAAGGTAGAAAAATCGCTTTGCCGGATAGATAGCAGGAAGTTCTCCAGGTCTTTATGAGACCGTTCGATAAAATAGATAAGTTCAGAAATAAGCAGGATAATAGCCAGACCTATCCAAAAAGCTACCAGCCAGAAATGAGTCTGCGTTAGAATGTAAAGCATGGCATAGCTCAGTGCCAGTATCAGCAGTATCCGGAAAATAATATGTAAGCGGAATTTTCTGAACATTAGAGGTTTAAGTTAGTATAGTATATTAAATACCTTTATTGCAGCCACTCTACAACCCATACTTTTCCATTCTCCGGTAGAGGGTACTTCTGCCGAAACCTAACTCTTTAGCTGCCAGAGAAAGGTTACCCTGGTGTTTTTTAATTGCCTGCTGAATAGCCGTTTTTTCGATTTCCTCCAGATTATATGTCAGGTTCTTTTCATCTGATTTTTTGGAAGGAGCAGTAAGCAGAAACTCATCTAGCGTCAGCTCATAAGAATCACTCATAATCACAGCTCTTTCTATAGCATGCTGCAGTTCCCGGATATTTCCCGGCCAGCTATATTGCTGTAGTTGCTTAATAGTTTCTTTGCTGATGCGCATGCCAGGCTTCCGGTATTTTTGAGCATATAGGTTCAGGAAATGTGTGGCCAATACAGGTATATCTTCTGTACGTTCCCGCAAGGGTGGCAACTTAATTTCTACCGTATTGATGCGGTAGAGCAGATCTTGCCGGAAAGTGCCATCCGCTACCATGGCATATATCGATTGATTGGTAGCGCATATCAAGCGAATGTCTATTTTAATAAGTTTGTTAGAACCCACCCGCGTGATTTGCCGGTTTTGCAGAGCAGTTAGTAGTTTAGCTTGTAAAGGCAGGGGTAAGTTACCAATCTCATCCAGAAACAAAGTGCCTCCGGAAGCTATCTCAAAGCGGCCGGTCCGTTCTTCTTTGGCATCTGTAAAAGCTCCTTTTGCGTGGCCGAAAAGTTCTGATTCAAATAAAGTTTCTGAAATAGCGCCTACATCCACTTTTATAAAGTCTGCAACGGCCCTGGGCGATTGCCTGTAAATGGCCCTGGCTACTAATTCTTTCCCGGTGCCATTTTCCCCTAAGATCAACACATTGGCATCGGTGGCGGCTACTTTCTCGATGGTAGCAAATACTTTCTGCATAGAAGCCGATACAGCAATCATTTCCGGAAACTGGCTGGCGGCATCTTCATTCAATAACCGTTGCTTATGTTTGAGCTGCTTTACTTCTTTCTTCGATTGGCTTAATTGATATACGGTCAGAACACTCGACAAGAGTTTTTCCTTCTCCCAGGGCTTTACCAGAAAATCAATAGCTCCTTGCCGCATAGCCGTTACGGCCAGGCCAATATCCCCGTAAGCGGTGTTCATCATGACGTGGACATTGGGGTCTATTTTCAAAATTTCATTCAGCCAATGTAAGCCTTCCTGCCCCCCGGTTTGCCCATAGGTAAAATTCATATCCAGAATAATAACATCAAAGGTTTCCTTTTGCAGCAGTCCGTATAAGTTGCCCGGATCACTTTCGGTGCGTACGATAGAAAATTGTTTTTTTAAAATCAGGCGGGCTGTGTGCAATACATCTATATCATCATCTATAATGAGTATCTTACCAGTAAGCTGTGACATGAGGAAAGGAGTAGGGAATAATGATTATTGACGAATAATTAGAAACTTGAGGTAGACTATCAGGTGTGAACTAATATACGCATTGTTTCAATCTGATACAATTTTATGTTTCAGGATGGAACATAAAGAGATAACAAACTCTCCTTATAATAATTAATATGTTGACAATCTGTACTTTATATTTTTGGTATGTTTGTTGAATTTCTGGTGTCAAGATTAGCTGGTATCGTGTATATTAATTTTATGCGCCATGCCCTTTCCATAAACCTATCACCCTATACGTATTCATTCGTCAATAATCATTACTCACTCCTCGTATGTTCCGCAACCACCTAACCATTGCCTGGCGAAATTTTAGCAAACACAAAGCATTTTCAATAACCAATAGCCTGGGGTTGGCGGTTGGCATGGCTGCTTGCTTACTGGTACTACAATATGTAGTATTTGAGATGAGCTACGATACCTTTCATACCCAGGCTGACCATATTTACCGGGTAGCTGGCAGCAGATATGTGGCCGGGCAACTGGATGGGCAGACCGCACAAAGTTATCATGCGGCTGGCCCAGCTATGAAACGAGAGTTTCCAGAAATAATGCACTATACGAGGCTAAGGCCCTGGTATGGCAATACCATGGTAAGCCATACGGCAGGTATGGAAGCAAGTTTTCTTCAACCAGTTACTATCCGTACCAAACGATTTGCCGATTCTACCGAGGTTTCTCTGGCAGGCGATTTTAATGGATGGAACCCTAACCTGCAACCTATGACTAAAGAAGGAGATGAATGGGTTGCCAACCTTATCCTGACTCCTGGCCGCCATGTATACAAGTTTGTGGTAAATGGCCAGTGGCTAACAGATCCGGATAATTCCTTGGTTGATACGGCTGATCATGATAACTCTATTTTTATGGTTGCGGAAACAGAAGCTTACAAAAAAGCGGCCCGGGCTTTCCGGGAAGTAACTTTTAAAGAAGAAGGTATTTACTTCGCTGATCCTACTTTTTTTAATGTATTCTCTTTTCCGTTAACTCAGGGGAATCCCACTACAGCTCTGGTAGAAACCAATGCGGTGGTATTATCAGAATCTATGGCCAGAAAGCATTTTGGCAAAGAGGATGCCATGGGTAAGCTCATTTATTTGCAGCAAGGCAACCGGTCTGAGCCTAAGCTAATAACTGGCATATTTAAAGATGTGTCGGCCAACTCGCACCTTCAAGTTAATTTTTTGCTATCATATAAAGCGCTGGGAATGGAAATGGATGCAGAATGGCGGGGCTTTCAAACATATACATATCTTTTACTATCTCCACAAGCATCTCCAACAGCGCTGGAAGCAAAATTTGCTGATTTCATTCAGACATATAGGGGCAAAGATTTGGCCGCTGAAAATGCCCGGGAAGAATTGTTTTTACAACCGCTGCAACGCATACATCTGTATTCTGATCTAAGGAACGAAATTAGTGTAAACAACAGCATCCGTACTATATACTTCCTGCTTATAATTGCTGCCTTTATTCTGCTACTGGCTTGGGTAAACTATATCAATCTCTCTACGGCGCGTTCTATCGAAAGAGCCAAAGAAGTAGGGGTACGTAAAGTAGTGGGAGCCAGCCGCTGGCAGTTGATTCGTCAGTTTTTAACAGAAGCTCTATTGTTAAATTCCATAGGTGCTGTAACGGCTATTACCTTGGTACAACTGGCGATGCCTTATTTCAATGACTTTACCGGTCAGCAAATTCACATTACCTTCTGGAAGAGTTCCTACTTCTGGCTGCTATTTATAGGACTATTTATCAGCGGAACCCTACTGTCAGGCTTATATCCTGCATTTGCCCTTTCCTCCTATAAGCCGGTATTGGTAGTAAAAGGAAAATGGCGGAGTTCGGCTAGTGGTATTCTTCTAAGAAAAGGCCTGGTTATATTCCAATTTGTGGTTTCTGTATTACTCATAACCGGAACTTTTGCCGTGTTCCGCCAGATACAATTTATGCAAGAGCACGACCTTGGTCTGAATGTGGAGGGTGTGCTAGTAGTAAAAACTCCCTTCATTATAAAAGATTATGCCCAGTTTGATACTAAACTGGAATTGTTCCGCAATAAAGTCCGGCAATACTCGGCGGTGAAAAATGTAGCTACTACTGATGTGGTTCCTGGGATGGAGAATATGTATTCAGATAATGGTATTAAACGGGAAGGAAGCAACGATAACGGCATATCTATGTTCAGCCTCATCTGGGCAGATTATGATTTTGTAAATACCTATTCTATACCTTTGCTGGCCGGGCGGGCTTTCTCCAAATCCTACTCAACAGATAGTACAGGAGCCATTATCAATGAAGCAGCTGCGAAAGCATTAGGATTTAAGAACCCACAAGAAGCCGTAAACAGTAAAATTACCTATGGAAGAGATTACACTTATACGATTGTAGGCGTAGTAAATAACTACCACCAGAAATCGTTGAGAAGTGATTATGTACCCATGATTTTTATACTGAATCCAAATGCAGGCCGTTGTTTTTCCCTGAAACTGGAGATGAAAAATGTTCCAACTACCATAAAGGCTATTGAAGAAACCTATCAGTCTGTTTTTCCAGGTAATCCTTTTGAATATTTTTTCCTGGATGAATTTATTGATTCACAATATAAAGCCGACCGTCATTTCCGTCGGATATTTACCTTATTTGCTTTACTGGCTATATTTATTGCCTGCCTGGGTTTGCTGGGCCTTGCCTCCTTTGCTACCGTACAACGCACCAAAGAAATAGGCATCCGCAAGGTGATGGGGGCTTCCGTAGACCAAATGATCTACCTGCTCTCCAAAGATTTTATGCAACTGGTGCTAATAGCTAACCTAATTGCCTGGCCCCTGGCCTACTGGAGCATCCAGCAATGGTTGCAAAACTATACGTTCCGGATAGATATAAGTCTCTGGTTGTTTCTGCTTCCTAGTATATTAGTTATTGTCATTGCCCTACTAACTGTAAGTATGCAAACCATCCGCTCGGCGAAAGCAAATCCTGTAAAGGCCTTACGGTATGAATAATGTAGCCCGGTAAGCAGATACTCATTTACACAGTTCGCTAATTATTTTTCTATGCTTCGCAACTACCTTATTATCACCTGGAGAACTTTATTAAAGAATAAGATCTTTTCGATTATTAACATCGTTGGCTTTGCAGCTGGTATAGCTGTTTGCCTGCTCATTTTGCTATATATTGTAGAAGAAACCCGTTTTGATCATTTTAATAAGAACTTTCATACACTTTACCGGGTAGCCCAAGAGCAAAACCAATCTGGTGTATGGTATAAAGTTGGCCGTACTCCTGCGCCCTTAGCAACTGCCCTCCAGCAAGACATTCCAGAACTGGTGAATGCTACCAGGTTTGCTTTGTGGGGAGATGTGCTGCTGAAATATGGAGACAAACTGATTGACGAACCTGGCGGAATATATGCCGAAAAGAGCCTATTTCAAATGTTTGATTTTCCGTTTGTACAAGGCACTTACACCACAGCATTCACTCATCCGCATTCTATTATACTGACTGAAAGCTTCGCTAGTAAATACTTCGGAACTGACAATCCCATAGGCAAGCAAATTCAATTAAATAACCAGTATAGCCTTTTGGTGACTGGGGTAATTAAAGATATTCCGGCACAATCGCATCTGCAATTTGACTTTGTTATACCTTTTGAGTTTATCAAAGAATATGGAACAGATTTAACCAAATGGGGAGCTAATGCTTTTTATACGTATGTTCAGCTTTCCGAAGAAGCTAATGTAGAAGAGGTGCAAGCTAAAATACGGAATTATTTTCACACGAAGCCGGATAGAAACGAGGAGATATTGTACTTGCAAGCCCTTAAAGACATACACTTGTATTCACAATTTGATTTCAATACCGATTTTGGTGTACGGGGAGATATCCGGTATGTCCGATTCTTTTCACTTACGGCTGGTATTGTATTGCTGATTGCCATATTCAACTTCATGAATTTGTCTACGGCCAGAGCTTCACGCCGGGCTAAGGAAGTAGGCTTACGGAAAGTAGTAGGAGCGGACCGAAAACAATTAATTTTTCAGTTTTTAGGTGAGTCGCTACTATTTTCGCTGATTGCAGGAATACTTTCGCTTACGGTAGTACAACTAGCTTTGCCTTTTTTTAATGGACTAACTGGAAAGCAGCTGACCATCACTACTTTTGATCCCACTTACCTGTGGATGTTCAGTAGCCTAATTATTATTGTTGGCCTTTTAGCAGGTATATATCCCGCCTCTTTCCTATCTTCTTTTTCACCGGCAAAGGTGCTAAAAGGGCAGCCGCTTTCTTTTTCAAAAGGCGTTCTTCTCCGGAAGGTATTGGTAACCGGTCAGTTTAGCTTGTCTATCATAATGATTATTGGCACCATCCTTATTAACCGCCAATTGCAATATATCAGCACCAAAAAGCTGGGTCTTACTAAAGATAACCTAGTGTATGTAGAAATGAGAGGCCAGTTAAAAGATAACTATTCTCTGGTAAAAAACGAGCTGCTGCAAAATACATCTATCCAAGCTGTGTCAGGCACCAATTATTATAGTATGCCTTTCAAATGGGTAGGCTCTGATGGAAGCGGAGGAATTGAGTTTCCGGGTAAAAATCCGAATGATCATTTTATGATTCATCAATTCAGGGTGGAGTACGATTTCATAGAAACATTACAAGCTTCAATAAAAGATGGGAGAAGTTTTTCTGCCAGTATATCCACCGATACAGCCAACTTCCTGTTAAATGAAGCCGCTGTAAGGCGAATGCAGCTAACTAATCCTGTTGGCCAGCCTATTTCTTTTTATGGGAAGAAGGGGATAGTTGTTGGTGTTGTAAAAGACTTTCATTTTACTTCTATGCAAAAAGAGATAGAGCCAGCCCTCGTGCATATTAACCCTCAGGATATTTCGTATCTGCTCATCCGGATTAAATCAGAACATACCAAAACGGCACTGGCAAGCATAAAAAAGATTGTAGAAAAATATAGCCATGATTATCCGGTGGAATACCATTTTATGGAAGATGCTTATGATGCATTATATAAGTCGGAACAACGGATGAGTTCCCTGTTCAATGCTTTTGCCATACTGGCCATTGTTGTATCGGGTCTAGGACTATTTGGGTTAGCTTCATTTATCACAGCAGGCCGCACCAAAGAGGTAGGCGTACGCAAAGTTTTGGGTGCTTCAGTTTCGAGCATTTTACTGCTTCTTTCTAAGGAATTTATTAAGCTGCTTTTAGTGGCTAGTTTGCTGGGGTGGCCACTGGCATTTTTAGGTTTGAAACAATGGCTGCAGAACTATGCCTTTCAAACCGAAGTATCCGTGTGGCTCTTTGTTTTGCCCAGTCTGGCTGTCTGCTTGATAAGCATATGTATCATTAGTTTTCATACATGGAAAGTAGCCCGCGCCAACCCAGCTCATGTATTGCGGAATGAGTGAAGGTGGCATGCAGGAGTGGTAAACAGTATTATAAAATCCATATTACTTCTATGCACACTGCCAGATACTCCATGCAAAATCAATCTTTCTTTACTAATCATTAATTATCTCATAAATGTTACGTAACTACCTCACAATTGCCTGGCGAAACTTGCTGAAAAACAAGTTGTTATCCGCTGTCAATATTGTAGGTTTAGCTATTGGGATGGCTGCTTGCCTACTCATTCTGCAATATGTAAGCTTTGAACTTGGGTATGATAGTTTTCATAAACAGGCTGACCATATTTACCGGATTGAATCTGAACATTTTCAGGAAGGTATATTAACCCAGAAGCGAGGAACTGGTATAGTTGAACTAGGCAATGAATTGAAAAAAACGTTTCCTCAGGTACAGGAAGTAGTCAGGGTTTCTACCTGGACAGGTGTATTAGCTGTTCATAGTACAGAAGCTATACCAACCGCTTTTAATGAAGATCAGGTATTGTTTGTTGATGCCTCTTTCCTACGAACTTTTTCTTTTCCTTTAATAAATGGCTCGCCTGATGTGCTGGACGAACCTCATTCCATAATACTCACTCAACGTGCTGCCTTGAAATATTTTGGTAAACAAAATCCCATAGGCAGGGAAATTACTATGGAGAACCACAACCAGGGACATAAGTTATCAGGTATTGTGAGAGGTGTTTGCCAGGATGCACCGCTTCAATCACATTTGCAATTCAACTTCCTCGTTTCCCGCAATACCCCAGGACAGGCAGGAGGGCCTAAAACCTGGGATGCTTTTAGCTATTTGTTACTATCGCCTGGAGCTAATACACAGCAATTGCAGGATAGACTAGCAGCGTTCCTTAAAACACATCAAGATGGAGGGGCTTTATCTACTAACTACTTCTTACAACCTTTAACTGCTATTCATTTATATTCTGGCTTAGCCGAAGATATCAGCCGGCAGGGAGATAGCAGGATTGTCTGGTTTCTGGTGTGTATTGCGGTATTAGTTTTATTTATTGCCTATATTAATTATATCAATCTGTCTACAGTTAAAGCGTTAGAGCGTGCTAAAGAAGTAGGCATCCGAAAAGTAATGGGTTCTATGCGGCTGCATTTAATGAAGCAGTTTTTCCTGGAATCATTGCTGCTAAATTTGCTAGGCTTGATTTTCGCTTTAACCATTGTGCAATTTACTTTGCCCTGGTTTAAAGAACTTGTTGGAATAGCCATCCCTTTTACGCTTTGGCAACAATATACTTTTATACCCACACTCCTGCTATTTACTCTCATAGGTGCTTTGTTATCTGGGTTTTACCCGGCACTCATACTTTCCGCTTACCAGCCCATTCAAGTATTAAAAGGGCAGTTGTATAAAACAGGTAAAGGCCTACGGCTAAGAAAAGTGCTCGTGTTCTTCCAGTTTGCAGCTTCGCTGGTGCTGACGATAGGTACTTTTACTGTTTACAGGCAGGTAACCTATATGCATACAAAAGATTTGGGAATGAACATAGAACAAACATTAATTGTAGCAGCTCCCCAAAGCAGGCGTGATAGTCCGGAGGAGGAAAGCAAGTTTCTGCGGAAACTGATAAACTTTCAGACACAAGTGCGTTCATATGCGGGTATTAGCAGCTTTACTACTTCTTCTACCATTCCGGGAAAAGAAGTAAGCTGGTATAACCGGATTATCCGGAGACCAGATGCTCCTGATGAAGAAGTAGTACGCTACAACACACTTTCCATAGGCCCAGAGTTTATTAATCAGTTTGGTATAAGAATTATCGCTGGAGAAAAGTTTTCTATTATCAGTGGCAGAAGCGAAAACAGCATAACTCCTATTATGATTAATGCGGCTGCCCTGGCACCCTTAGGCTTTGTTACACCAGCACAAGCTATTGGGCAACATATCTATTCGCGGAACGGCCTAGGTAGAACTTTCAAACTGGAAATTATAGGCGTACTGCAGAACTTTCATAACCGTTCCTTGAAAGAAAAGCATGAACCAATGATTTTTTACAGCCAGGACGGCTCGAGTATAGAGTATTTTGCGGCAAAGGTAAATCCTGAAGACATTAAGCAAACGGTTCAGCAGCTAGAAGCAACATTCAAAAATACCTTTCCCAACAGCCCATTTGAGTACTTCTTCCTAAATGAGTTCTTTAACCGGCAATACCAGCAAGACGAACAATTTGAAAAGGTGTTTTCCTTTTTCTCAAGCCTTGCCGTATTGGTGGCCTGCATGGGGCTGTTTGGCTTATCTTTATTAACTACCAAGCAGCGTACCAAAGAAATAGGCGTACGCAAAGTATTAGGTGCTTCAGTTTACAGTATTGTTTCACTGCTAACAAGCGACTTTATAAAGTTGATTCTTCTGGCCAATGTGTTTGCCTGGCCAATAGCTTACTGGGGAATAAGTAGGTGGTTAGAGAATTATGCTTTTCGCATAGAGATGAGTGCTTTTTTGTTTATTCTGCCCACATTGCTGATTTTACTAACAGCCTTGCTAACCGTAAGTATTCAAACTATTAAAGCTGCCAGAGCTAATCCGGTAAAAGCACTTAAATATGAGTAGGTTTTCGTACAGCGTATTTAATTAACAAAAATTTTGGAAGTCTCTCAATTACTTATTCATCAACAGTTATTAACCATTAACTCATGCTTTGTCATTATCTCACGATTGGCCAGAGAATCGGATGAAAATAGTAACCTATGATTAACACCTAGAAAGGGTAGGAATAAGAGCTATATTTAGATTAAAACAAATTTTTTATGACAGGTAAAAAGTACTTGAAATGTTTACTACAGCTACTGTGTATAGTCATTTTTTCGACTAGCTATAGTCAATCTACTACTACAAGTTCTAGTAATAAAACGCAGATAGCAGCCAAGCTTGAAAAACGAATACCTCAGCTGTTAGATAGTGCTGCTATTCCAGGTATGTCACTGGCTGTCATTAGTGAGGGAAACGTAATCTATACAGGTGGGTATGGAGTAAAGAGTGCAGATACCAAAGACAAGGTAACGACTAATACTGTGTTTGATGCAGCTTCTTTAAGTAAACCTGTTTTTGCCTATGCTGTGTTAAAATTTGTAGAGTCTGGTTTACTGGATTTAGATAAACCCTTGTATCAATATTTACCTTACGAGGATATACAGCACGATAACCGCTACAAGCAAATTACTGCACGCATGGTGTTGAGCCATTCCACTGGCTTTCCAAATTGGCGGGGTGGAGATTCGTTGCGGATTCATTTTGAGCCCGGCAAGCAGTTCCGTTATTCCGGTGAAGGATTTGTGTACTTACAAAAGGTGGTAGAAAAACTTACCGGTAAACCGTTGAATGATGTGATGGTGGAAAACGTATTTACACCTTTGGGAATGAGCCGGAGTAGTTATGTATGGAAGCAGTCGTTGAATGATGATTTTGCCTTGCCCCATAATGGCTTTCTGAAGGTGATGGACAAAAATAAACCCCAACAGGCAAATGCCGCCTATTCTTTACAAACAACGGCAGGCGATTATGCAAAGTTTATAGTGGCCATCCTCAATGAGTCTGGTCTTACCAGGCAGACTGTGCAGGCTATGATATCTCCTCAGGTACACGTCCCAGAAAAAGCCTTTGATAATTCTTCTCCTGCTTCTAAATCTATTTCTTGGGGGTTAGGCTTTGGTTTACAGCAAACCAAGGATGGCAATGCTTTCTGGCATTGGGGAGACAATAATACCTTTAAATGCTATGTGGTAGCGTATACTAAAGAGAAAAAAGGGGTAGTGTACTTTACGAATGGGTCTAATGGATTAAGTATTATTAAAGAAATAACCGGGCTAACTATTGGTGGCGAGCAGCCTGCGGTTGATTTTCTAGCTTACGACAGATATACAGACCCAAGTATGTTATTTATGAAAAATATTGCCTCCAAGGGTGTACCAAAAGCCATCGAGCCCTTTCTTAATGCAGACAAAAAATCTACGATAGCTGAGGAGAAAATGAATGAAATTGGGTATTCTTTTCTGTATGCAAAAAAAGTACAACAGGCCAAAGAGGTATTTAAGCTAAATAAGGAAGCTTATCCTCAATCAGCTAATGTATATGATAGCTATGCAGAAGCCTGTCTGATGAATGGGGACTATAAAGAAGCAGCAGATAATTATCTAAAGGCTTATGAACTGAACCCTAAGAATGAGGGAGCCAAACATTTGGCCAATCAACTACTTACTCCGGAGGCTCAGAAAGGCAACACTACGCTTACTTTGAAAGGTTATCCGCAGGCAAAGCTTGTTACACTGGCAGGCAGTTTTAATAACTGGAATGGATTGCATACCCTATTTTTCCGTAAGGGCAATGAATGGGTATGTAGGATAGATTTACGCCCAGGAACCTATCACTATAAATTAGTAGTAGATGGAGAATGGATACTAGATCCTGGTAACACGGCTACTGCCAAAGATAATGAGCATACCAATTCGGTATTAGTTGTAAAATAAGCATTATTTATCCATACTTTAGCTTTTACTATCTTCATGCTTCGCAATTACCTCACTACTGCTTACCGGACTTTACTACGTTATAAATCGTTTTCTATTATAAATGTAATAGGCCTGGCTATTGGCATGGCAGCATTTTTATTGATTGTACAATACATCCGCTATGAACTAACCTACGACGCATTTCATGAGAAAGGAGAACGGATATATCGGGTAGGAACTAGTTTCTACCGCGAAGGTATTCCCACCAAGTATGCAGCTACCTTTCTGGGACTTGGCCCAGCTATGAAAGCAGATTTCCCGGAGGTAGCTGCCTTTACCAGACTAGGTTTTCGCAGAAGCATAGTATCCTACCAGAACCGGGCATTTACAGAAGAAAATCTGTTTTTTGCTGATCCAGACTTTTTGAACATATTCACTTTACAAATGCAGGAGGGGAGTAAAACAGGCTTACAAGCTCCCAATGAAATACTTATATCTCAGTCTGCAGCGGCAAAGTATTTTGGAAAAGAGCAAGCTGTGGGTAAGGTACTTACCCTAAAAAGCCGGTTGTTGGAGCAAGATGTAACTGTAAAAGGTGTATTTGCCGATTTGCCTTCCAACTCACATATTCCTATTGATTTCCTGGTTTCCATAGAGACATTGGCCAGCCATGTAGGCAACGAACGGTTAAATGGGTGGGATAGCATAGATCATTTTACCTATATTCTGCTGGCTCCGGGCACAGATGTGCAAAACTTACGAACTAAGCTTCCCGCTTTTATAGATAAATACTTAGGCAAAGTTTGGGGTGAAGGCCCAGGATTAGGTATTGGGCAGAACCGGACAGAGTTTGTGTTGCAACCGCTACTGGATATCTACCTGCACTCCGACCTGGAAAATGAAGCAGAAGCCAATGGAGACATAGCTACTGTCCGCTTATTGATGCTGGTAGCAGCATTCATTCTGTTAGTAGCCTGTATAAATTATATTAATCTATCTACAGCCCGGGCTTTGGAGCGGGCCAAAGAAGTAGCTGTACGCAAGATAATTGGTGCCAACCGTACACAGCTAAGTAGCCAGTTTTTCTTTGAAGCGCTGCTACTAAATTTTGCTGCCCTTTTGCTGGCTTTCACTTTGGTACAACTGTCCGGTCCCTGGCTGAATAGAATAGCAGCCAAACCTTTCTATGTATTCAGTTGGCTAGATACAAGTTTGTGGCTTTCGTTAAGTGGTGTATTCTTAATCGGCTCTTTTTTATCTGGTATTTATCCGGCTTACCTGCTTTCATCCTTTAAACCGATAATGGCACTTAAAGGAAAAATGCACCAGTCATTTAGTATATTTTCGTTCAGACGGATATTGATTATGCTGCAATTTGTAGTAGCCGTGCTGATGGTGGCCGGCACATATACTGTTTACAGGCAAATGCAATTTATGCAATCCTCTGACTTGGGTATGAGCATAGACCAACTGCTGGTAATAAAAGCTCCGCTGCAGAGAGTAGCAGATTCTGTATCTGGCAATAAAGCACCTGTCCTAAAACAAGACCTTGTTTCGCATGCTAGCATTTCTAACGTTACTGTTTCTTCCTCTGTACCCAATGCCAATATGTATGGCACTATTGGCGCAGTCGGCAGGTTGGGCACTAAGCCAGAAGAGGTAGGACATATGTTTTATCATGTCTTTGCGGATACTGATTTTATGACTACCTATGATATGAAGCTACTGGCTGGCAGGAATTTTTCTAAAGATCTATCTACAGATGCTAACAGCCTTATTCTAACCGAGGCAGCTATAAAAGTACTTGGTTTCCAAAGTCCGGCAGAGGCGGTAAATCAGCGGATATTGTACATGGGTGAAAAAACCATTGTAGGCGTTATTAAAGATTTTCATCAATATTCTGTAGCGAAAGAAGTAATACCCATTATCCTGCACTTAATGGAAAATAATGAGGATTATATAGCTCGCAAATATTTCTCTGCTAAAGTAACTACGGATCGTCTTGGCCAGACAATAGCCTCTATTGAGCGAATGTATAAAACACTTTACCCGAATAGCCCTTTTGAGTATTTTTTCATGGACGAACACTTTGCCAAGCAATATGAAGCAGACAAGCGGTTTGGCTATATCTTTAGCTTGTTTTCAGGTATGGCTATTTTTATTGCTTGCCTGGGACTGTTTGGCCTTGTTTCCTATGCTTCTATTCAGCGGAATAAAGAAATAGGCGTACGGAAAGTATTAGGTGCCTCTGTTGCTTCTATTTTACTATTGCTATCTAAAGATTTTATGAAGTTGGTACTACTAGCCAATCTAGTTGCTTGGCCTATTATCTACTGGAGTATACACACTTGGCTCTCGGGATATGCTCAACACACACCTATTCATTCTGGGTTCTTTCTTATACCTAGCCTTGCAGTGTTGCTAATTGCCTTTCTGACAATTTTCTACCAAACGTTAAAATCGGCTAAAGAAAATCCGGTAAAAGCCTTGAGAGATGAGTAGGAGGGAAGGTGAAATAAATGTACCTATACATTCAATAGGCGGATTTTAGTACAGGATGCTTACAATAAAAAAGGCTGCAAACCTTTGTCGCAGCCTTTTTATGACAATTATAAATTTATTAAAATTTAATACCCATTTTCTTTGCCATATCTATAAACATTTGCGGATCATAATTCTCAGCGCCTGGTGAATTTAGCTGAGGTTCTTCCTCTAGCACAGGAGGTTCAAAAGTCTTAGGATGTCCGATCACAAACTCCAACGGCTGGCCATCTTCCGGATGCGGACCATTGAATATTAGCCCAGCTTGCTGATAGTCTGACTGGCTGAACGAATAAAGTTTTAAATGCTCTTTGTTTTTCATGAATTGTAATGCTTCCGGAAACGCATCATTCTTAAGTTCTGGTACAGGCACCAGTTTCCTCACTTCTACACCTGTAAGTTTTTCCAAGGCAACCGCATAGGCAACCACGTGTACTCCTCCACGAACTAGCAAATACCCTATCATCTGACGGGCCGTAGGATCAGAAACCATTTCGTAAACCCGCATTTTGTTTGCCCTGGCTCCACACTCCAGGAAGAAATTATGTAGCAAATCTAGCTTCAGATTACCGCTGGAGAATACATTGGCTCCAGTCCAGAAGTCACCCATAGAATCCATAGGGAGGGCCGCCTGTCCGCTAGCTATAAAATGCCGTGTATTGCGGGCATCTGTTGTATCTGCTAAAGGAGTTTTGGTCGGATCTGTGCCTCTTTTGGAAGTTCCGGTTAATAGTAAGTTAATGGCATAAGAAACAGCTTCTATATGGCCATATTCTTCAGCTGCAATACTGGCAATCAAATCATAAAATGGCCTGAGCCTGTCTCTGCCACGGAAATTAAATGATTGAAAGGTGTAATTCATTAGAGTGGACATTTCTCCGAATTTGCCGCCAAGTAATTCTTGAACAGCAGCCGCATCATTTGGCGAAGGGTTTTTGGGTCTTGGCAGGTCAACAGCCAGCCGGTCCATACGTGAAATCATAGGAATGTGGTTTGTTTTAAGTGGTTTTAGGAATGGTAAATAATTATTCTTAGATAAGGGATGGTTTTGAAAGGTGTACGGCTTAGGAAGGAGAAATGTTGGAGGTTTCACTTAAAATACAAGTATTTTCTAGCATTTTTTTACAATACTAGTACTGTTGCTATAAAAGAGTATTAAAGATAAACTAGATTGCTATATTTTGCCGAAGCCATTGTTGCCCTTATAGATATGTTCGTAGACGTTTTGTTGAGCAGAATATGATGAACAACATCTATTGAGGGCGTTGGTATAAAGCCATAAGGTTTGTTTTATTTTGACACAATAGGCTGTGTCATTCTGATACAGTCTCAGTCAGATTCTACCTTATTTATATATTAAATGCCTGATATATAGTATTTTATGTTATTGGTATTATTATAGTTAAAGCAATACATGTAATTTAGTTCAATGTACTGGAGCATAATTATGGTGTGTTAGCTCATACATCTTCTTCAGCAAGAATTTTACTAGTAGTCATACTAAAAGCACTCCCCATGTTTCGTAATTATCTCATTATTGCCTGGAGAAACATATTGAAAAACAAGTTGTTCTCTCTGATTAATATCCTTGGTTTGGCTCTTGGTATGGCTGCTTGTTTGTTAATCTTACAATATGTCGTTCTTGAAACAAGCTATGATACTTTTCATACGGAAGGCGATCATATATACAGAGTGGTAGTACAGTCGCCAGAAGACGAAACGTATGTGGCAACCGCCGGCGCCCCCTTAGGACTTGTATTAAAGGGCCAGTTTCCTGAAATAGCCAAAGTGGCCAGATTCCTATATACCGGAGGGGTAGTACGCGTTTCTCAAGCGCAGGCAACGTATAATGAAGAAAAGTTTGCTTATGTGGATGCGGATTTCCTCCAGGTGTTTTCTTATCCATTACTAACTCCGTTATCACCCAGCTTATTAAGCGAACCCAATTCCATTGTGATTAGCCAGAGTTATGCAAAAAAGTATTTTGGTAGTGAAAAAGCTGTAGGCAAAACGCTTACTTTTTATGACCAGTTTGGCGAACATACCTGTACGGTTAGTGGAGTATTACAAGATGTGCCTACAAACTCTCATTTACAATTTCATGCATTACTTTCTATTTCTACACTGAATACGACTAGTCAGTTCTGGGCTAAACTAAGTAACTGGGGCTGGACAAGTTTTTACACATATGTGCTATTAAATAAAGAAGCCAGTCCACAGCAGCTGGCGGACAAGTTTCCAGGTCTTATTAAAAAAATAGGGGCCGATGAAAAGAACAAGCTTGCCTTACAGCGGATGACAGGTATTCATTTACATTCAAATCTGCCAGCAGAAGCGGGTACCAATGGGAACAGCAAACTCGTATACTTCCTTACTACTATTGCCTTCTTTATCCTCCTTATTGCTTGGGTAAATTATATAAACTTATCTACCACACGGGCATTAGACCGGGCAAAGGAAGTAGGTATACGGAAAGTATCGGGTTCCAACCGGCAGCAACTAATCGGGCAATTTCTGTTGGAAGCTTTGTTGTTGAATCTGTTAGCTATTATTCTTGCTGTTACGTTGGTGCAACTATGTCAGCCATTGTTTAATACACTTACGGACAAGCCTTTGTCCATTATGTTACTGAATACACATAAATTGTGGCTTGTATTGCTACTTCTATTTATTGCAGGTGCATTTTTAGCTGGTGCCTATCCGGCCTTTATTTTATCTTCTTTTAAGCCTGTGCAAGTGCTAAAAGGCAGCTATTCTAAAAATCTACGTGGAGCAACCTTGCGGAAAGCCTTGGTCGTTTTGCAGTTTGCTGCTTCTGTTACTATTCTCATAGGCACATTCACCATCTACAGCCAGCTTTTGTATATGCGCAACAAAGATTTAGGTATTGATATATCTCAATTACTGATTGTTAAGGCGCCATCTGTTCAAGGAGATGACAAAGAGTTTGTCAAAAATGTAAGTGTATATAAAAATGAAATGAGGAGGTATCCGGCAGTGAGCCATGTAACGGCTTCGCAAAGCATACCAGGCAGAGGATACAACTGGTATTCTACCGGCTTCCGGCAACAAAACCGGAAAATAGACCCAACCCAGAAGTTTAATGTGTTTTATGTACATACCGATTTTTTCGAAACGTACCAGGTTCAACTGCTGGCCGGACGCGCTTTTTCTTCAGTAAGCCCAACGGATGGAGATAATAAGGAGGTAATAGTGAATGAGATTGCCCTTAAACAATTAGGATTTTCAACCCCAGGCGAAGCTATAAACCAACCAATCTATAATGGTGACAACAAGGAAGGACGAATCATTGGCGTAATTAAAGCCTATCATCATGAATCATTAAAAATTACGTTGGAAGCCTTAATTGTTTTTCGGAGTGAGTGGGCTAATTACTTTACCCTACGTATACATTCAGGTGAGCAGGCTGAGCAACAAATAGAGGCAACGATAGAAAATGCAAAGAACGAATACCAGGCTTTATTTCCGGGAAATCCCTTTGAGTACTTTTTCCTAGATGAGTATTTTGATCAGAAATACCAGGCCGATCGTCAGTTTGGACAAGTGTTTGGCTTGTTTGCCCTGCTGGCAATTGTAGTAGCTTGTCTGGGGCTATTCGGCCTAGCATCGTTCACTATTACGCAACGGACAAAAGAAATAGGTATCCGCAAGGTATTAGGAGCTTCTGAAAAGGGTATTTTATTGTTACTATCCAAAGATTTTATGAAGCTGGTACTAGTAGCCAATCTAGTTGCCTGGCCTCTTGCCTACATAGGTATGCAAAAATGGCTGCAAAATTATCCGTACCACATTGAGCTTACCGCCTGGTTATTTTTAGCACCGACCGTGCTGATTTTGCTGCTTGCCTTACTTACCATCAGTATCCAAACCATTAGAACAGCTAAATCGAACCCAGTTATCTCTCTACGGACCGAATAAGTAAGTGTAATAAAGCTACCATACTACTCTGGTAAGTAGCCAACAGATAGTGTGTTGAATACTTTATCTCTCTTTTGTCTGAAAAAATCGTTATACAACCCCTATCTATGAAACAACTTTCTTTCCTTTTTCTACTAGTAGTTTTAAGCTGTTCCGAAAAGCAATTGTACGAGTCGTCTAGTGCTGAACCAAATTCCCAGGTCAATGAGCAGGCTACTAATGAAACGGCAGCTTACGATGCGTATGTAGGCGAGTATCAAATGCAGGATGCTGATTTTGATAAAGTGTTGATTACGCAGGAAGATGGAAAACTTTATGTTCAAGCAACAGGAGAACGGAAAGTAGAAATTTATCCGCAAGGAGAAAACTCTTTCAATGTACCTGCTTTTAATGCGCTTATCACATTTAAAGATTCATCAGGCAAGAGTTTCTCTGAAATTACTATCCTCCTAAATGGAGCGGAATTAATAGGGAAAAAACTATAAGTATGAGATGTATGCAGGTCTTTTATAGGCAAGTGTTAATTGTAGCAGTTATACTCATACCAGCTAGTTGCCATACCCATTATCCGGAAGGAATGAATGCCGCTGAACGTAAAAAGTACTATGAAGCGTATAACAAAGCGTATCAACCGAAGACTGAGAGTAATATAATAACTTCGGACACCTTGTTGCTAAACTCCCAAGTGGTAGCATCAGCAAATCTCTTAACTTCTGTTGCATTCAGTATCCAAAACAATAGTCTATGGCCACAAAAGATAGAGGTAAGTGGCAATATATTGGCATTTAATCCTTTGGAAACCCGGTATGTAGGTTTTGCTGCAGGCACTAAGGTCTATCAATACGATAAGAAAAAAGCATCGGGAAGAGGTAAATTTTTATTTGAAATTGGTGAAAAAGACATGAATAGGCGGTTTGCATTGTTTGACTAATCAGACCTCTGTTAGTGGTAATAAGCTTATCAACAAACGCTTAATTTATATGGTTTACTATTTTGCCTCTCTTTAATATTCTTACTACACTAGAGAATGTTTTAGTTATACAGCTTTATTAGAGCAGACTTCCCCAATGGGTTAAGTATAATTATATATGTATTGGCCCACACAGATGCTAAGCGTTAATTTTTACTGCTTTGCGGCAATTTTTATTTGAGTTTTTATTTTGTCAAATCTTGCCCTTCAAACCGAACTTTCAGGTAGATTATTTTGTATTACTTATAGAGGCAAATGGAATATAAAAAATACTGGCTTTTTTAGTTTATTATTTGGTATGAAGGCACTAGAGCAAAACAAAAATAATAACAAACGTAGTAACTTTATATTTCTTAAATTATTCTTACCAAGTCCGGTAGTGTTTCATAGAAGCAACTATACCCCTGTTTCTTTTCCATCAATCGTTTTCTAAAAAGTCTTCTGAAATAGCGTAATGCCAATAAAATATAAATTATTTTATTGGTTGAGCAAATATTGTTTTGAGAAATTTAAAATTTACATACTTTTATTCAGTAGTTTGCAAGCTTTTTCTGTTAGTGGCATTAGAATTGATGAAGTATTAGTAAATAAAGTACAGATAAAACTTAATAAAATACAGTCCGTTTAAAGGGTTTTGTTTATAAAAAAGATTTATTACACATTGCTTATGAAAAGATTGCTGTCTGTGATATTGCCTTTGATTTTTATTTTTCTTGCTTCTCAATTCAAACAAGAGTATAATCTTAGGTCTGTATTGCAGGCAAGGACAGGAAAATTCTGGACCGCCTGGTTCAGTAAATCAGATTCAGCATCTTCTTTCGCCAGTCAGTATCCACTCAAAAAAGATACAAAAGAACAGGTTCTCCAATACCTGAACAATACTACTTTATTTACTGCTGAAAATCTTAGTTGGCAATTGCCTTTTACTGGCGATACTACAGCGGAAGTAATTGTCCCTTTCCGGATTAACATGCAGGGCACTCAGCTAGCTGCTAAAGAGGTGCAAACCAAAGATGTAAAGCCTGCCACTATGCCTATCGTAGTTAAGCAAATAGTAAGTCCGCAGGCGAAAGCCATGGATTTTGAATTGTATGAAAAGGCCATTACAGTAGTCAATAACAAGCAAAGTTTACTCCCTTTCCGCAGTCTGGATACCTTGTCTTTTGCTTCTTTAACAATAGGCGAAGCGAAAGGGAATACTTTTCAGGAGTACTTAGGTAAGTATACTACGTTTCAGCATTTTGCCATTGCCCGTAAAGATACCTCTTCTAGTGCTTATGAATCTCTGCTAACAAAGTTGGCTGAGTACAAAGTAGTAGTAGTAGGGTTGCATGGACTAAACGCTTCTGCCGGACAGGCATATGGCATTCCTCAGGCTACGCGTACTTTTCTGGAAAGGCTCCGGAGCAAAACGAATGTAGCCTTAGTTGTGTTTGGTACGCCATACAGCTTAAAATATTTCGACCGCATAGAGCATCTGGTTTGCGCCTATGAAGATAGTGAAGTTACGCAGACCCTTATTCCTCAAGTTCTTTTTGGCGCTGTTTCAGCTACTGGACGATTACCGGTAACCGTGAGCCAAGCGTTACCCGCCGGTACTGGCGAAACTACGCAAACCCTTAAGCGTCTTGGCTATACTGTTCCCGAGCGTTTAGGGATGCATACGCCTACCTTACAGCGTATCGACAAAATTGTAGAAGCCTGCATTAAAGACAGTGTTATGCCTGGTGCCCAAGTTCTGGTAGCTAAGAATGGAAAGGTAATTTACGAAAAAGCGTATGGCTACTTAACCTATGATAAGAAAGAACCAGTGACTAATAAAACTATTTATGACCTGGCTTCTGTGACTAAAGTAGCTGCTACACTACAGGCAGTAATGGTATTACAATCCAAAGGGCTACTCAATGTAAAAGCCAAAATAGCCGACTACTTACCCGAACTAAAGGGAACGAACAAAGAACACATTGTTATTCAGGATTTATTGCTCCATCAGGCCGGGTTACTTGCTTATCAGGATCACTGGACCCGTACAAAAGTTGAGTCAGATTTTGATACTTCTTATTACAGTTACGAGCTGGATGAGATGCATCCCCTGGTAGTAGCTACCGGCTTATATGGCGTAGCTACCCTAAAAGATTCCTTATGGAACTGGACTATCCAATCTAGATTGATGAAAAAACCGCAGCGTCAAAAATCGTATGCTTACCGGTATAGTGATGTAGGTTTTGATATTCTCCAGCAACTGGTAGAGCGGCAAACAAACATGTCGTTAGATGATTATGTAGATAAATATTTCTATCATTCCTTAGGCCTGGATGAGTTGACATTTAATCCACTGAAAAAATTTAAAGAAAGCTATATTGCTCCTACCGAATTAGACAACAGATTCAGAGGTAAGCTAGTACGTGGAACCGTACACGACCAAGAGGCAGCTTTAATGGGTGGCGTAGCCGGCCATGCGGGGCTTTTCGGAAATGCAAATGATTTGGCTGTGCTCATGCAGATGAACTTACAAAAAGGATATTATGGAGGTAAGCGTTACTTTCCTGACAACACTATTCCTACATTTACAAAAACATACCAGCCTAAAAACCGCCGTGGCTTAGGATGGGACCGCCCTGACCCAGATGGAGGCGGAGGCATATCTGACTTAGCTTCCCGCAACTCATTCGGACATACGGGTTTCACTGGTACTTGTGTATGGATAGACCCAGATCAGGAATTAGTATATATATTTTTGTCTAACCGGGTTTATCCCAATGCAGAAAATAATAAATTAGCCCGCTACAAAGTACGGGAGAAGATTCAAAGTGTTGTATATGAATCTATGTCTACACCCAATACCCTGGTGGCCGACGTAAAAGGAAATAAGCCAGAAACAAATTAATCTTATTCTTCAGGTAATCAGTTGCAGGGTTAGCAAAGGAGCACTATATACATTGGTCTTTCAACCTGCAGAAGCTTTGAAAATGGCAAGTTTTGTTATTCTAAGGCTGAAGTAAAATCTAAAGGTCACTATATATTTATTCATCACCTACTCAAGGTTGCCTAGTAACTTTTGCATCTAGAAGTTGAAATACTTTCTTTTTAAAGCTAAGTCTAGTACTAAGGATATACTTTCAAGAACTAATCTCCTTATAAGTAACTATAGTGAGTTTCATTTCTTTTGGGCTTTATTGCTTTCCACTTTCCCAGTATAAGTAAACCCTAGCTTATCCAGCCCTCTTTTTACATCAGGAGAACTCATAAATAATTTCCAGATTAGGCCAGTTCGGTGATTTTCGATCATTGCAATAATTGGGCCTTGGTCGATAGCCAGATGCGATTTTGCGTACCAGTTATGGTGTTCACTAAATGCATCTATAAACCCATATTCCGCCCATAATTTATCACCCAGATCGAAGTAGAAATGCTTCAAGGCTTCCATAGAGTATTCCGGTGTATAAGGGAAAGCTGATAAGGCTGCGGTAGGCGTTATAACACCAAGATCTTCTGCAGGTGAGTGAGCAGCATACCCTACATGGCTATCGCTGGCGGTAAGTCCCCAGCTATTTTTACCATAACCTTTGTATTTTTTAGGATTTTCCAGGCAGTGAGCCCGGTTTATTAGGGTATGATTGAGATTTTGTTGCCAGTAATCTGCATAATTATCTTTTAAGCCTCTGGGATCTAGCCCCAGAAAAGAATAATGAGAAAAGAATAATGGGCCGCCATAGTCAAATCCTAAGGGTAGTTTAATGCCGTAAAATTCTCTTTCATTCCGGAAGTGGGTACTGGCTGTCCAGCCCTGGTGGTATACATTCGGTTCAATAGCAAATTTCGGAGAGGATGCCGCCAGTACATATGTAATTAAACACTCGTTCCAGCCACGTATCTGATGGTTCATGCTCCATCCATTATTAGGACTCCAGTGCCAGTATAGTACATTCTGGCCACCTTGTGTATGCCAGTTCCATTCTACGCCTTCCCACATCCAGAGAATTTTATTGCGCAATTGCGTTTCGGTAGGAGTATCAGCCGTAAAATATTGTCGGGCGCAAATCAAGCCCTGAAATAAAAAGGATGTTTCTACCAAATCCCCGCCATCATCTTTCTGGCTAAAACGAATTACTTTACCTGTTTCGCCATTCAACCAGTGCGGAAATACCCCATGAAAGCTATCCGATTTCCACAGGAAATTTACTATTTTCAATACCCGTTCAGCGGCTTGTTCTCTGGTAATCCATTTTCTTTCAGCTGCAATAATAATAGCCATCAGGCCAAATCCTGTTCCACCAGTTGTAACTACTTCTCCTCCATATTCGAAAGCCACGTTGCTGCGCTCTCTAGCCATTCCACTCACTGGGTGTCCGAAATCCCAGAAATACCGGAATGTCTGCTTTTGTACTAGTTCCAGAAGTTCATCGTCGGTTAATTTTTTAGGCCGCTGAGTAGCTGTATTTTGTGCAAAGCTGATATTTATGGTGCATACTATCAGACAGGCAAGCAAGAGAAGCAGATAACTATTTTTCATCGCTGAGCATATAGGTGATAGGCTTCTGCTGGGCAACACACAGTGAAACATGTACAGTCAACAGAAACATTAATTCAATTTACTGTATTTCACGAGTAATCGGAGCATCAGGTTGTTCAAAGGCTCGTCCGTGTATGTACTGATGGTAGATAGGGGTTTACTGAGGTCCTTTTCTGGGTGTGTAACAAAAACATAGGTTCCATTTGTGCGGATAGCCAGAGAACGCATCAACAATTCGCCGGATAGATTCATGCTACCCATACTGATAGGAATAATCCGGATACCTTGCCTAGCTGCTTCCCTACTTACACTACTGAGCCGGTTAATGGTGCCAAAGTCTAGTGAAAAAGGCATGTCTACTAACAAAAATATAATGCGGCTATTAGCATTTTTAGTCCAGTCTTGCCGGTATATGGCCTCTTCCAAAGCCAGACCCATTGCCTCCGGAGAATGGGTTACGGTAGTATAAGGTTTGGTAAAGGTTAGCAGGGTAGGCTCAGGCTGATGAGTGAAAGGGTGGGTGCGGATGACAGAATTGCCAGCATGTATGCCATAAAAAATACTGCCAAGCCTGATATGTAACGTAGAATCTGATTGACTTTTTGTTTTGTTTACAAGCTCTTTTAACTCCTTTTGCAGGTATACTAATTTGTCTCCTGTGGTAAGGCTAGTATTTGCTACAAATAGTACATCCATTGCTGGCGATACATTTCTCTGGATATTTAATTGTTTTTCGATACGTCCGTATTGTAGATTCAGGTCGCCTATGTAAAATACCTGATCAGCATACACAACTTTCAGACGAAGGTCTTCTGGTTTAGTGGGAGCCGTAAGAAAAAGATAGCTAATGCCGTTGTTATCGGTGCGGCTTTCATCCAGAAGTGTGCCTTGTGAAGTTTCCAGGGTAATTCTTGCATCAGGTATTTTCTTATGCAAGCTATCGGTTAGCACTACAGTATACCTATGCTGCAAAGCGAAATGCCATTTCTCCTGCACCAGCCTGCCTGCTCCCAGTTTTAACTGAGGTGTCCATAATTGCCAGTTAGCTAAATCATTCCATTCGGCAGCTGTTAAGGTACCAGCTTTTTGCATTGGTTCTACGCTTGAAGCTGGGTAGGTATACGAAATTTTACTGGCCTCCTGCATCAGATTTTCCGCCGGGCTGGTATCTTCTTCTTTTGTACACCGGGCTAAGAACAAGATACATAGCAAGAGCAATGGAAGTAAATGATGGCTTTTCATAGGAGGTTACTTTAATAGGCTTTCTTCATAAACTATGACCCTAAATCATGCAATAAGGTTGCAAGACCAGTGGCTATATTAACTTCAGAAATAAAGCCATATATAATTGCTATAGCTTGATTAAGAGCCATTTAAAAACAAAACATACAGATTTATCATGAAAAAAATAGTTATAATAATTTTATTTTTCTGCTGGTATTTACCAGCCCATGCACAAAGCCTGGATACAGGCTATAAACCTAAATTGGATTCATTGCCCAAACCCTTGTTTGTAGTGAAGTGGGCTCCTTTAGGGCTAATAGATTTTGACCCAACCATGCAATTTGGTTTAGAGTATTTGCCCTCCGGTATGTGGAGTGTGCAACAGGAAGTGGGCTATGGCCGCTTTGGGTATAGTGGGTTCTTTACTCCAGATGAAGAAGATACGCAACAGAAGGAAGTATGGCGTTTCAGAACAGAGGCCAGAAAATATTTAAGCCACAGGCGGCCAAAACCTACCGGTGCTTATCTGGCCTTTGAGGTGTTATACAAACGCGTAAATTACAAAGGCAACGAAGAGATTGGCCGAAACTGTGTAAATGGTAGGTGCGAATACAAAGAGCTGGTACAGAATAAAATTTTTAAAGATGCTCTTGGATTTCATATTAAATTCGGTGTGCAATCCCGGATTGGCAAACGTGCCGTTCTGGACTGTTATATGGGTATAGGCGGTAGAAGTGTAAATGTGAAAGCAACTAACAAAGAACTGGAAGAATTCTGGAAAGACGATCATCAAATAATGGTGGCTAATCCGCAGCGACCAGGTAATTATGGGCTTATCAGCGGAAATCTAGGCTTTAAACTAGGGTATCTCCTTTATAAGCAATAAGCCATGAGGAGTTTGCCGCCTATCTTAGTACTTGTGCAATAAGCTCTATGTATACAGCTGCTTCTTCTATAAGAATTATTCACAATATCATAACAGGCTCTTGTTTAAAAGCATAAAATAAGTATGTATATTCATAAGGCTTCTTACTAACCATTACATGTTCAAACGATACCTATCTTCAAACGTAGCCAGCATAGTTATAGCTATGCTGGTTGCTTCACTTACAGGCTGTACATCCGAACCAGAGGATACCCTGGTAACAAAGGAAGGATACCGGCCCATTTATATGCCATATGAGCAAATACGGCAGTTGTCAAGTACTGCTCCCAGGGCTCTGGAGCATGCGGGTAAAATTTATGTCAAAGGGAATTATATATTCATTAATGAACTAAATAAAGGAATTCACATCATCAATAATCAAAATCCGGCAAGCCCGCAACCTGTCAGCTTTGTTTCTGTACCCGGTAATGTAGATATAGCTGTAAAAGGAAATGTGCTGTATGCGGATAATGCCGTAGACCTGCTTGCGCTAGATATCAGTAATCCAGTAGATGTAAAATTGCTAAAGCGGATTGAAAATACCTTTCCCAATCAGGTTTTTCCACCGCATACTGGGGTTAGTTTCGAATGTGCCGATCCTGCTAAAGGGGTAATTGTAGGCTGGGAAAGGGTAATGCTGGAGAACCCAAAATGCTTTCGATAAGGGTTGACCGCCAGGGTAAACGTCCTATCTATTACAGCATTAGAAAAACAATTAGTTAAGTATTCAAGAAACGTAGTACCTATGAAAATAAGGTTCAAACAATTATTCTTAGTAAGTCAGTTGTGTTTAGGTTTAGCCACTCTGTGGCTTGGTAGCTGTAGCATGGATTCTAGCAATGCACCTGTGTCTCCTGGCAACAACGGCATAGGTGGCTCTATGGCCAGATTTGCAGTGGTAGGGAATCATTTATATACGGTAAATAATACAAGCTTACAGATTTACGACATCAGTCAACCTGCCGACCCCATAAAAGGTGCCGTAGTAAAGTTAGGTGTAGGTATAGAAACCATTTTTCCCTATGCTAATCAGTTGTTTATTGGTTCTCAAACGGGTATGCACATCTATGACAATCAGAATCCGGACCGTCCTACGCTGGTTGCCCGATACGACCACGTACAGAGCTGCGACCCGGTAGTTGTGCAGGGTAATTATGCGTATGTAACTTTACGGGATGGAAATACCTGCCGCACCGGACAAAATCTGCTTGATGTGGTAGATATTAGTAACTTAAGTGCTCCGAAACTGGTGCGGTCTTATCCAATGAAGCACCCACATGGGCTAGGCATTGATGGAGATATATTGTTTGTATGTGAAGGGCAATTCGGGTTGAAAGTGTTTGATGCATCCGATCCTGATAGTCTGGTTCAAACACAATTTATTCCTGGCGTTAAAAGTTACGATGTAATTCCGCATAACCGTGTTCTGTTGTTAACAGGCGAAGATGGCTTATATCAATACCGCTACACAGATCCACAACATCTGGAATTATTGAGCAAAATACCGGTTGCCGTTCAATAATATTTCTTAACGAAATAATTGAGTATGGCTTTCGCAACCGTTTCTTGTTTACGCATAAAAAAGATTGGAATATGCGTCCTTTGCCTGCTGTTCTATCTGGTGGGTAGTGCCCAAACTTCTGCCCAACAGGTTACTGATTCTATTCCTATACCTACGCCTGCCTACATTATTAAATGGGCTCCATTTAGTGCAATAGATATTGACCCCACGATACAAGTTGGGCTAGAGCATTTGTTAAAAGGCAACTGGAGCCTGCAACAGGAACTAGGCTATGGACATTACAACCATAGTAATTTCACTATTAACGGCGATAATCTGTGGAACAAAGAAGTATGGCGTTCTAGAAGTGAAGTGCGTTTATATCTGGGAAATCCACGTAAACCTACCGGAGGATATACTGCTTTTGAAGTATTATACAAACGTGTCAATTTTAATCAGGAGGCCACTCTGGGCCGCGAATGTGAAGATGGCATGTGCAATTATTTTGAAGAGGTAACATATAAAGTATTACGGGATGTAGTTGGCTACCATGTAAAAATTGGTGGACAGGCACTTCTGGAGAAAAAGATTGCTTTAGACTTCTATCCGGGCCTGGGTTTCCGGAATATTTATGTAAAAACTCCTGGTAGTGGTAATGATGGCGAGTGGCGGGATGATGAAATTGTATTGGAAGTTTACCCAACCCGCCGAGGAAATTATAGGCTTATTAGTATGAATATGGGCTTTAAAGTGGGATATCTTATATACCGCAAGTAGCCAAGTATATATTCGGCTGTTTCCTCCTGGCCTTCAGTTACGCATAATTATTAACCTACTGGTAACGTATCCATTCACTGAGGCTACCTTTATTACGTAAACTCCAGCAGGTAAGTGCTGAATAGTTATTACCCCGTCGGCATGACCTGAATGCTGGAGTTGTTTCTGGACTAAAAGCTGCCCTTTACTGCTCCATATTTCCGCTATTGTTTCAGTATTGGACTCAGGTACATTGATATATAGTTTGTCTTCAGCTGGATTCGGATAGATAGTGAAGGTGCGTTCTTCCGTGGTAGGTGGATTAACTGGGCTGGAACCAGTTACCGAAATTTCTATATCTCTATAAGTTAAACCTATTTTCACACCCTTTCGCCATTCCTCTATTTGCACCACTACTACATAGTTTCCAATATATAAAGGTGTATTCCAGGTAATAGTTCCAGTGGCAGGGGTTATGTCAAACGTGTTTCCGGTATTGCCTCCTGCTTCATGGGGAAATACATAGCCAGCTACAGCAGGTGGAGTAACTAGTTTATATACCAGGCTATCTCCTTCAGCATCTATGGCACTGTATTCATCGGTAAACTTTTCTCCGGCAGTGGCAGAGAACTTAGGGGGAGTAGTAAAAACCGGTGAACTATTCAAGCCTATTGCCTGGTTGATAAACAACGGTAATTCTATATAAAACTTGGTGGTATTTCCATCTGTCATATTCACTACATGATTCCGGCTGCCGCCTGTATAGGATATCAGATATATACCAGCAGCAGCGTAGGTATAGGTAGCTGTATAAATCATTTTTGCCAATCCTTCATTTAGCTTCTCTTCCGAAATGAAGGTAAGAGGCACTTCAACGCCATTTCCTACAGTTAATGTGTGTGATTCCTCATTTAGGCCATCTTCTCCATAAAGAATTAATGTAAATGTATAGGCAAATGAACTACCCAACGTTGGCTTGGCTGTTAACTCAGCACCTTTCAGATGGGTACCATACGTTGTGAAGAAACAGACTATAGTACAGAGAAGAATCAAAAAAAGATATTTCATAGTGGTTAGTTAAAAGTTTAGATAACTTACAAATTTCACCACGTAAAATAAAGTATCTGGTAAAGTAAAAATTTACCCTTTTTATCTACTATGTACAGAAAATCATATGGGTGAGTATACAAAAGAAAAAAGCAGGCTAAGAGGCCTGCTTTGTAGAAATGAACTTAGTAAATACTACTTTTTACCTTTATTGTTACCATTGCCATTGCTGTTTCCTTTTCCTCCATGGCTACCATTTCCCTGGCTTTTTCCTGAATTTCCTTTTGCACCTGAATTCCCATTATTCATCTGGGTTTTTCCACTGTTTCCATTACCGGAAGCTTTTACTGTGTTACCCTTGTTGGAATTATTAATAATTACGGTTGTGTTTCCGTTTTTACTGCTATTATGCGCCGGATGATGTGGATTGTTCGGGTTTTTATACCATCCTTTGTGTTTGCCATTATCTTTCTTCACCACCGTGGTGCCTTTACCTTTCTGCAATACAACTGTTTTTCTTTGGCAAGAGGTGCCAGCCGCCACAAGAAGTATGAGCAGATAGATTACATATACATGTTTTTTCATATTAGGATTGTTTATTATTTTCATATAAAGCCCATAAGTATGTCACTTACGGGGTTTTCGTTTACATTTATTAAAAATTAAAGCGGCCCCCAATTCCTATTGGCACACTTAACCAGAAAGGTAAGGGAATAACTTCCATATATAAGGCGGCATCGGCAAATACAGATATAGGTGTATCCGGAATAAAATACTCAGCTCCAATTACACCTGTGGCACCCAATGCAATGCTTCTGGTATAGCCACCTACATAATTTTTATTATAAAATTCGTAATCATAGTAGCGGCGGGAGCCTAGTTGTCCACCCAGGCCATAGTACCATTGCAGGCCATCCACACTATAGATATCTTTCTGCCATACATAGTTTACTTGTAGGGTAATACCACCATATTCATAGTAACGGTCCCGGTGGCGGCGGCCCCGGTTATAATAATAGCCCGAACTGCCAACATTAATGTCTAAGGCGTCGCCACTGCCAAAATACTTTCTGAAGTTGACTCCCGAAGGGTCGCCCAACCGTAAGCCCACTGCCCACTCTTGTGTTTGGCCCTGTGCATACGTAAAGCTGATTCCTACAAAGAAGAAAAATACTAAAACTGCTTTTTTCATGATACTAAAACTGGTTAGGATGGTTGAACGGTTTACTGATTTTCTAACGGATCGTATCTGCTTCTATTTCTATTTTTGAATAAAAATACAACTAATCCGCTAGGGGGAAAGAAGAATACCCGCATACTACTAAAAGTGTATGTAGGTTTTGCCAGTAAAAAAGTGATAACAGGTATGGTATCCAGAAAAATTATAGAGCTTCTGTAGGTACTTTAAAGGTTAGCATTCGCTGAATAAGTTTCTGGTTTTCTACTGCTGTGCCAATCGTAATACGCAGGCAATTTTCGCAGAGAATAACTTTAGAACGGTCACGGACAATAATTTTGTCTTCAATTAAATGCTGGTACATAGCCCGGGCTTCCGTCACTTTTACTAACAGGAAATTAGCATCGGAAGGGTAGATATGTTGTACAACTGGCAGTTGCGATAGTTCGTTTTTCAATAGTTGCTTATCCTGTAGAATTTGAGCGACCATTTGATCTTTTGCTTCAACAGTATTTATACTGTGTTCTACCAGTTCCTGTGTTAGGGTGTTTATATTGTAAGGCGACTTTAATTTGTTGAGAATTTGAATAATCTCTTCGGAAGCAAATGCCATTCCCAGGCGCAAACCGGCTAAGCCCCAGGCTTTAGAAAAAGTCTGCATGACTACCAGGTTAGGAAATTCACTTAGTTTATTGACAAATGTATGATCGGGTGCAAAATCAATGTATGCTTCATCTACCACCACTAGCCCCGGAAAATGCTGCAGAATGGTTAGTATATCTTCTGATTTTAACAGATTAGCCGTAGGATTATTAGGTGAACATACGAAAATAAGCTTCGACTTTTCATTAATTACCTTCAATATAGTAGGCAGGTCAATCTGGAAATCGGGTGTAAGAGGGACTTTTACCATCCGCACGTCATTAATGCTAGCACTTACCTCATACATCCCATAGGTTGGCGGCAGCAGAATTATTTCATCCGATTGGGGAGAACAAGTGGCCCGAATAAGCAGATCAATAGCTTCGTCGCTGCCGTTGCCCAGAAATATTTGTTTTACATCTACTTTCCGGATGGCTGCGAGCTTTTTCTTTAATGCCCATTGGTAAGGATCGGGATAGCGGTTATAGGCATCTGGTGTAACTGAACCCAATGGGTTTTCATTGGCATCCAAAAATATACCCTCGGTTCCTTCGTATTCATCGCGGGCAGACGCATAAGGAGTGAGAGTAAGTATATGTGGACGAAGTATTTTTTTTAGATCAAACATGGCAATATAAACAAATGACTAATAAAAGGAAAAAGGCTGTTGTACGCAGCCAGACAAAAGCTACTGGTTATTTTTCGTGGTTCATTAACCGGATAGAAACGGCATTTTTATGTGCTATTAATTCTTCAGCAGTAGCCATCGCTTCGATAGCCGGACCAATGCGCTGTAAGCCGGCCAATGTAATCTGTTGGAAGGTGATCTTCTTAACAAAACTATCCAGCGAAACGCCGCTGTAAGCCTTGGCAAATCCGTTGGTTGGTAGGGTATGGTTAGTACCCGAAGCATAATCTCCAGCTGACTCAGGAGTAAAATGCCCCAAAAATACCGAACCCGCATTAACTATTTGCTCGGCTACCAACTCTGCATTTTCTATAGCTAAAATTAAATGCTCAGCTGCATATTCATTGAGCAGAGCTATTGCTTCTTTTTCGGTTTTTACCAGAATTGCTTTGCTGTTTTCCAGGGCCTGGGTTGCCACGGCCTCCCGGGGTAGTTGCGCAAGTTGTCTGCTGATTTCTTCCTGCACAGCAGTTAGTAACTTTTTGCTTTGAGATACCAGAATTACCTGGCTATCACGGCCATGTTCGGCTTGGGAAAGCAAATCGGCTGCTACAAAGGCCGCATTCGCCTTTTCATCCGCATAAATGGCTACTTCCGAAGGCCCGGCGGGCATATCTATGGCAATACCCTCTTTGTTGATCAGTTGCTTGGCAGCTGTTACATATTGATTACCAGGTCCGAATATTTTATATACTGCAGGAATGGTTTCTGTCCCGTAAGCCATAGCAGCAATGGCTTGTGCTCCACCAACTTTGAAAATTTTGTTGATCCCTAGGATATCTGCTGTATATAAAATGGCCGGATGTATTTTACCGGCACGGTTGGCGGGCGTGCACAGAACCACCTCTTTGCAACCGGCAAGTTGAGCAGGTACGCCTAACATAAGAACAGTAGAAAATAAAGGAGCTGTACCGCCGGGGATATATAGCCCCACTTTCTCAATAGCTACATTTTTTCGCCAGCAAACAACGCCCGGCTGTGTTTCTACCTTTTGTATGGATGTCTGCTGCGTCTCGTGAAACTTCTGTATATTGGCTTGGGCAAGTTCAATCGCAGCTTTTAGTTCTGAATTTACCAGCTCATGAGCCTCCTCAATTTCAGCCGCCGATACTTGTATAGCTGCCAATTCAACCTTGTCGAACTGTAGTGTATAGGCTCGTACCGCCTGGTCGCCGTTAAGTTTTACCTGTTGTAAAACTGGAGCTACTATTTTTTCTATTTCCTGCAGATTCATCACCGGTCTGGCCAGTAAAGCTGGCCATTGGTGTTGAGGTGGATATTCTAGTATATTCATATTTCTGACCAATTGAGTTGCTAATTTACGGAGGGCAGCAAAATATATGGTACTGTTCCTGAATAATAAATGAATAAACTGTCTTTTATATTAAACTATGTGCCAGATAAATGAGGGGTACCTAACTTTTTTATGCTAATATCAGTAAAATAGCTGTCAGGTAATACAAGGAATGGTTAGTTTTGCTTAATAAGTATTGCCATGCCTGCTATGATGAATTTATGAATAATCATGTAAGAAATAACGATGCAAATAATTTAGTCTCTGAAAATCAGTTACTCAAGGAAAAGGTAAAAATTTATGAAGCCAAAATACAAAAACTAACTGAGCAACTGGACAATGGGGATGCCGTAGAAAATAAACCTTTATCTGATATTCCAGCTGCCGCCGAGAATATACACCATGAAATGTTTTATTTCCTGGCTGAATCTATTCCACAAATCGTCTGGACTGCTTTACCTGATGGGTTCGAAGATTTTCACAACAAAAAATTAACGGAATATTCTGGTATTAGTGTGGAAGAAGCTGAAGGAGATGGTTGGCAACAAATTATTCATCCGGAAGACTATGCACCTACCCTGGCTATCTGGCATGAGTGTCTCCGGACTGGTCAGCCTTATCAGGTAAAATACCGTTTTCGCAGGTACGATGGTGAATACCGCTGGTTTCTGGGTAGAGCTTTACCATTGAAAGATGTTTCCGGCAACATTATTAAATGGTTTGGTACGTGTACAGACATACATGAAGAGGAACTGGCTAAAATACAGCTGCAAGATGCAAACCATGAATTAAAGCATATTAACGAGGTGTTGGATAATTTTGTGTATATGGCTGCTCATGACCTCAAATCGCCGGTAAGTAGCTTGAAAATGCTGCTACATCTACTGGATATGCAGACAGAAATTGATAAAAAAGAAGAGTTTATCCGGATGGTGAATGTGTCAGTAGACAGGCTAGAACGAACCATTAGTGGCTTAATTGAAGTAATTTTTGTGGAAAGTAGCCAAAGTCCAGCTAAGGAGATAGCCTTTGAAGAGGCGCTAGCTAATATTATAACAGAACTTGGCCCCCAAATGGATAGTTGCAAGGATTGCATTGAAGCAGATTTTCAAGTGCCAAGCATCAAGTATATTGAGGCGTATTTGAGTAGTATTATGAAGAATCTGATCACGAATGCAGTAAAATATTATGCACCCCGAAGGCCATTAGCTATTCATATTCAGACTAAAAAAGTAGATGATGCCATACTACTCATAGTTTCTGACAATGGTATTGGTATAGATCTCATCCGGAACAAAGATAAAGTATTCAAACCGTTCAAAAGGTTTACTGAGAGGGCTCACGGAACAGGTGTAGGTTTATATATCATCAAAAATATTGTGGAAAAAAACGGGGGTACCATTGAAATTGAAAGTCAGCCCGATAAAGGCACTACATTCCGGGTATACCTGAAAGCCTATTAATAAGCCATGCAAAGCTTGCTAATTTGTTGTTAGTTTGTTATTCTTCTTGCCATGAATGCTATGCTGCTTCCGGCTATATCAGCACACCACCTCCATTTTCTATCTTAATTCAGTAATGTATTCAACATTAAAGTAGGGTGTTATATATTTTCTTATATAAACCACTACTAATCATCTGCTTTTTATTTTACTTTATATCCTTACACTTTTTCTTGCAAATTACCTGAGCAATGTAAGTCCATATAAGCAAGTGGTTTAATAATTGCGCATAATTGACTAAACTTAATAAACCAAAAAGATAAAAGTTCTATTTAAGAAAATAGGCATATGGAAATAGTTTTACTGGTGGTAGTTATTGTCATGATCTTTTGGGTAGCCAATAGGGTATCCGATAAAAGCAAGTTGCTGCACTACCGCATGGATGAAGTATTGCATGAGTTGCAACAATTACGGTCGGAAGTAGAGTCTGCCCGCTCGGCTCCGGCAGCACCCCAACAATCAAATTCTGTTATTCAGGAAGATGTAACACCACCGGTAATAGTACCTGTTCCAGAGCCGGTTATAGCCAAAGAAGAAGTAACAGCAGATATATCTTTTCAAGAACTGATAGAACAGGCTACACTTCAGAATGCATCTGTTCCTGCACCCCCGGAACAACCCGTAGCAACAGAACCACAGCCCTCATTTCTGGAAAATTTCCTCAGGAATAACCCTGACCTGGAGAAATTTATTGGTGAAAACCTGATGAATAAAATTGGTATAGGTATACTAGTATTAGGAATTGGGTATTTTGTAAAGTTTGCTATTGATAAAGAATGGATTAATGAAATTGGGCGGGTATTTATTGGTATCCTGGCCGGAGGCGCTTTAATTGGTCTGGCACACCGCATGCGGAAATCGTTTGCTGCCTTTAGTTCGGTGCTGGTAGGAGGCGGCCTGGCGGTATTGTATTTTACTATTGCTATTGCTTTCCATCAGTACCAGATTTTTAGCCAGACTGTCGCATTTGTGCTAATGGTAGTTATTACAGGGTTTTCTATCTTGCTTTCAGTGTCGTATAACCGGGTAGAACTAGCTGTATTAGCTATACTTGGTGGATTTGCTACACCCTTCATGCTAAGCACTGGGGAGGGTAATTATAAAGTGCTGTTTACCTATGTGCTGATTCTGAATGTAGGAATGCTTGTATTAGCCTACCTGAAAAAATGGAATATTCTTAACTGGATCTGTTACGTATTTACTATTATACTTTATGGGGGCTGGCTTACCAGAGAGGCTATGAGTACCAAGGAAGTTCCCTATGTAGGTGCATTGGTATTTGGTACGCTGTTCTATCTGGTTTTCTTTTTAATGAATATTATTAACAATATCAAAGAGAAAAGCAAATTTGCTTCTTCAGAGATTGCCATCTTGTTGAGTAATACATTTTTATATTATTCAGCTGGTATGTTCATTTTGGCCAATATTGAGAAAGGGCTATATCAAGGATTATTTACTGTGCTGGTTGCCGTATTCAACTTCCTGTTTGCCTTTGTTCTGTACAAAAACGAAAAGGTAGACCGCAACCTGATTTATCTGCTTATTGGCCTGGTTATTACCTTTGTTAGTCTGGCCGTACCTGTACAACTGGAAGGCAATTATATTACCATGTTCTGGGCACTGGAAGCGGTATTGCTGCTATGGCTGTCTCAGAAGTCAGGATTGAAGCTAATAGCCAATAGCTCGCTGCTGGTTAATGGACTAATGCTGGTAAGCCTGGCAATGGACTGGAGTGATTTATATACCTCTACTACAATCAATACAGTTCTACCTGTACTGTTAAACAAGGCGTTTATAACTGGGGTTGTAGCTGTTATTAGCTTACTAGCTACCCAATATTTATTGCGTTTACAGGAGCATACCTTTTATTTTAGGTTATTTGCTATACCAGTTCGACCATATGAGGCATTGCTAAGTATTATCCTGGGCCTGGTTATCTATCTAGTAGGATTGCTGGAGTTGAATTATCAGCTTACACTGTATATAGAACCTGAGGGAAACCGCACAATTCTGTTGGGTTGCTATAATCTTCTATATATTAGTATACTATTGCTCATTGGTTTCTACCGGGAAAAATATACGTTGTCTGTAGCGGCTTCCATTCTGGGTGTGTTAGGAACTATACTATATCTACTGGTATATAACCAGGCAGTGTTACAACTGGTAAAATCACATTACATTAATTCTGGGGTCAATTTTATTGGCTTTGGATTTCACTACCTGAGTTTTCTGCTCATTTTGGGTATTGTGGCTTTGCTGTTCAGGAACAAAAACTTGCTAAGTCAGATTGTTCCGTCAGTAGATAAAGGCTTGTCCTGGTTTTTGTGCTTTGTCCTAGTTTTTGTATTTAGCTCAGAACTCGTGTTTCATGTGGTATATTTCAATAGTTCTTCAGTAACCTTAACTGGATTAAGTCAGGAATCTACCAGGCAGATATATGAGCAGTTTACCAGCTTATTAAAGCAGATTTATAAAGTTGGTTTTCCTATTCTATGGGGTATATGCGGATTCGCTTTTATGATTATTGGGCTCCGCAGAAAGAACCGGAATTTACGGATTATTGCTCTTAGCTTATTTACCCTTACCCTGGCAAAACTATTTATTTACGATATCCGCGGAATTTCTGAAGGAGGTAAAATAGCTGCCTTTATTTCGTTAGGGATTGTGTTGCTCGTGATTTCCTTTATGTACCAGAATTTGAAAAGATTAATTCTTGCTGATGATTCTACTAACCAACGTCCTGTAGAATGATAAAAAGAGTAATGCATATAACCTGCTTTTTCTTGCTGAGTATACAAGTAGGCATCGCCCAGAATTTTCTATACCAAGCCCAACTTGATACAATAGCTGCAGACGGCTTTTACAGAATTACTATCAGCCCCCAGATTGCCGGATACCTGAAAGCTAATCTGTCGGATATTCGTTTGTATAGTAAAGATTTACAAGAAGTGCCCTACCTAGTGCAGCAAGAGCATCCAGTACAATATAAAAAGCTATTCAAAGAATACGAAATAGTAAGTAAGATTAGTAAACCTAAGTCGGGTACTACTCTTATCATGCGTAATGCCCGAAAGAGCAAAATCAACAATATTCACCTTATTATTCAGAATACAAATGCCACCAAAAAGGCACAACTAAGCGGTAGCCACGATGCTAACGAGTGGTATAGTATTGATGACGGTTTTATGATCTATCCTGTAAAAAATCAGTCAGCAACGTCAGAAATAAAAGCACTCGAGTTTCCACTAAGTGAGTATGAATATTATAGGCTCGACATTCAAGATTCGTTAAGTGCTCCCATAAACATTATCAAAGCCGGATATTATGATACGTATGCAGAAAATGGAAAATATACTCAGGTAGAAGGGCTAAGGTTTATACAGAAAGATAGTGCTACACTAAAACAAACATATGTATATATTCAGCTAAATCAGCCTGCTTTGATTGATAAACTGAAACTAGATATAACTGCTCCTACCTATTATCTACGTCCAGTAGAAGTGAAAGTACCAACTATTACAAAAGACAAAAGAAAGCGGCAAAGGACTTTTTATGAAACAGTAGTTTATACAACCCTCAAATCATCAGCGGACAAAACTATTTTTCCTGACTCGTTTCATGCAAAAGAATTTTACCTGCTAATACATAATGAAGATAATATACCATTGCAAATTGCAGATGTAAAAGCATATCAGTTGAACAGGTATCTGGTAGCTTTTCTGAAGAAAGGAGAAGCGTATCAAGTAAAGGTTGGCAATGAGAATCTACATGCTCCGCAATACGACCTTGCTTACTTTACAGACAAACTTCCGGAAAATATTCCGGTAATACAGGTTAAATCCATTTTGCCAGTGAGTTCATCAGCTATAGCATCAGATTCAGGTTCAACTTTCTTTACCAACAAATGGCTGATATGGGCAGCTATTGGATTAGTGATTGTTTTGTTAAGTTATTTATCCTTCCGGATGGTGAAAGATATGAAAAGCAACCAATAATAGTTCGTATACAATTGAACCGGTGATATGGTGCTTATTCAATCTAAGGAATGACTATATTATAAAGCTTGCGGATTACGTATATATTTAATACGTTTACTGAGCCTGAAATCTGCAAAACATGCCTTCACGTATCATCTTATTCCTGCTAATTGCCTTGCTCAGTTTCTTGTTGCAACTATTCCTGCCCTGGTGGATTATAGCCGTTGTTGCTTTTGGTGCAGCTTTATGGCGGGCTACTGATGGGAGCAATGCTTTCTGGTCTGGCTTTCTGGCAATAACAGTGCTTTGGATGTTGACAGCTACCATTATTCATGTCCGCACAGATGGCATTTTAACCCAACGTATAGCTGCATTATTTAGTTTACCCGCATCCTTTCTGTTAATTACTATTACAGCTCTAATAGGAGGAATAGTGGGCGGTATGGCTGCCCTAAGTGGATTCCACGTCCGGCAATTGATCAGGTAACTAAACTTTTGCGAAACAAATTATGCTGTTAACGGTTTTTAAGAGAAACTAAATTAACAGCTATGGCAACGAACGCAGTAAAAGACCAGGAAGAAGTATACCAGGAATTCAAAGATCTGGTAAATATGACACCCAAACAAATTGAAAAGTGGCTACAGACGGAGGAATCTAAAGAAGTTGGGTTCAAAGAAAAAGAGGGTGGAGAGTCTGTAGGGCACCAGTCAGGAGGCAAAATCATTCGCATCCTCGAAAAGAAGAAAGCAGACTTACAGGAGGACGATTATGCGCATATGCGCAAAGTGGTGAGTTATATTAAAAGGCATTCAGCTCAAAAACCAGGTGGTGACATAGAAAATACGCCCTGGCGTTTTTCTTTAATGAACTGGGGGCATGATCCCATGAAGTAAACTATCTGTTTAGGAAGGGAGCGGTGCTAGAGCACCGCTCTTTTAATTAGCCTGTAATGCTTCTTGTAATTTTTGACGAGCATCACTAAAATCGGGTTCTAGCTGAATGGCCCGGGTAAAGTCTGTAATAGCGTCACTATACTTTTTCAGGCCAAAGCGAGCCAGCCCTCTCTGATAATATACAATTGCCTGATCGCGGCTTTTTAACATAATTTCTTCACAATCGGCCAGTGCTTTGTCGAACTGTCCCAGTTGATTATAAAAATCTGCCCGTGCCATCAGGTAGGGTACTTTAGTTTCTTTATCCAAAAACATGGCTTTGTTCATATCTTTTAGTGCTTCGGCGTAGTTTTTGGTGTCTGCCCATGCAAACGACCGTTCGTAGTAATACGCGGCATTTTCTGGTTCCAGGGCAATAGCTTGATCAAAATCTTGCCGGGCTTTTCCGGCATCTTCCATCTGGTAATAAATAAGTCCACGCAAATGAAAATGTTCTGCCTTGTTCTGGCTAGTATTTAATTCTATCGCTTTGTTTACATCTTGCAAAGATTTGCTATAGTTTTCGAAGAAGTAATATATTTTTGCTCTGGTAAATAAGCTATATTCTTTACTAGGAGCCAACTCAATAGAATATGATATAGCCTGTAATGCCTCTTCTTCCAAGCCTTCTTTTTCAAAAAGATTTTCCGCCCGTTGCCAATAGCCGATAGCACTCACACTGTCTAGTTGTTTTTGAGAATATAGTCCCTTCAGTAATATAGTTGCGTTTCCTGCTAAAGCTAAGGTGTCGCCAAACTGGTTGCGCTGCTTTGTTATTTCCGGCAATAAAGCTACTGCCTGCAAATAGTCTTGGGCTGCTCCGGTATTATCTTTCATTGTAGACCGTACAATGGCTCTGTCGTAAAATATAGGTGCTTGTTCTTCACCAGCTTCTTCTAGATAGAGTACCGCTTTGTTTAGAGCTTTCAGGGCTTTTTTGTTGTCTTTCAATTTATAATAGGCAAGGCCAGTATAATAGTATAGCTCAGCATCCGTATGTTTCTTGGGGGTAGTAAAGTAGATAAGTGCCTGTGTATATTTCTTTTGCATATAATGTGTCAGGCCCCAGTTCAGGAAATCGTCGGGTTCACTAATATCTCCATTGGCCAATAGTTGTTCGTATATTTTTATTGACTCTGGGTATCTCTTCGTATTCAAATAAACAAGTGCTTGTAGCCGTAATGCATCTGCATCTTTGGGATCTTCTTTCAGCAGAAGTGCCAATGTAGTTAAAGTCTCATTAAATTCATTCAGGCTATAATGTGTTTGTGCTTTTTGATACAAAGCAAAGCGACTGGGTTTTATGCGGATAGATTTCTCCAAATAATACTTTGCTGCATCATACTCCATTACCTGGTAATAAAAATAGCCCAAATCGCTGTAAATGCTATGATCGGTACTGTCTAAGGAAAGGGCAGTTTGTAGATCTTTTTCAGCTTCCTGGAAATTCTTTAGATACATGTGTGAAAGACCTCTGTAACGGAAAGAAGCAGTGTCTTGCGGATAATGCGTTAATAGACTGTCGAAATCGGTGATGGCTTCTGCGTAATCCGCTTGAGTGAATGAGTAAAACCCACGGGCATATAAAGCATCATAAAAGGTAGGATTTGCTGCCAAAGATTGATTCAAATACTCAAAACCTTGCTTCATATTCCCTTTATTCATGTAATCAATGGCTTTCTCGTACGATTCTTTTCCGGTAGATTGTGCCCATACCCATGAATAAATCAGCAAGAAAGTAACAGTCGACAGTATATTTTTCATAAAATCCGGGAAGAATGCCTGGTAATCCAGCTTATCACTACTAGTTGTTCCAGCAAAAAGCTTGCAAGTAAAATACAACAATTAGCTAATGTACATATACATACATAGGTTACATTTATTACATGGACAAAAGAGAAACCAAATTGTTAGTTAAAGAATAGATTTATCGGCCTTAGCAGAGCGGATAAATAGAATTAAAACAGATAGTTATACAGAAGATAAAACCACAAAAAGCGTAGTTAGATACTATACATTAAAATATAAACAGAAACGTCTCTATTTCTTGCCGAATGCCTTTAGGACCCAATATTTTGTTTGCCTGTACTCTTAAGTAAACCTATACCTGAACTAAAAAATATAAAACCTAGTATACCAAAAATCCACGGATTCTGCTTAGTAAGGTTTTCGCTGAATATACCAGATACGCCAATAATAAGTCCTGCGATACCCGCTACTACTAAAATAATTCCCACAATGCTTTTAGGTTCCATAAGTAAAGATAGGTATGTATACACCACATACGGACTTATACGCAGAAGGTTAAATGGATTTCAATAGGTATGGATTCAGAAAAAACAAAAAGCGAGCAAACTTTTTAAAGTTGCCCGCTTACGGTGTTATAGTTGCTAAATTAGTTATTTGCTGAATTCTATAGGAAACGCAACTCTGGTATCTCCCCAAAGCAATTCCATTTCCGCACCACTAGGAATATCTTTGAACTCAATAGTAAACGCTTCATAGAAGTACTCAGGTTTTGTTAAAGGCACTTCAAAGCTAACTAGATCTTTTTCAGGATTGTATTTATAAGCTCCCCACTGGCCCAGGTCTGAGTTTACAATAACAGTCCATTTATTTTCATTAGGAATAGTGAACAGAGTATAGGTACCGGCTTTTAACAGTTTTCCACCGATGCGGAAATCTTTAGTAGCCGTAATTTCTGTGGCCTCATTGGCACCGGTACGCCATACTTTTCCATACGGTTCCAGCTCTCCAAAAATGGTACGGCCTCTCTTATAAGGTTGCCCATAGACTACTTTCAAATACATAGTATTTGAGGTAAATTTTGCTACAGCCATGGGGCTTTTTCTAACCTGAGGTACAATGACAGAATCTTGCTCCACTGCTGAAACTGCCTTAGCTTCGCGCATAATAGATTGTGTAGCCAGAGAATCCTTCGTTGTTTGCTGGCTCATGGAGAGGTGCCCCATACCAAAAATTGCTAAACAGGCCAGAATTATATTTTTTTTCATCGAAGTACGTGAATTTACAGATAATATGAATTTAAGTTACCTTTGTCCATCTACTAGCGTAGGGCTTCTGTGCGAACTTGCTTACAAAAGTAGTTAAAGTATATTTAAGTTATATTGCTATCCTCTTTACATTTTTTGCCTGCATGCAACGTCCCGATTTTGATGATATTTTTATGGAACTGGCTGTAAACCTGGCCAAACGTTCTCATTGTATAAAAGCTCATGTGGGAGCTGTATTGGCCAAAGAAACCAGAATTATTTCTATTGGATACAATGGCCCCCCGGCCGGAACCTATAACTGTGATGAAGAGTGGCCCGACAAAGGTTGTGCCAGAGATAGAAAGGGCAGTTGCTCGCTGGCGATTCATGCAGAAGAAAATGCTATCTTATATGCAGCGAAAAATGGATCTTCCATGGAAGGGTCTACCTTGTATGTAACCTTGTCACCCTGTTTGCCTTGTGCCCGTATCATCTTCAGTATGAAGATAAAGAAAGTAATATACCTGAATTCCTATGCCGAATATAAAGGAATAGACGTAGACGAAGGACTAGCTTTTCTGGAAAAATTTGGTGTAGAAATACAGAAATATGCAGGTAAGTTTGTACAAGCAAATCAACCTTTGAATCCATGAGCATTAGCTGGCAACACGACCCGGTGATTCACCGGCTAATACAGGTGCTTCCGGTACCAGAACCCTATCCCTACAACGATACGTATTTATTTCTACTGGATTCGGTAATCTCACAGCAATTATCCACCAAAGTAGCTGACGTGATCTATAAGCGTTTTTTGAAGCTGTTTCCGGAAGGTTATCCATTACCAGACTTGTTGCAAGAAATGCCGGTAGAATATTTACGGGAAGTAGGCTTGTCTACAGCTAAAGCTAATTATGTAAAGAATATTGCCAGTTTTCATAGAGAGCATTCCTTATATTTTGAACATTTGCATAGCATGCCAGATGAAGAGATACTGGCTTTGCTTACTCAAATTAAGGGTGTGGGCCCCTGGACGGTGCAAATGGTACTGATGTTCCCACTGAACCGGCCTGATGTCTTTCCTATAGATGATCTTGTAATCAGGCAACAAATTATTAGATGGTATAACTTGACAGAAAGCGGGAAAGAATTACGCCGCCAAATGACAGCCATTGCCGAAAACTGGCGTCCGCACCGTACGTTGGCTTGTAAGTACTTGTGGAAGGCCAAAAACCTTCCTGCCACTTCTATCTAAGTTCTTTATTCGGAAGTGTATATTATTTAGTTTATTTGCCTATTGAAAGTTCAGCCAGCTGTTTGCTACTTGTTGCTTATGTCCAGAGAAACCTACAAAAACTTGCCGGTATTTATAAAAGCCAAAGAGATCTGTGAAATCACCCGGACTATCGTAGAAACTATTGATTCAGAGAAAGACTTATTCAAGCTGAAGGAATTGATGTTGAACAATGCGTACTTATTAGGGGCAAAAATTGCTGCTGCCGAGGGAGGCGATTTATATAGTATCCGTATGGAAAATGCTGTATTAATTAAGATAGCGGCTAAAGAACTGCTTACCCAGACTACTATGTGCAAGCATGAGAAACTTTGTAATCAGGAATACCTGCAGTTATTGAAAAATGAAATTGAAAACTTCCGGCATTTGTACCTCGCCTGGATACGTACGTTTGATAAGTCTAAAGATATGCAGGATGGATGGAGCTAACAACTTGTTAGTCTGTCTTATATAAACTGATCACCGCAATACGTGAATGACGCCTTTATAAGGAACCGAAGCAGACTGATTATGCAAAGAATAATAATACATCCCGTTTTCTAAATTACTGGCATCCCATTCGCCCTGATAATGTTGGCTGGAATACACTATTTTTCCCCATCGGTTGTATATAGCTAATTGCCATACTTGTTTATTGATACAGGCAAAAGTGAAGGAGTCGTTGGCTCCATCGTTATTAGGAGTAATTACATTGGGTAATTCATCTAATTTACATTCCAGACAAGCAATGGTGATGCTATCCCGCACAGTACCGCAACTATTAGTAACGTCTACCCAATAGGTTCCAGGCTTTTGCACCATATATATTGCTTCAGTAGATCCATCTTGCCATACATATTTTGCTTTTCCCGAGGCTTGCTTGGCATTTAATACAAGCTGTTCATCACCGCACAAGGTGGTGTTATCTCCTAATTCTACTTGTGGCGGGTATTGGTAGCTTACATTAAACACACGTCTAGTAATACCCGTTTTCCCGGTTGCTTCAATCCAGTAAGTACCGGGCTTTTGTACGTTGAACATGGCATTAGTAGAGCCATCTTGCCATTGAAAAACCTGTTCAGGTAATAAATCAGCTACATATAATGGCAGCATACTACCCTGGCAAATAGTGGTGTCTGTCATTTCTTTTTTTACAAAAGATGACGCATATGTAATTTCAACAGAATCTGTTTTCTGTTCACACCCGTTACTGACTTCTACCCAGTAAATGCCTGGTTTAGTTACTCCATAGGAGCAATTAGTAGAGCCGTCTTGCCACCGGTAGGTTACCTGAGAAATAGGTAATTGAAGCAGCAGGGAGTCTCCCGGTTTAATAGTTTTGTTATTCCCCAAGGTGAACGGATGTAGTTCTTCTATATAGTCAATACGTATAGAATCTCTTGATTTTCCGCAGGTATTATTTATTTCTACCCAGTAATAACCTGCTTTGTTTACTATACAGGATGTTCCGGCAGTTCCATCTTGCCAGGTATAGCTAGCCCTGGAAGAAGGTTGTTTTACTGCAAGTAAGAGTGAATTGCCTTTGCATAGAGTTGTATCCTTGCCTTGTAGTAATTCCACAGAGGCAAATGTTTGATACATAATTGTTATAGAATCTCTAACCGGGCAACCGCTGCTAACAACATCTACCCAATAAATACCAGGCTTGCTTACAACATAGGTAGCTTCAGTAGATCCGTCTTGCCATAGATATGTTGCTCCTGGAAAAGCTGCATTCAATTTAACAAGCCCTCCAGTACATAAGGTAGTATCATTCCCTAAACTTATAGAAGGGAGGTTATCGATGCTTACTTTTTGTGTGGTACTCTTAACAGCCCCATTTTTATAGGTTACATCCAGAGATACATCATACGCACCAGGCTTACTAAATATATGGACCGGATTTTTTGAAGAAGACATATTAACTACCCCCACTACCGGATCATTAAACACCCATTCTACTTTTGCTATATTATTGGTATCGCTAACAGCAAAATGAGTAGGCTCTGTTAAACAGGTGTTGGAGAAGGTAAACGATGGCTGATAAAACAAACTCTGTATAAAGTTGGGTAAGCCAAATGCACTAGTTTTACCTGCCAGATAAATGCCATCATCAATATAACCGCATGTAGTACCAGCTGCATTGGGTGCATTAATAACTCCCAGATAAGGGCTTTCATACCGTGAAAAATAAATTTTACCATCCGGTCCTAATTGCATGGCTCCCGCATATGAACTGGCTGATGTACCAATTAAAGTTACAGCATTGGTAAATAAATCTATCTGATAAATTTTAGCTGTAGGGGCAAAGCTAGCATTCACATATAGTTTGGTACCATCCGGTGAAAATTCTAGGCCATACGCACTGTTATAGTTGTTAGATTGAAATACTAATGGATTAGAGACCAAACCGGTAGCATCATCGAAGTCGAATAATTCGTACAACTTCATTCCTCGTACAGCTAAAGCTAGTTTTGAGCCTGAAGGAGAAGCCTTAAAATACCCGATTGTATTATTGTCCCGTCCATTGTGTATCGTGCCTGCATAGCTAGTTACTGGTTGTGTGCTAATACCCTTTTCCGTGAGAAGATATGCATAAAAAGCATTATTATTCCAGCCATGCACAAGCACCCAAATATCTTTGCCATTTTCATGTGCCACTGCCGTTAATTTTTCAGTGACAGGAGTTAGGAGCAACTCATTTTTCTGTACTACTTTTCCTAATCCGTTTTCTAATGCCAGATCTACTATAGAATACCGGAATCCATTAGGCTGAGCTACATTGTCTACTGTAAATACATAGTACTGTGAACGGCTGCCGGGTGTGGGTACAATAATCCCCGATTGTGTAGAAGAAGGGTCACCCATAAGGCCTGTTCCATTCGTCATTACTTTGTGGTTTTTGTTCCAGATCGTAATTCCATCTGTATAAAAGACCAACTGCCCGTCTCTATCTGCTATTGAAGCGCATCCTTCTGTTGTATTTAACTTGCTGCCAGTAATAGCTTGGGCTTTGCCTGTGCTAAAATCAAGTCCTGCATTGTTGCCAAAATACCATATAGTACTCTCCTTCTGAGCGAAGCAAATATGCACCGTTAAAAGTAATACCAGTAAACCAATGCAGCGGCTGCTCATGCTGATAATTATAAATCAGCATGAAGTTTGCAAATTGGCCTATTTTAATTACTTTGAATTCTCTTGAAAGCTTACATAACTAAGTATTCAACAGATAATACCAACAGGAGGGGCATAGCTTTTCAAGTCCCGCTAAACACTTATAAATCAATACTATTTGATGAACAAAAATAGAATATCAACCGTTATTAAATTGCCATCTATACAGCTTTGTTTTCTCACTGTTCACCAGCCGTGTACAAATATTTACAGGTAAAAAATTGAAATATTTGACGAAAAAATGTAAATTAATATATTATTACAGCCAGTAATTCTATTTTCTATGAAATCTCTATGCAAGCACACAGTTTTGAGAGGTTTCAACTTTTTGATACTCCTCTTCTTTCTGCTGCCAGGGTGTCTGCAGGCTCAGGAAAGCTATAATTTCCGCTTCACCTCTGCCAAACGAAAGCTGGTTAGAATCCCCTTTGAATGGCACAGCAATTTGATCATTGTTCCTATTTCGATCAATAATTCAGATACTATGAATTTTATTTTGGATACTGGAATTAGTATGACCTTACTAACTGATCCAAAAGCAGCTAATGCTCTCAATTTACATTATGTGCGGAAGGTTGACATTACTGGCGTAGGGCAAGGGTCTTCTTTGGAGGCATTGGTGGCTATTAATAACAAAATTAACCTAACTGGCATTGAAGCAAAAGGACAAAGTATTGTGGCACTTTCAGAAGATGTACTGCATCTGTCAAACTATGTGGGCATTCCCATACATGGGGTATTTGGCTTTGATATTTTCCGGCATTTTGTAGTAAAAATTGATTTTCACCAGAAGATATTAACCCTTTACCAGCCTGATCAATATGAATATAAAGGCAAAGGAGAAAAAATTCCTATTTCTATAGAGGATGCCAAACCATATTTGCTAGCCAAAGCTATATGGGCAGATAACCGGGAAGTACCGATAAAAGTGATTTTAGATACTGGTGCCGGCCATGCATTGTCTTTGGACATGGGCACCAGTGAGCATATACAACTGCCTGATAAAATTGTGCGAGCCCAACTTGGCCGCGGCCTAAATGGTATTATTACTGGTAGCCTGGGCCGTATTGAAAAAGTAATGATTGGGAAATACGAATTACAAAACGTGATCACTTCTTTTCCGGATACTAACTCAATAGCTTCTCAAATAGCCAAACGAGTAAACCGGCAAGGAAATATTGGCTGCGAACTGTTACGCCGGTTTGATGTGGTTTTTGATTACTCCCGGCATTACATTGTATTAAAGCCCAATAAGAGTGCTTTCAAAGCTGCTTTTGAGCGGGATATGAGCGGAATGGAATTACGTGCCAAAGGCGATAATTTCAGAATGTATGTAATTGAACATGTAGAAAAAGGTTCTCCAGCTGCAAATGCAGGTGTGGTGCCAGGAGATGAAATAATTTCTATTAATGGGCAGATGGCCAACAGCCTTCGACTGAGTGAAATTTATAAAATGCTGCAAAGGAAAGAGGGCAAAGAAATTAACTTATTCCTGAAAAGGGGGACTGAATTTATTTTTGCATCTTTTCAACTCAAACGGTTGATTTAAGTAGTAGAGTGTCTTGTAATAGAAAAAGCCTACCTAGGCTGAACCCAGGCAGGCTTTTTTTATGAAGTAGAATAGAATTACAGAATAATATTACCAGCTTCACGTGCTTCTTTCAATACAGCATCAATACCATTTTTATTGATGGTACGCAAAGCAGAAGTAGATACTTTTAATGTAATCCAGGTATCTTCGGAAGGAATATAGAATCTTTTCTTTTGCAAATTAGGATAAAACTTTCTCTTAGTTTTATTGTTGGCATGAGAAACATTGTTTCCTACCTGCGTCTTTTTCCCTGTAAGTTGACAAACTCTGGCCATGATAAATTATTTTATGCTGAAAAACGGAGTGCAAATATGAGAAAAAAGTATGATATCGGCAAATGAAATATTGAATTTCATCCATTATTTTTCTTATACCCGTACGGACAGTGCCTACAACCGCTTTTGCAGCAGTATCCACGCTTCAAATGGTATTTTTCTGTAAATACAAGAAACCCTTTTTCATCGAAATAATAATCTTCCGGTTGTAATCCTCGGTTCGTATGTTTGGGGTCTTTTTTCATTTAGCTATAAATGCTGCACTTTTTTTATAAAGCTGAAACACATACCTTGTGCAGATTGTTTAGGACTTATACGGTTTTGATATGATTCATACAATTACTTCTTCTCAACAAGCAATACAATTAGAGGAAGCGTATGCTGCCCATAATTACCATCCGCTGCCGGTTGTTCTGGCAAAAGGTTCCGGTGTACACCTCTGGGATATAGAAGGGAAGCATTATTACGATTTTCTCTCGGCGTATAGTGCAGTAAACCAAGGGCATTGTCATCCGAAAATTATAAGTGCTTTGATTGAACAAGCTCAAACTCTTACCCTAACTTCTAGGGCATTCCATAGCGATAAGCTTGGCGAATGTGCTAGATATATTTGCGAGTACTTCGGCTATGACAAAGTGTTATTAATGAACTCTGGAGCGGAAGCTAACGAAACAGCCATTAAATTAGCCCGAAAATGGGGCTACCAAATAAAAGGTATTCCAGAAAATAAAGCAATTATTGTGGCCGTGGAGCGGAATTTCCATGGCCGGACAACAGGTATTATTTCAGCTTCCACAGATCTGGTAGCTACACAGAATTTTGGACCTTTTATGCCCGGTTATCAAATAATACCCTATAATGATTTTGAGGCGCTGGAGAAAGCCTTGCAAAACCCGAATGTCTGTGGTTTTTGGGTAGAGCCTATCCAAGGAGAGGCCGGAGTATTTGTGCCGGAAGAAGGATATCTAGCTAAGTCGCAGGAGTTATGTACAAAGTACAATGTTATTCTCATGATGGATGAAATACAAACCGGTATTGGCCGCACAGGTAAATTACTGGCTTCTTCACATGAACATGTGAAGCCAGATATGCTTATTCTGGGCAAGGCTTTATCGGGAGGGGTATATCCGGTTTCAGCAGTGTTGGCAAGCGATGATATTATGTTAACTATCGGCCCTGGAGAACATGGATCTACCTTTGGAGGTAATCCCCTGGCTTGTGCAGTAACTATGGCGGCTCTGGAAGTGATACAGGAAGAAGGGTTAATTGAGAATGCTGCTAGGATGGGTGAATTGTTTAGAAACCGGATGGGGGCAATTCAAGCTAAAACAGCAAAAGTAACTGCTGTTAGAGGGAAAGGATTATTGAATGCGATTGATATTGACGAAAATATAGATGGACGTAGTGCCTGGGATATTTGCCTGGGTTTGCGGGATAATGGGTTGCTGGCTAAACCAACCCATGGTGACAAAATCCGCTTTGCCCCACCTCTCATTATTACACAAGGGCAAATGGAAGAATGTTGCGATATTATCGAAAAGACAATTATACGGTAAAGGAAAAAAGCGTGGTAACACGCTTTTTTATGTGCGTAATATACTCCCCATATCAAAAGGAAGCAGCGTAAACACAAATTGTGGGATAGTATTCCATTCGTGCATGCTTATTTTCTTGCCCTGCGTGAGCAGTAAAATAAGGCAAACAAGTAAAATAAATGCCAGAATTGCCAGCGTTATTTTTATCCAGCTGTATGGCCGTTCCCCTTGTACCTCTCCGGTGCGGCCATTTACCATAAAGCGGTACACTTTGTCGTTGTAACGGTAAGCACTCAGCCAGATGGGAAGCAAAGTATGTTTAAAAGTAACGTTATTATAAATAGTATCTACTGAATGAATCCGCTGATGGTCACCGCCAATATCGCGGCAAATAGTATCCCGGATGGTGCTGTCCATTAGCTGTTTAGCCTCTTCAAAACCTGCGCGCACATCCAGCTGGTATGTTTCTGTACGGAATCCACTTAGGTATTTTTCGTTGAAGGGAACTAGGTTTTGGGTATCCCAGGGTTCTAGTTCTCTGGTATAATTTCTGGGTAAGGAATGGCTGGCAATAACAAGTACATCATCAAATGTATTGTGTACGGTACCGGAAGCATGCCGCCAACGGATTTTAGTTACTTGTCTAGTGCGAGTTACCTCTCTGCCGTTTTCTGTGGTTGTATAATTCTCATTCACCGTATAATTATCTCCCCGTTCGCCCACATACCGGCTTACCGTTTTACAATCATACGTCCAATAGGGAATATACATGCCATTGATTTTCTCATGATTCTCGGCATACCTTTTTAAATCATTTGGCGCAAACCATAAGTCATTTAGCCAGTTTTTGTATAGATCGAATCCCTGCTTTTGCTCTATTTTGAAAGGCAATAAAGACTTTGGCTTGATAACCGTACATAAACTTCCAGAATTTACCACCAAAGCTGTTCCACAAAACGGACATTCATCTGATGTGATGTTAGGTTTAAGACTGCTTTCGGCGCCACACGAAGTACATCTTATAACGGCTATCTGCTGTTTTTCTGCGGTTAATGCGCCATTGGCAATAAAACTTTTATAATCTATTTCCTCAATTTCTTCTGCAGAAGTTTCAATCTCATTTTCAGTACCACAATAAGGGCATTTAAGATGGGTGCTACCTGGAGCAAAGACCAGAAAAGCGCCACACTCCCGGCAGGGAAATTTCTGGTGATCTATTTCAGGCGTTAGAGAAGGTTCCATGTATAACTAGGTAAATGAGAAAGTTAATAGAATAGTTTAATTGTCTGTGATATAGAAACAAATGAACTTTACGAATTCATAGAACGATAAGCCAAGCTAACTTTAATCCTTTTCATATATTCTTTTATGTAGCAGCTCTTGTTCAGTTTGTTGTAGCTTTAATGCCCGGTAAATTCCTATCCAGAGTAGTAAAAGTAAGGAAGATGCAATAGCATTAGGGCTTAAATAAACACCCCAAAGTTTAGAAGGAAATAGTTTTCTGGATCATCCTTATCATAAAGAATCTCTACTTTTTCTCCTGTTTTATATTCAACATTTTGAGGTCCATAAAAAGCGATAACTTGATTGGCTGTTTTGAATTGTATGATTGCGTAATTTGATCTACTGCCAGACCTAATAGATTTTGAGGCAATCCATTGACTGCCTGTAATAGTACCTTCCGTTTATTATACCAAATAAAAATAAATCAGCTTGTGCAAGAATAGGGATGAATAATATCAATAAGCCTATACTAAAGAATATTGGTTTGTTTAGTTGCATTTCATGATTTTCTATTAAAGCAAACCTCCCAAGTTTTAAAACCTGTGAGGCTTGCTATTATATTATACTGGCAATGGAGGCGGAACCTGATTAAACAAAGAGGCTAGTTCGCCTACCTGTGAAGCCGGAGTCCATTGCGTCATGCCTGCTTTCCATACCAGAGTATCCCGTTGTAAGGTATTTTGCTGCACCATTTGGGTAAGAGTAGCCATGTTGTAAGGGCCGCTTTGTTTGCCTTGTAAGGCAATAAAGAAAGATACATCTGCTGGCAGGGGAGGAGGCGTTTGATTGCCAGATGTATTTTGCTCATTCATTTTATTGGCAAATTGATTAGCTAATACAAAGCCCATTCCGGCGTTTAATGCATCTGAACTTCCGCCATTATTCTGAGCTGATTTTTCCAGGGCATTTGCAGCTTGGAATTGAGTATATGCATTTAGGTTTCCTACTATTCCCATGCTACTGCGTTTATCCAGAGCAGCTTCTACATCTGGTGGCAGGGATATGTTTTCTACCAGTAGTTTAGTAACCTTTAGGCCGTATTCATCAAAATCGTCTTTAATCCGTTCAGTAACAAACTTAGAAAGTTCGTCATAATTGGCCACTAGATCTAAGATAGGTATGCGGCTTTCACCTAAAATATCTACAAAGCGAGATACCACTATGTTGCGTAATTGCTCACTTATCTCTTCAGTACTAAAATTACCATCAGTGCCTACTACTTCCAGCAAGAACTTAGTCGGATCTTGTTGAATTTTCATGGTATAGCTTCCAAAAGCCCGCAACCTTACCGGGCCAAACTCTGGATCGCGAAGCATTACTGGGTTTTTAGTGCCCCATTTCAAATTGGTGAAGTTTTTGGTACTAATAAAATAAACTTCGGCTTTGAAAGGGCTATTAAAGCCATACTTCCATCCTCTCAGTGTGGAAAGAACAGGCATATTCTGGGTGGTAAGCTCATAAGTACCGGCCATATTATAAATATCTGCCAGCCGTCCCTCACTGATCAATACCGCCACCTGCGACTCCCGTACAATTAACTTTGCTCCGTTCTTTATCTCATTCTGGTACCTTGGAAAACGGTACACCATGGTATTGTTGGTGGGGTCTACCCACTCAATAATATCTATAAATTCATTTGTTAGTTTACTCCAAAGACCCATAGTGCTACAATTTGTTGGTTGATAAATACTTATTGAAAGTAACGCATTTTGGCGCAAAAAGCAAAACATATACATCTTTGCTCAATTCACCAAAACTTGTATACTTTATGTGTACGTCAGCCAGGAGTAACCTTTGAACTATGGTTTTATTACAATCCGCTGATTAATAATAAATTCAGTGAGCTTACTTAAGAAGTAATAAGGGAATACTTCCAGGGAAAGATTAAATAATTCATCCTTCTGCTGAATGTTGTCTGAATCATCAAATGTAAACTCCATAATGTCTAACGATTGCATTTCTTTTAGCTCCTGCAAATCCAGATATACCTTTAAGATGCCTATGGCACTATCAATTTTGGCGGAGTTTATTTCTACCTGCACAATAAATACCAGATCAAAAAAACGTAAGGAAACTCTTTTTTCTGTGGCTTCTAACAATTGTATAATCTCTGGTTTAGCTAAAATAAGTTCTTTTAGCTCATGAATCATTTCAGAGCCTGTTCTTTTTACATTCTCATACTTTTTTACCAAACCCTTAATATCATCAAGGCTATATCGAATTTTGTTCATACTAGTCATTAAATGTTGTGTATAGTTAGCAGCCCAATATAATTTATTCAAATTTCACCAGTTGAACATAATTCACCCATCTATTACATATACATCATTAATTTTTTATAATGACAACCTCATTGGATTAAATGCCGTTTATACATTTTTTGTTGGTTACTTATACTTATTCTTATTCAAAAAAAATTTGTCAATAAAATGTTGTATATGATTAAATTTATGTATACCTTTATACAACAATTAAAGAGTACAGAACATGAAAACACTTACTATTTATCAGATACAGCAAGCTTTGTCGCAAGTAGTAAAAAGCTTTCAGCACGTAGAGGCTTATAAGGTGGAAGTAAGTATGTGGGATCATACGCAACAACCTATCCTACAATTGTATGTGGCTTGCACTATAAATAACGAACACACAAGTATTCATACACGTGCCCAGTCTCTGCCAGAAGCTCTGGACGAAATAAATCATTGGTATAAAAGGATTACCTCTCTTCAATTTTCTTTGAATTAATTACCTAATACTCTTATATAATTATGAGATACACAACGAACCGGATTATTGGCATGTACAACTTTACAACCGTTGATGGTAAATATCTCCGCACATGCTATAGCCCTAAACAAATTGCTCATATGTATTGCTTTGATGCAATTGATGACAATAACAACCTTCGAGTAATATTATCCCGAGAGGTAGACTTTCGGTCTTTTGAATATCTGCAGAACGGAACTTATTCTCCAGCTGCTTAAGTAAACACTTGCTTTTAAACTCAAACAATTATATGGCACAAGAACTGCAAAATTCCCAATTACCTGCTGATGAAAGTAAAACTTTAGTATTAAATTCTGGTCATTTGAAGTCTTATCAGAGTTTAGATGTACACACCGGAGAGGTAATTAGTAAATACAAATATTTGGAAGGCCATCCGAAGCAATACCGTTTTGATGCTAAAGAAGGGAAGTTCAATATAAATGGGACTGTAAAGCTTTCAGATACATTTACTTTTCAACCCATAGCCTGGCGTATTTTTGAAGATGACATAATGCAGATGGGCCGGAAGAAATGGGCAGAGTTGTTCTTTATTGATGATAAGCAATGTGTAAGTGTTATCTTGTTTCATGGCTGGAGTGTAGAGAATCTTTTTAAACTGATAGAGCCTTTATATTATGATGACTTGACATTAGCTGATGTAGTAATTACAGCAACGGCTCAGAAAAAAGAAAACACTAAAATAACCCCTAAAGGGGTGTATTACATTGCAGATTTCGCTTATAAAGTGGCTGATGCAGATAAAGTGAAAGAGAATAAAGAGTTTGCTGCTGATCATAAAATATACCGGGTAGATACCTTAACAGACGTAGCTGAATACAAAGCAGCACATAACTTTTATAATTTGTATCTGCATTCTCCGGCTGAACCCTCTTTAAAAGAAGCTTAAAAATAAGTCATAACATAGTAGTAGAGTAGTATAAAAAATACCTGCCTTGCAGGTATTTTTTATTTGTAGAGACGCAGGAATATCTACCTCTCTACAAATAAAATTTGACAATATCTTTATCAATTATAAGCCAGAACCATCTTGTTGGCCTCTTAAAACAGCATAGCTACCTATATTTTTTCCGCAACGTAAGCCTACTTCACAATCAAAACGGTAGTGGATACCTCCATAAATTCGAGATACAGACGCTTCCATGGCTTTCACATCCAAATTAACTGCTTCATCAGGGAAAACATAGCTAAGCACAGTAGCTGCTGCTGCTGAAAAAGTAGAATGGCCAGAACTATATGATGGAAAATTGGGTAAACCAACAACTGTTTTAATGGCTTCATCCATTTGGTATGGGCGAGGGTAAAAATAATAATATTTTACATCCCAGCAGCAAACGCCAGCATCCATCAGTGTTGTGCCAACTAATGCCATTGTTCGTGCAGCTCTAAGTTCATTAAACTTATTTTTATAAATCAGATCGGCAGCTATTTTATTCCAGTGACCGGGAGGCGTATAACTGCCTGGCCCATCAGACCAGAAGTTGGCGATCCGGTGTTGTTCACGGGTCAGATTCTTGGCGTACTTCCTGAGTTCATCCATATCTTTATTGAATTCAGGGCTCCCAATAGCAGGAGGCGCGGCTGGGCGCAACTTTATTTTTGTTTCCTCATCAAAATTCCAGGTTTTTACCGCCCCATAATTCGGAAGTAGTGGTGAACGGTAAGGAAGTTCCTGGCTTTTCCAAGCAACGGTAAGACCTCTGGAAATAGCTGCTTCCTGCATACCACTGACTAGCGTTTGGTTGTTAGCATCTTTCATTCCATCAGATTTTGCTGCAGCAAGTATTTTTTGGGCCACCAGCTTGCCTAATTCTTCGCCAGCAGCTATGTCGCTTTTTACCTGAGCACCTGCCCATAGGCGGCTAATTTTATGCTCCTCAGCTTTTTGAGTTAAATACTCAATTTCTGTAGGGAACATAAATTTTAAAATTTCTAAAGATACTGTGGCTACTACTGCATCTTCAGATGGATACGTAGGTAGACCAGAGTCAGGAGCCATAGATTTGATTGAGGCATCAAAAGCTGAAGGACGCATCCGGTTATACATGTATTTGTATTTCCAGGCAGCTACTAAACCATCGTATTGAGCTACTCCCAGGTAAGCAAAGGCTCTGGCTGCATAAGGTGGATTGGCAAAGGGAAACTTAGGCTCTTGGAAAGGATTATTAGCATCAGGTATGGGATACTTTCCATCAGGTCCGGCTACTGGGGGTAAATTATAGCGGGCAGCTAATTCACGGGCTATCTCATTCCAGCGGAATACGCCACCTGTATTCCAGTAATTAATTTTTGCTTTCTGATCATCGGTAAGGGAGGCTTGCAGAGATTTGAGTTCTGCAATTTCCTGGCTGTAATCTGCAGAATTGGTTGGCTTAGGTTCGGCTACTAAAAATTCTGTAGCAGATTTTAAAACAAAAGGTTTCCAGTTGCCACCGTTTTCATCTAATGTAGCCGGAGTAAAAGCTTGATATTGTGGTAAATCTAGACTTTTGTCGCAGCCATTTGATATGAGTAGCAAGCCTGCTATAAACAGGATATATATATATTTAGGTAAAAACGTTTTCATAAGATATAAAGGGTTAATCTGGAATAGAAGAAAATTAGTTAGCAGCTGTTTTTTGTTTTACCAGTTGAAAGGCATACTGTAGGCCTACTGTGAACATGGTTGTTTGCCCTACATTCCGGCCATTGAGCACACGGCTAATCTGCGCAGTAGTAGAAATTTCTCCAGTATTTGTGACATACGTATACTTTCCGAACCAGCCAACATTCGTAGCAAGCATTTTATTTGTCGGGAAAGGCATATCGTTCCGGCGGATATCATCTCCGGATAAAGCTGTAAAATAATCCAGAAACACTTCAGTTTGGATAGTATTATTCAAAAAGCCAAGCTTGCCTGTAGCATCGAACATATCTGGCACTTGTACCTCATTGGTATAATAGAGGCTGCCATCATATTGGTAAGCATCTCGGTCAATAAATATATTACTGCGGCGTGTATATCCAGCTTGCGTAGTCAAATAAAAGCCTTTGTCCATTTTGTAATACATTACACCCCTTGCAGACACAGTTTTAGCACCGAGGCCAATAGACATAGGTAGAAAATCAGGTACATAGTTAGTAACTGGTAAGGAGCCACCAACTGTAGCAAAGGCAGATAATTTTCCTAACGGTATGTCTGTGCGGAAAAAACGATATTTCAGCCATGCAGATACATCCTGAAAACCACGTTGACCAGCTAATTGTCCATCACTAGCATGTGTCCATATATATGGCAAGCCGGCTATAATATTTAGGTTCTTACCAATGCCATAAGCACTCATTAAGGTAAATTGCTGGGTGGTAAGGGTTCCAATATTTTCGTTCTTTCTTTTTAAGGGGCCTTCCCAATATTGTTGCCAGTTTCCTTGAGAATAATTAAAAACCGTACATAGATAGCCTTTGCCCATCATTAAGCCATCTGATGGTGTCTGGGCAGAAGCATGGGTATATAGAAATAGTAAGGCTGCAACTATGAGTAGCTTGCCTCTGAATAATATGTTCATGTAAAGATTTTTTCTATAAAACAGTATAGGAATAAAATATAATAGGATATAAAACCGTATGTGCTGCTATCACTCTAATTAGTTCTAGCAAGAAAGGAATTATATACTTTAGTAAACCATCTGGTAGACTGCCGATTCTTTAGTAAGAAAATGAAATCACATGAAGAAACAGCGCAAGATGGATATAAACAAATACCTGTTTTAAGAAAACTTGGGAGGAGGCGTGTGTACTGGAAAAGGTGGTGTTAAAAAGGAGGAAGTTTGATAAGCGGCTAAGGCTTTACTGGAATAACTTAGCTGTTGGGGGTAAGCCTGTGTAAAATACGAAGCAATATAAACAGTAGATAGCTGATTGAATAATTTAAGTAGGGAAGTATATGGACTTTTGGCATGCCTGCTTTCTGCTTCTTTACCTGTTATCTCATTCATTTCCTCTACAATGGAAAAGAATTGCTCCCTTGCACTCATGTTGGTTTTTAACGTAGTATACAGCGTATCGTTTTGGTAACGTTGTTCTACAATATTATAAAACTGGTCGCCATGCTTGATTAAGCCATTTTTACCATCAGTATCTTTCCATTCAGTAGCATACGGTAAAGAGACAGGTAATTTTACTACAACCCATTCATCTTCAGGATTTTCATTAGAGGCAGTAATATATGTATCTTCTAAAAAATAAAGTACCACTGCTGCTCTAAAAGTATGGTAGAGTAGCAAACTTGTTAAGAGAATAGAGGCTATTCTGATCAAGGGAGAGTGATAGTTTTTCTGTCAAAGGTACAATTTAAGTACTTGATTTCCAAAAAACAAATCTTAGGCAAGATATTATTAATTGCCTGTAGATTTGCCATCGAAAAAATCATTTATACCAAGCATCCGAGGGTATTTTAACATATACAAATTTCTATAGAAGATCATTTGCTAGATTAGCAAGTTCGGACCTTTCTCCTTTTTCCAGTGTAATGTGCGCATAAAGATCATGATTCTGAATGCGGTCTATAAGGTAGGAGAGCCCATTACTTTGGGTATCCAGGTATGGGGTATCTATCTGATAAATATCGCCTGTAAATATAATTTTGGTATTTTCTCCTGCCCGGGTAATAATAGTTTTTACTTCATGAGGAGTTAAGTTCTGGGCTTCATCCACAATAAAAATAATGTTGGATAAACTTCTTCCACGTATATAAGCTAAAGGCATAATATTGAGTACGTCTTTCGTCAACATCTCATTGATGGTTTTGAAATCCTTCTCGTGTTCATCAAACTGATTTTGAATAAACTTTAAATTATCCCATAAGGGCTCCATATACGGATTCAATTTGGACTTAATGTCACCGGGCAAGTAGCCTATATCTTTATTACTTAGAGGCACGATAGGCCGAGCCAGAAAAATTTGCCGAAATTGCTTTTTTTGTTCCAGGGCACTAGCTAAGGCAAGAAGTGTTTTGCCGGTACCAGCAACTCCTTGTATGGTAATTAGTTTTATATCCGGATTGAGAATGGCATGTATGGCAAAAGTTTGTTCTGCATTGCGGGGGCGTACACCATACACAGGACGTTTATCTACTTTTTCAATACGGTCTTCTATGGGATTATAGCAGGCTAATACGGAGTTTCGTTCACTTTTTAGAATGAAGAAGTGGTTTTTGCGGGGCTTTTTCGGCATTACTTTTTTTACGTCGCAGTAACCCACATCATACAATTCGGTAATAACAGCTGCAGGAATATTCTCCAGAATAGTTTTACCAGTATACAGAGAGCTGACATTCTTTATCTTACCCGTTTCATAATCCTCAGCAGGCAGATTCAGCGCTTTAGCTTTGAGACGCAGGTTGATATCTTTGGTTACTAAAATAACCTTTTTCTTGGGTTCTTCTTCCTGCAGGCTCAAAGCTGAATTAAGAATACGGTGATCTGGTTTTTTTTCATCAAATACCTTTTCAGCATCTACTTCGCTGCGGGAGTTCATAATTACTTTGAAACTGCCCTTGCCTTCGCCTTCTAAAGGAATCCATTCCTGGAGCATGTGCTCTCCGGAAACTTTATCAACAAAACGTATAAATTCTCTGGCTTCAAAGTTTTTAGTATCGTTGCCTTTTTTAAAATTATCCAGTTCTTCCAACACCGTAATAGGTATTGCTACATCATGTTCCTGGAAATTTTTTACGGCATTGTGGTCATATAAAATTACAGAGGTGTCTAGAACAAATATTTTTCTTTCTTTCTTCGGTCTCGGCATAAGCACAATGGGACATGGGTTATGCAGAAAGATAATAGGTTAATTTGAAAAACCCAATGGAAAACCGGATGGTTTTATCAGAAAAAATACCCGTCTAAACTCAGAATATAACCAGAAAAGCTTACTTATTGATTGATAGTAAATTACACTTTTGATTTTGTTGGCTCGTCAATGCTCTGGTGTATAAATAGCAATAGCCTGGATTAAAAGCCAGGCTATTGTTTTAAACAAACGTTATATTATTTATACAGCTATAGCAAGTTGAGTAAGTTCTCTGGAAACTTTCAAGCCGGAAGCCTGAGTAGCAGCTTCATTCAACTCAAATTTCCATTTATTATCTTGTAATATGAAATTAATTCCGCTACCTTTTTGAGCTAAACCAGATTTTTCAGTAATAACCAAGGTAGGTTTTCCTTTTAACATATTTTGTACATCGTCGAAGTTATGGCTGCCTGAGCTTGGAATAAATAATATATGACAAGTACCAGCCTCAGCTGCAGATTTAAATTTTTTTACCACAATTTTTTGTGTCCCCACTGTTTTATTAGCCGTAATCTTAGTAAGTTCTTCCACTATATTGGCCCCATTTCCCAATACACCAATTACAAAATCACCAGATTGCTGTCCAGCAGGCCATTGAATGTATTTTGTGAAATTATAAATAAATATAGAGTGAAACCGGTAATCTGTTTGCGCATGTGAGGCAAGAGTGGCCGTAAAAAATAGTGCAAAAAACAGTATTGCTTTCTTCATAGCTTAAGTGTTAGTTAAATAAGTAGATAAATAAAAAATGAAAAATAAATGTTAAACAGTAATTGCTAGTTTGCTTAATTCTTTTGACACTTTTAACCCTGCCGATTGTGTAGCGGCCTCGTTTAGTTCAAACTTCCATTTGTTGTCTTGTAATACAAAGTTTATTCCGCTGCCTTTCTGCGCCAATCCTGTTTTTTCGGTGATCAGTAAAGTAGGCTTGCCTTTGAACTTATTTTGTACATCATCAAAACTGACGTTAGAGTTGCTGGGTATAAACAAAATATGGCAGTCGGCTATTTCAGACACAGATTTAAATTTTTTCACCACAATTTTTTGTGTACCCACTGTTTTGTTCATAGCCATTTTCTCCAAGTCTGCCGAAATAGAGGAATTTCCCAATACACCAATTACAAAGTCGCCAGCCTGTTGCTCAGTTGGCCATTGGATATACTTAGTGAAATTATAAATAAAGACAGAATGGAATTTGTAATCAGTAGTCTGCGCCTGTACTCCTGTCTGGAGACCCATACCTAAAAACAGAAATAACCCATAGAAGAGGGCTTTCTTTATAAATCGCTGCATAAATAGCTTGTTATCGAGTTCGTCATCAAACATAGATACTTTTTAAACTAGGTACTTTATAAGCACAAAAGAAATCATACATGCCAAAGTTTTGTTGTACTTTTACATAAGGTTTAACCTTATCCTGTGTTTGCCAGTTATATAAGATTAACATAAACATCAATCGCTTTGGCAGGCGTATGAATTAATTAAATAAAAGGTTATTTTGTAACTTTGTAGATAACATCAGATAGAAACCATTTTTGGTATGTTAGATAAATTAGAAGCAATAAAGATACGTTTTGAGGAAGTAGGCGAGCAGCTGGTACAACCCGAAACGATGATGGACATGAAGAAGTACTCCAAGTTAAGTAAGGAGTATAAAGATTTGGATAAAGTAGTAAAGAAGTATCTGGAGTATAAAAACATACTCAGCAATATTGACGCTTCCAAAAAAATTCTGGAAACGGAAAAAGACCCTGACTTCCGGGAAATGGCTAAAATAGAACTTGACGAATTGTATCCGAGAAGAGATGAACTGGAAGATCTCATCAAAGATATGCTGATTCCAAAAGATCCCAATGACAGTAAAAATGCAATATTAGAAATCCGGGCTGGTACTGGTGGCGATGAAGCTGCTATTTTTGCTGGCGATTTGTTCCGGATGTATCAGCGCTTTGCAGAAAAGCAAGGCTGGCGTATGGAACTATTAGATTATATGGAAGGCTCTTCAGGTGGATTCAAAGAAATAACTGCAATGGTTTCCGGTGAAGATGTATATGGTATGATGAAGTATGAATCTGGCGTGCACCGGGTACAACGCGTACCGGCTACCGAAACTCAAGGCCGTGTACATACATCTGCGGCTAGTGTAGTGGTATTACCGGAAATGGAAGAAGTAGATGTAGACCTAAATATGAACGATATCCGGAAAGATACCTTCTGTTCTTCCGGACCAGGCGGCCAATCTGTAAATACGACATATTCAGCTATCCGCTTAACCCATATTCCGACAGGAATCGTGGTACAATGCCAGGATGAAAAATCTCAGATCAAAAATTTTGAAAAAGCATTGAAAGTACTTCGTTCACGGATGTATGAGATAGAATTAGAAAGACATAATGAACAGGTAGGTGCCCAGCGTAAGCAAATGGTAGGCAGCGGTGACCGTTCCGACAAAATCCGTACCTATAATTACCCCCAAGGCCGTGTAACCGACCACAGGATTGGCTATACTGTATATAACCTGCCAGTAGTAATGGATGGGGAGATTATTGATTTTATTGAGCAGTTGCGGCTTGCGGATAATGCCGAAAAAATGAAAGAAGGTTCATTAAGTTAATTAGTTTTAAGTTACACATTGAAAGAGTTCACACGTAAGATTATAGTATGGATAAGTATTATTTCTTGCGTGTGGGCTTGTATACCAGAAGAGGAAGTTTTTACCTCAGATCCTTCTGCTGAGTTAAGTTTCTCTGAAAAGGCAGTTGTATTCGACACCATTTATACTGCCTTACCAAGCATTACTCGCTGGCTTACTGTATATAATCCCAACAAACGCGCAGTTATCATTAGCAATATTTACCTGGGCAATCAGGCAGATTCTCCCTATGAAGTTATAGTGAATGGCAGACCCTTGCCAGAAGCTAAAAACATGCGGTTACTTGGCGGAGATAGTTTGCTGGTATTGGTAAAGGCCTCACTCACTGCCCGCAATGAAGACCTGCCTTTTATTGTCTATGACTCTTTAATGTTCGAAACTAACGGAAATCTTCAAAATGTAAAACTATTAGCCTGGGGACAGGATGTTACGTTTGTACGATATACTGATTTTATTACTGCCTGTAATACGACCTGGACTGCCGGAAAGCCTTATATACTTATGGATTCACTGCAGGTGCAGAAAGATTGCAAATTAACGATGGAAGCAGGTACACAAGTATATGGTCGCTTAGGAGCAAAAATACTAGTGGATGGAACATTAGAAATCCAGGGTAATCCGGAGAAAAAAGTGATTCTAGCAGATTTTAGGCAATTGAAAGATAATGCACCCGGACAATGGGGGGGACTTGTATTTAACCAAACAAGTAAAAATAATATCATTAAAGGTGCTGAAATACGCAATGCCAATACTGGGCTGGATGTGCAAATTTCCGACGAAGACGTTTTGCCTGATCTAACTTTGGAGAATACCATTATTAAAAATATGCTTCAAACAGGCATAAGGGCTACTAATTCGGACATTTCATTAACCAATACGCTAATAACTAACTGTGTGGCTTCTCTAGTAGATGTACGCGGCGGAGGCAATTATACCTGCAAGCATTGTACCTTTACCAGTTATAGCTTTGATTTTGCTAGAGAACTTCCGGCTGTGTTGCTAAGTACAACCTACAGAAACCAGGAAGGTGAACCGCAGATTATACAGCCGCTTTCATGGATTATGCAAAACAGTATCATTTGGGGTGGTAATGGGTTTTCAGAAGAAATCGTCCTAATTCGCGATCCTGCTGTTGAAGTGACTATCTTGGCAGAAAATAGCCTGTTGAAAACGCGTATACAGGAAACTTTCTCAGGAAATGGAAACTTACTGGATATACCTGCCAGTCCTTTGTTTATTGACCCATCTATTCTCAATTTCCGGCCCGACTCCCTATCTCCCATTATTGATGCTGGCATACAGCTAAATATTACAGAGGATATTACTGGCAAAAAGCGGGATGATAAGCCAGATATTGGGGCCTATGAGAGATAATACCGCTTAGATTACCTTTATTTTTGTTATTTGTTAACTTTAAAACTATCAGCATCCAGATGGGCCGGAAACTTCTGGCGGAAAGCTAATAGTGCTTCTGCATCCAGGGTAATAGTTTGGATAACCTCCTGGTCGGCCTGGTAAAAAAGCTGTTCTCCTTTGGGTGAAATGACTGCCGAATCGCCGCTATACGTATGGCCTTTACCATCAGTACCTACCCGGTTTACCCCAACTACATAACTCAAATTCTCAATAGCTCTAGCCTGAAGCAAGGTACTCCATGCATACCTGCGGGGAGCTGGCCAGTTGGCTATGTAAATCAGGCAATCATAAACTGGTCCTCTGGAAAGATTATCCGCATCAATAGGGAAATTACGGCTCCATACCGGAAAACGCAAGTCATAGCAAATTAGCGGGCAAATTCGCCAGCCTTTTAATTCCGTGATAATACGGGTACTTCCAGCAGCATATACCTGGTGCTCTTCCGCCATACGGAATAAATGCCGCTTATCGTATACCTCATAACTGCCATCTGGCCTCATCCATAGTAAACGGTTGTAATAGTTATTTTTATCTTTTACTATATAACTTCCTGTAATAACAGCTCTTGTTTGAGCTGCCAGCTGTTTCATCCATTTAAAGGTACTCATGTTCATATGCTCCGCTAAGCGGGCTGCATCCATGCTAAAGCCTGTAGTAAACATCTCAGGTAATACAATCAGATCAGTGGCATCTTTTAACTGCCATATCTTTTCTTCAAACATAGCCAGGTTAGCTATAGTATCTTCCCAATGCAGGGCTGATTGAATAAGGGTAACTTTCAAATTTTCCATGTATGAAATATAATGTCAGGCTGGTAGCACAATTTTAATTTATTAGATACCAACAGGCGATATTGCAGAACAAACGGCGTTATATACGCATTAATCGTTCGACGGCTTTTTCCAGGGTTTCATCTTTTTTTGCAAAGCAAAAACGTAATACGTTGTGGTCTGTAGCTTCTTTATAAAATGCAGAAACCGGAATAGTAGCTACACCATATTCTTTTGTGAGTCTGGTAGCATAGGCTGCATCTCCTTCATTACTTAAATGTGCATAAGACCCCAGTTGAAAATAACTACCTGAGCAAGGCAACAGGCGGAAACGGGTTTGAGCCATCATCTGGCGGAATTTATCGCGTTTCTCCTGGTAAAAATCTGGCAAGGTTTCATAGGTTTCCGGCTTCTTCAGGTATTCAGCTAAAGCATACTGAGTAGCTGTATGCGTAGAGAATACCAGAAACTGATGTACTTTGCGTAGTTCCTTCGTCAAATTTGCTGGAGCAATACAATATCCTACCTTCCATCCGGTTGCATGGTAAGTTTTTCCAAATGAAGACATAATAAAGCTGCGCTCGCGCAAGAGAGGCTCCCTAGCTATGCTATAATGTGGTTCGCCATCAAAAATAATATGCTCATATACTTCATCACTAATCAGGAATATATCAGAATCTTTAATAATGGCTGTTAATTGATCTATGTCCGACTTGCGCAGAATGGAACCGGTCGGATTATGAGGTGTATTAATAATGAGTAAACGCGTACGGCTAGTAATTGCTTGTTTCAATTGTTGCCAGGGTATACTATAGGTTTCTGCTTCCAGAGGAAGGCGGATTGCTTTGCCACCACATAACTCTATGGCTGGAATATAGCTGTCATAACACGGCTCAAATATAATTACTTCATCACCTGGACGTACCACAGCCGTAATGGCCGCAAAAAGACCTTCAGTAGCACCAGTAGTAACGGTTACTTCCGTTACCGGATCAGGAGCAAATCCATAGCAACGTTCTGTTTTACTGGCAATCTGTTCGCGAAGGGCTAGTAAACCCTCCATCGGTGCATACTGATTATACCCTATTTTCATATAGTGTGCAATCAGATCAATTAACTCTGGAGAGCAGGCAAAATCCGGTGCGCCCTGGGACAAACTGATGGCACCTACTTCCTGAGCCATGCGGGACATAACTGTGAAAATAGTGGTACCCACCCAGGGTAATTTAGAATGAACAGGTAATGACGATAACAAGTATAAGTAGTGTTTAAGGTATCTGTAAATATAAGGATAGATATAGTATTACGTATATAAACTAACAGCACCTACTAAATTTCTACAATTTTCCATATTTATAGTTTGGAATATAAAATACCCCAAAGCAATAATAGTATATATTACCTTCAGTTATTTTAAGTATTTTCATACTTGTTATATAAATAATACAATAACTTTTGACTTTATGACGCGTTCTACCTTTAGAACGTTATATTTTAAATAATTTTGATGGGAGATAGTTATGGATATGAAAAAATTACTATTAGTTGGATGTATGAGTATGCTTTCGGCAACCTGTGTACTAGCGCAAACTCTTAAAAATGATTATTATCAGCCAAGTTTTACAAAATCGTATGATCTGGATGAAGAAGATGCCATGAGCTTGTACGTAGATGAAGATGATAAACCTAGCAGTTTTCAGAGAGATGCGGGGCTGACGTTGAGAAACGAAAAACAAACAAAAAGATCCAGTAAAAAATTGGAAAGAGTTTATGAAAAATCTGCTAAAATGCAAAAGAAAGTAAATCGGATGCAGGAGCAAAAAATCCGTAAAAATGAACGGGCTTACTTCCGGGAAGCCCGTAGAGAAAGTAAAAAGGTCTAATTAGTAAACTCTTTGCTTTTAAAATTATATAATTCTCAGTTAGAAGTCTACTGGTGTTGATGCTAAGTAGACTTTTTTATTTTTTACCATTCATTTACTCCTCATTCTTGCAGCCTTACTAAATGCTATCTGTCTAAGTATACTTACTAAGCAAACTAATTGACATATATATACTAAAGCTTCTACCTATTCTATCAACTGCTTTATTATTTTGATTGGAATCAAACCTTTATTTTATTTGACACAGCTTAGATATTTTTGTATTTTTCCGGAGTTGCTCGAAAGAAGGAGAGTCTAGCAAAAGGCATCTTCCATCCGCTTCCCAAGCTCCGCTAAATTACATGTTCAACTCCATTAAATTTCTGTTGTGTTTCCCTTACTTTTTACTTACCGCCAGGCAATCGATAAGTTTGTTTGTACTACTTTCTATCTGTTGTACCCAAAGTTTTGCCATCGTTGTGCTTGAAGGGACCCTTATAGATAAAACTTCTAAAAAGCCCATTCCTGGGGCTAATGTATATGTTGCAGCACTTGCCAAAGGTGCCATTGCTGATGACAAGGGATATTTTTCTATTAGTTTACCTGAGGATGAATATATTATTTCATTTTCAGCAGTTGGATACAAAACACAGGTAAAGGAACTAGATATCGTGAGCAACACAACAGTAGTGGTAGAAATGGAGGAAGATATAAAGCAAATGCAAGAAATTATTGTGCGGGGCAAAGGGATAGATGAAAATGTAAAAAGCGTACAAATGAGCAGAATCACCCTGGATCTAGTAAATATCAATAAAATTCCACTTGTATTTGGAGAAGCAGATATTATTAAGGCTATTTTGCTGCAACCAGGTATCTCGACAGTAGGGGAGGGTGCTGGTGGCTTTAATGTACGTGGAGGCCGCGTAGACCAAAATCTGGTATTGTTAGATGAAGCTCCCATTTTCAACACCTCACACTTGTTAGGCTTTTTTACCAACGTAAACCCAGATGCTGTACAAGAAGCCGCGTTATACAAAGGAAATATACCGGCTGCCTATGGAGGAAGGTTATCATCTCTATTATTAATGCAAACGAAAACCGGAAATGCTGAGAAATTGAATATTACTGGCGGAATTAGCACTATTAGTAGCCGCCTTTCGGTGGATGGTCCCATTATAAAAGATAAACTCACTTTTTTAGCAAGTGGCCGCGTGGCTTACCCTAATTTGATTCTTAGCCTGTTTCCTAAAATTTTTAATGGTAGCCGGGCTTTTTTTTATGATGGAAATGCCAGGCTGGATTTCCGGCTAAATGATAAGAACCGCCTGTCATTGACTGGCTACACAAGCTACGATGATTTTAAATTTCCGCAGGATACATTATATGGATGGCAAACAAATAATGCCACTTTTCAATGGAAAACGCTGCTACGCTCTAATTTGGCGTTTAACTTTTATGCCATACATAGTCATTATCAGTTTAATACAAAAGGCCTGCAACCACAGTATGCATTTTTACTTTCTTCGGTTGTTAAGCATCAGGAATTGAAAGGGCAGATAAGCTATACTATAGCTAACCACCGGGTTGAAGCAGGGGCTTCCGCTATTAAATACTTACTGGACCCAGGTAGCTTGAAGCCTTCTGGTGAGCAGTCGAATGTTAATCCATTTATTGCCCGCAAAGAAAATGCGCTTGAATATAGTGCCTATATTAGTGACGAATGGACTTTATCACCGGTTGTTACGTTGCAGGCTGGCCTTAGGTATTCAGCCTATCAAAGCCGGGGACCCGGAAAAGTATATGTATATCAGGCAGATGCCCCCAGAAGAGAAGAAACTATTACAGATACCATTTCTTACAACGGCCGCAAAACTATCAAAGCATATGGCGGATGGGAACCCAGAGTGGCTGTAAAAATAGGTTTGGGCGCAGCTACTTCTCTAAAAATGAGTTATAACCGTACCCGTCAATATCTGCACTTAATCTCTAATACCACGGCCATTTCACCAGTAGACTTCTGGAAAGGGACCGATTTATATGTGCCACCTCAAGTAGCCGACCAAGGTGCCATTGGTGTGTTCCGGAATTTTGCAGGAAACACGTATGCTACTTCTCTGGAAGCTTATTATAAAGATATACAGAATCTGGTGGAATACCGGAATGGGGCTACATTACTGCTCAATCCAATATTAGAGTCAGATCTGTTGCAGGCAAAAGGGAAAGCATATGGGGTAGAGTTACTTGTTCAGAAAGTAGAAGGAAAGCTCACAGGTCAGTTAGCCTATACATACTCCCGTTCATTAACCGCTGTACAAACCTCTTTTGCTCTTAACCAGGTAAATGGGGGAGCCTATTATCCATCCAATTTCGACAGGCCTCATAATCTTACTATTTCTACCCAGTGTAAAACAGGCCGTGGCTGGACCATGGGGGCTAACTTTGTATATACAACTGGCCGGCCGGCTACTTACCCCGACAGTAAATATATTCTGAATAACAGCACCATTATCGGGTACTCCAGACGCAACGCCGACCGTATTCCGGATTACCATCGTTTGGATGTATCTTTCAGCTACGATACGCGCAAAGTATATGATGAGACACAAACAAATAAAAAACGATACGGCGTATGGGTATTTTCTATATATAACTTGTATGCCCGTAAAAATCCCTATTCAATCTATTTTATAAATGATAACAGCCGCGCCCGGGCGTACCGTCTGGCAGTATTTGGTATGTTTATTCCCTCAATTACCTGGAACTTGTATTTTTAGCATGTATGTTCAAAAGTATACTATACTATAATTGGTTGTTATGGATGCTCTCTTCCTGCATTAACGAAATAGATTTGCCTATCCGCAGCGAATCTCCCAGGCTAGTGGTAGAAGGCATGATTACCAATGAAAAACCTCCATATATTGTCCGCTTATTTACCACCGGAGATTTTTTGTCGTCCCGGTACCCACCGGCCTCTCTAGGTGTACAAAGTGCCTTGGTTACTATTACAGACGATACGGGAAGAAGTACAACATTGAAAGCAGTATTGGAACAACCAGGTGTATACCAGACTGTCGATTCTACTTTTAGGGGAGAAATAGGCCGTTTATATACCCTTGAGGTACGTATGCCAGATGGCAAAATATTTCAGTCGCAACCAGAGCAACTTTTACCCGTGCCTGTGCTAGACGAACTCAAAGCCAAATTTGTGGATGTACCAGACCGTTCGCAGCCCAGCGGCTACCAGGTACTGGTAGATACCCAAGACCCACTAGAAACAACTAATTATTACCGGTGGTTAGCATACGGCTATGTGCGGCGAGAATCCGAAGGTTTGCCGATGATAGGAGGAGGTATATGTTGTAAGTCTTGCTGGCTATTAATTGCAAACAATGAGGTGAATATATTCTCTGATGCTAACATTAATGGCAACCGCATCCAAGAGAGATTTGCTTTGTTTTCGCCTTTTTATGTACGGGGTAAGCAGTATGTGGAAGTAAGTCAGTATTCCCTGACGAGAGAAGCGTATCAGTTCTGGAAACTACTGGATGAACAACAGACAAGAACAGGAAGTTTGTTTGATCCGCAACCTGCTCCTATCGAAGGAAATATATACAATGTGGAAAATACTAATGAATTGGCTTTAGGTTATTTTGGCGCTTCGGCTGTTTCCCGCAGGCGTTTAATTATTGCAGGCGATACAGTTACAATGTTCCCAGATTATCAGAAAGCCTTTGTGCCGTTAGGACCCGCAGATTGTCGGTTTTCTTTTCCCAATGCTTCCTTTTTTCCTCCGGAAAATTGGTTGCCCTAACGCAATACATATTGTTTTACTTCCTTCTTCGTATGAATAATTTATCTGTCCGCATAAGAGTTTTCTGTTTTCTGCTAATGGCTGTAGGGGCCTGCCAGAAAAAAGAGGAGATAGTCCCAACCATGCCCCAGGTAGATATAAGTGGCGCGTTCAGCTTAAATCAAACAGCTGGCCTTGCCAGAGGTACACTCTCAGAGGTAAGTAAAAGTTCTGCAGTAGAATATGGAATAGTATGGGGTACATCGCCCGAGCCTAATATTTCAGGCAGCAAAAAAGCTGTGCCCTATACGGTAGGCGTCTATAGTTTTTCTTTGTCTATAGAGGATTTATCTATTGGCCAAACATATTACGTACGGGCGTATGTGCGTAACAATAGCCAGACAGAGTATAGTAAAACGATCAGTTTTACACACCAGGGGCCATTTGTGTGGAAACAGACCCCACCGGTAACTTGGTCTGACAGGCAGCATACGGCTTTCAGCACAGCATGGGGTGGTGGTATTTGGGTGCTTCGCCCGATAAGCCAGAGTGATACGGAAGTATGGTTGTATGCGCCTACCGTGGAAACATGGTTTCAGCGTCCTAATCTTAATTTACCTTCTGCCCGGTACGATCCTTTCTATATTACCCTAAATAAGTTTGGGAACGAACAGGTATTTCTTGGAGGCGGATACCAGATAAATGAGAATGTACCTGAGAGAAATGTATACCTAAAGGATTGTTTCGAGTTCTTTTTAGGCGGCAATGGCAAAGGGTGGGACTATTTTGATTTTCCGTTTGGTAACTCGTTGCTTACGCATTTTGTGATAGACAACCGGGCGTATGCTTTATCTATGAATACCCGCAGAGACTTTGCTGAGTTTATGAATGGCGTAATCTGGAATGTGAAAAAACCTTTTCCCGGCGATTTCCTGGGAAGATATGTTTCTTTTTCCGTGGGTACCAAAGGATATGTATTGGTGGAAAGTACCGGTACAAGTGCTCAAACAAAAGATTTATATGAATACGACCCTGACACCGATAGCTGGACAAAGAAAGCCGACTTCCCGGGAAGAGACCGGATGAATGGAGTAGCTTTTGCCGTAGATGGAAAAGGGTATTATGGTGCAGGCCAAGCAAAAGATGCCATTGAAGGCTTGCGCGATTTGTGGCAGTATGATCCAAAGGAAAATACCTGGAAAAAGTTTGCTGATTTTCCTGGTGCAGGCAATGTGCGGATGATCGCTAATGCCATAGAGGATAAGGTGTATATGGGCTTAGGATTTAGTGTGGACCCTTCCCCTGTCGGTGCAGAACAATATAACAGAGCTTACGATTATTGGGAATTTTATCCTAAAGGAAATATACAGTAAATCAACCAGGAGCCAGACAGTGCAGGAAAGCCGAAAATCACCGGCAATAATGGCAGAAGAACTCTTGGCAATACTTTCTTGCGGATATTAGCAGATTACTATACATATAGATGCTCCCATAAGGTTTGATACAATGCTTTATCATGAGATAATTTGCTGTAACTTCCTGAAAAAGCTTGCATTGTTGTGAAAAGAACCATAGCATTACAAAGATTTTAGCAGTTAACCACCACAACCTATGGACTTACAATTAACGGGTAAAAAAGCACTAGTTACCGGCTCTACAGCAGGCATTGGCCTGGCTATTGCGGAAAAATTATTGCAAGAAGGGTCAGAAGTAGTAATTACTGGCCGGACAGATAAAAAAATTCAGGAAGTTATATCGCAGTTGACAAAAACCATAGCCGGAGCAAAGGTTAGCGGAGTAGCTGTAGATTTTGCTAAAAAAGAGGAAATAGACCGGCTGTTGCAACAAGTACAAGACGTAGATATTCTAGTAAACAATATCGGTATTTTTGAGCCAAAAAATTTTGCTGACATACCAGATGAAGACTGGTTTAATTTTTTCGAAGTAAATGTAATGAGCGGAGTCCGCCTTTCCCGGCATTATTTCCCTAGTATGCTGAAGAAGGATTGGGGAAGAATTTTATTCATTTCCAGTGAATCGGCTATTCATATACCGGAAGAAATGATTCATTATGGAATGACTAAAACTGCCCAGCTGGCTATTTCCAGGGGATTGGCAGAATTGACCAAAGGCACTCGCGTAACAGTTAATTCTGTATTGCCAGGGCCTACTTTATCAGAGGGTGTAGGTGGATTTATTCAGAATATGGCATTGCAACAGAATAAAACCAAAGACGAAGTTCAACAGGATTTCTTTAAACTTGCCAGGCCTACGTCACTTATCCGCCGATTTGCTCAAACAGAAGAAATCGCCAATATAGTGGCTTTCCTGGCTAGCCCACTGGCTTCTGTGACCAACGGCGCAGCTATCCGGGCTGATGGAGGTTTAGTGAAAACAATTGTGTAGCTATTGAAAAATTAGAAGGTAAATAAGTTCACTGCTATAAAGTATGCGGACTGAAATACCTATTCTCTTCAAAATATCTATATATTCGATACATTGTGATGAGTAGAGTATTTGACATGATGAACTACCGATAGGACGGAGCACCTTTAGCCGGATACTTGATTATTCTGCTAAATTTTTGTAATATAATGTAACTCTATTTAACCTATGACAAGTATACAACATAAACGCCGGAGGTTTATACAACTAGCCGGTCTCGGAAGTATGGGATTGTTTTTACCTTCATTACAGAGCAAAATCGTTACTGGATTGCAAAAAGATATGAGTGCTATGGTCTATGTTGGTACGTATACCAATGGCAAAAGTGAGGGAATTTATCTGTACAACCTAAATAGCAATACCGGGGAGCTTACCCAGGTAAATGTAACATCTGTAAAGGATAACCCATCGTATCTGACACTAGATCCGCAGAAACGGTACTTGTATGCCGTAAATGAGGTTGGTAATTATCAAGGGAAAAAAAGCGGAGCTGTCAGTGCATTTGCTGTAGATCAGAAGTCTGGTAAACTTACCCTACTTAATCAACAGCCATCTCTGGGTGGGGCGCCCTGTTATATTACCATAGATAAAAAAGGAAAACATGTACTGGTAGCTAACTACTCAGGTGGCAATGTAGCTCTTTTCCCAGTAGGTGCTGATGGTAAGCTGGGAGCATCCGTTAGTATGCATCAGCATACAGGGGCTAGTATAGATGAGAAAAGACAAAAAGAACCTCATGCACATTGTATTGTACTTGATCCGGAAAACAGATTTGCTTTTGCAGCAGACTTAGGAACAGATAAAATAATGATTTACCGGCTTGATGCGAATACAGGTAAACTTACCCCTAACCTGCCTGCTTTTGCTTCTGTTAAACCTGGGGCTGGCCCACGTCATTTTACGTTCCATCCTAACGGGAAACATGCATTCGTTATTAATGAACTTGATTCTACAGTAACTGCCTTTACATATGATGCATCCAAAGGTAGCTTAACAGCCATACATACGTTGTCTACCTTACCCAAAGGTTTTTCAGGGGAAAGTTACTGTGCCGATGTGCATGTTTCGCCCGATGGCAGGTTTGTTTATGGCTCTAATCGCGGACACGATAGTATTGTGGTTTTTGGCTTTAACCAGAAAGATGGTAAACTCACCTATATTGAAAATGTATCTACCGGAGGTAAATGGCCCAGAAATTTTACCCTTGACCCTTCTGGTAAAATTCTTCTGGTAGCCAACCAGAACACAGATTCTATTGTAACTTTCAAAATAGATAGCAATACCGGCAAACTAACACCTACCGGTAAAGTTGCCCAGGTACCTGCACCTGTATGCTTGAAAGTGGTAACAGGGTTAGGTTAGTAATAGATTGTTGACTACCTGCAAGTGTAAGAAATAACTTGCAGGTAAGCCTTAGTCTCATACTAATGAGGAGTTTAAATAAATCAGAGAACCAAAAGCCGGCGTATAGTATCTTTGAGAACAGCTTTGCAGTATATGCCAGGGAGTATTTTCTCACATCCGCTACCTATCTATCGTGATAAATGGATACAGGTTATTGCCATTCCTGTTATTACGCTGTTTTCGTATTATCTCACTTATAACAATATCCAGCTGAACTGGCTACTTGTGTATGAACTGCTCAGCGATGCGTTAAAAGTATACCTTGTCTGGCAGACAATCCGCAGAATAGTTATAGAATTAGACAAGAGGAATATCTGGCAGAAAGGAATTCTTTTCCGCCTGCTGCTGCAAATACCTTTAACCTGTATAGCAGGCATACTTGTGTTAACCGCACTCGTCTATGTTGAATATGCCTTTATCCGGCCTTACCAATTAGAACATTTCTTCGACTTTGATATAGTTATTGCTATTATATTTATTTTGCTCGGTAATGCGGTTTATGTAGGCTTATATTATTATGATTTGTATCTGCGGAGCCTATCCGAAAAACAAGAGTTAGCTCAAAAACTAGCTAAAGAAAATAGGCAGGCTGCACATATAGTTGTCCGCATGGGTAAAAAAGAAATAGTTGTTTCTTATCCGGAGATACAGTGTTTTTACTCAGAAGAAAAGGAAACGTTTTTACTTACCACCGATAATAAAACCTACCTGGTAGAATCTTCTCTCGACAAGCTGGAAGAACAATTACCAGAAACATATTTTTTCAGGGCGAACCGTAAATTTATTATTGCACCTGTACTAGTGAATGAGGTAAAATCTGGAGAATATGGAAAATTGCTTGTAACCTTAAAAGAAACGCCGAAACTGCCGGCGAGTATACCTATCAGCCGCGAAAAAGCAGCTGCATTCCGGCAATGGCTGAAGCGTTAGCCTACATTCTGTCACCAAAATTCTTGCACTTGAGTAGCAAATACAGCGTTTTTTGCGGCTAAAGCTTGTTTTTATAGTTGATTTGCTCCTGTTAATAAAACAGCCGCATCTATGAAACCAATCATTCTACTTTACATTTTAGTCAATTTTTTCCCGTTTCTTTTTTGGAACCAGGCACAGGCCCAACTGTTGTCTGCGCAAACCCGTGCACGTATAGACTCAATTTTTTCTCACTGGAATACCAGTCAAACACCTGGTGCTGTGGTGGGCATTATCTATCAGGGAAATTGGGTCCACAAACAAGCATATGGCATGGCCGATATACAACGGGAAGAAAAACTTGCTACTACCCATTCCTTTTGGGTGGCTTCCGTTGCTAAACAATTTACAGCCATGAGCATAGCCTTACTGGCAGAAAAAGGCAAGTTGTCTCTTGAAGATGATGTACGCAAATACCTGCCTGAATTGCCATACTTGGAAGATACTATACGTATCAAACATCTAGTCTATCACACCAGTGGATTACGGGATGGCTTTACATTACTAGGGTTACGTTTTAAAGGAGAGAAGCGGTATACCAATGCCAATGTATTAAAGGCATTGAGTCTCCAGCAAAAATTAAATTTTAAGCCTGGCGAACGGCACGAATACAACAATGGTGGCTATGTATTACTGGCTCATATAGTAGAACGTGTAAGCGGAGAGCCGCTTGCTGATTTTACCAGCAAACACATCTTTCAACCATTAGGTATGAAGCAAACCTATTTTTATGGAAAAATTGACAGGGGTATACCCCACTTAGCGCTAGGGTACGATGTACGCTATAAAGGGGCGAATATTCATTACCGCAAAGGGCACTTCAAAGGAAATACCGTAGGCTCTTCTGGGCTTGTAACTTCTTTAGATGATCTGTACAAATGGGATCAAAATTTTTACCACAACAAACTAGGCAAAGCAAGTCCTGAACTAATTGAGCTAGTGACTACACCTGGTAAATTAATTAATGGACAGGCTACCTCTTATGCATTTGGACTAGAGGTAGAACCTTACAAGGGGCAACTAGCCATCACTCATAGTGGAGCTGACGAAGGATATAAAGCAGAAATTGTCAGATTTCCGGCACTAGAACTAACTATTATTGGCCTTGCCAATACCGACGACATGTACAGTCTAACGCATAAGTTGTTTACAATAGGTCAACTAATTGCTCCTGCTAAGTTTCAAGATACAATCCCCCATGTGTCAGCAGAGACTTTAAATCCTGCAGAAACCGAGCATAGAACAGGATATTATATAAATCCGGACAACTTAGCTGATTTACGAGTGCTTACACAAAAAGAGGGCACTTTTTATGCCGCCAGGTCAATAAGTGGGTACCAGGAACCACTGAAGCAGCTAGCTGAGCTAAAGTTTGTTAACCAAGGAACAGGTGAGTACAGCTACCTTTTTACTACATCCGAAGATGGGCACCATGGGCAATTATGTTACCAGGAAAGAGCTAACAGCTATATTCTACAAAAAATGAGTGCTATTTCTCTTCCTACGGCAGAATTAAAAAGGTATACTGGTATTTATTATAGTCCAGAGTTGAACAAAAGATACCATTTGTCAGTGCGGAAGGGAAGGCTGGGTTTGCGGATTTTTCACTTCATGCATATTCCCTTTCAGGCCTTAGCAGGAGACCTCTTTCTAGCAGATTTAATGGGGAATAATAGTCTGCTTTTTACTAAAAACGATAAAGGAGAGATTACAGGATTTGAGTTCAGCCGGGAAGCTGTTCATACATTGCAGTTCTTTAAAAAATAACCTCTGCATATAGTACCTCACAAGTTTCTAAAACCTGTGAGGTACTTTACCTTTACTTCCTATCCATGGAAGCAACTATCTCTTTCAGAAATTCAGCAAAGGGCGCAGCAAACTCTTTTCTTCGTAAAGCAAACTCTACCGTAGTTTTCAGAAAGTCGAGCTTGTTACCAATGTCATACCGTTTGCCCTCAATGCTGTGCGAATATAAATTTTCTCGTTTCAACAGGCGGATAAATGCATCGGTGAGTTGAATTTCATTATTTTTCCCTTTCGGTGTCTGTTCCAGAGCTTTGTAAATTTCAGGCGTAAGAATGTACCGGCCGGCAATGGCTAAGTTAGAAGGAGCTTTGTCTACAGCTGGTTTTTCGATCAGCTGGTTTAATTCCATTAAGGAATCGGTGAGTTTTTTGCCCCCAACAATGCCATACCTGGATACTTTATCTTTTGGTACTTCTTCTACGGCAATCACTGTGCAGCGGTATTGCTCATACACATCAATCAATTGCTGCGTAACCGGAATAACCGAATCTATAATAGTATCGCCGAGTAGTACAGCAAATGGTTCGTTGCCAGTATGGTGGCGGGCATAGTAAATGGCGTCGCCTAATCCGTTAATTTCTTTCTGCCGGATAAAATGAATGTTTGCCATATCTGCCAGGCGGCGCATTTCATTATACAAGGTCTCTTCTTTTTCTTCCAGCCGAGCTTCCAGTTCAAAATTGCGGTCGAAATGATCTTCGATTGCCCGTTTGCCTTTGCCCGAAATAATCAAGATGTCATCAATCCCTGAATCTACGGCTTCCTGTACCACATATTGAATGGTAGGTGTGTCAATAATAGGTAGCATTTCTTTGGGTTGTGCTTTGGTAGCAGGCAAAAAACGGGTGCCTAATCCGGCGGCTGGAATTACTGCTTTTCTTATCATGGGTTAGAAATTTACTAAGTCTACGGTCGATAGTGGTCTACAGAACTTGAAAAGAAGGTTGTTTTACTTCAAAGACCAGTATCTATCGGCTATACAATGTATGGTTTAATCACGCGTGCATTAATGTTTTTTAGTTTAACAACTAGTTTGTTCAACATTTCATCGTCGGTATACATCCCTATAATGGAGCCGCCTGACCCGGTAAAAGAGGCAGAAGCACCACAATTACGGGCGGTTTGTACCAGCTCCATATTACTTTCGCTGATGTTCATAATCTGGCAGCGGTAGTCAAAATTCTGATTAATAAGGTGGAATAATCTTGTATGATCGTTTTGAATAATGGCATCTCTGCCTGTTTCTGCTAGCGCAGCAATTTTGCTTAATGTACCTACCACATGCGGATCGCCTTTATCAAACCTGGAACGGATGTCGTTAAACACCTTGCCAGATGACATTTTACCCAGAGATGTTTTGTAAGCAATGTATAATTTCGGCAGCAGGGTAGGATCGAGCTGTTCATATAAGCCATGTTTTTTCTCTTCCATGACGGCTTTATCAAAATTCATATACACACACCCTTCATAACTTTGTGCCACCCGGTCTTGTAAGCCGGCGTGAATGCCCAGTTCATCTACCTCCACTGACAAAGCCACATTAGGCAATAATTCTAGCGGGATTTTTACTCCATAAAATTGCATCAAGGCCCGTAGCGTAGCTATAATAATAGCACTGGAGCCTGCCAGCCCCACCTGCCTGGGTATAGAAGAGCCATAACGAATGGTGAAATTTTTGTTGCTAAGGCGGATATTGTTATTCTCACAATACTCTACAAACTTTTTGATAGAAGCTTTAATAAGCGGAATGCCACCGCTATAGCCAGTCAAACTGACAGACTCGCGCAGATGGTATACATTGCGGTAGGTGGTAAGGTCCTGCTCCTGTGGTTCTATATGAAGCTCGGGAGATTGATAAAGTGAAATGCGGGCTCCAAAGTTTTTTACAATAATAGAGATGGTTTTACCAAAATAGCCATCGGAAGGGTTTCCTAACAATCCTGCTCTGGCATACGCACGCGATTCTATAATCATACAGCAAAAATGGCAATTAAATGCACATGAAGGTCTAACTGAACAAGCAAGTATAAGTAAATTTATTTAGATGTAGGTGGAGCCTACTCGTTTTTTAATAACTTGATGGATATTGGATTACGAGTATACGATCAGCTACGCATAGCTAATCTAAGCTTTGTATGGCCTGAACTTTACCACTTAACTTTTACCTGTGAATAGTAAAGGCTGTAATGTTGTAATAATCAGCAAAACTCCTACGTAGTTCATCCGTAAGTATAATGGTTCTACTGGCAAACCCCCTTCTACATATGGCACACTGGAAAAATGTTTTTACCCGCATTGCAAGTAATGCGGATGACAAATTCGACAAGTTAAAACACCGCTTGCGTCAGCGGTTAAATCAGTTAGGTCCGGTAATAATATTGCCTTACCGGGGTTTTGGCAATGCCAATGAAATATACCTAAAAGGCCGTGTACTAAAAGATAAGGGCATATTAACTGCTGAAGATAACGATACGGTTTGGCAGAATCTGCTGGCTACCTATAAACGTTTTGCCAGCGTGGAAATACCTCATGTACGTGTGCGTGCTCATTTTGCCGGTGAAACCCAGGAGGTGTTAACCGATAAAGAAGGCTATTTTGAAGTGCGGATAAAGCCCAAAGAGGCGCTTCCCATTGCCCAGGCCTGGCATGAAATACAACTGGAGTTGTTAGACCAAGTAGACCCTAGGCAAGAAGTGGTAAAAGCTACCGGATTTGTGGTAACGCCAACTATTGGCAGCCAGTTTGGAATAATCTCCGATGTGGACGATACTATTTTGCAGACCAATGCCACCAGTCTGATAAAAGCAGCCCAGCTAACCTTTCTTAATAATGCCCGGACCCGGTTACCTTTCGAAGGAGTTGCCGCCTTTTACCGGGCTTTGCAAAGTGGACCGAATAGTTCTTTGTTCAACCCTATTTTTTATGTATCCAGCAGTTCCTGGAATTTATACGATCTGCTGGTAGATTTCTGTATTGTGCAAGGCATACCCAAAGGCCCTTTCATGCTACGCGATCTAGGCATAGATGTAGGACAGTTTATTAAATCCAGTCATCATAATCATAAATTTGATCAGATAAAGCTGATTATAGAAACCTGTGAAAACCTGCCTTTTGTGCTCATCGGCGATAGCGGGCAACATGATCCGGAGATTTATCTGGAAGTAATTAAAACGTTTCCTAAACGGATAAAAGCAGTATACATCCGGGACGTAAGCCAGGATATACGCGATTCCTCTGTACAGGATATTATTATTAAAGCCAAAGAACTAGGGGTAGATATGCTTTTGGTACCCGATACCGTAGCTGCTGCCAAACATGCTGCCGGGTTAAAACTAATAGATCCGGAAATACTACCAGACATTCAGGCAGAAAAAGAAGAAGATGAGCAGGCACCAAGCCCGGTAGAGCAAATCATTAGTGGAGAATAAGTAATTTTCACAAATAAGGTACATAAAGGATACGTTGCAGACCATAAGTATTTAATATTGCTGCATCAAAATATCTTTTATGGTATGAAACGTACCCTTATCTGTATTGTGTATATAAGCTTGCTAAGCAGTGCCCTGCCAACCATGGCACAGGATACATTAGCTACCATAAAACCGGTAGTTAAACATTGGACTTGGCGGGGATTCTTTCAATTTAACTTTAACCAGATTGCTTTGGCAAATTGGGTAGCAGGTGGAGAAAGCTCTATAGCTGGTACCGCCCTTACTCACTACGACTTTACCTATAGAAATGACGATAGCACTACCCGGTGGGAAAACTCACTAGATATAGGCTATGGGCTTACCAGATTGGCAGAAAGCGGTGTCCGCAAAAACGACGACCGGATAGACATTAGCACCAAGTATAGCAAAAAAGCCACTGGTAAGTTCAACTATTCAGCCATTGCCAGTTTTAAAAGCCAGTTTGCTCCAGGGTATAAATATCCGAATGATTCTGTAGTGATTTCTAAATTTATGGCCCCAGGCTATCTTATTGTATCTATTGGTATAGATTACCGACCTACTTCCTACGTATCGGTATACCTCTCACCGGCTACTGGCAAAGGTACATTTGTAATGGATGCCGCCCTTTCAGATGCCGGAGCTTTTGGAGTGGATAAAGCCGTATTTGATGAACAAGGAAACAAAATTCAACCGGGTAGCCGTTTTAGGCCAGAGTTTGGTGCATCGCTGGAAGCCCGGTTCCAGAAAGAAGTTATGCAGAATGTAAATTTGCAGTCACGATTGAATCTGTTTAATAATTATACGGATAAAAATATTTCCAACCGGCGAAATATTGATTTGAACTGGGAAACTTCTGTAAATATGAAAGTAAATCAATACATTGCTGCCAGCCTGATTATTCATATGATCTATGATGATGATATAGATATACCAGTAACCAGAACTGTAGACGGGGTACGTGTTACCAACACCACTGGGCCAAAACTGCAATTCAAACAAGCTTTAGGTGTGGGTTTCTCGTATAAATTTGGCAGAGGATAGGTTTAATGGATGTAAAAACTACCTATTGAAAAGCTGTATTAGTTATTGCTAGTAACTATTTCTCTTTACTCTCTTTAAAATACATATCCCAAAGCTCCTGTACCGGCACAAGCTTACGTTTTACTTTATTAATGTTCTGACCGCCTTTAGTGTAGAGCAGTGGATCACAGAGTATACCTTTATCGCCGCTAATATTTTTTACATCTTGCTGCCAGCCTGTCCAGCGCAGCCCTTCATAAAATTTATCCAAAGCCCCTGAAAAGCAGAAAATAATAAAGTTAGCATAATCCAGTCCAGTAGATTCCCACTTCAGATTATCTGGGGCAAAGTAAAATATCGTGCCTATTTCATTGTTGCTGATTCCTCCGCCGTTGATGGCGAAAAAACCACCTAATGCATCGTCTGCCACTAATAAAAAAGAGGGCTGTTCGCCATACACATCAAACGCTTTACCTTTGTTCCATTCCGGCAAACTTCTGTTCATACCTTCGGCACCAGAGCCCAGAATTCTCAGCCAGCCTCCGTCTATAAGAATACCACCAGTTTCATAAATAATGGCACCCATTGGCGAGTGCGTAGATACTTGAGTATAATGCAAGGCCGTTTCTGCCTTTGTAGGATTTCTGGGTAGTATTTCTAGCTGGTTTGTTGCTTCTTTCTTCCATTGCATTACCAGATCCCAGCCAGTCTTTTGCTTATCTATCAGCTGATCTACACTTTTTAACGTGTGTTGTGTTTGTTTTTTCCGGCTATTAGCAGGCAGCCTGGTCTGGCCGGTGCAGATAAGCTGGAATACTAGCAAAAGGGAAAATATAAGCAGACAGTGTTTCACAGATTAGTAAATTATGTATAAGGCTACTGCATAACGACAAACGAGCTATGCGATTGTACTAAAACTCCAGATCCAGGCCCAGTTTGTTCTTCAAATCCTGTAATACCGGATGCTTTTCCGCCAGGTACTTAAATTTCTCCTGCGATGTGTAGATCATCTTTTTAGCTTCTTGTGGAGCTATCTCTGCTTGTAACTCAATAGAGAAATTCCTCATGTTTTTCCGCAGGTACTCCAGCAACAAAGGCCTAAATTCATTCAGTTGGCTCATTTGTGTCTGACTATCCAATTTCAGCAGAATAGTGTTTTCTTGCAGTTCAATGGGCCGGTTCAAAATCACCTGTTCACTATTATAGCCTATATCAGTCAGGCGGCTCTGCGCATAGGCTTTCCAGCAATTTTCTAACTGTTCTTTCGTAAATGGCCTGTGTTCCCGTGTTAGTACCTCTGTAGGGCTAGCAGCAGCCTTCTTGTCTGCTGATGGTAGTGCCTGTTTTTCCAGATCTTTGAGATCAAAAGGAATTTTTACGGTAGGTTTAGTAGCAGCCGTAGGTTTATAGGTATGGCTGCCATTTTCTTTTACCGCAACGGCAGGTACCGGATTGGCTACTGGTTGTTCTGGACTAACAGGTGTGTTACTAGGAGTAGCCGCTTGTCCATTGCTTACTTGGCTGGCAGGCGTTTGTCCATTAGGCTTTTGTCCGTTTGCTACTGGGCTGTTACTGGCTGGTTCATCCGTTTTTTTTTTAAGCTCAATGCTTCCATTTTGCAAACCTCTGGCTAAATTCACTGCCGACGGAATATGAGCTATTTTCATTAAGGTGAGTTCCACATGCAGCCGCTGATTTTTACTGGTTTTGTAGTTCAGGTCGCACTGGCTACCCAGATTCAACGCAGAAAGCAGAAAAGAAACAGAGGCCTGGGCTGCTTGTTCCATATATTTCCGCTGCACATTGCCCGATACTTGCAGCAATTGTATAGTCGCATTGTCTTTACAGACCATTAAGTTTCGGAAGTGTTCGCAGAGTCCTACAATAAAATTGTGCCCATCAAATCCTTTTTTCAATATTTCATCAAACGTTACCAATGCCTGTGGAATATTCTCAGTGAGCAAAGCCTGGGTAATGGCAAAGTAATAGTCGTAATCGAGAATATGCAGGTTGGCAATGGTGCTTTTATACGTAATGCTCCGGTCGGTAGAAAAGGTTACGATCAGGTCGAACATGGAGAGGGCATCGCGCAAACCGCCGTCTGCTTTCTGGGCAATTAACTGTAAGGCTTCTTCTTCAGCACCTATTTCTTCTTTCCGGGCAATATTAGCCAGGTGGCTGCTAATATCTTTGATTTGGATACGGTTAAAGTCAAAAATCTGGCAACGCGAAAGGATGGTAGGAATAATTTTGTGTTTTTCAGTAGTAGCCAGAATAAAAATAGCATAGGAGGGTGGCTCTTCCAGCGTTTTCAAAAAAGCGTTAAAAGCCGAATTGGAGAGCATGTGCACCTCATCTATGATATACACTTTGTATTTGCCAGCTTGTGGCGCATAACGTACCTGTTCTACCAGATTCCGGATATCGTCTACCGAGTTGTTGGAAGCAGCGTCTAATTCATGTACATTGAAAGAAGCATTTTTGTTAAAGCTGGTACAAGAGTCACACGTATTACAAGCTTCTCCCTCTGAAGTCAGATTCTGGCAATTGATAGTTTTGGCTAGGATACGGGCACAAGTAGTTTTACCAACTCCTCTTGGCCCACAAAATAAGAATGCCTGAGCCAGGTGGTTTTGGCGGATAGCATTCTTGAGGGTAGTCGTAATATGCGATTGCCCTACTACCGAGTCGAAGGTACTGGGACGGTATTTTCGTGCCGAAACTACAAAATTATCCATATGGCAAGTTACTGATTTTGCCCGGATGCTGGAACGGCTACTGAGTTAAAATTTGGAAAGGGCTCGTTAACTGAAAATAACGTATTGGCTATTAGTTAATTAAAAAATGCTGTCCTGTTTTGAGTAGTTTATAAAGAAAATACACATGAAGCAAAAAGAATATGGAAAGAGTAGCGGATAAACTAGTAGAAGATCAAGAATTTAAGAACATAGTTTTGGAATTTATAGAAACACTATGAGTTGCCTCCTGTAGACTCTATAAAGTAATTAAGTAAGATCTGACTAAAACTTTCCCATCAGTGGGCTACTGGCAGGAAATACCGGAGGTGGCTCAAATTGGCTTTTGATAAAAAGTTTTTAGAAATCACTTTTCTGCATTTTACATTCTATTAGTTATTGGGCGACAATGCCAGGCTTTTGTAAGGCAAGTTAATCGAACACAGCCAGCCATAACTAACTTAATTAACGAGATGAATGATGTATATTTCTTGGGTGATAAGAGAAATATAGAATTGTACAGAAGTTTATTAATTTGTTCCAAAACTATATAAACTAAAAAACCAACTGCTGATAAAACGTATCAGCAGTTGGTATGCAAACAGATAGGTTAAATTTACTTAGCAACCAATCAATAATCCTGCCATCAGCACATGCAAGCAATGTATTACTTGCCCAACATTTGATTGATTGTTACCTAATACTATTTTAAATGAAAAAGGTTGTATTGATTTAGTAAAAATCAAGATTTTTTATGAAGAAATAAAAATAATTCTAAAGATACATGATACTTCTTTGTGCTCCTATAATTGACTGTAACCGCTAATGGAACTAACATTAAATGCGCCAGCTCTACTTTTCCCTACCGTTTCATTGCTATTGCTGGCATACACCAACCGGTTTCTAGCGTTAGCTACCCTTATCCGGAATTTGCATGCCCAATACAAAACTGAACCTAGTCCACATATCTTAGCCCAGATCAACAATCTGCGAAGGCGCGTAAAACTGATACGGGATATGCAAGTATTAGGTGTGTTCAGCCTCTTTTTAAGCGCACTATGTATGTTTCTCATATTTGGAGAAAATAGTTTGCTGGCTAAATATATATTCGGCAGTAGCCTATTGGCACTTATGGCCTCGCTAAGTTTATCAATTGCTGAGTTATATATTTCTATAAAAGCTCTCAACATACAGCTAGGCGATATGGAAGAAGATTCAGCAAGGCAGCACTCGAATAAGCCTGAGGGCAAGTAACTATTTTAGGTTATCAGCCGTTGATGCTAAGCAAATAACTGTACAAACCATTTACCTAAAAAGCTATGACTACTCAACATGAACAAGCAATTGCTACTCTAAACAGGCTAATAGAAGTTTGCCAGGATGGCGACAGAGGATATAAAAATGCTGCCGAACACATAGAGCACGACGAAATAAAGACTGTTCTATACCGCCTTTCTCAACAGCGGGCATTGTTCCAGGCTGAACTAAAAGATGAAGTCCGTAAGCTGGGAGGTAACCCTGATGAGGCACCTGCTGAAGAGGAAGGTACTATTTTGGGTAATATTCACCGGGCATGGATTAATGTGAAAGAAAAGCTCACAAAAAATGATTTCGATGCCATTCTAGAAGAATGTAAACGAGGCGATAAAGCGGCTTCCGTAGCCTATGAAGCCGCATTGAAAGAAAATTTACCAGAGTATATTAAAGAAATACTAATCGGGCAGCATCACCTCATTAAAGGAGCTGTTACGCAGCTGCATGATTTTCAGCAGCATCCAGATGCTTAATTTGTAAGGGGCCGGTATGTATACTTTTTCCTTCCCGGATAAAATGTATAAATTTACCTGAAATAACCTAAACCCTTATACCGTATGGCACTCAACAAAGGTGATAAAGCACCTGCATTCAAATTACCGAATACCGATAAAAAAGAAGTATCTCTTGAAGATTTTAAAGGAAAGAACTTAGTACTCCTGTTCTTTCCTTTAGCTTTTACCAGCGTATGTACTACCGAACTTTGCAGCATGCGCGACAATATAGCAGATTATGCCAATGTAAACGCTGAAGTGGTTGCCATTTCCGTAGACTCCCCTTTTACACTAGATAAATTCAAAAAAGCAGAAAACTTGCCTTTCCAGTTATTGTCCGACTTCAATAAAGAAGCATCAGCTGCCTATGGTGCCTTGTATGAGAATTTTGTGCTAGGCCTGAAAGGGGTGTCTAAACGCTCGGCATTTGTTATAGACCAGAACGGGAAGATTCAATATGCGGAAGTTCTGGAATCTGCCGGCGACCTGCCTAATTTTGAAGCTATTAAGCAAACCTTGGCTTCGCTGAACTAACCTTACAGTAGTATTCACTTAGCTAATTTGGTGGCTCTTTTTATTGATTTCTTATGCAGCAAAGCATTTTAATTACCCAGGCATGTATCGTTAACGAAGGCCGCATCACGGAGGCAGATGTATATGTAAAAAATGGGTTGATAGAAAAAATAGGCGGGGCATTATCTGTAGATGCCGATTTAGTGATTGATGCCCGAGGAAATTATCTGTTTCCAGGTGTAATAGACGATCAGGTGCATTTCCGGGAACCTGGCCTTACACAAAAAGCCACTATTTACACGGAAAGTAAGGCCGCTGTAGCGGGGGGCGTAACTACGTTTATGGAAATGCCTAATACAGTGCCTAATACCCTTACACAAACACTTTTAGAAGACAAATACCAGATAGCTTCCCAAACTTCCCTGGCCAATTATTCCTTCTTTATGGGTGCCTCCAACGATAATCTCGACGAGGTACTAAAGACTGACAACCGGAATGTATGTGGGATCAAAATTTTTATGGGCTCCTCTACCGGAAATATGCTGGTAGATAATGAACGTACATTAGAAAATATTTTCAGCAAAAGCCCTATGCTGATTGCCGTACATTGTGAAGATGAAGCTACCATCCGGGCGAATGCCGAGAAGTACAAAGCACAGTATGGCAATGATATTCCAGTTAAGTTTCACCCCATTATCCGCAATGAAGAAGCATGCTTGAAATCTTCTACCATGGCGGTTGCTCTGGCAAAAAAACATAATACCAGGCTTCATATTCTACATATTTCAACAACAGATGAGTTAGATCTGTTTACTAATACCATTCCCCTAGCCCAGAAACGGATTACGGCTGAGGTATGTGTACACCACTTGTGGTTTGATGCCAATGATTATGAAACTCTGGGCACCCAGATTAAATGCAACCCGGCAGTTAAGGATAAGCGGCATAAAAAAGCCCTGTTGGAAGCCTTGCTCGACGATCGCCTGGATATTATTGCCACTGATCATGCCCCCCATACCTGGCAAGAAAAGCAACAAAATTACTGGCAAGCTCCTTCTGGTGTTCCCCTTGTTCAACACTCGTTGCTTATGATGCTGGAATTTTACCGGCAAGGGAAACTTAGCCTAGAAAAGATAGCGGAAAAAATGAGCCATGCGCCAGCAGTGTGTTTTCAGATAGATAGGAGAGGCTTTATTAGAGAGGGGTACTGGGCTGACTTGGCACTCGTAAATCTAGATACGAAAACGATGGTTACAGCAGATAAAATTTTCTACAAATGTGGCTGGTCACCATTTGTTGGCCATTCTTTCCAATCGGCTATTACACATACGTTGGTATCCGGACACTTGGTGTATACCAACGGACAATTTAATGAAAGCACCAAAGGGCAACGGCTTTTATTTGAAAGATAAACCGGCAGAGAAAATAAATTTATGTACTTAAAGTTTTGTAACATACGCGTAAATAACTTAATTTTGCCACTCTTAAATGGAGGTTGTAGCTCAGCCGGTTAGAGCACCTGATTGTGGTTCAGGGGGTCGCGGGTTCGAACCCCGTCTCCCTCCCTTCTTTGCCTGGTTTCATAAAGCCAGGCATTTTTGTTTTTATGCCTATGTCGTATTCTTTTATCTTTCCAGAAACAACTAGGTTCCTAAACAGGTAAATATTTGCTACCATGTATCGTTTAAATAAGAAACTATACTTTGTTGAGGAAAATACATCTGTTACTGGTTTCTGTATATCTCATCTGCACATCAGTAAGTATGGGCCAAATGCATATAGATACTTCACACACCATAGAGTATCTGGTGAACGAAGTGTTGCTAGGGGAGGGAGTAGCAGCAGGCAATATCCGGTATACAGGAGCCAAACATGCCATAGCAGCTTTTACTGATTCTTCCCGGATACTTTCTATAAACGATGGTATTTTGCTTACGTCTGGTAGTGCCGTGGTAAGTAAAGGACCCAACAAGTTTACCGATATGCAATTTGTGAACAAAACGCCAGGTTATGTAAAACTGGAAGGAATTGCTAACGGACGTACACACGATGCGGCTATTCTGGCTTTTGATTTTATTACATCCGCTGAAAACCTTTCCTTCGACTTCATTTTTGCTTCCGAAGAATATACCGAATATGTAGGCTCTAAATTCAATGATGTATTTGCTTTCTTTATCAACGGTCCGGGCCATACTGATGTAAATCTGGCCGTATTACCCAAGACTCAGGTTCCGGTAACCATCAACAGTATTAATTACAGAAGGAACAAAAAATATTATGTAGATAACCCAACTGAAACCTATCATGAGGCTATAGTCTATGATGTGCGGAAGAAAGCTACGGTAAAAAATAAAAACTATGGAAAAACAAAAGCATTACCTCAATACAATATTCAGTATGATGGCTTTACCACTTTATTACAAGCAGCATGTAAAGTAGTGCCAGGCGAAATATATCATATAGAAATAGCCATAGCCGATGTAAGCGACTATTCTCTGGATTCAGGCGTATATCTGGCGGGCCACTCCTTCAAAAGTACCGGCGATGAAATTATTCCACTAGATAATCCATTTACCTCAACACCTCCACCAGTAGATACGTTGGTAGCACAGGTGCCGTCAATACCCGAAGTTCCGGTAATTACGAGTGTTTCCCCATTACCAGTAGCCAGCGTTGAATTTATATTTGATACCTATTCTCTGACCGACAGTGCCACTAGCATTATAGAGCAATACTACCATATAATAAAAAAATACCCACAAGTTATGCTGGAAATAACTGGTCACACAGATGATAGGGGCACAGATCTGTACAATGAGGTACTTTCCCGGAACAGAGCCCTGTCCGTTGCTAGGTACCTGAGAGGGCTGGGCATTCCTAAGAAAAATATCCTAGTGAAGTACAGTGGAGAAAAACTGCCACTAGCTACCAATGAAACAACTGAAGGCAGAGCCAGAAACAGACGGGTAGAGCTAGTTGTGCAGGAATAAAGCCGATTAGGCCCTGTATTGTTTTGGGTTCCGGCCTTGTTTATCTATTACTTTTGGTTTTTTTAGTACTGCCCCAGAGGTATCAATAGCCAGCAATGTAACAGTAAACAACCATTCATCTCCAAAGTCGAACAAATACAAAAATTGCTGACCGGCATATAAATCCAGTTCGCCTATTTTTACGGTATCAGCAAAAGGCCCTTCTTCGGACCAAGGCGATTCATACCGTTCTCCAGAGTATTGTTCATTATCCATATAAAAGGCATACAGATGGTCGTTATCAAATTTATAGGCAGCTTGAATGGCATTATGCAAGTCATGTAACGTGGCATACGCACTGATAGCGATGGTTCTATAAAGGTCTTTGGTCAATGATGTTTTGAAATGAAAGATGCCTTCAGTAAAAGCTTTAGGAAGCGGAAAAAGCGAAGTCTTTAGTTCGCCTGGGTTAAAAAGCGGAAAGAAGGGTTTCAGAAAAGACTCTGTTTCAAAGGTAGCCAACAGATTAGGCGTTACATGTCCTTCCGTATCTTCTGTATAATACTGCTCTTCGGTGATGCCCAACGGAATTCCTCCTTCGTTACTATCCCGCCGGCAGGCAATATTCCATAGTTCAAGCGGTCTTTTATCGAGTAGTATAGTGGCTAGTTCCTTGCCAAGCAGTGTGGGTTTCAAAGCTGTTACAGGTAACATATACCGGTCAGGTTTCTGTGTAAAGGTGTTATCAAAAATGAGTTGATAGAAACCTAAAAAGCAAAAAGCATAAATAGCCGACGATACAACCGAAAAGTATATTTTTTCTTCTCCCAAGTCTATGTACCGGTGTTGGGCAACTGGTAAGAGGCTCCCTGGAATACTTAACGCAACAAGGTGCAATATTCGGATAATACTTTCTTCTATCAGAATCCAACTCATGGTTTCGCTAAGCTTAGGCCAGTTAATATAGGACCATGCCGTTTCCAGCAGAAAAAAGTATTTCTCTGTAAAAGTAAGTGCTTCGTATGCTTCCAGCCGGGATATGTTTAGTTGCAAATAATTCTCTTTTTCTTGCCGGTAAATATACACCAACCTGGAAGCTACTGCCACATGGTAGAAAAAATCTAGTGCAGGATAGGCATTTTGCAGGCTCTTTTCAGTTACATATGCTGCCTGGTAATGCAGTTGCTGATTCAACACAAATAGGTCTTTTCCTTTTAGTACGGCTTTTTCGATGGTGAGCGTCGTTTTATCCTGGCTTTTTAAGAACAGTAAAAATATAGTGAAGTCATTTACCACTGGCATCATGGATGCCTCACATGCAGGGTTCATAGAAAAGTGGTTTAAAAGTATTATTTGTTCATACATCAGTAAGTAATAGTTTATAGGAGGAAAGGAGTAACCATACATCAGGCACGGGTTCCAGTTCCTGGAACAGTAGCCTTAAATAGTAACTTACCTGGAATAACAAATATTGTAAATGACACGCCTGCCAGGTATAGCTACCATTTTCGACAAATAGATGTTCTTCAAAAAGTAATGATTATACCAATGTATAGAGGCACCAATCTGATATTTTGCTGCTGCGCTGGTCTGTGAAAAAATATCAAATATACATGCCGGGAATAGACATATAAGGTATGTGTTTTTTATGACAAAAACAAGTTTCCGGAAAACTGAAATACAGAGATAAGAAGAAGTTGATTTTAGATAACGGGCAATAAAAAAGGCTACCAGAAAGGCAGCCTTTTTAAAAATGGTATTTTACTTATTATACTTCGTTCATTCCATCGGTAGTTGTTTCTCCCGCTTCTTTTTCTGGCAACGTATGCCCATAGGCTGAGCCTGGAGCTGGATTCTTTTCTACTTCGCCTTCCTCTGTTTTTTTCTGGGCTGTGGGCTGTTCATATACACTTTTGTTATCTGATCTATCAGGCTGCGTAGGTTGCGCCTCTTTATTTTTTTCTGCCATAGCTATATATAGTTAATGAAAAATCAGCTGTTTGCACAGACTGTTGGGTAGTTGTACGGAAAATAGAAAAAGCTGTTTACAAAAACAGCTTTTTCTATTTAACTATCGTATGAAAAGCTCTCTTTAAAACTCTGCATTCTGTGGTGTACGTGGAAAAGGTATAACATCGCGGATGTTACCCATACCAGTTACAAATAAAATGAGCCGTTCAAATCCCAGGCCGAAACCACTATGTGGAGCCGTGCCGTACTTGCGGGTTTCTAGATACCACCACAGACTTTCTTCATGAATTTTCATTTCTTGTATGCGGCTGTATAGCTTGTCATAGTTCTCTTCCCGCTGCGAACCGCCAATAATTTCGCCAATACCTGGGAACAGCACATCCATGGCCCGAACCGTTTTACCATCCTCATCTTGCTTCATATAGAAGGCTTTGATGTGTTTGGGATAATTGGTAAGAATTACGGGTTTTTTAAAATGCTTTTCTACCAGGTACCGTTCATGCTCCGATTGCAGATCGGTTCCCCAACTCACCGGATACACAAATTGCTTTTTCTGGTTAGGTTTAGATTTAATCAGAATATCTATGGCTTCTGTATAAGTTAACCGTTCAAACTGGTTTTCAACTACAAACTTTAGCTTTTCAATCAGGCCCATTGGGCTACGGTCTTCTTGCTTTTTGCTTTTTTCCTCTTCCTGCAAGCGGTTATCCAGAAATTGCAGGTCGTCTAAGCAGTGTTCCAGGGCATATTGTACTAGGTATTTCAGAAAATCTTCGGCCAGGTTCATGTTATCTTCCAGGTCATAGAAGGCCATTTCAGGTTCTATCATCCAGAATTCTGCCAGGTGACGGGCAGTATTGGAGTTTTCTGCCCGGAAAGTGGGCCCGAAGGTATAAATTAAGGACAAAGCCATAGCACCTAATTCACCTTCCAGCTGGCCGGAAACGGTTAGGTTGGTTTCTTTCCCAAAGAAATCTTGTGTAAAGTCCACGGTTCCAAATTCATTCAAAGGTGGATCTACCGGATCCAGCGTAGTTACCCGGAACATTTCACCTGCCCCTTCCGCGTCTGAACCGGTAATAATAGGTGTGTGCAAATAAAAAAAGCCTCTGTCGTTAAAAAACTTATGTACAGCAAAGGCCATGGCATGGCGGATGCGAAGCACAGCACCAAATGTACGGGTCCGGGGACGCAGGTGGGCTATTTCGCGTAAAAATTCCATGGAATGTCGTTTGGGCTGCAGAGGATATTTTTCCGGATCAGCGGTGCCGTATATTTCGATGTGCCTGGCTTGCAGTTCTACCTTCTGCCCTTGTCCCTGCGATTCTGCCAAAGTACCAGTAACGGCAATGCTGGCTCCTGTATGTATATTTTTTAATGTCTCCTCAGAAAAGCTTGACACATCTACCACAATCTGTAAATGGTGTACCGTGGAACCATCATTCAATGCCACAAAAGCTACATTTTTGCTTTCGCGTTTGGTTTGTACCCAGCCTTTTACGTGTACATCTTTACCAAATCCAGTAGACTGGAGCAGTTCTTTTACAGGAATCCTTTTTTCCATCATATCTCTGAAAAATTTATATCATGGGTAGAAGTTAAGTAAATAGACTTACCCAAAAAATTAGTCCACAAAATTAGAATAAAATCAATACAGCATCCCGAAAATTATAAAAAGCTTGTAGACGAATTTACTGCTTCCGTATTTCCTACCATAGATAACCAGGTATTCCTGTCTCGTAAGGAAAGATTGGCAGCTATTCATAACAACCTTCTCTGATCAGCGTTGTCTTTTGACATACTGCAGTTGGTTTTCCAGTAGTATTATCCTTGGTAAGGGATGTACTGTAACCAGTTGTAAAAGAATAGAGTTATGTACCTGGGTTACGAGTGTAGCCGTATGAAAGGAATAGAGGTATAAAGTGCAATCTATTGGATGGGCGCTAGCAGCATAAAATGTTATAGAGTGTGTTTAAACTAAGCATGCCAAAATTGCACGTTTATACAGATATTATAATAAATTTGAATTAACTTAGGATTTACTAGAAACAGAAAGGACACATGCAGAAGCTTGGTTTAAATCAGTCGCTTTCCCAGAAACTATCGCCTCAGCAGATACAATTTATTAAACTGCTGCAAATTCCTACTGCCGAACTGGATGCCCGTATAGAAGAAGAACTAGAAATAAATCCGGCTCTGGAAGAAGGCAAAGATGAACCAGCCAACGAAGATGGCGCAGAGGAACTAGACGCAGAAGGAGATTATGACGATGATGACATGGACGATAGTTTTGACGATGGGATGGATGACGACCTAAATGTAGATGATTACCTGCGGGATGAAGATATAAGCGGCTATAAAATGCAGGGTGATGGCCCTGGCGATGATGAAGACCGGGAAATGCCCTTAGCAACTACGTCTACCCTTATCGATTCTTTGCTTACTCAATTGGGTTTTCTCAAGTTAGATGAGCGGCAAAGCATTATAGGCAAACAACTGATTGGCAGTATTGATAATGACGGATATATACGCCGGGAACTGGAAGCCATTGTAAATGACCTGGCTTTTTCGCAAAATGTAGAAACCTCGGTAGAGGAGGTAGAAGATATTCTGCATAAAATACAATATTTTGACCCGCCTGGCATAGGTGCCCGTAATTTACAAGAATGTCTGTTACTGCAGCTGGACCGGAAAGCGCATGATAATCCGGCAGTTACCAATGCCATTAAAATCATAGACGATTTCTTTGAAGAGTTTACTAAAAAGCACTACGACAAAATTCAACGGCGGCTAAATATCACCGATGAGCAGATAAAAGATGCCGTAAACATTATTACCAGGTTGAACCCCAAACCAGGTGGTAGTTCAGGTGATGTGCGTACGCAGTATTTAATACCGGATTTTATGCTGATTAATAACAATGGCAAACTCGAACTGTCGCTGAACTCACGCAATGCACCGGAATTAAAGATCAGCCGTTCGTATGCCGAGATGCTGGACACGTATGACAAAAGCAACAAGAAAGATAAGAATATCCGGGAAACCGTAACTTTTGTAAAGCAGAAGCTGGATGCTGCCAAGTGGTTTATAGATGCTATTAAGCAACGGCAGCAAACCCTGCTCCGCACGATGAATGCCATTGTACAATACCAATACGACTTTTTTCTGACAGGTGATGAAAGCAAACTGAGACCCATGATTTTGAAAGATATTGCCAATACCATCGATATGGATATTTCTACTGTTTCGCGGGTGGCCAATAGCAAAGCTGTACAAACCGAGTTTGGTATTTATCCTTTAAAATATTTCTTCTCTGAAGGTATTGCTACCGATTCAGGAGAAGATGTGAGTAGCCGGGAAGTAAAATATATTCTGAAAGAACTAATAGACAATGAAGATAAAAAATCACCTTTATCAGATGATAAACTCGAAAAAATACTGAATGACAAAGGATATAATATTGCCCGCAGAACGGTGGCTAAGTACCGCGAACAATTAAATATACCAGTAGCCAGGCTTAGGAAAGAACTATAGCGCAGCAGGCATCTCGCAGAAAGCATAGGAACATGCAAAACAAGTGCGGTGCCTTCTGCTTTCTGCCTCTTGCAAATATCACACTATGCCCATAACAATAAATCCATCATATACGACTTCTACCCTTGTGACGAAAAAAATGGCTCAGGCACTTTCTGTCCTGTTGCATCCATTGTTGATGCCTACCTTATTATACGCCATACTTTTATACCTTTCTCCAGCAGTTATTGGAACTTCTGGTGGTAATACTCAATGGCGGCTTACGTTGCTGGGAGTGATATTCCTGGTAACATTTGTTATACCGGTAATCAGTGTGTTGTTTCTAACCAGAACCCGTGCATTAGCCCGTGCTGACTTAAATAAATTAGAGAGTCCAGCAGACACCTATACGCAGGAGGAAGGAACCGAAAATGGCTCTTTGCAAAATCTGGAAATGGAAGACAAAAAAGACCGTTTTGTGCCTTTTCTGTCTACCACCGTTTTTTACACGGTTGTTACCTATATGTTTTTTAAACAGCTGCAAGCCAGTTATGCCATGGTAGTAGTACTAGGCAGCATTACTTTTTCTATTGCACTTATAACGTTAATTACACTCTTCTGGAAAATCAGTGCACATAGTGTAGGTATCTGCGGGGTAATTGGTTTTCTGTTTGCATTTTATCTGAAATTTGCTGAGCAACAATTATTCTACCCTATTCTGATCATCATTTTATTAGCAGGCTTATTGATGAGTGCCCGTTTAGCTCTAAATACTCATACGCCTGCCCAAGTATTTGTTGGTGCCTTACTTGGGTTCTGTGTCAGTTTTGGATCTATTTTTTTATTGTTATCCTAAATAGTTTCAGGTTTATTTGCTTTTACCCACTGCCTTTTCCTTCCCAGCCTCTTACCTCTCCTGCAGATAGGTCGATAAAGACTGATAGCAAGAAACACTGGCTGCAAACGTAAATGAAAATTTTCAATGTTTACCAACAAGGGGCCTACATACAAAGAATGATTGTCTTTACCCTGGCTTCTCCATTTCGGCTACGGTTATCTATTATATTTTGCAGCATCAGTTACTCAAACTGGCGTTAGTTTAAGCAGAATGCGGATTGTTCTGTAAAAACAAACAGTTCTATTAGTTATAGTAAGGCAGGATTTATCTTTTTATACCAGTGCATTGGCTCCCCTTCATAAACAAATGCTTGTATAAATTGCATACCAACTTTTGTGAGTACTTGTTGGGAAGCTTGGTTAGCTATATGGGTCATTGCATAGATTTCTTTTAATTGAAGCTGATTAAACCCATAAGCTAAGGTTGCTTTTGCTGTTTCCGTAGCATAGCCTTTCCCCCAATATCGTTTAATAAACCTATAGCCCAGATCATAGTAGTTAGTGTGCTGATTTACTGTATGCAGGATAAATTTCAATCCTGACCACCCAACAAAGGTTTGTGTTTCTTTTTCCACAACTGCCCAGCGGCCGATACCATTTTGATTATACTGCTCTCTGACAAATTCAATGATCTTTCTGCTTTCTTCCAAACTCTGAACTGGATGCTGACCCAAATATACATGTACATCTGGGTCAGCATCCAGTTCATACATGCCGGCATCATCTGTTGGAAGAAGTTCTCTCAACAGTAAGCGTTCTGTTTCTGCAAATATTTTCATTAGATCAGCAGGAATAGTTTTACCATAAAAATAAAAGGTGCCCTGATAAGGCACCTTCTATTCATGCATAAAATCTTTGGTTAGCTCGTCATCGCCAGGAGCAAATCGGCCTGTGTAATAATATGTACTTTGTTTTTTTCGTCTCTTACCAATAGTGCCTTATTTTCCCGGTCAATCAGCGAAGAAAGCACATCTAGAGTATTATCCATACCTACGAATTTGAATGGTGGATCCATGATTTCACTTACCGGATGGTCTTTTACTTCCGGATTATCAATCAGGTGATTCAGTACCTTAGAGTCTGTTAAACTGCCCACTATCTGCTCGCCGTCCGTTACCGGAATCTGCGATATGCCTTCCTTATTCAAAATCCGTACGGCTTCGCTAATCTTTAAGCTCTTTTCAATAGTCAGCAAACGGTCGCTGCCGTTTTTGCTCTGAATAATATCTTTAGCAGTAGCAAAATCGCGGGATTCCAGGAAACCGTGGTCTTTCATCCAGGTATCGTTGTAAATTTTATTCAAATACCGGGTGCCGTGGTCGGGTAGGATTATTACCATTACATCCTCTTCAGTCATATGTTCGCGGGCATACTCTAAGGCTCCAAATACAGCCGAACCGCAAGACCAACCTACAAACAAACCTTCTTCTCTGGCCAGCCGGCGGGTCATTACGGCGGCATCTTTATCTGTTACTTTGATGAAAGTATCAATAAGGCTGAAATCTACGTTTTTTGGCAGAATATCTTCTCCAATTCCTTCCGTCATATATGGGAAAATCTCATTATTATCAAAGATTCCTGTCTCCTTATATTTCTTAAACACAGACCCATAGGTGTCAATGCCCACTGTTTTAACAGCCGGATTTTGTTCTTTTAAGTATTTAGCAACTCCGCACATAGTACCACCAGTTCCTACACCACAAGCATAATAGGTAACTTTGCCTTCTGTCTGCTCCCATATCTCTGGGCCGGTAGTTTCGTAATGGGCAGCTGTATTGGATAAATTGTCGTACTGGTTCGGATAAATAGAATTAGGAATTTCTTGGTTCAGGCGTTTAGCCACTGAGTAATACGACCGAGGATCTTCCGGAACCACATTGGTGGGACATACAATTACTTCTGCACCTACTGCCCGTAAGATGTTGATCTTCTCCTGCGATTGTTTGTCGGACATGGTAAAAATACACTTATAGCCTTTAGAAATAGCGGCTAGTGCCAATCCCATACCTGTATTGCCAGAAGTTCCTTCAATAATAGTTCCACCCGGTTTAATTTTACCTTCTTTCTCAGCATCTTCAATCATCTTAATGGCCATCCGGTCTTTTACTGAGTTGCCAGGATTAAAATATTCTACTTTGGCAAGAATAGTCCCTTTGATGCCTTTGGTAACTTTATTCAGCTTGACAAGCGGGGTATTGCCAATGGTTTCAATAATGGAATTGTAATACATATAGTTGAAGTTGTGATCCTATGGAAAATGTCCTGAACGGGTAATAGGGTTCAATTGTTCACCCAACCATAATTCAGGAAAAGGCAGTTAGCTACGCAGGTTGCCTATAGGGCTAACACGAACCCCGAAAAATCAATTCTCAAAGAAAGAGAAATTTTTCCACAAAAACACCTGTTTTCTGGGGGAGTAGTAAAGGGAGTTAGGTAGTATAGGGTGTTTTGACTTATGTAGCAGGAGACGCAATTTTATCTTCGTAACTCTTTGGCTATTTCTTCTGCGGTGCTTCGGGCGGTGCGGCCTACACCTATGAGCGTGGCAGAGGCATAGCCTGTCCAGGAGCCATACCCAACAAGCCACAATCCCGGAGATTTAATAGCTTTTGTTTCATTTGTAGCTACTTTGCCATCGGCTTCTATAATTCCCAAAGGCTGTAGATGATCTAATGCTGGTTTAAATCCAGTGCACCAGATAAGGGCATCAACTGATTCTTCCCGGCCATCGGACCATATTACACCTGAGGTAGTGAACTTTACAAACGGACGTACGCTGTGTAATACATTCCGCTGCCTGGCTTCCTTTACTGATGGTACCATTACAATATCTCCCAAACTACCTACTGGTTGGATGGTCTTTCCCTCTTCTTTGGCTTTGTATTGCCGGGTAGCAAAGTCAAATAAATAACGGCCATCCACTTCATCTGGTAGAAACGTAGGTTCTTTTTCTGTGACCCAGGTAGTCTGGGCTACTCTGGATACTTCAGCTAAAATTTGTGCACCGGAATTTCCGCCACCTATAATCAGTACTTTTTGTCCGATGAAATCTTCTGGTGTTTGATACTGAGCAGAATGAAACTGGTGGCCACTGTATAGATGCCTGTCCGGATATTCCGGTACATAGGGTGCGTGCCAGCTGCCGGTAGCACTTACGACAGCTTTTGCCTGCCATACTCCGGCAGAGGTATGTATACTATATATTGGTGGTGTATACACTATTTTCTCTACCTTCACTGGCCTTTCCACGGGTAAGTTGTATTTTTTTTCATACTGAACTAAGTAATCTACTACTTGTGCTTTGCCGGGATATTCGTCTGCGCTTTTAGGCATTAGCCATCCAGGTAAGGAAGAATGTTCGGCAGGAGAGAAAAGCTTCAACGATTTCCAAGTATGTACCCAAGCACCCCCTGGCTGTTCCTGTTCATCCAGTATAACAAAGGATAAACCAGTGCGCCTCAGGTAATAGCCAACGGCTAGTCCGCTCTGACCTCCGCCAATAATTACTACATCAGCCATGTGAACGAGTTCTTCCATATTTCTTTATAAATTGAGATATATGTAAGCTGGCTAACTTCAGCTTATTTATGCAGTTTCATCAGTTAGACTTTGGGTGAGCCTCTTTATGGGTAATTTTTTTTTACTTTGATTTGTATCAATTAAACTTTTCTACTGTAGCCATGGCTTCTCCATCTGGAGAAATAGTTACTTTAAACAAATTATCGTAATCAGTATCCGTGATCTTATCTAGAGGTGGGGTGGCTCCTAATGTTTTGATAATGGGCAGTAGGTTGTCGCTATGGCCGCAGACGACAATAGTTTTACCTTTGTTAGCTTCTATTTGTGTTTTCAATGCATCATAATCTACCCCATAGTAAGTTTTTACGTCGAGCTTTTTCTCTTTGGCTAGTGGCTTTACGGTGCTCATGGTCCGGTCAAATTTGGTACTATAGATAGCCTCTATTTTTTCCTTTTTGAGTTTTTCTGCCAGGTGTTGTGCCCGTAATTTCCCTTGCTCAGTTAAAGGAGGATTTTTATCACTTGGATTGCTTATATCTTTTTCAGCATGACGTACCAGGTAGATCACAGTAGCTCCCTTTTGTTGGGCAGAAATACTGGTGAGGGTAACGAAAGTAAGAAGAAACGAGAAAATAAAGGTGAAAGGGGTTTTCATACAAAGCAAGTTTAGATATTGCATAAAATAGAGGAATAAGCAGTAGGTTTTGCCTGTATCCGTTGGTTTTCTTTACTGTTGTAGTGGTATAATAAACAATTGCCTATAAGAGAAAGCTAGCTTTCTTGAATAAGTAAGCATATCTGCTTACAATAGACTTAGCCTCTCCTTTTCCTTTACCTAGGAAAAGGAGAGGTATTTTTCAATAAGCTAAGTGAAGAAGAGAGCTAACGTTAGTCTTCTGCTGTAAGCAGGTGGGTTTCCATAGCAACCAGGTAGCGTTCTGCTTCCAAGGCAGCCATACAACCTGTACCGGCTGCTGTTACCGCCTGGCGGTAATGTTTGTCTTGCACATCTCCACAGGCAAAAACTCCCTGGATGTTTGTTCTCGTAGAATCCGGATGGGTAATAATATAGCCTTGCTCATCTGTCTCCAGGTATTTGCTGAATACCGTAGCGTTAGGTTCATGGCCAATGGCTACGAAGAATCCTTGAATAGCTAACTCTTTCGTTTCACCAGTCAGCCGGTCTTTTACCCGTACACCCTCCACGGTATGCTCACCCAAAATTTCATCTGTTTCGGTATTCCAGTGAACTGTAATATTGGCTGTGTTTTTTACTCTCGCTTGCATAATCTGAGAAGCACGCATAGTATCCCGTCTGACCAGCATATGTACATGCTTGCAAAGTTTAGATAAATACAATGCTTCTTCACAGGCTGTGTCGCCGGCTCCAACAATGGCTACTTCCAGCCCGCGGTAGAAAAATCCATCGCAAACGGCACAGGCAGAAACTCCACTGCCATTTAACCGGGCTTCTGACGGAATACCTAACCACTTGGCAGAGGCACCGGTCGCAATAATTACAGCATCTGCCGTAATTTCTTTCTCCGCATCTATGGTAATTTTATGTGGATGGCCAGAAAAATCTACACCGGTGACCATACCATAGCGGACATCAGTACCAAACCGTTCTGCTTGTTTTTTAAATAGTTCCATCATTTCAGGACCCATAACACCATCCGGAAAGCCTGGAAAATTCTCTACATCATTGGTGATCATAAGCTGGCCACCAGGCTGGTTGCCTACGTACATCACCGGTTTTAGATTTGCTCTAGCGGCATAAATAGCTGCTGTATATCCGGCAGGCCCGGCACCAATAATCAAACATTGTATATGTTCCATAGTAATTCATTTATTTTCTAGCCCGACAAATTTATTTATAAAACCGGCAAGGTTCTACACCAGGAATTAATTATTTATCAGCTGGCCTTATAGTATATAGTGTTTTTAATAGCTAATGAAATGAATTAGCAACATCCTGCACCTGGTTTACAGCAGGATGGTTTTTCGGCATGTACCGTAATGCTGTATACGCCTGCATTGGATTGTTTAAAGGTTTCCAATTCTTCGGCTGATAAATAATTTAACAAAATATCGTCAGGTAAAGTTATTTGTCTTTCCTTTTGTAACTCTATATTCATAAAACCAGTTTCCTGGATTGTCTGCAAATAGGCTTCTTTACTAATAGCTCCAGAAACACACCCTGCATACATTTCGGCCGCTTTTAAGATAGCAGGTGGCAATTCACCGCTAAGTACTACATCGGATATACTGAAGTGGCCACCAGGCTTCAGCACCCGGAACGTTTCGGCAAAAGCTTGTTTCTTATCTGGCACTAAGTTCAGTACACAATTGCTTACTACTACATGCGCTGTATCCGCAGATACAGGTAGTTTCTCAATCTCACCCAAGCGGAATTCTACATTGTTAAAGCCTAATTTTTCTGCATTACTTCTGGCTTTTTCAATCATGGCTTCTGTCATATCTACCCCAATCACCTTTCCTTTTTCACCAACCACTGCACGGGCTACAAAGCAATCGTTGCCGGCACCCGAACCTAAATCTATAATGGTGTCGCCTTCGTTTATCCGGGCGTATTGAGTGGGCAAGCCGCAGCCAAGTCCCAGATCTGCGTCAGCCATGTAGCCATTTAACTGAGAGTAGTCTTCAGCAAATACAGCGGAATCTACTGTACTGCAGCAGCCACTGCCGCAACAGGAACTTTCGTTCATTTCTTTGCTTTGCAAAGCTACTTCGCTGTACTTCTCTTTTACAATTTGTTTCAATTCATCAGATGTTCTCATAAGTATAGTTTTTTTATTGGTATATCGTAATTTTGCGATAAACAGAGGCAGATTAATGTTGACCTTATATCATTGTTGAATTAAATAAGCGTAAAGCTGTTTCTTATACTTTCTTATGCATTACGACTCCGGTAGAAGCGCAGATGGTAGTAAACTGAGCAGTTACTGCAATAGGGGCAGGGACATCTGTACGTTTAATTTGGGTAAAGCCTGCTTTTTTGAAAAATGGAGCAGCAGTTGTAGTAATTAAAAATAGGTCCTGCACTTTTTTTGTTTGAGCAACTTCCAGAGCCGTTTTATAAAGCGTTTTCCCTATACCACCGCTTTGGAAGCTTGCCTCTACTGCCAGAGAACGCAGTAAAGCATACTTTCCATAAATTTCCAGGCCCACAGAGCCAATTACTTTTCCATTTTCTTTTGCCAGAACAAAATTCTCTAACCGGTCAGGGAGATCCTGCGTAGGTAAATTCTGTGATTGAAGCAACTGTATCACCGCCGGACGGTCCGCTGGATTAGCTGGGGTAATAATAATTTCTTGTAGCATAAGAGATTAGTTTGAAAATGTAGACATGTGAAGTTAACATTATAGCAGTTTTCTCGCCATTGCTTTCAGCAGATATATATACTTATCTCAACAACAACTCTTGTCAGGTAAAGCAGTATTCAGTACCTGAAGCAACATCTCCCGGGCTTCCCCCCATCCTTTTTCATCCAAACAATAACATACACTAGTACCTTCAATTTCTCCTTTAATAATTCCCACTTGCTTTAACTCTTTTAGATGCTGCGAAACCGTAGCCTGAGCTAATGGCAATTCTTCTACTAGGTCTCCACAAATGCAGGTCTGGTTCTTTACTAAATATTCAATAATAGCTATCCTTGCCGGATGGGCTAAAGCCTTGGCATAGGTGGCTATTTTATTCTGATTAACAGTGAAATTTTGAGTTTTGGTTACACCCATTTTTTAATAGATATATCGCAATATTACGATGATTGTTTTTCAAATGCAAGTCTTACTAAAAATTTTTTATTCCATCTAGAGTGACAGCATAGATCATTAGTAAACCACACTAATCAAATTTAAGCAAGGCACTTTTTGCATAACATTGTTACCAGTTTTACACCACACAAAAAGCTTTTTCAGCCAAAATGTCTTATTGATTTAGGAGATGTTTATATATTCCGGACAAAATTTCAGGAAACTTCCCAATGGTTTATCGTTTGATAGAATAGAAGCGAAATAGATACGAATATGAACTTTAATAAATACACCATTAAATCACAAGAAGTGATTCAGCAGGCATCGGAAATTGCTTTGGGAAATACTCAGCAAGCCATAGAGCCGGGTCACTTAATGAAGGCAATCCTGACTTCTGATGAGAACATGATTGCTTTCTTGCTGAAGAAATTAAACGTGGGCCGTACACAAATAGAACCACGTCTGGATGAGATTATAAAAGGATACCCAAAAGTAAGTGGGGGAAATCCCTATTTAGGGAATGATGCAGCGGCTGCTTTACAGAAAGCTGAATCGTACCTGAAAGAATTTGGCGATGAGTTTGTTGCCGTTGAACATATTTTATTAGGTATACTAGCCGGCAAAGACCGTGTGGCTCAGTTGCTGAAAGATGTGGGCTTTACAGAAAAATATTTAAAACAAGCTATTAAGGAATTGCGTGGCAACGCTAAAGTAACAGACCAGAATGCCGAAGCCAAGTATAAGTCGCTGGAAAGATATTCCATAAATCTGACCGAACGGGCCAAGGCTGGTAAAATTGACCCAGTTATAGGCCGTGATGAAGAGATTAGAAGAGTATTACAAATTCTTTCGCGCAGAACTAAAAACAATCCAATACTGCTAGGTGAACCTGGTGTAGGTAAAACTGCAATTGTAGAAGGACTGGCTCAGCGGATTGTGAGTGGCGACGTACCAGAAAACCTGAAAGATAAAACTCTGATTTCTTTGGATATGGGCTTACTGGTGGCTGGTGCTAAATACAAAGGGGAGTTTGAAGAACGTCTGAAAGCAGTTATCAAAGAAGTAACAGATTCTAATGGGCAGATTATTCTGTTTATTGACGAAATTCATACACTGATTGGTGCAGGAGGTGGGGGAGAAGGAGCTATGGATGCCGCTAACTTATTGAAACCGGCTCTAGCCCGTGGTGAATTGCATGCCATTGGTGCCACTACGCTGAAGGAATACCAGAAATACATTGAGAAAGACAAGGCGCTAGAAAGACGTTTTCAGGCAGTAATTGTAGATGAGCCAAGTGTTCAGGATGCTATTTCAATTCTACGGGGTATTAAGGAAAAATATGAAGTGCATCATGGAGTCCGTATTAAAGATGATGCCATTATTGCATCCGTGGAACTCTCCAACCGATACATTTCAGACCGTTTCCTGCCAGATAAAGCCATTGACTTGATGGACGAATCGGCTGCCAAATTGCGCATTGAAATAGATTCGTTGCCAGAAGAACTGGATGAGATTCAACGCCGGATTATGCAACTGGAGATTGAACGTGAAGCTATCCGCCGGGAGAATGACCGAGACAAGGAAACCGTTTTATCTAAAGCAATAGCTGACTTAACAGAGCAACGCAATGAACTGAAAGCCAAGTGGGAGAATGAAAAACAGGTAATTGAAAGCATTCAGAAGGAGAAGGAAAATATAGACCGGTATAAAATGGAAGCCGAACAGGCTGAACGTGCCGGAGACTATGGAAAAGTAGCTGAATTAAGGTATGGCCGTATCCGGGAAGCCGAACAGCACTTGCAGGAGTTGCAGCAGCAGGTAAAAGCAATGGATAATCCCATGTTGCAGGAAGAAGTTACTGCTGAAGATATTGCCGAAGTAGTGGCGAAATGGACAGGAATTCCGGTATCCAGAATGCTGCAAAGTGAACGGGAGAAACTCCTTCACTTGGAAGAAGAACTAGGCAAACGAGTAGCCGGGCAAGAAGAAGCCATTCAGGTGGTGGCAGATGCCGTTCGCCGGAGCCGGGCTGGTATGCAGGATCCTAAACGCCCTATTGGTTCGTTTATCTTCCTAGGTACGACTGGTGTAGGTAAAACCGAACTGGCAAAAGCTTTGGCAGAATTCCTGTTTAACGATGAAAATGCCATGGTGCGGATAGATATGTCTGAGTACCAGGAACGCCATGCGGTAAGTCGCCTGATTGGGGCACCTCCCGGATATGTGGGGTATGATGAGGGTGGTCAGTTAACAGAATCAGTGCGCCGTAAACCCTACTCTGTTATTTTGCTCGACGAAATAGAAAAAGCGCATCCGGATGTATTTAACATTCTGCTGCAAGTACTGGACGATGGAAGGCTAACTGACAACAAAGGCCGGGTAGCTAACTTCAAGAATACCATTATCATCATGACTTCTAACATCGGCTCTCCTATTATTCAGGAAAATTTTGAGAAGATGGAAGACTGGAACCGTGACCAGGTAATTGAAGATACCAAAAATGAAGTATTTGAGCTGTTAAAGAAGACCATCCGTCCTGAATTCCTGAACCGGATAGATGAACTGGTGATGTTCCGTCCGCTGACTAAGTCAGAAATCCGTAAAGTGGTGGATATTCAATTCAGGCAGATACAGAAACGTTTAGAGGAAGCTGGCATCATACTAGAAACGGATGAGGAAGTGCTGAATATTTTGGGTGAGAAAGGATTTGATCCGCAGTTTGGTGCCCGTCCGTTGAAACGGGTAATGCAGCGGATGATTTTAAATGAATTATCCAAAGATATTCTGGCAGGCAAGATCAATAAAGATGATGTAGTAGGTATGCTGTGGGACGAAGATGCCGGCAATATCCGTTTCTTTAACGTAAGCAAGGTGGAGATATAGGCTTATGTGCTACTGAGTAGTGTCGTTGAAGAGTTGGAGTCAAACAGTTGCATATATAAAATAAAAACCCTGTCTAGGCATAATGTCTGGCAGGGTTTTGTGATTACTCTCCTTCTTCCAAGAAAAATATCTGTTCTACGGTTTTGTTAAATACTCGGGCAATTTTTAGAGCTAAAACTGTTGATGGAATGTATTTGTTGCTTTCCATCGCATTAATAGTTTGCCGGGAAACCTGAATACGTTCTGCCAGGTCGGCTTGGGTTATATTTAGTTCTGCCCGTTCTACGCGTATCCGGTTTTTCATCTCAAAATGCATTTATTTTGTTCTTCTTTTCAAATACCGGCTTGATATAAATGATATAATGAAAGCGGATGATAAAAAAGATCAGCACTGTAAACAGGTTATATATCATTACATCTAAAAAATTGTCACCATAGATAAAAGCAATGGCTATAATTAATACGAATGAGTTGAAATAAACACCCCATTGCAGAGATTCAAGACGGGTTTTGGCTACCCATTCATCTTCTATTTTTTCTTTTGAGAATGCCACCAGATTTAATCCAACGATCAAAAGAATGGCAATAAGCTCGTTTGTAAAGTCTTCGTATTCACCAAGGAAAAGATCAGCTCCTTCTGCTTCTCTCAAGCGGAAGGTTAAGAATGATAAGGTAAAGTCACCATTAGAGGCCAGATAAATTACTCCTAAAATCAGGGAAGAAATGGTAATTAGCCAACCAATTTTTTTAAATGCGTTGGGAAAAAGATAGTCTGTTTTCATAGTAGTATAATTAAGTAAACAAATGTAAAATAAACATTACATTTTGACAAACAAAATTTACTAAAAGTTATGAATGGTTGACATATAATTTAACCATGCAAAAGTGAAGGAGGAAAGGAATTCCATCAAAACAAAAAGCCGGATATATCCGGCTTTTTGTTTTGATAAATGTAGACTACTTGTTGCTTTAATATGCCAGGTCACCCGGTTCGTCAGAAATAACGTGTAGCAGTTGTTTTATTTCCTGCACTTTATCCGTATCACTGGTTTTTTCAAAAGAGATAATCAAATTGCGCAGTACCCGTTTAATAATATCAATTGTAGAGCAGGGCTGGTAAAAAATATCTGAAGTTGGCAAGTTTAGCTGTGCAATGTATTTATCAATATCTGATTTAGAGAAAATAATGCCTTTGCTGAATACATTTATATAAAACTGCGACTCGTTGGTTTTGTATGTTAGCACAAACAAATTCGGCAGATTTACACCATATACCGGCATTTTTAGCTTGTTGGCTACTAACATGTACACTACACAAAGTGATATAGGATTACCTCTTTTAGAATCCAGTACAATATTCAACATACAATTAGATGGCGAGTGAAAGTTTTTAGTATTAGCTGCAAACTTTAACTTGCTGAACATAATACTGTTGAGAATTTTTACCTGGTCGAATGGATGAATATTTGAGCGGAACTCCAGCCAAGCATCATAATAAATTTGCTCCAGTTCCCTCTTCAACTTCTCCAGTGACAAGTCCGGATACTGATAGGTAGCTACTAGCCACATGCCTTCCAGTAAATCCTGCTGTCCTTCTTCTTTCCATTGCCGGAGCTTAGCTTTCAAACTCTCAAACTGCAGCAGATGTATTAAATCTTCTATTCGCTTTTGTACTCCTAAATTCAGGTTATTTTCCCATTCCTCCTCCAGAAAAGGTATAATGGCATCTCCCAAAGAAATAATTTTCTGCTCTACATGTATCTGAATTTCTTTGTCTTCATCGTCCAGCAAAGAAACCAGGGCTTTTATTTCATTATTATTCATTCTAAGTAAACCTAAATTTTAAGTAGTGATGCGGCGTATATACAGATACAATACATACGCAGAAATAAACAAATATACTTCAAAATACCCAAATTTTTGGAAGTTTACTAAAGCAAATTCTAGCTGTAAACTTCAGTGATTCTGAGGTGTTGCCTATAAACCCCCTTTTTTCGTCAGCTGAATATTTCTGTTACACAAGAAATCACTGGGATTCATCAGTGTATATACATGATTGTAATACCCCTAAATCTTACAAATAATTGAGTCCGAATTGCTGACGAAACCAGTGATGAAATAGCTAGAGAAAGGATTAAGTGTAGGTGTAGGGAAACTACCTGTTCAAACAAGATTAATTAATCTTATTATCCCTATTTCATGAAAATCACAAGGTATTATGTAAGTAATATACTTTTTACGGTGCTTACCGTTTTTCGTCCAGCAAAAAAGACACTGAAACTTTTCCTGCCAAATCAAAAACAGGATCACCAGCGTATGTTAGCAATCAAACCTGGAAAATTGCAAATTATCAGCTTTCTTATTCAAGCGTTCCCACAAGCCTGTATAGCTGGCTAGAAGTATGCTCATAAGAATTTTGAAGAAAGGAAATACTAGATGTGAAACTCATGATTTAATTGACTCGGGTACCTGGAATTTACGTTTTGATGAAGCCACATTAACCATAAGTTACCAAGATGGGTATACAGAGGTAGGTAAAATTATTGAATTATCTGCATCAACGCTTAAGTTTGAGTAGCTAATCTAAGTGATAGTGGTTCGAAAGTGATTTATACTTTTAAGGCTCAATAATAAAAATGCGCAGATAAAAGGCTACCATGATTATCATGGTAGCCTTTTTGTTTTACTAGGTTTGCAAAACGCCAACATTGTACCTTTTTTCAATAGGTGCATGATTGGCTGCTTCTATACCCATGGCGATGGCTCTCCGTGTTTCCAGCGGATCTATTATGCCATCTACCCACAAACGGGCGGCCGCGTAATAGGGCGATAGTTGTTCGTTATACTGAGATATAATTTTTTCTAATAAGGCTTTTTCAGCTTCTGGAGTTACTTCTTCTCCTCTAGCTTTTAGCGTGGCTACTTGTATCTGTAGTAAGGTTTTGGCGGCAGAAGCTCCACTCATAACAGCTATTTGGGCAGTAGGCCAGGCAAAAATAAGCCGGGGATCATACGCCTTGCCACACATAGCATAATTACCTGCTCCATACGAGTTACCTATAATAACAGTAAATTTTGGAACGACAGAGTTAGCCATAGCATTTACCATTTTGGCTCCATCTTTAATAATTCCGCCATGTTCTGCCCGGCTTCCTACCATAAACCCGGATACATCTTGCAGGAACAGTAAGGGTATTTTCTTTTGGTTGCAGTTCATAATAAATCTGGCTGCTTTATCTGCTGAATCAGAATAGATGACACCGCCCATCTGCATTTCGCCTTTTTTTGACTTTACTACCTTCCGTTGATTGGCTACAATACCAATAGCCCAGCCCTCAATACGCGCCAATCCACACAAAAGAGATTGTCCATACTTCTGCTTGTATTCCTCAAAAGAAGAATTATCTACTAAACGGTCAATAATTTCTAGCATGTCATAGGGTTTTACCCGGTCTGCTGGAATAAGGCCATAAATTTCTTCCGGAGCTTTTGCTGGTGGTGCAGGTGCAGCCCGGTTAAAGCCAGCCGTTGGATTATCTCCCATTTTGTCGAAAATAGCACGGATGGCATCCAGGCATTGCTGATCATTTTCGTATTTATAATCTGTAACGCCAGATATTTCACAATGGGTAGTGGCACCTCCTAACGTTTCATTATCTACATCTTCTCCTATAGCTGCTTTTACCAAGTAGGAACCTGCCAGAAAGATAGAGCCTGTTTTATCTACAATTAAAGCTTCATCAGACATAATAGGAAGGTAAGCCCCACCGGCCACACAACTGCCCATAATAGCAGCTATCTGCACAATACCCATGGACGACATCAGGGCATTATTGCGAAATTGCCGGCCAAAATGCTCTTTATCTGGAAAAATTTCATCTTGCATGGGAAGGTATACACCGGCACTATCTACTAAGTATATTATAGGCAGACGGTTTTCTATGGCTATTTCTTGTGCCCGCAGATTCTTTTTGGCCGTAATGGGAAACCATGCTCCTGCTTTAACCGTGGCATCATTTGCTACAATGACGCATTGCCGGCCGGAAACATACCCCATTCCTACTACTACACCTCCGGAAGGGCAGCCACCTTCTTCCTGGTACATACCATCACCAGCCATGGCGCCAATTTCCAAGAAATAAGAAGATTTGTCAACTAGGTATTCAATTCTTTCGCGGGCAGTAAGCTTTCCTTTCTGATGGTGAGATTCTATTTTTTTAACGCCCCCGCCCTGATAAACTTTTTTTAGCCGGTTAGTAAGCTGAGAAACTAGTTGTTTGTAACCGTCCTCATTTTTATTAAAATCTATAGTCATTTGCAATAAGCGTGATGTTGCGCTTAAACAAATATAGGCATCCGGCCGGGTATTTCAACAAATAGGATTATTTCTTGCTTTTTTTCTCCTGTTTATTACCACCGCCGAATAATGAAAAATGCACGTAACGCTTCGGATTAGCTTTTAAATCGATGAGCAGACTGTCTAAGTCGGCTGCTGCCTCATTCAAATGTCTGTAGAGGGAATCATTGTTGGCAAGTTTTCCTAAGGTACCTTGGCCTTCGTTAACTTGGGTTAAGGTGCGGTTTAAATTCTCCATGGAACGGTTTGCATTGTCTACCGCACTGGCTAATTGCATATTACTCAAGGTATCTGCAAAATTATTGATCTTGCCCATCAAAGGCTTAATTCCATTTTGGTTGTCATTGAGTGTGTTTGACAATGTTTGCATATTGCTCATGACACCCTTTATTGCAGCTTGGTTGTTATCAATGGTATTGTTGAGGGAGGAGGAAGTTTGCTTTACACTTAACAACGTAGCATCAATAGTAGCTGAAATAGCATCAAATTTCTGCACTAATTGATTCATGTTTCTTACCAGCGAGTCCAGATTGTCAGCGATGGGGGCCGCTTTAGCTTGCAGCATTTCTGTCACTCCTTGTTCTATAGTGGTTTTGAGTGTATCTTCATCAGCTAACGTACGTTTGACAGGGCCTACTTCTAACATGATATATTTACCGCCCAGTACACCACTGCTTGCTAATATTGCTTTGGTCGAATCTCCTAAAGCAATATCATTGTTTATATCTAGTGTTACCAGTAACTTGTTATTTCTGTTCTGTAAAATAGTGATTTCTTTAACCCGGCCAACAGCTAATCCATTTAAGGTTACAGGGTTAGAAACCGTCAAACCATCTACATCATCGTACACCGCATAATAACTGTTGTTAGGAGATAGGAAATCTACTCCTTTTAAAAAATTAAATCCCAGGTATAATACTACTCCTGAAACAATGGCCAACAGCCCTACTTTTACTTCTTTTGATATTTTCACGTATGTACGAATTAAATTGCTGAAAGGTAAATAAACTTCGGAAATGAGTTTATTATCTAAAGGAAATTAATCGGCAATTGATTCAATTTCCCGTTTATAATCTTTAAAAGCCCTAAAAATACCGGAAGCAATATACACTTGGTTATCCTCATTGACTAAGTACTTCTCTTCAGCCTGGTTGGTCAAATAGCCAATTTCTACCAGTACACTGGGCATGGAAGTTTTCCATAATACAATAAACCCAGCTTGTTTGACACCACGACTCTTGCGGTTTACCCGCTTTTCAAACTGAGTTTCTATATGGCTTGCCAGACGCAGGCTGTTTTGGATATAAGCACTTTGGTAATTGGCCATCAGAATATGAGCCATAGGAGAAGAGGGATCAAAGCCGGCATAATTTTCCTCATGGTTTGCTTCTTTGAAAATAACAGAATTTTCACGTTTAGCTACATCCAAATTATCTTGTGTCCGGTGCAAGCCCAGCGTATAGGTTTCCGTACCATGAATATCTGACTTGGAAATGGCATTGCAATGAATAGAGATAAATAAATCGGCTTGGTTCTTATTGGCTAGACCGGCTCTGTCGTGCAACTCTACGAATTTATCAGCTGTACGAGTATAAATCACCTTTACATCCGGATGGTATTTTTTAATCAACTTACCTACCTGTAAAGCTACTTTTAGGGCTACATCTTTCTCTTTGGCAGATTTGCCATGGGTACCCGGATCATGCCCGCCATGTCCTGCGTCTACTACCACTGTTTTTACCCGGTAAGGATTCCGCCGTTCAAGACTGGTAAAAGAGCAGAGTAAAATAACAATCGATAGAATACAACTTGTAAGAATATGTTTCACACGAGTTATTGAGGTAAAGTGAATGGCTTTTCTACTAAAATGCAAAGTTATTTCAAATCTTGAAATTATCTACAGATTTTATACCATAATTGCTTACACTAACGAAGGAGTGGCTTTTTTGTTATCTTTCTCACCATCTGAGAAGTTCCCTTCTTTCAGTAAAGTCCGGAAAAATGCAAAAAGGCAGACTATTTTAGTTGGAAAAGGTATTATTAAGTTTAATGAGATTATAATCCTAGCTAAACAGGTGTGCTAGTAGGTTAGTAAAAAACTGGTAAAAAGCTACAATTCATACATTCCATATAATGGGAGCCTTAATTAAGAAGCAGACCTATGGTTAGGAATGATAGGCTGAATATTTATTTGTACTACCTGAAAATCTTCATCTAGCAACTTTACTACCTCTCCTCTTTGCGCACACTGCTCACTAATACTTGTATATACGTATCTTGCCCGGCTTATATCATGAAATTTGAAATATGACTTTATCCGGCCATCCCTATCTTCTACTCTGACTAAATAAGACATATGAAACTTATACAAATAAATACTTTAATAAATGCCTAAATAAGCAATTTTACGAAATTTTTATTAAAATCGTTAGAAAAATGCCTTAAAAATTGAAGGTAAATCTACAGTTGGTATCAATAAACTACAGGTCTGTCATCTCTTATCTAAAACTGCGGTAAAGCTTTAATTATTTTCTTTGCTTACTAAAATTTCTTGTTGTTACATGAATTTTATACCATAAGCCTGTACATTTTTTATATTTTATGCTACATTTTGAACTCTTTGCATAATTATTGTTGCTGCTGTAAAATTACACTGAAGCCCATCCGTTTTATTCTTGAAAAAGGGCTAGTTTTGCTGCTTCCTATTGTAAATGCTTAGTAAATATATTGATATTCTTCAGCTTAAGTTAATGCTTACGTGCAGTATTCGCAGACTCTGTAGTAAGCAGAGCTTTGTATGGGTATGCAGTTTTTTATTTTGTTTAAGTGCTGTTCCATTACTAGCTCAAAATCCAGCCAGGAGATCTCAAACGCCTGCCTCCAGAGACAGCCTTAATTTAAACTTGCGCCAAGACACAGTAACTGTAAACAATGGAGATACATTGCGGAGAAAAGGCGATATTGAAACTACTATTAAATATTCAGCCACAGATTCGGTAATTACTGAAGTAGGAAGTCAGGTTACACGCTTGTACAAAGATGCCAAAGTAACGTATGGGGAGATAACTTTAGAGGCGGCGTACATGGAGGTAGATATGCGCAGAAGTGAGGTATATGCAGCTGGTGTAGTAGATTCTACTGGCAAACTGGTGGGTGTTCCAAAGTTTAAGAACGGAGCCGAAGAATATCAGTCTGAAGCCATGAAATATAATTTTAAAACCAAGCGGGCTATTATTGATAAAATAGTTACGCAGCAAGGAGAAGGATTTGTGCATGGCCAGACAGTTAAGAAAGATGCAGAAAACAATATGTTTGTAGGGGGGGGCTTATATACCACGTGTAATCTGACTCATCCCCATTTCCATATCCGGGCAGGTAAAATAAAGGTAGTCCATGAAAAGCAGATTGTAACTGGCCCATTCAACTTGGTGATTAACGATGTACCTACCCCCTTGGGATTTGCTTTTGGCATTTTTCCGTTTATTAAGAAAAAGCCCAATGGTAGCTCTGGTATTATATTCCCAGTGTATGGGGAGGAGCCTCGAGACAGAGGATTTTTCTTACGGCAAGGTGGGTATTATTGGGCAGCCAGTCCGTTTTTTGGAGTGAGCCTATTGGGGGAAATTTACTCGAGGGGAGGGTGGGGATTAAATCTTCAGTCACAATACAAACGGCGGTATTCTTTTAGTGGAAATATTGATCTGCGTTTTAGCCGGCGAAAAAGTGGAGAAGAGGGCTTCCAGTCAACCGGTGAAGACTTTTGGGTAACTTGGTCACACGTGCCGGAAACCAGAGGAACTGGCCGTTTTTCGGCTAGTGTAAATGCCGGTACATCTACCTTTAATCAGCGGAATGCCTACAGTTATGGTCTTACCCAAGACCTTAGCCGGCGCATAAATCCTACGTTCAACTCTAATGTGTCGTACTCCAATTCTTTGCTGAAGGGAGCTGTTACGTTTGGTATGAATGCCCGCCACGACATGAACACCGTAACCGGAGTAATGAATATGACTCTTCCGGATTTGAACGTGTCAGTTACCAGAATATTCCCTTTCAAACGGCAGAACAGTGTGAAAAAGGCATGGTACGAGACGATTGGTTTTTCGTACCAATTTAATGGCAGCAATCGGCTTTCGAATTCTCCCCTGTCTGCTACTACTAGTCTGGCAGGCATACCAATCGGCAATGCGCCAGAGCAAAATGACTCTATTATAGGGTTTAACTTTGCTAATTTGCCAGAATTGTGGCGGCGGGCGCAAATAGGCGCCAGGCACACCATTCCAGTGTCTATGAGCTTGAAATTATTTAAGTATTTTAGCTTGAACCCTAGCTTTAATTATACAGAAACCTGGTATCCCCAAAAGCTAGATTACCGCTATAATCCGGAAAATCAAACTATTATCATTGATACCTTAAGAGGGTTTCACCGGAGTTATACCTACAATGCCAGCGCCGGTATTACAACCAACGTTTATGGGATGTTTAATATCAACGGCAAACGTGTACAGGCAATCCGGCACCGCATGACACCTAATGTGGGATTTAGTGCTCAGCCCGATTTTTCTAGAGACCGGTTTGGGTTTTATCAGGATGTACAAATCGCCGGAGCCTACCTAACAGAGCCTGACAAGGAGCAAATCCGGAAAATTTCCAGATTTCAAAATTCAACCTTTGGTATTCCAGGGCAAGGAAGGTCTGGTAGTGTATCCTTCTCGCTAACTAATAACTTTGAAGCGAAATTACGGCCTAAAACCGATTCAGCAGGTGCCAAGCCCGAAAAAGTCTCTATTATTGATAACTTCAGTTTGAATACCAGCTATAATCTGGCTGCCGATTCACTTCATTTGAGCCCATTAAATTTTGCCGCCCGTACCAAAATATTAAAAACGGATATCAACTTTAACATGACTGTTGATCCGTATATGTATCGAATGGTGGATGTAAATGGTACAAGGAGAGCTGTAAAAGTAGATGAATTTGCCTGGAACAATGGAAAAGGTTTGGGGCAGATTGTAAATGCAGGTATGTTCTTCAGCAAAAGCTTTAGCCCAGGTGGGGAAAATAAACGAAAAATAGAGCCTACCGATGACATGACTACGACTGAAAAAGAAGAACTGGAGCAGATAAATCAGAATATAGATCAATATGTAGACTTTACTATTCCATGGTCCCTTAGTTTTGCATACAGCCTAAATTACAGTAAACCTAATGTACAGAAAGCCATAGTCAGCCAGACTTTATCTTTCAATGGCGACTTAAAGGTAACTGACAAGTGGAAAATATCTTTCAACTCTGGATATGACTTTGTCAACAAAGGTATTATCAGTACTACTTCTTTAAATATACATCGCGACCTTCATTGCTGGGAAATGGTAGCCAGCTGGATACCTTTTGGCCCTTTTCAGTCTTATACGTTTGATTTGCGGGTAAAAGCCTCCATGCTGCAAGATCTGAAACTTAGCCGCCGCAGAACCTGGTACGACAGAGCCCCCGTAACTCGATAGATTAGTGCTATCGCTTATGCTCTAAAAATTAAAGCCAAAAGAAAACGATAAATCTGTTGCAATAGGAGAAATTAAGCAAAATATAGAAAAGGAATAAGCCCAACCACTAACAGGCAAACTCGAATAACTTTACTAGAGTCTGTAAGTCCATTCTGAGAACTGCCTATGTAGGCTGCAACTGCCGAAAAAATAAATTTAATACAGTATTACCTAAAAGCCATTGTTGGTCATGGCTAATTCCATGCAATCAGAAAACCAGGTGGCTATTAGAACATGCACAATTAATCCCGGATAACTGGAGAGGATATCAAGAATACGGCTCAACAACTGACCCAAATAGCCCATCGGCTGGAGAAAAGTAACAAATAGGCTATCACTACCTAAATTAATATATAGAAAGGTACCTACACGCATAAAGAGAGCCTGCTTAAACGGGCTTTTTTTATGCGTGTATACCAATAATTAGTCATTTTTTGCAAACCAGAGGTATGCTTGTTCCAGAGAAGTAAATTTTTGTACGTCCATCACCGTCAGAAATTTTTCACCTAAAGATATTTTTAATGAAAATTCGCCGAAAATACTTTTAGGCAAATTTACAGCTATTTTTTTTACACCTGCTTCGGATAACTGCACGCTCCATACATCATTCGACCATTTTGCCGCCTGAACAGATCCACCCTGAAAAGCAGTTACGTCTGCTATTATATATTTTGCTTTATGATTTTTACAAAGATTTAAGATTTTTTCGAATGCAATATGCGCATCCTGATCTTTTACATGGCCAATCCATTTGTACTCCACAACCTGATGCTGGGCATTGTATTTTGCTTCTATATAAGGAGCTACAAAACTTGTAGCTGTTTCTTGTACATTTTCTTTCACAGTAGCTGACATAACTAAAATGTATTTTTAAATAATATTTAAATGTAAAAGATTATACAGCGATTGTAAGATGTTTTTACATCTGTACTTTTTACGTGTAATAATTTTCATCAATAGACTCATCTACTTACAATGAGTAAAAAAATAAATTGATTTATAATGAGTTAGTCTTACTAAGGTTGTTAATTGAAGCCAGAAATAGCCAATGCTCTTAAGAAATATAATTTTTGTCAGTCATCCTGCTGTTTTCTAACACGCTTTTTAAAGAGGGAGTTGCATAAATAGGGTAGTTAAATAACTTTATAGCTTCTTGAAATTATATAACTTACCTTTCAAAAGTAGAGAAGAGACATACAGCGGAGAATAAAAATAAAAAAGCCTCAGATAACAGATCCAAGGCTTTTATTTATATGTGTGGGAGCTGAGGGATTCGAACCCCCGACCCTCTGCTTGTAAGGCAGATGCTCTGAACCGGCTGAGCTAAGCTCCCTTTTGAAAAAGGTGATGCAAATGTATAGGTATTTCTTATGATTGCAAAAAAATGGTAATGATTTTTGTAAAAAAAATCTGAAAATTTTATTGGCATCAGCAGCATAATTTCTGAAGGAAGAATGAGTTTTTGAGTTAATTTGATACTCAGGTATTTATATTTTATAGGTTATTGTTCTCGCATAGTATGTAGAAAATTTTACGTATTTTGTGTACAAAGCGGTAATGAAAAAAGATCGTACACCTTTCATAGATTTATTGGTCAATACCTAAAAAGTTAAAGCTTCAAAAATTAAAAATTTAAATCGGGCAGTCAGGAAATTTACATCCATATCCTGAAAATTTAATCAATTCCCTGCATTTTTACGTTGTAATTAAAATTAGTCGTATCTCAGTTACACATAATCTCTTTGAAGAAAGCAATTATTTACATCTGTGCATCTATCCTGCTGCTATTAACAGCCGCTACTGCCATTGTGTATATCTATCAAGGTGAGATTATTAAACTGTTTGTAAAAGAATTGAACAAGAATCTACAGGTAAAAGTAGACGTAAAAAAAATAGATCTTTCGCTGTTTGATAAGTTTCCGCAGGTAGCGCTTAGTTTTCATCAGTTAAAAATACATGGGGCTTTGCCCGAACAGGAACAGCCATTAGCCTATGCAGAAAGATTATTTCTTACGTTCGATTTCTGGAATATTTTTAGGTCAACTTACAAAATCAATGAAGTATTTCTGGAAAAAGCCGATGTACAGATTTATGTAAATGAAAAGGGGGAAGAAAATTACCAGATATTCAAAAAAGCTGAGAGTACAGGTGCTTCTAGCAGCCAGGTGAATTTTGGGTTGGAAGAAATACATCTGGAGGGTGTGCAGGTAAAATATACCGACCGGAAAAACAAAGGAATATATGATTTGTTTGCTAGTAACGTACAGGCAAGCCTGGAGATGGAAGATAAAAATCTATTGATTGGGTTAAAAGGAGGGGTACACAGCAGGTTTATTCAAGTAGATAAGTATAAATATTTCACTGATAAACAATTGCTTGTAACTAGCAACCTACTATATGATCTGGAAAAAGATAACCTGACTATTAAACCTTCAGAGTTGCAAGTGAAGCAATCAGAGTTTTTGATAGAAGGCAGGTTTGAAAATCATTCTGACGGCTTGGTTGACCTGAACATTCAAGGAAAAGATACAGATGTACAAACTCTTGTCTCCCTTCTGCCTGCCCAATATTCTGATAAATTAAGCATATACCGGAGTAAAGGCAATGTATATTTCGATGGCCAGGTGAAAGGAGCTGCTTTTAAAGGAGCTATACCTTTAATTTCAGTGAATTTTGGCTGTGAGAATGCCACATTATATCAAACCAATATTAATAAACAAATTACTAATGCTTATCTGACTGGAAGCTTTACCAATGGAAATAAACACAACCGGAGCACCTCGGTATTGAAATTGAACAATATAAAAGGTAACTTGGGTAACAATCCATTCCAGGGAAATCTTATTTTTACCAACTTCGACGATCCCTATCTTAAATTTGATATAAAAGGTGAACTGGATGTAGCTTCTTTATTTGGGTTTTATCCATTACCCGGACTTTCTTCAGCTGGCGGTACTTTAACAGCAAATATAGATTTTGAAGGAAAATTAACAGATTTGCGCTCCAAATCCATAAACCGGTTTGTCCGTACTTCCGGAGAGATAGATATACAAAATCTGCAGTTTGCCTTAAAAAATAAACCCTTGCAGTTTGAGTCTGTGCAAGGCCACTTTGTTTTCGACAAAACAGATTTACAGGTAGAAGACCTACGGGGTAGCGTAGCCAGTTCCGATTTCCAGCTCAATGGCTATTTCCGCAATATTATGGCCTATTTATTTCTTGGAGATCAAAACTTGGCAATTGATGCAGAATTTACCTCTAGGTTATTGGATTTCAATGAGTTACTAGCTGCCAATCCGGTTTCGCCTGATGGTAAGACTACAGCTTATTTGGTAAATGAGTCAGGTGACGAAGCGTATCAGTTTTCTATTTCGCCTCGCTTGTCTATGAATTTAACATGTAATGTAGATCAGGTAAAGTTTAGGCGTTTTCAGGCAAGGGCTATTCAAGGGAATCTACTGGTAAATAATTCGGTAGCCAGCAGTGAGAATATTCAGCTTTCCGTTGCCAACGGCCAGATGCGTGTACAGGGAAGAGTAGATGCCCGGCAACCAGAAAAAATTGAGGTGACTTGTGCTGCCGATTTTCAGCAATTGGCAATAGATAGCGTTTTCTATATGTTCGAAAACTTTAACCAGGATTTTATTCTTGACAGGCATTTGCGGGGTTTGGTAACGGCTCAGGTACAAACTTCTATGCTCTTCGACAGTAGACTAACTATGGACGTACCTACCCTAACAGCGGATGTGACAGCAAGTGTGGTAAACGGCGGATTACTAAATTTTGAGCCGATGCAGAAACTTTCCAAGTTCATTAAACGCCAAGACTTGGAGAATATGCAGTTTTCAGAAATGGAAAATACTATTCATATTGCAAACAATACGGTATTTATTCCGGAAATGGAAATCCGTTCTAATGTTTCTAACTTATCGGTTAGAGGTACGCATACTTTTGACCAGGTGATGGATTACAAGTTAAAAATTCCGGTGTACAACTTTATGGGCAAACGTGCCAGGGAGGTAGCTAATGAAAACAGTTCCAACGTGTTTTTAAAAGTATATGGCACCGCAGATGAGTATAAAATTGAATACGATAATGAAGCAGTAAAGGAAAAATTTCAACAAGACTGGAAGCAGGAGAAACAAGAGTTCAAAGATATGCTGAAGGGTAAACGGGCAGAGGAAAATCAGACGACACAACCATCCAAAAAGAAAGCAGCAGAAGAAGAAAAGGAGGAAGAGTTTTTTGATTTTTAATACAGCCGTTTATATAGCTGCATGCAACTTTCAATCATGAATAAAGTTTAATTAGTAAGATTTATTCCTCTTTATTTTTTTGACAGCTATTTCTATATGGACATACAAGAACTTTTCACCACTGAAGCCATCATCAGTTTGCTTACTCTATCCTTGCTAGAGATAGTTTTAGGTATTGATAATATTATATTTATCTCCATCATCTCCGATAGATTACCTAAAGACCAGCAGAAAAAAGCCAGAACGGTAGGTATTCTGCTTGCGTTAATTGTACGCGTAGGGCTCCTTTTTGGTATTTCCTGGATAGTCAGCTTGAAAGATCCACTGTTCTATGCATTCAAAATCGGATTCAGTGGCAGAGATATTATTTTATTTCTGGGCGGATTATTCTTGCTTGGTAAAAGTACCACAGAGATTCACCATAAACTGGAGGGCGATGAAGAAGGTACTTCAGCCAAGAAAGCCACCAGCCTGCAGTCAGCTATTATTCAGATTATTCTGCTCGACATTGTGTTTTCCTTTGACTCTATTCTGACGGCTGTTGGCCTGGTAGACAATGTGCTGATTATGATTATTGCTGTAGTAATCGCTTTAGGTGTAATGCTTGCCTTTGCAACGCCGATCAGCACTTTCGTAAATACACACCCTTCTATCAAGATGCTGGCACTGTCTTTCCTGATTATGATTGGATTGTTGCTGGTAGCAGAAGCCTTTCACGTGCATGTACCAAAAGGATATGTATATTTTGCTATGGCTTTCTCGTTTGGTGTAGAATTATTAAACCTGAAGCTAGACAAAAAGAAGAACAACTCTGTTAAATTGCGGGGTGGATTAAATGAGCAGTATATTCCGGATGCAGATACATTAGATGCTAAACCTGGTAGAGATACGAATAGCCCAATCATGGAGAAAAAGTAAAAGTAGCTCAAGCTATATCAGATCATACTATAAAGAATAAAACCCTGGATAAGTTTTATAACTAACCAGGGTTGTTTTTTTTAAAAGGTATCTACATCTTACAAATCTTCTGCCCCTGTTCCGGAAGCACCTAGGTCTGTTTGCCCTATATCTAGGTTACCAGTGTCTCCAGTTAGGTTTGTATCAGGTTCTGTAATGCTGGCATTCTCTTTCTCATCTTTTGCTTTGTTGGCAATCTCTTCTCCTTGTGCTCCGCCAGTAATATCTTTGTCTCGTTTTTGATCACTTGCCTGTGTCTCCTCTTCTAGGTCTTTTCTACTAGGTTTTTCATTTCCATACCCTCCAGCTGAATCTGACTGAGATGCGAAAAGTAGTGCAGATTCTATAGCTGCCGGTGTGTTTTTACCAAAAAGCCTTTTTGTTAATAATTCTATCTGTGCTAGGTTCATACATACTAAGGTTTAATTCAAATTTATCTTTTATGCTTACTACTAACGTAGGCATCTTAAATGAATACATACGGAATTTATCAACTAATGATAGGGCTACTTTGAGTTACTTCTTCTCTATGTTGTTTATAGCTCTATATAATCCTTACCCAACTTGGGTACTAATTAGACAGAAATTAGAAAAAGTAAGCATTAACATTGAATAGTTATATTTTGTATTTATTTAATATTTTGTGCTTAAAAATGTATATAGTTTTGAATATTTCCCAGAAATTTACCGTTTATGGCATAAGATAACGCTGAAAATATTCGAAGATCAACATTAATTTTTAAACGGTATAATTTTTATAGGAATTCGATAGCCATTATACCAATACATAAATTAAATGCTTGCTAATGAGCAGGCTGATGTTTTTTACTATGCATATACATGTAAAACGAAGAATTGCAGTTAATTCTTTCTTTTTCCTAAGTGGCCTGTGCTTTTCCAGCTGGGCCTCCAGAATACCCGACATTAAAGTAAAACTAGGCTTAAGTGAAGGTGAACTAGGAGCCTTGCTATTAAGTAAACCTGTAGGCTCGCTAGTTGCTATGCCAGTAGCCGGATGGTTAGTTAATAAATATGGTAGCCGCTCCATTGGTATACTGGCGGCATTCATATATCCTATTGTATTATTAGCTATGGGCTGGGCTCCTTCTTTTTGGGCTTTGGCGCTAGCGCTGGCAGCTTTTGGAATGTGTGGCAATATGTACAATATTTCGGTCAATACACAGGCTATTGGGATAGAGCAGCTGTATGGTAAAACTATTATGGCCTCTTTTCATGGGGTGTGGAGTCTGGCAGGTTTTACAGGTGGTATGTTGGGAGCATTGATGATAGGAATGGATATCAAGCCTGAGTTACATTTTTTGATGGTAGCTATGCTGGCGTTTGGTATAATACTGGTTGCCTCCAGGTTTATGCTGACGCAGGACACCCGCAAAAATACTGGTGGTATGTCATTCCGGGATGTAGATCCCTGGCTGTTGCGGATTGGGTTAATAGCCTTTTGTGGAATGCTCTGCGAAGGCTGTATGTTCGACTGGAGTGGCGTCTATTTTCAAAAAGTAGTAAAAGCTGATTCAGGCTTGGTTGCTGCCGGGTATATTGCCTTTATGAGTACTATGGCTCTGGGCCGTTTTTTTTCCGATCGCCTTACCGACCGAATGGGAGCTGTTAAAACCTATCAGCTAAGTAGTATGTTGATTTGTGTAGGCTTGTTAATCGCTGTTATTTTACCAAACATTGTTACAGCTATTGCCGGTTTTCTGCTAGTAGGTTTTGGTACTTCGTCGGTTATTCCATTGTCGTATAGCCGGGCGGGGAGGGGCAGCAATTTATCTCCTGGTATTGCTATTGCCATCGTTGCTAGTATTGGCTATTTCGGCTTTTTAATAGGGCCACCCTTTATTGGATTTCTTGCACAAACATTTAATCTGCGTGTTTCTTTTGCTTGTATTGCTTTGGTTGGAGCTACTATTGGTTTACTGGCTACAAAAAGCTTTACTCCCCAATTACAACCTCAGCTGGAGGTAAAATAAAAGAGGCCTACATCATACTGTAGGCCTCTTTTATTTTTAATCAAACAACCCTTTCGTTTTCTCAATAGGCGTAACAACTCCCAGGTGTTTGTAGGCTAACTCAGTAGCCTCTCTTCCACGGGATGTTCGCTTGATATAGCCTTCTTGGATAAGGAATGGCTCATATACTTCTTCTATAGTTTCTGCTTCTTCTCCACAAGCAGTAGCAATGGTAGATAAACCTACTGGGCCACCTTTAAATTTATCTATAATGGTGGAAAGAATCCGGTTATCCATTTCATCCAGTCCATCTTTGTCTACATCGAGCGCATTCAAGGCCATTTCAGCAATATCCATAGTGATAGTACCAGTACCTCTTACTTGGGCAAAGTCACGCGTACGGCGTAGCAGGTTATTGGCAATACGTGGTGTTCCCCGGCTCCGGCGGGCTATCTCAAAGGCTGCATCATCTACAATAGGAGTTTCCAGCAAATTAGCCGACCGTTTTATAATAGAAGAAAGCAATTTGGAGTCGTAATATTCTAAACGAGCATTGATGCTGAACCTGGCACGCAAGGGGGCAGTTAGTAAGCCGGCACGGGTGGTTGCCCCGATTAATGTAAATGGATTAAGACCAATTTGTACCGTACGGGCATTCGGACCGGCATCCAGCATAATGTCAATCTTGTAATCCTCCATAGCCGAATACAGGTATTCTTCCACAATAGGGTTTAGCCGGTGGATTTCATCAATAAACAACACATCATGAGCTTCCAAGTTGGTAAGTAAGCCCGCCAGGTCACTAGGTTTGTCTAGTACAGGGCCTGAGGTCATTTTTATACCGGTGTTTAGTTCATTAGCAATAATATGCGAAAGGGTAGTTTTGCCCAAACCGGGAGGGCCATGTAGCAACACATGATCTAGTGCTTCTTTCCGTTGACGGGCAGCCGTTACAAAGACTTTCAGGTTATTTACCACTTTGTCTTGTCCGGCGAAATCTTCAAAGCTCAGCGGACGCAAAGCTTTCTCAATCTCTTTTTCTGCACTTGACATATGGTCAGAGGAACCTTTCAAATATTCTTCACGCATAAGGTTGAGTGTTAATAAAAATGTTAAGTAGAATAAATTATCATCAGGATTTTTTCTTGGAAAAATGCATATCCTTACTGTCTTGAGAAAGGTATTTTCACTTCATTCGCTTCTCCTGCTGAGCATATAATAAGTTACTAATTTACACAGAAAAATGCATATTTTTAGCTAAAAATCAACAAATTATTTAAAAAGAAACCTATTTGTTTATGCTTCTAAAAGCTTAACAGTATATTTGCATATATGAACAAAAATGGTGTTAAAAATGCAATTTATGGTCTGGTATTATTAATCATGATGTATGGGGTATACCGCTACCGGGAGGCTACAAAAGAATCTATTACTGGCAGCAACACAGGTATTGTACAGACAAGTTTTAATGGCCTTACTATGGGTTCTACTTATGCAATTAAGTATACGAGTTTGCCTCAGAAAGCTATTAACTATCAGACAGAGATAGACTCAATTCTGGAAAAATTCAACGAGTCGCTATCTACTTACCGGCCCGATTCTGAAATCAGCCGGTTTAATAATGGGCATGCCGTAGCATTCCGTTTACCTTTCTTTTATCCAGTCTTGAAGAAATCGCAGGAGGTATACCAGGCTTCTGGCGGTGCTTTCGACCCGACAGTAGGGCCATTGGTGAACGCCTGGGGGTTTGGTACGGGTAAAGAACGGAAAGCTCCCAGCCAGGCCCGTATAGATTCACTAAAGAATATGATCGGCTTTGATAAGATTACTTTCGACGAACAATCGGTGCAAAAACAGAAAGAAGGGATGTATATAGATTTTAACGCTATTGCACCAGGATACGCAGCAGACGTAATAGGTCAATTTCTGGAAAGTAAAGGCATACAAGATTATATGATTGAAGTTGGAGGAGAGGTGTTATGTAAGGGTAAAAACAAAGAAGGCAAGTATTGGACCATTGGCATAAATAACCCAGAATATGAGCAAAAAGGAGGCGATGTATTACAGGCTATTGTTCAGCTGAATAATAAAGCACTGGCTACTTCGGGAAATTACCGCAACTTTTATGAACAAGATGGTAAAAAATATGCCCATACGATAGACCCCAAGACTGGCTATCCGGTACAGCATTCTTTATTAAGTGTGACGGTGTTTGCAAAAGATTGCATTACTGCCGATGCTTATGCTACCGTATTTATGGTACTAGGACGGGAAAAAGCAATGGAGTTTCTGGAAAAAGATAATGAGCTAGATGCTTTTTTCGTATACGCCGACTCCCAGGGAAAATTACAAACATTTACTACAGAAGGAATAAAACCCTACATTGAGCCTGTTCAATAGAAATAGGTTATTGCGGAAACGAAACTTTGCCCATATATACACTTGGCACACCCTTGGACTGTAAAGCAATGCTTTTTCCAGCTACACTTTCATTAGCTAATATGGCGAACAATACGGCTTCTTTTGCATCTGGAGATACTGCCAAGGCGGATGTATCTTTAAATACATAGCCAGGTAGTAAGGTCTGTAGCATCTGCATAATCACAGGGTTATGCATGCCGCCACCGCTAGCGTATAGTATTGGTTTGGTACTAGTAAAGCAACTGCGAATGGCATTGGCTATACCTTCGGCTGTAAATCTGGCTAATGTGGCCATAATATCTTGTGGCGATAACTGTTGGGAATTTGACTTCTGCTGGGCTGTTTTTACATAATCCATATTAAATAACTCCGGCCCAGTGGTTTTAGGAAAAGAAGCTTTGAAAAAAGGATTATCCTGTAAAGCAGCCAGTAAGCCTGTATGTACATTTCCGGAAGCTGCTATGGTGCCATTTTCATCATAGGGTTTATTGAAATGCAGCCTGGTAAAAGCATCCAGTAAGGTATTGCCAGTGCCCACATCTGTAGAAAACATTCGGCTGGCATCCAGGTCGCCGGGCAAGTAGGTGAAGTTGGCAATGCCTCCCATATTCAGCATAATGCGGTCTTCGCCTTTTTTAGAAAATAAAATATAATCGCCATATACGGCCAAGGGTGCGCCTTCTCCGCCTGCTGCAATGTGTTTCTGCCGGAAATCGCTAAGAGTGATAATGCCTGTTTTTACAGCTATATGGTCGCCATCGCCAATTTGTAGGGTAGCATTTGGAAATTGCGATAAACCGTGTAAATGCTTTGGCGCATGATAAATAGTTTGTCCGTGGCTGGCAATCAAGTCAACTTGTTCTGTGGCTACGTTCCATTTATTCAGGCAATCCAGAATCATGGAGGCATGTAAGCTACCTATCCAGGCATTAAGTAGGCAAAGTCTTTGTATATCACCTATTTTTGTGGAAAATACTGGCCGAATCTCATTTTTAATATCCTCTGTATAGGGAACTGTTTCAAACTCCACTACTTGCAACTCTGTGGAAAGCCCACTTCCCGTAAAGCGGCACAAGGCTACGTCTAATCCATCCAATGATGTACCTGACATGAGGCCAATAATCAGGCGTTGCTGTTTTTGAGCAATTTCGTATAAGCGGTAAATGCTTGGGTTCATAAAACGGATGGTTACTAAATAAGTAAAAGCAGCCTACAATATAAAGTGTTCGTATTTTGCAGCCACTATAAACTTTTTATATTGAAGAAAAACGGCCACAAAATAAGATGTATATATTCAGCAAAAAGCTATACATACCTTATTTAGTAGCCGTGCAAAGAATGAGTAGTATTTATTTAGCTAAGCTTTTAATGTATTTCAAGCTTACAGGAATTTGCTCTAAAGCATTGGGATGTTCGTCTTCAATAAAGTAATATTTCACACCCAGGCGTTGTGCTTCTGGCAGCAAGGATTTATAATCTATCTGGCCAGTTCCGATTGGTACATTCCATTCGTCTGGCGAGTGCCCGGTCAGGTCTCCTTTTACTCCTTTCTTCATATCTTTCAGGTGCATCATGGAGAAGCGGTTTGGATATTTTTTAAGGAGCTTCAGTGGATCTTGTCCAGGATGAGCTACCCAATATACGTCCATTTCATAGGACACATATTCGGGATTGGTGTTTTTTACTAAATAATCGAACAAAGTGCCATCTTCATACGGGCGGAACTCATAGCCATGGGTATGGTAGCAGAACTGAATACCGTTAGCTTTTAATTTCTCTCCCCATTTATTAAAATCCTGAGCGGCTTTTTTTGTATCCTCTATTGTGAAATCATCTCCTTTGTGAGGAATCCAAGAACACATCACATACTTGGCTCCCATGGCTTTCGCATCTTTAATTACTCCTTCAATATCTTCATTATACTTTTCGTATCCAAAACCCATGCTGGCCATTTCCAGTCCATATTTTTTCAATAAAGCTTTATATTCTTCTTGCGGTAATTTATAGGTGCCTCCCCCTTCAATCTGTCTGATACCCATTTCTTTAATTTTTGCTAGCGTACCTTCTACATCTTTCGGAAATTCATGACGAAGACTATATAGCTGTAGGCCAACTTCCTGGGTAAAAGTGCCTTTTTTCTGTGCCACAGTAGGCAAGGCAACCAGACTGATAATAAATGAACAGATAAGCAGTTTGTAATACAAATACTTGTTTGCTACCATAAAATGTTTCATAAAAAAGGTAAAGGACAGGTTAGAGTCGTTAAAAATGAAAGTATACTTGTTGGCTGATTTACTAGAAAACAAACCAGGTACTAATATAGGAAATTAATTTATCAAAGAAATTTTTGCAAGTTTCTGCGAAGGTATTCGTAAAAAAATCGGACTAACATGCTTTAAAAGTCGCCATAGTATACTTGCAGACATAATAAACCAATTTCTTTTCGCCACATATCGACTACCTGGTTGCGGTCATCGAGTACAAAGTCTATATGATACATGCCTTTAATGTGCCTTTCATATAGTTCCTTTTTAATAATGGAATCTTTCCGCATATCACCCTCGCTACGCATATGTAAAAAGTCATACGGAATCTGATGGGCACTAAGCCAGTTAATAGTTTGCACCCGGTGTGAAGCCGATCTGCCGGATAGCAAAATAATGGTATGCCCCAATGTTTTGTAATGCCTCACAATGTTTACTACCGGGTCATTAATGAGATCACGTTCACATCTAGAGGCATCAAACGGATTGCGGCCATGAATGAGAGCTAGCGTACCATCAATATCACAAATAATAGCTTTAGGCAGGCTTGCATCTTGTTCTGTGTAGAATGGCATCCGACCTACCGAATCTATATACCTCGTATGAATAGCACGTATTGCTTTTTCGCCTACCGGAGCAGGCCGTTTAGCATCCCGTTCGATAGATTCTTCCAGGGAGGAGGTAAATTCTTTCACTTCTACTTTAATTGGCCTCTCTGCTTCTCGGGCATATTCAGCAACTATCTCACGAATCCGGATTTCATGTTTGGGGTCCATATTTGTGTCGTCTACAATAACATGCTTACCCTCTTTTAATGCCTCAATAATAAGCCAATCACGTGTCTTCAACACAAATACTTCATTTCCTTTGCTATGATGCGAATTGTCAAGCATGGCTCGCAGGTCGTCTTTGTTGATTCGCTTGTACATGCCTGGATGCTCGTCTACCATTTTTTTAGCCCAGGTAGATTTTCCACTGGCAGGTAATCCTTTAAGTATGGTTACAGTTAACATAAGTATGCATTATTACTCATTCGTCACTACTGCTTGTTATTGATCGGGATCTGTTTTAAAAGGTTTTTCGTGTTTAGGCTTAATAAGTTTCCAGATAATATAGCTATAGTCGAGGCCGTCGAGCATGGCAAAAAGAATAGAGGGATACCGGCAAGTAAGGAAATACAAAGCCGTAGTTTTTCTGTCCTCCAAAACCTTAAATTCCTGTTTACACTGATCCTCTATAGTTTGATAAGCGGCAAGTAATTGTTGGCGTGTCTGTTTTACCCACGTGTAAAATTCATCAGGTACCCGTTCCAGAATAGCGTCCAAGGGCGTGTTGTTTTTCAGCATTTCCCAGATCAGTTGATTAGACACACCTGTTAAAATGCGGTGCAGGCGTACATATTCATCAAATTTTACTTTTACCCGGAACCCACTTTCAAACTTAAGGACAAATCCTTCCCGGTTATCTTCTGCTAACTTTTTCAAGAGGCCTAGACCCTGCAAGCCATCATAGCGTTTTACCAACGGAAAACCTATTTCTTTCAGCACCAAATCTTTGCCAGTTTCTGTATCAATAATAGCCAGTAATACCAGGTCTTCTAAAGCTCCATAATCCACCACGATACGGTTTCGGGGATAGATAATTTCAAACAAATACGTTTTGCCTTGTTCCAGCAATGGTATAGACTTGGCATATTTCGTATGCAGCCAAGAAGTAGCTTTCCGGGCCTGGTCACTATCAAATGAGCCTCTGCTAGCCATATACGGTATACCAGCAATCCAGTATAAAATTCCTAGCGAACCATCCATTTTTTCATACACTTCAAACGGCTCATTGGGAATTTCATGAGGCAGATGTTCTTCCAGGTTGAAAAACTTCCGGAAGGGGCGGGCCATTATCTCACCCTTTGCATTTAAAATTAGTCCGCGGCACTGTAACGTAATTTCATCCCATCGTTTTTCAAATTGTACTTTGGGTGTGTAATTGTAAATATACAGTTCTTCCGTAGGATGCCTTTGTACAGAAATATATTTCTGCTCTATCCGGAGGGCTAGTTCTGATAAAGATACATGCATGGATAGTGAATACGTGTGAAATGGGTTGTTGCGTTTAGGATATTTCAGTTAGTTAAAGCTAGGCGAAAATTTATATTTCATCAGGCTATAGCTATACATTTGTCGAGAATATTTTGAATACGTGCTAAAAAAAGAGTAGTTTTAGTTTTTGTACCATTCTACCTTTACCTCTTTTTATGCAAGCAAGAACGTACGTTCAACTGGCACTGATGATGTTTCTTCAGTATTTTATCTGGGGATCCTGGTATGTAACGATGGGTACTTATCTGGGCACTACTCTCAAGTTCAGTGGCCCGGAAATAGGCCTGGCGTATACCACTATTTCTATAGCAGCTATTGTATCTCCCTTTTTTGTGGGTTTAGTAGCCGACAGGTTTTTTGCCACACAAAAAGTACTGGGTAGTTTGCACCTGATGGGAGCTCTGCTGTTATATCTTACTTCGCAGTTGGATACCTTTGGGCCCTTCTACATGGTACTATTGGCTTATACGATTTGCTTTATGCCTACGCTGGCATTAACTAATGCCATTGCCTTCCGGCAGATGCAAGACCCTAGTAAACAGTTTGGCCCAATCCGGGTATTAGGCACTGTTGGTTGGATAGCTGTTGGATTAATAATTGGCACCATGAGCATTGAGGCTTCGGCGTTGACTTTCCAGATCGCTGCTGCTTGTTCTCTGTTGCTTGGCATCTATAGTTTCTTCTTGCCCGATACACCTCCCAAAGTATCTGGCCCGGTAACCATACGGGACGTTCTAGGGCTGGATGCCATCGCCTTATTTAAAGACCGGGCATTTACTACCGTATTTATTGCTTCTGTACTTATTTGCATTCCCCTAGCTTTCTATTATAGTTTTGCGAATCCGTTTCTAAACGATGTTGGCCTAGAAAATGCCGCCGGTAAAATGACAATGGGCCAGATGTCTGAGTTAGGTTTTATGGTGTTGTTGCCTTTCTTCTTGACCAGGTTAGGAGTAAAACGGATTATCTTATTAGCCATGCTTTGCTGGGGAGCACGGTACTTGTTGTTTGCCTATGGTGATAATGGCGCAAATGTATGGATGTTGTATGCAGGTATATTGCTGCATGGTATCTGTTATGACTTCTTCTTTGTCACCGGACAAATTTTTGTAGACCGCAAAGCACCTTCCCATCTGCGTAGTTCTGCTCAGGGAATGATTACGCTGGCTACCTATGGTGTAGGAATGTTAATAGGCTCCTGGATGTCGGGCGAAATTGTAGGATTATACACCTCTACCGGGGCTGATGGTGTACAAAATTTAAACTGGCAATCTATATGGCTAGTGCCTGCTATTGCATCTATCGTAGTTTTTGCTTTCTTTGCACTGTTATTTAAAGAAAAGGATGTGCCAAAACAGGTAGAAGTCCTTTCTTAATAAATTCTTGAACCTTTTTTACCTTAAACCAATAAGAACCAGTACCGAAGACGCAGGCAACTGCGTCTTTTTTGTTTTTTATAAGCTGAAGTAAAGTAAATGTTACAACCAGTATCTCCTCCTGCAAATCATAAATATCCTTTGTACAGCTATACATATTTCGGAAACCTACGCTCGAGCTTCGTTTCTTAAGCAGCTAATAACTAACCTGGTAAGACAGTGCTGATAGAAATGCTTCTGTAAAAGAAATTTTTTCTGCTGAAATTTTAAATTTTACCCTGTTTTTCTGGGAGAATAGGTAACTGCAATTTTTAAGATAGTACTAAATGTATATATTTTTTTATGTACTGTTTTTTCATTTTTTTTGTATTTTGAAATTAAGTATTTTGCAATCCGGCTGAAATATAACAAGCCTAACCAACCACCTTCAACTAGATACTCTTTACCTTTATAAGGGTATCAGATCTGATTTTTTAAAGATATATCCACAAGTAGTCAATCTGTGATCTTTTGTTGTAGCTAAAATGATCTCTAAATCTGTACTATAGGACTCGGAGGGGCTATAAGTATAGGTTACCTCAACCAAGTATTTAAATTAACTTATACGTGTACTGTTTTGGTAGAAAAACAAAACAATTTAAAACCTATGAATCAATTCTTACGCTTAGTATTATTCACCCTTCTTATCACTTTTGCAGCAGGTTCCGCCAAAGTTTTTGCACAAACTACCTATTATTGGGTAGGTGGCGACGGAAACTGGAATGATCCTAATAGTTGGTCTCTAACATCCGGTGGTCCAGTTAGTGGAGCTACTCCAACAGAAAGGGATAATGTTATTTTTAATGCTAATTCTTTAGATCCTACTGGTAGTGATTATATAGTTACTATAAATGCCAATGCAAGATGTGCAGATTTTACCTGGATAGATGTTCCAGGTGTAAATCCAATATTGCTGGGAGGAGCTGGTTTAACTTTGCAGATTTATGGCGATATGATAGTTGAAGCGGCTATTACTAATAATTTTGAAGGCGTTATAGAATTTCTAGCTTCAGGTAGTACTACAATTAGCGCTGCTTCTCCATTTCATAGCAACAGTACAGTTCGGTTTAATAATCCTACTGGCATATGGACATTACAAGAAAAATTATCAGTTAATAATATTGACATCATATCAGGGGAATTAAATGCAAATAGCAGAACAATAGATGTAAGTGGTAATTGGATTGCAGATAATCCTGCAGCAATTTTTAAAAGCAATAACGGCACAGTAGTTTTTAATGGTAATGCTTCTACGCCACAATTTATTAAGACACATACTGTTGCAGGAAGTCACGAATTTTATTTTCTGGAGATCAATAATACGGGAGCAGGAGTAGTACTGCAATCACCTGTAACAATTGGAGTGAATGGTGGAGGACGAATGATATTTATTGATGGTATTGTTAAAACTACCTCTGTAAATATTCTCACATTGAATAATAAAACACAAGTTAGCGGAGCTAGTGATATTAGTCATGTAGATGGCTATGTAAGAAAAGTAGGAGGCGACGGTGATAACATATTTAACTTCCCAATAGGAAATGGAGTGAGTTATCGCCCTGCCGGACTAGTATTTCCTAACCCTAATCCAAGTGATAATGTAGTATATGTTGCTAGATATATCAACAGGTCATCTACAGGAGATATGAATTACCCTCCACAAAATGCCACTCTTCCGCTGAGAGTAAGCGAGTATGAATATTGGGAAATTTTTAAAGAGAGCAATCAAGGAGCAGATGCTAGAATCTCATTGACATGGCGAATCCCTATAAGTGGGCCTATAGGTTACTTAGGCGAGCCTGCTACTGTTTCAAGTTTATTAATATGCTCATGGAGTTCTACAGATCCTATTGTAGGAGAATGGATACGACGTAATTCAACAGATCACACTATTACAACGGCTGACCCAACCAATTATGCAGGTTCCTTACGTACACAAGGAGCTTTAAATAGTAGTGGTGATAATCGTTTCTGGACAATTGGTTCAGAAATTATTCCTCTACCTATAGATCTTCTATACTTCCAGGCTCAACTTCAGGATGAAATAGTAAAGTTAAACTGGGCTACGGCACAAGAAATCAATAATGATTATTTTACAGTTGAAAAATCCACTGATGGACAGAATTTTACGGAAGTATTACAGGTAGAAGGAGCAGGCACTAGCGAAGTATTAAAACAGTATCAGGCAACAGATCCTCAACCTTCTACTGGCGTAAGTTATTACCGCTTAAAGCAAACCGACTTGGATGGTAAGTTCAGTTATTCCAAAGTAGTGCCTATAAATCGTAATCAGGGTGTTGACTTTTTACAAGCGTACCAGGTATCCTCAGGTCATCTACATGTTTCTTATCAGCTAGCAAATGCACAAACAGGTATGCTCCATGTATACGACAGCCAAGGTAGGCAGGTATGGAGCAAGGAGGCTAGTGCAACTAATGCTCAAGAGCAAATACCGCTTACTTCTGCTCGAGGATTATATCTGGTAACCTTACAAAGCAGTGAAGGAACGGTAGTTAAGAAAGTAATTATTTATTAATCATAGATAAAGCAAACCATTGCAACGAGCAGGCTTTTAGCCTGCTCTTTTTTATGTGTGCCAATAAATTAATCGTTGTTCCAAAGAGTGGTATAAAAGGGTAAAATGTCAAATAAAAAACCGGGAAAGCAAAGCCATTCCCAGTTTCAACCGATTCAAACTATGTATCACTAATATATGCTAAACAGATACGTCCTTTTTCAGTCAAGGGCTTTACTTTTGCCGTTATGTGTTGTGCTGCCTTCTTATAATCTTTATTATATACTAGCCTGAAAATTGGCCGAAGAAACTAGTGTGCGTTTGGATATGCATTTAGCAACAAACCCTTTTCATAAAATATACAAGGTATCTCTGATCCTGACCTTTATTTCAAAGCCCATTAGCCGCATCAGTGTTTAACAGTTATCTTCTACCAAAGCCTTTTTAGTATACCTATATTTGAAGTATTTCTGTTATAAAGACAATAACCAAATCTGCAGGGTTATTTGACATAAATCAGATCAATGCTATTTATTGACTAATAGATAATATCTATATTTGCTGTATGACTATTATTCAGTTAGAATACATTATTGCAGTGGATACTTACCGGCATTTTGCTACAGCTGCTGAAAAATGTTTTGTAACACAGCCCACGCTAAGTATGCAGATACAGAAGCTGGAAGAGGAATTGGGAGCAAAAATTTTTGATAGGAGCAAACAACCAGTAGTGCCAACTGAACTAGGAGAAAATATTATCCGGCAGGCCCGTATTGTTGTTCAGGAAGCAAAAGCCATTCGGCAGATCATCCAGAATCAGAAAGAAGAAGTAAGCGGAGAGTTGCGGTTAGGTATTATCCCCACCCTGGCCCCGTATCTATTGCCTTTATTTTTAAATCGCTTTTTGGCTAAATACCCTAGTATCCGTGTAATCATTACAGAAGTAACTACCGAATTGCTGATAGAAAAACTAAAGAAACAGCAAGTAGATGTTGGTATACTAGCCACACCTTTGCAAGAGACCGGTATATTCGAGACTAAATTATTTTATGAGGAGTTTGTTGTATATGCTTCCCCCGAAAGCGATATGCTACAACACGCAAAAGTAGACCTGAAAAATATTGATAATAGTGCCTTGCTATTACTTCAAGAGGGGCACTGTATGCGTTCGCAAATTATAAACCTCTGCCAGATACGTGGTATAAAGCAGGAGAGCAGCCGTTTATCCTATGAAACCGGCAGTATCGAAACTCTTAAGCGGATGGTAGAAACCAATGCAGGTGTTACTATTATACCCGAACTAGCTACGCTAAACTTATCCGAATCAGCAAAGGCTATGATCAGGCGTTTTCAGGAGCCTGCACCGGTACGTGAAATCAGTCTGGTTACTCACCGATATTATATGAAGAAGCGGCTGATAGATGCCCTTGAGGCAGAAATATTAACAGTTATCCCGGATGAAATGAAGGCAAAGGCAGAAAAAAAAGTACTTTCTATTGAGCACCTTTAAAGCATACTTGACTTCTGTATTAATCAGATGTCGCAGGCAAAATAGCCTGTGTCGTAGCCAGGAGCTGGTTTGTCTTCGATCCGTACTATTTTATCCAGGCGAACCTCTTCACCACTACTGAGTTCAATAAAGGTGGCACCGTCTTTTTCAATCAGATTCTTAATAATAGCCACTGTAGTAATGAACTCATTAATATCTGTAAAATATTGAATACGTACTGCTTTTTTTGCGCGCGCAAATACATTGATCTGCGCCAGGTATGTGGTATCTACAGGTTTGTACATGTTCATGACTTTGTTGTTTTTGCTAATATGTTCCTGTAAGAGTTTGCCATAAGCTAGTTTAGTAAATTACCGGGCCATAAGAATCTATACGTTCATTTATTGAAAATGGCTATTTTTCTGGATACAAATGCCAAAATAATCAAGAAAAAATATGCTACCTTTGCAACCCTTCTTGCAGAGAAAATGTTATTTCAAAGCAAGACAAGTACTTTGATTTATGGGGCCGACCGGAATTGACAGCTTGAGCGGCTGCGTGTAAGCATGCCGGGAGTTGAGAGGATCTCCTGTCAAAAATTCTTTCAAACAATAAATGGCGAAGAAAACTACGCCCTTGCTGCTTAATTAGGATAATTAACTAGCATGTGCTTCGCTAACCCCACGTACTGCCGGGTTAGCAACCGAAGCATCACAATGCAGTGCTGGCTTTTACAAGGTCATGGTGTAAAAGTGAGATTAAGTGACTAAGGATTGGATACGTTTGCTACTGACCTATTCCATTCCCGACAACCCGACAGTAGCTAAGCATGTAGAAGGCACGTTGGTTTCCTTGTCTGGACTAGGGTTCGAATCCCTACGGCTCCACTTATTAAGCTTTACAAAAACCCCATAACAATTTTGTTTATGGGGTTTTTGTATTATATAGTATTTGATTTTTGTATCGTTTTTTTAAAGAATCCATATCACCATTTAGAACTAATTCTGTTTCTCTGCAATCAAATTATTTTACTTTTGGAGAAGATGTCATACCATGCATAATCAGTCACTTATCACACTGAAGCAACAGTTATTGGAAGCTTGTCAGCAAGCGCAGGCCAAACGGGTGGAGTACGCCCGGAATGCAATGGAGGATGCACAGCAAGCTGCCAATCAGGAAGAGAAGAGTACAGCTGGCGACAAGTATGATACCTCCAGAGCCATGAGTCAAAATGTGCGGGATATGAATGCCAAGCAATTACAAGAGGCATTGAAGGAGATAGCTTTATTGCAGCATATTAAGCCAGAAATACTTGTTACACAGGCAAGACTGGGCAGTGTAGTAAAAACAAGTATTGGTAATTATTTTATTGCTATTAGCGGCGGCCCTTATGTTCTTGGGAAAGAAAAATACTTTTCCATTTCTCCCGCTTCTCCCATAGGCGAATTGTTAATGAATAAACAAAAGGGTGAATCGTTTATGTTTAGAGATAAAACTATAATGATTACCGATGTATTCTAATGATATATTCAAAGTAGCTTGGTATTACTCAATATGCTTATTTATCAGTAATTTACCCATTTGAGGCAGTTTGTGGCAGGGAGTATTCAAGTTTTACTTTTGCAATTCCCATTTTCATCAATCCAATTTCCTGCGCAGCCAGTTTAGAAAGGTCTATTAAGCGGCCTTTGGCGTATGGCCCCCGATCATTTATGCGGACGGTTACCGATTTGCCGTTGGTAAGGTTAGTAACTTTTACTTCTGTACCAAAGGGTAAGGTCCGGTGAGCTGCTGTTAATTTAGCTTTGTGATAAATTTCGCCGCTAGCTGTTTTTTTTCCATGATGCTTGTCGTTATAGTAGGAAGCTACACCTGTTTGTGTTTTGGTAATTTCATCTTCTGGTAATTTTACCATCGTTTGAAAAGAACTGATGGTAAGGGTAAATACAAGTAATAGAATAGTTATTATACCTGATTTCATACGAATGAATATTAGTCTGGGAAGCAGTGCTTTTACTTATCTTTCTGCGTACTAGCTTCTAAAAAGTACTTTCCCAGAGGGTTTTACATAGATTTATTCAGGTATTTACTCCATCGTAAACGGAAAGGTTATCCTGGAGCAACTATCTGCTGACGAAATAGCTGAGATAGAGAAGGATTTATTGAAGAACAAACCAACAGAAGTCTGCCTTACTTTTTCGATAAAAAACCAGTAGAATGACAGAATTCAATTAGTAGGAAAGGATAAAATAAAAAAGCTACAATCCACTATATAGGTTTGTAGCTTCTATTAAATAAAACTGTATAAAATCAGAATAAGTATCTTAGAAAGGCAGATCGTCATCCAGGTTGCCTTCTCCATTTGGAGCCCAGTCCGTATATGGGCGGGCAGGTTGTCCGGCTTCTGCTTTTGCCGGAGCAGGAGAGTTGGGAGCAGCTGCCTTGCTTCCGGCTGCATTAATCTTCCATGCCTGCAGGGAATTGAAATATTTTACCTCTCCTTTGGCATCTGTCCAGCGGCGTCCTTTTAAATTAAACATTACTTCCACTTCCTGACCTACCGCAAATTTATCTAGCAGGTCACATTTATCTTGTACCAACTCCAGTTTAACAAATTCTGGATATTGCGTATTTTCTGCAAATTCCACTACAAATTCCCTTTTGCGGAACTTATCGGAGACTTGTTGGGTAGGGGTAATTTCCACAACTCTCCCGGTCAATTCAAAGCTCATATAAGACGTTTTAGTTTGTATTTCTTATACAAATATACCTATTTCCAATGGTAAATACCTGGTGTTTGCTAGTATAAATCTTGATTTATTTGCGTTATTTTGCACTATTTTACAGAGAAACTCCTATTTTAATGACCACTTCGTTAACTATTGATGTAGAGCGGGCGCATGAGCTGCTGAAAAAAATTGTTACTCACACCCCTTTGCAGTATAACGGGCGCTTGTCTGATAAATATGGAGCTAGCATTTATTTCAAAAGAGAAGACCAGCAGATTGTACGGTCGTATAAAATCCGGGGAGCTTATTGCAATATTTACTCTTTAGATCCTGTGCAGCGGGAAAAAGGAGTAGTTTGCGCCAGTGCAGGCAACCATGCCCAAGGATTTGCTTATAGCTGCAGCCTGATGAAAATAAAAGGGTTTGTGTTTATGCCTCAGGTTACCCCCAAACAGAAAATCCGCCGGGTGCAGAGCTTTGGGGGGGAGTGGGTAACCATAGAACTGGTGGGCAATACTTTTGACGAAGCAGCTCACGTGGCCAGTAAATTCTGCCTGGAAAATAACCTAACCTACGTTCATCCCTTTGATAACCTCCATACGATTGCCGGCCAGGGTACGGTGGGGCACGAAATTCTGGAAGATATGCCAGATGTGGAAGTAGTAATTGCACCAGTAGGAGGCGGAGGGTTAATTTCCGGTGTAAGTGCTTATCTGAAAAATAAAAATCCAGGTATAGAAGTGATAGGTGTAGATCCGCAAGGAGCACCTAAAATGGTAGAGGCGCTTAAAGCAGGATACCCTGTAAACCTAGATAAGATAGATAACTTTATAGATGGGGCAGCAGTTAAAAAAGTAGGGGATATTACCTTTGAATTTGTAAAGAAATACACAACTAAAGTAATAGCTGTAGCGGAAGGAAAAGTTTGCACGAACATGATTGAACTTTACCAGAACGAAGGCTTAACCATAGAGCCAGCTGGTGCTTTATCGGTGGCAGCCCTAGATGCTTTACAAGATCAGATCCGAGGTAAAAAAGTAGTATGTATTATTAGTGGTGGTAACAACGATATTGCCCGTTATCCGGAAGTAATTGATAGAAGCTTGATTTACGAAGGATTAAAGCACTATTTTATTGTAGAATTTGCACAAAAGCCAGGCGAATTGTTACGCTTTCTGCAAAAAGTATTGGGCCCGAATGACGATATTATCCGCTTCGAATACTTGAAAAAGACAAATAAAGAATTCGGACCAGCCTTAGTAGGTATTGAACTCAGTTATAAAAATGATTTGGAACCTCTGCTGGATCGGATGCGAGAACAAAATATCGTTTCTAAAAACATTACGCACGATGACGTATTGAGGCGTTATTTTGTATAGATATAAAAAGATTTATAGAAAGCCCTCGCAGTTTTAGACGCTGCGAGGGCTTTTAGTTTCCATTAACTATCCAGCGCAGCGTTCATAAAATCATTCAGAGGTTTAAGGGCTTTCCAGGCTTTCATACAGTAACTTAGATAATCTGGTTGAATTACTATGTTGTCTTCTACATAATGGGCAGCAATGAAATCTTTTTGTTTCAACAACTCTATATCCGGATGTTCTGGACTGTAGCCCTTAGGAGTGGTTTTTAGTTTCTCACCGGTAATCGTTCCGTAGTATTTCTTAAAACTTTGCGTGTTCAAGATGTTTTTCAACTGTTCGCCATTATAGTCTATTTCCTGACGGATCTTTTTCAGGTCTTCTGGTGGCGGCATGTATACACCACCGGCTAGCATGGATTTTCCTCCAGGTTCTACATGAAAATAATAGCCAGCTTTCGTGCTTTTTTTACCTCCTTCAGCAAAGTATGCCCCAAAATGCGTTTTATAAGGTGTTTTGTCTTTAGAAAAACGTATGTCACGATGGATTCTGAAAATACAATCTTTAGGTTCTAATAGTGACAAGCCAGGTTCCAACTGGGAAAGTTCTTTAATAATATGTCTAACAAATTCTGAAAATTCTGCTTTGGCTGATTCGTACATTGGCCGGTTTGCTTCAAGCCATTCCCGGGTATTGTTTGGTTTTAGTTCGGATACAAATTGCAATATTGCTTGCATGGTAGGTAGTTAAATAAATACTAGCTTTTATAAACTTTCGCTTGTTAGGCAGCTATGGCCAAATGGGATGCAAATGTAGATATTTGGACGTTAATATGGTAGAAATAGATGACAATGCTGCGCAGCTGGGAGATGACGCATAATACCGTGTACAGATAAATCGATTCAGTAGCTAAAGGTAAGCGCAGGTTAGCTGAAAACATGTATCAGCTATTTTGTTCTAACCTAACAAGTAATAGTAAGCAATCAACGCCTTCCCACTACTTCATATACCTGGTATTTGTCTTTTTTTCCTTTTAGGCTAACAGGTTCCCAAGGCTTGAGGTGTAGCAGATGATTTACCTTACAGCATACGGCTTCGCTAATGAGAATGGTATTTTCATAGTCTTTGGTAAGGGTCTCGATGCGTTTGCCTGTATTTACGGTATCACCTGTAATAGAGTACCCGATGTGGTCTTCAGAACCGGTATTACCGGCTATAACTTCTCCAGCATGAATTCCTATGCCAATTTTTATTTTCTGCCCAAATTGTGGCATATATTGTTCATTTAGTTTTTCTACCCGCTTTATCATCTCCATCGCACAGAATACTGCATTCTGCTCATTGTCGGCATAAGAAATTGGAGCGCCGAAGCATGCAAAAATTTCATCGCCTACAAATTGGTTCACTGTACCATTATGCTCTTTTATACTTTCGGTCATTAAGGTATAATAGCAGTTAAGGAAAGCTACCACTTCTTTGGGGCTGATTTGTTCACTAAATGTAGTAAATCCGCGGATGTCGCAAAATAAGACTACCACGTGCCTGAGTTCTCCTTCAAAAATAGAATCTTCTGCTGAGTCCAGAGCTTTTCTAACTACTTCTTCAGGAACATATTTCTGAAAAAGCCGTAGCGTTTTTTCCTGTTCAGATACCTTTAATTGCAGCTCTTCAAGCAACTGTTTGTTGTTGCGTTGCAAGCGGTATAATTGGCAAGCATTATCAATGGTCATTTTTAACTCATATGTATCCCAGGGTTTGGTAATGTAGCGGAACACACGGCCGGTATTAATGGCTTCTATAATAACCTCAATATCGCTGAATCCGGTCAAAATCATGCGGATGGTGTCGGGATACGCAGGAATAACTTTTTCCAGGAACTGCACACCTGTCATTTCTGGCATTCGCTGGTCTGTGATCACCAGGTTTATTTTTTCATTTTGCAAAATATCTAAGCCATCTTTGCCACTAGTAGCTGTAAAAATGCTGTAATGGCGGCGGAAAGCGGCTCTGAATGATACCAGGTTCTGTTCTTCATCATCCACATACAGGATGCTCAACTTTTCGTCCGGTAACATAGGCATAGGCTTGTGTGATTAGTTTATTGTATTTCTCTACCTTTAAATTCTGTTTTACAGGTAACTGGTTTTTATAGGGTTCACAGGTTGCGTTGTGGGTTGCAAAATTATTCTAAATTTGCGATTTGCCGACAAGAATTTAATGGCTGGTTGCTTATCTTTATGAAGGGCAATTACGTTAGCGGAAATTAAAAAAATATATATGACAATTACTACAGATTTTGATATAGGCGATGAAGTAAGACTGGAAAACGGCGAAAAAGGAAAAGTGACCAGCATTACCATCCGGGTAAAAGGGAATAAGCCGGGCGGCGATTACAAAGTAGAATATGAAATAGACCATTCGTATGTCCGGTTTAGTTTCCAGCTGACCAAGGTTTAATTTGCTACTTGCTAATAACCATAGCTTATGTGATGTTGAGCTAAGTTCCAATTACGCTGAATAACATTACCTACCTGTAGATTCGATTGCTATGAGTAGTCAGCTTACCTACACGTTACTTTCCCATAGATAAAACTACAAACATGGCCAAGGAAAAACTTTCCAAAACAGTAAATATTAAAAACAAAAAAGCCTCTTTCGAATATCAGTTTCTGGAAACCTACATAGCCGGTATTATGCTGAAGGGTACCGAAATAAAATCGATTAGGCAGGGCAAAGTAAACTTGCAGGAGGCATATTGTGTATTTATGGGCGAAACCCTGATCGTTAAACAAATGAATATTTCTACGTATAGCGAAGGTACGCATTTCAACCATGAGCCTCTACGCGACCGCATATTACTGCTTCAGAAAAGAGAACTGAATAAATTAGCAACAAAATTACAAGATCAGGGTTTGACTATTGTTCCGACACGCTTGTTTATTACCGACCGGGGTTTTGCCAAATTAGAGATAGCTCTGGCAAAAGGTAAAAAACTATACGACAAACGGGAGGATATTAAAACAAGAGATGTAAAGCGGGAAATGGAACGGGAAAAGTTTTAGGTTCTGCGCATCGAAAAACAGCCGGTATACAAGTGAAAAAAGTATACCGGCTGTTTTTATTTTGTGCCTTTCTGGAATTGGGAAAAAATGAATAAATACTTAAATTACTTAATTGATATACTATTGATTAGATGACAAAAGGTATTTGTGCATTAAGTGTTATTCCCGTACGGACTGAGCCTTCTGACAAAAGTGAGCAATGCACCCAGTTGTTGTTTGGCGAAGTGTATAAAGTGCTTGCTGAAACGGAGAATAAAAAATGGCTGCAAATTCAACTATCTTTTGATTTGTACACAGGATGGATTAGCACAATACAACATTTTGCCGTGTCTGATAGTTATTATGAAGCATACCTGCAGCAGCAACATCCCATATGTACAGATTATGGCAATTATGTGGTGCAACAGCCCTATAAGTATATGTTACTACCAGGCAGTGTTTTGCCTTTTTATACCAAAAATAAATGCAGGATTGGCAGTATAGAGCACAACCTGGAAGGTACGAATATACGTATGCCTGATGCAGCTATCAATCTGATAGAAATAGCTGCTCTATATTTAAAAAGCCCCTATATGTGGGGAGGTAAAACACCTTTTGGGATAGACTGCTCAGGGTTCACACAGCAAGTCTTCAGGATGGGTGGAGTAGCTTTACCAAGGGATGCCTGGCAGCAAGCTACCTGCGGTACGCCAATTGATCATCTGGAAAATACTATGCCTGGCGACCTGGTATTTTTCGATAATGACAAAGGCAGAGTAATACATGTAGGCATTTTAGTAGAACAAAACAAAATTATCCATGCTAGTGGCGAAGTAAGAATTGATTCTTTAGACACACAAGGCATCTGGAACCAAGACAGAAAAATATATACGCACAAACTCCGGAATATACAACGGATGACGAGGAACTAATAAGCTATGGCCAGAAAAGTGCTTATTCTCAACCAGGACTACAGTCCGCTTACCATTTGCAGCGTCCAGAAGGCGTTTATTTTGGTATATTTAAGTAAAGCAGAATTAGTGGCAGATGCAGGTGGCTACCTGCTGCGTTCTGTAACAACTACCTATCAGATGCCATCTATTATCAGGCTATATAGGTATGTTCATTTGCCATATAAAGGAGTGGTACTTAGCCGGCAAAATATTTTCAAACGTGACAATGGTCGTTGTCAGTATTGCTTCACCCCCGAAGACCTAACACTCGATCATGTGATTCCTAAATCCAGAGGTGGTAAATCTACTTGGGATAATCTGGTTACGGCTTGTAAAAAATGTAATTCTAAGAAAGGTGATTTTACTCCACAAGAGGCTGGAATGTTACTAAACCAGACGCCCTATAAACCATCTTTTGTAGTATTTCTCCGCGATTTTTCGGGCAACATTGAAGAAACCTGGAAACCCTATCTATCCAAGAAAATGAAGATGTTTTAAGGAAAAATGGCGTATTCTGCTTGCTTTCAACTATCATTGCGGCAAGTAGAATATATCCTAAACGTGATTTTTATGTTTGAAAATACCTCACCGAACCGACTGAATAAACTGCAAGCATTCGACCGGCTGCTTACCATTATGGATGAACTGCGTGAACAATGCCCATGGGATAGAAAACAAACCATGGAAAGTTTACGGCATCTAACCATAGAAGAAATGTATGAATTATCTGACTCTATTCTGGAAGGAAATATGGCAGAGATAAAGAAGGAATTAGGCGACTTGATTCTTCATATTGTTTTTTACGCCCGTATTGCTTCTGAAACCAATACTTTTGATATAGCTGATGTGTTGAATGCAATTTGTGATAAACTTATCAACCGTCATCCGCATATTTATGGCACAGTAAAGGCTGATACAGAAGAACAAGTAAAACAAAACTGGGAGCAATTGAAGTTGAAAGAAGGAAATAAATCTGTGTTGGCAGGCGTACCTAGTTCATTGCCTGCTTTAGTGAAGGCAATGCGTATTCAGGAAAAAGCCCGTGGTGCCGGATTTGACTGGGAAGAAAAAGGCCAGGTTTGGGAAAAAGTAGAAGAGGAAATGCAGGAATTTAAAGAAGCATTCAACAGCGAACAAGAAATAGATATAAAAGAAGCCGAAGGCGAATTTGGTGATCTGTTATTCTCTCTGGTAAATTATGCGAGGTTTGTTGATATTAATCCGGAAACGGCATTAGAGCGGACTAACAAAAAATTTATAAAACGGTTTACTTATCTGGAAGAAGAGGCTAAGAAAGCTGGGAAAAATCTGCAAGATATGACCCTGGCTGAATTGGATATATACTGGGAGAAAGCAAAAAAGCTAACGTAGTTTATTTCAGAATGGGTGGTTTGTATTTCCTGAGAAAGAAGCAGTACATCCATAAGAATAGAAGAAGTATAATGCTTCCCTGTAATCCATACATTGCATCCGACATCCATGGGCCAATAGACATGAAATATTTCTGTTCCGGAAACTTCAGATAGTTTTTGCTGAAACTAGCTACTTCTATTCCATACCAGAATTTAGATAAAGCGAGAGAAACCAGAAAAAACCAAAAATAAAAGCTGACAGGGAGTTTTCTGTTTTCTAGGGTTTTACACAAAAAGGCTATAAAAAATGGCCAAATATTAATAAATAAACGGGTTTCTGAGTTAACACTAAGCAATACGTAACCCGCCACTAATCCATGTAACCCTAGGCCATACCTGGTAATTAGGTTAATAAATGATTTGTTATAGTAAATTAGTAATAGCACTGCCGGGCCTACATATACTACATGTGCTACCAAAAAGGCAAATGGATTAGCAATAGACGTGATAACAATGTTGGCTAAAAATCCCTTATAATTTAGAGGAGATGGTTCGTCGCTGGCTCCCCAAAATATAGTCATGTAAATGCCAATAAATATACTTACTGCTAGTAACACTTTTCCCCAGGCTTTAAAATTTTGTATGCACTGCTTATATAGCTCAAAGCTGAACAAATAGCTGGCAGATAGATACAAATAAACTAATACGGCTGCTATACTTATAAACAATACCACAGGCGGACTCGGATTAAGTAAAGGAACCTGCCTGTAAAACACAAAGACGATAATTAGCAATAAAAAACTAAAAGCCATTGATAAGGCTATCCACCGCTTCCCTAAATCATAGTTATTACTGGAAACGTCATTTCTGTACTGTATAGGAAATATAAATAGTATGAGCGATGAATAAAATAGAGTTGGCAAAGTAAAGGCCCCAATCAAGCCCATACTAAGAAGGCCAGTTGAACTACGCTTTAAATAAAAATAAAGCAAGCTTAATCCTAGAGTGAATGCCATTATATCAGTGAGAACTGGATAATAAAAGGCCATTTTCATTATCGCAAAATTGATAAACAAGCCAGTAAATCCCAGAAGCTTTCCTCTGTTGCTTAATGCTAATTGTTTGCATACAAGAAGCCATATGCCAAAAGAGATGAAGATAAGCAGTATATTTAGTGCTAGAAATGCATAAAAGACAGCGTGTGTAGTCAGGGGAAGACCTAGTAATTTGAGGCTATAATAAATGAGGCCGGAAGGAAAAATCCGTTGAAAGTAGTACACATTAAGTGTCTGGCCGAAAGCGACCTGGGGAAAGTGTAATGTATAATCAATATATTTTTCTCCATCCCAAGTTAGGCTATCACTAAACTGCACATAATCTGGAAATACTAAGTGGAATACAATAAGGCCTATTAGAACACTCAGTAAGCAAAGATTGAGATGTGTATTACAGAGCTTAAATGTCTGGTCAGCAAGTTTGTTCAACGGCGCAGCTACAATTTGGGTAAAAACAAAGATAGAGATAAGGTGCAAATAATATGCAGATCTTGATAAGTGCACAGAATTTTTGTGCGGACATCTATGTTATCTTTGACGATGGCAGGAAGTATTATAGCATAATTCTTTAATAGGCCATCTAATTTATAGTTGATACTCAGGACTTTTGTACCTTTGCCAATATGACAGAAATACCTATAGTGGCTTCTGCAGCCACAAAGACAGTAAAAAAAGACATACGTAAACTAGATCTAGCAGCAATAAAAGAATTTCTTACCGCCCAGGGTGAGCAGGCATTTCGTGCAAAACAGATACATGAGTGGTTATGGAAAAAGTCAGCCTTTAGCTTCGATCAGATGACCAACTTATCGGTAGGCTTGCGGCAGAAGTTAACGAATCATTTTGTTATTAACCCAGTGCAGATAGATAAGCAGCAACTAAGCGCTGATGGTACTATTAAATCTGCTTTCCGATTGTTCGATCATAACCTAGTAGAGGGTGTACTTATTCCGGCCGACGAACGGATGACCGCCTGTGTTTCTTCTCAGGTAGGATGCTCGCTAACCTGTAAATTCTGTGCTACTGGCTATATGGAACGGAAGAGGAATTTGGATGCTGCAGAAATTTATGACCAAGTGGTACACATCCGGAATATGGCAGAAGCCCAATACCAAACACCCTTAACAAATATTGTATACATGGGAATGGGTGAACCATTACTAAATTATGCCAATGTGTTGCAGTCTATCGAACGCATTACTTCACCAGAAGGACTAAATATGGCTCCTAAGCGGATTACTGTATCTACTGCAGGGATAGCCAAAATGATAAAGAAGCTGGGCGACGACCAGGTAAAATTCAATCTGGCTTTATCATTACATGCAGCTAATGATGTGAAGCGCAACCAGATTATGCCGATTAATGAAAGTAATAGTCTGGTGGCGTTAAAAGAAGCTCTGCAATATTTTTATAAACAAACCGGTACCAGAGTCACTTATGAATACATTCTATTTTATAACTTTAACGACACATTGGACGATGCACGGGAATTATATGAATTTACCAAGCACACTCCGTGTAAAGTAAACATTATAGAATATAACCCAATAGCTGAAGCGGCTTTTACTAATACTACGGAAGATTCACTGACTAAATTTAGCCGATTCCTAGAAAATAAAGGAGTAGTCGTAAATGTGCGGCGCAGCCGGGGAAAAGACATAGATGCTGCTTGCGGGCAGTTAGCAGGAAAAAAATAACAACGATTATTCTTTATACTCATATACTTAAAATGCAAATTTAACATTCACGTAACATTACAAAACTAAAGTAGATGTAACTTGGTGCCTAAATACATACTATGTTTGGACTGGAGTTAGAATTACTCATCTTACTGTTTTTCTGTTTACTGGCTGCCTGTGCTTTTGAGTTTGTAAACGGTTTTCATGATACCGCTAATGCTGTAGCAACAGTTATTTACACCAATTCTCTTAAACCCTGGACAGCGGTAATCTGGTCAGGGATCTGCAATTTTATAGGGGTGTTTGCTGGTGGTATTGGAGTAGCTATGGGCATTGTAAATCTACTTCCTGTAGAACTGCTCATAGATCAGGATGTATACCACAACATAGCCATGGCTCTAGCACTCCTATTCAGCGCAATCATCTGGAATTTGGGTACCTGGTATTATGGCCTACCAAGCTCAAGCTCACATACCCTGATTGGGTCCATTCTTGGAGTAGGGCTTGCTTTTTCATTTATGCCAGAAAATACTTCTGGAACTGCTGTAAACTGGAGTAAAGCTACAGAAATTGGTCTTTCGTTACTGGTTTCACCACTTTTTGGTTTTAGTCTTACCATCTTCCTGATGTTTTTGCTGCGCCGGTTTTTGAAAAAAGATGAAATATTTAAAGAGCCGCACAAACAGAAACCTCCACCTACCTGGATTCGGAGTATATTAATTGCTACTTGTACACTGGTTAGTTTTTTCCATGGCTCTAATGACGGACAAAAAGGTGTAGGGTTAGTAATGCTTATTTTAATTGGTATTGTGCCAGCCTATTTTGCCTTAGATCAGCGTAAAAATCCGGAGGCGATTAAAAAAAATCTTTCTCAAATAGAGCAGACTCTTTCACGCATAGATACTACTGCCTTAACTTCTGAGGACCAAAAGCAATTCGGGCGCATAAACTTACGGATAGATTCACTGAACACTATTATTAATGAAAATGCAGGTGCAACGGTTATACCAGCTGAAAAACGCCTGGAAGTAAGAAGAGATATTCTGCTTATTAATAAGGATCTGACCAAGTTAGTTACGAGTTCTTCGCTACCTATTAGCCGCGAGGATTCACAAGTTATATTAAATAATACTAGCCAATTGCGTACCCTTACTGATTATGCGCCAACTTGGGTGATATTTATTATTTCTTTATCTCTAGGCTTAGGTACTATGGTAGGTTGGAAGCGAATTGTACGTACCATTGGCGAGAAGATAGGTAAGCAACATTTAACCTATGCACAGGGAGCCTCCGCTGAATTAGTAGCCGCAAGCACAATAGGTATTTCTACTGGTTTGGGGTTGCCGGTAAGTACTACACACGTCTTGTCTTCTGGCATAGCTGGTAGTATGGTTGCGAGCAAGGGGATAAAAAATCTTCAACCAAAAACTGTAAAGAATATTGCGTTAGCCTGGCTGCTTACGCTGCCTGTATCTATATCCTTGTCAGGCCTGCTATATGTCTTGTTCCGGTGGATTTTCTAATTAAAAATATTCTCCTATATTTGCACTGCTTTTAAACAAAGCAATTCATCAACAAACTATTACTATTATTAAGCCCGCAGATATTATCTGTGGGCTTTTTACTGCTTAAGAAAAAAATAGATTAGCTGGAGGAAGGCGTTTTTGAAATATCCTGTTGATCCATAGCTATTTTTAGTTTGTCTTGTATAGTAAAAAAAACAGGCCAGTAATTGGCAACTGTTGTGTATGGACGAAGCGCTACTGTAAAAGCTGCTGGAGCAAATTTTAGTAAGCTAATAATAGGAGCAGGTTCATCTAAAACCCGCGAATCATCCGCCATAATTTTTAAAGCTAGACTGCGGAATTTTATAAAGTCTATGTTATTTGGTAAATCCATAGTAATATCTACCCGTAAGCTACCTTCCTTTGAATAATTAATAATAGTCCCATTAGACAATGCTCCATTTGGGTAAATAACTGTTTTGTTTTCAAGAGTAGTTACCAATGTATTGAAGATCAATATTTCTTTGACTGTGCCTATTTGCCCTTGTGCTTCGATCATATCGCCTACCCGGAATGGTTTGAAAAACAAGATGAGCACACCCCCCGCAAAATTCGACAAACTACCTTGAAGCGCCAGGCCTACCGCTAAACTAGCAGCTCCCAGCACAGCTACAAAGGAAGTTGTGTGAATACCCAGTAAACCTGCTACGCTTATGAACAACAATACCTTTAAACCAATACTAAGTAAGCTGTTAAGAAAAGACCGTAATGATACATCCAACTCTCTACGCTCCATTAACCGCATGGAGAGTTGCACTACTTTTTGTACCAACCACAAACCTATCAGCAGTACAGTTATAGCTAATAGTACTTTTGGTACATACTCAATCACCATTAGCACAAACCTTTCACTATATTCTTGAAGTCTCTGCATAAAATTTTCTACAATAGTTACATTTAAATTGCGAAGAAATAGGAAGTAAAGCTAAAGACAAAATAGATTGGTTGATTTTATGGAGTTTCTTATAATTTGGTTTTCTATAGTAAGGTATGACAATACATTACAGAACATACTCACTAGTGGTAAGTCTTATATATAAACACTAATACATTTTGATCTGAGAGGAGAGCATTCCTCTAATTCATCTATCGGCTACTGGAAGGAATCAGGAGGAGAGGTATAAGCAATAATAATGTGATGGATAGCTTCATAGACTTTCTTGCATTTTACACGAGTATACTAGTATATGCTGTAAAAGTTGCCATACAGAAGTGGTAGCAGTTATTTAGTGACCTTCAGTTTCAGCTGTTTTTGTATAGTCTGAATGGCTGATTTTACTTCCTGCTCTGTTTTGAGCATATCGTTTACCGATTGAATGGCATGAATAATTGTACTATGATCACGGCCTCCAAAATGATACCCAATAGATTTGAGGGAATGTTCTGTATGCTCTTTTGCTAGGTAGACTGCAATCTGGCGGGGTATTACATATTCCTTTCTGCGGCTTTTACCTTTTAGCTCTTCCAGAGATAATCCAAAATGATCTACCACTTTTTTCTGGATAGCTTCAATACTTACTTCTTTATCAACATGCTGAACAATATTCTGTAGTGTCTGGCGGGCCAGATCCATGTCAATTTCCTTCCGGTTCAGCGAAGCCTGTGCCATTAAGGAAACAATCACTCCTTCCAATTCCCGGATATTAGTATCTACGCTATGTGCCAGGTATTCAATAACCATGGGTGGAATAAATATACCTTCCGTTTGTAGCTTTTTCTGAATAATGGCTATACGGGTTTCCAGGTCAGGTTGCTGTAAGTCAGCGGTAAGTCCCCATTTAAATCTTGACAGCAAACGGTCTTGTAGGCCTTTTAGCTCTCTAGGAGGGCAATCGCTAGTCATAATAATTTGCTTGCCGGCCTGATGCAAATGGTTGAATATATGAAAGAATATTTCTTGAGTTCGTTCTTTTCCTGCTAGAAATTGCACATCATCAATTACCAGTACATCTACTTGTAGGTAGAAGTTGGTAAAATTCTGCATGTTGTTGTTTTTTAATGCATCAATAAACTGATTAGTAAATTTTTCAGACGATACATATAAAACAAACTTATTACTAGCTGTATTTTTGATATGATTTCCTATAGCCTGTACCAGGTGTGTTTTTCCAAGCCCAACTCCCCCATAAAGCATCAATGGATTAAAAGAAGTAACACCTGGTTTATTCGCTACTGCATAACCAGCTGAACGGGCCAAGCGGTTACAGTCTCCTTCAATAAAATTATCGAACGTATAATGTGGATTTAAATAGGAGGCTAGGTGTAAAGAATCCAGATCACGAAGCTCGAAAGGGCTTTTATATCCTTCATTTTGAGCTGTGTTGTTATACCGGTTTTCTTTGACCATAGAGTTAGCAGTGGATTTACTGCTAGTGGGTATATTAATCACATAAGGCTTATTTTTTTCATTGCCTTTATCTATCACTATAGAATATTCTAGCCGTCCTTCTACCCCGAGCTCGGCATCTATAGCTGTTCTTAATACATGTACATAATGTTCTTCCAGCCATTCATAGAAAAATTGGCTAGGCACCTGTATTGTTAATACATTGTTAAAAAGCCTGATAGGAACAATAGGCTCAAACCAAGTTTTAAAACTTTGTTCAGCAATGTTCTCACGGATTACTTTGAGACAATTATTCCATACCGTTTTACAGTCCTTCAACATCCAGCGAAAAGAAATAGTAAGTTAAGTTACCCGATGCTCTAAATTTATGGGGAGAGCAAAAATGAATAAAAATATGCAAACAAAAAAATTAAATTTTTAACTATTGCTAGTTGTCCCATCTGATGATATTTCCTATTTATGATGGCTTATATCTTTGTAAAAGATAAATCTTACGGGTATAATTTAATGACCATTAAGTACTTGTCTACCCTAAATATAATTTCCAACAAATGGTGTACAACGTGATACAAAAGAGGGATAGCCAAAGAAACAAGCTGACTATTAACTACTTCTAACTTCAAAGAAAATGTAAGTTTTTAATATAATCTTAATCATTACTTAACTTGACGTAACATTATATTTTAAAACACACCAGATTGCGCGGAAGCCATCCTGCCAATTAATTTTTTTTCCTTCCGCATAAGTTCGGCCATAATAAGAGATACCTACTTCATAGATCCGGATGCCCGGTATGCGGGCTACCTTAGCTGTAACTTCTGGCTCAAAGCCAAAACGGTTTTCCTTTAATTTTATTTGTTGAATCATATCTGTGCGGAAAAGCTTATAGCATGTCTCCATATCTGTCAGATTCAGGTTAGTAAACATATTCGAAAGAAATGTCAGAAATTTGTTTCCGATGGTATGCCAAAAAAACAAAATCCGGTGTGGATTTCCACCCATAAATCTGGAACCATATACTACATCGGCGAAGCCTTCTATTACGGGTTGAAGAAGTAAATTATATTCTCTAGGATCATATTCCAAATCTGCATCCTGGATAATCAGGTACTGCCCGGTTGCCTTGCTTATTCCTGTATGTAAAGCAGCACCTTTGCCTTTATTCACCTCGTGCTTATAATAAGATAGTGCTAACTCAGGATTGTTCTGCTGATACCTTAGGATAGCCTCTTCGGTATCATCCTTGGAACAATCATTTACAATGATTACTTCTTTCTGTATGTTATTTGCCAGAAAAACCTGCTTTACTTTATCCAAAATTAAGTGTACGGTTCTACCTTCATTATAAGCAGGAATGATGATTGAAAGTTTTGATAGAGGAGTATTAACCACCAATGAGAATATTATAAGTAATGAAATGAATTGAAGGCAAAAATTGCATTTTAAAGCCAAATAAAAAAATATAACAGAAAATTCGGTACTTCAGGACTTAGTAATACATATCTACCACATTTGACTGGCAAAGAGTACACAGAAATTATTTCGACCATTAAATACAAAATATGGCTTTTATTACCGTTTATATTTAAGTACGCTAACCAGTAATGCCAATACATGAAATACCTTCTGATAATAACATTCTCTTGTTTTTTATTGACAGCCGGAATGGCCCAATCTAAAGTAAGCAAAAAAGATAGTAAAAATGCTCCTTCCAGCCGCTCAGCATCTTCAGTAGATATAAGGTCAGAGAATTCTATTTTTATGGATACTAAAAAAAGTGCTGTAAAAAGAAAAGCTGATGTAAAGACAATGGATGATCTGAAACAGGAAGCGAAAGAACGAATGATGGCTAATGCTAAAAAAAATGAAAAGATAGCCAAAGAAATGGAGAAGCCTCAATATTCTGATCCTTCTTATTTCGGGCATAAAAATCCGCCGAAAAAACGCAAACCTGGGAAGAAAAAGTTTTGTAAAGAATGTAAAATCCGTCACTGATATGCAAAATAAATCTTTTCTTTTAAACTAGTCTGCCGCCTGGAAAGCCTGATAATCTATCTGATTTTTAAACTCAAAAATGCTAAGCACCACAATTTGCTGAGTATCCATCTGGTGGGAGATTTGTTCCCGAATAAATTGTTGTGATGGAAATTGGTTGCCTGTCAGACAAATGTTTCCATATCCAGTAGGGTGTGCATAGCTCACAAAAAAATATCTCATAGCTATATTAATTAATTTATACACTTTTATTTACTAAAATCATTTTATAGATAGTACTGTTATAAAAAAACCACTCTTTTGGGAAGAGTGGTTTTTTGTGTTGGAAAGAAATAGGTGTGTTTATTTCTTCTTGTTTTCATCCATTTGCTCCTTCAAAGCAGATAGGGCAGCCAAGTCACCTAATGTTTCTCTTTCAGGTTCTTTGCTTGTCTTTTCTGTAGACTTACCTCCACCTTTGTTGGTAGATGCTTTTTTCCTCTCTTCTGCTTCAGGGTCATTGTACACTTTAGTATGAGACAATACAATGCGCTTTTCGTCTTTAGAGAATTCCGTTACTTTGAAGTCTAAGGTTTCACCCACTTCAGCTACGGAACCATCTTCTTTAGCTAAATTCTTCAAAGCACTGAAGCCTTCAATTCCGTACGGTAACTCAAGGATAGCTCCTTTGTCATTTTTGCTAAGAACGGTGCAACGGTGTACTGAACCAACAGTGAAAATAGATTCGAAGGTATCCCAAGGATTTTCTTCCAGTTGCTTATGACCTAGCGCTAATCTTCTGTTTTCTACATCTAATTCTAATACAACTACATCCAGTTCTTCACTAACTTTGATGAATTCTGATGGGTGCTTGATTTTTCTAGTCCAGGAAAGGTCAGAAACGTGTACCAAACCATCTATACCTTCTTCTAATTCAAGGAACAAGCCAAAGTTAGTTAGGTTGCGCACAATACCTCTGTGCTTAGTACCAATAGCATACTTGGTTAATACATTCTGCTTAGTCCAAGGATCTTCTGTCAGTTGCTTAATACCTAAAGACATTTTTCTTTCATCCCGGTCTAAGGTAAGTACCACAGCTTCTAGTTCGTCGCTTACTTTTAAGAAATCTTGTGGATTCCTTAAGTGTTGAGACCATGACATTTCAGATACGTGAATTAAACCTTCCACTCCGGGCAGAATTTCTAAGAATGCACCGTAATCAGCTACATTTACGATCTTACCTTTTACTCTAGAGCCAATCTGAATTTCTTGTGATAAAGAATCCCATGGGTGAGGAGTTAACTGCTTCATACCCAAAGATATTCTCTTCTTATCGTCATCAAAGTCTAAAACAACCACATTCACCTTCTGATCCAGCTTCAATACTTCTTCAGGGTGATTAATTCTGCCCCAAGAGATATCTGTAATGTGCAACAAACCATCTACACCACCTAGGTCAATAAACACACCGAAGTTAGTCATGTTCTTAATAACGCCTTCTAGTACTTGTCCTTTCTCCAGGTTATTCAGAATTTCTGACTTCTGTTGCTCCAGGTCTTTCTCGATCAGTACTTTGTGAGAAACTACTACGTTATCATTTGTGTAGTTGATTTTCACTACTTTTACTTCCATCTTCTTACCCACAAACACATCAAAGTCGCGAATAGGCTTCACATCAATCTGAGAACCTGGCAAGAATGCTTCTACACCAAAAATATCTACAATCAATCCACCCTTCGTTCTGCGCTTCACCATACCCTCAATTACCAGGTCTTGATCCAGGGCTTTCTGAATGTTATCCCAGGCAGTTAATATTTTAGCTTTCTTTCTTGAAAGAATCAATTGTCCACCGGCATCTTCCTGGTTTTCAATAAACACCTGTACCTGATCTCCCACTTTCAAATTTGGCAAATCCCGGAATTCTGATAATGGTACTAAGCCATCAGACTTAAAACCAATATTCAGAATTACATCTCTTTCAGAAATGCCTACTACTGTTCCGTTAACTACTTCTTTTTCAGTGATCTCTGTTAATGTATTGTCATACATTTTTTCCATTTCAGCTTTCTCAGCCTTGGAATAACCACTACCGAAACCTTTGGCATTTACTTTGTCCCAGTCAAAATCTTGTTGAGTATTACTCATAATAGTTGTGCTTGAAGCTCTTTTGTACATCAGCAGCAGAGCCATCCTGCTGAAATTTGGTTAGTAAATAAATAAAATCACATTCTATTTTAGAACGGACGGCAAAGATAAAGAAAAGAATTGCTACTTGCTAGGTAGAAAAATAAAAATTTTGGTTAAAAAGTTCAGCAACAAGTCAATAGAAGACATATTTAGAGTTGCTCAGCAAGTATAGAATAAAAATAGCTCAGCAAATTAATGCTGAGCTATATAAAATGTATGATACGTAAAAAGTTAGGAAGTTACCGGAATTCTAAACTTTCTGCGCTTCATTTGAATTTTTCTTATCTCATCTAAATCTCCTTTCGGAATAGCATTTACTAAGGCTTGGGTATAAGCGGTTTTGGGATTTGTATAAATATCCTCCGCATAGCCAATTTCCTCAATTTTTCCTTTGTTCATTACAATAATCCGGTCAGCCATAAATTTGACTACAGAAAGGTCATGAGAAATGAAAATGTAGGTGAAATTAAACTTTTCTTTTAAATCATTAAGCAGATTGAGTACTTGCGCTTGCACCGATACATCGAGGGCAGATACCGATTCGTCGCAGATGATAAATTTAGGATTTAACGCTAACGTACGAGCAATACAAATCCGCTGCCGCTGACCTCCGGAAAACTCGTGTGGGTACCGGCTAAAATGATCGGCACGCAAGCTTACTGTTTCCAACAGTTCAATTACCCGTTCTTTACGGGCTTTGTCGTTAGACAAGACCTTATGTATCCGCATAGGTTCCATAATGGCCTCACCAATAGCAATTCTGGGATTTAGGGAAGAGTATGGGTCTTGAAATATGATTTGTAATTCTTTTCTCAACTGACGAATGCTTTCACCGGTATAGTCAGAAATTTTGCGGTTTTCAAAATATACATATCCACTGGTAGGTTCTATTAGGCGTAAAATACTCCGGCCTAAGGTAGTTTTTCCACAGCCAGATTCTCCAACTAGACCTACCGTTTCGCCAAGAAATACATCAAAGCTCACATCATCTACCGCATGGACATAGTCTTTTACTTTGCCAAAAAAGTTTTTGCTAATAGGAAAGCTTACTTTTAAATTTTTTACCTGCAATACTGGAGGCTGCAACAAAAGTTTTTCCTGCCGTTCCTTTATTTCATCTTCATCAATAAAGTTAAGAAGAATAGCCTCACCGACAGAAGAATAAGTTGGTGATTGCGCTTTCTCCGTCATATTACCCAGGGCATCAGTATGCATAAAGTCAGCAACTACAGGTAGTATCCGCATTTTCATATCTAACCGTGGACGGCAAGCGAGCAAACCTTTTGTATATGGATGTTTAGGATCTGAAAATATATCCCATACACTGCCTTGCTCGACAATTTTACCCCGGTACATAACAATCACCCGGTCTGCAATTTCGGCTATTACCCCCAGATCGTGTGTAATAAAAACTATAGAAGTACCACGCTGGTCACGAAGGTCACGCAAAAGCTCAAGTATCGTTGCCTGTACAGTTACATCCAGTGCAGTGGTAGGCTCATCGGCAATAAGTACGGAGGGATTGCACGATAAAGCCATCGCAATCATTACGCGTTGCTTTTGCCCACCAGAAATCTGATGTGGGTAGCTGTTGAAAATAACCTCCGGACGTGGCAACCGTACCTGATTAAATAAATCTATAGTAATTTGCTTGGCTTGTTGTTTGTTTACTTTCTGATGCAGCAAAATAGTTTCCATTACCTGATCGCCGCAGGTAAATACGGGGTTCAGAGAGCTCATAGGTTCTTGAAAGACCATAGAAATTTCATTCCCACGGATTTTGCGCATTTCTTTGTCAGAAAGCTTAGTTAGATCTATCGCACCATGCGTAGGTGAGTGAAAAAGGATTTCCCCACCAACTATTTTTCCGGGAGGGTCTTTTATCAAACGCATTAATGATAAAGAGGTAACCGACTTACCAGAACCTGATTCGCCTACAATTCCTACTGTTTCTCCTTTGCGCAGGTTAAAGCTAACATCATCCACGGCCTTTACCTGGCCACTCTCTGTATGGAAATATGTTTTTAGATTATTAACTTCCAGAATAAAACCTTTATCAGATGATTTCACTGACATTTTGCTTCTTATAGTGATGTTGCAGAAAGTAAATTATATATAAATAGGTGAAAAACAAAATGACCCAGGCAGGCTAACTATCCTGGTATGTATGGTTTTAGCAATAAAGAGGAAGCCCGGAATAAACTAAGTCTGATGCAGGCAAAAGCATCATTCATGTAGCACACCTTCCAGATTGATCTGTTGAATTTTGATCAGGTTACTTTCAGCAATGCTACCTGGCACAAAAACAAATTTCTTGTCGTAAACTTGATTTTCTATAAAATAACTAATCCAATATTCATTGCTTAAATGAAATATAGCTGGGTCTATTCGTTCAATAAAACTATAACTGTTAGGCTCCACTTCCTCAATCAAGTGGCGTAGCGTAGAAGTTTCTTGTTTTGCTTCGCCATTGAATCCATATCCCTTAGAAGTGACGAATACATTAGTTAAAGACTGGTTGTTTCTGTTTAAGATATACGCATGCCATTCATATTCATTAGTTTGTATTTCACGTCGGGCGATGGCTATTTTTACTCCCTCTACTGGTAAAAATGGAATATCTTTTTTCATATATAGTATATAGTTGATTAGCTATGTATCTGCTTGTTGGCAGGAGCTATTTTAATATTTAAAAGTTTGGTAGCAGACTAGTAAAACTATGAAGGCCTTTACTACCTTAAAAAAAACTAACAAAAGCCCACCCATGCTTTATTTTCAAATAGATATACAACTTATCAAACATAAGTAATTACTTCATTACGTATAATCTGCATATGAAATAAGTTTGATAAATGCATTACTAATCTTTCTTCTACTTGAGCTATATTTTGTATGGCACCAAGTTCTTTAGCCATAGAGGTAACAGCTTTATCTTCAATACCACAAGGTATTATATAATTAAAATACGAAAGATCTGTATTGATATTAAAAGCAAATCCATGCATAGTAACCCATCGGCTTGTCTTTACACCTAGCGCACAAATTTTTCTAGGATTGCGTTGTTCCACATAGTCCAGCCATACTCCTGTTAAGCCAGGGATGCGCCCTGCCTCAATACCAAAGTCTGCCAAGGTTAGGATAACAGCCTCCTCTAGTAGCCGTAAATACAGATGAATATCTGTGAAAAAGTTATCCAAATCCAGAATCGGGTATCCAACAATTTGCCCAGGCCCATGATAGGTAATATCGCCACCACGGTTGATACGATAGAAATTAGCCTGTATCTGGGCAAGTTGTGTAGCATCTGCCAGCAAATGGGCTGCTTTTCCACTTTTGCCTAATGTATACACATGTGGATGCTGACAAAAAATTAGGTAATTCGGTGTTTTTTTTTGATTAATGCTGTCTGCCTGGCGGTTTTCTATTTTTAATTGTACTATCTGCCTGAAAAGTTGTTCCTGATAATCCCAGGCTTGCTGGTAATCAATCATAGACAAATGCCGAAAGTACACCTCTTTATTCAGTATATTATTCACTATCGTTAATAGCTTAATTGAATTTGCGATAATCTTTACAAAGGTACATGCATCTGTGTACAATCGGAAACTGATCTCAAGTGCCCCAACATATACTTTATAAATTTAATCAGATTTCTATTAAATCAGTTCATTGATCTAATTGATAAATAAGTTAATTGGACGCTTACAATATGTACAAAAATCATTTAACTGGCCAACAGGGTGAGCAGTGGGCAGCTGATTTTCTGATAGAGAAAGGCTATACTATTCTAGAAAAGAATTTCCGGTATAAAAAAGCAGAAATAGATCTGATAGTCCGGAAAGATAGATTAATTGTGTTTGTAGAAGTAAAAACACGCACTAACCTGGAATTTGGGGAACCGGAAGAAGCAGTAAGTAAAAACAAAATACGGGTAATATTGGCCGGAGCCGAGGAATATGTAAAACAAGTAGGCTGGTTTCATGACATACGCTTTGATATTATTGCCATACATTTGCAAGACAAGCCTCAGATTCTACATATAGAAGATGCTTTTTATTAGCCGATAAGATTATATGTATAATTGGGAGATGCTTATTTTTTGCGTACCAAGGCAATTAACTCTTTCTGAATATGCCAATCTTTCGCTAATTTAAACATAGCCGTGGCTTCCATCTCAGTGATATAGCCTTTTTTATTAGTTGCCTCCCATACAATACTTAGGTAAGAAAGTTTGGTAGCATTATCCCAATTAGTTGCTAAACCATTGAGGTATTCCCGAGCCCGTTCAAATGCCGAAAGTGTATCTGAAGTTATAAATTCGGTTACCCATTGTAATTCTTCATGTGCATCCAGTTTATCGGCAGTCTCGTTCAGCAACTCTTGTTCACTTTCGTCCAGTCCGTGGTAGTGAAAGATAACTGATTTTAGAAGCAAAAAAGCTTTTTTATGATCACTTGTCATGTAGTAAGCATCAGTTTGCATATAAATATAAGTTTAATCTCTGATAACAGAAAATCGGAGATTGCTTGTTTACTCTTGCAGCGTTACTTTATATAATACGGGTTGACTAGGGCTGGCATCTAAGTCAATATTCAGAATCTGTAAATTTAATAAATAGATACCATCTGAAATATAGTTGGAAATATACGCTAATTCTGTGATAGTACAATCTTTTCTGATGGATAATGGATACTGCCAGAAGTTTTTGTGTGCAAGTAGGACACCTCCATCTATTTCTTTATCTATGGAAGGTAAATCTACCAGCAAATGCTTTACACCAATAGTAGCTAAGTATGTGCATACGTCAGGCTCCAGATAAGGAGGATTGGTGCCTGAATATTGCATAGTTTGTTTAGACACTTCGTTTGGTAACGTGCGGATAATAAGGGCTTCGGGTGAATTGCCATTGAGAGCGTTAATCACATCTACTAAAGTAATGCTATGATCTTCGTCTTTTTTAGCTGGATAAATACTAATGACCTGCGCTATAAAGATATATTCTTGCAGACAGTGATTAATAGTAGCAGCATTTTCGGAGGATATATGTCCAAAACATTCGGTGTGGGTGCCATTACCATGAGGAGCTAAGGTAATCTGTTTGTGATTTACCGGGCCACCTTCTGCTGTGCTACCAGTAAAATCTCCCATCCGGATAATTTCAAAAACAGGGGGGGCAGCATAGTAACAACTGGGGTTTTCTTGTCCGTTGCGTAAAGGCAGTGCAATACTAAGCGGTTTTGTTGAGTCGAACCGGTAGGATATTCCTTTTATTTCAAAGCTAAGTTCCATAAACAAAGCTATAAAAAATGATGGCTATTCGATAAACAAATCGGAGGCAATCTGATCTGCCAGAAGTTTTCCGGATGGTGTTAATTTTAAAATGTGATTTTCTAGGGTTACTAATTTTTTTTCAAGAATAGTTTTTATATAGTGCGTATTTTTCTCCTGCAAGTCTATGTTATGCAAAATTTCTATCTCTTTTAAGTTACATCCCCATTTGGTGCGTAGGCTGGTTAGTATGTATTCATTTACCTGATCGGGCATTGATAATACCTCTAGTGTTGCAGGAATAGCATTACTTTCGATAGATTTTATATATTTTATGTTATTTGCTACATTATATTGCCTGGTTTTGCCATCATACGAATGTGCACTAGGGCCTATGCCTACGTATTTTTGTTTTCTCCAATAGTTACTGTTATGCTTGGAATAATAGTCAGGCAGGGCAAAGTTTGATATTTCGTACTGTTCAAAACCAGCAGCGGCCAAGGTATTTATTAGTATAGAAAATTGTTCAATGCTAAATTCTTCTTCTACCTGCTTTATTTTCCCTTTCTGTAACCAGTTTCCAAAAGCCGTACCGGGTTCAATAGTGAGACAATACGCAGAAATGTGTTGTATATTTAGATTAATGGCTGTCTGTAAATCAGTTTCCCATACAGAATGATCTGGATGTGGAATACCATAAATAAGGTCTATGCTAATATTGGAAAACCCTGCATCCTGTGCCTGTTTAATACTACCAATTGCCTCCTGTGCCTGATGTGCCCGGTTCATATACCGCAAATGTGGCTCGTAAAATGACTGAGTGCCAATACTTAATCTATTTATTGGTGATTGCTGAAGTAAACGGAGTTTCTCAGCAGTTAGATCATCCGGATTGGCTTCCAGAGTAATTTCTGCTTGTGGTGCAACAGTGAAATAAGTATAAATGGTTTGGAAAATACTGTCTAATTCTGATTCGCTAAGTAAGGAGGGCGTACCACCGCCAAAATAAATCGTTTGCAGAGTAGCTTTATTTCCTAGATAATCCTTCTGCAAATGCATTTCTTTGCAGATAGCTTCTATTAATGATTGTTTAGTTTGCAGGTTAATGCTAAAATGAAAATCGCAGTAATGGCAAGCTTGTTTGCAAAAGGGGATATGTATATATAGGCCGGACAAAACAGATGAAAGATTTATGGTAAAAATGCAGCAAAGCTATAGATGCTTCTCTTAATCAAAGATAGTATATTTGTCTAATAACGTTTTTCAGGTATCATTCTCAAACGGCGCCTTACATCTTTATTCAGAATACTTCTGCTATTGCTGCTTGCACATAGTTTATGTGTGCAACGGGTTATGGCACAAAAAAAGTTCTTTCTTTCTGTACGAACCACAGAGCAAGACAGAGATGTGATCAATAAGTTGAAATTACAAACTGTACATAAAGATTCTGCTTCAGCAGTTCTCTATCTAAAAGAGTTGCTGGCTCAATTACATAAACAATCGTATCTGCTTGCTTCTGCTGATAGCCTTTTTTTTAAAGCAGATACTGTAATAGCTTTGGTAAATGTAGGAAATTCATTTAAGTGGGCTTCTCTGAAGGTAGGTAATGTAGGTGAAAATATGTTGAGTGCCGTTGGTTACCGGGAAAAATTGTATACTGGTAAACGATTCTCTTATCAGCAGGCGGCTCTTCTGGAGCAAAAAATTTTAGACTTTTCAGAAAATCAAGGCTACCCTTTTGCAAGCATTCGCCTGGACTCTATTCAAATGACTGATCATAGCATAGCCGCAAGTCTTCACTATCAAACAGGGCCTTACATACGCTTTGACACAGTAGTAGTGGAAGGTTCAGCCCGCTTTAAGCAAAAGTATTTAGCTGCTTTTCTGCGAATAGGGCAGGGGCAGGCATTTAGTCAGCAGAAGTTAACAAGAGCAGAAAAACTCTTACGACAAACATCATATTTAACTATCAGCAAACCTACTACAGTAATTTTTAAAAATGATCGTGCGTATCCTGTGTTTTTTGCAGATGAGCGTAAAGCCAGTGAACTAGATGGTATTATAGGATTTATGCCCAATGAGCAAAGGCAAAATAAGCTGCTTATTACCGGTGAATTGAATTTGCAGTTACGCAACTTGTTTAAAACTGGTAAAGCATTGGGAGTAAAGTGGCAACAAATACGGCAAGCATCGCCACGGTTGAATATGACTTATGAGCATACTGCTTTATTTAATACGCCCTTGATACTTAACACCAATTTTGATCTGTTAAAAGAAGATAGCACCTTTCTTTCCATCAATCGCCATTTGGCTTTAGCTTTTCATACAGGCATAGCTGGTAAAATACAGTTTTATTCTGGGTTGAAAACATCCAGGTTAGGTAACAATGCCCACTATAAGACATCAGAAATATTACCCCAATTCTCTGATTTTAATCTTTTATATTATGGAGTTGGCTATAACTGGAATAATCTAGATAATTATTTTTATCCTAGTCGCGGATTCAATTTATCAGTTGATGGTTCTGCAGGTAATAAGAGAATATTGAAAAATCCATTCTTGGAACAAACATTGTATGATAATGTGGACATTACCTCTGTACAGTTTTCCATTAAATGGCATATGGCTAACTATTTTAAGCTCTCACCACGTTCAGTATTACTAGCGCGGTTTGATGGTGGTAAAGTAATTAACCCCTATCTGTTCAGAAATGATTTATTCAGAGTAGGAGGCCTTACCAGTTTGCGCGGGTTTAACGAAAATTTCTTTTTTGCTTCAGGCTATGGTATAGCCACAGCCGAATACCGGTTTTTTATAGAATCTACATCTTATTTGTTCATGTTTTATGATCAGGGGTATATAGACATCTCTACCTATGTAAAAAGTAAACCTGATTTTCCGTCAGGTACGGGCATTGGTGTAAGTTTTAGTACTAACTCTGGTATTTTTAGTTTAGTTTATTCACTTAGCCAGTCAGAAGACCGCAAATTTGCACTCAATTTTTCTAAGATACATTTTGGATTTACAAGCAGGTTTTAACAGAGTCATTTAAAAATTATATATTTGTATTGCAATAGAAATTAGCTTTTCTGGAAAACAATCTTTTTTGGTTATATTTTAGAAGTTAACAACCCTTATACCTTAATTCTTTGAATACCATTCCTGCCCTTGTTTTACCTTTTCTGTGGGCTTTTCTGATTTCGGTTTTTGCTATCCCTTCCATAATTCATATAGCACACTCCAAAAATCTTTTAAATGAACCCAATGGGCGAACAATCCATGCCTTTTTGACGCCACGCTTAGGTGGCCTGGCCATATTCAGCGGATTTCTATCTGCTTTAAGTATTTTTGGGAGAATGGACTATGGGGTACAACAGTTAATGGCTGGCTGTATTGTGTTGTTTTTCATTGGGTTAAAGGATGATATTGTAACAGTTTCTGCATTCAAAAAATTTTTTGTTCAAATACTGGCTGCAGGTATTGTCGTATTTATGGCAGATATCCGGATAACCAGTTTTCAGGGATTATTTGGAATATACGACCTTGAAAATGGGATTAGTTATGGGTTCACTATCTTGGTAATTATAGGAATTACCAATGCATTAAATCTTATAGATGGATTGGATGGACTTGCAGGAACCATAATTGTGATTATATCAGCAGTTTTTGGCAGCTATTTTATTTTATATGGAGGGCAGAAATTTGGTACATATGCAGATGTATCTTTGTGTTTGATGGGGGGAATATTAGGTTTTCTAAGGTATAACTTTCATAAAGCCATCATATTTATGGGAGATGCGGGTTCACTAATTTGTGGGTTTATTATAGCAGTGCTAGCTATTCAGTTTGTAGAAATGCGCCCAATGGAATCTACACCATCCGTAGCCATAGGTATACTTATTATTCCTATTTGGGATACACTTCGCGTAACTATTATCCGGCTAGTTAAAGGAATTTCACCATTTACTCCTGATAAAAATCACATACATCATAAATTAGTCGCTTTAGGATTCTCCCAGATAGGAACAGTATGTACATTAGGGATTGTGAACCTGTTAGTGGTTGTGTTTGTGGTAAATTTTCAGGAGTTAGGATCTAATTATTTATTGTTTATATTAATTGCTATGTCTGTAATCTTTAGCTTCATGCTGGAGTTTCTGATGAAATTTAGACGAGTATCAGGGTAGATGAAAAAAGGTATTACCTATTTACTGGGCATTGCTTTATTCCTTTTATCGGGAATAACCACTGTTTTTGCAGATGAGCAACCAACAAATGCTTATCAGACAGTACACAACTTAGCAGAGCAATGGCTAGTGTACGATAAAGAATATAAAAGTTATGTGCCATTTCTGAAGCAAATGCATGGCACGCCAGCCGCGCTGTATCTGGAGTTAAATCTAGACTCATATAAAGGGTATATTTTGCAGATTTCTGCTAAACAGGCTGCTTATATGTTTATTCAAGCACAGCTATGTAGATCTGTTGCTCCTAACCAGCAAGTGCTATTAAATATAGATAGCTTAAAAAATACTCACCAAAAATCTGTAGTACTTATTTCATTATACAATCAAGCGGGTCATACATTATTACCTTCGGCTGCCATGGTACGTAAAGTATCAGCAGCGGCAGCTGCCGATTTAAATGCTCAAAAAGATCTGGCTCCATTAAAACCTATTAACCGTAGCGGATTAAGTAATTTCATTATTTTATCTGCCCTGCTTATTGTTTCCTTATATGCCTTTTTGTGGAATTATCATCCCAAGGCTTTTAATAGTTTTTATAGTATAAAATATCTGTTCTCTCTCTCCTTTAAAGAAGATACTGTATTTATTAGCAGGCCGCTGAGCAGAATTAGTATGCTATTTATTTTTGCACACAGTATGCTTCTAAGTTTTTTGTATATGATTATACAGAAAAGTTCAGGGGAATTAGCCCTAAATGACCGTTACCTGCAGGCTGCTGTATCTTTCTTTGATCTGTTTGTTTACTTTTTTATTGCCACAATTATTGTATTTGGCTTAATACTAGGTAAATATATTTTTACATCTCTGTTGGGTAACTTGTTTAATTTATCGAAAGTAGTCCATCTGCATTTTTTTGAATATTTACTTTACTCAAGAGTGTTCTATACTATACTTGTGGCAGGAGTGTTTGTAATCTATATATCCTATCCTGCTTTGCTGCCAGCAGCTATTGAAGAAGTCATTTTAATTATTATCATTTTTAATTTTGCCAGGCTGTTTATCATAAATTTTGCCTTAAATAAATTAACATCAGTAAAAAATCTTTATTTATTTTCATATCTTTGCGCCACTGAATTAACCCCTCTATTGATAGGTATTAAAGTATTGATAGGTAAATAACTTTTGTTTATCAAATAAATATTTTTAGGATAGATAGAATGAGTGTAGCTGAGACAATTGATGCCCAGGACAGATTTCATAAAGTGTCCAGTATTCTGGTTACCCAACCCAAGCCTGCTGATGAAAAATCACCATACTTCGAACTTGCAGAAAAGTATGATATAAAAGTAGACTTCAGGCCTTTTATACAAATAGATCCTGTTCCTTTAAAAGAATTTCGAAAGCAAAAAATTAATATTTTAGATCATACGGCTGTTATTTTTACCAGTCGCAATGCCGTAGATCACTTTTTTAGGATTTGTAATGAAAGCAAAATAGAAGTTCCGGCAGACATGAAATACTTTTGTATTTCTGAACAAACAGCACATTATCTACAAAAATATATAGTCGTAAGAAAGAGAAAGATTTTCACCGGTACGAAGACGGCTGCCGACCTGCTAGAACTGTTGCGGAAACATAAAAATGAAAAATTTTTGTTTCCCTGCTCTAATATTCGTAGGAATGATATTCCTGAGTTCATGGACATTAATGGATTGAATTTAACGGAAGCAGTCCTGTATGAAACAGTGGCAAGTGATTTATCAGATTTGGCAGACGTTAATTATGATATAATTGCTTTTTTTAGCCCTTCAGGCATTACTTCCCTATATGCGAATTTTCCTGATTTTAAGCAAAATAAAACGCGTATAGCTGCTTTTGGACCTACTACAGCCAAAGCTGTACGAGATGCTGGATTAATTCTTGATATAGAGGCTCCGCAACCTAATGCTCCCTCTATGACAGGTGCACTAGAGATGTATATTAGAAAAGCTAATAAAATTGCTAGCTGATAAATAAGTATAATTCAGGCGTAATAATTTGATTCATATCTGTAAATAATTCTTTGATTTACTTATAAAACATTAATTTATAAGTATCGTTCTATAAATAATCTTGTCAAATTTTACCAGATTAACTTCAAATTGTTATATTTATAGCTGAATCTTTATACTTGCTATGAGTACAATTAAACTTATTTGTTATTCAGCTATACTTTTTGCCGCCTTTATTGCTATTCCTTCCTATGCTCAGCAAGATGCTCAGTTTAGCCAGTATATGTATAATACTTTGTTTTTAAATCCTGCGTACGCTGGTATAGAGGGGCAAACGAGATTTCAATTAATCCACCGTTCTCAATGGACCGCATATCAAGCTTCGTTCGATGATGGCACTGCTCCCATTACACAAGTATTTAGCGCCACAACACCTATTCTACGAGCTAAAAGTGGCGTGGGCTTCCATGTAGTGAACGACCGATTAGGGCCTTTAACCAATTTAGAAGCACAAGTATCATATGCCTATCATTTTCCTGTAAAGAATGGTAAGCTGTCTTTAGGAGTAAGAGGAGGGATGTTTTCTCAAACACTAAATTTTGATTTATATAGAGCCATTAACCCGGATGATAATCTACTGCAAAGTGGAAAAGAGTTTCAAATCAGACCTGATATTGCAGCCGGTGTTTTCTACAGAGCAGAAAAATATTATGCAGGAATTAGTATGAATCACTTAATCAAGTCGGAATTTAATTTTGGCTCTGATTCCTTAAAAAATCCTTTGCAAAATAATTTATCGTTTACTGCCGGATATGATTATGATATTACATATAATATGGTACTTTCGCCTTCTGTATTGTTCAAATCAGATTTAAACACTTATTCAGTTGAAGTGAGTGCTATAGCCACATATAATGAGAAATTTTCAGGAGGATTATCATTCAGGCAGGGAGATGCAGCCATTATTATATTAGGTATGAGTTTACTGAAAGACAACTCCCTTAGATTAGGCTATGCATTTGATTATATTATTAAAGCACGCGAATTAAAGAGACCTACCTCTAATGAAGTAATGTTATCCTACAGAATCCCCGTAGAACCTCCCAGAACTAAGCCTATTATTCGTACCCCACGATTCAGGCATTAAAAAGTAAGAAAAATCAACAAAATTATCCGCTGGCGTAGTTGATTGAAAATATACACAAACAATTATCGTTTTCTTATATAAACATTACAATGTGTAAATTTAAGGTATCTTTGCTGAATGAAAATTGCACGAACTGATAAATTTGTAATGTCGTTTCTATCAATTCAAACCAAAGTACAAAAACAGACAAAAACAATTAAGTTAAAGGTGTTATGAATAAAATGAATTTGAGAGTAATCTATTGCTTGCTAGCAGTAGTTCCTTTATTCCTGCAAGGCTGTGGTCTTTTAGGTAAGAGAGGAAGAGGCGACGACCAAGGTGAATTAGTTGGTGTGCAAGGAAGAGAAGGATGGAAACAAGTAATTCCTTATGGGATGGTCTTAGTACCTTCAGGTGTGTTTCATATGGGCCAGGCCGATGAAGATGTTCCTGCTACACAGATTAATATGAATCGGCAGATAACAATTGGTGGCTTCTATATGGATGATACTGAAATTACCAATAATGAATACAGACAGTTTGTCAACATTATGTTGACGGATTCTGTATCAGTATTAGGTGAGGACTATATCATGAAGGAGCTCTATCCTGACACAACTGTATGGGTAAAAGACTTCGCTCACCATATGGGAGACCCTATGATGGAATACTATTATATGCACCCTGCATTTGATGATTATCCGGTAGTAGGTGTAGACTGGTGGGCTGCTAAATATTTCTGCGAATGGCGCACAAAATACTTGAACACCTATAGAGCCGGCCAGGGAGATTTTGCTATGCCAAACTTCCGCTTACCATCTGAAGCCGAATGGGAATATGCAGCCCGTGGTGGTAGAGACATGGCTAAGTATCCATGGGGTAATCCATATCTAACAAATACATTAGGCTGTTTGCTTGCCAACTTTAAGCCAGGCAGAGGTAATTACTACAATGATGGATATATGTACACAGCTCCAGTAGCTTCCTACTTTTCCAATGATTATGGGTTATATGATATGTCAGGTAATGTGGCTGAATGGACAGAAGATGCTTACAATCCTTCTGCTGCTGCTGTAACTTGGGATCTTAACCCAACTTATAATGACGATAATGAACCCCGCAAAGTTGTGAGAGGTGGCTCATGGAAAGATGTAGCATATTACCTGGAAACAGGAACCCGTACTTTCGAATATCAAGATACTACCAAAGCTTATATTGGCTTCAGATGTGCCATGACTTACTTAGGACGGTCATCTGGACGTGAATTTTAATGAATAAACAAACAGGTTACATTATATAAAAAAACTCATTGACAGGAAAATAATCTGAATTAAACTCAATTACCAAACGTTAAACAATTATCAATTCTAAACAACAACAATTAAACAATTACTAAAATGAGTGCTAAAAAAGGAAAAGGTGGATCAGCAGATTTGGTTTTTAATAAACTGATGCCATTTATTTATGGTATAGGTGCTGCAGTCGTTATCGTAGGTGCGATGTTTAAGATTATGCACTGGCCAGGAGCAAACTTTATGCTGATTGTAGGTCTGAGTACAGAAGCTTTTATATTTTTTATGAGTGCATTTGCACCTCAAGCCCACGAACCAGATTGGACAAGAGTATATCCTGAACTTGCTGACGATTACAAAGGTGCTTTACCTGTACGTAAAGAATCTAACGGACATGCCGCTGTGTTACCAGATCCAAATATTTTCAAACCAATTACCGCTGAATTGGTAAACAATTTAGGTAGCAGCATGAAAGGCTTATCTGATTCTGTAAGCAAAATTACAACATTAGCAGATGCTTCTGTAGCTACTACTGAGTATGCTAAAAACGTAAAAGTTGCTTCTGATTCTGTAATACAGCTGAATAAATCACTTGCTAATGTTGTAAGTGCTACTTCCGATTTGCCAACTGCTTCTCAGGATATCAAAGCTTATCATGCACAGGTTCAGTCTATCACTAAAAATATGAGTGCACTGAACGCTATGTACGAATTGGAATTGCAAGATACTAGCAAGCATTTAAAAGCTATGAATTCTTTCTATGGTAGCTTAACTGCAGCTATGGAAAACATGACAGATGCTAGCAAAGATACTCAGCAATTTAAAGGTGAGTTGTCTAAACTTACTACTAACTTAACTTCATTGAACAAGGTTTATGGCAGCATGTTATCTGCTATGAAAGGTCAATAAGCAAAAGGTTATATATTTTATAGTGTTAAACAAGGTAAAAGAATTAAGATAAAAATATGGCCGGAGGAAAAGAAACGCCAAGGCAGAAGATGATCGGGATGATGTACCTGGTATTGACTGCCCTGCTCGCCTTACAGGTGAGTTCTGAAATCATCAATAAATTTGATTTGATTAATAAAAGCTTAGAAGGTGCATTTAGTGATGCACGTGCGGCAAATGACCTGCGAATTGCCGGTATACAAAAAGCAGTTACTGAAGACCCTAGCCAGAAAAACAAAAATCTGTTAAGTAAGGCAGAGAGTGTAAAGGCTAAAACTGCAGAGATGATTGCATACATTGAAGGAGTAAAGCAGGAAATGGTGAAGGCAGCAGACGGTGTAAAAGAAGATGGCACCTATGCTAATCCTAGTGCTGAAACACAAATGGAGTCTTTAATGGTTGGCCCTAACAAAAATGGCAAGGCTTACGAAGTAAAAGAGCGGTTAAATAAATTTGCTACTGAATTGAGTCAGTTAAGTGGTACACAAATTCCGCCGCTTGCTCTAGATGCAAAAGATGTTCCTGCTCTGGCTAAAGATCCTGCACAAAGAAATAAAGATTTCGCAGAGTTGAATTTTGCTCAGACCCCAATGGTTGCTGGTTTAGCTGTGCTAAGTCAGAAGCAAAATGAAATCTCTAGATATGAATCAGCTATTCTTGCCAAAATTGCTGAAGATGTAAATGCCGTAGCAGTTAAGTTAGATAAAATTGTAGCAATGGTTCGTCCAGAAGCTAAAGTAGTTGCTGCCGGTACTAAATACAAAGCTGAAATGTTTCTAGCTGCCTCTTCTTCAAATATTACTCCTACTATGAGTTATAACGGACAGAACATCCCAGTATCAAATGGTATGGGTACCGTTGAATTTGTGGCACAAGGTGGTAGTTATGATAAAGATGGTAACTTGAAAAAGACATGGACAGGTCAGATCAGGATACCTAAACAAGGTGGTGGAGATACTACATTTACACACACTGAAGAATATATTGTTGCTAAGCCAGTAATTCAAATTCAGTCTGCTTCTGTACAAGCTCTGTACGTAAACTGCGGTAATGAATTAAAAGTATCTGTACCAGCTTTAGGTGCTACTTATTCACCTGTATTCTCAGGTGCAGGTGCTAACTTCATACAAGGTGCTAACAAAGGAGATGTTACTGTTGTACCAACTGGCATCAACGATGTTACATTAAATGTAAGCAGCAATGGCAATATGATTGGTTCAGAGAAATTCAAAGTGCGCCCTGTTCCAAGACCTACAGTAGCTGCTTTTGCTAATGCAAAAGAAATAGACCTGAAATTAGGCGCTGCCGCTCCATATCCTAATAAAATAGAATTAAGAGCTTTAGCAGAAGAAGGTTTCAGAAGCTTTTTACCTAAAGATGCTCAGTTTAGAGTTGCTTCTTTCGATGTATTCTTAGTAAAAGGTAAACGTGCTTCTCCAGCAGTAGCTTCTAGCGGAAACGTGGCTAATCTAGGTTCCTTAATTTCACAAGCTCAGCCTGGTGATAGACTACTTATCCAGATAAAGAGTGTTCAGCGGATGAACTTCAAAGGACAGATAGTTGAATCTGCACCTGCAGGTAGTAACTACATAAACATTCCTTTACAATAATGATTTTGGATGCAGGCAACTAAATTAACAGTTGCCTGCATTTCTACAAATCACCAAAATATAAGTTAACCTATACAGAAATATGCTCAGATTTAATAAAATAATTTTTTCTTGTGTATGTGCTTTAGGTATATATACTACAAGTGTAGCTCAGGAAGCTGATACTAGAGGCTATAACCCTTTGTCTGTAAGGCCTATACATGAATCTGATGTCATGTTTAAAAAGACAATCTGGGAAAGTATAGACCTACGCGAAAAGCAGAACAAGCCGTTTATGGCTGTTAACAACGAAATCACAAAGTTTATATTTGAAGCTGTTAAAGCAGGTTTGTTAACTCCTTACAAAACAGATTCTGTTGTTACCAAACTAAGCATTGAAGAGTTTATTACTAATATAAGCGCTTCTGCCAGTAAAATGACTCAGGATGAAGTAGCAGCAGAAACAAAGAGAATTCAAGATGATCCATTCTTGACAAAAGCTGAAAAGCAGGCACAAATTACTTCTTTGACTTCTGGTGGTGGAGCACAGGAATATCCACCTAACGTATTTACACAGCTTGAGTTAAAAGAAGATGTAATATTTGATAAGGAGCGTTCTAGGCTTTATTTCGATGTACAGGCTTTAACGATTATCTTACCTGCTGATAAAAATGGCGATGCTGGAGTTGATAAACCAGTAGCTAGCTTTAGATATAAAGATTTGCAAAGAATATTCAAAAACAATCCAAATGCTATCTATTTTAATGCTCAGAATAACGCAGCACATAAAAATTTATCAGATGCTTTTGATTTAAGATTGTTTTCTGGAAGGATTGTTAAAATTTCTAATCCGAATGATGAGTTTTTAGTTCAAACTTATGATGGAGATAGAAAAGGTTTGTTAGCTTCTGATTGGATCAGACAACAACTAATGGAATTTGAACACAATTTGTGGGAATTCTAGTAAAATAAGATATTTATAATAAAAAAGGAGATAAGCAATTATCTCCTTTTTTATTGAGTGAGGTAGTTTCTCAGAGTAGTAGCCTTTTCTTTGCCTATAAGTTTAGCTACCTCTTCTAAATCAGCCTCTTTTATCTTTTTTACGGATTTATAAGTTTTTAGTAATTTAGCAGAGGTTTCTTTGCCAATACCAGGTATATCTTCAAGCTTGCTTTTTAAATTGTTTTTGCTGCGTTTGTCCCGATGAAAAGTAATAGCAAACCGGTGTGCTTCATCTCTAATTCTCTGTAACAACATCAACGATTCTGATTTCTTGTCTATATGAATAGGAATACTATCTTCCGGAAAGTATATTTCTTCTAACCGTTTAGCAATTCCTATGATAGGGATCTCGCCATATAAACTTAACTCTTTTAAAGCTTTGCAGGCAGCACTTAATTGACCTTTGCCACCATCAATCACTATTAAATCAGGCAAACTAGCATTCTCATCTAAAAGCCTACGGTAACGCCGGAATACTACCTCGTGCATAGAGGCAAAATCATCAGGTCCAATTACAGTTTTTATGTTATAATGACGGTAATCCCGTTTGGCAGCTATTCCATTCCGGAAACATACCATCGAAGAAACTGGGTTAGTCCCTTGTAGATTGGAGTTATCAAAACACTCAATGTGTAGAGGAATTGTTTTTAATTGTAAATCTTGTTGTAGCTTTAATAATATACGTTTTTCCCTGTCCTTTTCTGCCAGATTAGATTGTTTATCGGCAGATTCCTTCTTCAGATATAATACGTTTTTGAGTGATAATTCAAGTAGTTTCTTTTTATCACCAATTTGAGGAATATGATGATGAATGCCCTCAAGCGGTGTGCTTAATGATATATTGGTTATTACTTCTTTTGTGTAGCTACCAAATTCATTTCGGATGTCTACAATCATCATAGTAAGAATATCACTATCTTGTTCATCTAGCTTCTTTTTTACACTCGTAGTTTTTGTTTGGACAATAGTGCCATTCACTACCCGCAGAAAATTAATATACGCACACTTTTCATCCGAGAGTATAGAGAAAACATCTACATCTGATATATTGGGATTGACAACCAGAGATTTACTCTGGAAGTTGCTCAAAAGATCTAGTTTAACTTTATACTCTTGTGCTTTTTCAAAAGCCAGTTGTTCAGCGGCCTCTGCCATTTTGTTGCGAAAATATTGTATGGCCGGAGAGATATTTCCTTTTAGAATATGATGTACTTGCTCTATGTTACGATCGTGTTCTTCTGAACTGAACAAGCCTTCACATGGTCCTTTACAATTTCCCAGATGATACTCTAAGCAAACTTTAAACTTCCCAGCAATTATATTTTTCTCGGTCAGGTGTAGGTTACACGTTCGTATTGTATATAATTTTCTTAAAAGTTCTACTAAGGTATGCATACCCTTTACACTGGCATAAGGTCCATAAAAGGTGCCTAATTCTTTTTCTACTTTCCGGGTAGCTATTAATTTAGGAAAAGGTTCTTTGGTTATACATATAAAAGGATAGGTTTTGTCATCTTTTAATAGAATATTATATTTTGGCTGGTATTTTTTAATAAGGCTATTCTCCAGTAATAGGGCATCAAATTCAGTATTGACAATAGTATATTCTATCCGTTGAATTTGGCTTACTAACCTACGTGTTTTACGGTCGTCTATAGATTTGTTAAAGTAACTGCTTACGCGGTGTTTTAGGTTTTTTGCTTTACCAACATAAATTAGCTCACCCTCTTTATCAAAGAATCGGTATGAGCCAGGGCTCTCAGGCAAATGGGAAATATAGTCTTTGTGATTAAATGACGTTTCCATATCAGATAGTATTGGGTATTGTTGCTAACCATGTAAACTACTAATATACTTAGCCTGTTGCCAAGTTTATTATAATTTATATTGGCTAGTAGAATAGTGCCTAACAAAAATAGCCCGTAATCTTTACGGGCTATCAACAAATAATGGATTATATTTTATAAAATTCCTTCATCAGTAGATACCGTAGAAGGAGCAACATATTGCTGTTGAGTTGAATCTGATGGAGTAACTGTATTATAATCCTCACAATTTAGGGATACCGGAAGATTTTTTGGACGGCGAAACTTGCTGTTTTTTAATCCTAAATTAGGGTCTGAAGCTACCTTATCCATATATGAACCCCAGGCCGGTAAAGCCATTCTGCCTCCTTGTCCTAGAGACATACTCCGGAAGTGTATACTCATATCATCACCTCCTACCCACACACCTGTAACTAAGTCTTGAGTTACTCCTACAAACCATCCGTCAGAATAATTCTGGGTTGTACCTGTTTTTCCACCAATTTCATTTGTGCGGGCCATCTTATAGCGGAACAACCCTTGTGCTGTACCACCTTCTTCTTGCAAGGCTCCTTGTAACATATGCACCATTAAGTAAGCTGTTTCTTCGCTTAACGCCTCTACCGTAGTAGGAGGAAAAGATTCAATTACCTCGCCATATCGATTTTCAATACGTGTAATAAACATAGGCTTAGTCCATATACCTCCATTAACAAAGGTGCTGTAAGCTCCTAATAATTCGTATACAGAAACGGGACTTGTACCCAGACAAAGCGAAGGTACCGGTTCCAATGGACTTCTTATGCCTAACCGTTTGGCATAATCTACTACGCGGTTGGGGCCAAATTCCTGCATCAATTTAGCACTAATGGTATTAATAGATCTACCCATTGCTCTTCGCAGTGTCATCCGTTCATAGCTTGGAGGGCCATCAGAATTATTAGGTGTCCAAGGTTCGCCTCCTATATCACTGGCAAATGTTACAGGTGCATCTAACACTTCCTGACACGGATGATACCCATTGTCTATTGCAGTAGCATACACGATAGGTTTAAAAGACGACCCGGGTTGACGTTTGCCTTGCATCACATGATCATATTTGAAATGCTTAAAATCTATACCACCAACCCATGCTTTTACATGTCCGGTATTAGGGTCCATAGACATAAAGCCAGTGTGCAGAAAATGTTTGTAATATCTAATAGAGTCCATTGGGCTCAATGTAGTATCCTTTTCTCCATTCCAGGAAAATACCTTCATTTTCACTGGTTTATTCATTTCCTTCCAGATAGCAGCTTCATTATCTGAATATTGCTTTTTAAGTTGCTTGAATCTGCCTGTTTTTTTTGCTTCTTTTTCAATATACCCCGGAATCTCTTTGTAATCTTCGGTAATCCATGGGTTTCTTCCTTTCCAGTGTGCAAAGAATTTCTTTTGCTGATCCTTCATGTTTTCAGTCACGGCTTCTTCCGCATACTTCTGCATTTTAGAGTCTATGGTTGTATATATTCTAAGCCCTTCTGTATCCAGATCAATACTGCGAGCTTTGGCCCATTTGTATAAAAAACCTCTGATAACCTCTCTGAAATATGGTGCAGAACCTTTGTTATTATTTTCTACTGCGTATTTAGCCATATCGATAGGCTTTGTTTTCAGCTCACTATATTTATCTGAGCTTAGATAGCCATATTTTACCATTTGACTAAGTACTACATTACGTCTTTCCAAAGCTCTATTAGGATGGTAAACCGGGCTATAATACGATGTTCCCTTTACAATACCCACCAATAAGGCCGCTTCTTCCGTAGTTAAGTCAGAGGCTTTTTTTCCAAAAAATGTTTTAGCTGCTGTACTAATTCCATAGGCATTGCTCCCAAAAGGTACAGTGTTCAAATACATCTTAATAATTTCTTTCTTGGTATAATTCTTTTCCAGCTTGATAGCCATTATCCATTCTTTTGTTTTGATAATTAGCATATTAAGGCCTGGTATACCTCCCAAAGAACCTCTGTAATCTTTGCCTCTAGTATTAAATAAATTCTTAGCTAATTGCTGTGTAATCGTGCTGGAGCCTCTAGGGTCAAGTGTTAGCACAGACCATACAATAGCAAACGTTCCTTTGAAATCAATACCTGAATGTTTCTCAAATCGGGCATCTTCCGTGGCTAGTAAGGCATTAATTACATTAGGCGAGATTTGTTCATATTCTACCGGCGAACGGTTGCTTGTAAAATACTTTCCCATCAGCACACCATCAGCTGAATATAGTTCAGAGGCCAAGTCGTTTTTCGGGTTTTCCAGAAACTTCAAATCGGGAAGTGCCCCAAATAACCCCAAAAAGTTGATGCTTACTGCATATGCATAAAAAAGAAATAATGCCAGGGCAGCTGAGAAAAATACCCAGGTAACTTTAATTAACCGGCTGTACTTCCCTTTTTCTAATTGAACCATATAAATTTTTATAATGTACTATTTTTTATTTTTTAATTATTCCGTTGTATGCCGCCTGTAACTGTTTCGGTATTCCTCAATATGTTTTCTACATAAGGAATAAGACTACTGAAAGGATACTGTTCCATAAAGCCGGTAAGTGCTTTTTTAAAGGTTTCCTTGTTTTGAGTTCGGCCAATAATCAGTACTTTTAATAATTGTAATCTCTCTGTCAGGCTGTTTTCTGGATATTGCTGAATTGCCTGATCCACCAGATTGTTCGCCTCTTCATAATTACGGTCTTCATAATATTGATACGCATTGGAATACAAGTTTTTTACCTGAGCATCTGCCATATTTCCCTCTTGTATATAATTCGGATTACTGATAAGCTTAGCAAAAGTAGAGTTAGGATGCTTTGTTATAAGCGTATTTTTGTGAACTTCTTGTTGCTCAGGTTGTGCCAGTTCTTTATGAATAAGATATAAGAAATATAATACTTCAGGTTCAAAATCACTATCAGGAAATCTAGTCAACATGGTCACAAATACAGAGTCAGCATTTTTATGTTCCTGTAGTTCCAGATTATAAATTTTCCCTAAGTTAAAATATGCTTCTTCAATTTTCTTATTTGAGTCAGTCATTGCTTCCGGCGTGGAAGGTAAGGAAGCTATGATTTGTTGCTTTTTTTCTTCATTCTGATTTTCAGTTGACACAACTGGCGTACTTTCTGTACTATCGCTTACTGCAGGTTGCCCGGGTTCAGAAAAGTCAACAGCAGCTTCCTTAGCAGATCTGCGCCAGTTATCTTCTAAAGGACGGTTCCCCCATTTTCTGGCAAAAGCTGTTCCTCCCTGGCTTACAACAGCTGCGTTGTAAAAGTACCATTTAGCATTTTGTCCACTGCCGGAATTTCGGTTTCTATTGTTTGCATTTTGATCATTGTTTGCAAAAATGCTACCAGCCTGCTCTATACTCTCCATTTCTTGTTTTGCTTCTATCTGCTTTCTTTGTTCTTCTTCTTTCGCAAATATCTCATCCAGGTATTTATTCAAACTGGCAGTATCCATCTTAGCTAGCCGCTGCAAACTGTCTTCTGTTTGAATGGTAATAACCTGTTGTACAAAATTATCCAGAACTTGTTGCCGCTTTACTATATTTTCGTAATTAACAGCTGTAGTGGGTAGGGCTTGAATGGTGCTATCGTAGTAAGCTTTGGCTAATTCATAGTCTTGTAAGTTTTCGAAATAAATTTCACCTAATTTTAGATAACTATAAGACTTTTGAATATCATCTTTACTTGTGGATACAGAAGTTTGAAGATGCTTAATAGCCTGCTTAAGATTGCTGCGCTTAGCTTCATACATTCCCATCTGATAATAGATTTTGTCTTTATAATCTATGTTCTTTTCATCACGCAGCATTTTTTTGAAATAAACCAGGGCTTTCTTAGCATCTTCGTTTTTACCTACTTCATAGCTTTGCAGCATATGCAATTTCGCATAGAAAGATAACTCGTACGACGGATTGTTTTTTAAAGTAGACCTGAAGTTTTTATAAGCTTGTTTAGAATTATTAAGCTGTTCATAAATTTGCCCCATAATAAAATGAACACGCGCTTTCTGCTCATTTTTTGGCATTAACCGCACTGCCAGTGCAAGGGTACCGGCAGCTTGCAAATACTCTTGCTCTTCCTTATGTAACTGTGCCCTAATCAGATAAAACTCTGCTAGATTCTCTTTAGAGAGGTTCTCTTTTTTAATGAAATTTACTACGGCTTTGGCATTGCTATATTCCTGCATTTGTACATAGGTGCGGAATATATTGATTAACGCCTGGTGCCGTTCTTGTTTCCCTTTACTAATCGTATTTACATATTTAAAAGCCTTTAACGCATTGGGGAAATCCATCTGATAAAACTGAGCAGTCCCTACTAATAAATAGCTATCGTCTACCCATTTGCTGTTTTTATGACGCTGTATAGCCAGCGAAGCTTTCTGTATGATATACTCAGAAGCAGCAGTCTGCGATTTGGCAATATTGGAATCTAAGGGCTGTATAATATCTAGTAGCCGGTTATAGTCATCTTGCCGGTTTTTGAATAATGTAGTTTCTAATTCATTTATCTTCTGGCGGGCCAGAAAATAGGCATTATAATGTGCTGTAGTATTATGATACGCTGTGCTGACAAGGCCTGTACTCTCCTGAGAGCAACCAAAGAAGGTAACCAGACAAATTATCTGAAGAAACAGGAATAGGTAAGAAAAAGAAAGATGCTTCATCAGTTTGCAAAAAGAACTATGTAAACACTGCGATACATTACTAAACCATTCAAACCAAAGATTTTTTGTAACCAGTATATCCTTATTTTTGAATGACACACAATTTAACTTGTAAACGTTGAAAGGTAAAAAAACATTCTCTGACTGGTTAACAAACCGCTATCTGCTGGTAGTAAGAAATGAGGAAAACTTTGCTGAAAAAACTACCTTTAGCTTTAACTATGCAAAAATAATTGTTTTTATAACGATTACCGTCATCTTTTTATTCTCTTTTTCTTTTTATCTTTCCAATACTATACTTTCCAGATGGTTCCATCCAGCTGGCCGCCAGATGGTCTTGAATAAGAAAATAATTCAGCTAAGTGCGGTCGTAGATTCACTGGAAGATCAGCTGGTATATCGCGACAAAGCATTAACAGGTATAAGCAAAGTACTACATGGGGACGATAAATTTTTAAAGCAAGATCTGGCCGAAAATACGCAGGAAGATACGCTTAAAGGAAAACCAAAACCCTCTCACATAGACAGCATCGCATCGGTAGATGCAGATCTGCGAAAGGAGTTTGAAAACAAAACTTTTCTTGACGCTGAAGTTAAGGTACCTGTCCGTTCTGTAGCCAACAGCTTATCAGTTAACGAATCAGACGATTTGTACCGGATGTTTTTATTTGCTCCAATTAATGGCGGCATGGTTACACAGAAGTTCGACGCTAAGGCCGCTCACTACGGACTGGATATTGTGGCCAAAAAGGATGAGCCTGTAAAATGTGTAGCAGATGGTACCGTAATCCTTTCTTCCTGGACTAATGATAGCGGACATATTATAGCCGTGCAGCATCAGGGAAATTTAATTTCGGTATACAAACACAATTCTGTGTTGCTTAAAAAAATGGGAAGCTTTGTACGGGCCGGCGAGATTATTTCAGTTATTGGAAACAGCGGTGAACTAACAACAGGCCCGCACTTACATTTTGAGTTATGGCACAATAGCAACCCTATTGACCCAGAAATATTTGTTTCATTATAAATTATTAACTAGTTATGTTTAACAACGGCAAAGATGCAAAAAGAGAGCAGGCAGAACTAAGTGGTTCCAGCACCCAGATCATGAAGGGCACTACAGTAGAAGGTAATATTGAAACGTTTGGAAATGTACGAATTGAAGGTAAAATCATTGGCAATATTAAATCTAAATCTAAAATAGCCTTGGGTGACTCTTCTTTCGTTGAAGGAAATATAATCTCTCAGAATGCAGAAATTGCAGGAGAAGTAACTGGCACTGTAGAGGTTACAGACATTCTGACACTAAAGTCTACCGCCAATATTAAAGGAGATATCGTAACAGGCAAATTGATAGTAGAAGCTGGTGCTGTATGGAATGGAACAATTAAAATGGGCAATGCACCCAAAGAGCCTAAAGAGCATACGTTGAATGGACGAACCGAAGAACAAAAAGAAGCAGTTAAATAATTATATAAAATACTCGGGGCTAGGTTTTCAGATGATGGCTACCTTGGGTATTGCTGTTTGGGGAGGCATAAAATTAGATGAATGGCTGGAGTTGAAATTTCCGGCTTTCACCGTAGCTTTGCCATGTATTGCACTAATAGGTTCGCTGATTATCTTTATCAGGAGTCTTCCCAAAGAGTAACTATGCTAAAAATTGTCATCTTTACCGCTGTTCTGGCTATAGTAATTTATGTTGCCAATCAGTTTATTATACCTGGCCTGATCCATACTCAAATATGGGTAATGCTAGGTTTCTTTTTTGCTTTGGCTGTTATGGGGCACCGCATTACAGAAACAGCCTTCCAGCGGAGTAAAGACAATGTAGCCATATTTTATTTTGTGGTAATGCTGATACGCCTGCTGATCAGTATTATATTTATTGGAATTTTTCTCTATAAAGGTGTTCCGAACAGAGTTCTGTTTGTGGTGAATTTTTTTATTCTGTATTTATTGTATGTAGCATTTGAAATTAATTCCTTATTGACTAACTTGCGGCGCAATTCAAGACAGCAGGAGAGACATGAACCGCAAAACTTTTCGTAAATTTCTGACCTTCACTCACGTATTATTTTTTTTAATTTTATTTTCTACGACTGCATTTTCCCAAGAACATACAGAAACAGGAGAGGAGACCGAGGAAGAGTTTAAAGTAAGCGAAATGATCATGCACCACGTAGGTGATTCACATGAATGGCATTTTGCAACGATTGGACATACCCATATAACGCTTCCATTACCAGTTATTATTTATTCTGCCGATCAAGGCCTAGAAGTTTTCTCTTCCAGTAAATTCCATAACGAAAGCCTATCATATGGCGATTATAAGCTTGACGAACACGATCATATTGTATCGCAGTCAGGCAGAAAATTCTACGATCTTTCTATCACCAAAAATGTAGCTTCCCTGTTTTTGAGTGCTATTTTGCTAGTTGTTATTTTCTCAAGTATAGCTGGCGCTTATACTAAAAACAAAGGCAAAGCACCTAGTGGTATACAATCTTTCTTTGAACCCCTTATTGTGTTTATCCGGGATGATGTGGCTAAGCCAGCTATAGCCGGCAAAGACAAGCATGGTCGGCCTAAGTATGAAAAATACATGCCTTATCTGCTTACTGTATTTTTCTTTATCTGGTTTAATAACTTACTAGGTTTAATGCCTGGAGGCGCTAACTTAACAGGTAACATAGCAGTTACAGGAGTGCTGGCACTTATTACTTTATGCATCACTTTGTTTAGTAGCAATAAATATTACTGGCAGCATATATTTGCTACCCCAGGCGTGCCAAAGTGGCTTCTACCAATTATGATTCCAGTTGAATTAATTGGTGTATTTACTAAGCCTTTTTCGCTGATGGTTCGTCTGTTTGCAAACATTACAGCTGGGCATATTATTATTTTGAGTTTGTTTGGGCTAATCTTTGTAGCCAAAAATATTGCTGTTAGTGCAGCCATTGTGCCATTTGCTCTGTTTATGAACTTAATTGAGCTAATGGTTGCTATACTTCAGGCATATATCTTTACCCTTTTATCTGCCATGTATATTGGTAGTGCAGTAGAAGGCCACGAAGATCATGATGATTACGGTCATTAATAATCTTCACTTTGTTTTGAAAATTCTTTGTTTCACTTTAATAAATCTCTAATCATGTTACTTAGTTTATTGTTACAAGCTGCCAACGATATGGGGCTTGCAATCATGGGTGCAGGTATCGGTGCAGGACTTGTTGCGTTAGGCGCAGGTTTAGGCATTGGCCGTATTGGTGGCACCGCTACAGAAGCTATTGCGCGTCAGCCAGAAGCTTCCGGAAAAATTCAAACAGCTATGCTGATTTCAGCTGCCTTTATTGAAGGTGTAGCCCTGTTTGGTGTAGTAGTATGTCTGCTTATTGCAACTGCTACCTAGTAGAAAATTTGTATGAATTAAAATCCTGTACTTCGGCATTAGGCCGGGTGCAGGATTTTTAAAGAAACAAAGAATACCTTAACAATGAAGATTGAGTATAAGTTAAAATATTTATAATCAATAAATTATAAAAAGATAAGTAGTTGATCCTATGAATTTAGTAACACCCGGCTTAGGTTTAATATTCTGGCAGTTAGTCACCTTTCTTTTAGTGCTCTTCTTACTGGCTAAATTTGCCTGGAAACCTATTATGAGTTCTCTTAAAGAAAGAGAAGAAAGTATAGAAGGTGCTTTACGGGCTGCCGAACAAGCAAAAACCGATATGGCGAAGTTAAAAGCAGAAAATGAGAAACTGCTTGAGGATGCCAGAGTAGAAAGAGATGCTATGTTGCGCAAAGCACAGCAAACATCCGAAGCTATTGTAGAAGAAGCTAAAAATAAAGCCTCTGTTGAAAGTGCCAAAATTGTAGAAAGTGCCAAACAGCAGATAAACGCCGAACGTCAAGCTGCGTTGGCTGATATCAAAAAACAGGTAGCTACTTTATCTATAGAAATAGCTGAAAAATTACTTCGCAATCAGTTGAAGGAAGAAAAGGCGCAGCGCGACCTAGTAGATCAGTTGGTAAAAGATGCAAGTTTAAATTAATACACAATGGCAGAATCCAGAGTTGCATATAGGTACGCAAAAGCTTTGATTGAACTAGCACAAGAGAAAAATGTGTTAGAGCAAGTACATACAGACATGCAGTTTTTTGTGCAAACGATAGATAACAACCGGCCTTTGTATTTGATGTTACAGAGCCCTATTGTACCGCATTCAAAAAAATATAATGTTATGCGGGATTTGTTTCAGAGCCGTTTGCATCCGATTACTTTCTCTATTTTTGAAATCATTACCAGAAAGAACCGGGAAGAAGTACTGTATGGAGTTGCTAAAGCATTTCATGATTTATATAATAGATACAAAAATATTCATGTAGCTCATGTCACAACTACCTTTCCATTAGACGACAGTTTACGGACTCAGTTTAGGCAAATGGCTGGAGAAACATTAGGTAAAAAGATAGAGCTAGAAGAGAAGATAGATCCTAGCCTGATAGGCGGCTTTATTTTACGGGTGGGCGATAAGCAAATAGATCAGTCGATTAAAAGCAAATTGCAAAAATTAGAACAAGAATTTAAGTCATAATCCATATACATATATAATCAAACTCTGATATGGTACAAGTAAGACCCGATGAGGTTTCAGCAATATTAAGAGCTCAGTTAGCTAATGCTACGACTGAAGCAGAATTACAGGAAGTTGGTACGGTGTTGCAGGTAGGAGACGGGGTAGCCCGCATTTATGGCCTTACCAATGCACAATCTGGCGAAATTATCGAATTTTCAAATGGAGTAAGAGGCTTAGTGCTTAATCTGGAAGAAGATAATGTAGGTGCGGTAATTTTAGGAGACTACCAGGGAATTAAAGAAGGTGACACTGCTAGACGGACCAATACTATTGCTTCTATTCAAGTAGGCGATAGCATGTGTGGCCGTGTGTTGAATACACTAGGTCAGCCGATAGATGGCGGTCCGGCTTTAACTGGCCCATTATACGATATGCCTTTGGAAAGAAAGGCTCCTGGTGTAATTTACCGTCAGCCGGTGAACGAACCATTGCAAACAGGTATTATGGCTATTGATGCGATGATTCCAATTGGCAGAGGTCAGCGGGAATTAATCATTGGTGACCGTCAGACAGGTAAAACAGCTGTAGCTATTGATGCCATCATCAACCAAAGAGAGTTTTACGACAAAGGTCAGCCAGTATATTGTATTTATGTAGCTATTGGCCAGAAAGCAAGTACAGTAGCACAGATAGTAAATGCCTTAACTAAAGGTGGGGCTATGCCCTATACGATTGTCGTAGCGGCTTCTGCCTCTGATCCGGCTCCTATGCAGTTCTATGCTCCTTTCACTGGTGCTGCTATTGGAGAGTATTTTAGAGATACAGGACGTCCGGCTTTAGTGGTTTACGATGATTTATCTAAACAAGCAGTAGCCTATCGTGAAGTGTCTTTGCTATTAAGAAGACCCCCAGGCCGCGAAGCCTATCCAGGAGACGTATTTTATCTACATAGCCGTTTGCTGGAAAGAGCTGCCAAAGTAATTGCTATTGATGAAATAGCTAAAAATATGAATGATTTGCCGGATAATCTGCGGCCTATTGTAAAAGGTGGTGGATCATTAACGGCTCTGCCTATTATTGAAACACAGGCTGGCGACGTTTCGGCTTATATTCCGACTAATGTAATTTCTATTACCGATGGCCAGATATTCCTGGAAACCAATTTGTTTAACGCAGGTATCCGTCCGGCAATTAACGTAGGTATTTCAGTATCTCGCGTGGGAGGTAATGCGCAGATTAAGTCTATGAAGAAGGTGGCTGGTACCTTAAAGTTGGATCAGGCGCAGTTCCGTGAGTTGGAAGCTTTTTCTAAGTTCGGTTCTGATCTGGATGCTTCTACTAAGCGTACTATTGAAAGGGGCCGTATTAATCAAGAAATTCTGAAGCAGCCTCAATTCTCTCCAACACCTGTTGAACATCAAGTAGCTATTATATATGCTTCTACTAACGGCTTAATGGATGGTGTGCCGGTTACCCGGGTGAAAGAATATCAGAAGGAGTTTTCTACGTTACTAACGGCGAATTATAAGGCTACTTTAGATGCTTTACGGGCTGGCAAATTAGATGATAGTGTAACCAATGTGTTGAAGCAAGTAGCGTTGGATATTGCGAAGAGATATAAGAAATAAATCTAAAAAATTGTACATGTGGAAGTTTAAAAATAACAAGTCAATCCTTGGCTGATTCTCAAATTTTTACATGTACATAGATAAAAAGACATGCCTAGTTTAAAAGAAGTACGACTTAGGATTCAGTCAATAAATTCGACGCAGCAGATTACTAAAGCCATGAAAATGGTGGCAGCTGCTAAACTGCGGCGGGCACAGGATGCTATTATTCAGATGCGTCCGTATACTCAGCGTTTACAAACGATTCTTCAGAACATTTCTTCACAATTAGAAGACGAAGCCTCTAACCCATACGCCGAAGAACGGGAATCGAACAAAATATTATTGGTTGTAATTACTTCAGATCGTGGTCTGGCAGGTGCTTTCAATGCTAATGTTACCAAAGCAGTAAATTCCCTATTGACAGGTAAGTATGCTACCCAAGCTGCTGCCGGTAATGTACAATTGCTGACAATTGGAAAAAAAGGTAACGACTTTTTCGGCAGAAGAAAGTATCCACTTAACTCTGAATATGCTACGCTGTTTTCTTCATTGAACTTCAATCAAGCACGCCGGGTGGCAGAGTTTGCCATGGATGGCTTCCTAGCTAGGCGTTTCGACCGGGTAGAACTGGTGTATAATGAATTTAAGAATGTGGCTACGCAAATTATCCGGACAGAGCAGTTTCTACCTATTGTGGAGGTAAAAAATGAATCGCAGAAAGTTTCTACCACGAATTATATATTTGAGCCTTCTGAAAAAGAAATTTTTGCAGAGTTGATTCCTAAAACACTGAAGATACAATTCTATAAAGCTTTACTGGAATCTAATGCTTCGGAACATGGCGCCCGGATGACCGCTATGGATAAAGCAACCGACAATGCAAAAGAGTTATTAAAAGACTTAAAACTGATTTACAACCGTACTCGTCAGGCGGCTATCACCAAAGAAATTCTTGAAATTGTAGGTGGCGCAGAAGCATTGGCAAGCAATGGTTAATTTTTATAAAACATCAACTAAAAAGCCTGTCTCACTCCAGACAGGCTTTTTTATTATGCAAATTGACGGAAACCTAATGGACTCATAGGATCAATAACAGGTAAACATTTTCAGATTTACGTAACCTCACACGTTAAAATCTGTTTAATTTGCAACTATGGAAATTCTTTTAGCTACCTTTTCAGCCTTATTTCCGGTAATAAATCCTTTTGGTGCTACCCCCGTATTTCTAGCCTTAACTGGAGCCATGGACAAAGCCACCAGAAATGAACAGGCTATGAAAGCTTGTTTATATGTAGTAGGTATTTTAGTGGTGTTCTTTTTTGCAGGAACATTTATTCTCAACTTTTTTGGCTTACGCATAGAAGATCTGCGCATTGCTGGAGGTATACTTATTACTCGTTCCGGTTTGAATTTATTGAATCCAGATGATGCACACAAGGGTAGCAAACGACTCTCTAAGGAAGTGCAGGAAGAAGGCTTGGAGAAAGAAGATATTTCATTCACTCCGTTGGCTATGCCCTTACTTTCAGGTCCTGGTTCTATTGCAGTAGTAATTGGCATGTATAACAAAGCCACCGGATATCATGAAGTAGGTTTTATTATAGCAGCTATTATTCTGGTAGCTATTGCTTCCTATCTTATCTTACGTTCTTCTCCGCAGTTTACCAGGTTTTTAGGGAAAAGTGGTATGGCAGCTCTTTCCCGGATGATGGGTTTTATTGTACTCTCTATAGGGGTGAGCTTTATCCTAAATGGTGTTCTGTCTCTGGTAAATATGTACTTGGAAAAGTAGGAACCTTAAAAATAACAGTATCCTTCATTAGTAGGATTTTCTCCAGCGGGTAATCAGCCAGATGAAACCGGCCATGCCAATATTGATGAGAAAAGCAATGCCTGCACTATTGAAAGAAGTAGAGTAAGCCCCAGTCAGCGAATAAACAAAACTGATAGGAAGCAAACCAATGAATGAGTTTAACAGAATTTTTCTGAAACTCCATTGCAAAGTTCCACTCATGATAGAAACCGATTCTGCGAGAACTGGAATTGGCCGTGAAGCAATAATAGCAATAGATCCATATTTTTCCAGAAAGGTACGGGCTTTGGCTTCCTCTGTCGCTGATGAAAACTTCTTGGCTAATTTGGTGCTTTTATAGCCAATAAAATACCCCACCATAGACGAAATAAGTCCGCCTACTAGGGAAAGTATACCTCCAAGTACAAATCCGAAAAGTATACCATTGCTAATCATAATAAAGCTAGAAGGAATCGGAAGAATAACATCTATACCAAGCAACAGTAGGCTAATAAAAGCTAAAATTGGTTTAGATGTTTTATTCTGCAATAGACCTTCAAAGGTGAAACCGCTGGCTTCAAAAAGAATAAAAGTAGTGATGGTAAGAAAGCAGATAAAGATAAATATATAGATATAGCGGTTCATTCATTTGAGGAAAGCACTGCTAAGATACTATTATTTCAAATTAAAATTCTAACAATACTATATCGTAAAGAGCTTATCAGTCAATAGTGTAATTATATATTTTACAAGTGCCGGAATGTAATACCTACTTCTCAAATATGCGGAAATGTTAAAATTGTGGGGTAAAAAATTGGGGTCAGCATTTGAATAATAAATTTAGTCAATAGTACTGCCTAAAAAACATATAACAGCATCAGCGTTAGAGGCTAATATAGTTGGCTCTAACGCTGATTTTCAAGTATATTATTGTTTATGGGCAATACCTCCACTGTTAGCATTAATAGTTGTTTTGGCTGGATCACCTCTATAATTCAGTTCACTGCCGGTACTAATTTCAGCTGTAAGTACCTGCGATACATTTACTGAAGTATTTGCACCAGTACTTGCTTCTACCATACATGTTTTTGTTAGGAAGTCTCCGGCATCCAATCTGGCACCTGTAGAAGCTTTTAAGCTGGCTTCTTCAGAACTTCCATCTAAATCAAACACAGACCCAGTACTTACCTCGCATTCCACGTTTTTGTATTGCAATTTTAGCCGTCCGTTGCTTCCGGAATTACTATTAATATTCAGTTTATCGCCTGTTAATGCATTGGTCGATTCAATATACGATCCTTCTGTCATTTCCAGACTTTGTATAGCAGGAGCTGTAATAATCACTTCAATCTTTTCATCTTCATCTATCCTACTAGTTGTTTCAATCATTAAAATTCCTTCGGTTACTTGGGTAGATACCAGCGGAACAATATTTTTGGCAGCTTGTACCTCTACTTTTCTTGCCGGCCCTTGCGTTAGCCGCACTTCTATTTTACCTCGTAATTTTATGCCGCTATACTCACTCACATTTCTGGCTTCAGTAGCGCGGTTGCTGTCGCCTTTTACTGCAGAACCCCTCTGATGGTAATGCTTGGCTGTTCCAATAAACGCAGTTACCGCTATCAGAGCTACAATCAGCAGGCTGAGTAAGAGTTTATTACTTGTTTTCATATGTCTAGTGAAAGTTAATTTGTGTGATTGATGATACATTTTACTTTGCCAAAACTGCTATTACCTGGAGATGAGGCCTCGGCTAATTAGCTTATATGCTATCGGAAATAGCTTAGCCTTTTGTTCTGCTGTTTTAGCTGCTGAATAAATAGTTGCTTCCTGGGCTTCTATTACTTCGGGTTTCTGCGCTGCAAAAGCCCGCCCTTTAATAGTAATGATACTAAACGCAGGAACTCTGCCAGCCTGCACTACCTCATTTCCGGTAGCCGATACACTGCCTTTTTTTTTAAATTCTCCTGCAACTACCAGGCAAAAGGCAATAGTTAGCAGTATAATTACCGGTAATCCTATTAAAAGTTTATGGCCTGTTTTCATAGTGGTAAAGTAAAAATGTACTTAGTTATTCTTAATGAACTGTTGGTAATACCTTTGCAAGTCTTCGAATGAAATTCCCAGCATTTGCATATTTCTGAAAACATCTGCTAGATCTTCATTCACAAACTGCTCTTTTTTCAGTGCACGGGCTTTTTCGTACCCGTCGTCTGCCACATAATAGCCAATACCTCTTTTGTTATAGATGATGCCTTTATCTTGTAGGTAGTTGAACGTGCGCATCGTAGTGTTTGGGTTTACTTCAAATTCTACCGCCATATCCCGGATAGAGGGAATTTTTTCTCCACCATTCCATTTCTTCTGAAGAATATTCTCGAAAAAGTGGTTAGCGATCTGTAAGTAAATAGCTTGATTTTCCTTGAAATCCATTTAAACCTCTCTTTCTTTTAAACTGAAATACGAAACTACTAATAAGAATGGCCCGAGTATATACCAGAAGAAAACATGGGCAAGTTGCGGAACGGTATTTTCTATAGATCCTTTAAATCCATTGTCAAAATCACGGTCATTTATATCACCTCCACCAAACAATAGCCAGAAGATTAACCCGGCATATAATCCAATGAATATCTGGAATATAAATAAAGATAAAACGGTTTTAAGGAAATTATACTTCCGGAAATAAGCAGCTCCCAAGAAAAACACTGTCTGAATTACCATGTAGCTACCAATGGCCTGAAATGTATCACGGTCAAAGAAAGGAGGTACCGGATACGAATTACCAACCATAATTGTCGGGATCAGGTAGATGAGGTAAGCTATAATAGAGAAGATCACTACATATATCGGCGAGGTTAATATCCAAGAACCTACTAGCTTTTCTGGTGTGGAGACTGGTAAAGTCAGATAAAAATAACTTTTCTGAGGCGTATTTAATTCAGCAAAGATATTGCTTGTCAGAACAAAGCCACCCAGAAAGAACACAAACAGGAAAAATCCTTTTAATCCTTCCATATTCTCTGGGCCATAGTAGCCTGTAAGGATAGAAACAATCAGCATTGTTCCGAAGATAGCACCTGCAGCAATCAGTATGGGAGGTGCATTTAATACAGCTTGCCGCTGTATAAATTTTGTAAGCCTGCCAATATCAAATATATTATTCATGAGTCTGTTATTTTACGAAGTGAGAATTAATAACGCTTGTATCTTTAATTACTCCATTGAAAAGTAACTCCAGGTCTACTCTGGTTTCCTGGCCTGATCTGTTCCGGGTAATACCTGCCTTTCTGCCGGGCATATCTTCGTGGTACAGAATGTCGCTGGCAGGTACACCTGCTAAGCTGTGTTCGAAAGCCAGCCGTTCAGATATTTCAGCAATATTCTTATTAAAGATGATTTTGCCATTTTCTAGCACCACCACAAAGTCTATGAGGTTTTCAAGATCACGTACTTGGTGTGTGGAAATAATAATAATCTTATCTTCGGTAAGAGCAGACGCTACAATTTTGCGGAACTGGCTTTTAGATGGAATATCCAGTCCGTTGGTAGGTTCATCAAGAATTAACACACGGGCATTGGTGGCCAGGCCAAAAGCAATCAGGAATTTCTTTTTCTGTCCGTAAGACAGTGTAGAAAGTTTAGCATCTGCCGGTAATTCAAATTCTGTTAAATATTTGTTGAACTGCTCATAGCTGAATTTGGCATAGAATACTGCATTGCTTTTAGTATAGGCGTTCAATGCAATAGAAGGCAGTTCAAACTCTTCTGGAATAACATATATATCTTCCAACATTTGTGGAATTCTCTGGCTGGCAGTATAGCCAAATACTTTGCATTCGCCACTCTGCGGATACAAAAGTCCGGCTATGTGTTTGAGCAAAGTAGATTTTCCAGCTCCATTTTTTCCAAGCAACCCATAAATAAACCCTGTCCCCAATTGCAGATTCAAATCTGTGAAGAGCGGTTTTTTATTTTTATACTTAAAATTTACATTGTTTAGCTCTACCATTGTTTTATTGTTGTAGTGTACTACTTAACTAATACACTACAAATGTAATACAAGGTTTTGGATTTGCAAGGCCTTGTTAAAAAATAATTTTCAAAAGGAATTCATTTAAGGATGAATGGTGTAGAGGATATATGAAAGGATTCTAGTGTCTTAATTTGTTTTGAGGTAAAATACAAAGGGTCTGGAGGTAATTACCCTCCAGACCCTTTGTTACTTAGTTGTGCTAAAAGTTAGCTCGTCTTTTTTAATGACATTAAATACTCTACCAGATCAGCCAGCTCTTGCGTACTCATGGTATTTTCCAGGCCAGAAGGCATCATCGAATTATCCATTTGCTTCATAGAGGCTACATCTTTGGTTTTAAGTTTCATAGTAGATCCGCCTGGTTGTTTCAGATCAATATCTGTTTCGGTGCGGCTCGCAATAATACCTGCATTGGTGCTGCCATCTTTCATTTTAATAATGTAGCCTTCATAGCCAAAACTAATGCCGGCATCTGGATGAAGAATAGAAATGTATTGAGCTTCCCTGGGGAGCTTGCTTCCAATTTCAGAAAGTTTAGGGCCAAAATCCATCCCCTGCCCATTTACCTGATGGCAAGTAGAGCAGGTACGGCTAAACACTACCTGGCCATTTTTTGCATCCCCTTTCATTTTCAACAGTTCATTCAGGCTTGGTGTGGTTTTTCCACTAGCCGCTGCTGCAGTATTGCCCAGATACCCAGCCGCCTCTGTCCGTACACTTTTGCGCCAGGCATTGGTTACCCCACTTACAGCTGCTGCCTTAAGTTCATCAGGTAGCTTGTTGGTTTTTAAAAGCTCTAACGTACGGTCTTCGCCATCGTAGCTGCCGCCAATAGCCCGGGCTGCCTCCCGGCGCATATTCAGGGAGTAGGTAGTAGTTAAGGCTACGTTTTCCAGCAGTTGAATAGATTCTTCGCTACCAACACCCCGAAGTGCAGTCAATACACCTATCGCTTCTTTTTCGTCTTTGCCATCAATTGTAGCTTTTATTAAGTCTATTCCACCTTGTTTCATTAAGGTAGTCGCTGCACTTCTTCCTACATTACTATTGCTTTCTACTAACGCTAATTTTAATAATCTTGGATTTTCTTCCTTCAGTTCATACCTTGTCACCATCTCTACAAATTCCTGGGTTCCGGCTACCGCATTTAAAGATGCCTGTAAGGCACTCATGGCTACAGGTGAGTTGCGAATATGTTTTGGATCAAGATGGCTGAGTACTAGCTGACTAATCTGCGCCTGATCGGGGTTGTTGCCCTCCAGCATCTTTATCAACGCAGCAGATTTGGCAGCTCCATCGGGGTTAAAATCAAATGCCCGAAAATAGCGGAGGCGGTTATCTAACGCAGTAGATGGATCTGAAGCGAGTTGTGCTAATAAAGGTATGGCTTGCCCCGTACGTGCCCGCCAGATAATATCGCGGTTGGCTGGTTTATCCAGTGGATTGCTGCCAGCTTGTTTGAGCCAGGTTGGATAAAAACTATCCCATTGCTTGTCGGCGCCAATGCCTAGCGCTTCCAGATACCAACGGTCTTTGCCATCGTACTGGTTGGCTAAAGTAGCCCATAACTGTGCGGCCTCCGGAGATTTAATAGTGCGCAGAGCTATAATTGCTTCCCGGCGAACCTGTGGATCGGAGTCATTGGCCAGTTGTTTTATGTAGGGAATTACATCCATTTTCATCTCGCGGGCAGCACGCAAGCCAGTGATGCGTAGGTCGGGATTGGCATCTTTTACAGCCATGTCAATGTACTTTTTGCCTTTGCCTTCTATCTTGCTTAGCAGCCACAGGGAACGGGCTTTCATTCTTGGATTTTCTGCATTCTTATACAGCTTTGCTAGTTTTTTTTCAGCTTTAACACCCATCCCTTTCAGTGCTTGCCATGCCTGATACCGAACAGAAAGATTAGGATTTTGTAAGGCTTCAATAGCTCCATTAACCGAAGTTAGGTCAAGCTTAGGCATCGTATACGCTGTTTTAGGTGGAGCTACCCGGTAAATGCGTCCCCGATTTAGATCACCAGCCTGGTGGCCACCTACCCCTGGGTCGTACCAGTCAGAAATAATCAGAGAGCCATCTGGGGCTACACAGACATCGGAGGGGCGAAACCACTGGTCGCGTACACCTTCTAAAATATTCACCATGGAAGCTTTATAGCCTGCACCCTCTTTGGTTACCGGATAGGAACGTACCACATTGGGGCCTGCATCCGTATGGATCATTTGGTCCCAAAAGGTTTTGGGCAGGAGGCGTCCTTCATAGACAATCATACCGGTAGGAGAGCCTGCACCGGTTTGAAGCAGGTTGGGTACTACGCCTGGGTCGTTGAGGTGCCAGTGCTGCAAGGGAATTTCCTTTTCCATATTGGTACGTTTGGCCCGCCAGCCAGCTCCGGTTATTTCATCGGTATAGCCATAGTTACCATGTTCCATCACATAATTTATCCGTACACCCTTATTGCCATCATCATCATTATCTGACTGCCACATGGTGCCATAGGAATCTACGGCTACCTCGTAATTATTGCGAAAGTTATGCCCTAGTACTTCTAAGTCAGTAAAATCCGGATTGCTTCGGAACACCATTCCCTGCTTATAGGCCTTTGGTGAAATCTCATTTCCATCTATATCTTTTATAACATTGCCTTGAGCATCTTTTAATTGCTCGCCAGAGTTACCAAAGTTAAAATAAAGTTTACCATCCGGGCCGAATGTAAACGAGTGCATGCCGTGGTCATGTTGTTCACCCTCAATTCCCTGGAAGATGACTTCTTTCTTATCGGCTTTGTCATCGCCATCCGTATCAGTAAAGAGCCACACATACGGACTTTGGGAAACAATAGCTTTATTGCCCATTACCCATACACCTAGCGGAGAGGCCAGTTCCGGACCTTGGTAAAAAACCGTTTGTTTGTCAGCTTTCCCATCCGCATTGGTATCTTCCAGTATTAAAATCCGGTCGCCTTCCGATTTAGTAGGGTTGCCAGTAATAGCCGGGCGGTAGTTATAGGCTTCACACACCCATACGCGTCCCCGGTGATCTACATCTATGTTGGTGGGGTTAGTAAGCATAGGTTCATGAGCAAACAACTGTGCTTCCAAGCCTTCAGCTACTTTTAATCCTTTTACAGCATTTTCCGGAAGCCGTTTCTCTTCATCGGTGAGTTTGCTATATAAGGTATCGTATACTTGTTCCTTTTTGTTGAGGTCATACGAAGGCTGATACGCTACTCCGGATATCATAGCCAAGGTGGCTATACCTATCACAGAGGCTTGTACGCTTTTCCTTTGTAGGAGTGAGGTGGGTTTTGGAAACGTAGACATAGAGCAATTTTGTATAAAGAAATAATTATCAAAGCTATATAAATATAGTCATGTAATTTATGAAATAATCTATACAAAAGGCAAAAAAGCTATCCGAAGATAGCTTTAAAAATTTATACTGCGTCTGAGAGGCTGGTAAAGGTAAAATCTCGGATTTTCATCGGAGGAACCAGGTAATTAATATCTGATTCCGTACTAACTACTCGTTCAGGCTTGCCTAATGCTTCCAAGTTATTGAGCATAATGATTGGACTTTCATTGAAACGGAAATTTTTCACAGGAAACTTAATCTCCCCATTTTCGATATAAAATGTTCCATCACGGGTAAGTCCCGTTAATAACAATGTTTGTGGATCTACTTCGCGGATGTACCAAAGTTTGGTTACCAGAATACCTTTCTCCGTACCTTTGATTATATCTTCCAGAGAAGCATCGCCGCCGGCCATAATTACATTGTTAGGTTGAGGAACGGCTTTTACCCCTTTTTGCGATGCCCAGAAACGCGAATAATATAAGTTTTTTACTATACCTTTTTCAATCCAATTGATCTTCTCTTGTGCACGGCCATCTCCTGCCCAAGGGGAGGCTGGCAAATCCGGATGGGTAGGGTCGGAATAAATAGTTACCCGTTCATCGACTATTTTTTCGTTTAATTTAGATTTACCACCTGTCTTGCTTAAGAAAGAGCGACCTTCATCGGCACTGCGGGCATCCATGTTAAAATAAATGTTTTCCAGCAGAACAGCCGCAGCGGTAGGTTCTAGAATTACAGTGTATTTGCCGGGTTCAATGGCTTTGGCACCTACGGAACCAGTAGATTTCTGAATAGCTGTGCGGGTAGCTGCTACGGTATCAAGCTTAGTGAAATCGCTGTATCCACGAATAGCATAGCCAGAACCTGTGCCATCTTCTGTACGGACAGTTAGTGAAAAATTGACATGGGTACTAGGGTAGTAGGCAAAAGCACCTTTCGAATTCATCATGGCTGTGTAGCCTTTGCGGTCTTCCAGGAAACCTGCAGCCGTTAGGCTCTGCTGCCGTGATAGCTCCAGACTTTTGGCTACTGCTTCTGCCCGGGTGGCAGGTGTAGTGCTGGCAGTAGAATCAAAAAAGCCTTTGCTAGCCAGGTATTGCTGTGGGCCAAGCATAGGTATATATTCGGGATTCTCAGGAGCCAGACGTGCGAGTTCTTCTGAGCGGCGAACAGCTTTTTCTATGGAGACATCATCAAATTCATCTACGGTAGCTACTCCTGATTTTTTTCCGAAGGCCGACCGGACTTCTAAATTTTGGTTAATTAGTGAGCCACTCGTAGAAACAGCGTTACGGGCATAGCGGATGTTGCCTCGTTCTTCTCCCAGAATATTTACTTCACATTCGTCAGCTTTTGAATACGTGAGTACTTTTTGCAACAGGGCTTTTGCTTCAGCCTCTGATAAAATTACTGCCATAAGTTTAGAAGAATAGGGATTAGATGTATAGTCAATTATAGTAAATGTAGAAAAAGATCGCGGAAAGTCAGTAAACCTAGTATAAAAATAGCTTAGAGTAGTGCATCGTATCAAAAGTTATAAATCATGCATTCATATAAACAAAAAGCCGCTGAACTCAGCGGCTTTTTGTTTATATGAAAATACTTAAGTTATTATTTGTCCCACCATACGCGGGTTAAGAATAAATCCGGTCCTTGTTGTTGTACAGCAGCATTGTATTGTGTTGAATTTACACTGGCTTCGGATTGTGGGTAAATTAACCGGCGAGGTATAACTCCGCCAGTTTCATTTCCAGGGTAGTTGGTAGGAGTAAGCGCCGGATAACCAGTTCTGCGCCAGTTAGCATAGGCTTCATACGAATTTAGGAAGGTAGCTACCCAGTACTGTGTATGAATTTGCTCCATTTGTTGTTCCATGCTGCCTCCTACAAATGGATGCGCTGTAAGATACGCCGTTGTAGCAGCAGCGTCAATAGTAACGCCAGGGTACAAGTTCATATGTTGGATGGCAGCAGTTACTCCTTTGTTGTAATGATCTACTACTGATCCGCTTTCCCATCCACGTAAAGCCGCCTCTGCTAATAGAAGCTCTACCTCTGCATAGCTTTGCAAAATAGTAGGTGCCTCTGAGCTGGCAACTGTATGTATATTAGGTTCTGAATACAGAGGAAGTGAGTCGGTAACGCCCCATGTAGGAATCAATGTGCGGATAGAAGTTGCATCATAGCCATTAGGCAATCCCTTTTGCAAGGCAGGAGCCGTACTAGTAGCTAATTTAGATTCATCCGCATTCCCTTGCCATAAAGTAGCAATCACTGGAAGTCTTGGGTCGTTGTTGTTTTTTAGAAAATCAACTAAGGTTTTGCTTAACTTGCTGTTTGCTTTTCCTTTTAAGTTGGCGGCATCTATCTCCTGAGTAATTAGTTGACGGCCAACCATATTGCGATTGATATCTTCGGGGCCATCTGTATGAGGTACTTTTGCCAGGTCATCGTTGCTTTGCATAACACCACCTGCGATGGCTTTCTTTACATAGCTCTCTGCCAAAGCTGGATCTACTTTTGTTAGGCGCATGCCTAAACGTAGCATTAACGAATAGGCAAACTTTTTCCATTTAGCTGTATCTCCATTGTAAATAAAATCAGCTGCACCAAAAGAAGCTTTTGTCGCATCTAGAGCCAGTGCTGCCTCTTCTAATTCTTGTAGCATATCCGGATAAATTTCAGACTGCTTATCATATTTTGGAGAGTATACTTGGTTAATATATCCTTTACCTGCTTCTGAATAAGGCACGTCGCCGTACAGATCTGTAATGCGGTGATAGATAAATACACGCCAGATACGGGCAATGGCATAGTGATTAATTTGCTCAGGATTATCTTGTACTTCCGCTATGATTTGCTCTATCTCTTTTACTTGATCAGGATAAGCTCTCACATAGAAGGCTCCTGAATACTGATCATTGAACAAATACTTATCTCCTGACCAGTAAGTAGTAGTAGAGGCAAAGTGCTGAATCATAGCACCTGCATAGATCAAGTTAGTCCGGTGACTTTCAAAATCAGTACCCGACGTTCTCAATATATTCGTAGAGAACATACTCTCTATTACCGGTTCTGTTACAGCATTGGGGTTCGTATTCATTTCTTCAAAGCCTTTATCGCAGGACATAAATAAAGATGCCATGCTGGCTACGAACGCCATTGTTCTAATTTTATATGTTATATTCTTCATTATCTTCAACAGAATTAAAATTTAACCATTAAGTTCAAGCCATAGCTGCGGGCAGTAGGTACGCCAAACATCTCTAATCCTTGGGCATTGCTGCTGTTATAATTAGATTCAGGATCTGCATTAGGTACATTTTTGTGTAAGATCAGCAGGTTTCTGGCTACGAATGATAAGCTAGCAGACTGGAAAGGCGTGTTGGCGATAAGTGATTTAGGAACAGAATAGCCAAATACCACTTGACGCAGCTTAATAAAGCTAGCATCGTAGACAAATTGATCCGTAATCCGGAAAGCAATACCGCGGTAATAGTCCTGCGCACTAACAGTAGCACTATATGGCTCGCCTTTGGTATCTACGCCAGATACAGGTATACCTGCTTCACGGCCATCCAAGGTGTTTTTGTGTAAACCGGCATTGTAGGCATAGGCGTTAGTAGCTGAATATAAGTCACCACCAAATTTACCGTCTATCAGGAAGTTCAGGTTAAAGTTTTTGTAAGTAAAAGTATTCGTAATACCCATAGCCCAAGGATGTACACCTTGCCCTAATATCTTTAACTCACTTTGCAAAGGTACGCCAGTAGCTTCGTTATAGGCTATATTGCCGTTTGCATCACGTTTCATTTCATAGCCTTTAATTACGCCAAAAGGTTGTCCTTCATCGTGGTATACAAAGCCATTTTGAGTTCTGGCTTGCCCCAAATACAGTGTTTTCAATCCTGGAGCAATGCTCACTACCTCGTTTTTGTTGTAGGATACGTTGTAGCTAACGTCCCAGTTAAAGCCAGCGGTTTTTACTGGGGTACCAGTTAATAATAATTCAATACCTTTATTGCTTACTTCTCCTACGTTTAATAATACGTTATTGTACCCAGAAGATTGAGAAGTAGAAGCTAAAACAGGATCATCTGTAGTCAGGCGTTGATATAAAGCTACATCTACTCCTAAGCGGTTATTTAACGTCTTCAGTTCAACACCTATTTCTGCAGAAGTATTCAGCAGAGGCTTTAAGTTAGGGTTAGGAATAGTGCTGGTAGCAATATTCATTAACGGTTGTCCAAGGTGGCCTTGTCCTGTTAAACTGTAAGGCAACGTTAAACCATAAGGATCTGGGTATCCGCCACCTACTTGTGCCCAAGAAGCACGTATTTTACCAAAGTTTAACCAGCCAGGCATACCAAATGCTTCGGAAAATACAAAGCTCACACCAGCAGATGGATAGAATATACTGTTGTCATTTAAAGAGAGGGTAGAGAACCAATCCTGGCGGCCAGTAAGGTTCAGGTATAACCAGCCTCTATACCCAATATCTGCTGAAGCAAACAATGAGTTAATCGCATTCTCTCTAAACTCATTGCTAAAACTTCTGTTTTTTAAGTTACTCAAGAAGTAGCTGAATGGCACAGAAAATTCATTCCCACTAGCATTCAATCTTTGTGATTGGCGCTTCATCATATTTCCGCCTGCAATCACATTTATAGAAAAATCACTTACGTCCTTTGTAAAGCCAACGATTACTTCAGCGTTGTTTTCGAAGAATTTCTGCTGGAAAGTATTCATACCACCAACGGTCCGGTAAGCAATGCCAGTGGGCTCAATATCTGTTCCATCCAACGTAAAGAAATCTGTTCCTAATCTACCGCGAACATACAAGAAGTCTGTGATATTATATCGCAAGCTGAACGAACCTAACAATCTGCGGCGGTCATCTTCATTGGTTACTTTATTAACCGCAAAATAAGGATTGGTCGCATACACATTAGAGTTAAAAAGTTCTTCATAGCCTCTTTCATCATACCCTGGGTTCAGACTACGTATGTCAATATTGGTAGCCAGTAACTGGGCACTATAATTTGGATTTTTTGGGCTATCCGATAAGAATGTCCGGTTTTTACCTTTTTCTATATTGTATTGAACATTACTTTCAAATATGACTTTCTTTGAAAGATTGGCATTGGCACTCAGGTTGAATGTTTTCCGGTTAAAGGAAGAATTCGGAATCATACTTTGGTTCTCCAGGTTAGAAGCAGAAAAACGGAAATTTGCTACCTCATTGCCCCCAGCAACAGCTACTGTATTTGTAAAGCTACTACCATTGTCATAAAAGTTTTTTAAGTTGTTTTTTTGTGCGGAATATGGTCTGGCCACTCCATCAAACTGTACAACAGGCGAACCATCCAACCGGTCGCCCCAAGAAAGTAATCCATAAGAAATAGCTTCTTCCTGGCTGATAGGTTTGGCTCCTCTAGTACCAGAACCATATTCATACTGCCAATCGAAGAGATTAATAGGCCTTTCCATGGTATAGGTAGAATTGAACTCTACCCCTATCCCTTGCTGTCCTTTTCCAGATTTAGTTGTAATTAGGATGACACCACTTGCTGCACGAGAGCCATACAGCGCAGCAGCTGTACCGCCTTTTAATACAGATATACTCTCAATATCATCTGGGTTTAAGCTATTCAAGCCATCTCCCCGGTCAAAACCACCCCACTCACCAGCCTGACCTTGATTGGAGTTATCAATCGGAATACCGTTAATAACATATAGTGGCTGGTTGGTACCACTCAGGGAAGTATTACCCCGGATAACAATCCGGCTGGAACCACCTGGGCCAGTAGCCGAAGGAGAGGCATTTACACCGGCAATTCTTCCACTTAAGGCATTACCCAAGTTAGTTTCTCTGGCTTGCGTAAAGTTTGCGCCTTTTACTTCTGTAACTGCATAACCCAAGGTTTTGGTTTCTCTCTCAATACCCAATGCTGTTACTACTACTTCATTCAAACTTTTAATATCAGATACCAGCGTAAGATTAATTGTTGTCTGGTTATTTACAGGAATTTCTTCTGTAACGAATCCTATGGCTGAAAAAACAAGTGTACTATTGCCATCTGGTATCTGAAGAGAATAATTTCCTTCTACATCTGTAGCGGTTCCTACGGTGGAGCCTTTTACAAGCACGTTTACACCTGGCAAAGGTTGTTGTGCATCATCTAACACTTTACCTTTTACAGTTTGCTGTGCCCAGGCTATTTGAAAACAACAGAGCAGGAGCAGGGTAAATAAAGTGTATTTAAAACTGCATTTATTCATGATTGGTTGGGTTACTGTTTATGGGTTAATGTTAAAATAGATTGAGGTTAAACAAGTTAATTGCATTGTGGGAGGGTGCTTCATACAATAAAAGGGATTAAGGTTATGGAAATAAGTAAATAATTAAGGGTATTCAGTAATGGGTTTATGTACCTGTTGCTTTCCTGTCATCAATGAGTAGATGGATATTTGTAAATGATTATCCTCAGACAAAGTATCTGTTACTCTATGTATTACTTTGAACACTTATTTTATTGCTGGCTGAGAGATTCAACTAAGCAAAAAAATATAATTCTTCTATAAGGCACTAAGGAGCAAATTTGTAAATTTTTATATATTTTAAAAAGGCATCTTTGAAAATTATTAAATTAAATTTGAAATAAAATCAAATATTGGAAGAATTATAAGAAACTCAAAATAGAAACACTGATATTTGACTATTTTAATATTAATAATTGGGGAAGTTGTAAATGAATGAAAATTTTATATGGTTTGTTAGCCTATTTTTGAAGGCCTATCACGGGTGACAATTTACATTTAATTTATAATAAGGCTAAAAAATACACCCATTTTTTCTGACATAGATGATTTATTGGATTACATCTAGCTAATATTTTATTGCATATTGCTTAATCTCCTTTCTAAAATAATATGAAAAATATAATTATAATAATATCATATATTGATAAACCAACGATAATGCTATTGGGTTGGATTAAAAAGATACTATTTATTTGGTGTATAATATAATATTTAAAATATATAATTTTTCTAATAGAATTTATAGATGGATTTAGCTATCTATTTGGAAAATAATATTTTAGGAAATTTTTAATACCATTACTAGAGTGATACATATAATGAAATGTTCATCCAGAATTTAAATAGCACTTGTATCAGGATTAAAACTTATCCCTTACAAAATAATAAGAGGCAGAAAAGTGAGATTTAGTAAGGTGGTTATTTTGTAAAAATGAATCCTCTTCTCAAAGAGATTAGTATAAAGTCAGATTTTATAGGCGTATTAGCCAAGTTATCTTTTTTGCATAACCTGTATGGTACTGTTTAGTAAGCAGTTTACCTAGCAAACTTATTTACTAGCTTTATCAAAGTTCTCACAGTTTAATTTTGGAGGCTGTTTATCTTACTAATGTAAAATGAAGCATATCAGTATGAAAAAGAAAAAGCCTTGAAAATATTTATTTTCAAGGCTTTTATTATACTTAGTGGAGGTCCCGAGCGGATTCGAACCGCTGTACGAGCTTTTGCAGAGCTCTGCCTAGCCACTCGGCCACAGGACCATTTTTGATGCTGCAATATTAAAGAGAATACTCATGCTTTCAAAGCAAACCAGTTAAATTTTGAATATTACGCTGTTTAATCCTCTTTATGTCAAAAATGCTGAAGCTGAATTAGATCTTACGGGCAGTATTAATAACATTTACGCCATTAAAGCGGGCCGTTGATGATCCGTGGGATACTGCACTGCTTTGTGACGGTTGTCCTTTGCCATCAAAAAAGGAACCACCTAGCCGGTAATCTTTTTCGTCACATATCTGGGTGCAAGAATTCCAGAATTCCTGCGTATTAGATTGATATGCCACATCCTTTAACATGCCTGCAATTTTTCCATCTTTGATTTCATAAAACAACTGGCCACCAAACTGAAAGTTATACCGTTGCTGATCTATAGAGAAAGAGCCATCGCCAATGATGTATATTCCTTTTTTTACATCTTTGATCAGATCATCTACAGAGAGTGGAGCTTTACCAGGAGCCAGGGAAACATTAGGCATCCGTTGGAATTGTACGGAACTCCAGCTATCAGCATAACAGCAACCATGTGACTCAGCCTCACCAATAATTTTAGCTTGGTCGCGGATAGCCTGGTAGTTTACCAGGGTACCATCTTTTACCAGATCCCAGCGTTTAGTTTTTACACCTTCATCATCCCAACCTACAGCCCCTAAAGAGCCCTCCTGAACTTTATCAGCAAATAGTGTTACTTGTTTACTGCCATAATTAAAGTTTTTAGATTGCCATTTGTCTAAGGTAGCAAAAGAAGTACCAGCAAAATTGGCTTCATACCCTAAAACCCGGTCTAACTCAAGCGGATGACCTACTGATTCGTGGATCGTTAGCCATAGATGAGAAGGGTCCAGTACCAGATCATACTTACCTGGATCAACTGATTTAGCCGTCAATTTTTGTTTGGCTTGTTTAGCAGCTGCTGTAGCATCTTCCAGCATATCATACCCCTTGTTATAACGGGTAGTAATGCCGCTTACCTTATCTGTGGGATTAGCTTGCAAATATTCATAACCCATACCCATAGGTGCACTTAAGGAACTACGTGTTTCGAATTTCCCACTTTTTGGGTCTATGGCTGTTATTTGAAATACCGGCCATATGCGGTGTACATCCTGATCAATGTAAGAGCCATCGGTAGAAGCAAAGTATTTCTGTTCATTTACCAGAAAGAGAAGAGAATTAATATAGTTTGCTCCATTCTTCATGGCAGCTGCATTCACGGATAAAAGTAGATCGGCCTTTTCTTTGATAGGGACTTCGAATGCATTCTTTTTGATAAGGGCTTTCCAGCTTACTTCCCCAAACCCTTTTTGCGGGGCAAGTTGTACAGGGTCTTTTTGCAGGCGGGAATTGGCTTTGGCAATAGCTACAGCCTGTTCAGCAGCTTTAGCCGTATCGGCTTCGTTTTTAGCATCTACAATAGCTGCAAAGCCCCAGCAACCATCGGCTATCACACGTACGCCTACTCCGTAAGATTCTGTGTTAACAATATTCTGTACTTTATCTTCACGGGTAATAACAAACTGGTTTAAATACCGACCAATACGGACATCTGTATAGGTGGCCCCCCTGGATTTAGCTGCGTTCAAAGCTGCATCAGCTAAACGTTTGTTTACGGCTACATCCATACCACTGTTCAAAAGTGATTCTGCGGGTACAGAACGGCCCATTACGGGTATTCCGGGTAGCATTACGGCTCCGGCACCTAATCCGGCTAGTTGTATAAAATCTCTGCGGTTCACAGGAAAGTCCTCCTTGGGGGTTTAGGTTAATGAGAAGCAATATAGAAATTAAACAGGTATATGCCTGCACTTTCTTCTAAAGTTACAAATTTTACCAAAATACACGGTACCCATTTTAGAATGTAGTTTATTTATAGTAAATTTTTTAAACTTGTATACTCGCAAACTGTACCACCATTCATGAACTACACTGCCATCCGAATTTTATTCCTAGTCCTTAGTTGCCTTGTATCGCTAAGTGTTTGGGCGCAACAACCAAAAACATACCCTGCTGGTGAATTGCAGCTTGCTTTAAAAAAAATGACAGTAGTAGGCACTGCGTTGTATATGGCTGCTCATCCAGATGATGAAAACACCGCTATGCTGGCATATTTGGCTAAGGAACGGCTGGTCCGTACGGCATACTTGTCTGTAACCAGAGGCGATGGCGGACAAAATTTGATAGGTTCTGAGCAGGCGGAACTAATGGGTCTGATCCGGACACAGGAGTTGTTGCAGGCCCGTAGGGTAGATGGAGCTGAGCAGTTTTTTACCCGCGCCAATGATTTTGGTTTTTCTAAAACTACTGAGGAAGCACTAGAAATATGGGGCAAAGAAAAAATATTAGGTGATGCTGTATGGATAATCCGCAATCTGAAGCCAGATGTTATTATCACCCGCTTTCCTCCAGATTCCAGAGCAGGACATGGACAACATAGTGCCTCGGCTGTACTGGCGCATGAAGCATTTAAAGCTGCTGCCGATCCCAAGCGTTACCCGGAACAGTTCAAATTTGTTCAGCCTTGGCAAGCCAAACGTATAGTATGGAATAGTTATAATCCTAACTTCAGTAATACTGCCCCTAAAGACACAGGGAGTTATATGAAAGTAAACTTAGGGGCTTACAATGCATTACTTGGAAAGTCGTACACAGAAATTGCTGCCGAAAGCCGCAGTATGCATAAAAGTCAGGGTTTTGGATCTGCACGTAGCCGGGGAGAACGGATAGATTATTTGCGTCATACAGCTGGTGAAAAAGCTAAAGAAGATTTGTTTGAAAGTATAGACCTAACTTGGAAAAGAATTCCTGGCAGTGAAGAACTGGCTAAAACGTTGCAGCAAGCCTATGAAACTTTCAGACCAGAAAATCCTGCTGCCAGTCTTCCCTTATTGTTGCAGGCTTACAAGCAAATTGAACAATTGCCTAAAGATAACTACTGGGTACATGTAAAAAAACAAGAGTTAGAAGAAGTAATTGCTGCGTGTGCAGGATTATGGTATGAAGCCAATGCTACCACCTTTGCCAGTACGCCAGGTGATAGTATAAAAGTAAATGCTACTGTAGTAAAGCGGTCAGATTTTCCGGTAACGTTGACTAACGTGCAGTTTACGCAGGTAAAAAAAGATACAACCGTAAACAGTAGGCTAAAAAATAACAACCTGCTTACCTTACCTTTTAAGGCCATAATTCCTGCCAATACTCCCTATACACAACCTTACTGGCTACGCGAAATACCTGCCAAAGGGATGTATATTGTTGATGACCTTCAATTAATTGGTAAACCAGAAGCTTCAGCACCACTGTCAGTAACTTTTACTTTTTCTATAGAAGGCACTTCTTTTACATATACTAAACCAGTGAATTATAAATGGACTGATCCGGTAGAAGGCGAATTGTACCGGCCGTTTGAGGTGCGGCCGGAAGTGATGGTGAATCTGGCAGAAAAGGTGTATATGTTTCCTGATATAAAACCAAAAGAGGTACATATAATACTAAAAGCAGGGAAAGCCAAGGTAAGCGGTGAGCTAAGCCTTGATTTACCCAAATCTTGGACTGTGAATCCACAAAGGATTCCATTTACGTTAACTAAAAATAACGAAGAGCAACGGATTACTTTCCAGGTAACCCCGCCTGCAACTGCTGCAAATGATCTGTTAAAAATAGTCGTAAAAACAGCTTCTGGCGTAAGTTCTTCCAAAGGCTTGCTTACCATTAATTACGCTCATATACCTGTACAAACCATATTTCCAGAAGCTCTTGCAAAGGTAGTACGGCTGGATATAGTCGCTTCTGGAAAAAATATAGGATACTTAATGGGGGCCGGAGATGATATTCCTGCTTCTTTGCGTCAGGTAGGATACCAGGTGACGCCTCTTACGGAAAGTGATTTTGCTGCTGGTACTTTAGATGCCTATGATGCCATTGTAATAGGAGTCCGGGCATTTAATACGGTAGAGCGTATGCCTTTTTATCAGCCAAAACTGATGCAGTATGTGCAGAATGGCGGAACCATGCTGGTACAGTACAACGTAAGCAACGGACTGAAAACAGATGAACTAGGGCCATATCCGATCCGCTTGTCCAGAAACAGAGTAACTGTAGAAAATTCGCCCATTACATTTCTAAACCCAAAGCATACGTTGCTGAATACTCCTAATAAAATAACCCAGAAGGATTTTGAGGGGTGGGTGCAGGAGCGGGGATTGTATTTTCCGGATAGTCTGGACACGCATTATGAAACCATCTTGTCTACTCTAGACCCGAATGAAAAACCGCAGGACAAAAGTGTGTTTGTAACTCAGTATGGCAAAGGCAAATTTGTGTATACTGGTCTATCGTTTTTCCGGCAATTGCCAGCAGGCGTACCTGGCGCTTACCGTTTCTTTGCCAATTTAATAAGCCCCGCTATAGCATCTGAAAAGAAAGAGAACGGAAAAGCGTTTTCAGGAAGTGGTAAAAGCGAGTAGAAGTATAAAACAACTAAGCCGGCGTATAGCACACTATACGCCGGCTTAGTTGTTTTTAAAGCTTAAGGAATAAGTTCATAAATAACTTTCCGCTCGTCGTGCTTATAATCTTTTGGTAAAGTGAACTCCAGATGAAGTTCGTTCGCATTAATCCCATTCAATATAAATGCTGTTTCTTCAGTTGTGGTAGCCTCATCTAACACCATGCGCTGATTGTTGCTGATAAGTTTCCATTTACCAATTTTGTTCTTACCTGGCCCGTCAGTGAAGTTATAATTGCCGTCTGCATCAAATTTTCTGCGGTAAGCACTATAGTCTGTAGATTGGTCGGGTATATTGTTTATCAGTACTCGTTTTATCCTCCATTCCTTGCTGAGAGTTTGTATTTCCGTAGGAATAACAGGACCAGGTTCGGGCTTCTCACAATTAGCCGCTACAAAAACCAGGCTCATGATGAGGAGTAAGGGTATAGAAAAGAAAATGCGTATATGCTTCATATATAAAAGAACTTGAGTAGTTGGATGAATTTGGGAAACCCTGCCTGCTTTACTAGTAAGCAGGGTTTCTGTACGTAATAAGAGCTTATTTTATGTTTATTGCTTGATAAAAGACTGTGAACAATCAATACCGTCACCGGTTACGCGTACCATGTAATGACCACGCGGATACTGAGCCACAGAAAGTTGTAAGGAACCATCTGCCTGATGAGGGGCCACTTCCCATTCAGCCAGCTTCATACCCAAGGTATTATAAATCGTAACCTTTACAGACTCCTTCATTCGTGGAAGTTCTATCGTCAGGCCATCAGACGCTGGGTTGGGATAAAGTTTTAGCTGTTGCTTTGCTATGTTTTCTTCAGGGCTGCTGGTAAGCACTACTGCACTTGATATCAGGCTGCACTGTCCGGAAGTTACTTTTACTGAATAGCTTCCTGCAGCAGTGACGTTATAAGTCTTTGAGGTAGCATTGGCTATGGCTACATCATCTTTAAACCACTGGTAAGTATCTGCTGTTGTCGGGCAAGTAAGAGTTACGGTAGCAGAATCGGCCGGAGCACTAATCTCAATGGTAGGCTTGGTAATTGCACTGTTTACCATTATCTGCTTTGTAGCACTTCCTTCACAGCCGGTAGCATTGATGCCCACCACCCGGAATGCTATATCTTTCATGGGTTTTACTGTAATTTTGGCACCACTTCCAATAAAGGTGTTTCCTTCATACCAGTTGTAGGTAGCTGCGCCACTGGCAGCTAGTTCTACTTCTTCATCCGGGCAAATAGAGGATTTGCTGGCAGTAATTTGTAATACAGGCTTAGCCGTAACCGTAATATAGGCTTGTTGTGTAGTAGTACCTATTCCTAAAGCATTTTTCGCAGTGAGTGTTACGGCATAAGTGCCGGGCGTATTATAGATTATGGATGGATGCTGCTGAGTAGAGGTAGCCGGCGTAGCTCCCTGGAAGGTCCAACTCCATTCTCTAGGTGAATTTTGAGAAACATCGCTGAATTGCACGGAAGTACCTACACACACTGTTTGGCTAGCTACCGTAAAGGCTGCAACCGGTTTTTGAGTAGGAGCAGGCACTTGTACGTTTATGTTATCCAAATAAATATTGTTACCCCAGCCAGAGCGGTTCGCAATCGCTAAATATACATCGGTTTGGCCATTGAGGAAAGCTAGGGATATTGTTTCTTTTCTCCATTGGGAAGCTGTAGGTACAAAACTGCTTTCTGCGTCGGGAGCCGTAGCCAGATCTTTTCCACCTTTTCTCCAGAAAGGAGTAAATGTTTTTCCACAGTCAGTCGAGTAATAAACTACCAAGGTATCTGTCAGGTCAGCATTGTAGCGGGCATAGGCCAGATCAAAGCTAAGCTCGGCAAAGCTGTTTGAAGATAAGTCTATGGAATTACTCATTATTCCATCTACGGTGCCATACGGGTTATCTTTTTCGTCGCCACTATAGTTGTCGAAATAAATACTGCGGCTGCCTGTGCCAAAACTACTGTTTCCTTCAGAGAACTGCCAGGTTCTATCACCATCTGGATTGTAAGGTATCCAGTCAGGAAATGCTGTACTAGTGCTGCCTTCCATTGTTTCTTCAAAAGGAAAGGCTAGATCTGTGTTAGAGAGAATGGTAATGTAGTTGGAGAAGAAAATAGTATCGCGGCCTGTTGGATTAGAAGCAATCAGACGTACGCCATACGTACCCGCTCCAGTAAAGGTAATGCTCTCATTTGGATTGGTAAATGTAGCCAGCGACTCGCCGTCGCTATTGAAAAATTCCCAAGCCCAGCCAGTCGTATTATCAGACGATTTGTCGGTGAACTGGATAGTAGCGCCATCGCAGGCAACGGTCTGGCTAACTGTAAAATCGGCAATGGGTTTGTTGCCGCCACCAACCGGAATATGTACAGTAGAAGTAAGCAGTTCTTTCCGGCGCGGGCATTTTTCCAGAACAGTCCGCATTCTGGTTTTCTGATCTTGGGTGAAAATATTTACGCAGGCATCGTCAGAATAATCCATGTAGTTCTCTACCATATCTTTTCCAGGATCGGTACAGCTATCTTCCCCTTTCGCACAACCATAATGTTTATCTCCAGTTTTAGGAGTGTCTGCCACAAAATCATCAGTGTTGCAACCGCCACTGTCATCGCCCCAGATGTGTCGTAAACCTAAATAATGTCCTACTTCGTGGGTAGCTGTGCGCCCGGTAAATTGGGGAGCTACATTGCCACCTCTACCAAACACCAGGTAGTTCAATAGTACACCATCCGTGTTAGCACCTGTTGGGTAGCTGGACAAATCCAGTCCTGGCAGGCCCGACCGGATAGGAAACTGGGCATAGCCTAACGAGCTTTCTTTCTCTCCACCTAATTTAGCTGTCCAGATATTGAGGTATTTCTCCGGGTCCCAAATGGTTTTTGGTTTCAGGGTATTTTCCAGATCTTCTTGTTTGTCCCAGGAAGCTTTTCCCATATTTACCCGGTGTATACCAGGTTCAGCCAATGTTGTGCCATCCGGTCCGCGTAAAGCCAGGGCAAACTCTATTTCTATATCTGCCCCAATAGGATTATTATTAAAACCGGGTGTGCCTTGTTTTCTGCGGAAGTCTTCATTTAATACATCTATCTGAGATTGTACTTGGGCGGCTGTAATGTTGGGGCCGGTTCCAACAGGTTCGCCATTATGGATGACGTGTACCACTACTGGAATGGTGTATATAGCTGCCTGGGTGCGGGAAGTGCGTAGTTTTTCTTTATAAACTTGTATATTCTTTTGCAGATCCTGTTCAAAATCGTCTATAGTGCCTATCCTAGCATTCCGTTGTCTGAGAAATACATCTGCTTCCATCGTATAACATTTATGGGCAGGGTCGAAATGAGGAATATTATCAGCAGGCGTTGTGGGAGATCCAAACTTGCGGATAACTGTTTCGCCAAATTTTGTATTTTTTTTATGTGGAAGCAGAGAATCCTGGGCAAAGCCTGGCTGCATGCCAAAAAGGGCTACACCCAATAAAAATCCTCTGCTATAAGTAAGTAGTGTTGAATACATGATTAATGATAAATTAATTACTCAGTTTTTTTAATGTTAATAGGGAATCAGTTACGTGTATAAGCTGAATGGTATAGGGTGCCATTTCTGCATTTTTAAAGCTAATCTGTATTTTATTTTCGTCTACAGATTTCCAAGTGCCATTTATTTGTTTTGTGCCATCTGCTGCACCTATGCTATGGAATATAAAATTGCCGTTCTCTTGTAGTTCAAAACCTTCCCGGCCTCTAGCCAATGGGAATGAATAGGAAGCCGGCCTATATGTCTGAATAGCTGTTTTGTCTTCCTCAAAAGAGTGTATCCAGTGGCCAAAAAGAGCGGGTGTTAGGTCTGACTGAGTCTTCTGGCAAGTTTGTGCAGTTAGCAATAATATGCCAAACAGAATGAATATAAGTTTCACAGAAAAAGTAAGATTAACGATAAAAGAACATTGTCTCTGGGACCTATCTGGAAAGGCTACTTTCTATAGGTAGAGATGCTTAGCTATGTAGTGTCTTTATTTCTCTCCAGGTAAGCTACCATGATGTAAAAAAGCATGGTAGACAGAATTACGATTATCTCTTTCATGATCAAAAAACGATTGTCTAAGTAGTAGGTGTTTGCTTGGTAATTTTGCTGGTTAATGGAACTTGGCCAGGAATGTAACCTCTGGCTGAAGCAGAAAAACTTGGAGATGACAAGAGTATTTGTAATTTTTGGCGGCACAATAAAAATCTGTTGTGGGCTAACATGCCATCAGTAGATAAATGGCTTGCAAGCAGCAACTAACTAAAACTTAAACAGGGATTGTATAGGGCAGAATAAAACCTTTGATAAACAAAGAATTGTATGAGTTTTGGATTTATATGGCGCTTCTCAGCAAACCAAGGCCATTACAAAAGTGCAACTTGTGAACAATTAACTATGGCTTTAGCTGTTACTATTCCGGAACATACGTGTTAGCCCAACATAAACCGGTATTTGTAAATAGTATAAATAAATTTGAAGTATATGTAAAACCTATTCTTTTCGTGCATGATATCTCGAAGTAATGCGGTTAAGATTTTCATTTCTGTCAATATTGTAAGCTGGCTGCTGCTACTGGTAGTAAACATGCTTAATTTTTTAGGATGGAATAATTATCCTGCGCTGGGTGTGCCAATTTACTTAAAAGGGCTCCTACTTAACCTTTTTCTTGCCTTTATCTTCTTCTATTATTGCATTACTGTGGGCCAGTTGCGGGACGATACTTTCATAAACTTACTTACCAGGCTTGTAGTTACTGGGTGTACTACTGTACTTGTTTCGGTACTAATGCGTTTTCTGGTATTTCTATTGGGCGAAAATTTACTTGCCCAGCATGCGGAAATTTCTACTATTTTCTATCATGTTAATATCGGCCTGATTACCATATTCCTTACCCAGACTTTTTTCGTCTGGAAAAAACTGATTTTGTACCAGAAGACCCGTGGCTTGCTTACTTTTTGGTATTTCTTTGAATATTGCCTGCTGGCAAGCCTGCTTCTGAATTTTTTTCAAACCAACACCTTTGGTCCGGTTTTTCTGGGTCTGTTTGGTCTCCTTTCTCTTTATGGGTTTATACTTTCAGTTAACTTACGATGGGTAGCTTATCTGAATTTTAAAGAGAAGTGGCAAGGCATATTGCTGATTATTCTCGTAGTGTTGTTCGGTCTCTATTTTATGTACACTCTGTGGGATTACGCTTTGGACAGGGCACGTTCGGTAGATATTTTCGCCAATGTATACATGATAGTCATGTTTACATTTATCTTTATCTATGCGTTGTTTTCCATCCTGGTAATTTTATTTAATTTGCCTACTACCTCTGTTTTTGAGCAGAAGATTGAAGAGTTGCTGAATTTTCAGAAACTTACCCAGTCGTTGCAGATGGGCGAAAGCGAAACCAAGGTATATGAAACCCTGATTGAAGGCACAATAAAAGCTACTCTGGCAGAAGCTGCCTGGCTGGAAGTAACCGACGATAAAGGAAACATACAGTCTTTTATAAATCGAAATATCAGCCGCAGCCAGACTCAGGCTATTAAAGAATACCTAGATGCTAAAAACGGGCAACATCAGTTAACAGTACCGTTAATGAAGAACCTGAAAAAGAAAAGTGGGTTTGCAGATTCTATGCTTATTCCCTATAAGTCTTTGCTGACAGTACCCTTACTTTTTCAGAATAAGCATTACGGTATGCTTACTTTGTTAAAAGAAGAGAAAGATGGTTTTGACAATGAAAATGCAGAAACAGTAACTGTTTTTGCCCGTTTGGCTGGAGTAGCTATTGAAAACTTCCGCTTAGTGTCTAATGCATTAGAAAATGAACGGTATAAAGAGGCGTTGAACATTGCCAAAAAAGTACAGCAGTCTCTTTTACCTGCTTGTACCAACCTGAGCGACCAGTTTGAGTTGAGTATTTTTTCGCATGCGTCGGATGAGGTAGGAGGGGATTATTACGACTTTTATAAAATGGCCAATACCCAGATAGCTATTATTATAGGTGATGTGTCGGGCAAAGGTACTTCGGCGGCGTTTCATATGGCACAAATGAAAGGAGTTTTTCAGAGCTTAATAGAAACAAACATGCTTCCGGATGAATTTCTGCGCCATGCAAATAATGCGTTAAGCCGGTGTCTGGAAAAAAATCAATTCATCACTGCCAGCTATTTCCTCATTGATACCGATTTTCATTCTATTCAATATGCCCGGGCAGGTCACTGTCCTACCTTGTACTTTTCATTCCGCGACAATAAGGTGTATTACTTACAAGACAAGGGCTTGGGGCTAGGAATTATACGTAGTGATGATTATACTTTGCATATCAGCAAACAGGAAATTATATACTACTCAGGAGACGCTATGCTGTTATATACCGATGGTATTGTAGAAGCTAAAAATAAAGGAGGGGAGGAATATGGCTACGAACGATTATTACAGTTTATGCGTACCCATATTCAACAACCGGCAGAGCAATTCACCCATTTGCTACGTACTGAAATTCAGCAGTTTTGTGAAGGTGAATATCTGGACGATGATTATACGGCTGTATTCTTAAAATTTATTTAAATTTAAGGTAACTTTCTAATGAAACTTACGTAAGGTAATCTGAATATGGAAATCAGTACTTCACACGAGGGCAGTATGCATATCATCGCTGTCAACGGAGATCTGGATGCTAGCTCTTCTATTGTTTTAGATAGAGCGATAGCCGAGGCTGTGTCTGCCAGTAAAAATAATATTGTTATAGATTGTAATAAATTAAATTATATATCTTCAGCCGGACTTGGGGTATTTATGTCTTATCTTCAGGATTTTCAAGACAAAAATATCTCTTTATTGCTTTTTGGTCTAAATGAAAAGGTAATGAATGTATTTGAGATTCTAGGATTGGATCAGCTACTGACCATAGTACCGTCTAAAGAAGAAGCGAGGATGTTAGTCAATGATCCACTATTATAAATTTTTCTGCTCCAGAGAAAATCTGAAAGGAATACGCGACTTTGTTACCAGTGTGTTGCGGAATTATTCCTTATCGGATGTTGAAATTAACCAGATGGTGCTGGCAGTGGATGAGGTATGTACCAATCTTATTATTCATTCTCATAAATGCAACGCCGACGACTCAATCGAATTGAGTATCAAAAATCAAAAAGATGGAATTACGTTTGAAATTATAGACCGGGCAGCAGCTTATTTTGATTTTGCCAGCTACAAGCACCCAGATTTAAAACAGATGGTAAAAGAAGGCCGCAATGGCGGAGTAGGCTTATTGTTGGTAAAACGACTGATGGATAAAGTAGAAGTAGAATATAAAGATACACAGAGCACCTGGCGTTTGTATAAAGAGCTTCCTTTTCAAGCTCCAGAACGTGTATAACCATTTGGCAGCGTAATTATACTGACCTAACCAATTATAGAACATCCATTTGTGTTTTTACTTAAACATACATGGATGTTTTTTTATGCTTTCATACATGCCGATTGACAAAGGGTATAAATCTATAGTTCAAAAACGTTTTCTTTTCTTTATAAAAGCTGCAGTATTACCTGAAAAATTAATTTTTTTAGCCTCCATATTACATCGGCTATTAGCTGATTATCAAATAATTTTATTCTCCACAACAATAATTGCAGTCAAAAATCATTAAAATTGCAATTAGTTTCATAATTTTTATGATGAATAGAAACACATGCCTGGCTGTACTGGCTTGTCTTGTTGCCACAGGTGGATGTAAAGTAAACCAACAAGCTTCCTCTTCCAAAGATCCAGTAATAGCTACCGTAGGAAATACACCCATTTACAGCTCCGAATTTAAGTACGTATATGATAAAAATGCGGTAGCCGATAGTTTACCTGCTCAGGAAAGCCTTCAACAGTACCTAGATTTGTATGTAAATTTCCGGCTCAAAGTACTGGATGCCGAAAGCCTAGGATTAGATACCTTGGATTCATTCAACCAAGAGCTGGGTGGCTATAAGCAGCAACTGGCAGAGCCTTACTTACAGGACAGCAGTATTACCACCACCCTGGTAAAACAAGCTTACGACCGCCTAAAAGAAGAAATACATGCCAGCCATATATTAATTAGTTTGCCCGAAGATGCCGATCCGAAAGATACACTGGCTGCTTATCAAAAAATAGCCGATATACGCCAGCGAGCCATGCAAGGCACTGACTTTACGGCCTTGGCAAAAGAGAATTCTCAAGACCCATCTGCAGCCACTAATGGAGGAGATCTAGGCTATTTTACGGCTCTACAAATGGTGTATCCCTTTGAGGACGCCGCCTACCAGACGCCTGCCGGACAAATTTCCCAGCCGGTGCGCACCAAGTTTGGCTATCATCTAATAAAAGTAATCGACCGCCGACCTTCCCAGGGCAAAATTAAAACTGCCCATATTATGGTCAGAACTAACCCGGAGGCGCCTGTGGAAGATGCTACAGCGGCCAAGCAAAAGATTGATGAAATATACACCCGTTTGCAAAAGGGAGAAGATTGGAACCAGTTAACGATGCAATTTTCAGAAGATGCAGGTTCTAAAACCAAAGGTGGGGTACTTCCTCCATTTACTACCGGCAGTATGATTCCTGCATTTGAGGAAGCAGCTTTTGCGCTGAAAAATGCTGGACAGTATTCCCGGCCAGTACTTACACCTTATGGCTGGCATATTATCAAATTAGTAGAAAAAACCGGGCTTGAACCTTTTGAGGATTTAGAAACCTCTCTTCGCCAAAAAGTTACCCGGGATTCCCGTTCCGAGCTCAACAGAACTTTGTTACTAAAGCGTCTTAAGACAGAAAATACGTTTGTAGAGCAGCCCAAAATATACGCCTTAGCCGAGAAAAGTGCCACGAATGCGTTACCAGCAGGACAGTGGACCTATGCTAGTGATAACAAAGATCTGCAGAAAACCTTATTTACCATTCTTAAACAGAAATATACCTTAGGTAACTTTTTTGCTTATGTGCAAAAGAACCAGCAGGCTAAGCCTAATCTTTCCGCCCCTTATTATATGAAGATGCTCTATACTGATTTTGTCAATCAGAGTATTATGGAGTATGAGAAAAAGCACTTGGAGCAAAAATATCCACAGTACAAATATCTCGTAAAAGAATACCGGGATGGCATGCTGCTCTTTCAGCGAATGGAAGATAAAGTATGGTCCCGTTCTTTAACAGATACTACCGGCTATAAAAACTACTTTGAAAACAACCGTACTGCCTATCAGTGGGGTAACCGTGTAACGGCTACTGTATACAATGCAGCAAGTGCAGAAGTATTGGGAGAAGTAAAAACATTGCTGAAGAAAAAATCATACCCGGTAAAAGATGTTACCTTCCAGGATATTTATTTTGATAATGGCGTTGGGAAACTTACCAGCGATCATCAGGCAAAATTAGGTAATCTGGCAAAGGCTATGGCTCAGGACAAAAACTTGCTGTTGGAGGTGTCAGGATATGCGGATATCCGGGAGAATGAAAGTGTGTCTGCCGAACGGGCACAAGCGGTTACTGACTATCTGGTAGAAAATGGGGTGGACATTACCCGTATTGTACTAAAAGATTTTGGCCGCTTCAAGCCAGTATCTAAAACAGACCGCCAAAAAAACCGTAGGGTAGCCATTATTGTTACCTCTACCTCTAAAACAGCCATTGAAAAAGTAGTAAATGCCCGCAAACCATTAAATCTGGAAATCACAGAAGGTGTTTTTCAAAAGGGGGATAATGCGTATGTGGATAACATAGACTGGAAACCTGGTACGTATACATTGAATCAGGATGGCCGGGTAATTTATATTGAAGTAGCCGGTGTAGAACAACCCAGAGCCAAAACACTTGAAGAAGCCCGCGGCCAGGTTATTTCCGATTATCAAACTTACTTAGAAAAACAGTGGATTGATGAGTTGCGCAAAAAATATGCAGTAGTCATTAATGAGAAAGAAGTTAAAAAGCTAATGGAGTAAATAAGCTATGCTAATTGGGCGATATAACGTGTAGTAATAAATCATAAGAAACAATTTAACTTTAAAATGCTTGTAGAGCCTATGTGTTTTACAAGCATTTCCTATTCACATGCAGAAATTCTATTATTTTTTTGTTATTTTCAATGTTTTCGGCTTGGCTGCCTGCTCTACTATGCCAGAGAAATCAGGAGAGCAGGTGGTTGCCAGTGTAGAAGATAAACATTTATATGCTTCCGATCTGACAGGGTTGGTAGGCAAAGGCATTTCCGCTACAGATAGTGCAACTTTTGTTACAAATTATATAGAAACCTGGGCTAGAAAACAAGCCATGCTGGTAAAAGCCGAAAAGGAGGTAGAACTGGACAACCAGGAAATAGAACGGAAAATAGCCGATTACCGCTACGATCTGATGATTTATGAACTGGAAAAAAAGTATTTGCAGCAAAACCTGGATACTACTGTTACAGATCAGCAGATACAAACATACTATGAGAACAATCCGGCAAATTTTGAGTTAAAACAAAATATAGTACAGGGTACCTTGGTCCGCTTGCCTAAAGGCACTCCAGACATAGATAAAGCCCGGACGTGGATGAAGCAGAAAGATGAAAGCAGCAAAACGGAATTAAAAAACTACTGTTACCGTTATGCCAGTACCTATGTTATTGGCGACTCTACCTGGGTAGATTTTGAAAGCATGATCAGTCATACACCATTTAGAGAGCTACCCAATAAAACACAATTTCTGAAGCAAAATACCTATGCAGAAAACACAGATGAAGAAGGAATTTATCTGCTGGCCATTAACGATTACAAAATAGCTAGTCAAGCGTCCCCACTGTCATTTGTAAAAAATCAGGTCCGGGATGTTATACTTAATCAGCGGAAGACGGCCTTGATTCGCAGTTTTGAGCAGAAAGTATACAAAGAGGCCAAAGAAAACAATAAAATAAAAGTACACCAAGGGGCTAAGTAGCCCAACTAGCGGTACAAATCTAAAATTGCGCAACTGTATACATGAAATTATTCATTGGCTACGTTTACTATAAGCCGTTGTTTTGTTTCTCCTTCTGGTAGAACTTTTAATAATTTATTATAAACCAGAACTTATCCTATTAAAAAGTATACTATGTGGAACACAAATTGTAACTTTCCACATATTCCAATTCTAATTCAAATGATGAACCGCTTTTTTATACATTCATTGATTTGTGCCATCATAGTGATGGGCAGTTGTCTGGCAACCAGTGAAGCCATGGCGCAAGGGCAGGGGACAGCTATAGATAAAATTGTAGCCAAAGTAGATAAGCATATTGTATTGCTCTCAGAATTAGAAGCTAGCTATTTGCAGCAGTTATCTAATGGCGGCTCTACTGGCGAAAACGTAAAATGTGAGATTTTACAGGGACTGGTGGTGAACAAAGTATTGCTAGCAAAAGCTGAAATAGATTCAGTTATCGTGGACGATAAACGGGTGGATAGTGAGCTGGACCGCAGGATGCAGTACTATGAAATGCAGTTTGGTTCCAGGGAAAAAATTGAGCAAGCCTATGGTAAAAGCGTAGAACAATTGAAAACTGAACTACGGAAGGCCTTGCAAGAGCAAATGACCGCTCAGCAAATGCAAGATGAAATTACCAAGAATGTTAAAATTACTCCTAGTGAAGTTAAAAAGTTTTTTAGCAGCATACCCAAAGATAGTATTCCCTATTTCCCCACAGAAGTAGAAGTAGGTCACATTGTAAAAACAGCAACAGTTAGCAAAGCCCAAAAAGCCCAGACCAGAGCCAAGTTGAATGAGATCCGCGAACGTATTGTTACGGGAGGAGAAGATTTTGAAACATTAGCCAAAGCGCATTCTGATGATCCAGGAAGTGGGGCTAATGGTGGTAACCTGGGGTATTCTAAAAGGGGAGCCATGGTGCCACAGTTCGAAGCTGCTGCCTTGAAGTTAAAACCAGGAGAAATCTCACAGGTGATTGAGTCTGAATTTGGGTTTCACATTATCCAGTTACTTGATCGCCGGGGAAATGAGTATAATAGCCGCCATATTCTGATACGTCCTAGTTATGCAGAAGTAGATCTGACTGAAGCCCAGAATTACTTAGATAGCTTGCGCACAAGAATTCTTAATGATAGCATTTCATTTGCTAAAGCTGCTAAAGAATACTCAGACGATAAAGCGACCGCTTCCAGCGGCGGATTATTTGTGGACCCCAACAGTAACAGCACCAAAATATTTGCAGAAAACTTAGATCCTGTTGTATATATGACCATTGATACAATGCAGGTTGGTAACATTACTACTCCTATTGCTTACCGTACGGATGATGGAAAAAGTGCCATGCGTATTGTATTCTACAAAACTAAAATAGATCCCCATTATGCTAACCTTCGCGACGACTGGCAAAAAATATATAATGCGGCCTTGGGTGAAAAGAAAAATAAAATTATTAATGAATGGTTTATAAAAGCCAGAAACGATGTTTCCATTATTGTGGATGATGAATACGATAAATGTAATCTCGTAGACAAGGTGCAATAAATTATTCTCTGCTGCCTATAGCTGTGTATCCGCAGAGTTATAGGCAGCTTTTTTCTACTAGTTGCGTTCAAATTCTCCAACCTATAACTAAACTGCCTGTGAAATTTAATTCTGATGTAGAAGCAGCAAATGCTTTACAAGCTTCCTTTAAGCGATTAAAAGACGAAATATCCAAAGTAATTATCGGGCAAGACGAAGTAGTGAGGCTAATGCTAACGGCTATTTTCTCCCAGGGACATTGTTTGTTGGTAGGAGTGCCTGGCCTGGCAAAAACGCTGCTCATCCAGACGATTGCCTCTTCCCTTGATCTGCAATTCAACCGTATTCAGTTTACTCCAGATTTGATGCCCTCTGATATTTTAGGTTCTGAAACGTTAGATCAAGAGCGTCATTTTAAATTTATACGGGGTGCCATCTTTGCTAATATTATCCTGGCTGACGAAATAAACCGGACGCCACCCAAAACCCAATCAGCTTTGCTAGAGGCTATGCAGGAATATTCTGTGACTATAGCCGGGCAAAAATATGCGTTGGACCGTCCGTTCTTCGTATTGGCTACGCAAAATCCGATTGAACAAGAAGGTACCTACCCATTGCCTGAAGCACAACTAGACCGTTTTATGTTTAATGTAAAGCTGGATTATCCTTCGTTTAAGTCAGAAGTAGATATTGTAAAGGCCACTACTACCTCTTCTAGCTATCAGGTACAAAAAATACTGCACGGCAATGAAATACGGGAGTTTCAGGCATTGGTACGTAAAGTGCCAGTACCAGATAATGTAGTGGAGTATGCTGTAAAACTAGTGCATAAAACCCGGCCAAACACAGGGATGGCTTCTGCAGATGCTAACCAATATTTAGAGTGGGGGGCAGGTCCACGGGCTTCACAATACTTGGTGCTAGGAGCCAAATGCAATGCCTTGTTCAATGGAAAATATTCTCCGGATATAGAAGATATACAGGCCGTAGCTTCACCTATTCTCCGCCACCGTATCGTACGTAACTTCAAAGCAGAAGCCGAAAACATCTCAGTAGACGATATAATCAAGAAGTTGCTATAATCATATATCAATAAAACAAAAACACCTCACAGGTTTTCAAATTCCTGTGAGGTGTTTTTGTTTTAAATAGTGGTTTGATTAAGCAGATACTTTTGCTCCATCCATATTTTTGATGATTTCTGTGCCAAATTCTGAGCATTTAAGTAACGTAGCTCCTTCCATTAAACGTTCGAAATCATAGGTTACCCGCTTGGCAGCAATGGCATTTTCAAGTCCGCTGTAGATCAAGTCAGCAGCTTCTTGCCAACCCATGTATTCTAACATCATAGCACCAGATAGTATTACAGAACCTGGGTTTACTTTGTCTTGTCCGGCATATTTAGGCGCAGTTCCATGAGTAGCTTCAAATATGGCATGTCCGGTTACATAGTTAATATTAGCACCTGGCGCAATACCAATTCCTCCTACCTGGGCAGCCAACGCATCGGATACATAGTCGCCATTCAGGTTCAGGGTAGCAATTACATCATATTCAGCAGGCCTCAGTAGAATTTGCTGCAGGAATGCATCGGCAATGGCATCTTTCACAATCAGGCCACCTGGTAGTTTGCACCATGGACCACCATCAATTTCTACAGCGCCAAATTCACGTTTAGCCAGTTCGTAACCCCAGTCCCGGAAACCGCCTTCGGTAAATTTCATAATATTACCTTTGTGAACCAGTGTTAACGATGGTTTGTTAAATTTGATCGCATACTCCAGGGCTGCACGTACCAGCCGTTCAGTGCCTTCCTTCGATACAGGCTTTATTCCAATACCAGATGTCTCCGGAAAACGGATTTTTTTATACATCTGTGGGAAGTTTTCTTTAAACAGATTTTTGAACTTATCTGCTTCTGGAGAACCTTCTTTAAACTCAATACCTGCATAAATGTCTTCCGTGTTTTCCCGGAAAATAACCATATCAGTCAGTTCAGGTTGCTTCAATGGAGAAGGTACGCCTGTGAACCAACGTACGGGGCGTACACACGCATACAAATCCAGTTCCTGACGCAGGGCTACGTTTAGTGAACGGATACCACCACCAACAGGGGTAGTTAAAGGGCCTTTGATACCTACTAAATAATCGCGGAATTGGGTAAGAGTTTCGGCAGGAAGCCAGTTGCCAGTCTGGTTATATGCTTTTTCACCAGCCAATACTTCCAGCCACTGAATTTTCTTTTTGCCTTTATATGCTTTTTCTACAGCCGCATCGAAGACACGTACAGATGCTGCCCATATATCCGGACCGGTCCCATCTCCTTCAATAAATGGAATAACCGGTTGGTCAGGCACCTGTAAGGCTCCATTGCTGATTGTTATTTTTTGTCCGTTCATAATATTGTTCTGTTTGGTTTCTTAAAAAATAATTGGGTACAAAGGTAAAAATCTTTTCCAATTTTGTCTGGTATACAGCTATTTCTTTACTAGAACTATGTTCAGGGGTTTGGGTTGGCTTGTAGCCTGGTTATATGCTGTAGCAAAATTGCTCCTTGCAGATGCGCTATGAAAAAAAATGGATTTTTGGAATCTCTATTAATAAAGGAAGCCACTCACCGATTTGTACAGTATGTTCTGAAGTCCGGAGAACTAAGGATAAGTTTTTGTCGATTTGTACATCTATCAGTGAGTACGCACCCAAGTATTCTATGCTCATTACTTGGCCTTCACAGTGAAAATGAGCGGAAGTACCAATAACTATATTCTCCGCCCGGATGCAGATTTTTTGCTGTGGAGTTGAAGAATAAACAGTATTTTCTGGCAGATAAGGCTGTACTAAATCCCAGTCAAGAATATTGGCTTCACCAAAAAAACGGGCCACATATGGAGTAACAGGATGGGTATATATGTTAGTAGGAGTGTCTATCTGGATAAAGTGGCCGTTCTTCATCAATATAATTCTATCAGCCATAGAAAGTGCATCAGTTGTATCATGGGTTACTAAAATGGCCGTAATACCACTTGCCTGGAGAATTTCTTGTATGTCTTTTTTTATTTGCCGCTTCAGAGGCAGATCCAGGTGGCTAAAAGGCTCATCTAACAATAATAGTTCTGGTTCATCAGCCAGGGCTCTGGCAAGCGTGGCCCGTTGCTGCTCTCCGCCAGATAATTCTCTGGGGTATTTGTGCTGCAGGTGGGTAAGTTTGCAGAGTTCCAATACTTCGGCGATTCGTTGCTGCTGGTAGCTGTGCGGATATGACCGCAGCGTATGTTGAATGGTATCATAAATATGGATGTTAGGAAAAAGTTTATTATCCTGAAACACCATTTTTATCTTCGGATGACCAGGGATAAGTTGTTGAGAAGACAGCGGAAGTAATTTTCCCTGTACCCATACCTCACCTTCATCTGCTTCTTCTAATCCTGCTAAAATCTTCAGCAAGGTTGTTTTTCCTGAACCACTTGCCCCCACTATAGCCAGCAATTCATGCGGATGTATAGTGAGTGAAACATTGGTAAGAACATCAATTTCTTGTCCGGAATATCTTTTTCGAAGGTTCTTGGCTTGCAGTAAAGGCTTCATGCAATAGGTATATAGCGCAAGTATACACAACCATTCCGGCAAATGTTTAGTTACTTCTCTCTTTTCTACATAGCTAGCTTATTTGGTTTACTGGCTAGCCAGGCTGTGGAGAGAACTCTACTACTTATTTGTATAAACTTTTAGGTGTCCAAATCGTTTAATGCTTGACGGCCTATTTACAAAGCTTCCCGAAGTACATACGCATAAAAAATGATAAAGCAGCGGTAGGGCACAGTCAACTTACGTACTGGTGAAACAGATAAACGTACGCATTGGCATAGGAAATTTTCGCAGAATCTTAGAAATATTTAATTTAATAGTGCTAAATCAAAAATATAGCTATATACTAGCAAAATAAGTTAATTTCTTGTTATCTTTCCTATTCCTGTTTATATCCAAATTACCTACAAGCAGCATGAAGCAGGTTCTACTTATCTGTTTTTTTTTATTCCTGTTACTTCCCTTACCTCATGAACTTCTAGCTCAGCGTACAGTAAGCGGAAAAGTTACTTCATCTGAAGATAATTCAGAATTGCCTGGAGTAAACGTGCTGGTAAAAGGTACTGCCAATGGCACTACTACCAATGCGAGCGGTGTATACACCCTAGACGTGCCTGCACAAGCAACCTTGGTGTTCAGTTATATTGGCTATGTTACGCAGGAAATACCTCTTACTAACCAAGCAACTATTAATGTAGTGCTGCGCCCGGATGTTACTCAACTGACAGAAGTTGTAGTTACCGGTTATGGTACCCAGGAAAGGAAAGATATTATTGGTTCGATAGCTACCGTATCCTCCGAAAAATTCAAAGATATTCCCATTGCAGGTATAGATCAAGCTTTACAGGGCCAGGCTTCCGGGGTTCAAGTGACCCAATCATCTGGTACGCCAGGGGGCGGTATTACAGTACGGGTAAGAGGAGCGACTTCTGTTTCGGCGTCTAACCGGCCTTTATTTATTGTAGATGGGATACCTGTAGAAGATGGTGCATTAGCCTTGCGTGACTTTGGGGGGCAAAACGATAATGCCTTGTCTACCATCAATCCCAATGATGTAGAATCTATTAACGTATACAAAGATGTAGCTACCAAAGCTATTTATGGTTCCAGAGCAGCTAACGGTGTAGTATATATTACTACAAAGCGGGGCAAAAACGATAGCCGCACTGTAATTAATGCTGACGTGCAACATGGAATTATTGATCCTGTACGTAAAATTGAATTGTTGAATGCAACCGAACTATTAGAACTGCAACAGGAAGCGGTGAAAAATGCGGGTGGAAATCCAGAGCAACTGGGCCTGATTAGTGGAGTAACGGATGCCGTAAATACTGATTGGCTGGATGCCATTTTTCGTAGGGGAATTTACCAGCAATATCAACTAAATGCTAGAGGTGGAAACGAACGCACTCGGTTTTATGCCAGTGGTAATTACCGCAATGAAGAAGGTGTACAGTTGAACAACCGTTTTGAAAGATATACCGGCACGCTGAATTTGGATCATAAAGTCAGTAACAAATTATCCTTTGGAAATAATCTTACTTTAGCCCGTACTAAAAATATGCGGGTAAAAGGCGACAATTTTTTGGATGGAGTTTATTCGGGTGCTTTAAAAAGCCTTCCTTTTTTTCATCCCTATGACGAGCAAGGTCGGCTTATTGGCCCATCCGATCCTGCTTATCCATCTTTCCCAAATTTTAATCCGGTAGGGCAGGCAGTACTTCCCCGTTTTGATACGTATACTACTAAAATTGTAGGGGGAATCTTTGTTGACTATTCTTTTCTACCAGAACTTAAGCTTAACTCTAAATTCAGTATAGATTATAATGGCGTTACAGAAGACCAGTTTGAACCTTCTTCTACAGCAATTGGCGGTTATTTACTAGGTAGAGGGTATGGTGTTTATAGCACTGGCACATATTCTACGTTAATTAATACTAACGTGCTTACGTATACTCGTACTATAAAAGAAAAGCACAGTTTTAATATTTTACTAGGTTCAGAAATTTTGCAGCGGACCGAACGTACCTCTTCTGTTTCGGGCCAGGAGTTTCCCAGTGATGAATATACCTTCTCTTATATTGCTTCTGCTGGTGTGGTAAACGAGGGAAGCTCATTTCTACTGAAAAATGGACTGGTTTCATTTTTTACGAAAGTAAACTACGATTTAGCAGATAAGTACCTGTTGTCCATTACAGCCAGGCAAGATGGTTCTTCCAGATTTGGGCGTGGGAGGCAATTTGGCTTTTTTCCTTCCGCTGCCGCTGCCTGGAGAATTTCAGGAGAGCCTTTTATGCAGAATTTTTCCTTTGTCAATGACTTGAAATTACGGGCTAGCTTTGGCTATACCGGCAATGAGCGTATTGGTGATTTTGAATACTTAGGCACGTTTTCGGCTGCTACATATAGTGGAAGTTCTGGTCTGGCTCCCTCCAGGCTCGAAAATGCCGAACTGCAATGGGAGCGTACAAGAGAAGTAGATTTTGGCGTAGATGCCTCCCTGTTGAATGGCCGCATTAATATTACGGCTGATGTATACGATAACCTGACAGATAAATTGCTTTTTGATCAACCTATTCCTTCAACTAGCGGCTTTGAAACTGTTAAGGGAAATATTGGCAAGGTAGCTAACAAAGGATTTGAGCTGGGAGTAAATTCTATCAATTTCGACGGAAATTTGAAGTGGAGCACCAGTTTGAATTTTTCAAAAAATCTCAATAAGGTAATAGAGTTAGTAGATACATTACCCATTTTCCGCGGCTATAGTGCTACTCAGGCAGGCAATACCAATGTGGTGCTTCCAGGCCATCCATTGGGTACTTTCTGGGGACTAGAATTTCTGGGTGTAGACCCGGCAACTGGTGATGCCATTTACCAGGATATTAATGGCGACGGAGAAATTACAGATCAGGATGCCACTATTATTGGAAATGCACAGCCAGACTTTTTGGGAGGTATCACAAATACCTTATCCTGGAAAGGGTTTGATCTAAGTGTGTTTTTTCAATTTTCTTATGGCAACGATATACTCAACTTTACCAATACTGGGTTGTTAAATTCCGGCGAAGATTTAAATACTAACCAGATAAAAGAAGCTTTGAAAAGATGGAGAAAACCAGGTGATATTACCAGTGTGCCAAGGTATGAGTATGAAAGTACGTTTAACAATTACCATAGCAGCCGGTTTATTGAAGATGGCTCGTATGTAAGGCTAAAAAATCTAACCTTTGGTTATCGTCTGCCCCCCAATATGATTAGCCGGTTGAAACTAAATAATGCCAGAGTATATGTTTCCGGTACTAATCTATGGACACTTACACCCTATACTGGTTCAGATCCGGAAGTAAGTACATTAGATGGTTCCACTACAGCACAAGGTATTGATTATTATACCTTACCTCAGGTACGTACTATCATAATTGGGTTAAACCTGGGATTCTAATAGGAGCATTGACATATGATGAAATTCATTAAATATTCGCTATTCCTAATATTATTTATAGCCGCTTCCTGTAATGATATACTGGACCCACAGCCTATTAACTTACAGATTACAGAACTTGCCCTCAACGATGCAAATGATGTAGGTCCGGTAGTAACTGGTTTGTATGCTGCCTTACGGGGCACAGGGGCACCTACCATGATAGCCGGAGACTTTACAGCCGATATGGTGACTCATAGAGGTACGTTTACCCAATACAGGGAGTTAGGTACCAAGCAGATTACACCTGCCAATGCTGCTATTACAACTTTATGGTCTAACTTGTATAATACCATTTATTCGGCAAACTTTATTTTGGAGCGGCTTCCGGATATAACAGGCGTACCTGCTGCCCAACGCCGGGAAGTAATTGCCACTGCCCGTTTTTTAAGAGGTTATTGTTATTTCATTGGGGTAAATACCTATGGTGATATGCCCTTAGTTACGACCACCGATAGAGCTACCAATAGAAATATTGTCCGGACACCTACAACAGAAATTATTTCATTTATTGAGCAAGACTATCTCGCTGCCTTACCGGATTTGCCAGAAGAACCAGCCAGTGTAGCCTTTGCCAGCCGCGGAGCGGTGCAAGCGGCGCTTGCCAGATTTTATTTATACCAGCGGGATTGGGCCAAAGCCGAACAGTATTCCACAGACGTAATTACCTCTGAAAATTATACACTGGTAAGTGAGTTTGTGCAACTTGTGCAGCAAGACTTTACCACAGAAGCAATTCTAGAGTTAGGTTATACCGCCAACGACGACCCAGGTACAAGTGCCACAGGCTTGAACAACCTGTTTGTTGGCAGGAGAGAAGTAATTCCTTCCAATGAAATATTAGACAGCCTGTATTCTGCCGCATCTGGCGAAAGGCGTAATACGGTAAGTTTTGATCCGGCCTTGTTACGTGGAACAGACAATGGATTTATTGTAGCAAAATATGGGAATGTTCCCAACGATCTGGAAAATAATAACATTGTGTTGTTCCGGCTAGGTGAAATCTATTTGATTCGGGCAGAAGCCAGAGCCTGGCAAGGTAAAATCAATGGTGCTGGCAGTGCAGAAGAAGATTTAAATGTATTGAGAGTACGGGCAAAAGCACCAAATGCAACAGCAGGCACACAAAACCAAATGCTGTCGCTGATACTGCGCGAACGGATATATGAATTGGCGTATGAAGGCCACCGCTGGTATGATCTGAAACGTACAAACAGAGTTAACCAGATTATGTCTACTTTTTCACGTAACTGGCGGCCGGCTTATGAATTATGGCCTGTACCTCAGCGGGAAATTCAAAGCAATCCTGGTTTAGCGAATGCACAGAATCCGGGATATTAAATTTGATCGATGCTATATCTGACTGTTAAATACATGATTACCTTTTAATTTAAACGATTTGTGAAAAGTATATTCCGGCTAGTATATGTATTGTTGGCAACAAGCGTAATAATTGCTTGCGAAAAAAAAGAGATCATCTTTGATGGACCTTACCATGTTCGTTTTACAGAGCCTATAGCCTCTGCCCGCGAAAGTGTTAATAAGCCTATACAAATAGCTGTACATCTGGTAGGGCCGCAACGAAATGAGCCGGTTACAGTTCGCTATACGATCAGTGGTACTGCCCGGCAAGGAATAGACTATCGCATAGAAGGAGAAGAGGGCACCGTAGTAATACCAGCCAAGCAGAGTTTCGGCTATATTACGATGCGGCTTTTAAATAATGCTAATAACATTCTAGAATCTCAGGATGTTACGTTTAATATTGTTGGTGTAACACCATCCGATTTACAAATTGGTTTCAGTAAGGATGGTATTATTGGTAGATCAACTACGTTTACTATTTTAGATGATTGTATTTTAAATGGCTCTTACACTGGCATTGTGGAAGGTTTTGATGATGTGGCTCCGGTTTCAGAAATTGCTATTACCAGTTCTGATTGCCAGGAATATCTAGCCAGTAATTGGAACATCGGGCTAATTGAGTATCCCAGTATAGCAATGAATTTTACATTCATCGACAATGGCGATAATACCTTAACTATTCCCAAACAAGCGGAAGAGGTACTTTCTGCACCCAATGACACGATTCAGGGTACAGGTTCAGTAAATCCATTAAATGGCCGGTTAACATTTAATATTGAGGTATTGATCAAAGACCAGGCAGGCAATGACTCTTCCCGTATTGTAGTGCCTATAACCTATATTCCGGAATAAGACTGTATGAAAAAGATTCTACCTTATATACACATCTTTGGTCTGCTGGCAGCTATGCTTGTATTAGGTGGCTGTTCGGAGGAAGTAAAGCCCACCCCCTATACTTATTCGCAACTGCTTACAGGAACTACCAGCAAATCATGGCGGCTCACTGGGATACAACTTATTGAAGAAGGCAAGCAACCTTTCAGCTTCAATATTCCCAATGACTGCGTTTACGACGATTTGTATGTATTTTATGCCGATAAAGACCGCACCTTTGAGATAAAAGAAGGGGCTAGCAAATGCGATTCAGCTGACCCGGATGTCTTCTTCACCGATACTTGGTCTATAGTAAATGCTACCTCTACCATAAATTTTCTATTACCGATGCTTCCTTCAGGTACATACACGCTAAAAAACTTGACTGAAAACTCATTTACGATGGAGTATTATTTTGAGGAGGATAACTACAGCTATCGTTTTATATTCACTAGTCAGCAAAACTGATGTAACTTCTACTGAATGCATGAAAAGAATCATACTCCTATTATGGGCTGTTAGTGTAAGTATTTTTAATGCTTACTCGCAGTCATTACCGGCTGGTCAGGAAGAAATAGAGAAATGCTATACGATGGAGTCTGATAGCCTTCTGCGTATGAAGTATCCACAGATGGGCTCTATACTGGATTTTGAAAGAGATTTGCAGCTGAAAATGAGTGAAGTGGCTGAGAAGCGTAAAACCTTGCGGACCACAGACGAAGTATTAACTATCCCCATTATTGTGCACGTAATCCATAATGGCGAAGCTGTCGGAACTGGCTTAAACATTAGTGCGGCACAGGTGCAATCGCAGCTGGATGCCTTGAACGAAGACTTTAGACGCAAACCAGGCACTCCAGGATTTAATAACAGTTCGGTAGGTGCAGATATTGAAATAGAGTTTTGCTTGGCCCGACTTGACCCACAAGGCCGCAATATGCCAGAGCCCGGAATTCACCGGTATAATGGCCGCAAAACAGCTTGGACTAGGGATGAAATTGAAAACACCCTGAAACCAGTTACCTATTGGGACCCGGATAAATATTTTAATGTATGGGTGGTAGCTGATATGAAGTCAGATGCTACTACTTTACTGGGATATGCACAATTTCCTGTCCGGTCTAATTTACCGGGCTTAAGTTCTACCGGGACGGCGGCTACCGATGGTGTGGTTATCTGGTACCGGTCATTTGGCCGGGGCAGTAATTTTAACTTATCACCCAACAATAATCTGGGCCGTACTATGACCCATGAAACCGGACATTGGCTAGGTTTGCGGCATATTTGGGGGGACGGTGCTTGTGCAGAAGATTTTGTGGCAGATACACCACCAGCAGATGGCCCCAGCAGAGGTTGCCAGGTTGGCCGGGTTTCCTGCGGTAATGTAAATATGGTGCAGAATTATATGGACTATTCTGACGATGCCTGTTTCAATATATTTACAGCCGGGCAAAAAGCCAGAATGCGTACGGTAATGGAAGTAAGTCCGCGGAGGAGTACCCTGCGTGCATCTAATGTGTGTGGAAATCTTTCTGCAGGCATTCCTGTTGCTAATTTTACATCTGACAGACAGCTGGTACTTAGAGGTGGTACAGTCAATTTCAATGACTTGTCTCTTAATTTTCCTACCACCTGGACATGGACCTTTGAAGGTGGAGAACCAGCTACATCCAGTGAGCGCAATCCTTCGGTTGTCTATAATACGCCCGGTGTGTATGATGTAACGTTAACAGTTAGCAATGCGCAAGGTAGCAATACCGTGACCAGGCAAGATTTTATTGAAGTATCCAGCGAAGGGATATGCAGCAATAGTACGAATTTTAATGGCACACCTACTGTACTCAGGTTTCCGGCAGATAGTACTACACAAGGGTATGTAGCCGGACATAATTCCTCCGGAACTAGGGCGGTGTCAGAGTATTTTGGGAATGCACTTGGGTATGCAAATCTGGGAGGCGCTTCTTTGAAGTTTGGATATGTGCATGCTTCCGGCGATGATGCGACTGTTACAGTACTTGTATGGAATGCCCGGGGTTTTCAGGGCGGACCAGGCGCTGTACTGGAACGCAAAGAGATTCTATTGAGCCGCATTCAGCAAGATATAAACAATGGACAGCCAACAAACGTTACCTTTGATAGAAATGTACCTTTATTTGGAAGAGGATTCCATATAGGTGTAGAACTTGCCTATGATGGAGATACCGTAGCGTTAATAACCACACAGAATGGTCAATCGGTGTTTAACACTGCTTGGGAGCAAGATAGTACCGGCAGATGGGAAACGTTTTCTGTGAGCAGAGGCTATAATATAGCACACGATATATCTGCCAACGTAGGTATGCAACCTTCTGTGCAAGTGTCTGCTTCCACACTCATCATCAATCCTGGTGAAACAGTTACATTAAATGCTAGAGGTGCCAGCCTGTTTTCCTGGCAAGCCAGCAGTGGAAACCTCAGCACTACATTAGGTCCTCAGGTGGTGGCTAATCCGCAGGAAACTACTACATATACTGTTACTGGTGGTGGGTTAGACTTATGCCGCACCGAAGCTTCGGTAACCATTGTAGTTAGAGGGACGGTAAGTACACCACCGTTTTCTGAAGATCAGGCATTGCAAATATTTCCTAATCCCAGTGCTGGAAAGTATGCAATTACATTAAACAACAACAAAACAGGAACAGTTAAAATAGAGTTATACAATACTATTGGAAATCAGGTATTGGCTCTACAAGACGTAAAATCAAGTGCTGATTACGAAAAATTACTCAATATAACGGCTCTGCCCAAAGGCGTATATGTGGTTGCCTTTACTATCAATAATGAAACTATCTGGAGGAAAATAGTAAAATTATAAGCCTTCACTTGTATTCCTACCAATTTGAAACTATATTTTGCCTATATAAACAATTGCCAAATATAGTTTCAATAGCAACTGTGAATTAATAACTGTAAAAATCTGACAAATGAAAAAAACAAATTTACTACTTGTACTAGGTGCCCTGTTAGTTTTCTTTTCTTCTTGTAATAAAGATGATTCTGCGCCTGCCACCAAAGCCGATATATTGGCAAACAAAGTATGGCGTATTACATCGCATACTGTTAATCCCGGCCGACAGACTGATAATGGACAGATAATTACAGACTTGTTTCAGTACTATGGCACCACTTACCAGGATGATGTAGTCAGGTTTAACAGAAATCCGAATACTTATACCTTTGAAGAAGGTCCAACCAAATCTGATCCTACAGGCGATCAGGTATTTAATGCCGGGACCTGGATGCTAAACTCAGATGAAACAGTATTAGTGCTGCAATCCGCCAATGGACAATTCTTTTCTTATGGGCAAATTGTTCCTGTTAGTGAGGAAGACGTTATTATTGTATCAGAAGGAAGTGCCACCCATTTGACAAACTATAACATTGTAGATTTAACAGCTACTTCTTTTAGCTACAATTACGCTTACCGCCTACAACAAAATGGCCCAGTTTACACAGAAACAATAACGTATACTGCTCAATAATAGACACATTACATTAATCGATATACAATACCTCTGCAAGCATTATGCAGGGGTATTTTTATTTGCATGATTTAAGTTACGTTTAATATGCTTCAAAATTTTGCCAGGGTACGTATTCAAGTTCAGTTGTGGCGTTAGTACTACTCCTAAAGTTCACTGGTACTAACAAGATTGCCAATATTCCTAAAATTTAATCTCATTAAATCTGAAGCGGAAGCAGCAGTCTCTTACCTCGAACTAGATAGCCTGCTTTTAAAGCTAAGTCTATATCCTATTATCCATAGTCTCATCATTGTATAAATCAATTAGCAAGTGGTAAGCTGGTGTCTATAAACCAAAGTTGCGACCAAAACATTTAGCGCTTGAAAAAATACTTCAGAAAATAATTTATATCACTCTACTACTTGACACAAAAAATACCTTTTTTAAGAAAAATCTAAACAGCCTTCTCTGACATGATTAGTTATTATATGCTATATACAAAATGATCTAAAATTGTATTTTAGTAAGTTAATTTTATTGTCGAGACTTTTCGATACTGGTTGAAAGTAATATAGTCAGCCAAATTATATAGAAATATTATTTAAAAATAGTTCTATTTAGGGATTGAAATAGTAGGTATGCATACTAAATTATTTGGCTATAGGCTCCAGGAACACTATTAGGGCAGGTTACACTATCAAAGAATCATTAAAATATAATTAAATACGTAATAACACTCTTCGTTTTTAAACTTTTACATTTTAACTATTCCAACTTTCGCATCCGGCATAAGCTTGCTTAAAATAGTACAAAATATATACTAATGAAAAAATTTTGCTAATTTCTTATTATGAAAAAAAATATTTTGTACTAAATTGCCTTTGATATTATTTGTTCACCTATTTGAGTATTTCTACAAATAAGTTACAAACAATAATTAACCTTTTTAGTTTCACAAAAAACTTACCTTACTTTTTAACCAAACAAATCAGTATGAAGAAGATTCTACTAATGTATGCTGCTTTGCTGCTTGTGATTATCAGTCACAGCCAGCTCTGGGCACAAGACAGAACAGTCACTGGGAAAGTGACCTCGGCGGATGATGGCAGTGTTTTGCCCGGTGTGAATGTACTAGTTAAAGGAACCAGTAGCGGTACCACTACCGATGCAGGTGGGAACTTTAGCATCTCTGTGTCACCTGATGCCACATTGGTATTTAGTTTTATCGGCCTTGCTTCGCAAGAAGTAGCTGTAGGGAATAGGACTAGTGTTGATGTAAAAATGGAATCAGATGTCCAATCGTTGAGTGAGGTAGTAGTTACAGGGTACGGTGAGCGGAATAGAAGTTCATTTACTGGGGCTGTAAGCACTGTAGGTGGAGAGCAAATTCAGAATAAGCCTTTTGCTACCATTGACCAAGCCTTACAAGGCAACGTAGCTGGTTTGCAACTTTCAGCTGCTTCTGGTACACCTGGTGCTGTGCAGGATATACGTATTAGAGGTATAAGCTCTATTACAGCAAGTAATGATCCCCTGTATGTAATTGATGGAGTACCTGTTGTTTCTGGAAATAATGGACAATCAGTTAACACTACTGGTTCTAGTACATTAAGTGTTCTTTCATCTATCAACAGCAATGATATTGAAAGTATTACAGTTTTGAAAGATCCAAGTGCAACAGCCCCATATGGTGCCCGTGGTGCCAATGGTGTTATTATTATTACTACCAAAAGAGGTAAGTCAGGCAAGCCAGTAGTATCCTTTTCTGCTCAGACAGGTGTAGTAGACAGAGCGGTAGAGGGACCAAAAATGCTGAATTCTGCTCAATGGAATGAAATGTATTATGAAGCTTTAGTAAATGCCGGTGAAGCAGCCAGCATAGAAGAGGCCCAAGAATTGTACCCAAGTGGATGGGATGGTGTTACTGATACTGATTGGAGAGATGTAGTACGCAACAAAAAAGCTATGACACAAAACTATGACGTATCTGTGCGCGGAGGAAATGACAAATCTAATTACTACACCTCATTGGGTTATTTCCAGCAAGATGGAGTAAACGTGGGATCAAATTATGAGCGAATTACAGGGAAATTAAATTATGGAACTGCTCTTTCAGACAAAATTAGCATAAATACAGCTACCAGTGCTTCTTTTGTAAAACAAAACGGACAGTTAGAGGGTTCTGCTTACTTTGGTAATCCAGATGCTACTTATTTATTTACTCTCCCTATAGATAGAGCCTTAAATGCTGATGGTACTCCTAACTTGAATCTGTCTACTAGCTCATTCAATCCCTTGTATTTAGTAGCAAATAACATCAACCGGAGAAATCAAACTAGACTATTCAATTCTACCACATTTGAGTATAATATAATAGACAGATTAAAGTTTACCTCTACTATCGGTCTTGATTATTTATTAACAGAAGAGTTGTATTACAACAACCGTTATCATGGTGATGCTATAAGAAATCCTGATAATCCAAGTGAAAATGGAAGCTCTTATACGTATATGAACCGGAATTTCAACTGGAACTGGAAGAACATACTTGATTATAGCTTACCAATCAACGATAATCATAAGATAGATTTTAAATTGGTGTATGAAGCTCAAAAAAACCAGACCTACAATGTAGGAACCGGTGGTTATGGTTTTGCATCTGATAATTTGTATTATCCTTCATCTGCAGGAACACCTGATTTAGCTACAGGATATACAGAAGACTGGAGCATTAATTCTGTAATGGGTATGGTGAACTATACGCTTAAAGGAAACATTTTTGTAGATGGTACTTTCAGAAGAGAAGGTAATTCTAGATTTGCACCTGGAAAGCGTTGGGGATCATTTTATTCTGTAGGTGCTTCATGGGTTTTCTCAGATGAGCAATTCATGCAAGGCTTCAGCGGGTGGTTGAACACTTCAAAATTGAGAGCTTCTTATGGTGAAACTGGTAATGCAGGAATCCCCCTTAATCAATACCAGGCTTTACTAAGCTTTGGTGGAATTGATAACAGCAGCACTGGCTCTTACAATGGTAACCCGGCAGCTTCTCCAAGCACATTTGGTAATACGAATCTTACTTGGGAAAAAAATCAGGCATGGAATATTGGGTTAGATTTTGGTGTGTTCAATAGAATAACTGGTACAGTAGAATATTTCCGCAGAAGAACCTATGATTTATTGTTAGACGTTCCTCTTTCTTATACTACCGGCTTTAGCAGCCAGACACAAAACGTAGGCGAAATGGTAAATAAAGGTTGGGAAGCTAGTTTGAATGCCGATATATTAAAAGAAAGTGCATTTAAATGGAATTTAGGAATCAACTTCACCTCTGTTCATAATAAAATAACAAAGCTCCCAATATCTGGAGCTGGTGAAGAAATTGGTATCACAAGTGCTACACGAGATGTAACTGTAGGCCAACCAGTTTACTCTTGGTATTTGCAAACTTGGGCTGGTGTAAATCCAGAAACAGGTGCTCCGTTATGGTACAGACAAGGAACAAGTGGTGAAACTACTTCTACTTATTCACAAGCCGGAAGATCCTACCACAAAAGTGCTGCTCCTACATTCTTTGGAGGATTAACTAATCGCTTTGAGTTCAAAGGCATTTATCTAAGCGCCAACTTATATTATTCTACTGGAAATGCAGTATATGATACTTGGGGGGGATATACCATGTCTGATGGAAGATTCGCCTATAACGTTGCCAATAGCTATGCAAGTTTATATAACAGATGGCAGCAGCCTGGCGATATTGCTGAAAACCCTAAAAACGTATACGGCAATACTTCATTATCAGCTTCTGCATCTACCAGACGCTTGTATGATGGTGAATTTCTAAGATTAAGAGATATTACATTCGGATATAATCTTCCTACAACTTTATTAACTAAAGTAGGTATATCTGGAGCTAATATCTATGTAAAAGGCAATAATATCTGGACACATGTCACCGATAAAAGATTACAATTTGATCCAGAAGTTAAGGCTGACGGCTTCCTAGATCTGTATGCGCCTCCATTGAAAACATATGCTGTTGGTCTTGTAGTTAATTTCTAATCCTGGTAAAATAAACGATATGAATACATATAGAATAAAAAAATATTTGGCAGTTTTGGCCATAGTTGGGCTCAGTGCGTGCTCTAAGGATTTCTTAGAACCTACAGTTAGCACTTCAAAAGATATTGCTACCAGTGTAAATACATTGGGTGATTTACAAGGACTTATGTTAGGTGCATATGACCGTATGAATGAGTATGATTATTATGGAAGAAATTACGTAATATTTGCTGATGTACGTTCAGACAATGCATTTAGCAGTGGTAACTCTGGTAGGTTTGTAAGCACTGGCCAGTTTGTTATGCAGCCCACAGAAGCGGATGTCACAGACACTTGGGAGCAAATTTATCAAGTGATTGCCAATACTAATATTGTCATTAATACCCAGGTAGAAGACAATGATAGCCCAGAAGTACAATATGTAAAAGGGCAAGCCCATGCAGTTCGTGCACTTGCTTATATGGATTTGCTACGCTTATATGGACAACAGTATGCAGGAGGCAACTTAGGAGTTCCAATTGTTACAGAGTTTGATAATGAAGGTGGTAATCTTTTTCCTGCGAGGGCAACAGTAGACCAAGTGTGGGCACAAATTGGGCAAGATTTACAAACAGCTGCTCAGGTAATGGATCCTAGCCTGGAAGATGAAACTTCATCGAATATAGAGATCACGACTAACGCTGTGTATGCATTGCAGTCCAGATACTATCTATATGTAAAAGATTATACAAATGCAGCCGCTGCAGCAAAAAAAGTGATTGATTCCGGAAATTATACTATTCCAGATGCTAATACTTTCTTAGATTCTTGGGGCGGCCAAGGTGGACCTAACTCTATCTTTGAGCTAGCTTTTACTGCTACTGATAATGGCGGCAATACTAGTTTGTACTATATGCTTCAAGAGACTAACTATGGTGATGTTCAGGTTACAGAAGATTTGTATAATGTATATGAAGATACAGATGTTCGTAAGCAATTATATAGTGCAGATGAAGGAACATATCGTATGGTTGGAAAATACCCTTCTGCTAACTATGTAGATAATGTTAGGATCATAAGATATGAAGAGGTGATCCTTAACTATGCGGAAGCTTTAGCTCAAACCGGTTCACCAGAAGCCTTAACATATTTAAATCTAATTGCAGAAAGCAGAGGTGCTACTGCCTATACAGCAGCCACTATAGATAACATTCTGTTGGAAAGAAGAAAAGAGTTATCTTTTGAGGGACACCGCTTCTTTGATCTGATGCGTACCGGTAAAGGAATCACGAAAGTAGATCCTAGACAAACATTTACTGCAGCTGGTATTCCTTTTGGTTCTTCAGCCTTAGCCTTTCCTATTCCTTTGAATGAGCTTAGTGCTAATCCAAATATTGTGCAAAATGAAGGTTATTAACTTTGAGGATTATTTATAATATTAATTAAAAAGGAGAGTTTATAACTCTCCTTTTTAATTGAGTAAAAAATGATAATAGTCAAGTTCCTCAATTTAGGAAAGTTGTTGTTTTCTCTAATATAAGTATATAGAAAGTTACCCATTATCTGCAAAGCCGGGATATAACGCCATACCTCCATCTATAAGCAACGAAACACCCTGTATGTAATCGGAATCATCCGAGGCCAGCCATAGGGCTGCTTTAGCTACATCTAAGGGTTCGCCTACCCGGCCATACGGTATAAGTTCTAATAGCTTCTTTTCTGCTTCTTTGGTTTCCCATGCCTCATTATTAATAGGTGTTTTAATGGCACCTGGAGCAATGCTGTTTACCCGGATTTTATGAGGAGCCAACTCTTGGGCTATAGATTTCATAAATAGCATAATGCCTCCTTTAGAAGCAGCATAATTTACGTGTCCGGCCCAGGGAATCACCTCATGGACAGAACTGATACAAATGATTTTGCCAGCGGCTACCGAACGTTCTTTTATAACCCCTCTTCTAACAAATTCTCTGGCTGCCTCCCGGGCACATAAGAACTGACCAGTCAGATTAATGTCAATCACTTTCTGCCAGTCATCCAATGACATTTCCAGAAAAGGCGCATCTTTTTGCAAACCTGAGTTATTTATCAGAATATCAATTGTGCCAAAAGCTTCAAACATCTGCTTAAACATGACTTGTACTTGGTCTTCCTTGCTTACATCTGCCTTAATTGCTATTGCTTTGCCACCAGCCGATTCTATTTCTTTTACTGTATCTTTTGCTCCGTCTTCACTGCTATGATAATTTACAATTACTTGAGCTCCTGCCCGCCCTAATTCTATGGCAATGGCTTTCCCAATGCCAGAACTGGCACCTGTAACTAACGCGGATTGACCTTTTAACTTTTGCATAAGTTCTTAGTATAATTAGAATTGATTAAGAATATGAACAGAAACTATTTTGAAGAGTATTTACAATACATGGTTCTGATTAGTAATGCATTTGCTGATAATTTCACTAGCCCTACAGCCTGTTTTAGCTGGTAGGTTAGTGTATCTTTCATTATTGTAGTACTAAGAAATAGATTCTCCAGCTTACTGAAAAAGACGTTACTTGATTTGCTAGTGGATATGTACTACTCAAGTTTGTACGGAAACTTCTTTTAAAAGATATATTTTCTCTGATGCGAAAGCAGATTTAGATGTTCGTTGCTAACGTCCGTTGTTCGTTGTATCAATAAAGGCCTCCGCATTGTAATTCCTGCAAAAGACGAGTAACTTCGTACAAAATCAGTGTATGGGCATATCCCGCAGATTACGGTTCAGGCGAATATTATTAGTGGGCTTTCTGAGGCTTATCCGGTGGCCTAATTTGCTATTTATTATATTTACCCAATACTTTGTCCGTATATTTCTGGTTGGACCCAGAGGTGCTTGGGTAAGTCATTTCATGGATGTACGGTTTCTGATGCTCACCATTTCAACAGTACTGGTAGCGGCTGCCGGCTATATTATTAATGACTATTATGACATAAAAATAGATACTATTAATAAGCCTAAACGGGTAGTGGTCGGGAGGATTTTGCGCCGCCGGTGGGCAATGATCTCACATTTGGTACTGAATGTAACCGGCATCCTCTTAGCCTTTATTGTAGATTGGAAGGTAGGTCTTGTCACCTTTATTTCCGGCTTTCTGCTATGGCTTTATTCTAACCAGTTAAAGAGGCAGCCTTTTACAGGAAATTTTACTATTGCTTTATTAACAGCAGCCTCTCTACTAGTGGTATGGGTATACCAGCCAAGAAATGAGTTTCTGGTGTATACATTTGCAGCCTTTGCTTTTTTTATCTCATTGATCCGCGAAATTATTAAAGACATGGAAGATGTGAGGGGCGATGAGACCTTTGGCTGCCAGACGTTGCCCATTATATGGGGTTTACGCCGAACAAAAGTATTGTTATATATTCTGATTTTCTGTTTCCTATTTGTATTATTTTCTCTCTCAGCCTACCTGCAAAATGCGGTAGTTATGTACTTTTGTTTTTTTATTTTAGTACCAGTTGGCTGGCTCACCTATAAATTATTCTGGGCTGATACCAAAAGGGAGTTTTCCTATTTAAGTAAGTTCTGCAAACTGATTATGCTAAGCGGCATACTCAGCATGGCACTGGTGTAATAAATTGAAAATCTATAGGATACAGAAGAATAAACACCTGTTATCTGTAGATCTTATAAACCAAAATAAACAAACAAGTGATCAATATAGCTATCTTCGCGTCGGGTACCGGGTCTAACGCACAAAAAATAATGGAGTATTTTGCACAGCATCCTAGTATCTGTATCTCCTTAGTATTAAGTAACAACGGCCAGGCGAAGGTTTTAACTGTTGCTCAACAATTTAATATACCTGCTATTACCTTTACCCGTAGCCAGTTTTATGAAACCGATGAAGTGATTCATATCCTGCAAAAACACCAGGTTACCTGGGTGGTGCTAGCAGGTTTCTTATGGCTGATTCCGGGTAATCTTATCCGCCATTTTCCAGATAAAATAGTGAACATCCATCCGGCCTTATTACCCAAATATGGCGGCAAAGGCATGTATGGGGAAAGAGTTCATCAGGCAGTGGTAGAGGCTGGAGAGTCCAGTTCCGGTATTACCATTCACTTGGTAAATGAAGAATATGATAAAGGAAAAATTATATTTCAGGCATCCTGTCCGGTAACATCTATAGATACACCAGAAGAAGTAGCACACAAAGTACAAGCACTAGAACATGCTCATTTTGCCCCCGTTATAGAAAAATTAATTTCAGACCAGCATCTTTGAATATGTTTTGATTAAAACGTAATTTCGCAAAAAAATAGTAAACCCAATTATCCGTATCACCCTACCAACTTATACTTTTACCTTATCCTAACCAATGTATTCCAGAAAAATTAAGTCGGCATTAATTTCTGTTTTTTATAAAGATGGTTTAGCTCCTATTGCTAAGTTACTACACGAACAAGGTGTAAAATTGTATTCCACCGGAGGCACCCAAACCTTTCTGCAAGACCTGCAATTACCTGTAACAGCTGTTGAAAATCTTACCGGATATCCATCTATTTTGGGAGGCCGTGTAAAAACGCTGCATCCGAAAGTGTTTGGCGGTATTTTGTTCAGGCGGGAAGAAGCCGAAGACCAATCACAGGTAAAAGAATATGATATTCCATCCATTGATCTGGTTATTGTGGATCTTTACCCGTTTGAGGAAACCCTTGCTTCTGGTGCCGGTGAAGAAGAAATAATAGAGAAAATTGATATCGGAGGTATATCATTAATCAGAGGAGCCGCAAAAAATTTCAAAGATGTATTGATTGTATCGTCCAGAAATCAATATGCGGAAGTAGAAAGTTTGCTCAGAGAAAAAAACTGTGCTACCGAACTAGCCGACCGTAAAAAATTTGCGGCGTATGCCTTTGAGGTTACGTCTCACTATGATACAGCCATTTTTACTTATTTCAATCAGGAAGCAAACCTTCCGGTTTTTAAGCAAAGCCTTAGTCAGACGAAAAAATTACGGTATGGCGAAAATCCACATCAAGCTGGTTATTTTCATGGCGACCTGGAGGCCATGTTTGAGCAGCTGCATGGCAAGGAGCTTTCTTACAATAACTTAGTAGATATTGATGCAGCGGTGTTATTAATTAACGAATTTGAAGGAGATAAGGCGTTTGCCATACTCAAACATACCAATGCCTGTGGTGCCGCAACAGCTTCTACGGTGAAAGAAGCCTACTTAAAAGCGCTGGCGGCAGATCCTGTTTCCGCTTTTGGCGGGGTGCTTATTACCAATTCTGCCGTAGATAAAGAAACCGCGGAAGAATTAAATAAATTGTTTTTTGAAGTATTAGTTGCCCCAAGCTTTACTGAGGAAGCCCTTCAGATTTTAAAGGGTAAGAAGAACCGTATTCTGTTGAAGCGTAAAGAAGTAGCTTTGCCTAGCGTTTCTGTGAAAACATTACTTAATGGTGTAATCCGACAAGACATTGATAACCGCACTGAGTCGCCAGCTGACTTGCGTTCGGTAACCCAACGCGAGGTAACCACTGAGGAGAAAGATGCACTCGTATTTGCTGCTAAGATTGCCAAACATACCAAATCAAATACCATTGTTTTAGCGAAAAAAGGGCAATTACTGGCAAGTGGTGTGGGACAGACATCACGGGTTGATGCCTTACGGCAGGCTATAGAAAAGGCTAAATCGTTTGGCTTCGATCTACAAGGCGCAGTAATGGCCTCAGACGCCTTTTTCCCTTTTCCAGATTGCGTAGAGATTGCTCATAAGGTTGGTATACAGGCAATTGTACAACCAGGTGGATCTGTGAAAGACCAGGATTCCATCGACTATTGTAATAGCAATGGATTAACAATGGCTTTCACCGGCATCCGGCATTTTAAACATTGATTAGGTATTTAAAGCAAATATCTTTTATTTGTTATCAATGTAATGTTTTTTTCATTTCAAAATATATAATAACCAATAATTAGAGTGATATTGCATAAAATTAAATGTTACTCTTTGCGATTTAGTAGACAAAAAGATAGATTTAATTTCGCTAATACTCAATTGGCTATTTGTTAACCTGATATACAATTACTAAATATTATTCCTCTACGTAGGTTTTAAACAGGAGATTTCTTTAAAATGGGATTATTTAATTTTCTTAGCAGCGACATTGCTATTGATCTTGGTACCGCTAACACACTCATTATTTATAAAGATAAAATCGTTATTGATGAGCCTTCTATTATTGCTATAGACAGGAACCTGCCCAGCCGGGTATTAGCGATTGGAAAAGAGGCTATGCAGATGCATGAGAAAACCCATGAGAACATCAAGACGATCAGGCCACTGAAAGATGGGGTAATAGCTGACTTTACAGCGGCAGAACAAATGATCCGGGGTATGATCAAGATGATTAATACAGGGAGCAATTTGTTTACGCCTTCTCACCGGATGGTAGTATGTATTCCTTCTGGTATTACTGAAGTTGAAAAGCGGGCAGTAAAAGATTCGTGTGAGCATGCTGGTGCCAAGGAAGTATATATGATTCACGAACCTATAGCAGCGGCTATTGGTATTGGAATAGATATAGAGCAGCCAATGGGTTCTATGATTGTAGATATTGGCGGGGGTACCACAGAGATCGCTGTAATTGCTTTATCAGGTATTGTTTGCGAACAATCTATCCGGATTGCTGGTGATGTATTTACAAAAGACATTCTGGATTATATGCGCCGCCAGCATAATCTGCTGATTGGCGAACGTTCTGCAGAAAAAGTAAAAATAGAAGTTGGTGCGGCATTAACAGAACTGGAAAACCCTCCACCTGACTATGAAATCCGTGGCCGCGATTTGATGACTGGTATTCCAAAAGTAATCAAAGTAACCTACGGTGAAATTGCATTTGCTCTGGATAAATCCGTTTCTAAAATTGAAGAGGCTGTATTGAAAGCGTTAGAAATGTCTCCGCCAGAACTATCAGCAGATATTTATGTAAATGGTATCCACTTAACAGGTGGAGGAGCTTTGCTGCGTGGCCTGGATAAAAGGCTTGCAGCTAAAACTAAGTTACCTATTCATATAGCCGACGATCCTTTAAGAGCAGTAGTAAGAGGCACTGGTGTAGCCCTGAAGAACTTAAAGAATTTCAAAGCTGTTTTAATAACATAATACAAATCAGTGACTGATGGCGAATGATTAATGAACAGTTTTCTTACTCATTAATCGTTCGTCATTATTCATTATTCTTTCTCCATGCAAAGGTTATTTCTTTTCTTTTACCAATACAGGGCATTTATTTTTTTTATACTAATAGAGCTGCTCTGTGCCTGGCTGATTGTAAAAAACAACCGTTACCAGAATGCGGCTTTTCTTAACTCAACCAACCGATATGCTGCCCAGATGATGGCTGCTACAAATATGGTGGTTGAATTCGTGAATTTAAGAAAAGTAAATGCAGACCTTGCCCATGAAAATGCCAAATTGAATAACATGAATGCTCGGCTAGTTCAGCAGGGAGACTCAGCTATACCTAAAGGTTACTGGCTCGATTCTTTAGTAGCCCAGCGTTACCGGTTCAAAGTAGCCAAAGTAATCAACAATTCTACCAGCCGCACCAATAATTATCTTACCTTAGATAAAGGCACTTTGGATGGCATAAAGCCTGGTATGGGCGTTGTGTCGCCAGAGGGTGTAGTGGGTAAAATAAAATATTGCTCAGATCATTTCTCGAATGTGGTATCACTGCTACATACGGAAATGCAGGTTTCTTCTCAGATAAAGAAAAATGGCACTTTTGGTACAGCCCGCTGGATTGGCAAAAATGCAAAGGAAATAGACTTGCTCTATATTCCCCGCCACGTGGAGTTGCAGAAAGGCGATACTGTCGTTACTACCAGTTATAATACAATCTTCCCCGAAGGAGTTATGGTAGGTACGGTTAAAGATTTCTCTCTAAAAGGAGACGATGCTTTTTACGATATCAATCTGGATCTTTCCACAGATTTCTATCGGCTTTCTTATGTATATATAGTTGAGAACCTGTTACAGACCGAACAGGATTCCTTAGAGAGACGTACATTAACCGGGTTAAATGAATAGTAGGGATTATATTTTACAGATTTTTTATTTCGTGGTCTATCTGGCGTTGCAGGTATTCCTGGTGCGAAATATGGTGTTGTTTGATGTGGCATTCTGCTTTGTATACATTGCTTTTATCTTATTGCTACCGTTTGATACCAGTCCGGTTTTTTTACTCTTTGTTGGCTTCAGTACCGGATTACTAATAGACGTTTTCTATGATACCTTAGGCATACATGCGGCAGCCAGTACGGTTGTAGCTTATTTTAGACCATATGTTATCCGGCTAAATACACCCCGTGGCGGATATGAACAAAATGCCAGGTTAACTTTACAAAGTATGGGAATGGAATGGTTTGCTCCCTATGCTCTTATATTGATATTTCTACATCATGCCGTGTTGTTTTTTGTGGAGGCCAGTCAGTTTAACTTATTCTTTTTTACTCTGCTCAAAACAGTCGCCAGCACAGCTTTTACATTCGTGTTAGTCACCCTTATCCAGTACCTGTTTTTTTCCAAAGGCCGTAATTAGACGGTATCCGGGCAAGGAACATAACTAAAAATCTCCTGAAATTCATTTCAGGAGATTTTTAGTTTACTAGTATTAACTTTTTTTGCTTTAGGAGTCTATGTAAGAATAATCAAGGTGTATGTTGGGTAGAGTACAAAAGCTATGTCAAAAATCTATTTTATAATAAAATAGAGGTAAAAAGCCCAATTGATATTCCTGTCTTAGATATCCATCTTCCGGATTTAGACGGTTGGGAACATAGGTAATAGACAGCATATTTTTTATGTTAAATATGTTTACTAGATCCAAAGCTATTTCATGCGTAAGCCGTTTGGAATTTAATTTAAAGCCTAATCTGATATCAGCCCTGAAATAATTCTGGAATTGCTGCGTGTTCCTCAATTCATCAATAATTACTACATCATTAGCTTTCTGAGTAGCATCTTTATCTATAGGCGAATGCCTTCTGCCCCCAGCCCAAGTAAGTTTACCGCCTAAGGTAAAGGTTTTGTTTTTTACAGTGTATTCGGTGCCACCTAATAGATTCAGGGCAAAATTCCCATTAAAGTCTGTATCCCTCCTTAGGCCATCGCTGCCTTTGTAGGTAGACTCAAATAAGGAACCAGTGAGCATAAAGAAATAATGGTTGTTAAAAAATTTCTCCAAGGTAAGCTCTATTCCGTAGTTTTCGCCAGTGCCCGCATTGGTTAATGTATCTGGAAAAAATCGTTCAAAGGTAGAACCCTGATTCAGCAAAGAGAACGAAGAAGGAACGATACTAACTGGTACATTAAATAAAGACTGATAATAGGCTTCTGCTTTCACCCGAACTTGCCTGGATATGGAATGGTCGTAGGAAAGTACAAAATGGTGGCTGCGGGTAAAACCCAAATTTTTATTATGCAGCGCATTGGCATTTGTACCGGGTATATGATAAAAATAAATATACGTTGGTTGCATCTGGCTATGAAGACCATACCCCGCACTCAACGCCTGACGGGGAGAAAGTTTCCATTTCATTCCTAGCCTTGGTTCCAAAGAAAAACTATTGTTCAGCAAAAACCATTGACTATGCAAGCCTGAGTTCAATGTTAAATTTTCAGTAATCCGGTATTTAGATTGTACGTATGGCTGAAGTAAATAAGAGTTCCCTCTATAATCGAAGCGGTTTTCAAAGGCATCAGTATTTTCATTAAGCACACTGTCTATAAAGTTAAATTGATATCTATCTGCAAACATCCCTGCATTTAGTGTGTGCCTGGCCGAAAGCTTATGAGTAACGTAGCCTGCAAGTGAGGCAATTCCTTGTGTAAATGTGTAGCCTAAACATGGCACTAGATCAGTTACTATATTAGCTTCATTGCGGAAAACCAGATCATGAAATGCCCAGCTCCTGGAGTGGGAAGCGGATAACGTTACTTTAGCAAAAGTAGAGGCATTGAACGTATGACTAAAAGAACCGCCCGCCACACCCATATTTGAACGGAAATACTGGTCACGGTCTATATCGCCATATATATTCGTAGGAGTCTCTGTAAATTTGCTTACAATAATATCTACTTTGCTAATTCCCCCAACACCAAATACGGAGAAATTGCTCTTTTTACCCACCGGAAAGTTTAGTTTGAAGGAAGCATCCTGGTAATTTGGTATAGCTGTAGTGCCTATATTGATTCCTAGTGCCTGAAACATGCGCAAGGTAGAATAGCGGTAAGTGGCCAGATACGATGAACGGTTTTTTTTAGAGATAGGTCCTTCAGCAGCTAGTTCTGTTCCTAAAATACCAAATTGTCCGGTAAATTCATGAGTAGTATTGTTGCCATTACGCATTTTCAAATCAAAAACACCTGCCAGAGAATTGCCATATTCCGCTGGAAAAGCGCCAGTCATGAAGTCAGAAGTCCCCAGTACTTTGTTGTTCAATATGCTTACCGGGCCCCCCGTTGTACCAGCAATGGCAAAATGGTTAGGATTGGGAATATTTACATCTTCCAGCCGGTAAAGTACCCCAGCTGGCGAATTGCCCCGGATCACAATATCGTTCCGTGAATCGTCGGAGCCTTGTACGCCTGCAAAATTAGAGGCCATCCGGGCAGGATCTTGGCGGCTGCCAGCATAGCGTTCCGTTTCTTCCAATGAAAAGGTGCGGGCGCTGACAGTAGCCATTTCATTTACGGAGCCTTCTTTGCTATTCGCATTCACTACCACTTCACTCATAGCAATAATGGAAGTTTCCAGCTCCAATGCCAATACTACCTCTTTTCCGGCGTTAACCACAATAGTAGGGATAATTAACTCCTGATAGCCAATATAGCTAACCTGGATGCTATGTTTACCCAGAGGAACATTGGCAAGTTTAAAGTAGCCATCAGTATCCGTAACAGTTCCTTTTAGCTCGGGAGCTTTGTCTAGTAAAACAATGGCTGCCCCGGGAAGCCCGATCTTTGAATCTTTATCAGTAATTCTGCCTCTAATTGTTTGAGTACCTGTTTGTGAGTAGGTTTTGCCTATACCCAACCAAAAGCAGAGAAACAGCAGAACAAGTACGAAATAAGTAAAAATATACCGCATACAACGAAAGACTTTTGTAACAAAGAAAACAGATATATTCCTATGAAAAATACTGCTGAAAGTAGGCTGGTTGAGTAAGGTAGTAAAGAGTTTATTTTGCAATAAACCCTACATATGAAAAATAATAAGCAGGTTTTTGGGTTGTTTCATTAAATATAATCAAAAAACAATTGCTCAATTTAAGAATATTCTAGTAAATAACTATTCTGGGCTTGTTATTTCCGGTATTCCACCATGCAGGGATAATTAAAGCTACTTTTATTTTGGCCTTAGTCTGGTCTGTTACAGATAAGTAAATATGACAAAAATAAGCAGCGCAAGATGGGATGAAATATAAAAATAGGATATACGGAAGAGCCTAATAGATTGGTACATTTTATGTTAAAACATACACAGGATGTACAAAAAAGAATCTTTTTTTTCACTGGACTTGTTGTGTATTCAATAACTATTTTGGATTTTTGATATAGAAAATAATAAAAAGTTGACTAAAATTTTACTGACATTAAATCTTCCGAACGACTTTTTGCAATTGTTTCCTTCTGACCTTTGGGGTCATCAACTAGCTGCTAACTTCAACTAATATATACATGAGAGAAGGTAGACAATATGTCGTAATGGGTATTTTTATAGCCGTAGGGGTTGTGTTCCTGATTCGGTTGTTTTTCCTGCAAGTAGTGGATACAAGCTACCGTTCTGCAGCTGAAAACAACGCGATCCTAAAAGTGACGCAATACCCCACCCGTGGCCAGATTTACGACCGTAAGGGAAAGCTTATCGTAATCAACGCTCCGGTATATGATATTATGATGATTCCAAAAAAGGTAAAGATTGAAGATACCTTAGCTTTCTGCCGGGTAATGGGTCTTACCAGATCGGGATTTGATTCATTATTCCGTGTAGCTAGAGCTTCAAGATCCTATTCACGAGTAAAACCTTATCCATTTCTTAAACAAGTATCTAATGTGGATTTTGCCAGAATCCAGGGTGCCTTGGTAGATTATCCTGGGTTTTATGCTACCGCCCGTACGATCCGGGCTTATCCTAAGAAGGTAATGGCAAATACACTGGGCTACATCGGAGAAATCAGTAAAAAGAAATTGGAAGCTCCAGGACAGACCTATTATAAGCAAGGCGACTATGTAGGTATCAGCGGAATAGAATCCTCCTATGAAGAAGAGTTGCGTGGAAAACGAGGTGTCCGGTATGTATTGGTAGATGTGAAAGGTATTGAAAAAGGTTCATTCAAGAGTGGGCAAATGGATACCTCGGCTGTGTCGGGAGAAGCCCTTACTTCCAGTATAGATATTGATTTGCAACAATATGCAGAAACATTAATGATGAACAAGATAGGAAGTATAGTTGCGATAGAGCCATCTTCAGGCGAAATCCTTACTATGGTATCTTCTCCTACTTATGATCCGAATATGCTTACTGGACGGGAATTCCCGATAAATTTTGGCCCGTTGCAGAAAGATCCCTTGATTCCTCTATACAACCGTCCAATACAAGCAGTGTATAGGCCAGGCTCTATCTTTAAGCTTGTGCAATCGCTTGTTGGCTTACAGCAGGGTTCCATAACTAGTACTGCTCTCTTGCCTGACGTTGGTCCTATGGGTTGTCATAATCACTCAGGTGCTCATAATGGAATGCATAATGCTATTCAGTATTCTTGCAACGTCTATTTTTATCAAGCTTTCCGGAATTATATTTATCACCGAGAAACAGGCAATACTTTCAAAGATTCTGAAAAAGGTTTGATGCGCTGGCGGGAAGCGGTAAATAAGTTTGGTTTTGGCCGCACGCTGGGTATAGATCTTCCCAATGAAAAACGCGGATTTGTACCTGACACTAGTTTCTTCAACCGGGTATACGGAAAAGGTAGCTGGAAATTCTCTAACTGGTATTCCATGGCTATCGGTGAAGGTGAGCTGGGAGTTGTGCCATTGCAAATGGCTAATCTGGTGTCTATCATCGCTAACCGGGGGCATTATTTTATACCTCACCTGGTGAAAGGCATTGGTAAAGATGGCAAAATAGATCCCAAATATACTACTCCTAACTATGTTGGGGTTGACAGTGATAAATTTGGAGTAGTAGTTCAAGCAATGGAAGATGTAGTAAGAGCTGGTACAGCAGCATCAGCCAGAATCGATAGTATAATTGTGTGCGGCAAAACTGGTACTTCAGAAAACAAAAAAGGAAAAGACCATTCTGTGTTTGTAGCCTTCGCACCAAAAGATAATCCAAAAATTGCTATTGCAGTATATGTAGAGAACGCAGGCTTCGGTGCTGCCGTTGCTGCTCCAATTGCCTCATTGATTATGGAGAAATACATTAAAGGCGAGATAAGCAAAAAGCGGAAAGCTGTAGAAAAAGCGATGATTGAGAAAAGCTTTATGCCTGACTTACCTAAGCCTACTTCCATCATAGTCTCTAAAAAAGATACAACGATTGTGAAAAAAGAGATGAAAATAGTGAAGAAAGATACAGTAATAAAGCAAGCAGAAGAGCCAGTACTGGTAAGAGAAATAAAAATTAACAGATAATATTATTAAATTTTATAGAGGAGATGTACGACGACAGGGATAGTGTTTCCAGAACGATAGATTGGCTAACAGTGCTACTGTTTGCCATCTGTGTAATAGCTGGATGGCTCAACATATTTGCTGCCGTATATGATCCGGAAGCTAAGCAAAATATTTTCAGCATGTCGCTGAACTCAGGCCGGCAGTTATTATGGATTGGGTGTGCAGTATTTATTATTCTAGTCATTTTACTTTTAGATTATAAATTCTACGAGTTTTTTGCCTATATAATTTATGGATTGGTACTTATTGCTTTGATTGGCGTACTTGCGCTAGCCCGGGACGTAAACGGGGCAAAGTCGTGGTTTGAGATTGGCAGTATACGTATTCAGCCTTCCGAATTTGCCAAGTTTGCTACAGCGCTTGCCCTGGCAAAATATATGGGCCGGGTAGGGGTACGCTTCGATCAATTGCGTACGCAAATTACTTGTGCCATTCTTCTAGGCGTACCTGCTTTGCTGATTCTGATTCAGAACGATACAGGATCGACCATGGTGTTTTCGGCTTTTATACTGGTATTGTATCGTGAGGGCCTTACTCCTTGGGTATTAATTTTAGGTGCATTCGCCATTTTTGTATTCGTACTAGCCTTAATTGTTCCTCAACTATACCTAGTTATTGGCATAGCAGCCGTAGGCCTGATTGTAATAGGACTTACGCCTAAAAGAACATTTAAGAATATAGCCTTAGTACTAGCCGGATGTGTACTGATAGCAGGCGTTGCTATAGGCGTAGATAAAATAGTGAATGATGTTATGCTTCCCCACCAGCGGGCCAGAATAATGGTGCTTTTCGATCCAATGGTAGACTTGCATGGGGTAGGTTGGCAGGTAATTCAATCGAAAATTGCTATTGGCTCGGGAGGCTTGGCAGGTAAAGGTTTTCTGGAAGGTACACAAACTAAATTGAACTATGTACCTGAGCAAAGTACCGACTTTATTTTCTGTACTATTGGCGAAGAACACGGCTGGGTTGGTAGCTTGATCATTATTACTTTATTTGTAGGCTTATTTTGCCGCATTATTTATTTAGCTGAAAGGCAGAAAGACCGTTTTGCACGCATTTATGGGTATTCCGTAGCTTCCATTATATTTATTCACTTCTTTGTAAATATAGGAATGGCTATCGGGTTGCTGCCTGTTATTGGTATTCCTTTGCCATTCTTCAGCTATGGAGGTTCATCATTGTGGTCATTTACTATTTTACTGTTTATCTTTTTGAAACTGGATGCACACCGCAACCAGATGACGGCCAGGTATTAAATCAGACAGGTAAAGGTAATTTATATATTCCACCAGGCGGCACGTAAGCCTGGTGGATTTTTTTTATATACCTTTGCTTTTTAAGCTATACGTGTTTGACATAATGTGTACAGTAACCTATCTGCCAACAGGCGATGCTACTTTTATTCTTACTTCCAGCCGCGACGAACGGGTAGCACGTAAGCCTGCACTTTTTCCTGTATACAAGCAAATACCTTCAACTAACAGGATTCTATTTCCGCAGGATGGCGATAAAGGTGGTACTTGGATAGCAAGTAGTAGCACATTAACCGTATGTTTACTGAATGGTGCTTTCGAAAACCATATTGCAAAGCCACCATACCGGCTAAGCCGCGGGCTGGTGGTGCTAGCCGTTTTCGAGTATGCATCTGTAGATGAATTTATAAATGCGTATAATTTACAGGGGATAGAACCCTTTACCATGATTATAGTTCAGCATTCCGATACAGTAACAATAACCGAACTCCGTTGGGATGGGATAAAAAAATACAGTAGCCAAGTAAATTCCCAACAACCCCATCTATGGTCATCGGTAACTTTATATAACTCTCAAATGAGGGAGGAACGGGCTAGGTGGTTTTCAACATGGTTACAGGAAAAGACTTTTAACATAGAAGCCATCCGGTACTTTCATCAAAGCGGGGGAAAGGGAAGAGATACATCTTATAGCATCCGAATGAATCGTCCGGGGCTTGTTTCTACCGTGAGTATTACTAGTGTAGAAGTTGAAATATCATTTTTGAGAATGTGTTATGAGGATTTAGCTACTAAAACTTTAGCGCAACAAACCTTCCGCCGGCTAGCGTATCCACAGACAATATGAGTAATTTCTGGATAAAATTAACGAAATGGGAATTCTGGCCATTCTGGTTGTTTTATACACCTATCTACTTTTATTGGATTTGGCTGAGTATCCGTGCCCGGTCTTTTGTTTTTTTTAGTGCTGCCAATCCCCTAATGGAGTTAGGCGGTTTTGGAGGCTATTCCAAATACAATATAATCAAGCAATTTCCTAGTGAACTTATTCCGAAGACTGTATTTGTAAACTCAGCTACAAGCGATCCGGATGAACTTCTTAAACAAATCAAAAGCCAGGAGCTGTCTTTTCCGTTAATTATTAAACCAGACGTAGGCGAACGTGGCTGGAAGGTAGAAAAAATCAATCATAGTCAAGAGTTTATTGCATACCTGACCAGGAACCGACAAAAATTATTAATTCAGGAATATATAAGTTATCCGCTTGAATTTGGAATAATGTATCATCGGTTGCCAGGCCAGACTTATGGATATATAACATCTGTCGTACAGAAAGAATTTTTATCTGTCACTGGCGATGGAAAGTCTACCTTACAGGAGTTATTTAGCCAGTTTACCCGAACAAAGTACCATCTGCCTATGTTGTTGAAGTTGTATAAAGATAAACTTGCGGAAGTGTTGCAGCTAGGAGAAGTACTGGAATTAGTAAGCATTGGCAATCATGCGCGGGGTACTACCTTCCTCAATGCTAATCATTTGATTACACCAGGGCTTGTAAAGGTCTTTGACCGTATCAGTAGAACTATCGATGGATTCTACTTTGGCAGATATGATATCAGAGTACCTAATCTGGAAGATTTATATGCTGGACGGAATATAAAAATACTTGAACTGAATGGGGCTAACTCAGAGCCTGCACATATTTACGATCCGCAGATGCTTATTCTACATGCATATAAACATCTTTTTCGGCATTGGCATATATTATACGATGTAAGCATGCAAAACCACAAAAAAGGGCATTCTTTTACACCACTATTAAAAGCTATTGCCATAATCCGCAACAGAAGATCAGCGAGCTATTTTGCTGCATCCTAAATGAGATATTAAAAGAACAGTGGAAAAGACTTGCTAGTGTAAAACACCTCGTATCTGCTTATTGCTATAGCTGAAAATTAAAATCAACTTAATTTTTTTAGCAAGCTTGTAAAAAATACTCAATTTCAATAAATTACATTAACCGCTTTATTTTACAACCAAATCCCGTAAACTATTGTTAACCTGGTAACGTTAGTTTACAAATTCCACTGACTTATGCTTGGTTACAGATTCTCCCAATTTTCTCCTTCGGAAGACGGAAAAAGCACCTTTGATAATTTATTAAAAGTATTCATGCAACTAATGGTCGTTACTTCCGGCGACGTAAGTGAAACGTTGCAATGGATGAATGAGCTAGATAAACAATATGGTATGACTACCGATGAGTATGGCATGGGCGATTTTATTCAGGAGTTGAAAGATAAAGGATACATTTCCGAGGAAACACCCGGCGGTAAAATTGTCATGACTGCGAAAAGTGAACAATCTATCCGGAAAAGTGCCCTGGAAGAAATTTTCGGTAAATTAAAGAAAACGCAAAGCGGCAACCATCATACACCTTTTTCCGGCACCGGCGACGAGTTAAGCTCCGATAAACGAAACTTCCAGTTTGGCGACACCTTGGAGCAAATATCCATGACAGAATCTATCCGCAATGCGCAGATCAATCATGGTATTAATGAGTTCATGCTCATGGAAGATGATCTGGAAATAATGGAGACGGAGTTTAAGTCCCAGACTTCAACTGTACTGATGATAGATATCTCTCATTCTATGATCCTTTATGGAGAAGACCGGATTACGCCTGCCAAAAAGGTAGCTATGGCCTTAGCCGAACTCATTACTACTAAATATCCAAAAGATACACTGGACATTATTGTCTTCGGAAACGATGCCTGGAAAGTACAAATTAAAGATCTGCCTTACCTGGAAGTAGGACCTTACCATACTAATACGGTAGCAGGTTTAGAACTAGCGATGGATATTTTGCGGAGGCAGAAAAATAAGAATAAGCAAATTTTTATGATTACCGATGGGAAGCCTACCTGTTTAAAAGAAGGTATCCGGTATTATAAAAATAGCTTTGGATTAGATAGAAAAATACTCAATCGTACCCTGAATCTGGCTGCTCAATGCCGCCGTATAAAAATACCCATCACTACATTTATGATTGCTACAGACCCCTATTTACAGCAATTTGTACGCGAATTCACCGAAGTAAATCAGGGCAGAGCTTATTACAGCAGTCTCAAAGGACTAGGCAATTATATTTTTGAAGATTACCAGCGCAACCGCCGGAAAAATGTGTAAAAGATAAGATGTATCACCCTGCTTATTATAAGTTATTTTGTCTGATTCAGCAGAATAAGCTAAGATAAGTAGCATCACATCTTTTACTGTTCATTATCAATGTATTCAACTCAAACCAACGATAAATCGGAACATGAAATATAAGGATCTCTCATCAGAACAATTAATAAAAGTAAAGACTTTAGGAGAACTAAAGGCTACGGGTTACCAGCCAACACCTATCCGGCAGGAACTACGGAATAATCTTATTGCCAGGTTACGGAATAAAGAAGAAGTATTTCCTGGTATTTGGGGCTATGAAGAAACCGTAATTCCGGATATGGAACGGGCCATACTTTCCATGCACCACATTAACCTGCTTGGCTTGCGTGGACAAGCCAAAACCCGCTTGGCCCGTATGATGATCAATCTGCTGGATGAGTATATTCCGGTAGTAAAAGGTTCTGAGTTAAACGACGATCCCTTGCAACCACTTTCCAGATATGCAATAGACTTGATTGCCGAACACGGGGATAAAACACCTATTGAATGGATGCACCGGTCAGAAAGGTATACCGAAAAACTGGCTACTCCAGATGTATCAGTGGCTGATCTTATTGGAGATGCAGATCCAATTAAAGCGGCTACACTGAAATTACCTTATTCCGATGAACGCGTAATTCATTTCGGATTAATTCCGCGTTCGCACCGGGGAATATTTGTCATAAATGAACTTCCCGATTTACAGGCTAGAATACAGGTTTCTTTATTCAATATTCTTCAGGAAGGCGATATCCAGATTCGTGGCTTTAAAATACGTTTGCCGTTAGACATACAATTTGTGTTTACCGCTAATCCGGAAGATTACACTAACCGCGGAAGTATTGTTACGCCACTAAAAGACCGGATAGATAGCCAGATTGTAACCCATTATCCAAAGAGCATTGAAATAGGTAAGAAAATTACCAGACAAGAAGCCATTGTAAAAGAGGAGCAAGTAGGTAAAGTACAGATCAACGAACTCGTAGCTGACTTGATTGAGCAGATTGCTTTTGAAGCACGTAAAAGTGAATATGTAGATGCCAAAAGTGGAGTATCGGCTCGTTTGACCATTTCGGCCTATGAGAATTTATTAAGTGCGGCTGAACGCAGAACATTATTAAACAGTGAGAAAGATACCTATGTACGTGTAAGTGATTTATGGGGTATAATTCCTTCCATTACAGGGAAAGTAGAACTAGTATATGAGGGAGAACAAGAAGGACCAGTGATTGTAGCCCAGAACTTGATCGGCAAAGCATTACGTACGCAATTCCTGCTATACTTTCCGGATCCGGAGAAACTAAAAAAACAGCAAAAAAACAAAACAGATAACCCTTACCGCCGCATAACGGACTGGTTTGGAGAAGGCAACACCATAGATTTGTTGAATGACTTATCTAACAAAGATTATAAAGCTGCGCTGAACAATGTAAAAGGGTTAAGAGAACTTATAGATGCATATCATGCCCGCCAGGACGAAGCTACCAAGTTGTTCTTAATGGAATTTGCTCTGCATGGCCTGGCTGAATACTCCATGATCAGCAAAAATATGTTGACTGCAGGCCTTCAGTTTAAAGATCTGCTCAGCAGTATGTTTTCCGGTCCAGGCTCCTTTGGCGATGACGATGATGAGGAGGATACAGACGACAAAGGCAGAGGCAAGAAATACAGGTAACAATAAGGCGTTCTTTAAGGAGTTTTATAAAAAACCGGGGTAAAGCAAATGCATTTACTCCGGTTTTTGTATATTATGGAAGATGCTTGAGCAGTAGTTAAAAATTCATGCAAAAAACCGATAACCAGACCTTAAAAGAACTCGAGATTTTTGATTCCAAATCAGGTAACACTTCTTTGTTGACTAAGCTTGATTTTACCAAAACCAGAAGAGGCAAGATAAAGCTACGAGAAAAACTATCCCACTACTGCACCAACCAAGAAGAAATTTATGCTGTACAGAACTGCTTAAAGTTTTTAGCAGCAGACCTTGAAAAATGGATTTTTAGGGTGCATGAGGAGGAAATCTTTAATCTGGAAAACTATTTTTATTCGAATATATCTCCCATTTTCTCTACCACTAAGCTGGATACCCTGCTTCAGATTGCCCGTTACCAGCTCTTATACCCAAGCGAATATGCCTATATTAAAGGCGGGACTTTTAGGTTATTATCCTTTCTGCATACTATCAAGAAATATACAGATTTATTGAAAGAAGAAACTTTGCCACAGTTGCTAGACCAATGGGTTGATCAAGTGCAGGCAGTTTTGAAGCATAAACACATAAGCCGAGCCCTAAATAAATACGCGCAGGATACAATGCATTCTGTGCAGATAATAGAATATGACCGCCTGTTTAGAGTACAGATAAAAGACCAAATCATAGCCTTGTTGGATCTATTAGCTGAAATGGATGCATTCTTATCCATGGCTCAAAGTGTCCGGAAGTACCAGCTAGTTTTTCCTGAATTTGTTGATAGCGAAACTCCCTATATAGTTTTTGAAAATGTATATCATCTATTTATTAACTCACCCGTCAGCAATGATCTTCGCTTTGATGCACAAACAAATTTTTTGTTTTTAACAGGCCCAAATACGGCAGGCAAAACTACGTTGCTAAAGGCTGTTGGAATAGCCATGTATTTGGCTCATATTGGAATGGGCGTACCCGCAAGCCATGCAAAGTTAAGTGTATTTACAGGCATATTTAGCAGTATCAGCCCTTCAGATAATTTGTCAGCGGGGTACAGTTACTTTTATAGCGAAGTTATGCGGGTTAAGGAGGCGGTAGATAAGCTAAAAGACAATACTTCTGTATTTTTTATTTTTGATGAATTATTCCGGGGAACCAATGTAAAAGATGCCTATGATTGCTCTAAGCTTGTAATAGATGGGTTGCAGCAATGGAAGAATAGTGTGTTTATTGTTTCTTCTCACATCACAGAATTAGCAGCAGAAATAAAGCTTTACCCAAATGTTATATTCCAGTACATGGAATCTGCCATAGAAGGCAACAAACCTGTATTTACCTATAAACTTGCTAAGGGGGTTTCCAAAGAACGGTTAGGATTGCTGATACTGGAAAATGAAAAGATATTTGAATAAGTTATATATAGCTTGTGGAATCGGTATGAGTAAATCTCCTTTAGATTTTGCAGCAAGTAAACTTTTCCAACCAACTATCTCATTTAGCCGTACATACCCATTACTGTACTTAATAGTTTGATTAAGAATTAAACACTAACTAGTTATGAGATATATGAGTTTTGTACCTACCAGTAAAATGAGTTCTGGCAAGGTAACAGATAAATTAGGAGAACCTTACGGTCACATTACAGACCTGCTGGTAGATCCTTCGAATGGCAAAATCGCCTTAGCTGTATTATCTTTTGGAGGCGTGCTAGGTTTAGGAGACACCCACAAGGTTATTCCTTTCGAAGCCTTGCAGATGAATCCAAATACGTTTGATTATCAAATTAATATTGGCAAAGATGTGATAGAAGATGCGCCAAAAATGGATGCCAGTGACGTAACTGACTATAAGAAATTGAATGAATTATTCAAGTATTATGGGATGCCCGCTTACTGGGATCAGAATATTAATTTTGATACACAAGATCCTGTGTATAAAGAAACCAAAGCAAATGACCATGAACAATACGAAGGTTCATACCAGATAAGTGATCCAAGAAGAAATCCAGTTGATAACAATAAGTTTACAGAGGATGTAGACACCGACAAGTTGGGAGGAAAACCTTCTGCTAATTCATGAGGTTGAATTGAAAAGTCACAAAAAAGCCTGTAAGTATACTTACAGGCTTTTTTGTGACTTTTCTTAAGAAGCTACAACCATTTAAGGCAATGTACGGAATACATAATCCCATAAAGGGGAGGAAACTCCAAAAGCCTTATTATTATCCTTATAATGATGAATACTATGGTTTATCCAAAGAATCTTGAAAACATTTTTGGGTGGCTGATACGCATGCACAATAAAGTGTACAAATAAATAAGAAGCATATCCCATAATAAATCCAGGTAGAAAAGCATAAGTATACTCACCAATCACATAATTAAATGCAAGTAATAGACCCACAGCTAGCAGCACACTAACTATTGGAGGCATAGCTAAGCGGCCTTTATCTTTTGGATATTCATGATGTACACCATGCAGATTATACTGGAGTTTTTGTTTTAATTCAGTATCTGTATCCATATGAAATGCATACCGGTGAACCAAATATTCAATAAATGAAAAAATCAACAAACCACTCAAAAATAATGTGCCTATTAAGTAGGCTGGCAACTGAGCATAAGCAAATGCATAATAAATTAAGCCTGCAGAAAAAACTGAAAATATAGAGATAGGTACAGCAATATGAGTTCTGGTCAGCCTTTCTAGAATTGGATTTTTAAATATTACTTTCTGACCTTTATTTTTTGGTCTTATAGGTGTGGAATGTGTTGTTGCCATAATAACTGTTTTAGTAGCTATTCGATATAATCAAGGCGAATATAAGTTAATTAATCGGTAATGTAAAGCTTGTTATTGTACAAAAATAGGTTAAATAGTTTCGTTCGTATGGGGTAGAAGGTTTTTATTTTTATATTGTTCTAGGACTTTCTGGTAAAAGGCCTCATACTTAGGACGAATGGTTGTCACATCAAATTCTTTGGCCCGTTCAATGGCATTCTTCTTAAAAACTGGTAAGTTTTCATCTTTCAGAATATACAAGGCATTTTGCACCATATCTGCAATATCACCTATCTCGCTAATTAAGCCAGTTTTGCCGTGTATGTTTAATTCAGGTATACCGCCCGCATTGGAAGAAATAACAGGTACCTCGCAAGCCATAGCTTCCAGAGCGGCCAAGCCAAAGCTTTCTTTTTCCGAAGGCATCAAAAATAAATCACACACAGAAAGTACTTCCTCCACCGCATCTAACTTTCCTAAGAAACGAATATCGTCACAGGTGCCCAGTTGGCGGCACAGACTTTCCATAGCCGTCCGTTCCGGGCCATCGCCAACGAGTAATAACTTACTTGGAATTTTCTTTCGCACTTCATTAAATACCAGAATAACATCCTCTATGCGTTTTACCTTGCGAAAATTAGAGGTATGAATCAGCAGTTTTTCACCGTGTGGAGCTATTGCCTTCTTAAAGTGCTCTTTCTTCTGCTTCTTAAACCGATCCAGGTCGATAAAGTTGGGTATAACTTCAATCTCTTTCTTTATATTAAAATGATTATACGTATCCTGCTTTAAGTTTTCAGAAACGGCTGTTACACCATCCGACTCATTGATACTAAACGTAACAACAGGTTCGTATGAAGGATCTTTGCCAACTAAGGTAATATCGGTGCCATGCAAGGTGGTTACTACTGGTATGTATATTCCCTGCGTTTTCAGAATTTGTTTGGCCATATAGGCTGCTGAAGCATGAGGGATAGCATAGTGTACGTGTAGTAAATCCAGTTGCTCATACTTAACTACATTTACCATTTTGCTGGCTAATGCCAGCTCATAGGGTGGGTATTCAAAAAGTGGGTAAGAGGAAATGGGTACTTCATGATAGAACAAATTCTCACTGATAAAATCAAGCCGTGCTGGCTGTGTATAGGTGATAAAATGAACCTCGTGTCCTTCACTTGCTAGGGCTTTACCAAGCTCAGTAGCTACTACGCCACTTCCACCAAAGGTTGGATAACAAACAATGCCTATTTTCATCTGCTAATAATGGATTTTAGATGGACAGATGAAATAGCCGAATCCAAAGAATAGATTCCAAATATATACTGATTCATGGCTATTTCATGTGTTAAGTGGCTATTTATATAACGTCTAATGCGACAGTTAACAATTTTCGCAAATTACACCTATTTAACCAATAAGCCGCAGAGTTGGTTCTAATTTTCCATAATGGAATTCGCTTTATATAAATAACCAAAGAAGCCGCTTACATGATTGCAAGCGGCTTCTTTGCCTTGGTATTCGTCTATAGAAGTATGAGTATTATTTAGAGAATACCCATGTTCGCATTTTCTACTGATTATGTTTCCAGAATTATCTTTTTTTAATACTAGTTAAACTGGTTTGATGTGTAGCCTGATAGTTGATGATGGATTTATATACAATATCTTGTACGCGCCGGCGGATATTGTTTTTCATTAGCTTTTCATTATGTGCACTAGGGTATATCCGGTTAGATAAGAAAATATATACTAGTTCTTCATCCGGATCGACCCAGGCAAATGTACCAGTAAATCCTGTATGGCCGTATGAATTTCTAGAAGCAAAGTCAGACACTAAGCCGCCTCCTTCGGGACGGGGTCTGTCCCATCCTAGACCTCTGCGGTTGCCTGTATTATAGCTTTTCGTAAACGTAGGTAGCGTAGGCTCCAGTAAGTAACGTCTGCCACCATAGTAGCCTTTCTGCAGGTTCATCTGCATGAGGATAGCTAAATTATTTGCATTGCTAAATAAGCCTGCATGGCCGGCGACGCCACCCATCATAGCCGCTCCCTGGTCGTGTACGCTTCCCCGTATCTGTCTGCCCCGGAATACTCTATCTTGCTCGGTAGGCGCAATACACGATTCATCGAAGTTACAGAGAGGATTGAAGGTAAGGCGGTACAAACCTAACGGACTATAGAAGTTTTGCATTAGGAAATCTTCAATTGGCTGATTGAGCAACCTTTCGGCTACTTTCTGCATAATATAGAATCCCAGATCACTATACTCAAACCGGTGTTGCGTCTGATTCCGTGGCTTATATAATAGTCTGGAGTCGATTGTCCACTTCCACAACGAATCTTTCATAGATTCTATACCATACAATCCTGGGGCTATTTCCAACGAGTGCAGGCCATTTTGAATCTGACTATAATAACTCGAGTTAAGGCCCTTGCCAGAAGTTCGGGTTTTCTCCCAGTGTGCTAAATAGGCAATCAATCCTGCTTGGTGCATCAGAATATCGCGTATCAGCATATTCTCTTTGTTCGATCCTTTCAGTTCAGGTAGATAGTAAGACGCTTTCTGGTTTACATCTAGCAACTGCCGCTCATGCAGAAACATTACGGCCTGTAAAGTAGCTGCTACTTTGGTTACAGAGGCAATATCATAAATGGTATGAGGTTTAACTTGCTCAACAGAGTCATAGGTTAGATGCCCGTATGATTTGCTGAATATTACTTTTCCCTGTTTGGCAACTAGTATCTGGCAACCGGGCATGTTTTTGTCTTTAATAGCCCAGTTTATTAGGCTGTCAATGCCTTCATTGAGATAAGCAGCACTCATACCCACACTTTCCGGAACAGAGTAACTTAGCCGTTTAAGTGAAGTAGTTTGTATACCTGTCCCTTGTTTAAATGGTGCAGCTGAAACAGGCAATTTCCCTTTCATTTCAACAGCGCCAAACAGCATTTGTGGGACTAAGCTTTGAGTAATTTCATTGTCCTCATAGGCACACACTAAATGTTTGATTTTATCGAAATACTTCAAGCTGTATGGGTTGCCAAATACAGATACGACAACCTGTGTTTTTGTGCGCAAACGTTCAATAAATGTACGTGTCTGTAAACTAATGCCATAAGACTTAGCTGATGCGTTATTCAACTTATGCAGACTTACTACTACTACTTTAAAATGGCTTAGTTTTTCAGCTAATGTATTATAATATTGTTCGGTAGCATTCTCGGCTGTTACCGCATAATGCTGAAATGAAGCATAATTATCTAATGTTGCCTGAAATTCGTTTCCTGTAGGAAGGCCAATAGAGACAGAAGCAAAAGTATTAGTATCTAATACCTGGAAAGGAACAAGTTTGTTTTCATTAGTTACTAGCGTAATGGCTTGTTCATATAAATTACGTTTTACCAGTTCTGCCTGCGGATTGTTCAGGTCCTGATGTAAATTGGTTGGATCTATACGAGCAAGCGAATGTAAACCTGCCCAATATTTACCGGCAAGAATTCTTTTTACTTTGCTATCTACTTCTGATTGTGAAATTTTCTTAGTTTTAATAGCTTTCTTTATGCCTTTGATAGCCTCTGGTACATCCTCCGAGTAAAGTAAGACATCGTTGCCTGCTAGTAAAGCTTGTACATCTACCTCGCCAGGTTTATAATACTGGTTTACACCTTTCATATTTAGGGCATCTGTAAAAACAAGTCCTTTAAAACCCAGGTCTTTTTTAAGAAGGTCTGTTACGATAGCTTTAGATAGGGTAGAGGCCTGATTTTTTGTAGCGTCATACGCAGGAATATGCATATGAGCAACCATCACACTCATCAGACTGTCTGCAAAAAGCTTTTTAAAGGGAAATAATTCTGTTTCACTCATACGTTGCTTAGAGTGTGCCACTACGGGCAACGTAATATGAGAATCGGAGCCGGTATCGCCATGCCCCGGAAAATGCTTGGCATTAGCCATTACGCCATTGTATTGTAAGCCACGCATATAGGCAATGCCTTTGGCAGCTACATTTTCTTTCTCTTCGCCGAACGAACGGGTGCCTATTACTGGATTCTCAGGATTGCTATTGATATCTACTACTGGTGCAAAGTTAATATGTACACCCAGCCTTTTGCTCTGGCGGGCTATTTCGGCACCCATGCGGTAAATCTGATCATCATCCGTGATAGCACCAAGTGTCATCTGTCGAGGGTAACTGATGGTGCTGTCTAAGCGCATACCCAGTCCCCATTCAGCATCCATCCCTATAAACAATGGTACTTTTGCAACTTGCTGGTAACGATTAGTGAGGTTGGCTTGCCGTACTGGGCCTCCCTGAAAGAATATTAATCCTCCTATGTTGTATTCTTGAATAAGCGCCTCAATATCTTTTTGGTGTTTTTCGTTCTGGTTAGAATAAGCAGCTACCATAAATAACTGGCCTAAACGCTCATCGGGTGACATAGCGTTGAAAACGCTGTCTACCCACTTACTTTCTTTAGCTTTGTATACATAAGGTTCACGGGAATGCTCAGATGCTACAGATAAAATTATAATAGAAGGCAAAAGAAACAGCGCAAAAACTTTTTTCAACATAGTAGGGTTTGTAAACTATAAGGCTATACAAATAAGGCTTTAAATTAATTATTTTTGTATAAATTCTAGATATTCTCTGATCACTTATATGAAATTACCATCATTGGTCCGTGTACCAAAATATAGACGATTCAACTTTGAACCCAGGCATTACGATCCAATAAAAGAAGAACTCAAAAATCGTACTGAACGCATAGAAAACGAGTTAAAAAGTTCAAAGGACGTTAAAATGGATGAATTCGCTGTACGACAGCGTATCTCCGAAGCCTTTGTTAGAGATAGAAACAAAACCGGAGGAAATTTGGGGAGCACACAGCTCTTTTTTGTAGCGTTAATTAGTGCAAGTTTTGTGGGATTTTGGTATATAGGACTTCCGGCATTTATTATTACAGGTGTAATTATTTTCCTTTATATTCTTTATCAAAAGGGGTTACTTTCTTTCAAAAAGGCTTCAAATGACGATACAAGTACGATTGCAAAAATAGATAGCCCTGAACCCGCTGCTAGTAGAATCACTGCTGGCCAAATGAGAGAAGGCCGTTACTTTACCCGGAATACTAGTGCTTCAAAAAGAGGTTGGTATAAGCTTGTTTTACTGCTGGCTACTGTTGGTGTTTCTGTAGCATACTATGTATTGCAACTTAATGGTTTTATGTCTTTACTGATGATTTTTATTTTGATTATCCTGTTTATCAAAGAATCCAATAAAGCCTAATGTCCGATATAATCCGTCTGCTGCCCGATGCACTCGCTAATCAGATAGCAGCAGGGGAAGTAGTGCAGAGACCAGCCTCTGTTGTGAAAGAATTGCTGGAAAATGCCATAGATGCCGGTAGTACTACTATTCAGCTAATTGTTAGAGAAGCGGGTAAATCTCTGGTACAAGTCATTGATGATGGCTCTGGCATGTCAGAAACCGATGCGCGCATGAGTTTTGAACGGCATGCTACCTCTAAAATTAAACAATCCGATGACTTATTTGCCATACGAACCTTAGGTTTTCGGGGTGAGGCGTTAGCATCTATCGCTGCAGTGTCGCAAGTAGAGTTGCGTACGCGCCGTGAAAACGAAGACCTAGGTACCTTGATCCGGATGGAGGCTTCACAGTTAAAAGCACAAGAAGCAGTGGCTAGTTTACCAGGTACCAATATTGCTGTAAAAAATTTGTTTTTCAATGTACCAGCCCGGAGGAATTTTTTGCGATCCAACCCGGTGGAAATGCGACACATTCTGGACGAATTTCAGCGGGTAGCTCTGGCTAATCCACAGATCAACTTTTCGCTTTACCACAACGACCAGGAAGTATACAATTTGCAAGCTGGTAAATTAAGCCACCGGATTGTAGGTATCTATGGGAAAAATTACCGAGAACAGCTAGCCCCCTGCCAGGAAGAAACCCCTTTCGTATCAGTAACAGGGTACATCGGTAAGCCAGAGTTTGCTAAGAAAACCAGGGGCGAACAATTCTTTTTTGTAAATAACCGCTACATACGCCACAATTACCTGCATCATGCAGTAATGGCAGCTTTTGAAGGCTTACTTCCAGATGAGAGTTATCCCTTTTATGTATTGTTTATAGATATTGATCCGGTACACATAGATATTAATGTGCATCCGACCAAAACCGAAATTAAGTTTGATGATGAACGTTCGGTATATGCTATTATTTTAGCTTCGGTAAAAAAGGCGTTAGGTACGCATAATATTGCGCCTTCCCTGGATTTTGGTTTTAATGTAAATTTTCCGGGTCTAGATACTGTCCCTGCACCTTCGCCATCTGCCGATAGTTTTAAGAGTTCTGCTAGTTCGTATACAAAGTCACCCCTGGAAAAATCTAATTTGAACAACTGGAAAGCGTTGTATCAGGAATTTCAGAATAATTTTCCAAAGCAAGATATACCAGAGGAGCCTAAGGAGGAAGCAACTTCTCTTACCTTTGAAAGCAAAGCCAATGATTTACCCATAGCTAAATCTGCTTCTACAGTAATACCTACAGAAAAGGAAATAGCTACATTCCAGTTGCACAACCGCTTTATTGTAGCTCAGGTAAAAAGTGGTATGATGCTGATAGATCAAAATGCGGCACACGAACGGATTTTGTACGACCGGTTTATGATGAACTTGCATGAAAGTACAGCAACGGCTCAGCAATTACTTTTTCCAGTGACGATAGACCTGAACCCATCTGATTTTTTAATTTTAATGGAGATACAACAGGAGATTACTAAACTAGGCTTTGTCTTTCGCCTGTTGGGAAAAAACACAGTAGTCATAGAAGGCATACCTGCTGATGTGCCTACAGGTAATGAAAAAGACCTTATAGAAGGGTTAATTGAGCAGTTTAAATGGAATAAAGCACAAATTGACCTGACAGCTAAAGAGAATATTGTACGTGCCTTAGCCAGGCGTTCTGCCGTAAAAAAAGGTGTAAAACTCTCTTCTGAAGAAATGCACAAGCTAATAGAACAGCTTTTTTCTTCTACCAATCCCAATTATGCTCCGGATGGAAGTCCGACCCTGATTGTATTGAACCTGGAAAAGATTAATAGTTTTTTTGCTAAATAACTATGTTAGGGCCAAAGCTCTATGTATTTTAGCAGCAGAAAGCAAGTAAATTTTTCAACAACATTTATTTCATTCTAACAATTTGTACCTAAAACAATTATACACTTAAGACATCATCGTATCGCATGGGATTTAATTTGACGCCAATGGTTAGGAATTTATTATTGCTTACAATAGCAATATTTATTTTACAATCATTGGATTTGCCGTTTATGAGGTATATGCAGCTGTATCCGGTTACTTCTGAATATTTCATGCCTCACCAGTTTGTTACCTACATGTTTTTGCATGATACAAATGGTTGGGGCCATATCTTTGGTAATATGTTTGGGTTACTTATCTTCGGACCACTGCTGGAACGTTTCTGGGGGCCTAAACGGTTTTTATTTTTTTACTTTTTTACAGGGATCGGTGCAGGCGTGCTTCATTCAGGTGTTACCTATTATGAAACTTCCCAGCTGCGTAATGCAACTGAGGCCTATATAGAGGCACCTACTCCTACAAAGTTTGTATCTTTTATCAGTAAATATGCGTCTAACTCTTATAACTCGTTATATAATTTTCTGAATGACTTTGAAGAAAATCCTACTAGTTCTGAGTATTTGGATTATTCTAAACGGGTTGTATCAGAAGTATTTAATGGCCGGGCCAATATTCCAACAGTAGGTGCTTCGGGTGCTATATTTGGAATATTGATGGCATTCGGTTTGCTTTTTCCTAACACAGAAATATTTTTATATTTTCTTTTCCCCATAAAAGCGAAATATATCGTAGCTTTTTATGGGTTATATGAACTGTACGCCGGTTTTGGCCGCACCCCGGGCGATAGCGTAGCCCACTTTGCACACATCGGCGGAATGTTTTTTGCGTATATTCTTATCAGATACTGGGGAAGCCAGCGGAATAAATTTTATTAATACCCATGAACGGACTACTGGACGATTTTAAAGGAGCTTTCAGCAAACCCAATAACGGACTCATTCAGATCATCCTGATAAATGTGATCGTATTTCTTGTACTGATTTTACTACGAGTGATACTAAGTATTTCGGAAGTTCCAGAAGTATATTCTACCATTACCAATCAGTTGATGATTCCCCCATTGATCAGGAATTTCATCTATAAACCCTGGACAGTGTTTACCTATTTCTTTACTCATGAAGAGATTTTTCATATTCTGTTCAATATGTTGTTTCTGTATTGGTTTGGAAAACTGGTAGATGAGTATCTGGGCAACAGGCGTTTGATTAATCTGTATATTCTGGGAGGATTGGCTGGAGGTATTATCTACTTGCTTATTTATAACTTAATACCGTATTATCAGGTGCGCTCCTCATTTCCCGGAATGATTGGTGCTTCTGCCGCTGTATATGCCGTAGTAGTTGGGGCAGCCACCTTAATGCCTAATTATACTTTCTTTTTATTTCTATTGGGTCCGGTACGGATTAAATATATTGCTGCGTTTTATGTGATTCTTTCGTTTGCTCAATCTATTGGCAGTAATGCCGGTGGAAATATTGCTCACCTAGGTGGTGCTCTATTAGGCTTTATTTTTGTAAAGCAATTGAAAAAAGGCACAGATTTGGGTCAACCCCTAACCAATATTGCAGAGAGCATAAGGAAAGTATTTTCCCGTAAGCCTGCCATGAAAGTAACCTATCACCGACGCGATGTAAATAAAGCATCGTACAATCCCAATTCGTATACTCCAAACCAGGATGAGATAGATGCTATTCTAGATAAAATTTCAAGATCTGGGTATGAGAGTCTGACTAAGGAAGAGAAACAAAAGCTATTCCGCGCAAGCCAGAAGAATTAAGTATAATTGCTGGTGTGCACGAATAGAAGAATAGGAATACTAGCTCATCTGGGTCAATCATTTATAGTAAACTCATTCACCAAAGGCCATGGATTTGAAAGAGTTAAAAGCATTAGTGAAGAAAGGTGAGGGGGTACATTTGGAATTTAAATTGAAGGCTAGCCATCCGGAGAAAATTGTCCGGGAGATAGTAGCCTTTGCCAATACAGAAGGTGGTCTGCTGCTGGTGGGTGTAGGTGATGATAAATCCATACCCGGATTAAAATTTGCTGACGAAGACGAATACTTACTTACTCGAGCCATCGAGAAATATTGCAAACCTACTATTTCCTATACGTTACGAAGGATAACGGTCCAACCTGAACGAGAAGTACTTATTTTGTCCATTGCTGCTAGTAAGCAAAAACCACATTCAGTTATTTACGATTTTGAAAATAATCTGGGAAAAGTATATGTGCGGGTAAAAGACAGAAGCGTTCAAGCAAGTAAAGAAATGCGGGAAGTATTGAAAGGCGAACGCAAAGCCCGCAATATCCGGTTTACGTATGGTGATAAAGAACGTACACTCATGCAGCACTTAGCTGTAAAAGGAATGATTACCGTAGATGAGTTCTCTAAAGCTGCTCAAATACCCAGAGCTATTGCTTCCCGAACACTGGTTCTATTAGTGTTAGCCAATGTACTCAAAATTCTTCCTAACGAAGTACAGGATTATTTTATAGCTTCTACTGAGGTTGCTTAAGGTACACGAATTTAAAGCCCTCACAGGTTGCTAAAACCTGTGAGGGATTCTCACTTGGCTAATCTGTTAGAACTGTTAGATTTAGTACTTAAACAGGTCGGTCAACAATTAGTTCACCACAGTTATCTTCAGATTTAGTACAAAATCATCCATATCTAAAGCATTGGCGCCTTCTACCTGATCTTGTAAGTTAAGCTCTAAAGCCTGGGTTTCGGCACAAATGTATTCTTTGTTGGATTCCAGTGCGGCATTTACCAGATCATTGGATAGTTGTACATCAATCTTAATTTTGTCTTGTACTTCCAGGCCCATGTCTTTCCGTAAGTTCTGAACACGGTTTACTACATCACGGGAAATACCTTCTTTTTTCAACTCTTCGGTAATAGTAATATCTAGGGCTACCGTTAAGCCATTTTCACTGGCTACGATCCAACCTGGAATATCTTCAGAAGTTATCTCCACATCTTCTAGCGTAAGATTTACTGCCTGTCCATTCAACGAAACTGGAAGCGCCTTATCTTTTTCCAATCTCTTTATTTCTTCCTGACCAAAACCCTGGATAATAGCTGCAATATCTTTCATTTTTGGCCCATACTCTTTACCCAATTTTTTGAAGTTGGGCTTGATTTTTTTTACCAGTACGCCGGATGTATCATCAATATATTCTACATGCTTGATATTCACTTCTGACAAAATTAGGTCTTCTACATCTTGTATCTGGGCTTTTACTTTTGCTTGCAATACTGGAATGAGAATTCTGGATAATGGTTGGCGTACTTTAATCGTATGTTTTTTCCGTAAAGAATGCACAAGCGAAGAGATGTTTTGTGCCAGGGCCATTTTCTCTTCCAGATTTTGATCTATAGCCTGGATATTTACTTTTGGGAAATGGCTCAGATGAACAGACACTACCTCTTCGCGGTTACTTACCTTATTTAAATCAAGGAATAATTGCTCAGCATAGAAAGGTGCAATAGGCGATATTAGTTTAGCTACCGTTTCCAGACAAGCGTATAAGGTTTGATACGCTGCCTTTTTATCTTCATTGTATTCCCCTTTCCAGAAACGCTTTCTATTGAGTCGTACATACCAGTTGCTTAAGTCATCCGTAACAAAATCTTGAATAGCTCTGGCTGCTCTGGTAGGTTCATACTCATCATATGCCTCCGCGGTTTTTTGGATCAGGCTATTCAGCTTAGAAATAATCCATCGATCACTTTCCGTACGCTGATTCAGGGGTATCTCTTTTTCCTGATAAGTGAACTTATCCAGGTTCGCATACAAGGCAAAGAAAGAATAGGTATTATGCAAGGTGCCAAAGAACCGGCGCTGTACTTCTGTAATACCTTCCAGGTTAAATTTTAGATTATCCCAAGGTGGAGCATTCACTATCATATACCACCGGGTAGCATCCGGACCGAAAGTTTTCAGTGTATCAAATGGGTTAATTACATTACCCAGTCGTTTAGACATTTTGTTACCATTCTTGTCTAGTACTAAGCCTGTAGAAACCACATTTTTGAAAGCGACACTATCAAATAACATTCCGGCAATGGCATGTAATGTAAAGAACCATCCACGGGTTTGGTCTACGCCTTCCGAAATAAAGTCTGCCGGATAGTTATTGTTGAACACCTCTTGATTTTCGAAGGGATAGTGCCATTGGGCATATGGCATAGCTCCGGAATCAAACCAAACGTCAATAAGGTCTGCTTCGCGGAACATACGTTTTCCTTTTGGCGAAATAATTATTATATCATCTACATAAGGCCGATGCAAATCTATATCCCCTTTGTTGATGCGTTCAATAAATGATGTATTTCTTTGTTGCTGCTCAGCAGTCAGAGCCTTAGCATTTAGGCTTTCAGTAAGCTTTTCTTTTAATTCAGCTAAAGAGCCAATACACGTTTCCTCTGATCCATCTTCTGTACGCCAGATAGGTAGGGGAGTACCCCAATAACGAGAACGGGAAAGATTCCAATCCACCAAGTTTTCCAGCCAGTTGCCAAATCGGCCTGAGCCTGTAGACTCTGGTTTCCAATTGATAGTTTTGTTCAAATCAACTAAACGGTCTTTTACAGCCGTCGTTTTGATGAACCAAGCATCTAGTGGATAATATAAAACTGGTTTATCTGTCCGCCAAGAGTGTGGATAGGTGTGTTCGTATTTCTCAACCTTAAACGCTTTATTCTCTTCTTTTAAAATGATAGAGATAATCACATCCGTGTTTTTGTAATCGGGATGGCTTTCATCTTCATTTGTGTAATTCTTTACATAAAAATCATCTGGACTGAGTGGCTTATGTGTTTTAATTTTGTATGTATCCACACCTTCCTGCAGTTTTACGCCAACTTCCCGGATGAATTTTCCTTTTCTATCGACTGTAGGCAGTTCATTTCCGGCTTCGTCTTGTATAGTCAATGCAGGTATACCATGTTGTTTGGCTACCCGGAAGTCATCGGCACCGAATGTAGGTGATGTATGCACCACACCAGTACCATCTTCTGTGGTAACAAAATCTCCAGCAATTACCTGAAAAGCTTTATCGGCATCATAGAATGGTTGCAGGTAGGGCATCAATTGTTCATAACGGATTCCGATTAATTGCTTACCAGTAAATTCCTGAACAATTTCAAAAGGAATGGCTTTGTCGCCAGGTTTGTAATTTTCGAGTTTCAGGTCTTTACTCTTTTCTGAAAAATACTTTCCTAGCAGCTCTTTTGCCAATACTACACTTACCGGTTTATGGGTGTAGGCATTGAATGTATTTACCTGCACATAGTTTATTTTTTCGCCAATAGCTAGAGCCGTGTTTGATGGTAAGGTCCATGGAGTGGTTGTCCAAGCCAAAATGAAAACATCACCTACAGGCTTAGCAAAAAGAAAGGCTGATTTCGAATCATTGATTACTTTGAACTGAGCTACAATAGATGTATCCTTCACTTCTTTATAGCAGCCTGGCTGATTCAACTCATGCGAGCTTAGACCGGTACCATCAGAAGGAGAGTAGGGTTGAATAGTATAACCTTTGTATAGAAGGCCTTTTTCATATAGCTTCTTCAGCAAAAACCAGACAGATTCAATGTATTCGGTATGATACGTAACATATGGATGTTCCAAGTCTACCCAATAGCCTATTTTCTCAGTGAGGTCGTTCCATTGGTCCGTATATTTCATTACTGCTTCCCGGCATTTCTTATTATAGTCTTCAATGGAGATAGTTTTACCTATGTCATCTTTAGTAATACCTAGCTCTTTTTCTACTTGCAATTCGATAGGAAGTCCATGGGTATCCCAGCCACCTTTGCGTTTTACCTGAAAACCTTGCAATGTCTTATATCGGCAGAAAATATCTTTAATGGTGCGGGCCATAACGTGGTGTATGCCAGGCGTACCATTGGCTGAAGGTGGGCCTTCAAAGAAAGTAAAGCTGGGTTTGCCTTCGCGTGAAGTAACGGACTGTTCAAAAATTTTATTTTCTTTCCAGTAGGCTAATACAGATTCTCCTACCTTGGCGTAATCTAGATTCTTATATTCCTTATATTTCACCTTAATGCCCTTTAAATAAGCTGCAAAGGTATGAAAAATTGTAGTAAGGCGAAAGATTTAAGATGTAGCTACGTATAGATGTATGCTTCCTACTATTGAGCAGGATGGTTCTATTCTATAAAGTTGGCGGGCTGCTTTGCCGATTGGCTTAAAAAGTGAATATAGCAGCGCCGGCTATTATAGCTAGTTTAATAATATTTATGGTTATCCGTTCCATACACCTGATAATTTATACTCCTCTATAACCTTCAATTTAGATACCGTAACTAACGTAGAAAAAAGTAACTGGGTTGTGTATGTAAGGTAAGACAAAGGTTTAGCGTAATACTAATACAAGCTATACGAATAGCATATATTCACAACTAAAGCCTAGAGAAATAGTCAGAGAGTGAGTTAATTTTCAGTAGGCATATTTACTGGCTTTTCTATAAAGTAGTAATAAGTCTGTTTCTCATCTTTCCAATAAGATCCACTACTTATACGCCTCATTTCAATTATCTTCTTTTCTGTTTAATCAGAAGGGATGTTAACAAAACATAAGGTTGGTTAACATGGCCCAACGGGATATCAAAGGAAATATAAGGCCAACTTACCCCTAAAATCAAAACCTGAAAAAATAATAAAACTAGAAATCAGCGTAAATCAACTTTATATATGAATCATAATAACCCTGATTTTAACCAAGCTGGTACTCACTGCTTTTTGTACACTTATGTTTATATAGTAAAAATATATTTCTACATATATGGCTAAAAAAAGAATCGTATTAACTAAACAAGTTTTAATTATAATGCTGAAAATGATAGCTATACTTAACCTTAATGGTATCTTCCAATTAACCCATTAATTTTCGGTAATAAGTTTTCTTTCTAAATAATTTGCATAGTATTGGGCAGTTTTATAGTTAGTTAATTAAATCCTAACAAAAAATTACAGAAAGGAGTTATGTAGTTAATAAAACCTGTCTATTTTTGTGGCGATATTAATTAAATAATGGTATGATTATAAAGATTTCCTATATCAAATCGAAATTTGTGCAGGCTGCTTTCCTGCTTGCGTTAGTTAGTTCGACTTCCTGTACTGGTCCTCAGTCTAAATACAATACAATAGATATATCAGATCCTAATGCTGGAAGTGATTATATATATGGAAACATAGATGGGCCACCCTTACAAGCAAATCACCAGTACCAAGCAGATCCTGAAGTAGGGGCACGTATTAATGGATTGCGTGATAAAATGTTTGGTAGCCCAACCGGCGCTGAAGAAGGTGTACAACAGAATAATCCAGGGCAATAATTTCGAATCTAACAGTATATTAACAGGCAGGAAGTTTCTCAATCATTGAAACTTCCTGCCTGTTTTATTGATTAGTACTACTTTTCCTTGATTATTTAGTAGATTATTTATAACTTAACATCCTTTATTTTACCAGGCCTTCATTTAAAGGGCGGGTGAACCAAAAAGCAATAAAAAGGCGCTTATATATTATTTGTTCTTTTATCCATTCTTAAGTGTGGAGTAAAAGAATTGATTTCAAATAAATATCTTTTGATAAAATGCATCTTTTCAAAAGATAGCTAGGGAACTTAACTGATTGGTTTTGAATTAATTCTTTTAAATCGGCGTAGTATGGCAACAAATAATTTAGTTGGAGGCGAAAATGTACCTGATCGAGGAAGTGAGTCTTCCCCTATCAATTCTCCTGATGGGTCACAAAGCTATGATCTATCAGCTACGGCTACTGTAAAACCTGCCACTACACTTTCCGCTACGGTTATTTTATTCATTTTAGCTGGTGTTGCTCTATTAGTTTTTACCCGTTTTGAACATTCCCAGAGCTTGTTATATTATTATGATGAGAAAGAAGATTTTTCTCAAGTAATTCCTATGTCGCTAACTGAGCAGATAGCCGCTGCCAGTACATCCCTTGCATCCAAATCTGATCCTGCTCAATACCTGCAACCGCTGTATAAGCAACTTATCCTGAAACCCACAAACGATACATTACATTACTACTTGGGCGTTTGCTATTATCAAATGGACGATCCGGTAAATGCCATTCGTAACTTTCGTGCAGTTATACGCCAACCTCAAAGCGTATGGGAGCAGAAAGCACAATTCAGATTAGGTTTATCTTTACTCAAAGCTGAAAAATCAGCAGAAGCCAAAGTGCTGTTTGAGAAGATGAGCCGCCAGCCGCATCACCCTTACCGGGAAAAGGCTGCCAGTATACTCCATGAGAAAGAGTTTTTTGAAAGATAGTACTACTTTTTAATCCATAGCTTGTATATCGGACGATATAAAATATCCGTCTGAGCTGATAGGGTTTTGTAAATTATAAATATCTTTGCTATTCTTCTCTGAAAAATACATTCATACATGTTATGTCACGGAAGGATTACTAGTCAATTTTAATGAACAGTTTCCAACGATCGCTCTGATGGAGTAAATCTGGTGCTGCTTATTATTCATTCAACATTCATTATTGGAGATTATGTCTTGGTTTACCAGAAAAGAAAAAGGTATACATACACCCACAGAGCTAAAAAAAGAAACTCCTGATGGATTATGGTATAAATGCCCTTCCTGCAAGAAAGTGATGCATACACGTGAACACAAAACAAATGCGTATACCTGTATCCATTGTAATTACCACGAAAAAATAGGTTCGTCAGAATATTATGAACTGCTATTTGATAAAAATCAATTTACAGAGTTAGATGCAAATATGAGTTCCTCAGATCCGCTTCACTTTGTAGATACAAAACCGTATACCGGCCGTATAGTGGCTACCCAGAAAAAAACCAATCTGAAAGATGCTGTCCGTTCTGCCTATGGTCAGATAAATGGCTATGATCTTGTAATCAGTTGTATGGATTTTGACTTTATTGGCGGATCCATGGGCTCAGTAGTAGGCGAGAAAATTGCAAGAGCTATTGACTATTCTATTACCCATAAAATTCCTTTTCTGATGATATCCAGGTCGGGTGGTGCACGGATGATGGAAGCAGGTTTTTCATTAATGCAGATGGCCAAAACTTCTGCTAAACTGGCCTTATTGGCTGAAGCTAAAATACCCTATATTTCCCTGCTGACGGACCCTACTACCGGTGGGGTTACGGCTTCCTATGCCATGCTTGGCGATTTTAATATAGCCGAGCCGGGTGCCTTAATAGGTTTTGCCGGTCCGCGCGTAATCCGTGAAACCATCGGTAAAGACTTGCCCAAAGATTTTCAGAGCGCAGAGTTTGTTCTGGAACATGGCTTCCTGGATTTTATAGTTGACCGGAAAGAACTTAAAACCAGAATTGCTACATTAGTAGGAATGTTGAAATGAGATTACTTTCACTCTTTTTAGAACCTTCTGTTTGTTTAGCTACAGAAGGTTTTTTATTTTATTAATCTTACAGTTGATTCAAGTTTTTCAATATTCAGAACTAGAATAACCGATTTTAAGCATTCGAAAAATGGCCAGTGAAGATCATATCAAAGAATTATTAGCTTCTGAGGATGAACACATACAACGCTTGAATGAGATTGTTGTAGATGCTATTCAGGAAGAACAACTGATCACGCAGAAGCTATATGGCCAGTCTGAAGAAAAATCTACGTTAGGCGAACGTCTGTCCGATAAAGTAGCTGAGTTTGGAGGGAGTTGGGAGTTTATTGTCAGCTTCTCCGCAGGCTTGTTTATATGGATTAGTATAAATACGGTTGTTCTTATTGCGCATCCTTTCGATCCATACCCCTTTATTCTATTAAATCTGATATTATCCACCGTGGCTGCTTTGCAAGTGCCCATTATTATGATGAGTCAAAACCGGAAAGAAGAAAAAGATAGAAAACGTGCAGAAAATGGCTACCAGATAAATTTAAAAGCAGAACTGGAAATTAGGAATCTGCACCGCAAAATAGATTTGTTAATGGCTGAAGAGTTTAAGAATGTACACACCCTCCAAAAATTGCAGCTGGAAATGCTGGAAGAGCTGGAAAAGAAGATGAAAAACTTATCTGTTAAATAGAGCAGTTTAATTAGTCATCTCAACAGTAGATAAAAATATGCGGTTAGTCAATCATCCGGTCTTGTGCAATTATTATGTTACCTACCGTTGTAATGCAACCTGTAGTTTTTGTGATATTTGGGAAAAGCCTTCGCCCTATGTTACGTTAGAAACAGTAACACAAAATCTGCAACACTTAAAAAGACTGGGAGTAAAAGTAATAGACTTTACAGGTGGCGAACCGCTACTACACCGGCAAATAGATCAATTAGTATCTCTTGCAAAACAACATAAATTTATTACCACCCTTACTACAAATGGCTTGCTTTATCCAAAATATGCTGAAAAGTTGAAAGGGAAAGTAGATATGCTTCATTTTTCCCTAGATTCGGCCAATAAAGAAGAACACGACCGGCTCAGGGGAGTAAAGTGTTTTGACTTTGTGATGGAATCTATCCGGCTTGCTAGAGAATTAGGCGAACGGCCTGACATACTTTTTACTGTCTTTGAACACAACACAGATCAAATAGAAATTATATGGAGGGATATATGCTTGCCTAACAAGTTAGTACTTATTCTTAATCCGGTTTTTGAATACAATGCCGTACAGACTGGCACTAAATTATCTGCCCAAACCTTACAGAAACTTTCTTACTGGGCAAAGCAAAAAAACATTTACCTAAATGAAGCATTTATTTCTTTAAGGCAAGATGGAGGCAATCATATACATAAGCCTATTTGCCGGGCAGGTAGCTCTACCATCGTAATATCACCGGATAACAAATTAGTTGTGCCGTGCTACCATTTAGGAACAGAAACTTTTGACATAGAAAACAATCTGTATACTCTATACCACTCACCCGATGTGCAAAATCTTATTGCGATGGAAGGCCGGCTTCCTGCTTGTGAAGGCTGTACCATAAATTGTTATATGCAGCCCTCTTTTGCAATAGAAATGAGCAAGTATTGGTGGAAAGCATTGCCAAGTACATGGAAGTATACCATTACTAAAGGAACCTGGAAACAATTATTTAGCTGAATGAGTTATACTAAGTAATTGTGGAATGTTATGTAGAGGTTGCTAGTATCAGCATAAGACATACAAGCGGATTTTGCTTACTTTGCTTTTTCTTTAGAAAACTTAGCTGTAGCTAGGTGGAAAAGCTAAATAAAATGTAAAAAAGCGTTCATCCTTTTTAGGAAATATCAATATATTTGCGGCTGCTAATCAAGCAAAACTTAATTATCTAAATTCATAGTTCAATGGCGCCAGTTGTAATTACATCAATAATTGCTTTTACGCTTGTAATTTTATTATTGGTATTTGCCCTGTTGTATGCACAGAAAAAACTCGTTCAAAGTGGGGATGTTACTATTCTAATTAATAATGAGAAAAAGCTGGTAACTTCTGCCGGCTCAACATTATTATCCACGCTTGCTAACGATAAAATCTTTTTGCCTTCTGCCTGTGGTGGTGGTGGTACATGTGCCATGTGCCGCTGCGTAGTAGAGGAAGGTGGAGGAGATGTGCTGCCTACAGAAACAGGTCATTTATCCAGAAAAGAACAGCAGGAACATGTCCGTTTAGCTTGCCAGGTAAAGGTAAAGCAGGATATGAAAATACGGGTACCAGAGCAAGTATTTGGTATCAAGAAATGGGAGTGCGAAGTGGTCTCTAACTATAACGTAGCTACCTTTATTAAAGAATTTGTTGTACGGTTACCGGAAGGGGAGTTCCTGAACTTTGAATCTGGCGGCTATATTCAGATAGATGTGCCAGCCATTGATGTAGACTTTAAGACCATGGATATTAAGCCTGATCCTAAAGTAGATACCAATGTAGACAAGTTCCGCCCTGATTGGGATAAGCTGAAAATATGGGATCTGAAGATGAAAAATCCTGAGCCATTATTCAGAGCTTATTCAATGGCTAATCATCCGGCAGAAGGCAACATTATTATGCTGAATATCCGTATTGCTACACCACCTTGGGACCGGGCAAACAACCGCTTTATGGATGTAAATCCTGGTGTGTGTTCTTCATATGTGTTCTCTAGAAATCCAGGTGATAAAGTTACTATTTCCGGTCCCTATGGAGAGTTCCATATCAACCCAACCAACCGGGAAATGATATATATAGGTGGAGGTGCTGGTATGGCTCCGCTCCGCTCGCATATTTTCCACCTGTTCCATACAGAGAAAACTAACCGGAAAGTATCTTATTGGTATGGAGGCCGTTCGGTAAGAGAGTTGTTCTATACAGAGCATTTCCGGGCTATTGAACAAGATTTCCCTAATTTCAAATACAACATTGCTCTTTCTGAACCATTACCAGAGGACAATTGGACTGGGTATAAAGGATTTATTCACCAGGTGCTGTTCGAGAACTATCTGAAAACACACCCAGATCCAGAGGAAATAGAATATTATCTGTGTGGCCCTCCTATGATGAATGCAGCCGTGCTGAAGATGTTGGATGATTTGGGCGTTCCAAAAGACAATATCCGCTTCGACGATTTTGGAGGATAAGAGAGATTTTACAAACACAAAAGCCAGGTTTAATGCCTGGCTTTTGTGTTTGTATATTAAACCACTTTGGCTGCAACCAGTATGTAATGCATTGCATTCTGCATCTTTCTTCTCTATATTGCGCAGAAGCTATTACTACAAAAACTTACCATCTCACTTACTAACCTATGGATTTAACTATTTTCTTCGATCCATTAGACGAAAGCCTGCTCAAGCCCCATGCTGCTTCAGATACATTGCAGCAATACATAAATAGTCATATTGAACGAATGCCCGCCTGGAAGAATAGTGATATTGCCATTATTGGAGTGCCCGAAGACAGAGGAACAACTACCAATAAAGGAACTTATAAAGCTATGAGTGAGGTAAGGAAGAAGTTATATAGTTTGAAGAAGGGCAACAAAGCGTATAAAATTACTGACCTGGGAGATTTACGGCCAGGTATTACTTTAGCAGATACTTATTTGCGACTGCGGGAAGTATGCGAAACCCTGATGCGAAATAATGTAGTGCCACTAATTATTGGTGGCTCCCATGACCTGGACTATGGACAATACTTAGCCTATGAACACATTCCCATGCGAGTTTCATTGCTAAATATAGATGCTACCCTCGATATGCAGGAAAGCGATTCCTGTACTATGAGTGAACGGCACATACATGAAATACTCGTACATGAGCCTAATTATTTGTTTACCTTCAGTCACCTGGCTTATCAATCCTACCTTACTTCAGCGCATGATCTAGCTATTCTGGAAAAATTATATTTTGATGCACACCGCTTAGGTCAGTTACGCGAGAGTCTGGCAGAAGTAGAGCCAGTTATCCGGGAAGCCAATATGATGAGCTTTGACATAAAAGCTATTAAAATGGCCGATGCGCCAGGAAATGCCAATGCGCATGTTTTTGGTCTTACAGCCGAGGAAGCTTGTCAGATTTGCTGGTATGCAGGTTTGAATGAGAAAATGGCTTCAGTGGGTTTCTATGAATACAACCCAGATTATGATAACCGGAGCCAAACAGCTGAAGTACTTGCAATCATGATCTGGTATTTTATAGAAGGATATTATCATCGGAAAAAAGAAGTAGAGTTTTCCGATAATACGTATACCCGGTATGTGGTACCTATGTCAGAGTCAGATTCGCAGCTGATCGTATTTTATAAAAATACGTTTAATGAAAAATGGTGGATGGAAGTGCCTTATCCCAGCAAGCCTGATAAACATTCTGTTATCCCTTGCAGCTATACCGATTACCAGATGGCATTAAAGGGCGAACTGCCTCAGCGTTGGATAAACCGCTATGCAAAACTGATATAAATTCTTACTGTTCATTACAAATTTTAACACCTATAAGGAAAGTAGGGCTTCAATGAATAACTATACATTCTGATGAAATACGTGTACCTGTTTGTTTTCTTATACTTTTCAGCCTATTTATCAGCTTTCGCACAACGGGTAGAGTTAAACTATTATCTGCCTGGGCAAACACAGTATGATTCCACCATTCCAACACCAGAGGCTTTTCTAGGATACCAGGTAGGTGAATGGCACGTTACGCATGACCAGTTAACAGCCTACATGCGTGAGCTAGATAGAATCTCAGATAGAATTACATTAGTACAGTATGCCCGGACGTATGAATTTAGACCGCTACTTTTACTAACCGTTACTTCTCCTCAGAACCACAAAAACATTGACCAAATAAAAGCTGAGCACCGTGAGCTTTCAGATCCTACAAAGTCAAGTAGCCTGAATGTGCAACATATGCCGGCAGTAGTTTGGATGGGATATAGTGTGCATGGCAATGAGCCTAGTGGCACTAACGCATCGTTAGTGGTAGCTTACCATCTGGCTGCTGCGCAAGGACCGTCTATTGATTCTTTGCTCAATGAAACTGTTATTCTGCTCGACCCAAGTTTTAATCCGGATGGTATGAATCGTTTTGCCAGCTGGGTAAATACACATAAAAGCAAAAATCTGGTAACCGATCCCTATAACCGTGAATTAAATGAAGTTTGGCCCAATGGGCGTACCAACCATTATTGGTTTGATTTGAACCGCGACTGGTTATATGTGCAGCATCCGGAAAGCCAGGGCAGAATAGCTAAATTTCATGAATGGAAGCCAAATGTACTTACCGACCATCATGAAATGGGCACGAATTCTACCTTTTTCTTCCAGCCTGGGGAACCAACCCGCATTAACCCACTTACACCGCAAAAAAACAGAGAGCTAACGGCTCGGATGGGCGATTTTCATGCAAAAGCTCTGGACAAAATTGGTTCTTTATACTTTACAGGTGAAAATTATGATGATTTTTATTATGGAAAAGGATCTACCTTTCCAGATATAAATGGAGCGGTGGGCATTTTATTTGAGCAAGCCAGTTCTCGCGGGCATGCTCAGGAAAGTGTAAATGGCGTATTACGTTTTCCTTTTACTATCCGCAACCAAGTTACTACCTCTTTTTCTACATTAGCGGCAGCTCGCGCGTTGAGGGTAGAGTTACTCAATTTCCAACGGGATTTTTATAAATCTTCTGTTAAGGAGGGCGCTACATCACCTATAAAAGGATATGTATTTGGTACTAAAGATGACCCGGTGCGTACCTATGAGATGCTGAAAATTCTGCAACAGCATCAAATAGAGGTGTACCAGTTAGGCAAAACTACGTCGCAGAATGGAAAAACATTTGATCCGCAGTGGGCATATGTGACTCCAACCAATCAAGCGAAATACCGCCTTCTACGGGGTATCTTCGATCTGACCACCACTTTTGAAGATAGTTTATTCTACGATATATCTGCCTGGTCGTTACCTATGGCGTTCAATATGCCTTATATAGAAGCTAAATCAGCACTAGTACTAGGTAAAAAACTTGAGAGTTTGCCTTATCCGGAAGGTAAAATGTATGGTAGTGCAGAAGCTTATGCCTATGTGTTTTCCTGGAAAGGGTACTATGCTCCACGTACAGTACATTCCTTATTGGAACAAGGCTTCCAGGTTAGAGTAGCTACCGAGCCCATTGCAATAATGAATAATGAGAAGCAGCACCTATTCGATTATGGATCTATCCTATTGCCAGTAGGCACACAAACAAAGGAGAAAAGTCAAATACATGCCTATTTGCAGGAACTGGCTAAACGTGATGGAATAGAAATTTATGGATTAGAAACTGGTTTAACTCCGGAAGGCCTAGATTTAGGCAGTGCTAGTTTTGCCCAGCTAGCTTTACCCAAGGTGTTGTTATTGGTGGGCACAGGCGTTAATGCCAATGATGCTGGCGAAGTATGGCACTTGCTGGATCAACGGTATAACATGCCTCCTACTATGGTAGACATTCAATCGCTGAACCGGGTTAATTTAAGCAAGTATACTACGGTTGTCATGGTGGGAGGAAATTATAATTCATTGGGCAAAGGGGAAGAAGATAAATTGCGGGCATGGATACAAGCTGGCGGCTCATTAATCAGTATGACGGATGCCATTTCCTGGATTGTTAATAAAGGTTTTTCTACGGTAAAATTAAAAACTGCTCCTATGGATTCTCTGTCGCTTCAACGTAGCTATATACAGTTAGAACGTTTTCAGGGAGCACAACTGATTGCCGGGGCTATATTTCAGGCTAGACTGGACCGGTCTCATCCGTTAGCTTTTGGGTACCCAGAAGAACTCATCCCGGTATTCCGCGATCATACTCTGTTCATAGAAAAACCTAAAAATCCCTACGCTGCGCCATTGACGTATACAAACAGTCCATTAATCAGTGGCTATGTACATCCGGTAAATGAGAAGCAGCTTCGAAATTCTGCAGGAATTGTAGTAAGCAATTTGGGAGCAGGCAAAGTAATTCTGATGGCAGATAATCCTAATTTCCGTGCGTTTTGGTATGGCACAAATAAACTGTTTATGAATGCCATTTTCTTCTCTCCACTGATCAATGCATCAGCAGGCCGGGTAGATTAATACCACCTAATTTCACCTTCCTATGGTTCAGGTTGAACATGTGTATAAAAGCTTTGGTCAAATGGCTGCTGTTGCCGATGTATCATTCGAAGTGGCTGCCGGAGAAACCCTTGTTTTGCTTGGGAGCAGTGGCAGTGGAAAAACTACCACGTTAAAAATGCTGAACCGTTTGGTAGAGCCGTCAGCCGGAAAAATATGGATAGACGGGAAAGATATTGTTACGCAACCAATAGTAGCATTACGAAGAAAAATAGGCTATGTCATTCAACAGATAGGCCTCTTTCCGCACTATACAGTAGAGGAAAATATAGGCTTAATTCCTGGTCTTTTGCAATGGCCTGAATCTAAAATTAAACAAAGAACTCATTTGTTGTTAGAAACAGTGGGTTTACCAGAGCACTTTATCAGGAAATATCCGCATGAGTTGAGCGGAGGCCAGCAGCAACGGGTAGGTCTGGCACGTGCACTGGCAGCTAATCCGCCTATTATTTTGATGGATGAACCTTTTGGCGCCTTAGACCCAATTATCCGTCAGTCAATCAGACAGGAATTTCTACAACTGGACGAGTTAAAAGACAAAACGACCATTCTGGTAACTCATGATGTAACCGAAGCCATTCAGCTAGCTGACCGCATTTGCCTGATGGATAATGGCCGTATTCAGCAAATTGGTTCTGCGAAAGAACTCTTGCTGAACCCAGCTAATGCATTTGTACAAGAGTTTTTCAATCATAACCGTTTTCAGCTGGAGCTTATGGTGCAGACCTTAATTGATATTCTGCCGGAAATTTCAACAACTGAGTTGCCAAGTGCTATGGAAGTGCCGGTTTTTGCAGCTGATGCTAATTTGTGGAATGTGGTGAACAAACTACAAGAAGTGAAAAAGGGAGAGCAATGGTTTGGTATTAAACAAGGTTCCGTTATTTATTATACTAAACTATCTAAAGCTTTAATCTATAAAAACGAAGATATTACTAAATAATAGGCTTGACACAAACGTGTTGGTAACTTTCTTTATATAATACTCATTAGCCTTTTGTATATGCATTATTTTTCGGGCTTGCTAGCTTATTTTAAGGAAAATGCTTCTCTCTTGGCTGAGCAAGCAGCAGAGCACATAGGCCTGACTATCGTATCTGTAGCAATGGCTATACTTATTGGTGTTCCCCTGGGAATCTTATGTACGCACCACCGAAAATTAGCCACAATAGTGTTGGGAGTTACTGGCGTGCTGCAAACAATTCCGAGTATTGCCTTACTAGGGTTTATGATTCCGGTAGTAGGCATAGGCGCTTTGCCGGCTATTATCGCTTTATTTCTATATGCCTTGCTCCCCATTATCAGAAATACCTTTACAGGTATCAATGGAATAGATGCTGCTGTACGTGTAGCAGCTATAGGTATGGGCCTTTCCCAAAAACAACTTTTAACAAAAGTAGAACTTCCACTGGCCCTACCAGTAATTTTTGCTGGAGTACGTACTGCTGCTGTAATTAATGTAGGGGTGGCTACGCTTGCCGCTTTAATAGCCTCCGGCGGTCTGGGCGAGTCTATTTTTGGGGGCATTGCTCTAAATAATACGTACATGATTCTGGCTGGAGCTATACCTGCCGCATTGCTGGCTATTGTATTGGATAATTTTCTTGGGTGGTTGCAAAACAAAAATATTGTAAGAATTCAGCCTGGCGCATGGCTAGGTATATGGCTCAGTATAACAGGCATAACCTTATGGATGTTATTTTCTTCTTTCAGTCATTCTTTCCGGGCAGGTTTTGCTCCGGAGTTTATGGTAATGTCGGAAGGCTACCCAGGCTTAAGAAAAACATATAATCTTCAGCTAAACACAGCTGTGCTTCAATCTGGTTTAATGTATGATGCCTTACATGCAAAAGCAGTAGATGTTATAAGTGGCTATTCTACGGATGGCCGGATTAAAGAATATGAGCTTTTTACCTTAGCTGACGATTTATCCCATTTTCCTTCGTATGATGCTGGAATAACTATCCGGCAGGAGGTGCTTGATACATATCCGCAGGTAAGAACAGCTCTGGAACAACTATCGGGTAAGTTTACAGATGCGGATATGATTCAGCTAAATTACCAGGTAGATGTGCTAAAGAAATCCCCGGCTAGTGTAGCGGCAGATTACCTCAAGCGTATTAATTTGCTCAGGCAGCCCTCCCAAAATCCAATAGCGGTAGTTCGTATTGGTTCTAAAATATTCACTGAGCAATATATTCTGGCAGAAATGATAGCCATGCTTATTGAAGGATATACCAATTTGAAAGCGGACGTAAAAACAGGTATGGGTGGTACCCAGATTTGCTTTGAAGCCCTGGCTAGTGGAGACATTGATCTGTATCCGGAATATTCCGGAACCGGTTTGGAAGTAATACTGAAGCAAAAACATCTGGTTCCAGATTCAGTAAGCAAAAATCCGGAGTATCTATACGCGTATGTAGATAAAGAATATGAAAAGAAATTCAATATCCGCTGGTTACCGCCTTTGGGCTTCAACAACACGTATGCATTACTAATGCGGAAGGAACAAGCTGAAGCCTTAAATATTCAGAGTATTTCTGATTTGAAAGAATATATAGAAAGTAAATGAGTCGATAGAAGCCAAACAAGAAACCTATACAAATTTGATAAACCTCTTCCGAAATGATTAAATATCCCGTACAAAATGGAAAAAGAAACCTGCTTGCTTTTGACCGTTCATAGAAAGATCTACCCGGAACACTGTATTATAAAAAGTTACGAAATCTAACCCCACGCCATACCCATACAGCAGTTTGTTGGCCAGAAAGTTATCTTCCACATTATAGGTCTTATTTTGCACATATCCCGCATCTCCGTATGCTTTCAAATATAGAGCCATAGGTATTGTCTGAAACTGGCGGAAAGGCATATAGTCAGATATATCTGCCTGAATATTAAATAATTCTCGTTTAAAGGTTAATTTAGCTAACCCATAGTTTTGCCCGTCTACTACGTAATATTCATAGCCTCTAACAAAATCTTGTCCATAGCCAAAGCCCCGGATATTATGGAATGGCTGCTGCTCTGGAGAGGACACTTTGCCACGCAGGCTGGCTGTCCAGAAATATTTCGGGCTAATCGGGCGGTACAAAGCAATGTCTGCCTGTAGGGTAGTCAAATGAAGATCTTCTTTAGGTGTAATTCCTGACTGGGCTACGGTAGTAGTAAAATAATGCCCACGCAAGGGGTAAGCGGCTATGTCGCGGCGGTCAAGAGTAAGGGTGTAAGCCAGGCGTACATACTGCTGCCGCGTGCGTCCTTTCAGGAAATAATCTGGATTGAGTATGGCCAATGTATCGGCTATGCGGCTGTCGTGGTATTTAGCTTCCAGAGCATGGAAACAATAGTATTTATTCCGGCGGGTTAACCGGATTCCAGCACTAAACCTGCTTCGTAAAACGGATTCTGAATCCAGATAGTCTAACTTATGTGCCTGTGTTTCATAAGCAACGGATTTATTCTGAGAGTAGGATATATCAAAGCCAATTCCCGTCTTCTGAGCTTTATCCAGATAAGGAATGCTGTAGCCTAATTCAAAACGTTTAGTAAAACCAAATTGCGCCGTAGCTCTTAATTGCTCACCCCGCCCGCGGAAGTTTTTATGGGCAATTTTAAACCCATAATTTACCCGTTTTAAGCTTCTTCCACGTTCTACCCACCATTCATTGAAATTCCGGTCGGCCAGTTCAAAAATCAACATGGGAAATATATACCAACGTTCCGTAACCTTTATCAGTAGATAGGCAGCATTTTTATCCACCTTCAGCATGTGCAGATCTACTGTTACGAAAAGATTTGTGTTAACTATTTTATTCTTATTTCTGAGCAAGGCTAAGTCGGCAGAGGCCGAATGCAGGGTATCTCCGGCAGTAATATCCAGTTCCCGCAAAATCATGGCTTCCTTGGTTTTTACATTGCCCTCTATAATAATATGGTTTACAATAACATATTCAGTTGCCAACGTATCTTTGTCTGCTATAGTTGCTTCAGTAGCAACAGCAGGATGCATAGTACGAAGGTTTAGCAACAAGGCTAATAATATGGCTAACATTCGTTGTTTAATGAGAAATAGTTGCTTGTAAAACCAGGTAATTTTTGTGTAAAGCTGTACAAGTTACGCATTTTATTTATAATGTGCCTAGCATGCCATTCCAGAAACTATACATGTATGTATAGCCTGCATCCGACTATAACTAGCGGCTATTTACTTGATTAATTTAACAGAAAGGCAAAGGTAACCATCAGTTTATCATAAATAAATTGTTGGCAAGCGACACTACCTAAACTTATTACTAGTACTGCCTGTTAAATCACTATACAGAGAAAATAGTGTTTACCATGGTGCGAAAACTTTTTGTTTTACTGATCCGGTTTTACCAGTATGCCCTATCGCCTTTTCTACCAGGTGCCTGTCGGTATACGCCAACTTGTTCGCAATATAGTATTGAGGCTATTCAAAAATATGGACCCTTAAAAGGGACATGGCTTGGCTTAAAAAGAATAGGCCGCTGCCATCCGTGGGGAGGGAGCGGCTACGATCCTGTGAAATAATAAGTTTATTTTTACCTTATAGCACTTTGCGTAATGCTTGAGGCTTGTTTCTTGGCATTTTTCTGGGCTATCATCAAGATTACTATGCCGGCAATTACAGCAGGTATACTTAATATTTGTCCCATATTTAACAACATATCTGCTTCAAACTCTACCTGAGGCTCTTTTAAAAACTCAACCAGGAACCGGAATGTAAATAAAGTTACTAGAAAGATGCCTAGTAGTAGGCCGTCAGGGATGGTACTTTTTCTTTTCTTCCATATTTGGAAAAGAGCAATGAATAAAACAAGGCAAAACAAGGCTTCGTAGATTTGAGTAGGATGTTTAGCAACGGTCTCTCCTCGCAAGGCAAATATAAATCCCCAAGGTAAATCGGTCTGGTAGCCATAAATTTCAGAGTTCATCAGATTGCCCAGCCGTATCAGCATACCGGCGAAGGCGACAGTAATCACTATTCTGTCTACAACCCACAAATAGGTCTGGTCTTTTTTCTTGCGGGCATATAAGTACAAGGCAAATAAAATACCTATTGTAGCTCCGTGACTGGCCAGTCCTCCCTCCCAAATTTTGAGTATATCTATTGGATTCCGTAAATACTCGGCAGGTTCATAGAAAAGCACATGACCTAGCCTAGCTCCAATAACAGTGGATAATACCATGTACACAGTAAGTGTTTCTACATCGCTTTCAGGTTTCCCTTCTTTTCTGAATATATGAAATAATATCTGCTGCCCAATGAGAAAGCCAAGGGCAAACAATAAACCGTACCACCGGGGAGCAAATTCCATCCCAAATAGTTCTAACGTGAAAATTTCAGGCTTTACATCCCAGATTATGTATTGAAGCATGCTTAGAAAATTAATTGACGGAGCAAAGATAGGTATAAAAAAACAAGACCCTGTAAAGGAAAGATGTAGGTTACTTTACTTCTTCATAATCTACATATTCGCCTCCATTAAAGCTGGTTTTACTTTTTTTGGTATTATTTTCTGGAATATAGTCGATATGAATATCGCCAGCAGTTTTATGTTGTTGCGGACGTTGGCCGTTTTGTTTATACATATTCCGGTCACCAGCACGGGCACCTAGCATCCAGAAGAGGGTTTTAAAAATAAAGCCACCTAGGCGGATAAGCACAAAAATAATAAGGAAAGTTATTATGAAAAATTTGAGTATCATCGATTAGCAATATGTTTTAACTCTAACGAAATAGGTATCTATCTATTTAATGGAAATTTTTACTTTTTTGTTCAGGCAAATATACTAATAGCCTTAAAAACTATGATATAAATTTGTATAAGCGGTAGCCCTACATAAACTACTGCCGGCTCGATTTAGTAAGTATCAATCTTTCTTCTGCAGCCACACTGCCATTTCACCAGCACCTCTATGCGACCAGGCATAGTAAGGAATAGCTGTAAAAATTGTTTCAGGCCTGGTAGCGTTAGAAGATGTACCAGTCGCCTTTAGAACCATTATACCATTTAACAACTTTGGCTGTAATTCCGCAGTTAGGTTTGTTTTCCTAGAAACTATAGCATTGGCTATATTTCCCCCATTATCTACTCCCTCTACACAATACACTAACGGACCTCTTTCTAAAGCCACTTTTCCTTTGTTTTCTTCTACCAGCTGGCTGCTGATTACTTGCCGGATGGGCATACTTAACATTAATTCAATGTTATCTCCTTTTTTCCAAACTTGGTTTAGCACAGCAAAGCCATTTTGGATCTGGTACTTAGCTGGCTTCTTGTTTACAGTAATTGTTACAGTTGGTTTTTGAGAATCAGCATAACTGTATAAGTCTCCCGGTACAGGCTGGTTAGTAGCCCAGCCAGGAATGCGGATATAGAAGGCAAATGGAGATGATGTTTCTGGCTGCAAGGTAAACGTAACTTGGCCATTCCAGGGGTAATCGGTCTGCTGGGTAATCTGCACTTGTTGATCAGCTGTTTTAATAGTGCCTGTTCCGGCTATAAATAAGTTGGCATATATGTCATTGGCTTTAGTGGCATATACATAACCGGGTAAAGAGGGCAAAAAACGGGCTACATTCGTAGGGCAACAAGAGGTACTAAACCAGGGACTACGGGTAGCATGGCCATGATTGAACTTTTGTTTGCCATCTGCTTCTAAAGGATTCGGGTAAAAAAACAAATTTCCTTCCAGAGAAACACCTGATAAAAATCCATTGTACAATGTCCGTTCAAATACATCTAGATATTGGGAGTTGCCCGAAAGCAGGAACAACCGGTAGTTCCATAACATACTGGCTAAGGCAGCACAGGTTTCGTTGTAAGCTGTAAGATTGGGCAAATCATACGGTTTCCCAAAACCCTCTGTCCCTCTTTCGGCACCAAGGCCACCAGTTACATACATCTTCTTGTTAAATGTAAAATCCCAAATCTGGTTAATAGCATTGATATATGATTGTTCACCAGTAATGGCTGCTACATCAGCCATGCCTGAGTATAAGTAACCTGCTCTTACCACATGTCCTACGGGTTCTTTTTGCTGGGTAACCGGAATATGATCTTGGTAATACGCAGAGTCTACCGGATTGGCCCAATCGGCTACATACATTTTGCGGTGCTGGTGGTTGCCCCGTTGATCAATAAAAAATTTGGCTAGTTCTAAATAAGATTTGTTTCCAGTTACTCGGTAAAGTTTAACCAATCCTATTTCAATTTCTTCATGGCCGGGCACACCATATTTTTTCCCTTCACCAAAAGTGTTTGCCAGAAAATCTGCATTTTTAATGGCTACGTTGAGGAAATTTTTTTTGCCAGTAGCCAGGTAATGAGCTACAGCGGCTTCATACATATGACCTACATTATATAACTCATGGCTGTCTTGCAAATTGCTCCATCGCTGGTTGCCGGCACGTTTGTCTATTGGTTGAGTAGGATTTTTTTGATGAATAGTGCGAATGGTATACAAATACCCATCTGTTTCCTGAGCAGCTGCCACTTTTGTAATCAGGTCGTCTAGATAAGCATCTAGTTTTTTGTCGGGTTGTACAGCAAGCGAATAGGCTGCTGCTTCCATTACTTTAAATACATCCGAATCATCGTAGGCAATCCCTTTAAATTTACCCTCTTTTAACCCTCCAGCAATGGCAAAATTATCTATCCGTCCGGTTTCTTCACATTTCTGAAAAGCAAAAGGTATAGTTACTTTCTGATTAGTATCCAGTCGAGGCGACCAGAACCTGGATTGCAAATGTACCTGTGTAAACTCTACCGGATTAATGGGATAGCTCTGCGATATTGCCAGCGAAGCTGAAAGTAAGCTTGGAAAAAGCAAAAGCGTTTTTTTGATAAATAAGCACATGTATTTAAAAATGATCTATCAGGTTTGGCCAGATAAGTTATTATACTTTAGAAAGGATTACAAGTATTATCTCATTTTATGCACACTATCTACTCTTAGTGAAGGTTTTCCTACTCATTTTTTATACTCTAAGCTAGTTCTTACTGCCAGGAAGATAATTTGCCTTAGTCGTTAGCTAACCGTCCTTGTCGTTTGTTTGCCTAAGCTTTCAGAAGAAAAATATTATTTGCTCCCAAAAATGTATTCGTATCTTGTGTAAACAAAAAAGGCGGATTGGAATATCCGCCTTTTTTGTTTACACAAGTCGCATTTATCTACTCAGATACAAGTTTCTTTCGCCATATATTTGTACAAAGAAATCGTCTTGAAGGTCTTCTATAAAGTAGATAGCTTCTCCAGTAGACTTCATTTCAGGGCCGAGTTCCTTATTTACATTTGGGAACTTGTTAAAGGAGAATACAGGTATCTTAATCGCATAGCCATGTTTCTTTGGATTGAAGGTAAAGTCTTTTACTTTCTTTTCACCCAGCATAACTTTAGTAGCATAGTTTACATAGGGCTCTTCGTAGGCTTTGCAAATGAATGGTACTGTACGGGAAGCACGGGGGTTGGCCTCAATAACATATACTACTTCATCTTTAATTGCAAACTGAATATTAATTAAACCTACTGTTCTCAAGGCAAGTGCAATCTTTTTTGTATGTTCCTCAATCTGCCTTACTACATTTTCGCTCAGATCGAAGGTTGGCAGCACTGCATACGAGTCACCGGAGTGGATACCCGCCGGCTCAATATGTTCCATAACACCAATAATATATACATCTTCTCCATCGCAAATGGCATCAGCTTCGGCCTCTACGGCTCTTTCGAGGAAGTGATCGAGCAGAATTTTGTTATCTGGAATATCTCGCAGAATGTCTACTACATGTGACTCTAGTTCTTTCTCATTGATTACAATCTTCATGCTTTGCCCACCCAGTACATACGACGGACGTACAAGCAACGGAAAACCAAGTTCACGAGATAATTCTACAGCCTGCTCAGCACTTTCAATCACCCCAAATTTTGGATAAGGAATATTGTTTTCTTTTAGTAAGGTAGAGAAACTACCGCGGTCTTCAGCTAAATCTAAGGCTTCGTAACTAGTTCCTATAATCTTAATGCCGTACCGGTGCAACTTCTCAGCAATTTTTAAGGCTGTCTGTCCACCTAATTGTACAATTACCCCCTCTGGCTTTTCATGCTGAATGATATCATAAATATGTTCCCAGAAAACAGGCTCGAAGTACAACTTATCTGAAATGTCAAAATCAGTAGAAACCGTTTCAGGATTACAATTGATCATGATAGTCTCATATCCGCATTCTCTGGCTGCCAGCACGCCGTGTACGCAAGAGTAATCAAACTCAATCCCTTGCCCAATACGGTTCGGCCCTGAGCCTAATACTACTACTTTTTTGCGGTCTGATACAAATGATTCATTCTCCAGGTGTAGTGGAGAGGTATGACTTCCATCTACAAAAGTAGAATAGTAATAAGGGGTTTTTGCTTCAAATTCAGCCGCACAGGTATCCACGCATTTATATACGCGTTTTATCCCCAGATCATTTCGTTTCTTATATACTTCACTTTCATAACATTCCAGTAGGTGAGCAATCTGACGGTCGGCATACCCTTTTTGTTTTGCTTCAAACAGCAAGGAAGAAGGAAGACTATCTAAATCATGCTTTCTGATTTCTTTTTCCAGCAGAATGAGTTCTTCTATCTGGTGTAAAAACCATTTATCTATCTTAGTCAGGTTTTGAATGGTCTTGAATGGAATACCCAGCTTAAAAGCATCATAAATATGAAACAAGCGGTTCCAGCTGGGGTTAGCCAAGCTATCCAACAATACTTCCTGGTTTGTTACTTCCCGTCCATCGGCTCCTAGGCCATTCCGCTTAATTTCTAGGGATTGGCAAGCTTTCTGCAAAGCCTCCTGGAAATTACGGCCTATTCCCATCACTTCGCCTACTGACTTCATTTGTAAGCCTAAATGCCGGTCGGCACCTTTAAATTTATCAAAGTTCCAGCGGGGGATTTTTACAATTACATAATCCAGAGCTGGTTCAAAGTAGGCAGAAGTTGTTTTGGTAATGGCATTATTTAGCTCATCCAGGTTGTAGCCGATGGCCAGTTTTGCTGCAATCTTAGCAATCGGATACCCAGTAGCTTTGGAGGCCAAAGCCGAAGACCGAGATACCCGTGGATTTATTTCTATGCCAACAATTGTATCATCTACCGGATTTACTGCAAATTGTACATTACATCCTCCAGCAAACTTACCAATGCCATTCATCATTTTTATGGCTAAGTCACGCATCTTCTGGTAAACGGTATCTGGCAGGGTCATAGCTGGGGCAACCGTAATAGAGTCTCCTGTATGGATACCCATTGGGTCGAAGTTCTCAATAGAGCAAATAATTATCACATTCCCGAGGTTATCCCTTAGCAGTTCCAACTCATACTCTTTCCATCCCATAATACTTTGCTCTACTAATACTTCATGAATGGGAGATGCATGTAAACCAGCATTTAAAGCCTGATCAAATTTGGAAGCATCATTTACAAAGCCGCCACCTGTGCCGCCTAATGTAAAAGAAGGACGGATAACCAGCGGAAAGCCAATTTGCTGGGCTATTTCCTTTCCTTCCAGAAAAGAAGTGGCCGTAGCACCTTTACACACGTTTACGTTTAATTCCAGCATTTTCAATCGGAATTTCTCGCGGTCTTCTGTCGTTTCAATGGCTTTGATATCCACACCAATAATCTGTACGCCATATTTCTTCCACAAACCAGCTTTTTCACATTCTATAGCCAGATTCAGTGCTGTTTGCCCACCCATTGTTGGAAGTACAGCATCGATTTTGTGTTTTTCCAGGATCTCTTTTATGTACTTTTTCTCCAGCGGACGAAGGTAGATATTATCAGCTGTTACACTATCCGTCATAATAGTTGCCGGATTAGAGTTGATAAGGGTGACTTCAATTCCCTCTTCCCGTAAAGAACGGGCAGCCTGTGAGCCTGCATAATCGAATTCACATGCTTGACCAATAACAATAGGGCCAGAGCCAATAATTAAAACAGATTTGATATTTTGATTTCTGGGCATGGATAGGGTTTAGTTAAAATTGGGCAAAGGTAGCAGAATTTGCTATGATATTATAAATAATTGAGAGTTAATTCGACAGGAATTTACATTATTATAATTTTAAGAATTTATGTAAGGTTTTACTTGGGATTTTGTAATCAATTTATTTTAAGGGCAAAACTGCTCAAAAGCGCACAGGGCATTATCATCAATCTAAATAGCTGTTTATAAAATGCCGGTAACTATCCATAGGTTAATAGACCGAAACTCTTTATTCCTGTAATACTACGTTGATCACTACTGCCCGTTTTACTAAATTTTCACAGATAGGCCTATGTTTAGTAGTGTTGGCCATCATCATTGTTGCAGGCCAGGTTACGGCTGTAATTGGAATGCTTTTGCTACCGTTTGTAGCAGCTTATTTCTTCTTTCTTTTTAAATATCCTATTATTGGCCTGTATACCTGTCTATTCTTAGGTTTTGTAGCCACAGGTCTGACCAGGTATATAGATGCCCCTCTGGGAATTAGTATAGATGTATTTCTGGTGCTTACGCTATTAGCTACGTTCTTTCAACGATTCGATTCAAAAAACTGGCAAGAGTTGAAGAATCCAATAGTTGCAAGTGTGGTGATTTGGGTACTATACTGTGTGTTTCAACTCTTCAATCCCGAAGTGGTAAGTTACGAAGCCTGGGTCTATGCTGTCCGAAGTCCTGCATTCTATATGCTATTTACCATTTTTATTGGCTTGTTATATATTAAAACCTTGAAAGAGGTAGAACGGCTATTAAATGTATGGCTGGGATTTTCGGTGTTAGCTGCTTTATATAGTTTTAAACAATATTTTATTGGTCTGGACGATGCAGAAAGGCTTTGGTTAGGTCAGAATGCTTCTACTCATCTACTGTTTGGAAACCTACGGGTATTTTCTTTTTATTCTGATGCCGCACAGTTTGGAGCCGCTATGGCTCATGCGGCTTTGGCTGCTCTCATACTGGCTTTTGGAAAATACTCTGTTGGGAGAAAGCTCATATATCTATTTTGTGCAGGAATAGTACTCTATGCAATGTCATTATCAGGTACTAGAGGAGCTTTGTTTGTTTTACTGGTGGGAGTTATAAGCTACCTGTTGCTGAGCAAAAACTTCAAGACGCTGCTTGTAGGAGCCTGTTTAGTAGGAGGAATCTTCTTCTTATTAAAATTTACCTATGTTGGCCATAGTAATTATCAGATTCAGCGGATGCGAAGTGCCTTTAATTTCAACGACCCTTCTTTTCAAGTAAGAATTAAGAATCAGGTAAAATTGAGTGAGTATCTAGAAACCCGTCCATTTGGTGGGGGGATAGGTTCAGCAGGATATTGGGGGTTACGGTTCAGTCCCGATACTTTTCTAGCAAAAACACCAGTAGATAGCTGGTATGTTAAAATATGGGTAGAAACAGGTATTGTCGGGATTGTTTTATACCTATTACTTATCCTGTTTATCCTGCTATATTTGGCAGTAAAACTTTGGAAACTAGATAACTATGAGGCAAAGCAACCATTAATTGCTCTATATGCTGGCATTGCTGGCGTATTTGTAGCTAATTATGGAAATCAGTTACTAGGCCAAATGCCTACTGCTATCCTATTCTATTTGAGTATTGCTGCTATTTATAATCTGGTAAGCGGGCAAAGCATCACAAAAGATATACATCATACGTAAGATTTTATGGGCTACCTTGCCTATTTTTAGCAAATAGGTATGTGCTAAAGTTTACTATTAGCAACCTCTCTTCTTGTTATCCTAATTTTTAACCTTTCACCTGTCAGCTTATTATATCTAAATAAGTCTCAGAAACTTACGTAGGCTATGCTTTTGAGGGAAATGGTTACTATCTGCAGATTTAAAAGTATTAATTAAAGTACAATGTAATATTATTGAATTCTCTGAATTACTCTTCGCTTTTTCAAAACAGGAACTATGAAAATTAATTTTACGGTAAAATATACATTTGTTCTGCTAATCTTTCTCTGTAAAATTCCAATGGCAAACGCCCAGCAGAAGCCTGTAGCAAAGCAATCGAAGGCACCCGTTATGATTGAGGTAGGAAATGGACCAGACTTAAGAATACCTCCACTAGATACATTAGTTGCTATTGCCCTCAGAACTTCTCCTATGATAAAGTCTCAAGAGGCCTTAATGCGCAAGAATGCTTATATGATTAAGAGTGAAAAAAGACAATGGAGTGATGCAATTGCAACGGATGTAACTGCAGGTATAGGAAATCAGTCTTTACTGGTACAACAGCCAACCGGAGAGGTTACGAACTTCAATAATTTCAATAATGGTTACCGGCTAGGAGCCACTCTGCGCATATCTTTATATGATCTGTTTGGAAGAAAGAATGAAGTAGGTATGGCAGTTAGTGAGTTTGAGGAATCACGCCACCGGAAAGATCTCATGGCTCGTGATGTAACAACTGAAATAACCGACTTATATTATGCCCTCATTGCTTCACAAAATATATTAAAGATTAAGAGCGACACCAAATATGCTACCAGCTTGAATAGATCAATGGCTGAGAAAGAATTTAACGAGGCCAACATACCAGTGGCTGAACTTTCCAGAATAATCGAGATATCTTCTAAAGCAGCCACTGAATACGAACTAGCCAAGCAAGATTTCTATAGAAATATTAGAGTATTAGAAAACCTGGTAGGTACCAAATTATTTTAATCTATGACTCCTTCACGTGTTAAAAAATTACTGAAAGAACATAAATGGTTGTTGCTGTTGTTTCCATTTGCGTTAGCTCTGTTAGTTTTTGCATTTACTAGTGGAATGCGCAAGCAGTATACTTCCAAAACTGTAGTGTATACAGGCTTAGTTTCTGGCTACACACTGGAAACCGCTGAAGGTTCCCGTGTAGATTACTTGGCAATTAACAATGCTTTTGATAATTTAATAAATACTGTCCGTTCTAGACTAACTATAGAAGAAGTAGGTGTGCGGTTATTAGCACAACATCTTTTGATGAATCAGTCAAATCCAAAAATTGCCTCAGAAGAAACGCTAAGTGAATTATACGCTGCTATACCTACCCATACAAGAGCAAAATTGATTGATGAAAAATCATTTCCAAAAACTGTTCAAAATATTTATCAAGCATATAACAAAGGTGAAAAACCAATAGTAGATATATTAACTTCCAAAGATGGATATTATAGCGAGTTAGGTATATCCAGTCGCCTGAAAGCTGAACGAGTTGGAACCAGTGATATGGTGGAAATCTCTTATACAGCCTACGATCCGGCTGTGGCTCAATATACACTTAAAATCCTTACTTCTATATTCCTTGGCCGTTACCGGAAAATTAAAGCAGAAGAAACAGGTTCAGTAGTAGCTTACTTTGAAGAAGAGTTGAAGAAAGCATTAGAACGTTTGAGGGCAGGCGAAGACCGTCTAAAGGACTTTTCTACAGAGAATAAGATCATTAATTATTATGAGCAGACCAAGTATATTTCAGCTCAGCAGCGGGACATTGATCTGGAAATTCAGCAAGAATATTCAAACCTGGCTGCTGCAGAAGCAGCCTTCAAAAAATTGGATGACAAACTGTCTATTCGTAAGGAAATTACACTTAAAAGCGCTCAGATTAATAAAGACCGGGATAAAATTTCTGAACTTAGCTCTAAGCTAACAACTTTTGAGATAAATCCCGAAGCAGACATGCAAGCGCTGTCAGATTTAAGAAGAGAGATTGGTATGCTGGAAGAAAAGCTGAAACAAGACATATCCTCACTTTATGATTCCAATAACTCCAAAGAGGGTATTCCATCCAAGGCTTTATTTGAGGATTGGGTAGATGCCTTGGTAGCAGTAGATAAAGGGAAAGCCCGCATCAAAGTTATGGATGAAGTTAAACGGGGATACCAGAAATTTTATGAACAATTTGCTCCTTTAGGTTCCGGATTGAATCGGTTAGAAAGAGAGGTAGGTGTAGCAGAAAGAGAATACCTGGAAATACTTCATAGTTTAAATATGAGTAAACTCCGTGAACGGAATCTGGAATTTTCCTCTAAGCTCCGGATTATTGACTCACCTGTTTTTCCGCTTAAGGCGAATCCTTCTAAACGACTTCTACTGATACTGGGCTCACTTATGGCAGGTCTATTTCTTTGTATGGGTTATATACTTACGAAAGAGTATTTTGATGCTACTATACGTGATCCTGAACGTGCAGAAAAACTAATAGGTTTGCCTTTTGCTGGTGCACTTCCAGTAGCAGATACTACGAATGCAAGCGCCCGTTATACCCAAACTGAACGCAAATTGCTTAACCATTGCATTGGAAAAATAAAAACGCTGTCGCACAGTTACTCAGGAGAAAAGCCATTTGTTATTGTCTTGTTTAGTATTCTGGATGAGGAAGGAAAAACTTATTTCGGTAGCCGCTTAGCTGAAAAATTGAATCGTAGCGGAAGTTCAACCTTACTGTGTGAACCTGCCAACAATTTGAACCAATCTGACCATACAACCTTGCCATACAAAGTGCCTGCTAATTTTAGTTCAATTACCAGTTTACAAACTCTAACAAACCGGAGTTTGAGCACATATGATTATGTGATACTAGAGATTCCATCCATTATTAATCATGCATTGCCGGTTGAGCTAATCCGGCAGGCCAATCTATCTTTGCTGCTAGTTTCGGCTAATAGAGTATGGGAAGAAGCTGATGCTTACTCCTTATCCCGATATAAAGAAGTAGCAACACACCCTATTCAGTTGCTATTAAATAAAGTTAAAATTTCTTACCTGGAAGGCATAATTGGTAAAATCCGTAGACATAAGTAATATGTAATTTTAGCCGCTAAATTACAACCTGGGTTCATAAGAAATTTAGTTAATTGCTTAATGATTCAATAGTGCCGAATGTTGCTAAGTCTTTGTGGATAAGGGCCTATTGACAGATAGTAGTTAACAGATGAAAATGAACACCTTCATGCTTGAAGATAAAGATATTGTATGCATTGGTTTACCAGCCTGGGATGGCAACTATGAGAAAAGTACCATAAAACTTATATCTCAGTTGGCTAAACGTAACCGAGTATTATATGTAGAGTATGCATACACCTACAAAGATATATTTTCTACTTGGTTTGGTAAGCAGCAGGCTCCAGTAGGCAGAGTGCTTGGTACAAGCAACAGGTTACGTAAGATTAGTCTGCCAGAAAATACTTTTATCCATATATTAACACCTCCACCCGTACTTTCTGTCAACCATATCAAAAATCCTGCAAAGTATAAGCGGTTACTTTTTTCAAACGGCAAAAAAATCCAGAGAGCCGTTATGCAAGCTATGCAGAAATTGAATATTAAAAATCCTGTGATGATCAATGCATTTAATCCATTTGTTGGATTGCCTATGCTTAATCAATTAGGAGAGTCAGCTACTCTATATTACTGCTATGATGAGATTAGTGCATGTAATTGGACAAAAAACCATGGGAAACTTATAGAGGAAGAATATATAAGTAAAGTAGATGGCGTAATTGTTTCCTCTGATGGCTTGCTGCAAACCAAAAGTTTACTCACTGATTCCTGTTATTTGGTAAAAAACGGGGTAGACTTTGCACACTTTACTAAAGCAGCCGACTTAAGGAATAAGAATAAAACAGCTGAAATTACTGTAGGATACATTGGTAGTCTAGATAACCGAATAGATTATGATTTAGTAGCTCATTTAGCAGAACAACTAACTGACGTAAAATTTGAGTTTGTCGGCCGAATTGTAGAAAAGAGTAAAGTAGCTAAACTGGATAAATTGCCAAACACTAAATTCTGGGAGGCTAAAAGGATGGAGGAGTTACCTGACTTTTTAAAAAGATTTGATGCTGGCATTATTCCATTTTTAAAAAATGAACAAACAGCAGGTATTTATCCCATGAAAATGAATGAGTATCTGGCTGCTGGTATTCCGGTGATTGCTACAGATTTTGCATCATTCTCTGAGTTTGGCTCATTGATTTCTGTTACTAGCGGACAAGAAACCTTTGTGCAGGGCGTAGTTGAAAATCTTTGTAACGATACACCTGAGAAAAGAAAGCAACGAATCGCATTGGCACAAGGCAATTCCTGGGAGAAACGAGGCGAGCAGTTCGGTTCTGTTATTGCCAGTGTATTAGTAAAAAAAGGGGTTTTGTCAGAAGTAACGCATCAAACAGGTATTATGGTTTAATTGCCAGGTATCTGTACACTATAGCTCTCTTAAGTAAATGGTTTGAACTACAAAATACCTCGATGTGAAAAAGTTTTTGATGAGTAATTATGCTTTTTCATTAGCTGGCACTATTCTTACTTCTATTGCAGGTTTTATTGGTATATGGGCATTAGCCAGAATCTTGAATGCAGAAGAGTTAGGCAAATGGCTGTTATATATAACAGCTTTTACTTTTAGTGATATGCTACGTTCGGGTATTATTCATACAGCACTTATCAAACATTCGACTCAAAACGATACACAATCAGTAACAGGTTCTTCATGGGTTATAGGAGTTATATTGTCAGTCGTGTTATTACTACTTGTATGGCTATTAGAATTTAGTATACTTATGTTTACTGAAAAGCCATTTCATTCCGAACTTGGTTTATACTTAAAACTGCTTATTTTAACTTCCTTTCCCTTTACTTTTTCACTCTGGTTGCAACAGATGAAAGAGAAGTATCACCGGATATTGTATATCCGTTTGATCTTAGCAGTGCCTTTTCTATGCTTTACTTTAAGTGGATTTCTCTTTCCTTTTCAGTTACAAACCCTAATACAAGTACATATACTTAGCTATTTGGTAACCTCAGTTATTGTTATTGCTTGTGGGTGGAGTGGTATCCAAACATTGTTTCTAGCAAAAGTAACCCTAATAAAAAAGCTGCTATCTTTTGGGAAATACACCATGGGCACATTAATGAGTACCAACCTACTCAAGAGTGCAGATACGTTTATGATTAGCTGGTATTTGGGGCCTGCAGCACTTGCAGCCTATAATCTGCCATACAAGCTGATTGAGTTGTTAGAAATTCCTCTCAGAAGTGTAGTTGCTACTTATCTGCCTCAAGCAGTAAAACATAATAATGAACAAGGTTTCTTATCTGTAAAGCAATTATTCTATCAATACACTGCATTTTTGACTATACTTTTTGTGCCAGTCACGTTGGTTATGTTCTTGTTTGCAGATACGATGGTAATACTTGTAGGAGGTGAAATGTATGCTAGCTCAGCCAATATCTTCAGATGCTTTGTAATTTATAGCTTGTTTCTTCCTTTGGATAGATTCTTGGGTATTACTTTAGATATCTTAAATAAGCCTCAGTTGAATCTACTGAAAGTATGGCTGATGGTGATACTTAATATTGGCGGCAATGTAGTCGCTATCCATTTTTTTGCTTCTCCAATACTCATTGCTATAGCTACTATTCTTACTGTAATGACTGGTAGTTTAATAGGATGGTTTCTGTTAAATAAAACAATACCTATAAAATTAAGTGAATTAGCTGCTACCGGATATTTTACAATAAAACAGCAACTTGATTACTATAGTAAATACAAAACAGTATGATTCAGAAACAACTTCCTTTAGTTTCTATCATTACAGTCAATTTTAACCAGGCGGAGGTTACGATGGAATGGCTGCATTCTATTCAAAAAATCAGTTACCCAAATTACGAGGTAGTAATTGTAGACAATGGCAGCACATATGGTACCTTAGAAAAAAGCCTACTAAATTGTACAAACATAACACTTGTTAAAAGTGCTATTAACAGAGGTTTTGCTGGAGGCAACAATTTGGGTATCAAAAATGCAAAAGGCGAGCTATTATTACTTTTAAATAATGATACAGAAGTAGAACCTGATTTTCTGGAGCCTTTGGTAGCTGGTATAAAGCATCTCCCACAAGCAGGAATCATTAGTCCGAAGATTAAATATTTTTATCAACAAAATATCATTCAGTATGCAGGAGGGGATAGAATAAATCCAATTACTGGCCGGGGAAAATTTATAGGCAGTGGTGAGGCTGATAGCAAAAAATTCTCATCCACTAAACCTACAGAGCTTATTCATGGTGCTGCCATGCTGCTATCTAGGCACTTAATCCAAGAGATAGGAGGAATGGAAGAGCGTTTTTTTCTGTATTATGAAGAATTAGACTGGGGTGAAAGAGTAAAAAGAGCAGGATATATACTGTATGTAGTAGGTGAGTCCATAATTTATCATAAAGAATCTATATCTGTGGGCAAAAATAGCCCCTTACGTATGTACTACACCACCCGCAATCGTACTCTATTTATGAAAAGAAATTTTCAGGGAGCCAGGTTTTTTCTTTATTTATTGTTTTTTCTGTTTGTTTCTATTCCAAAAAATAGTATCATCTTATTTATAAAAGGCGATTTGCTGTTGTTAAAAGCCTTTTTAAAAGGTGCTCTTGACAGCATGTATAATAGCAATGAAGCAGTCTATTCAGCAAATCCGCTAGTACAGGCTATAGGTAAAACATCGCAATCTACAATCAACTAATGGCAGTAATACTATTTGTAACTGTTGTATTACTTATATACTTAGCTATATGTACAAGCTACTTATCTCTCTTTGCTATAGCAGGCAGAATAATAAAACCTATCGAAATAAGCATAAAAAAAGAAAAACCTAGTTACAAAATACTTGTTTTGATTCCTGCCTATAAAGAAGATAACGTAATTATAGAGGTGGCTCGGCAAGCATTACAGCAGTCTTATCCTCAAAATTTATATGAAGTAGCGGTTATTTGCGATTCGTTGAAGCAGGAGACTATGATGGCTTTGAGATCTTTACCAATAACTTTACTAGAAGTAAAATTTAGTAATCCTACTAAAGCCAAAGCCATTAATTCAGCTTTACAACAATTTTTTGGCTATGATTTGACTGTGGTGTTGGATGCAGATAATATAATGGATTTTTATTTTCTGGAAAAAGTTTCGCAAGCCTTTACTGAAGGATATACCGTAGTACAAGGGCACCGGATTGCAAAGAACACAAATACTAGCATAGCTTTATTAGATGCTATCAGCGAAGAAATAAATAATCATATTTTTAGGAAAGGGCATTGTGCTTTATCTCTATCTTCAGCATTGATTGGTTCAGCTATGGCATTCGACTTTCAATTTTTTAAACAGACAATGGCTAAAATTACTGCTGTGTCAGGATTTGATAAGGAATTGGAATTAGCCATACTAAAAGATAGAAGATATATCTATTATGCAGAGGATGCCCTGGTGTATGATGAGAAAGTACAGCGTATAGTAGATTTCAAAAACCAACGTACCCGCTGGATTGCTGCACAACTCAATTTCTTAACTAATTATTTCTTTACTGGTATTTTTCAGCTAGTCAAAGGTAATGTAGCTTATTTTGATAAATTATTCCAATTTATGCTGCCACCTCGGTTGATTTTGTTAGGCTTGACGATCGGTACTACTTTACTTTTGGCTCTGTTGCAGCATATACCTCTATTCATTTTTAGCAGTGCATTAGTATTGTTGCTACTAGTTTCATTATTTCTCTCTATTCCCAATGCTCTCTTAAAGAAAATGTCCTGGAGAGAAGTATTTGCCATACCAATACTTTTTATTCAATTTATTTTCTCTGTGTTTCAAATTCGCAAAGCCAGATATACTTTTATTCATACCCCACATGGGCAGGTAAAGCAGAAATAGATACTTTAAATGAAGTATGTGTATATATCAACTCAACAAAATGACTTTAAGTAATTATGTCTTCTGCTATCAAAGAATTGTTAATGGTTGAGGTAAAGAAAAATTATTCTAATTCAAATTTAGGGCTGATTCAACTGTTACTTCGTTGCAAGAAAAATTTTGCTGGGCTCTTTCGTTGGCTAAATGCTAAAATTAAATTGCGGCGTTGCTCTCAAGTTGGCCGGATGGTAACTGTAAGAGGTAATCTGAGAGTAGAGGGAAAAGGTGCCATCTTAATTGGGGACAGAGTAAAAATATGGTCACATATTAGTGTCACACAAATATCTGTAGGCGATAATGCAACCCTTATTATTGGAGATAATACCTTTATTAACACAGGTGTTATTATTTCGGTACGGAACCAAGTAGTAATAGGCAAAAATTGTGAGATAGCTCCTCAGGTTATTATTATGGATAGTGACTTTCACGGCATAGAAAATAGAGATAAACCGCAAAAACCAGCTCCTGTTACTATTGAAGATAATGTCTGGCTGGCTACCCGTTGTACCATACTAAAAGGTGTAACTATAGGGAAAGGGGCTGTAGTAGCTGCAGGGGCTGTTGTAACTAACGATGTGCCTCCTTATACATTGGTTGGTGGTGTACCTGCAAAAATTATTAGACATATTACACCAGCTTGTCATATAACAACCACTGAAAATAACTAGAGAAAGATAAAGAAGCAGGTATTATTTAATCATAGAGAGGTATTTTCGAGTTTTATATGTACTTTTGTTTCGAGAACTGATTAGTATATTTATAAAGTTATACTTACCAAAGCTGTATTTCAAAGAGGGCCTGTATCAGTCGAAGATATCCATAGGTTAGGCAATTACTAGTTTACGTCTATGCCGTATCCCTTTATTCTCATTACTTTACAAAAAATTATACAAAATAACTTTTGTATAATTTGTACAATTGCTCTACATTTGCAGTTCTAAAAAAATTAGCGTCAAAATTTACTAAAAATTATATCATAAATGCCTACTATACAGCAATTAGTAAGAAAAGGTAGAAAAGAGTTAACAACTAAATCAAAGTCACCCGCACTGGATTCTTGCCCTCAACGTAGAGGTGTTTGTACCAGAGTGTATACTACTACCCCTAAAAAACCAAACTCAGCTATGCGTAAAGTAGCCAGGGTACGGTTAACTAATCAGAAGGAAGTAAATGCCTATATTCCAGGTGAAGGTCACAATCTGCAAGAGCACTCTATCGTATTGATTAGAGGTGGAAGGGTAAAAGATTTGCCAGGCGTGCGTTACCACATCATTAGAGGTGCTATGGATACGGCTGGTGTAAACGGACGTTTGCAAGGAAGATCTAAATACGGAACAAAGCGTCCGAAACCAGGAGCTGCTCCAGCTAAAGGTGGAAAAGGTGCACCTCCAGCCAAAGGCAAAAAATAATAGAAGTAGCATTTATATATAATAAAGCATATAAAATAGATAGCTGATAGCTAAAAGCTAATAATATCAACAATGAGAAAGTCAAAACCTAAGAAAAGATATATTCTGCCAGATCCCAAATTCAAAGATGTGCTGGTGACCAAGTTTGTAAATAACTTGATGTATGATGGCAAGAAGAGTGTCGCTTACAATATTTTTTATGATGCTTGTGACCTTATTCAGAAGCGGACAAATGAGAATGGGGTGGATGTATGGAAGAAAGCATTGAACAATATTATGCCTGGTGTTGAAGTAAGAAGCCGCCGGGTAGGTGGTGCTACTTTTCAAGTACCAAGCGAAGTAAGACCGGAAAGAAAACAATCTTTAGGTATTAAATGGCTAATTGCTTACGCAAGAAAGCGTGGAGAAAAAACAATGACTGAGAAACTGGCAGGTGAAATTATTGCTGCTTCTAAGGGAGAGGGTGCTGCTGTAAAAAAGAAAGATGATACCCACAGAATGGCTGAAGCAAACAAGGCTTTCTCACATTTTAAATTTTAATTATGGCCCGCGATTTAAGATATACAAGAAATATTGGTATAGCTGCGCATATTGATGCAGGTAAAACCACCACTACTGAGCGGATACTTTACTATACTGGTAAGTCTCATAAGTTGGGTGAAGTACATGAAGGCGCTGCTACCACTGACTGGATGGAGCAAGAGCAGGAAAGAGGTATTACTATTACTTCCGCTGCTGTGACAGTTGACTGGACTTACAGAGAACAAAAATATCATATAAATATTATTGACACCCCTGGTCACGTGGATTTTACCGTAGAGGTAAACCGTTCTCTGCGTGTACTAGATGGTCTGGTATTTTTATTTAGTGCTGTTGATGGGGTAGAGCCACAATCAGAAACAAACTGGCGTTTAGCTAACAATTACAAAGTTGCTCGTATTGGTTTTGTAAATAAAATGGACCGTTCAGGTGCCGACTTTTTAGGTGTGTGCAAGCAGGTGAAAGAAATGCTCGGCAGTAACGCAGTTGCTTTGCAATTACCTATCGGTGCTGAAGACAATTTCAAAGGAGTAGTAGATTTAGTTAACTTCCGTGGAATTGAGTGGAATGAGCATGATAAGGGGATGACATTTAGAGAAGTGCCAATTCCAGATGATATGATGGAAGAAGCATTAGAATATAGAGAGAAATTGTTGGAAGCAGTGGCTGAGTATGATGAGTCGTTGATGGAAAAATACTTTGATGATCCTAAGTCAATCACTGAAGACGAAATACTTACTGCTCTTCGCAAAGCTACTATTGATATGGCTATTGTCCCCATGCTTTGTGGTTCTTCTTTCAAAAACAAAGGTGTACAGACCATGCTTGATTATGTAATGGCGCTGTGTCCTTCACCAATGGATAAAGAAAGCATTATTGGTGTCAATCCTGACACAGGTGATGAAGTAGCTCGTAAACCAAGCGAAAAAGAACCTTTTGCCGGCCTTGCATTCAAAATTGCCACAGACCCTTATGTAGGTCGTTTGTGTTTCGTGCGGGCATACTCTGGTATATTGGAGTCAGGATCTTATGTGTTTAATACACGTTCTAATAACAAAGAACGTATATCGCGCATATTCCAAATGCATGCTAATAAGCAAAACCAGATTGAAAGATTAGTGGCTGGCGATATTGGTGCAGTAGTGGGTTTTAAAGATATCAAGACAGGGGATACCCTTTGCGATCCAAGTGCAAAAATTGTATTTGAATCAATGGTGTTCCCTGAGCCAGTAATTGGATATGCAATTGAACCTAAAAAGCAAGCAGATGTAGATAAGCTAAGTAATGCTATTGCTAAGCTAGTGGAAGAAGATCCAACGCTTCATGTACAAACGGACCATGAAACCGGGCAGACTGTATTAAAAGGTATGGGCGAACTACACCTGGAGATTATTATTGACCGCATGAGACGTGAGTTTAATGTAGAAATCAACCAGGGTGCACCGCAGGTAGCTTACAAAGAAGCGCTGACAAAAAGCTTTACTCACCGTGAAGTTTATAAAAAGCAGACAGGTGGTAGAGGTAAATTTGCAGATATTAGCTTTGAAATTAGTCCACGTGAAGATGGTAAGCCAGGCTTGGAGTTTGTGAATGCTATTGTGGGTGGGGTTATTCCAAGAGAATTTATTCCGTCTGTTCAGAAAGGCTTCGAAGAGGCGATGAAAAATGGTGTTCTAGCAGGTTATCCTGTAGATTCTATGAAGGTGAGGTTATTTCATGGCTCATACCACGATGTGGATTCCGATGCATTGTCATTTGAATTAGCAGCACGTATTGGCTTTAAAGAATCTGCTAAAAATGCAGGCCCAAAAATAATGGAGCCTATTATGGCAGTAGAAGTAATAACGCCAGATGAATATACCGGTCCTATTACAGGAGACTTAAATAGAAGACGTGGTTTGATGAAGGGAATGGATACAAAAGCTGGTTCTCAAGTGGTGAAGGCAGATGTTCCTTTGTCTGAGTTATTTGGTTATGTTACTGATCTTCGTACGATTTCATCCGGACGTGCATCAGCGAATTTAACATTCTCACATTACGAATTTTTACCTGCTAACTTAGCAGAATCAGTTATTGCAAAAGTAAAAGGCGGAAAATAAACAGAAAGTCACCATCAATAGTAATTTTTACTATTGATGGTGATTGCTGAAGACTCATAAGATATATGAACCAAAAGATCAGAATAAAGTTAAAATCTTACGATCACAACTTAGTAGATAAATCTTCTGAGAAGATTGTAAAGGCTGTAAAATCTACCGGTGCGGTAGTAAGCGGCCCTATTCCTTTGCCAACTGAAAAGGAAAAATTTACAGTGTTGAGATCTCCTCACGTTAACAAGAAATCTAGAGAACAATTTCAATTATGCACGTACAAAAGATTAGTAGATATTCATTCTACTAGTGCTAAGACTGTAGATGCATTGATGAAATTAGAGCTACCAAGTGGCGTTGATGTAGAAATAAAAGTTTGATAGTACTTTGTTATATATAATAAATAAGGCCTAGCCTGCGGTTAGGTCTTTTTCTTTGTATATGCCATAAGCTAATTAGTATATACAAAAATTTGGATTGTACTTTTATGAGAAAAAGCGTAGATACAGCTTTAAAAAGGAAGAAAATATGTAATTAATTTTTTCTCAACTATTTGCAAACTTACATTTAATCCATAACTTTGCAGTCCTTTACGAAAAAACTATCAATAAACGCACAACGATAGTTTTTGTTATTAAATATCATATAAAAAATGTCTGGTATAATTGGTAAAAAAATCGGAATGACTAGCATCTATAGTGCCGATGGAACAAGTGTTCCATGCACAGTGGTGGAGGCTGGTCCTTGCGTAGTTACGCAAGTGAAGACTGTAGAAACAGACGGTTACGAAGCAGTGCAATTGGCTTATGGGGATGCAAAAGAAAAAAATGCACCTAAAGCTTTATTAGGCCATCTAAAAAAAGCTGGCGCAACTGCAAAACGTAAGTTAGTTGAGTTTAAAGATTTTGCTAACACTGTAAATTTGGGCGATACCATAACAGTAGCAGATGTCTTCAAAGAAGGAGAATTTGTTGATGCTGTAGGAACTTCCAAAGGTAAAGGTTTTCAAGGTGTAGTGAAACGCCATGGATTTAGTGGTGTGGGTGGCCAAACACACGGTCAGCACAACCGCCAGCGTCACCCTGGTTCAGTAGGTGCTTCTTCGTTTCCATCAAGAGTTTTCCCTGGAACAAGAATGGCAGGTCGTACTGGTGGAGATAGAGTAACAATTCAGAACCTAAAAGTGATACGAGTAATTCCTGAACAGAACCTGATCTTGATTAGCGGATCTGTACCCGGAGCTAAAAATTCACTGGTAATTTTACAGAAGTAAACCTATGGAAATTTCAGTTTTAAATAGTACAGGAAAAGACACAGGCAGAAAAGTGAATCTGCCGGATGAAATATTTGGTATTACACCAAATGATCATGCCATATATTTGGATGTAAAGCAATACTTGGCTAATCAAAGACAAGGTACACATAAGTCTAAAGAGAGAGGTGAAATCTCTGGATCTACTAAAAAGCTTCATAAGCAAAAGGGTACTGGTGGTTCACGTAAGGGTAGCATCAAAAATCCTTTATACAAAGGTGGTGGCCGGGTATTCGGTCCAAGGCCGAGAGACTATAGCTTTAAATTGAATAAGAAGGTAAAAGCTCTTGCTAGAAAATCTGCCTTAGCGTATAAAGCGTCTACTACAGCTATTGCCGTATTGGAAGATTTTACACTTGATGCACCAAAAACAAAAGACTATCTAAAGTTCTTACAGAATTTTTCAGCTGTAGATCAAAAAACACTTTTTGTGCTAAACGAGGTAAATACAAATGTATACTTGTCTAGCCGGAATTTGCCTAAAGCTAGGGTAACAACTGTAAATCAGTTGAATACTTATGAATTATTACATGCGGATAGGCTATTTATCAGCGAAAGCTCGCTGCCAAGAATTGAAGAACTTTTTAAATAAAAAGCGATGAGTGTTTTAAAAAGACCATTGGTTACAGAAAAAGTGGCTGCATTAAATGAAAAAGGCAAATATGGCTTTATCGTAGATGCAAACGCCAATAAAATAGAGATAAAGAAAGCGGTAGAAAAAATGTATGGAGTGAAGGTAGAAAATGTGCGAACAATCCGCTACCAAGGAAAAGCCAAAACAAAATACACTTCTACAAAAGTGATTTCAGGTAGAACATCAACTTTCAAAAAAGCTATTGTATCAGTAGCGGAAGGCGAAGTGATAGATTTCTACAGTGGTATATAAACATTATGTACACCGAGAGTTATAAGCTGCCTATATAGGTTAGAAACATTTATAACTCCAAATATTAACAAAAAAATGGCAGTAAGAAAATTAAGACCAGTTACACCCGGGCAGAGATTCAGAGTAGCTCCGGCATTTACTGAGATCACAACAGACAAGCCTGAAAAGTCATTAACTGTAGCCATCAAAAAATCTGGTGGTAGAAATGATTCTGGTAGACTCACTATGCGCTACATAGGTGGTGGACATAAGAAGAGATACAGAATAATAGACTTCAAGAGAAATAAATTTGACGTACCTGCTACCGTACAAACAGTAGAATACGATCCTAACCGTTCTGCGCGAATTGCATTGTTGCAATATGAAGATGGTGAAAAAAGATATATCATTGCTCCGGAAGGCATTACAGTTGGCCAAACAGTTGTTTCCGGTGCAACCGTAGCCCCAGAAGTAGGAAATGCGTTGCCACTTTCTGTTATTCCTTTAGGTACAATTGTACATAATATTGAGATTCGTCCAGGTGGGGGCGGTTCAATGGCGCGTAGTGCAGGAACATATGCTCAGTTGTTAGCACGTGATGGTAAGTACGCAACATTAAAGATGCCTTCTGGTGAAATGCGTATGGTACTAGTTACTTGCATTGCAACTGTAGGGTCCGTTTCTAATGCTGATCATATGAACGTAAGCATTGGAAAAGCAGGTAGAAGCCGTTGGTTAGGTATCCGCCCACGTACAAGAGGTGTTGCTATGAACCCTGTAGACCATCCAATGGGTGGTGGTGAAGGTAAGTCTTCAGGTGGTCACCCACGTTCAAGAAACGGTTTATTGGCCAAAGGCAAGAAAACCCGTAGCAAGAAAAAATATTCTAATAGATTAATTATAAGCAGGAAGAAAAAATAATGGGACGTTCATTAAAAAAGGGACCTTATATAGATTACAGGCTTGACAAAAAAGTGCAAGCTATGAATGACTCAGGAAAAAAATCAGTTATCAAGACTTGGTCCCGTCGGTCAATGATTTCACCTGATTTTGTAGGACATACATTTGCTGTGCATAATGGTAATAAATTTATACCGGTATATGTTACAGAAAACATGGTAGGACATAAGTTAGGCGAGTTTGCCCCTACCAGAAATTTCAGAGGTCACGTAGCTAAAAAGGATAAAGGTAAAAAATAATTATCATGGAAGCAGTAGCTAAATTAAGAAACGTACCCACTTCCCCGCGTAAAATGAGATTAGTGGCCGACTTGGTAAGAGGACAAAGGGTAAATAAAGCGCTAAGTATATTAAAGTTTCAGCCTAAAATAGGTGCTACACAAATAGAAAGCTTGTTGCTTTCAGCTGTAGCAAACTGGCAGGCAAAAAACGAAGGAGCCCGCATAGAAGAGGCTGATTTATATATAAAAACCATATTTGTAGACGGTGGCCGTATGTTGAAAAGACTAAGGCCAGCACCACAAGGCAGAGGACATAGAATCCGTAAGCGTTCAAATCATATTACGCTGATAGTTGACTCTTTTGCTCCGGTAGAGTTTGCAGAGACAGAAACTAGTACTAACCAAGATAAAGACAATAAGTAATGGGACAGAAAGTTAATCCTACCGGACTAAGACTAGGTATAGTTAAAGGATGGGATTCTAATTGGTATGGAGGCAAAACATTTGCTGACAAACTAGTAGAGGATGAAAAAATCCGCAAATATGTGCTTGCCCGTATTCCAAAAGGTGGCATTGCTAAAGTAATTATTGAAAGAACTTTAAAGCGGATAACTTTAACCATCAATACAGCTCGTCCTGGTGTAGTAATAGGTAAGAACGGTATAGAGGTAGAGAAAGTAAAAGAAGAGTTGAAAAAACTTACCAGCAAAGATGTTCAAATTAACATATTTGAAATCAAACGCCCGGAGATAGATGCTAAACTGGTTGGTGAAGCAATTGCCCAACAGCTGGAAGCTAGAATTTCTTACCGTCGCGCAATGAAGCAAGCAATTTCTTCTGCTATGCGTGTAGGAGCTCAAGGTATTCGTGTGAAAGTATCTGGCCGCTTAGGCGGTGCTGAAATGGCTCGTTCTGAACAATACAGAGAAGGAAGGATTCCCTTACATACTTTAAGGGCTGACATTGATTATGCAATATCTGAAGCACATACGGTGTATGGCAAGATAGGTATTAAAGTATGGATATTTAAAGGAGAAGTTTTCGGCAAACGTGACCTAACTCCTAATCAGGCGAGTGCTTCTGCTAATGCAGCCGGACAATCACAACAGGCCTCCGGAAATGAACGTGGTGGCAAAAGAAGAGAAGGTGGTGGAAGAGGAGATTTTGATAGGGGTGAAGGAAGAAAGAGAACTGATGGAGACAATAAGGGCGGTGATAGAGGAGGCAATAGGAATGACAGAGGTAGAGGCCAAGGCCAAGGTGGTCCAAAAAAGAGAAGATAGTATTAAAGAATAGGTTTAGCAGTGCTGATTTAAGCTGATAATAAATAAGTCACCGGCTAAAACTAACAAACAAAACTAATTACACAATAACGATGTTACAGCCGAAAAGAACGAAATTTAGAAAAATGCAAAAGGGCAGAGTGAAAGGAATAGCCTCTAGAGGACATTCTATTGCTTTCGGTTCTTTTGCAGTAAAATCGCTTGAAGCAGGATGGATTACTAGCCGTCAAATTGAGGCAGCCCGTATCTCCATGACTAGAGCTATGAAGAGAGAAGGACAAGTATGGATACGAATTTTCCCTGATAAACCGATTACCAAAAAGCCTGCTGAAGTACGTATGGGTAAAGGTAAAGGAGCCCCTGAATATTGGGTTGCTGTAGTGAAACCGGGTACTATCTTGTTTGAAGCTACCGGTGTTAGCACTGAATTAGCGAGTGAGGCTCTTCGTCTGGCTGCTCAAAAATTACCTATCAAAACTAAATTTGTTGTACGTAGAGATTACGTAGAATAGAGAGAAGATCATGAAAAAAGAGGATATAAAATCACTTAGCATTGAGGAGTTACAAGAGAAATTGACTCAGGAGCAAGAATCTTTAACCAAATTGAAGTTTGCTCACGCAATATCTCCAATTGAGAACCCAATGAAGGTAAGGGCAAGCAGAAGAGCCATTGCCCGTATACAAACAGAATTACGAGCAAAACAGCTTGCTAAAGCAAAATAGTTTTTGAAAATGGAGCAAATAAGAAACGTCAGAAAAGAAAGAGTTGGTAAGGTTACCAGTAATAAGATGACAAAATCTATTACTGTTGCCATACAACGTAAAGTGAAGCACCCCATTTATGGAAAGTTTATGAACAAAACCACCAAATTAATGGCTCACGACGAGAATAATGAGTGCGGAATTGGTGATACTGTCCGGATAATGGAAACTCGTCCGCTTAGCAAAAATAAGCGCTGGAGATTAATAGAAATAATTGAAAAGGCTAAATAATCATGATACAGCAAGAGTCAAGGCTAAATGTAGCCGATAACAGCGGTGCAAAAGAAGTACTCGTAATACGTGTATTAGGTGGTACCAAGAAAAAATATGCTTCTATTGGAGACAAAATAGTTGTCACAGTTAAATCTGCTCTTACCTCTAGCAATTTAAAAAAAGGCACAGTTTCTAAAGCTGTTATTGTACGCACAACCAAAGAAATACGCCGTAAAGACGGTTCATATATCAGATTCGAGGATAACGCAGCAGTTTTATTAAATAATAATGATGAACCACGGGGAACTCGTATTTTTGGTCCTGTGGCTCGTGAGCTTCGTGAGAAGCAATTCATGAAAATTGTATCATTAGCCCCTGAGGTACTATAATTATGGAGAAGAAAATAAAAATAAAAATCAGAAAAGGCGATACAGTTCAAGTTATTTCTGGAAACTCCCGCGGTAAGACCGGTAAGGTGTTGGAAATACATGTTGAGAAATACCGTGCTACTGTTGAGGGAATTAATGTAGTATCTAAGCATATTAAACCTTCTGCCAACACTCCTAATGGAGGCATAGAAAAAAAGGAAGCGCCGATACACATCAGTAACTTAGCACTTGTAGATCCTACAAATGGTAAACCCACTAAAGTAGGACGCAAGTTAGATGATAAGGGAAAATTACAAAGGTATTCTAAAAAAACCGGAGAAATAATCAAAAATGGCTAATCCAAGATTAAAAGATAAATATCTACAGGAGATTGTGCCCGGCTTAAAAAACAAGTTTGGGTATAAATCTATTATGCAGGTACCAAAGCTTACTAAAGTTGTAATTAACAAAGGTATTGGTGCAGCTGTAGCAGATAAAAAATTAGTAGATGTGGGTGTAGAAGAGTTAACTACTATATCAGGGCAGAAGGCCGTACCTACTATTTCTAAGAAAGCTATTTCAAACTTTAAGTTACGGGAAAATATGCCTATAGGCGCTAAAGTAACTTTAAGAGGAGAAAAGATGTACGAATTCCTTGATCGTCTGACAACCGTTGCTTTACCAAGGGTAAGAGACTTTAAAGGCATTAGTGATAAAGGATTCGATGGACGCGGAAATTATACCTTAGGAGTTAAAGAACAAATTATTTTTCCGGAGATTAGCATAGACAAGGTAACCCGTATTTCAGGTATGGATATTACTTTTGTAACGACTGCTCAGACAGATGAAGAAAGTTTAGAATTATTGAAAGCATTAGGGATGCCTTTTGCAAATCAAAAGAAATAATACAAAAAATGGCGAAAGAATCTGTAAAAGCGCGTGAGCGTAAAAGAGAAAAGTTAGTTGCTAAATATGCAGCTAAAAGGACAGCATTAAAAGAGGCAGGTGACTACGAAGCTTTAGATAAACTTCCACGTAATGCTTCTCCAGTAAGATTACATAACAGATGCCGTTTGACTGGCAGGCCAAGAGGGTTCATACGGAAATTTGGTATTTCCAGAGTAACTTTCCGGGAGATGGCATCAGATGGTAAAATACCAGGTGTAACTAAAGCAAGCTGGTAAAAATTATATATTTACTTTTTTTTTATCATCTAAATTACTAATTTTGCAAGCCCGTTTCAAAACGAAACGGTTTTGTATTAAATATCACATACGATGACTGATCCAATAGCCGATTATTTGACCAGAGTGAGAAACGCCATAAAGGCTAAACATAGAATAGTAGAAATACCTGCATCCAACCTAAAGAAAGAAATTACTAAGGTGCTGCATGATAAAGGATATATTCAAAACTATAAATTTGATGATAACTCTGTACAGGGCACCATCAAAATTGCTTTGAAATATAATCCACAGGATAAACAGTCTGCTATTGTTAAGTTAGAAAGAATAAGCAAACCTGGTTTAAGAAAGTATGTCAATGCTGAAGAGTTACCTAGAGTACTAAATGGTTTAGGTATCGCCATCTTGTCAACTTCAAAAGGAGTAATTACTGACAAGGAAGCAAGACAATATAATGTAGGTGGAGAAGTATTGTGCTACGTTTATTAATAAAAAAAGACAATGTCTAGAATAGGAAAAAAACCGATCACACTGCCTACCAATGTAACTTTAAGTGTGGCCTCCGATAATGTAGTAACTGTTAAAGGTCCAAAAGGAACGCTTACTCAAGAAGTAGACCCGGATATAAAAGTTTCTACAGTTGATGGAGAAATTATAGTAGAACGTCCCACTGAACAAAAGCGTCATAAAGCATTACATGGCTTATATAGAGCCTTAGTAAATAATATGGTAGAGGGCGTTAGCAATGGCTATAAGACACAATTGGAAATTGTAGGTGTTGGTTATAAAGCTACTGCTACAAATAATATACTTGAGTTGAGTCTAGGATATTCACATAATATCTTTTTAGCAATACCCAAAGAGATAAAAGTAACTACACTAACTGAAAAAGGTAAGAATCCTACCATTACTTTGGAAGGTATTGATAAACAATTGCTTGGACAAGTGGCTGCTAAAATTAAGTCATTGCGTAAAGTTGAACCTTACAAAGGTAAAGGTGTTCGCACTGCCGGAGAAACAGTAAGAAGAAAAGCAGGTAAAACAGCTTCTAAAAAATAAGTAAAATGGCTAATCAGAAAGAAAATAGAAGAACACGTATCAAGAAAAGTATACGTAGTAAAGTATCAGGAACTGCTGAAAAACCAAGATTATCTGTATTCCGCTCAAACACTGGTGTATATGCTCAAATTATAGACGATATGTCTGGCAAAACATTAGTAAGTGCATCATCAAAAGAAATTGAATCAAAAGGATTGAATATAGAGATCTCTAAAAATGTTGGTAAAAAACTAGCTGAAAAAGCAGTTTCCAATGGTATTTCAACAGTAGTTTTTGATAGAGGAGGTTACTTATTCCATGGGAAAGTAAAAGCTTTAGCTGAAGGTGCACGTGAGGGAGGACTTAAATTTTAATATAAGATATGTCTCAAATTAATATCAGATCAGTAAAAGCAAGCGAAGCAGACCTGAAAGAACGGGTTGTAGCCATTAAACGTGTTGCTAAAGTTGTAAAAGGCGGTCGTAGATTCAGTTTTTCAGCTATTGTAGTTGTGGGTGATAGTAATGGCGTAGTAGGATATGGATTGGGAAAAGCCAATGAGGTAACTGACGCAATTACAAAAGGTATTGAAGATGCTAAGAAGAACTTGATTAAAGTTCCAGTTTTAAAAGCAACTGTACCTCACGAAATACTTGGTAAATATAGTGGAGGTTTTGTACTTTTAAAACCGGCTGCTGCAGGTACTGGCGTTATTGCTGGTGGTGCAATGCGTGCTGTTTTAGAAAGTGCCGGAATCAAAGATGTATTGGCCAAATCTAAAGGATCATCCAATCCTCACAACGTAGTGAAAGCAACCTTCGATGCATTGTTGAAGATGCGTGCTCCTCATACAGTAGCACACCAAAGAGGTGTAGCATTGACAAAAGTTTTTAATGGATAAAAACAATGGCAAGAGTTAAAATTACGCAAATAAAGAGCACAATAGATAGACCTAAAAATCAAAAGCTGACAGTTAAAGCATTAGGATTAGGAAAAATCAACAAAAGTGTAGAGGTAGAAAATACTCCGCAGATTGCCGGAATGGTAGAGAAAGTAAAACATTTGGTTACTGTTAACGAAATATAGAAATGAATTTAAGTTCCATACAACCTGCAAAAGGATCTGTAAAAAACAAAACACGTAAAGGTAGAGGTACTGGCTCAGGTAAAGGCGGTACATCCACACGTGGCCACAAAGGTGCACAGTCCAGGTCAGGTTACTCAGCAAAAAATGGATTTGAAGGCGGACAAATGCCTCTTCAAAGAAGAGTACCTAAATTTGGTTTTAAAAACATCAACCGGGTATCGTATAAGGCAATCAATCTAGATGTACTACAAGCATTGTTGAATGATAATTCTGTAGAGGTGATTGATTTTGAGTTTATGCAACAGCATGGACTAGTATCTAAAAATGATTTAGTAAAAGTGCTTGGTAGAGGTGAGTGGAATGCTAAAGTTGAGGTAAAAGCGCATGCTTTCTCTGCTTCTTCTATTGCATCTATTGAAAAAGCAGGCGGTAAAGCTAGCGTTATTTAATTATGAAGAAATTTATCACCACTATTAAAAATATTTTTTCAATAGAAGATTTAAGAAGAAGAATCTTAAATACGCTATTGTTTTTAGTAATATTCCGATTAGGTTCTTTTGTTGTGTTACCTGGTGTAAATCCTAACCGATTACCTGGTAGATCTGAAGGCGTTCTTGGAATATTAGATAATTTACTTGGTGGTGCTTTTAGTAATGCCTCAATCTTTGGTTTAGGCATTATGCCATATATCTCGGCATCTATTGTTGTACAATTATTGACAGTAGCACTTCCAGCTGCACAAAAGATGCAAAAAGAAGGCGAATCCGGAAGGAAAAAGTTAAATCAGTACACAAGATATTTAACAATAGTTATAACGCTTGCTCAATCAGTTGCTTATCTTACAAGCACTATACCAAATGAAGCCATCACTATAGATAGAACCTTCTTTATGGTTTCTTCTATGATCATTCTTACGGCCGGTACTATATTCTGTATGTGGTTAGGTGAGAAGATTACAGACAAAGGAATAGGAAATGGAATTTCTATGCTGATTATGATAGGAATCATTTCAAGATTCCCTGCAGCGATTTCAGGAGAAGCATTATCAAGAGGTTCCAATGGAATTCTCTTTTTTATCATGGAAATGGTCGTACTATTCTTTGTGGTAATGGGAGTGGTAATGATTACACAAGCTACCCGGAGAATACCAGTACAATATGCTAAGCAAGTAATAGGAAATAAGGTATATGGTGGACAGAGACAATATATACCTTTGAAACTGAATGCTGCAGGAGTTATGCCAATTATATTTGCACAAACGCTTATGTTTTTGCCTGCTACTGTAGCCTCTTTCTGGGCAGACAGAAGTGAATTAGCGAATTCAACTGCGGCCGTATTTTCTGATTTTACCTCATGGCAGTATAATGTATTGTTTGCTGTGTTAATCATTCTGTTTACATTCTTTTACACAGCTATTTCTGTTAGTCCAAAAAATATATCGGACGATATGAAAAAGAATGGAGGGTTTATACCAGGTGTGAAACCAGGAGCGCAAACAACCGAATATATTGATCAAATATTATCTAAGATTACATTACCTGGAGCTATTTTCTTAGCGATTATAGCCATTTTTCCTGCCATAGCTAGTTTGTTTGGAATTACTAGAGAGTTTGCTGCTTTTTACGGTGGAACCTCATTGCTAATTATGGTTGGAGTGGTATTAGATACTTTGCAACAAATTGAGAGTTATTTGTTAATGAGACATTATGAAGGCTTAATGAAATCTGGAAGGATTAGAGGGCGTTCAGAAAATGTCGCTGTAGCATAAGTCTGTAGAGAAGGGAGAAGAATTGAGCAAAAAACAGCTTTTTTTAAAAACAAAAGAAGAGATTGAATTAATTCGGCAAAGCGGAGATGTGCTAGGTAAAGCGCATGCAGAGGTTGCTAAATTAATAGAGCCTGGTATTACTACATTAGCATTAGATAAACGGGCCGAAGAATTTATAAAAGACCATGGTGGAAAACCCTCTTTTAAAAATTATAACGGTTTTCCTGCTTCACTATGTATATCTACAAACGATAAGGTAGTACATGGAATACCGGGTAAATATGAACTAAAAGAGGGGGATATTGTTTCTATAGACTGTGGTGTTCAACTACATGGTTTTCACAGCGATAGTGCATATACGTATGCTGTTGGAGAAGTAAGTAAAGAGGTAGCTGATCTGCTTCAAATTACTAAAGAATCCCTTTACCTAGCTATAGATCAGGTAACGGCGAGTGCAAGAGTGGGAGATATAGGCTTTGCAGTACAATCTCATGTAGAAAAACACGGCTATTCAGTAGTAAGGGAATTAGTAGGACATGGCGTAGGAAAACATTTGCACGAAAGTCCAGAAGTCCCAAACTATGGTAAACGAGGGAATGGCATAAAATTACAAGAAGGCTTAGTTATAGCTATTGAGCCGATGGTAAACTTGGGTACAAAAAATATAGTACAGGAAAAAGATGGATGGACTATACGTACGCAGGACCGCAAACCTTCTGCTCACTTTGAACACACAGTAGCTCTGAATAACAATAAAGCAGATATATTAACAACTTTTAAATACATAGAAGAGGTACTTAAATCCAAATATGGCCAAACAATCATCCATTGAGCAAGACGGAACTATAGTAGAAGCTTTATCTAACGCAATGTTTAGAGTAGAACTACAAAATGGTCATCAGGTTATTGCTCATATCTCCGGAAAAATGCGGATGAATTATATTAAGATACTGCCAGGCGATAGAGTAAAGTTAGAAATGTCGCCTTACGATTTGAGTAAAGGTAGAATTGTTTACAGATATAAATAATATAATAGAGACATGAAAGTTAAAGCATCTATCAAGAAACGTAGTGCTGACTGTAAGGTAATCCGCAGGAAAGGCAAACTTTACGTTATCAACAAGAAAAATCCTAGATATAAACAAAGACAAGGTTAATTAAATAATATGGCTAGAATTTCAGGCGTAGACATTCCAGATAGGAAAAGAGGAGAAATTGCTCTGACCTACATTTATGGTATTGGTCGCAGATCGGCACAACATATCCTAAGTAAAGCAGGGGTAAATTTCGATAAGAAAGTGAGTGAGTGGACAGATGATGAATCTAACACTATCAGAAGCATTATTTCTGCAGAATATAAAGTGGAAGGTGTGCTGAAATCAGAAGTGCAGTTGAATATTAAGCGCTTAATGGATATTGGTAGCTACCGTGGTTTAAGACATCGTAAAGGTTTGCCAGTTAGAGGACAGCGTACGAAAAACAACACTCGTACTAGAAAAGGTAAACGTAAGACAGTTGCTAACAAGAAAAAAGCTACTAAATAAGAGATAGTATAGGAATATATTAGCTGTGAGAGTTAATCACCTATCATAAATAAGAAACAAAGATGGCTCAACAACAAAGTCAAACAAAAAGAAAAGATAAAGCAAAGAAAAGAGTGGTGATTGTAGAACCTGTTGGGCAGGTTCACATAAAAGCTACTTTCAATAATATAATTATCTCAGTTACGAATGGCGCTGGCCAAGTGATTTCCTGGGCTTCTGCCGGTAAAATGGGCTTCAAAGGTTCAAAAAAGAACACACCATATGCCGCACAGATGGCTGCACAAAATTGTGCGCAGGCTGCTTATGAACTAGGTATGCGTAAAGCTGAAGTATTTGTGAAAGGCCCGGGAGCAGGTAGAGAGTCAGCCATCCGTACAATCCAAAATGCAGGTATTGAAGTAACCACTATCAAAGATATTACTCCTTTGCCTCATAATGGTTGCCGCCCTCCTAAACGCAGAAGAGTATAATTAATTATTTGCTGATGAACAATGATTATGAGTTATGGATAATTGTTGTTCATAATCATTCAATCATCATTATTTAAATAACCACAAATGGCTAGATATATAGGTCCGAAAGCTAAAATTGCTAGAAAATTTGGCGAACCAATTTTAGGCCCAAGCAAAGCTTTACAAAAAAAGAGTTATCCTCCAGGGATGCACGGTAGAGGCAGAAAAAGAAAACAGTCTGAATATGCTGTGCAGTTGACAGAAAAACAAAAAGCCAAGTATACCTACGGTGTCTTGGAAAGACAATTTGAAAATCTTTTCCATAAAGCTGCTCGTAGAGAAGGTATTACTGGTAATAACTTGCTGATATTATTGGAAGCTAGATTAGATAATACAATCTATAGATTAGGTGTAGCTCCTACCCGTCGGGCTGGACGCCAGTTAGTATTACATAACCATATAACAGTTAATGGTTCTATTGTAAACATACCTTCGTATTCTTTAAAACCAGGTGATGTAGTTGGCGTTCGTGAGAAATCAAAATCCCTGGAATCTATTACTGACAGCTTATCAGCCAGAAATGCCAAAAGATATCCTTGGCTAGAGTGGGACGGTTCTTCTATGGTAGGTAAATTCGTAACCTATCCGGAAAGAGATCAAATCCCAGAAAATATTCAAGAACAGCTGATTGTCGAACTTTACTCTAAGTAATAGTCTTGCTATTTGCGAAACAGAGTAACCTAACTTATAAAAATAAAAAAAGCATATGTCAATATTAGCATTTCAAATGCCTGATAAGGTGGTGATGGAAAAGGCCGATGACTTTCATGGTCTCTTTGAGTTTAAACCATTAGAGAAGGGATATGGAGTTACGATCGGCAATGCACTAAGGAGGATCTTATTATCTTCTTTGGAAGGCTATGCTATAACAAGTGTAAAAATACCTGGAGTATTGCATGAATTTTCTTCAATAGAAGGTGTCGTAGAAGATGTATCAGAAGTGATATTAAATCTAAAACAAGTGAGATTGAAGAAAGTATCTGATGTGATTGATAATAAAATAGTAGTAACTATTAAAAATCAGAAAGTATTCAAAGCTGGAGATATTTCTAAATTTAGCACTTCATTTCAGGTTCTAAATCCGGAGTTTGTAATCTGCAACCTGGATACTTCTGTAAATATGGAAGTAGAGTTACTTGTTGAAAAAGGCAGAGGATACGTACCTGCTGAAGAAAACAAACCTGCTGATCAATCTTTTGGACATATAGCCATCGATGCTATTTTTACGCCAATCAAAAATGTAAAATATAGCATTGAAAATACCCGTGTAGAACAAAAAACTGATTACGAAAAGCTGGTATTGGATATAGAAACAGATGGTTCAATTCATCCGGAGGATGCATTAAAAGGGGCGGCTAATATTCTTATCCAACACTTTATGTTGTTCTCCGATCAGACAATGACTTTTGAAGCAGTTAAGACGGAAGAAGAAAACACTGTAGACGAAGAATTGCTGCATATGAGAAAGCTATTGAAGACTTCTTTAGCAGATCTAGATCTTTCAGTAAGAGCATACAACTGCTTAAAATCTGCTGACGTACGCACCTTAGGAGATCTAGTATCTTTAGATATTTCAGATATGATGAAGTTCAGAAATTTCGGAAAGAAATCATTGACTGAACTTGAACAATTGGTAGCAGAAAAAAATCTTACTTTTGGAATGGATTTATCCAAATATAGATTGGATGAAGATTAACAACAATAATTAGTAACAAGTCTTTAGTACAAGAATCGCTAAAGACTCTACTACTAAAGACTAGAGACTATTTAACAATGAGACACGGAAAAACAATCAATCATTTAGGCAGAACTGCTTCACACAGACACGCTATGTTATCTAACATGGCTTCTTCATTGATTCTGCATAAAAGAATAACGACCACTGTGGCAAAGGCAAAAGAATTACGTAAATACGTTGAGCCCCTGCTTACTAAGGCTAAAGATGATACCACACATTCAAGAAGAACGGTATTCTCTTACCTTCAAAATAAAGATTCTGTTAAAACCCTTTTCAGTGAGGTGGCAGAAAAAATAGCCAACCGTCCAGGTGGGTATACTAGAATTATCAAGTTGGGTACACGGCCCGGAGATAATGCAGATATCTGTATCATTGAACTGGTAGATTACAATGAAACATTACTTAAAGCCAAGCCAGGTGCAAGTAAAAGTAGAACACGTAGAAGCCGTAGAGCTACAAAAGGTACAGCTATACCTGCTGCAGAAGAAGCTAAAGTTGAAACAAAAAGCAATGACAACGCTCCAGAAACTAAAGAATAGTGATAGTAACTAATTATATAATTACAAAAAGGGATTGGAACTTGGTTCTAATCCCTTTTTTTTGATAGTATGAAAAAATAAACAATAAATGAACCGCTAACTATCAATAAATGTTAGCTACCAGAATAAATAAAAACTATGAAATACACACCACGAAAAGAAGCTTTATTGTTATTAGAAGATGGCACCTTATTCAGAGGAATCGCCTTAGGTAAAAAAGGTACAATTGGAGGTGAGCTATGTTTCAATACCGGAATGACCGGTTATCAGGAAATATATACAGATCCTTCTTATTTTGGTCAAATTATACTGAATACTACTTCTCATATAGGAAATTATGGTACCCTGCCCGCAGATCAGGAGTCGGATACAGTAAAAATAAGTGGTTTGGTTTGTAATCATTTTTCAACAATTTATTCCAGAAATACCGCAGAAATTTCCCTGCAGGAATATTTTGAAAGAGCTAACATTGTAGGAATAGGGGAGGTAGATACCCGTCAAATAGTGAAGCACATTCGTAATAAAGGAGCAATGAATGCCATTATTTCTTCAGAAATACTGGATGTTGCAGCTTTACATAGAAGGCTATTAGAGGTACCACCAATGAATGGTTTGGAACTTTCTTCTCAAATAAGTACACCCAAACCTTTTGTAATTGGAAGCGAAGAAGCAGAACATAAAGTAGCCGTTTTAGATTTGGGTATCAAAACCAGTATCCTGGAAAATTTAACGTCACGGAACATTCAGTGCAAAGTATTTCCGGCTAAAACGTCTTTTGAAGAAATGAACAAATGGAATCCGGATGGCTATTTTATATCAAATGGCCCTGGTGATCCTGCTGCCATGCCGTATGCAGTAGAAACAGTGAAAGATATTATAGAAACAGAAACGCCTTTATTCGGTATTTGTTTGGGCCACCAGATATTAGCCCTGGCAAATGATGTATCTACCTATAAACTTCATAATGGACATAGGGGATTAAATCATCCGGTTAAAAATTTAATTACCGGAAGGGGGGAAATTACGTCTCAGAATCATGGATTTGGTGTAAGCGAAGAAGATGTGAAAAAAAATAAACATGTTGAAGTAACCCACATCAATTTAAACGACAAAAGTGTAGAAGGTATTCGCATGAAGAATGGAAGAGCTTTTTCGGTACAATATCACCCTGAATCATCTCCAGGTCCACACGACTCAAGATATCTATTTGATGATTTTGTAAAACTTATTAAAAATAAGTAATCTGTTGAATAATTATTTGTTTGTTTTAGGGCTTTCTATTCAAAATAGAAGGCCTTTTTATTGGATACATAATAACCAAGCAAATATATCATAACAAATTAAGGATAATTGCCGGATAAATATCCATAAAAATTGTAATTCAAATCCCATTTATTTAATTTTCGGCACCAAAACCAAATTCTAATAAATTATGAGCATTATACAACATATCCATGCACGTCAGATCTTGGACTCAAGAGGCAATCCTACTGTGGAAGTAGATGTAAAAACTGAAAATGGATTTACTGGAAGAGCAGCTGTCCCTTCTGGGGCTTCTACAGGTTCGCATGAAGCCGTGGAACTAAGAGATGATGATAAAAAAGTATATGTAGGCAAAGGTGTATTAAAAGCCGTAGAAAATGTAAATGAAGTAATTGCCGATGAGCTTATTGGATACTCCGTGTATGAGCAAAACCTGCTGGATAAAATTATGCTTGAATTGGATGGAACGCCTAACAAATCTAAACTTGGTGCGAATGCCATTTTAGGTGTTTCACTTGCTATAGCTAAAGCAGCTGCACAGGAAGCAGGCCAACCTCTATTCCGTTATATTGGAGGGGTAAGCGCCAACACATTGCCTGTTCCTATGATGAATATATTGAATGGTGGAAGCCATGCCGACAACTCCATCGATTTTCAGGAATTTATGGTGATGCCTGTAAAAGCTTCTTCTTTTTCACAATCATTACGAATGGGAGTAGAAGTTTTTCATCAATTAAAAAAAGTTTTGAAAGACAAAGGTATGTCTACAAATGTTGGGGATGAAGGTGGGTTTGCACCTAATTTACCATCAAATGTTGCTGCTCTGGAAGTTATTTTGCAGGCTATTGAAAAAGCAGGGTATAAGCCTGGTGAAGATATCTTTATTGCCTTAGATGCAGCCAGCTCTGAATTCTATGATGCTGGGACAGGAATGTATCATTTTAAAAAATCTACCGGTGAAAAATTGACTTCTTCTCAAATGGCTAATTATTGGAAAGACTGGGCAAACCAGTATCCAATTATATCAATAGAAGACGGAATGGCAGAAGATGACTGGAACGGATGGAAGGAACTGACTGACCTGACTGGCAACAAAATACAATTAGTAGGCGATGACTTGTTTGTAACCAATGTACAACGCCTACAACAAGGAATTGATCAAAAGATTGCTAATTCTATACTGGTCAAAGTAAATCAAATAGGATCTCTCACAGAAACTATTAGTGCGGTAAATCTAGCAAAACGCAATTCTTATAAAAGTGTAATGTCGCACCGGTCAGGCGAAACTGAAGATAGCACAATTGCTGACCTAGCTGTTGCCCTAAATACTGGGCAAATTAAGACAGGCTCTGCTTCACGCTCTGACAGAATGGCTAAGTATAACCAATTATTACGAATTGAAGAAGAATTAGGCGAAGTAGCGTATTTTCCAGGTATCAAATTTTAATTTTTTTAGGTGCCATTCACTGAATGGCACCTTTTTATTTTTCCTCTAGATTCCCTCTGATAACCCTCAGTAAATTGTTTTTCTAAGGCATTTCTTTTTTTCATATACCATATATATGTAAATTACTATTGATTAGATAAAACTATTAGAGATAGTCGATATTATGCGTTGGAAACTCCCGTCTTTTACCAGAAACTATTATTTTATTGCTATTACTACTTTTTTAATATGGATGCTATTTTTTGATGCAAACGATTTTATATCGCAGTATCAGATGAGAAGAGAAGTAGATGAATTAGAAGAAAAAAAACAGTTTTATCTGGAGAAAATTGAAGAAGTAAAAAGAGAAAGAAGAGAGTTGCTCAGCAATCCTAAATTATTGGAGAAGTATGCCAGAGAACAATACCTGATGAAAAAAAATGCCGAGGACGTATTTGTAGTTATAGAAGAAGATAAATAAGAGCAAAGAATAGGTAATTACTCTTTTATAGTTGATTGCCAGGAAACGGTTTTTAGAAACACATATCTGCTATCAGAAGGTACAGTGTTTGTGTCCTTCTTCATGTGTATAGCATCTATATTATTGTAGAAATATTGAGAAGTATCTTTTTGCCATACCCTGCCCAACATAACTAATATCCCCAGAAGAGTTATTTTAAAGGCGAAAGAAAAATTGCTATTCCTTCTTTTCATAAGTAGCCACTGTACGAGCCAAATTAAATGCTCTATTCATTTTTTAGGCAGGAAAGTTACAAAAAATAAGTATGCATGCTCAATCTATATTATAAAAAACTGTACATGTACAATATAAGTACTAAATTTAACAGACAGAATCTACTATCATGATAAAAGTTCTTTTTGTTTGTTTAGGAAATATTTGCCGCTCACCTATGGCAGAGGGCATTTTTAAAAAACTTATTCAAGAAAAACAGCTAACAGATAAGATATTCTGCGATTCTGCTGGCACTTCTGATTATCATATAGGAGATTTACCTGATCATCGCATGCGTAGCACAGCCACCAAAAATAATATAGACCTTACACACCGGGCCCGGCAAATTGCAGGTACTGACTTTAAAGAATTCGATTATATTATTGCCATGGATGAGTCAAATCATACAACTATTAGTAGTCATAAACAGTGGGAAAACTCCTATGCTGACAGGCTGTTTTATATGCGCCAATATGATCTACTTCCAGACGATATGAACGTACCTGACCCCTATTTTGGCGGACAACAAGGTTTTGAAGAAGTTTATCAAATGTTACTAAAAGCCAATACCCGATTTTTAAATCATTTAATTGAAAAACATCAATTATAATTAATTGTATTGTAACCAGCTTATCAATGAATTTTAATAGTATACATAACAACCAGATTCAATTTTTTGAGAGTATTTTATTTGAGGGCCTAGGCAAAGAAATCGCTGTAACTAGTTATGAATTCTTGTCAGGAGGAAATATTAATAATGCCGTAAAATTAGATACAGGGGAGGGATATTTCTTTTTAAAATGGAATGAAAGTGACCATACAGAAGCTTTTGCTGCAGAAGCTAAAGGCTTAGAATTACTAAGACGTACGCAGGAAATAACGTTGCCTCATGTAATAACCTATGGGCATAAAATGCAGAAATCCTATATTATGCTTGAATACATTAGTTCTAATCGACCACAAGCAGGGTATTGGGAACATTTTGGAAGAGCACTAGCTAGACTACATACACATACATATTCCCATTTTGGCCTGGATTACAACAACTTTATCGGTTCATTGAAGCAGAGTAATGAATGGGAAGAAGACGGAATACAATTTTTTATTGAAAAACGGTTAAAAGTGCAAGCCGGTCTGGCTTTATATAACGGTGAAATTACTAGAGCTCTGTACGACAAGTTTGATGCATTGTACGAGAAGTTACCAAACTTGCTGCCTGCCGAGAAACCAGCCTTGTTACATGGCGATTTGTGGAGTGGAAATGTGATGGTAGGAAATGACGGATGGGTTTGTTTAATAGACCCGGCTGTATACTATGGTAACCGGGAAGCAGAGTTGGCTTTTACAAAACTTTTCGGTGGATTTAATGCAGCCTTTTATCAATCATATATGGAAGCTTACCCGGTAGAAAAAGGTTTCGAGGAACGCATAGACATATATAATCTTTATCCGCTTCTTGTCCACGTAAATCTATTTGGATCAGGATACTTGAGTGGTATAGAAAAGGTTTTGAAGAAATTTTGAAAGAGTAAATGTTAACAAAAAAGCGGTAAATCTCTTTACCGCTTTTTTGTTAGTTAAGTTACTACGTAAGCATTAGGAACCTGGCATACCTTGGCTGTTGAGGAAGTTTGTGTAATGCTTGGTAAACATAGCCTCATATTTGTCACCCTCTTTTTTGCCGGCATCTTTAAAAGCAGATACTACCTGATTTAATACATACAAATTTGTTTGAATTTCTCGCGTATTGCCTGGCTCTTTTGTCATATAATATTCCAGACTTTGGTTAGCCCTGGAGGCCAAAATATCCGAAACCTCAACCGCTTTTTTAGTTTCACCTACAGCAATAAGCACCGATATCATATTAGAAGTCATTTCATCGAAAGGCACTCCGGCATCTGGTAATACGTTTAATGAATGTAGAGCTACTTCTTTAGCTTTGTCTGTTTTACCTTCTTCTAACAGCGTTTCAGCTAGCCGGTAGAAGTGCAAACGTGCATTGATAGGGAAGCGGCGGTAATTTTCATCATAATAGACTTCTGCATTGTCCATTTCGCGCCAGAACATTTTTTTCATCATGTTCTCAAACATAATGTCTGAATTTACATACCCCTGTGAAGCTCCACTCACTTTCACAGGAAGCAGGCGGTATACCATACCTTCTACTTGTAAAAATTCTTTTAAATTCAGATAACTGGAAGGAGCCAATGTGCTAGAAAAATAGATAGGCCGCTCCCAATTATTGTTAGCTATCATATCCAATATAATCAAGTCAGGTTTCAGCAAATCGCCTCTATTTACATTCCAAACCATTCTGTCCGTTAAAGAATCACGCAGAGAAGGCATAATAAGGCCACTTTGCAATATTTTTTCTTTGTCAATAGGTTGTATCAGCGTAGCCGAAGGTAAAATAGTTAACTGCTCGTCCCGGTAAGGCACTTTAATAGCCGGACTATTTTTACGTACCAAGTCTATGTATTGAGGCAGCGGTAAGCCACCTTTTACATTTGGATTTTCCAATACAGGAATCTGGTCGTTAGTACCGGAGATATAATTTTTGTATTCCAGGGAGATAGGCAATGGTTTAGATTCATACGTTTGCCGCTTCATTTGCTGAATATACCACTCTGTACCTAAAAGACTTAGGTTACATACCCGCACATCGGTACGGAAGCCCTCTACTTCTTGCACATACCATAGAGGAAAAGTATCATTATCGCCTCCAGTAAATAATATAGCATTAGGCGCGCAAGCATTTAGTAAGTTTTTAGCAGAATCCACCGAGTGATAGCGGTCAGAACGGTCATGGTCATCCCAGCCTTCAACAGCCATAATTCCTGGAACAGCCAGACATAGAACCGAAGCGGCAATACCACCTGTAGCCGGTTTCTTGATAAGATTTGTAAATAGTTCTGCTACCGCCATTACGCCTATGCCTATCCACATAGCAAATACATAAAATGAACCTACATAAATATAATCCCGTTCACGAGGTTCTACTGGCGGTGAGTTCAAGTATAGAATAAGTGCAATACCAGTTAGGAAGAACAGAAGGGTAAGGACTAGGAAACTTCGTTTGTCACGGCTGAATTGAAAAAGAAAACCGGCTAAACCCAGAATGAAGGGAAGCATATAGAAGTTATTGCGGCCTTTATTGGTAGCCAGCTCAAATGGTAAATTATCTTTACCAGAGCTAAAAGGAGTGAGCCATCCGGCACCTTCTATATCACTTTCCCGGCCTGCAAAATTCCACATAAAATACCGCCAGTACATATGCCCTAGCTGATGGGTGAGCAGAAACTGTATATTATGCACCATTGTTGGCCGCTCTCCTTCCCGTAAGCCCAGAATCTGGCGGTATAAGGCTGTATGTCCAGGCTGACGGCTATGGATCCGGGGCAGCAGGATATTTCCACGTGGATCAAATTCATTAATCAGGTCGTAATCATACACCTCATACTTTTTTTCTCCTCTAATGTATTTAGGCGTTCCTTTTTTCTGATCTACTAATTGTGCAGCAAAGGTAGGGCCGTATAATAGTGGTCTGTCGCCATATTGTTCTCTTTTTAAGTAAGAGACAAACGTAAGTACATCACTTGGGTTATTTTCGTTGATTGGTGGATTGTATTCAGCTCTGATCAGAATAATGGCATAGGATGCATACCCAATCAGGATAAACACAGTAGAAAGGAGAGCAGTGTTTAATAAAACATTGTGTTTTCTTTCACTATAGATAATGCCATATATTAAAGCACCTAGGAAAAGAATTGTGAACACAATAATACCTGATCCGAAAGGAAGCCCAAAGCCATTAACAAATAGAATTTCCATTTTACCTGCTAAGGAAGGCAAGCCTGGGATAATACCTATCATAATAGCAACAATTACAACACCTCCTATTAATAGAGCTGTTATTACGCCTATGGTAGTGGGCTGCTTATATTTTTTATAATAATATACCAAGGCCAAAGCAGGCATGGCCACCAGGTTTAGTAAGTGTACACCTATAGATAAGCCTACCATATAAGCTGTTAAAATTAGCCAGCGGTTTGCAGCGGCTTCATCTTCTATTAATTCCCACTTTAATATAGCCCAGAAAACGAAGGCAGTGAAAAAGGAAGACATGGCATAAACTTCTGCTTCCACTGCAGAAAACCAGAACGAATCCGAGAAAGTATAGGCTAGTGAACCAACTACCCCGGCTCCCATTAAAATATAGGTTTGAGCGGAGGTGAGTTTATCTGAGGTTACGTTAAGGACTTTCCTGCCTAGCAAAGTAATAGACCAGAATAGAAAAAGTATAGTGAAAGCACTGCACAGCGCAGAACAAAAATTCATCCAGAAGGCTACTTTAGTCACATCGCCGGCAAGAAAAGAAAACATCCGGTTCACCAATAGAAAGAAAGGGGCTCCGGGTGGATGAGGCACCATTAGTTTATAAGAAACGGCAATAAATTCGCCAACATCCCAGAAGCTAGCTGTAGGCTCTACAGTAAGTCCATAAACAATGGCAGCTATAAGAAAAACCACCCAGCCAGTCAGATTGTTGACTTTTCTGAAATCAATCATAAAGTGTGTAAGTAGATGAAAATTTTTGCAAAATTACTAAATAAAGTAGAGAATGCTACAAATCTGTATATGAGGAAAGATGCATAGAAAAGCGTATGAACTTACGCCATGGATACTAATATTTCTTTGTTATTAATCACTTTGCCAGATATGTAAACTATGTCCATAGTCAATAAAAGAGAATATTCAAGTTTACTAGCAGGTAGTCCTATAATATTTCAAAATTGATTTTATTAGGTCTTGTATAACACCCACTTGGCCAGTTCTTTATAATTTACTTTTTTGCCATACATTAGAATACCTACCCGGTAAATCCGGGCTGCCACCCAGGTAATACCTAAAAAACCCCCTAGTAAAAATACCATGGAAGCAACAAGTTCAATTGGAGGTACACCAAAGGGAATACGCACCATCATTATAATCGGTGAAGTCAGCGGAATCATAGATAACCAGAAAGCCATACTGCCATCCGGGTTCTGAATAACAAACTGTGCCAGTACAAAAGAGAGTATCAAGGGAATCGTAATCGGAAACATAAATTGCTGAGTGTCGGTTTCACTGTCGGCGGCCGCACCAATAGCAGCAAATAAGGCACTGTAAATCAAGTAGCCTCCCAGAAAGTAAAACAGAAAGCAGGACAAGATCAGCGGAAAATTAATTGTGGAGATAGCAGATTCAAAATTAGTGACCATTGCTGGAACTTGGTCGCCGGCTGGCATATTAGGCTGCATAGCTGCTTTTACACGTTCGTCCTGAAGTTTGTCTGTCCCCAATATAGAAAGGGCAGTAGTACTGATAATTAAGCTAAATATAATCCATATTAGAAATTGGGTAAGGCCAACCAAAGCAATTCCTAAAATCTTTCCGAGCATTAGCTGAAAAGGCTTAATAGAGGAAATAATTACTTCCACAATCCGGTTGGTTTTTTCTTCAATTACCCCCCGCATCACCTGTACTCCATAAATGAAGATAGATAAGTAAATGATAAATGCCGCTGCAAAACCCACAGCCGTGGCAGTACCAGAACTACTCCCTTTTTCGCCTTCGTCTTCACTCAAGTTAAGGGTAGAAATAGCTACATTGGTTTCGATATTTTTGAGTATTTGTTTATCAATACCAGCATCCATTAATTTTTTATCTTCAATGGCTCTTTTCAATGCCCGTTCTACCGTGCCTTGTACCTCCAGGCTAATTCCTTTTTTGGAATACATGCGGATGCCCTGCGGACTGTTAATATCTATTTCTGGGATATAAATTAACGCATAATAGTCTTCAGCCAATACTTCTTTCTTGGCCTGTTCCAGAGAAGTAGCTGCCGGAATAAATGTCAGGTTGCGGCCACTTTCAAAGGTATTATTGAATAATCCACTTTCATCTATAAACGCAATGGTCCGCTTATCACTACCGCCTTCAGATACTGCCAGGTATATTACGGTGGCATAAAGGCCTCCAATGAGCAGAGGGCCCAGAATGGTCATAATGATAAACGACTTTTTTTTAACTCTAACCAGATACTCACGCTGTAAAATCAATAATATTTTGCCCATATGTATGAAAGAAGAATCCTAAGATTAGTGTTGGATAACAGTATTAGAAGCAGGCTAACAGTAGACTTCTATAAAGTTACATTAAATAACACGAATTATGATGTTTCAAAGTAAAATTATGATAGAATGGACGAATCGGCTGATGAAGCATCAATCTATAACAGGAGATTTGTAACAGTACTTGCCCAATAGAGCTCATAAGTTTACTTCAACTCACTTGCTTTAATCTCTTTGTTCCACACCTCAACTCCTTTGTCGTTCATCAGGCGGATAGTGAGTACCCGATCGGTACGTGGCCCTTTAACGGAGAGTAACGCAAAATTATGCTCAATATACATAGTGCCTGGAACCATCAATGATAGATCTTCTTCAGGCCATGGCTTGGCAACCCCAGCAGTGAGTGGAGATACTGTCAGATCATATAAAGGATAGGTGCCTTCTCTATCCATCTTCATTAACACACTATGATGCCGATCGCCGTCCAGAAAAACAACACCGGGAATATTTGCCTGCCGGATTGCCTTTAGTAATTCTTCTTTTTCTTCCGGATAAAAGGTGTAACTGTCTTCTAGCTTTGTTGGATTTACCACCTGGTTGCCAATAACAATAAATTTGAATGTAGCTTTACTAAATATCAAGGCATCTATGAGCCATTGAAACTGATCGGCACCAAGGAGGGTGCGTTTACCCAGAAAGTTGTGATTAGGCGTTTTATAGTAGCGGTTGTCTAGCAGAAAAAATTGTACGTCGTTCCACTGAAAAGTGCCATATATACCTTCCTTCTCACCAGAAGCATAATTAGGATTAGCCCAGAAAAGTTTAAAAGCCTCTTTCGTAATCTCTTTATTCCAAAAACTTCTATCAGCATTGTCAGGGCCGAAGTCATGGTCGTCCCAGGTGGCATAGTGGTGAATAGAAGCCAAGAGCGGCTGCAGTTCTTTTGTAGACCGTGTATGAGTATACCGGTGCAAAATACCAGACCGGGTATTCCAGTCTACTTCCCGCAAATACGTATTATCGCCCATCCAGAGCATAAAATCTGGTTTCTGCTGGTGGATTGTAGAAAAAATTTCGTAGCCGCTGCCATAAGGTTTGCCAGGCCGGTCTACTGTTGGTTCGTTAATATATGCACAGCTTCCCATAGCAAAGGTAAACTCGGGCGGATCGCTACGCCATTGCCATAATGTCTGGCTTTTGAACTGTAAAGGATAAGGCCGTTTTACTGGGTTGCCATTTATATAGAGTTCATAGGTGTATTTTGTCCCAGGTTGCAGTTGATCGGCTTTTAGGAGGGCAGTAAAAGCTTTTTGCTGAGTAGTCGTTACTTCTTCTGTAGAGCGTTTTTGTTGGGGAGTGGCAGTCTCCCAATACATAAACTTTACTTTGGCAGGCTTTGTTGTTTGTACCCATAAAGCCACTTCAACCATTTCAGAATAACCTACCATGGGGCCAGCTTGCAGCAGAGAAGCCTGGGCATAAGCGGTTATATTGAGGGAAATAAGAAAGTAGGCTAATATGTATAGGTGCTTTTTCATAGTGTATGCAGGCTAAATGCGGTGCAAATTACAGGTTTTGTCGAAAAATCTACCACTATAGGAAAAGAGAACTGATAATGAAGAATTCCCCTTTTTACTGCTCTACTTCTGTATGTTATTTATAACACATATTCGTTAACTAAGTATAACAGCCTTCTATTTTTAATTAACTTAAACCAAGCCCAGTATCGTATAAACCATAGAGAACATAAACATGTGAAAAAGATACAAAATACCAGATTTAAAAATACATTGACTACATTCAGGAAAAGGCCGGTTTTTACTAAAATTTACTGGCAACAAAAACTTCATACACTTAAAAACTATAGCTGGAAGCAACGGGGACGGGCAGATGCTGTTTACCTATTGAAACTAGGCGGCAAAATAGCTTTATTTTTCGTAGCTGCTTTTATACTGTTTTATATATCGGTATATGCAGGCTTGTTCGGACGCATACCCAGCCAAAGCCAATTAAAGGCATTGCAAAATAGCACAGCCTCAGAGGTATATTCCGCCGATAGTGTGTTGCTTGGCCGTTATTTTATTCAAGACCGTACCAATGTCCCCTACAGCCGTATTGCACCAGATGCCATTAATGCCTTAGTGGCTACCGAAGATGCCCGTTTTTATTCTCATAATGGTGTCGATTCGAGGAGTATGTTCAGGGTGCTGTTTAAATCATTAATCTTAGGAAATGAAAGTTCCGGTGGAGGAAGCACAATTAGTCAGCAACTAGCGAAAAACCTTTTTCCACGCCGCCGGTACCGCTTTCTTAGCACCCCTATTAATAAGTTTAAAGAGATTATAACTGCTCGTCGCCTGGAAGAAGTGTACTCCAAAAAGGAAATATTGGAACTCTATCTCAATACCGTACCAATGGGAGAGAATATTTTTGGCATTGAGCGAGCCGCTGACCGGTTTTTTAGTAAGCAAGCAAGCAATTTAAAACCGGAAGAAGGAGCTGTATTAATTGGCATGCTAAAAGCAACTACTTCCTATAACCCTCGGCTCTACCCAGACCGGTCCAGGCAACGGCGTAATGTAGTATTGCAGCAAATGGTGAAATATGGCTACCTTCCCCAAAGTAAAGCCGATTCTTTAAAGAATCTACCGCTAACTATTAAGTATTCTTTCAAAGACCACAACGATGGATTGGCTCCATATTTCAGAGAGCAGCTAAGGCAGGAGCTAGCCAGATGGTGTGAGAATACACGTAAAGAAAATGGCCAGTCGTACAATTTATATACCGATGGATTAAAGATTTACACCTCTATCCACTCAGTTATGCAGGCGGAAGCAGAAAAAGCAGTGGCTAGGCGAATGGCAGCCTTACAAAAAGTATTTAATGCTCATTGGAAAGGACGCAACCCCTGGCAAGGAGATGAGCAAGTAATACAGAATGCCATGAGGCAGTCGAAGCGGTATAAAATGCTGATGGAAGAAGGTCTCTCTGAAGAAGAGATAAGGGAGAATTTCGAAAAGCCCATTCCCATGCGTCTGTTCAACTGGGGAAAGCCTATCAGAAAAACGATGAGTCCGCTGGATTCTATCAGGTATTACCAGAAGTTTTTAAATACAGGGTTAATATCCATTGAGCCAGGTAGTGGCTTAGTACGGGCATGGATAGGAGGTATCAGCCACGAGGAGTTCCAGTATGACCATGTGCGGTCTAAAAGGCAAGTAGGTTCTACCTTTAAACCCATAGTATATGCAGCTGCCCTGGAAAAAGGCATTGGCCCATGCGATTTCTTTCCTAATCAACAAGTAACGTATGCGCAGTACGAGAACTGGTCACCCCGCAATGCAGATGGGCAGTATGGGGGAGAATATTCTATGCGGGGAGCACTGGCTAATTCTGTCAATACAGTTTCTGCTCAGTTAATCATGGAAACAGGTATTGAACCCACCATTCAACTGGCTCAGCGGATGGGTATTAAATCTGACCTGCCTAAAGTACCTGCACTAGCCTTAGGAGCTGCTAATATTTCTTTACTGGAAATGGTAAGTGCTTATGCAACTATTGCTAATGGAGGAAAAAGTGTAGAGCCAGTATATATTCTGCAAATTAATGACAGACAGGGCAAAACCATTAGAAAATATAAGCCTGCTGATCCAGTGGAGGCTTTCTCTGAAGAAACTGCTTTGTTAGTAACCAAGCTAATGCAGGCAGTAGTAAATGAAGGAAGCGCTGCCAGAATCAGATCGCAATTCGGGCTCACCATGGACATAGCCGGAAAAACCGGTACTACCCAGGATCAGACCGATGGCTGGTTTATTGGCTTTACGCCCAAGCTGGTTACTGGCGTATGGGTAGGAGGGGAACACCCATCTGTACGCTTCCGCACATTGAGTTTGGGAGGTGGAGCAGCTACGGCCTTACCAGTATGGGCGGATTATATGAAAGCTGTAAGTCAGAAAAAAGTCTATAAATCTAATGGGCCGGACCGCTTTCCTGTATTACCTGTAGAACTAGAAGAGCGCCTGTCTTGTGAAGCTTATATTGAAGATTCATCCACTGAGGAAACTTTTGTAGACCGCTTGCTAGATAATATTTTAAATGTACGGGACCGGAGTGAAGAAGATAAAAAAAGAGCTGAAGAAGAAAGAATAGCCAGAGAGCAGCGCAAACACGAAGAAAAAGTTACCAAAGAACAAAAAAAGGAAGAACGTAAAAAGCGGCGGGAAGAAAGAAAACGCAAAAGACAATCTAAAGATAACTGACAGTTAAGTATACGTAATTCAGGGGCCAGGTATTTTCTATACCCAGCTTTTTTTGTATTTTTGTAAAGTAAAATAGAATATTTATAATAACCTCGCTGTGAGTTCCTGCAAATACCATCTATCACAAGTTAGCTGTTAAAATACCTGATTGTATGAGGATAAAGCATTACACCTACTTCCTGCTTCTAGCCATGCTGATTTTTGTGCCAATCAGCTGCCAGCAAAATACCGGTGAATACCGTGCCAAAGCCAATAATCCGGCTTTCCTCCACCGGTCTGTAAAAAAATTAACCGACGTTATTGTATATGATATTTTTTCGCCTCCCGTAGCTAGCCGTATTTATACCTATGCCAGTATTGCTGCCTATGAAGCTTTACTGCCTAATCAGCAAGAGTACAAGTCTATGGTTGGGCAGTTAAAAGGGTTAGACCAAATGCCTGCTGTTTCTCCTGGGATAGAATATTGTTTTCCTCTGGCAAGTGTCAAAGCCTTATTAACAGTTGGTAGAACCCTAACTTTTTCAGAAGAAAAGATAGAAGCCTTTGAACAAGAAATTCTCAAAGAGTTTAAAGATACTGGTATGCCAAAGGAAGTATATAAAAACTCTATTGCGTATGGGCAACAAGTGGCAGAAGCTGTACTTGCCTGGGCAGCTAAAGATAAATACAAAGAGTCTAGAGGTTTTGAGCGGTATACGGTTACAAATTTGCCAGGTACCTGGGTTCCTACACCTCCCGATTATATGGATGCCATTGAACCTCACTGGAATAGTATCCGGACGTTTATGCTAGATTCCTGTAGCCAGTTTAAAGCTGAAAAATTACCAGTATACAGCCTTGATAGTACAAGCAAATTTTATAAAGAACTAAAGGAGGTATATGAAACCACTACCCACCTCAATGAAGAGCAAAAGGAGATTGCTAATTTCTGGGACTGCAATCCATTTAATATAGAGCACACCGGCCATTTTATGTTTGGCAAGAAAAAAATATCGCCAGGAGGACACTGGATAGGAATTGCAGCACTTACCTGTCGTAAAGCAAAGGCTGATTTTCTGCAATCGGCCGAAACCTATGCCATCGTATCTTTGGCCTTGGCAGATGGCTTTATCAGTTGTTGGGATGAAAAATACCGCAGTAAATTGATCCGTCCAGAAACAGTAATCAATCAGCATCTGGATGAAACATGGCAACCTATACTTACTACTCCTCCATTCCCAGAATATCCTAGCGGTCATAGTGTTATCTCATCAGCTGCGGCTATAGCGCTTACCGATTTGTATGGAGATAATTTTAACTTCATAGATTCTACAGAGATGGATTTTGGATTGCCTCCACGCGAGTTTAATTCATTTATACAAGCATCTGAAGAAGCCGCCATCAGCCGATTGTATGGAGGGATACATTATCGTTCTGCCATTGAAGATGGGGTAGTAATGGGCCGCAAAGTAGGCACACATTTAATTCAACGGATAGAAACCCGCAAGAAGACCCTGGCACTTGATCAAAAAGTCAGTAAATAGAGCATATAACTTTATCGGTGGAAAGAGAAGCTTATCAAAAGCTTCTCTTTTTGGTTATTAGCAGCCTCATTAACTTTCCTATCAAGTAAGCAATATTAATTTTGCCTTTCTTTTCAGAATGCTGGTTCAAATACTAAACTTTGCAAAGGAAGCTGGAAGCTTATTTCTGACAAAACTAAAGTTAACTTTTCATGAATTATTGGTTAGTAAAATCTGAACCACATAAATATAGCTGGGAAATGTTTGAAAAAGAGGGCCGTACCTTTTGGGACGGTGTACGCAACTATCAGGCAAGAAACAATTTAAGAGCTATGCAAAATGGCGACCTTGTACTGTATTACCACAGCAACGATGGAAAAGAAGTAGTAGGTATTGCTAAAGTTATAAAAGATGCCTACCCAGACCCTACCACAGATGAGGCTGATTGGGTAGTTGTGGACCTAGCACCAGTACAAAGGCTAGCCAAACCTGTTACGCTGCAACAGATAAAAAAAGATAGTCGCCTGGAAAATATTGGCCTACTCCGGCAAATGAGGCTTTCCGTAATGCCTTTAAAACGGGAAGAGTTTGATACCATTGTAGCCTTGGGAAGTTCATAAAAAGATAAGTAATGGTTATCTGCTATACCTTGCAACCTTTACTCCGCATAGAGGGTCATGTGGATATCAACCTACGGTAACAAGTGTTTTTGGGGTATCTTGTACACTTGCAAAAAGTATTCGGGAAAGACTAATTAGAGGAGTTTATACGTAAGGAATTTAGTTGCTAAAACTAAACTTTTTAACCAGGAAATACTGTTTTAGAAATACACTACATTATTCCAACAGGGTCTGTAGAATAGTATATTTTCTATAATTTTTTGAACAATATAACGTTAATTAGCTACTTTATAGCTTCATTCTATGATAAATAAACTCATTTTTACGCTGCTCTTTGCTTGTTTGCTGATGTCTGGCACGCAAGCCCAGGAGAAAAAACGCATTGAAATAGAAATGCGCAATAATGCAAATGATATTGCAGTAGTTCCTATTGGTGCAGATGGCTTAATTCTTTTCTCTCAGGTAATGCCTGGGAAATATAATTTCACCAAATACACAACCGATCTACAGCAAGACTGGTCCATCGATTGTATGGTTAATTCCTCTCTCGATTTATCTAAATATGTGTACCGTAATAATGCCCTTTACCTGTTATTTAATCGGTTTAAAAGTCCAACCTATCAGGTAGTAAAGCTAAATGTGCGGGCAGGTTTTGCAGAAAAATACGAAATACATTCCCTGAACAAACTCGAAATTACTGATTTTGAAGCTATGGGAAATAACGTGTTTATTTCCGGCAAAACACGCAACGAGCCTATTCTGCTCCATTTAAGCTTGATTAGTAAACAAACCCGTGTGCTGCCTACTTCATTTAAAGGAAAAGCTGAAATACAGTCTATGGAAGTAGATACAACAAATGAATTAATTCATGTGGCATTTGCTAATTGGAAAAACCGTGAAAATAAAATGTTTATTAAGTCTTTTACGCCACAAGGCTTGCAAGCAAAAACGGTAGCTATGGATTCAGATGCAGATAAAAGTTTACTGACTGGCCGGGTATCCGCTTTGAATGCAAGTGAAGATCTGGTGATTGGCACGTATGGCAGCAGAGGATCTAGTTATACGAACTATTCCCGTGGTTTTTATACCAGAACTGTATACACTGGCCAGGCAGACTATACCCAAGGCTTGTATATTACTAAAATGCAAAATGGTGCGCCGGAGTTTATGAAGTATTATAGCTTCACAGACTTTAAAAACTTCTTCAAATTTATGGGCGAACGTGCACAGGAGCGGATGGAAAAGCGTATCAGCAAAAGAAAACAACAAGGCAAAGATCTGAAACTGCAATATCGGTTGCTGGTACATGATGTTATTCAGCACAATGGCCAATATATTATGGTCGCAGAAGCATATTATCCGGAGTACCGTAACAACAATTACTATCCTGGCATGTATGGAATGGGTGGCTACGGATACGGCTATGGTATGTATGGCAGTCCTTATGGATATGGCCGGAATATGCCGGTATTCGATGGCTGGGTCTATACCCATGCAGTAATTGCAGGTTTTGATATGCAAGGTAATCTGCTATGGGATAATAGTTTTGAGATAAACGATGTAAAAAGCTTCAACCTGCGTGAAAAAGTAAAAGTGAGCTTTGATAACGAAAACATTTTATTAGCCTACAGCCACAATGGATTACTAAAAACCAAAGTAATTCGCGGCAACGACATTATAGAAGGAAAAGGCAATATTAGGCTGAGCAACTACGAAGGTGATAAGGTGAAAAGAAGTTATACAGACAATGTAGATTACTGGTATCAGAATAACTTTTTGGCCTGGGGCTTGCAAAAAATCAGTAACCAGAAAGATGAGCAGGTGAAAGGAAAACGCAGCGTATTTTATTTCAGTAAAGTAGAATTTTAGTAGAGTACAGAAAATAGATTGGCCTCATAGGTTTACAAACCTGTGAGGTTTTTTATTTTATACTTCGCCCACGTAGCACTTGTTAATTAACAACTGTATTTCCACCTTCGTAAGCAAAAGCACGTTTATTCTATTAGCATAATTCTCAGATTAGCAAATTTACTCATGCAACTACTTACCCCCCAACATTGGAAAGCCTATCGCCTCATAGATTCTGGCAATTTTGAGAAGCTTGAAAAATTCGGTGACTTTACTCTATCGCGTCCTGAGCCACAGGCCGTATGGGACAAATCACTTTCGCAAAATGAATGGGAAAAAATGGCCTCTGCTTTTTTTAGAAAGGAAAAAAACAATCCGGAAAAAGGGCAATGGGAATTAAAAAAAGGAATGCCAGAACGGTGGTTTATGGATTATAAGCATACGCAGCTGAATTTAACATTTAAACTTGCCTTGTCTTCCTTTAAACATGTAGGTATTTTTCCAGAGCAGGCTACTAACTGGGATTTTATCTATGAAAAAACAAAACAGTTCGCGCAGCCTCAACCCAAAGTACTCAATTTGTTTGCGTATACGGGTGGCGCTTCGCTGGCAGCAAAAAGTGCAGGTGCTGATGTAGTACATGTAGATTCCGTGAAGCAAGTGGTTAGCTGGTCTAGGGAAAATATGGAGGCTAGCAAGCTGGATAATATACGTTGGGTAGTAGAGGATGCATTAAAATACGTAAAGCGGGAAGTAAAACGGGGTAGCGTTTACCAGGGGCTTATTCTAGACCCGCCGGCATACGGCCGTGGCCCAGACGGCGAGAAATGGGTGTTGGAAGAAAATATTAACGAACTACTCAAGCTGTGCAGCCAGTTGTTAGATAAAAAGAATTATTTCTTCATCATTAACCTATATTCACTAGGTTTTTCTGCACTCATTGTTGATAATTTAATTAATGGCATTTTTGGCAAAGTAGCTAATCCGGAATGGGGTGAGTTGTATCTGGAAGACCAGTTTCATAAAAAATTACCCTTAGGTGTATTTTACCGCTTCAGCAGCCATTAACTAAAAGGGCAGTATACAAGCAAGAAAGGCTAGAAGAATATACTGTTTTACAAAAACAAAAAGAAAAAAGAGGTTTTTACAATCTTTTTTCCTAAAAATTTAGTTAAAAAATATATAGCCAGTCCATTTTGGAAATTTAAATGGTTTGCTCGTGCATCCATGAACAAGCAAGTAGATAGTTATATCTGTTCACCTTACTTTCGTTATGCATTCTACGTGGAAATATATTTATTACCTGTTTGTGCTAAGTCTTAGCTTGCTAGTTGTTGCGTGTAATTCAGCTAGCCGGGGCGATGATACTATTCGTTTTTTTCAGCGGGGGAATGTAAAACTCCGAGAAAGAGAATACCGGGAAGCAATCAGGCTGTATACAGAAGCTATTCAATCAGATACTACGTTTGCCGACGCTTATAATAACCGAGGAATAGCTAAATACCACTTAGGCGATTACAAATCCGCTATTGCCGATTATACCCAAGCTTTGAAAATAGCTCCTTCCTATACAGATGCTTACTATAATCGCTCCAATGCTTTGTTTGAACTTGCCGACTATAAAGCTAGCCTGGAAGATATAAACCAGGTAGCTGAAATTTATAAGGATACTGCCAAAGTGTATTTGAGCCGGGCTACTATTAAAGCACAGCTAAATGATTACTCCGGAGCTGCTGCTGATTTTGAACGTACACTGGAACTGGATGCAAACAATGTAGATGCGTATGTAAATCGGGGTTTCTTATATTTTAATCAAAAAAAATATGAAGCTGCCGAAAAAGATTTTCGTGAAGCCATTGAATTAAACCCAAGGCAAGATTTTGCTTACAATAATCTGGGCCTGGTAAAAGCAAATCAGGAGCAATATGCAGAGGCTTTGCAATTGCTTAACCGGGCAGTGGAGCTAAATCCTACACAACCGTATTATCTCAACAACCGGGGCTATGTAAAATTACAGCTAGACCAACTGGAAGATGCTTTGGCTGATATTCAAGAGTCGCTTAAACGGGACAGTAAAAACGGTTGGGCCTACCGTAACCGGGGAATCTACTACCTGGAAACCGGACAACCAGAGCTGGCATTGAAAGATTTTCAAACAGCCAATCAGCTTACTTACAATATAGAATCTATCCATTACTACCTAGGCTTGGCCTATGAACGCACCGGTAACAAACAAAAAGCTTGTGAAGAGTGGAGTTTAGCTAAAAAGCTAGGTGAAAAAGAAGCCCAGGCATTGAGCCAGGAAACTTGCTGAGAAATAGCATGATTTGGAATAAATTTCTGCTCTTAATCTCATTTTGCTAGCAACACTCCGCCTTGTTAATATCTTTCTTTTAGCAGATTTCGCATAAATATGTTTACTTCCCATTGGCTGGTTACTGGCTGCCGGGTATACGGTAAGGCAGGCATATATGGCCAAGGCCCAAACTCTGGCGTGATGGTAAACAATGTAGTTCCGGCCTTCCGGTGTCTGTCAATAATAGAATCCCACCATTGCAAGTGAATAGTTAAGGCTTCTTGCCATTCTGGTACCCTTGGATCACTTACTTGCGCTCCCTGCGGATGACCTACTCTGGCATGAATATGCGCTGCTCTACTAATAGCAACTGCTACGGTTTCCTGCTGATCTTGCAAATACGATTCAGATACATTGCACCAGTGCGAGAAATCTGCGGCAAGGCTGAAGTACGGTATGGCTTCCAGGAATTTCCGGGTAGTGGCTGCACAAAAACTGAATTTACCCCGGTGTGTCTCGTGGAGAATGGGAGTACCAGTTTCCTTTTCAATGTCGGTGGCTAGCCGGATGAGTTCACTATTTTGCTCAAACGTATAATAATCTTTCCCCGTCTGGGAATTAATAAATAGAGGTTTTACAGCTGCAAAATGATACAGATGTTCTTTGAAAGACCGTTTATATTCCTCAAATGTATCTCCAGCTGCAGACCATTGCTGGGCAATAAAATGTAACTTAAATTTTTGTAACAGGCTTACTAAGTATTCTTTTTCTCTTGCATCAAAAGGTACAGCCATTTCTACACCATCGTATCCTGCTTCTTTTATCTTCCTAAAAGCTTGTTCTAGAGGTATATTTTCCATACCCCAATGCGGACTAAAAAAAAGTATTTCCATAAAGTTGCTTATGCGTTAATTTTTAGAAAAAGATAACAGATACTGGGCCACGTCTGCCAGATCTTGTTCGGACATTCCCATGGTAACTGGGTCGGGCATAAGACTGGTGGTAAGTTGCTTGCGGCTCTCAATATCCCCCGCTTTAAATGTATGTTGTGCGCCAGCAGCATCCCGGATTACTACCGTTGGTCCATCTGCCATTAGAAATCCATAAAAAGAAGAACCCTTTTTTGTTTTAATTAGCCAGGGTTCGTAGCCGAAAGCCATACCAGCACTGGGGTTAATAATAGCATCGAGCAGTCCGGTTTTGTCAAATTTGTTATGAATCTGGGTTAATTCAGGACCTATTTCACCCCCTTTATCTCCATGCTTATGACAGGTGCTACAATTTTTTTGGAATATCATTTTCCCTTGGTCAACCGATGCTTGTAGTTGAGTAATCTGTTTTACAGATACAAGTTTAGCATTACCAGGCCGGGAAAAATAATCACCCGCCAGTACGCGTACTGTCTGATCGGGATTCAGGAAAATAGCCGTACTCACCGCTTCATTCAGGTCAGCTGGCAACTTCTTATCTGATACGAGTGTGATTAGCATCTGGCCGCCTATTTTATCTTTAGCCATTTCTAGGGCTGCTTCTGTACGGGCAGTAGCGGGTTTGTTTTTATCTAGCATCTGTTGTTGAAGCGTATACATTTTCTCCCGCAAAGCTAACTGGTCGTCTGCTAAGGTTTCTTCCCAATTAAGCAATGCCATCCAGTCATTTCCCTGGCGAAACTTCAGCCACCAGTAGGCTTGTTCAGCCACATCTGGTAAGGTACTTTTGCTAAGTTCTGTCATAGCCTGGGCAGCCTTACCATCTTTTATAAACCCTAAAGCCACAAGTGCTTTTTTTCTTTCTTCTGCTGGAAGCTCAGCCGCATTAGCTCTCGATTTTAACGCATCTACAGAGGCTACCGGGTGCAACCGCCATACTAAGTTGGCTGTTTTTTCATCCCATTGCACTGGTTCTCCTGCATTTGCTGTTAATTTTGGATAAATAATTTCTTCTTTCCCTTCCAGCGCCATCCCTAGGGCCTCTAGATACCAGCGGTCTTTGCCATCGTAGCCATTTACTAAATCAGTAATAATTGCTTGGCTTTTCTCTAAAGGAACATCCCACAAGGCAACCGCCGCCTCGCGTCTAACAGCTGGAGAATTATCTTGAGCCAGTTTAGCTATATACGTGAGCAGATTATCGGACTTTGCCTGCTTTAATGCCCGGAAAGCCGTTATGCGGATGTCTGGGTTGGCATGATCTAGTAGTTTTTCAACCTCCACTATCCCCTTATTGCCTAACTGAGCCAATAGCCACACAGCCCTTGCCTGGTGATAGGGATTTATATCTTCCAAAAGTTGTTGTACAGGCTTGACAGCTTTTTTACCTTTATTTTTTAATAACTCAAATCCAGTATTCCGAACATTAATCGCTGGGCTTTGTAATGCTTGTATCTGTCCGGCAGTCGTTTTTAAATTATATGTTGGAGAAGTAATCTTCTTGTTTTTAGGAGTTATCCGGTAGATACGTCCATACCCTTCTTTGTCGTGCATGAGGTGGCCACCCACTACGGCGTCGTACCAGTCGGCAACATAAATGGCTCCATCGGTACCTACGGCTACATCACTTGGCCGGAACCATTTACGCAAGTCATTTACCTGTTCATTCCACACGTAGTTCTCTGTAGATTCTTTTAAGGAAGAAATAAGGTCGATGCGGTTGAGTTGATAACCTGCTCCCTGCGGCTGTGGTTTATAAGCAAAAATTACGTTACGCCCGGCATCAGCACTGAGCAACATGCCTCTATAATTAGGTCCCAAGGCATCACTTTCGTATACGGCTACGCCCGTAGGGGAGCCTGCACCAGTGTTATCACCGGCAGGAATTACCCCCGGATCTTCCTGATGCCAGTGTGCCGTAAACATGTCTTGCCCAGGGCGTTTATCGGCTTGCCAGAAACGTGTGCCATCTACACTGAAATAACCTGCATTGCCACCTTCCATTAGCCAGGTGGTGCGGCAGGTAACTACCTGATCGTCGTTATCGTTCTGCCACATATTGCCATACGAATCAATGGCCAGTTCATATGCATTCCGGAAATTGTGTGCCAGTACTTTTAGTCCTTTTCCATCTTTGCCAATGCGTAAGGCCATTCCGCCTACCCATACTCTGCCATCGTCGCTTTTTCTATTGCCTTGGTTCTCTTTATTGTAAGGCGTACCACCAGTGTAAATACTTCCGGAACGTAATGTCCACCCATTTTTATCGGTAACTGTATGTGGACCTGCGTTGCCGGTGTTGAAGTACCAGTTGCCGTCTGGCCCGGCTACCACCGAATGTAGGCTATGGTCGTGATCGTAGCCACCAAAGCCTTTCAGAAAAATTTCCTTACTATCAGGCTTGTCGTCTCCATTGGTATCCGTGTAAATAATTACGTTAGGCGCACAGGAAACTATTACTTTGTTGCCAATAACAGCAATACCAAGTGGGGCTACCAGATCTTTGTCTTGAACGAAAACGTTCGATTTATCGGCTTTCCCATCTCCATCGGTATCTTCCAGAATCATTACCCGGTCGCCTTGTGGATGCGAGCGGTCTGGTTTATTGTTGAAATCCCGGTAGTTTACGGCTTCCGTTACCCAAATACGGCCTTTACTATCTACATCTATATTTGTAGGGTTGAAAAACTGCGGAGATTCTGCCCATAGGGTAGCTTCCAGATCATCGGGCAGCACTAATTCCAATGGATCAGCTTTCCTTTCTTTCGAAACGGATAAATGTGGAAGTTCTTTAAATACTTGATTATGGCTAATAGAGAATAAGGTAAAGCAACTGGTAAGTAGGAGGTATTTCATAAGGAGATCTATTTATTAAGCTAACCTATTTAAGAGGTATATTCATTGGTTGGTGGACTCAAGCCTTTACATACTCATTTGGGCTCTACAAAATCCCAGAGATTGCCATAGATATCTTTAAAGACAACCACCGTTCCATACACCTCTTCCCGGGGCTTTTCTATAAACTGAATGCCATTCTCTGACATTTGCCGGTAATCCCGCCAGAAATCATCGGTATGCAGGAATAAGAATACCCGCCCGCCAGTTTGATTACCAATATGGTTGACTTGCTCAGGATTGGCTGCTTTTGCCAGTAACATATGACAACTGTTTCCACCTTGAGGCGCTACGACTACCCACCGTTTGGTTTCACTCATTACCGTATCTTCCACCAATTCAAAAGATAATTTTTGAGTGTAATACGTGATGGCTTTATCGTAGTCATCTACCAATAGGGAAATAAGGGCTATGCGTTGTTTCATGGCTATGATGCGTACCTAGTGCTATTCTCTTTAATTGTTTTCTTTCTGTAAAAAGGCAATATAATTAGTTAATAAAGATTCAATTTGAACTCTGGCTACCGGATTCGCTGAATGTACCTTGAACTGGAGTTGCTGTAAATCTAATCCACTCTCATACACTAACCACTTAGCGGCTGCATAGCCATCTTCCAATACATTTCCTTGAGCATCTTCCCCTAAGTCATTATCAAAACTGATGAATGCTGGCAAGCCTCTTTCTCTGATACATTCTACAAAAGCCTGATAAGTCCGGACAATGATATAGTCGTCGTCTTGCTGTTTGGGATACACCATCTGCACCGTCCGTAAATCATCTAAAAACAGTTTATATCCCATGGAAACAATAGTTAATGTGTTGATATAAACCTTTAATAGGTTAAAGTAAACTTACTGCCATTCTGTATGGAGATTGCTTTTCATTTGTATTGCTCTAAGTATTGAAGCACGTCTTCTCTAGCTTTTCTTCTAGCTATTATTGTCGCCCAAATTGAGCCGCCATTATTAAATTTATACTGTTTGTTTCTGATAGTTAGTCCAACAATGCGAAAGAAACTACTAGAAATTAGTTGATAGTTGCTTCGGAACTGAACTAACCAATGGCCTGCATCCGGAAAGGTTATATGGCGAACCTGATACGGATATTGCTTACTCTTCAATCGTTGCTCAATTAAATTTGCCATTTCTACCGAAGGCCAGGTTTGATCATCCTCGCCGGAAAGTAACAGAATAGGGCACTTTGCATTTTCTATTTTGATTGTATATGCTTCATTATTTGGGTCTTTCAATAAAGGTTCTATATAGTGGCGGTAACTAATCACTTCTTGATTATCTTCCTGCAAAACTTTCAATGGAGCAAATGATAGGGGGTTTCCCTGCCATGTCCAAGAAGAGTGGGTAGCAATACTGTCTTCTGTATCTACTGCATTGGGTAAAACAAAACAACCTGGAGCATAAGCTATTACACCTTTGACTTGTGGATAATGTGAAGCTAGTAGCAGGACTAATTCTGCCCCTCTTGAAACCCCAAGCAAAATGATTTTAGTCGTATCTACCTGCTTTTGGCTAACAGCCCATTGGATGGCATTTCCAAAGTACTCTAGCGGTATATTCTCTAACGTATTAGGTAATCCCTCTGCTCTGAAATAGGCTACTGATAAAACAGCGTACCCATGTAAGGCTAAGGTTTGCATCTCCATATCTGGGAGAAATCCTCCACCGGAACCAGCCAGCGCAATTATCAGTGGCAGGCGATTACTATCTTTTGGATAGATGAAGTCTGCTACCAGGTTATTTTGTCTAATTTTTTGTTCTATCAGCTTCTCTTGGTCAATTGGGCCAAATTCCTGATAAACAAGTATGAAAGCAATAGTTAGTAAGACTACTATTCCAAGTGCCGTATACAGGAAGATTTTCAAAATCTTTTTACCCATGGAAAACTATCTTTGGTCTACGCTGTATCGTATAATAGTAGATATCAAGAATGAAGGTAACGCCTCTATCCAGCTTTAACTCTTCCTACTCTCAGGAAAAATTCCCCGGAGGAAGCTATTGTTTTGCTGATAACTTTCCAGGACTTCTTTTTTCTCTGGAATAGCTCCTTCAATTTGTACCCATCCGGTGTAGCCAATGTCATCAATGGCTTTGCGTACTTCTTTGAAATCTATTTTTCCCTGGCCTAACAGGTATCCGTTTTCTTTGGCATGTATCTCACAAATCTGGTTTTTGCCCAGCCAGCGGATTTCTTCATAAATGTTATAGCCCATCTGGTGGGAATTAGCTACGTCGTAATATACCTGTACATTTTTGGAACCCACTGCATTGATAATATCCATATGTTCCTGCGCACTCAACCACGATTCTATACCTAAAATAATGCCTTGCTTCTCTGCTTTGGGAGCTACTTTCCGCAGTCTTTCTATCACTACTTTCTGCCCTTCCGGGTCGTTTTTCAGGTCGCCTTTGTGAAAAAAAGCAAGCAGTACGGTTTTTACGCCAATAGCTTTCGCCACATCTATGCTGTCGCTTACCCAGGCTTCCGTACGCGGATCGGATTTATAAGGGATATTATTGAGTTCACCAATTGCCAATCCGCCTATCCGGACTCCATATTTCTTAGCAGCTGCTTTATACGCTTCCTGTATCTCTTTATGGCGTAAGTGCATATCGTTATCTACCGTTCCTAGGCTTAGTTGTACCCCATCCAGACCAATTCTGGAGGCTAGTTCCATGGCATCTACGGAATTAGCTTTCTGAATGGACCAGTCACAGGCACCTATATTAAATCGGCTCTTCGGTTTCTTACTAGTTGCCGGCTCTGCGAGCAAATCCTGGTAAAGTGTACTTATTCCTGCCAGGGCAAGCGTACTTTTTAATAAGTTTCGTCTGGAGAGCATAGGGTTAATGATTTAATGGGATGTATGCTAATACAGTTTGGGTGTTGACGTATATAAACTCCTTATCTGCACATTGGCAAATCAATTTTAGGTTTCGGGCACAACGATAGTTTCTTTAAACTTTGCATCTACCTCCTGGGTAAGGAAATCAGCAGTAGAGGAAATGCCTTTCATGCCTGCTTTTACAATAGCATCATCCGGAACTTTAGAAAGGGGCGTATAATGGGACGATGGTTCGTTTTTGTAAGATTTATTGCTTACTAAATTATAGGCTGAAATCAGCGACCACCGGGAATTTTCACTCAAATTAGCCTCTGACCGGTGCAGAATATTGCAGTGAAAAAATAGGGTGTCTCCTGGTTCCAGTTCTACATATACCAGTTCCATGCGTTTTAAGGCTTCCTCTACTTTTTCCATACTAGCGCCTACCTGCTGACCGGCCATCCCATGCTCTACCCGGCCCATTTTGTGAGAGCCCTTCAGTACCTGTAAGCAACCGTTTTCCACATTGGCAGTGGTTAATGCCAACATTACACTAACCATATCCGGAAAAAGGAAACCATTATTATACCAATACCCATAATCCTGATGCCATTCCCAGGCCCCACCAACCTTAGGTTCTTTCTGCATTAATTTAGAGTGATAGTGGGCCGCCTGTCCGCCTAAGATCATCTCTACCGCATTAACCATGCGCTCGCAACGGCTGTACATGCCATATACATCGTCTTGCGGAGTATACCATAAAGCAAGTTTCGTACGCAAGCCTTTGCTGTCGTTAAAGTCGAAGGACTTCTGGCTGATCACATTGTCTTGCATAGAAGTGCCGTAGATAAGGTCTACTTCTTGTTTGGTAAAGAAATTCTTTATAACCACATAGCCATCGCGGTCAAACGCTTCTTTATCTGCCTGGGTAAATTGTTTGGAAGCCATAAGAAGGAAATTTTGAAGATTAGAAAATATAAAAAAACGGGTTATAAGATAGGCACTAACGCCTATCCTATTAATCAAGCTATTTCTTTCTGAATGATTTCTCCTGATTTTTTATCTTTTAGGATGATCTTTTTAGTGCCGTTGGGAAGCTTTTCTTCCTTGATCAACAAATATTGCGCATCGTATTCCTGAATTGCTTTCCCATCCTGCACATCATTCCGGCCACGCCAGATTTCCAGTTCTACTGGTTCCCATTTTTTGGTTTTGGCTGATTTGTAACAGGCATCCATAATGGCATTTACTACATAGCCATCATAAAAAGTTTCGGTAGGCTCAGTACCTTTTTCCAGACAGTTAAACATATCAGTGAACATGTGGGTGTAACCCAGTTCGTGTACTTCGTCACCTACTGGGAAAAGCCAGCCGGTTTCGCTTTCCGCTTTTTCAGCCACATACCCCCGCTGGTCGGCAGCCGTGAAAACCTCAAACCCAGTGCGTAAAAAATGATCCGTGCGGATAGTGCCTTCAGTACCCGAAACTTCGTCGCGTAGGTCCATACCCCCGCGGAAACACCAGCTTACTTCAAACTGGCCAATGGCACCATTGGCATATTTTACCAGGCCAATGGCATGGTCTTCGGCATCAATGGGTTTTACCTGTGTATCAGCCCAGCACATCACTTCTACCGGCCTGATATCTTTGCCAATGAAGCTGCGAGCAATCTCAATACAATGACATCCCAGGTCTACTAATGCCCCACCACCTGACATCTCAAAGTTCCAGAACCAGTCGCTGTGCGGACCAGGATGGGCCTCACGGGAACGTGCCCAGAGAACTTTACCTAAGGCGCCTTTTTTTACATAATCAATTGATTTTAAGGTCTTGGGTGTATATACCAAATCTTCCAAGTAGCCGCCCATCACACCAGCTTTTTCAACCGCTTCCAGCATGGCTTTGGCTTCGGCAGCAGTACGTCCCAGGGGTTTGGTGCATAATACGGCTTTGCCAGCTTTGGCTGATAGTTGTACAGCCTCCAGGTGAAGGTGATTAGGCAAGGAAATGATAACCGCATCTATCTCTGGGTCATTCACAGCTTCTTCCATACTGGTAGTCCACTTGGGAATATTCCATTTCTGTGCGAATTTTTTTCCGTTTTCTTCACTTCGCGAGTATACAGAAACTACGCGGTCGGGATTACGTTGTCCATGCAGAGCCATTGTGTAAAACTCTCCGATGAATCCCGTTCCCAGCATTGCTATTTTAGCCATTCGGTTAGTAGGTTTTATGGTAGAAGTATTATTATCTGTAGATTTATTTAGACAAAGATGAGAAATTTGTTAAGAGGAGACTACCACTTTTTGATCAAAAAAATAAACTTTTTAAACATATTCTTCTTATACTTAGCAAAAATACAGCTTGAATTTTACTAAATAGTTTATGAAAACGCATATTCAGAAGCTGCCACTATCGGAGAACTCCAGTTTTATGGCTGACATTTTCCGCACGCCTCATTTTGAAACACCCTGGCATGCTCACCCGGAATATGAATTAGCCTTAATCGTAGACGGACAGGGAAAGCGGTTAATTGGCAACCATATATCTGATTACAAAGAGGGGAATCTGGCGTTTATTGGGGCGTATCTTCCGCATTTGTACCGTAAAACCATTCACAGTCAAACAGGTGGCTCGTTAGTTATCCAATTCCGGGAAGATTTTCTGGGTAAGGATTTTGTATCTGTTCCGGAAATGCAGTCAATACGCTTGCTGCTAGAAAAGTCACGAATGGGCATGCACTTCTATGGCAAAACCCGTGAATACGTTAGCAAACACATGTTCCGCCTGCTTGAACTAAAGGGAATGCAACGGCTTACCTCTTTGCTTATTATTTTGTCTGTTTTAGCTGAAAGCCAGGAATATGAATTGCTATCGGACCCGCATGTACAGAGCCACTCGCAACAGGAAAGTGATAGGCTAAGTAAGATCTTTGAGTATATTATGGAACATTTTCAGGAAGATATTCAGGTAGAGAAACTTGCCGGAATAGCTATGATGAGTTACTCAGGCTTCTGCCGGTATTTTAAAAACCATACAAAAAAGAATTTTTCCCATTTCGTGAATGAAATACGGATAGGATATGCCTGTAAACGGCTGATGGAAAGTGAAGAGTCAATTAGTTGTATTTGTTATGAGAGTGGCTACAACAACATTACCAACTTCACGAAACAGTTTAAAAAAGTACTAAACTGTTCACCCAAACAATTTCGAAGCAAAAACAAAATATAGAGAAACCTCTAGTAAGATGTACAATTAGCTATCACTAACTGTAGCATGCATTTTTTCCAATGTAAATAGTAGGTGTGAATAGCCATTTTACCAGTTACTCATTTTTATTAGATGAGGTCGTTCCTTTCAGAGTTAAGTAAATACCTTACTAAATAGTAAAGAGTAACCTGATAGATATATTTTCCTGCAAAATCTTTATTTTTTATCCATATACTTTGTTAAATCCACAGGCTGTATACATAAAAAATCCTGCTTAGAATAAGCAGGACTATACTTTAGCAGATATGTTGCAATGAATTATCCGTTTGTGCTGCCGAATACTTTTTTCAGCAAGTCAGTTACGCGGGCTGCCGGGTCTTTTCTTATTTTGATTTCTTCCTCAGCCACTACCGTGAACAAGCCTTTCAGCGCTTTGCTCGTTGTATATTTTACCAAGTCTGTTTCAACTTTTTTCACCAAAGGTATTCTGTTATATAGGGTAGCCAGTTCAGTCCATTTTTTGGTAGCTGTGGTTGTGTTAAGGGCTTTCTGAATATGGGGAGAAAAAGCAGTCACCAATGGGTCAGATGTTTTGGTTCGCAGGTAACTGGTAGCCGACGTATCAGCGCCCATTAGTATATTTTTAGCATCAGTAATGGACATAGACGTGATGGCATTGACAAAAATAGGAGCGGCTTCTTTGGCAGCCTGCTCAGCTGCCCTGTTTAATGTTTGCTCAAACTCATCTACTTTTTTGCCAAAACCCATCTCACGCAGTTTATTGGCTACCCGCTGAGCATCTTCCGGAAAAGGGATGCGTACTTTCATGTTTTTATTAAATCCATCCACTGCATTTAGTTGGGAAGAGGCATTTTTTGCACCTACGGTTAAGGCTTCTTTTAAGCCCTTGGCAATATCCGATTCAGATAAGGTAGCAGAGGAAGTTGCCGTAGTTACTGTTTTCTTTAAATCTTTCAGGCTAAACTGTCCGTAGGAGTACGAACTAATCATAATACTTATAACCAGAATAACTATTTTTTTCATAAGATAAGTCTTTAACAAAATTGATGTAAACTAAAAAGAATAAAGCATATCTGTATCTATGCAAATGTGAAGCCACAATACCTGAGTGTAAGAAAAGCAGCCGTTCTTAGCATTTATGGATTTCAAAAAATGACTCTATATTTACTTAGTAGAATCTACACTTTTTAAACAGTCCCACATGCGTAAGCCATCTTTAGTAGCTGCCCTATATACCTTAGTAACTTTTGTTTCACTGTTTTTGTTCAGTTGTACTTCTGCTGAGAAAGCCGACTTAATTGTACATAACGCCGTAGTATACACGGTAGATAGCAATTTTACAATAGTGCAGGCATTTGCTGTAAAAGATGGCAAGTTTCTGGAGAGTGGCAGTAATGAGCAAATTTTAAGCAACTATAAAGCAGATCAGACTATAGATGCCGGGGGCAAAGCAGTATATCCGGGCTTTATTGATGCTCATTGCCATTTTCTGCGGTATGGCCTATCTCTGCAAAATGCAGACCTTACCGGGACTATTTCCTTTCAGGCAATTATTCAACGAATTCAAGCCCACCGCAATAAATATCCTTCCGCCGGCTGGATTATAGGCCGCGGCTGGGACCAGAACGACTGGCCGGAGAAAACATTTCCTACCAAAGATACCTTAGATCAGTTGTTCCCAGATACACCAGTGTTATTGGAACGGATAGATGGGCATGCAGCCTTAGTAAACCAGAAAGCACTAGATCTGGCTGGTGTATCGGTTAACACACGTGTTTCTGGCGGTTTAGTAGAGTTGAAAAACAACCAGCCTACCGGTATCCTAGTAGATAATGCAGTAGATCTGGTAAGTAGGATTATACCACAGCCTGGTTCTAAGGAATTAACTCAAGCGTTGCAACAAGCAGAAAAAAATTGCTTTGCCGTAGGGTTAACCACCGTTGATGATGCCGGGTTAAGCAAGATTGAGGTAGCATTGATAGATTCGTTGCAAAAAGCCAAAGCCTTAACCATGCGGATGTATGTAATGCTAAATCCATCTACAGAAAACCAGGAATACTATTTTAAAAATGGCCCTTACAAAACAGATCAGCTAAATGTGCGGTCATTTAAAATATATGCTGATGGAGCTTTAGGGTCTAGAGGTGCCTGCTTATTGCATGATTACCATGATATGCCGGGCAACAAAGGTTTTCTGCTACAAACACCACAAGATTTGAAAAATATGGCTACAACTCTATATCAACACAACTTTCAGATGAACACTCATTGTATTGGTGATTCGGCAAACCGCTTGTTATTAGATTTATACGGGCAGTTGCTGAAGGGCAAAAATGATAGAAGATGGCGTATCGAACATGCCCAGGTAGTTTCTGCGGAAGATGTACAAAAGTTTGGCGCCTATTCGGTTATTCCGTCCGTGCAACCTACTCATGCTACGTCAGATATGTATTGGGCTGATGAACGTTTGGGAGATACCCGTGTAAGAACAGCTTATGCGTTTCAGGATTTGTACAAACAAAACCAAACCGTTGCCTTTGGCAGTGATTTCCCCGTAGAGGCCATTGAGCCTTTATATGGATTTCATGCAGCCGTTGCTCGGCAAGATGATAAAAATTATCCCCAAGGAGGTTTCCAGGCAGAAAATGCTATGACCCGTGAACAAGCTTTGCGTGGAATGACTATCTGGGCAGCTTACAGCAATTTTGAGGAGAAAGAAAAAGGCAGTATTGAACAAGGCAAATTAGCTGATTTTGTCATTTTGGAAGCGGATATTATGAAAGCAGCTATAGCAGAATTAAGAAATATACAAGTTAACCAGACCTTTGTTGGAGGCAAACAAGTATATAGCCGCTAGTATTTTCCATTCCTGCTTTTGCTAAGGAGAAAGTCTGAACATCCAACAAAGATGCAAGTGTAAAGCATAGGAATACTGTTGAATACTACAGGAAAATTTATTCATATAACTAGGACTACTTATATCTGTCAATTACAAGCATAAGAATAGGTTTCTTCGGCTATGCCTTCCCAACCTGGCGCATTTACTACCTTTTTAGTAGGTTTTCCGGCATTGTCGTATTGATAGGCATAGGATACTTCCGGAACCTCTGGCTGATGGCGGTGAGAGACAATTTTGGAATGAATGACATTATTCTTAGAGGATTCCTGCACATGATCAGTCCGGAAGGGATGCGTATGATAAAATGGATTGGCTTTATCATCGTACTGGTAGTAATCCTCTTCTATCAACTGCCCACTTGCCATATCGTAGGCTTTTACGGTAGTAATGTTATCACCAGTATATTCATAGATGGCATAAAAGGAGGAACCTGTATTATAGAAAATATAGTTTACCCGGCTAATTCTATCTCCTGTATATTCAAACGTTTTTTCATATTGCTTGCCATATGTCTGATCTGCTTTTTTTGCGAAATGTTCTAGCTTTACCAGTCGGTCTGCCTCATAGGTCAACAGTGTTTCAGCAGATTTACCAGAAGAAGATCCGGTCATCAATTTAGTTGCCCGGCCGTTGCTGAACTCATATTCATTGTAAGCAAACATTTTTCCAGTCTGATTATATTCTTCGGTTTTTTGTAACTGCCCACTAGAAGAATAGAAATAGTTGGTTTCATGAAAAGTTTTATCTGGGTACATGTACTTCTTGGAGGCAAGCGTACAGGATGTAAGCGGAGGCGTCGGTATTTCATCATCTGGCTTGCAGGATAATAGAGTAACAGAGCAGAGGAGAAAGAGCAAAAAACTGAACGTTTTCATGGTATAGGGATATGTTGTTCTGAGTATTATTTTACAGGATGGCTTTTATTAAATTATGCTTTTATGGTAACCTGAGATAATACGCTGAAAATGATTTATTTGTGAGGGGTACCTGTATATGCTGTTTAGCAGTACTGTAGTATGCTATTCATTGTTTGAAGTGTATATGTCTTTGCTTAGTCAACTGGATATTTCCAGGATTTTAAAGTACATTTACCTACTAACCTAGTATCATTTATTTCAACTAATTTACCAGATGAGAGTTTTTGTGAAATATACTTCTGTTTTGTTCCTGATTTTATGTGTTATCACCAGCTTCACGCTTAATAATGATACACCGCAAGATCATTTAACAGCTGCGTTTCATCAGGAAAGAAGAAGCCAGCTAAGAAAGTTATTACCGCCTAATTCGGTAGCTGTATTTTTTGCCAATCCTGTCCGTAACCGGGCTAATGATGTGGAGTATATTTATCATCAAGATCCGGATTTTTATTATCTCACTGGTTATCAGGAACCCCACGCCATGCTAATAATCTTTTCGGAAGATCAGAATAATGCGCAGGGAGAGGCTTACAAAGAATTATTATATGTACAACCTAAGGATGCCCTTAGGGAAATGTGGACAGGAAAAAGACTGGGGATAGAAGGGGTAAAACAGAATCTGGGCATGAAGCAAGTTTTCAATAACACAGATTTTGCAGATGGCGCAATTAATTTTACCAAATTCAGCAAAGTGTTCTTTCTGCCTTTCCACAACGATGTGCGGGATGAAGAAAATATAAAAGGCGATTTATATGACCTTATTGCACAATTTAAGCAGAAAGTGAATTATCCGGCTGATTATAATGCAGAGGCACATCAATTGTATGAACTCATTCAGCAGTCGAAAGCTGACGAAAGTGTAAATGCTGCCCAGACGATCCGCAGTTACCAGCAAACGAACGAACGGCTAAAAGAGGACAAAATCTTATCGGATTATGCACAGGCACAGGATGCTAAAACTAGGGAAGAAGTAGCCAAACAAGTACCACAAATCAATATTAATGGCTTTGCACTAGATGGCATGATGAATACTCTGCGGGAAGTAAAAACACAGGAAGAGTTAAAACTACTACGCAAAGCAATCAATATTTCGGCTGTAGGACAAATAGAAGTAATGAAGGCGATGCACCCAGGTATGTCGGAGAAAGAAGTGCAGGGAATCCATGAATTTGTGTTCCGGAAGTATGGAGCTGAGTTTGAAGGATATCCCTCTATTGTAGGTGCCGGCAATAATGGCTGTGTGCTGCATTATATTGAAAATAATAAAACTAAGCTAGGAAACGATTTGGTGCTGATGGACTTAGGAGCGGAGTATCATGGCTACACAGCTGACGTAACCCGTACTATTCCGGCCAGTGGTAAGTTTACCAAAGAACAAAAAGCGATTTATGATCTTGTATACAAAGCCCAGGAGGAAGCTTTTAAACTATGTTTGACCGATAGCTCTGTACAAGCGCCAGGCCGAGTGGCCAGGCAAATTATTAATAAAGGATTGAAGGAGCTAGGCATTATTGCCAATGAAAATGAGCGGCATACGTATTTTCCTCATGGAACTTCCCACCATTTGGGCCTAGATGTGCATGACCGCAGCAACTATGGAAATTTGAAGCCGGGCATGGTAATAACTGTAGAACCTGGAATTTATATTCCGGAAGGTAGTAAATGTGATAAAAAATGGTGGGGCATTGCTGTACGAATAGAAGATGACATATTAGTTACAGAAAAAGGCTATGAAAATCTGTCGAAAATGGCTCCACGCAAATCAGAGGAAATAGAAGCGTTAATGGCTAAAAGCAGTGTGCTTAACAAGCTAGAATTACCAAAACTGGATTAATAATAATTTTTATAAAACTTATATACTAACCGCCCTACTATATGGAAACAATACATGCAAGCGTACAAGATCTTTCTAAAGTTCATGGCTTAGTAAGTGATATATTCAAAATGCCTCAAACCGCCGAAGAATGGGAGCCTTATAAACTTACAGAAGAACAGATCCAATTTTTTCATAAGAATGGTTATGTATCCAATATAAAACTGTTAACGGATGAACAAATAGAGGTATTGCGGGCAGAATTGGCGGAAATTGTTGATCCCAAGCATCCAGGCAATCATCTGTTCTATGAATTCCATTCCAATGAATCCAGTGATCCGAATGCTGTATTATTTCACGCCTTGGGGGCATGGCGTATTACGTCGGGCTTTCATGATGTATTATGGAATCCGGCTTTTGTAATGGCTGCCAGTCAGTTGCTAGGTGGTTCTGTACGTTTCTGGCACGATCAGCTATTTTACAAACCTGCCAAACATGGTGGCGTAGTCGCCTGGCATCAGGATTATTCCTACTGGACTCGTACTACTCCTATGGCCCACCTTACCTGCTGGACAGGGCTGGATGATGCAGATACGCAGAATGGATGTATGTACTATATTCCAGGAAGCCACAAATGGAACTTGCTAGATATGCCAGAACTTGCCGGAGATATGAATGGCATTCAGCGGTTTTTGTCTGAAGAGCAGAAAGCACAATTCAAACCTGTTCCCGTGGAAATGAAAAAAGGATATGGCTCTTTCCATCATCCACTACTCGTACATGGTTCTTATGAGAACAAAACTGACCGGCCAAGAAGGGCTTTTGTTATTAATGTATTTAAAGATGGAGTAATTTCTAACTCCAATGATGAGATGTTGGCAGGCGTACCCCCTGTAGCCAAAGGCAGCAAAATGGAAGGTGATTTTTTCCCACTCTTGTATCAAGTTGAATAAGTAAGCTGCTGTACCCGGAGGGCTTCTTGATAATGTAGGTTATAAGCCATCTCTATCTCTTCTAATGTGCAGGAAGGTTGATAAGCATATTCTTTTAAATAGAAATGCAGGGTGGGTTTACGATGGGCACAATAATCGGTTAAAGCGGTAGAAAAAACTACTTGTACCTCTTTGCGGCACTGTTCTATTACTCGTTTAATTCCCTTTTCAAAATGAATGTAGGGAGCATGCATACTCTCGATTTTGCCTTGCGGAAAGATAATTACCAGATTGTCCGGGTTTTCGAGTAGAGCAGTGGTATAATTAAATGATTCAAGAATTTTGCGGCCTTGGCGGTTAATAGAATAAGCACCTGCGTAGCGCAAAAAGGAATTTTTGCTTAGCTGATCTTCCAGCATCATTAAATGCAGCCGTTTGTGAAAGAATAGCTCGTTGAGCCGGAATAAAATAAAGCCATCCCACCAACTGAAGTGGTTACCAAGAACCAGCAAGGCTTTGTCTTGGCTAATCAGGATGTCTTTGTTATATCGTATCTCCTTAAAATCTGAGTAGAGGATAAAGTTAAAATATACATGCCAGAACCAGTCGGTAAGCAGATAACGGGCAGGTTTAATCATGCAGCAATACAGAAAAAGATAAATATCAATGCAAGTATATAGCAAAAAATACTAGATAGCCCTTAAAGTATTCATTTGCCTGGTAAAAATATTTTTTGGTGGATGGTTGCTTTATTTCACTCAATAATAGCCACCAAAGTTCTGTGTAAGCCGGGCAAAAGGAAGTTTCCGCTGCTGATACGGATTCTTAGAAAACCTGGCTGCACAGCCTATGTATTGGAAATCTGGACTTAAAATATTTTTTCGGTGGGCTGGCGAATTCATCCACTTGTCTACGGCCATTTTTGCATAAGCTATGTAAGAATAAATTTCCAATGGTTCGTGTGTTTTGCAATTGAAGTAAATGAACTGTCCATTTTTTTGCCGTTCCGGGCAGTAAGTTTCTTTAGACCACATCAGTGGGTATTCTCCAATGTTTTCGCCAATAAGCGGTACTCTTTTATCGAACTCACGAATTCTATCCAAAGGAAAATAAAAATACCGTATTTGTTCATTATAATGGCTATGAAAATCCAGATCAATCATATGGGTGGCGTGCAAAGCAGCCGCTTTATGTAAAGCCTGGTTGTATTTTAATGGAACTAGGTCTTCTTGGGCTCTGGCTTCATTGGTTGCATGGAAAATAGCTGCATCAAGTAAGTGGTAATCTGGTTGCTCGATGCTGATGGCTTTATACAAGGCTGGTAAACTGTGGAAGAATTCTTCGAAAGTATAGGTATAGTACAAAGAATCCGGTACTACTGGCTGTCCACTGGCTGTATATTGGATAAGAAGAATCAGTAAACTAATATATCTACTGCTGATCATAAACTTATTGGCGGCTAACACGGAAAGCGTACCTAATATACTAAATAAGCTTAGTACCTATCAAACCTGTTGTGTGTTATTTAATTAAGTCTGTGGCAATTTTTGCTGAAAGCAAACACAAAGGAATACCCCCGCCTGGGTGTACGCTACCTCCACAGAAGTACAAATTTTTAATCTGCGAAGAGAAATTAGCATGGCGTAAAAAAGCCGCATAGCGGTTGTTAGAACTGTTCCCATACAGTGCACCTTGCGAACTGGAAGTACGGCTTTCAATAGTTCTGGGATCTAATATATTCTCGCAAGCTATCAGCGGCTCAATATCTTTTTGTAAGATGCGGCTTAGTTTCGTTACTATATTTTTTCTAGCTTCATTAATCAATTTATCCCAATCCTGACCCGAGTTATTTGGTACATTAATCATTACAAACCAGTTTTCGCAGCCTTCGGGCGCATCATCTTTTTTATGTTTGCTGGTAATGTTGATATACACGGTTGGGTCGTGGTAAATGGTTTGCTTCTGGAAAATGTGCGTAAACTCTTCTTGATAATCCTGGCTAAAAAAAATGTTATGCATATCAAGTTCTGGAAACTGATGTTGAATGCCCCAATAAAATATAAGAGCTGAGCTGGATTTAGGCTGATTTAATATCTTTTTTGGCTGTGAAGCCTTTGGCAGCAGTTTTCTATACGTATTCACCACATCCATATTGCTTACCACTATATCTGCCTGTATATGTTGATTGTTTACTTTTATTCCACTGGCTTGCTGCCCATTCGTAAGTATTTCTTGTACAGGTGCATTAAAGTTAAAAACTACTCCTTTTTCTTCTGCCAGTTGCACTAAGCTCTGGGTAATATGATGCATTCCTTTCTTTGGAAAATAAGCACCTATGTTATATTCCAGATGTGGAATAATATTCATAGTGGCAGGAGTCTGGTAAGGATCGGAGCCGTTATAGGTAGCATAGCGGTTAAATAACTGTATTACTCTGGGATCCTTAAAGGTTGCTTTATTTGCCTGATGCATGGTGCGGAATACATCCAGTTTAGGAAAATTGGTATATCCTCTCCAGGCATGTGCATTCAAATATGTGGAGGCTTTATGTAGCGAACGGTGCAAAAATACTTCTGAAGTTAGATTATATTTAGCTTGGCTATCTTGTAGAAAATGCAGGACTTTTTCACTTGACTCACCTGTTTTCTGTTCTATTTCCTCGGCAAACTTTTCTGGCTGTCTGTAAGCGGTAAGTCTAGTGCCATCCTCATAAAAATACTGGCAGACGATAGGCAGGCGGATGTACTCAAAATATTCCAATGGATTTTTGCCGGAAACAGTAAATAGTTCGTCTACTAGTTGCGGCATTGTGAACAGGGAAGGACCAGCATCAAACCGGTAACCTTGTGTTTTAAACGCAGATAGTTTGCCACCAGCATAGGTATTGGCTTCATATACAGTTACACGAAAGCCTTTATTTACTAAACGGATGGCGGCTGCTATGCCGGCAATTCCTGCTCCTACAATAGCTGCTTCACGCTTGAGGTTATTCATGTATATGGAGTACGCTTATTCTAAAGTTGATGTCAGGCTATGTTCAGGTATGCCTAAAGAAGTTAGTTTAGCCCAGACAAAGCCTATGTAAAGACTATCAACTAAAATAAACGCAATATGTTATACTTACTAACTACAGGAGCAAATACAGGACTGATCTGTCTTTGTTAAGTTTCTGATTTTCATTTATTCGATCAGCACATGAAACTTGTTTACAGCAAATATATTATCTGTTTCATCACTTTCATCTACAGCGTTTTGCTTATCCGCTTCCCATTGGATTTTGTAATAACCTGATTTATAAAAATCAACTTTCGATTCTACTTCGATCATCTGGTCTGCTGTTAAGGTAGGTACTGTAATAAAAGATTCATCTACTACCACCACATTCGTAGAGAAGTCTTCACTTTCGCTGTACAACACCTGTTGTTGGATGAAGCACTGCTTACTGTCTGGTGTACAACTCTGGCTACTTTTGTTGGTTGCATTCAGGTAATAAAATACATGATGTGCTTTAGAACTAGGATCAACAAACGTTTTTCTTTTGCCAGAAAATGCTACTTGAATATTTGGTTTTCCTTCGCAAAGAGGTTGGGTATCAGTTTCATCGCAAGAGAACAAAGCGAGAAAAAGTCCATAAGAGCAAAGGTTTACAAATAATTTTTTGGTGTTCAACATATTTTATAAGTATAGCTCAAGTAATTGGTATTTATTCTAAAAATTAGTGACGCTTATCTGTATCAAGCTTCTTTGCCAAATGAGTCTCAGATTATGGTCTGCTTATTTTTTGTTTATATTCCTCTCCGAATAAGTTTAAATAGCTAACTGACTCACATTTATTTTGCCATTCTCATCTTTGGCTGTACCTTTGCAAAATTCTGGGTGGAAGCTAATCTATCGGTTTTGCCTTTTACCTTGTTAAAATTGAATTTTATTTTGCGGATGAGTGCAAAAGTAACCGTAGCACTGTACAATAATTTGCTTCTTTATCCAAGGCATTGAGCACAGGATTACATGAAAAAACCATTAGCTTTTGCAGCTATACCATAGCTCCCTATAAATTTCCAATATTTACCTATAATTATTGATATATGTTAAGAAGTCACACCTGTGGTGAATTAAGAATGGAACATGTAAACCAGCCGGTAAGCCTTTGCGGATGGGTACAGACTAAGCGAGATAAAGGCGGAATGGTCTGGATTGATTTACGCGACCGCTATGGCGTTACACAGCTAATTTTTGAAGAAGGTAAAACAGATCCACAACTGCTGGAAAAAATCCGTTCGCTGGGCCGTGAATTTGTTGTTAAAGCCGAAGGAAAAGTAGTGGAGCGGGTTGCTAAGAATGATAAAATACCTACTGGGAATATTGAAGTACGGGTTGAAAACCTAGATATTTTGAATCCAGCTAAATTGCCTCCCTTCCTGATTGAAGATGAAACAGATGGTGGGGATGATTTGCGGATGAAATACCGTTACCTGGATTTGCGTAGAAATGCCGTACGGAAAAATCTGGAACTTCGCCATCAGATGATGCGCCAGACTAGAACCTATATGGATGGCAAAAACTTTATAGAGGTAGAAACGCCTGTACTTATCAAATCTACGCCAGAAGGTGCCCGCGACTTTGTTGTACCTTCCCGCATGAATCCTGGTGAGTTCTATGCCTTGCCACAATCTCCTCAAACTTTCAAGCAATTGCTAATGGTTTCCGGTTTCGACCGTTACTACCAGATTGTAAAATGCTTCCGTGATGAAGACTTACGTGCCGACCGTCAGCCAGAGTTTACTCAAATAGATTGCGAAATGTCTTTCATTACACAGGAAGATATTTTGAATACATTTGAAGGCTTAGTGAAGTATTTGTTTAAGCAGGTAAAAGGTATAGAACTAACTAACCTTGCTCGTATGAGCTATGCCGATGCTATGAAATATTATGGTAACGACAAGCCGGATACTCGTTTTGAGATGCGTTTTACTGAATTAAATGATGTAGCCAAAGGAAAGGATTTCTCTATTTTTAATGACGCTGAGTTGATTGTAGGTATTTGTGCAAAAGGCTGCGCGGAATATACCCGTAAGCAGATAGATGAGCTAACTGAGTTTGTAAAACGCCCGCAGATAGGTGCCAAAGGACTAGTATATGTGCGGTATAATGCAGATGGTAGTATTAAATCGTCTATTGATAAGTTTTATTCAGAAGCCGATTTGAAAGGATGGGCAGAAAAAATGCAGGCAGCTCCTGGCGACTTGCTGCTGATTATTTCTGGTGAAGCTAACAAGGCTCGTAAAGCACTGTCCGAGTTACGGTTGGAAATGGGTGAGCGGTTAGGCTTGCGTGGCAAATCTACTTATTCTTGCTTGTGGGTGTTAGATTTTCCATTGCTGGAATGGGGTGAGGAAGAGCAGCGTTGGTTTGCTATGCATCATCCCTTTACCTCGCCAAAGCCTGAAGATATCCACCTGTTAGAATCTGATCCTGGAAAGGTGCGGGCAAATGCCTATGATATGGTAATAAATGGAGTTGAAGTGGGAGGGGGATCTATCCGGATTCATAACCGGGAATTGCAGGCTAAGATGTTCAGCCATTTAGGATTTACTGATGAAGAGGCCCGCCGACAGTTTGGTTTCTTAATGGAAGCTTTTGAGTATGGTGCACCTCCACATGGTGGTATTGCCTTTGGTTTCGACCGTTTGTGTTCACTCTTTGGTGGAGCAGATTCTATACGTGATTTTATTGCTTTCCCAAAGAATAATTCAGGTAGAGATGTCATGATCGATACACCTTCAACTATTTCAAATGCTCAGCTAGAGGAGTTGAGTATCCGAGTAAATCTATCCGGAAAGAAATAATACAGCTTCAATTCTTTTCTTAACGCACCTGGTAAGTTACTTTTACCAGGTGTTTTTTCTGGAAAACTATTTTATATTTTCGATTGGTGGCTTTTGCGATGAATTTGCAGATTTTTCATTTGATAAATAAATTAGAATAAAAGGGATTAGGAAGAAGGTTAATATGATATATATCAGACCAATTAACCTGTTCTTCATCGTGAGGCTACCCAGGTAGCGAGCCATGTATACTGGAATTTGCCGGATCAATGGTATAGGAAAGAAAATGAATACGCCAATTACATTGAATAATACATGTGCCAGAGCAATGCTTAACGCTGCTTCAGTCTTGGAGATAGAGGCAATAAGAGCAGTAATGGTTGTACCGACATTGGCCCCCATAATAAAAGGAAATGCTTTTTTTATGGATAATTTATCGGCGGCCACTAATTGAACAATAAAGGAAGTAGTAGTAGAACTGGAGTGAATAGCTGCTGTTAATCCTGCGCCCCAAAGTAAGGAACCTACTGGTGAGCCAAATACATATTTGTCCATTCGCTTCTGCGACTCACCAATAACCAACTTTTTTAATAAGCTAGTTAAATAGCGGATAGTAAAAAACAGTAAAAATATTGATATAAATAATAATATTAATCCATTTTGGCTAGTTAGTGTTGTAACTATGTCTGCTAGCGGTTTCACAGTAAGTTTAACTAATGTACTTGGGCCTCTAGCTAGACCAAATACTTGGCTTGTAACCAAACGAGAAAGCTTAGATAATAAACCAAAATAGTATTCCAGTGGGAAAAGGATAAGGGTAACTAGAATATTAAAAAAATCGTGCAAAATGGCCACTGCAAAAGCTTTTCGGAAGGCTTTCTTATCAATAATGTGTCCTAACGAAACTATCGTACTTGTAATAGTTGTACCTATGTTTGCTCCCATAATCATAGGTACCGCACTTTCGAGCGTAAGAGCCCCAGAAGCTACTATAGCCACTATCATGGAAGTAGTAGTGGAACTACTTTGTACAATAGCTGTGCTAAGCAGACCAATAAATAAACTAATAAATGGATTGGACGTGGCTTTAATAATTTCTTCTATAATGTTCCTGCCCAACAGATTAAAAGCAGAAGCCATTAACTCTAAAGAAAGCATAAAAATAAAAGTTACTAGCAAAAGTGCAACAACCTGAATAATAATAAACGAGGTGCTGATTTTAATGCTGGGCTTACTTTCTTCTATACTGCTTTGCTTCAATGATATGTGTTATTGAGTTTGAACAAAGGTAATTAAAAATGTCTTTCAACTTGGTAAATACACTATTTTAATATAATCGAATATTGGGATAATCCAAAAATTAATGTTATGATAAAGCTATGTTCATTATTTACTAACATAGCTATATTTTTTTAGTTTAACTTTTTGCTGTAGTAAAATACTTGACACAGTAGCAGCCGTTATTCTTATCAGAAAAAATTGAATTCAGCTAGCAATTAGGCTGCCTACCTAAGTAACACATGTATTTACATTTTGCTGAGTTCTTCTAATGCTAGCCAACTCATAAGTCCGGAGCCGATTTCCAATGCTTGTTCATCAACATCAAATGTGGGCGTGTGTACAGATGAAATAATACCTCTTTGTTCGTTGCGGGTGCCTAATCTATAAAAGCAGGCATCTATATGCTGGGTATAATATGCAAAATCTTCAGCAGCCATCCATATATCCAGGTCTATTACATTCTCTTGTCCCATATAAGCAACAGAGGCGTTTTTCATCCGGCTGGTGAGTTCTGGTGCATTTTTCAGGAAAGGATAGCCCCGCATAATAGTAAATTCGCAATTGCCGCCCATGGCGTCGGCTATTCCTTCAGCCATCTTTTTCATTTTTTTATGTGCAGAGGTCCGCCACTCTTCATCTAATGTCCGGAAAGTGCCTTCTATGTACACTTCATTAGGAATAACATTAGTCGCACCGTTGGCTATCACTTTTCCAAATGAGAGCACTGAAGGAATTTTAGGATTAGCGTGCCGGCTGACAATCTGCTGTAAAGCCACAATAATATGTGAAGCAATAAGTACAGGGTCTATATTAATATCTGGCATAGCCCCATGGCCGCCTTTTCCTTTTACTGTCACATATAATTCATCTGCACTAGCCATATATAAGCCTTCCCGGAAACCAATTTTGCCAACAGGAATATTGGGTGCTACATGTTGTCCGAGTATGTATTTTGGCGCCGGTTGTTGGAGCACACCATCCCGTATCATCAAAGAAGCGCCTCCAGGTATTTTTTCCTCCCCTGGCTGGAATATCAATTTTACGCTGCCTTCAAATTCTCCTTTTAACTCATGTAAAATACGGGCTGTGCCAAGTAAAGAAGAAGTATGTACGTCATGCCCACACGCATGCATTACCCCCGGGTTAGTAGATTTATATTCTACTTCGTTAGCTTCCATAATAGGTAGCGCATCCATGTCAGCCCGGAGTGCAATGGTTTTCTTTTCTGGATTTTTTCCTTCAATAAGTGCTACAATACCAGTATCAGCTATTCCTTCCTGTGGAGTAATACCAAATGAACGTAGTTTTTCAGCTACAAATCTGGCTGTATTGTGTTCCTCAAAGGATAATTCCGGGTTAGCATGCAGGTGCCGGCGTGTGGCTATTAGATCGTTTGCGTAGGTTTGTGCAAGTGTTTTTACTCTGGAGAGTAGTGTCATGAATCTGGTTTTAAATGCATTTATTAACAACCCATGTTATTGTAACAAAGAGAAGTACTTTTACTTTCAAAGGTACACAATTAGCTATCCAGTCAGAAATAGTTTTATAATGTTTTCCGCTTTCCCTTCTTAAAATTGTTAGTTTTATTTCAAAATAAAGAATTGAGTTAACAAGCAATTTTATTCATATTTATTGCTTACTAAATTATAATGTATGCTTCTTAGTTTATCAGCCATTTACATTTATCCCATAAAATCATTAGGTGGAATAGCTGTAGATTCCGCTCTTATAGAGGAAAAGGGCTTGCAATATGATCGCAGGTGGATGGTAGTAGATGCACAAAACCAGTTCATGACTCAGCGAAAATTTGCTAAAATGGCGTTACTGAAGGTTTTAATAGAAGAAAATAAACTTCGGGTAACTGCTCCTGATATGCCTTCCCTAACTATACCTGTTATACCACAGACTTCGGAAATACTTCCTGTAACGGTATGGGATGATACATCTCAATCGATTGTAGTAAGCAAAGAGGCAAATGAATGGTTTAGCACCGCCCTAAAGCAAAAATGCAAACTAGTGTATATGCCGGATACAACATTGCGCAAAGTAGACGAGCAGTATGCTAAAAACGAGGAAATTGTAAGCTTTGCCGACGGATACCCTTTTCTACTTATTGGAGAAGCTTCCCTAGCAGACTTAAATAGTCATTTAGCTCAGCCTATACCTATGAACCGATTCCGCCCCAATTTGGTGGTGAATACCACTGAGCCCTTTGTGGAAGATACCTGGAAATCTATCCTAATTGGCGAAAGTGTTTTTCATGTTGTGAAACCATGTGCCCGTTGTATACTCACTACCATAGACCAACAAACAGGTAAAGCTGGTAAAGAGCCACTAAAAACACTTTCAAGTTATCGTGCTTTCAATAATAAGGTATTGTTTGGCCAAAATTTATTAGGCGAAAAATCAGCTGGTAAGCACATTCATGTAGGCAGCCAAGTACGTATTCTTAATCAGAGCTAATCTGCTACTGCTATTACAGAAATTTCAATATGCGCACCTCTGGGCGACTTACGCACTTCTACAGTTTCCCGGGCAGGGGCAACGCTAGGCATATAGGTACCATATATTTCATTCACTTGGTTGAATGTATTTATATCTGTCAGATAGATGGTGGTTTTGACAACCTGATTAAAATCCATATTAGCTTGCTGTAAAATAGCCTTTATGTTCTCCATTACCTGCCTGGTTTCCTGTATTATATTTGTAGTATCCAAATTATTAGTTACAGGATTAATGGCAATTTGCCCAGATACAAATACTATGTTTCCTTTTTGTATAGCTTGGCTGTAGGGTCCAATAGGTGCAGGAGCTGATTTTGTAAGAATGGCTGTTTTAACTCCGGTTTTAGTAAGCTTACATGCGGGTAAAGTTATAACTACCATGAAATACAATAAGTATATTTTTGACTGATGCACTAAATTGTTTCAGATTAAATGGTTGAATGAAAGTCGCAATCTAAATATGTTATTTTTTTGCTAGATACGTAATGGCATCCACCAAGCGGTCCAGATCTTTCAAGGGGGTATATACATGTGGAGCTACTCTTACGCCTTTAATGTTTTCCCATACAATAGGAGAGGTATGAATTTTATATTTGCTGAACAGTGTACTTTCAATTTCTCCGGGCTCCATGCCTTCTACCGAAAAATTGGCTAGGGCACAGGAATAGTCAGATTTTAGAGAAGTATTGAGCTTAACTCTAGGTATACTTACCACTTTCTCTGCCCAATAGTTTTTTAAATACCGGAGCCTTTCTTCTTTGCGCTTGTTGCCTATAGCATTTTGGAAATTTACTGCTTGTCCTATAGCTTGCTCAATAGGAAAGGAACGGGTGCCTAATACCTCGAATTTTCGAATATCGTCCGCCTGCGGATTATTATTAGGAAACAAAGGCCATAAATTCTTGATTTTGTCTTTTTTTACATACAACATGCCCGAACCAATAGGTGCAGATAACCATTTATGTAAACTAGTTCCATAGTAATCGCAATCTAAGTCTGTTATTTTATAATCTAGGTGTGCAAATGTATGGGCCCCATCTACCAATACTTCTATTCCTTTAGCTTTTGCTACTGTAGCAATTTTCTTCACCGGCAAAATTTGTCCCATCCAATTAATCATATGAGTGATCATTACTACTTTAGTGCGGGGTGAAAAAGCCTGTACAAATTGTTGCACAATAGTGTCATCATTTTCTATAGGCAGTTCTAAATTAATAAAATTAAGTTTTATGCCTTCCCGCATTTCCCGTTGTTTCCAGGCTTGGAGCATATTGGGGTAATCTTGTTTGGTGAGTACTACCTCATCGCCTTTTTTTAAATTCAACCCAAATATAACTGTACCTAATGCTTCAGTAGCATTGCGGTTTATAGCTATTTCTTCTAGGTTGCATCCGGCAAGATCTGCCAATTTCATACGTAACGATTCTCTCCCTGCATCCAGAATACGCCACATGAAATAAGATGGGCCTTCATTAGACAAGCGATTATATCGTTCTACGGCGTCCTGCACAACGGATGGCTGAGGACTAACTCCTCCGTTATTTAAGTTGATAATATTTGGAGAAACAGTATACGCTTGTTGAATAGTATACCAATATTCTTCGTTACGGGCAGCTTCAGCAGGCGTAAGATCTAGAATAGTTTTTTCTGCTTTTTGTATTTGCGGAATCGCCAAAGCATTTAAGATCGGTGTGACAGTCATAGCTCCTGCCAATGAACTTGCTTTCTTAATAAAATTTCTTCTGTTGTTCATATTCAAAACAGATATGTTAAAATTCTGATGAATATAGAAAAAATATTGCCCCGATTTTAAGGTAAAAATCAACCTACCTGCAATAAATTCTACTTCTAGCCTTTATACAAAATAGCCTTAGAATTAAAAATAACTTTTGATACATACTATTATTGCTATTGTTATATTTTAATGGGTTACTATACTAATGTATTTACTTTTTATTCATTTCTTACATTAAGTAGAAGAAACATAAAAATGCGAGCAAAAAAAATAAAAGAGACTAAAAATAGAAATGTATAGAACTTGTAGCTTATTGAAAAACTCATATTTATATGTCAAGCATCTTAATCTTGTTTTAGCATAAATCAACGCTATTTTTGTAGCTATTATAGCTTCAAAAGTGTTTCAGAGGGCCTTTTATAATCAATTTAATCGGCTATTTATTTTATACTACTTATTTAATTTATATTTTCTAAATTTATGTTAGTAGGTGAGTGTAATTCTGCTAATTCATTATAAAATCTACTGTGGACCACTTTTTGCAACAACTCTTAACAAAGTTAAAATATATTACTTTTAATAGTCAATATGTGTTCAATAAGATATTTACTAGTTTATGTAAATGCATAACTTATACTTTCTTAACCTATTATCCTAAAAATATTACATATTCTGCTTGAAATATGCAACCGAAATGGCCTTTAAATACAAGGCAGCAAATACTGAGGTATGTCTAAGATTACAAAAGCAACAAGCATTTTACTGTGGGTTTTTATAGGAATACTATCGCTTGTTTTCTTTCTATATGGATTTATAACAGAAGTACAGATAGATAATCTGTTATTATTTGCCTGCTTAACTATTGGCCTAGGTTTTAAAATTATAAGTGTATTGTATGAGTGGTATCATTATGTAGCTATACGCCCAATAACTTCCCAACAACCAAGTAAACAATGGACAGTGGATATGCTAACCACCTCCTGTCCAGAGGAGCCAAGGGAAATGATTGAAAAAACCCTTAGAGCAATGGTTGCAGTTCAATACCCGCATCAAACTTACCTCTGTGATGAAGGCAATGATCCATGGCTGCGTGACTTGTGTGGGCAATTAGGAGTGCATCATATTACCCGGCTAACACGGGAAAATGCAAAAGCAGGTAATATTAATAATGGCCTAAAATACGCTTCTGGAGAATTGTGTGTGATATTAGATCCAGATCATGTACCGACACCTGATTTCTTCGATGGATTACTTCATCATTTTGACGATCCCCAAATAGGCTATGTACAGATAGTACAAGCATATAAAAATCAATCAGAATCTTTAGTTGCAGAAGCAGCCGCCCAACAAACCTATTTGTTCTATGGTCCTCTAATGCAGGGTATGAATCAATATGGCACTGCACAGGCTATAGGAGCTAACTGTACTTTTAGACGGCAAGCTTTGGATTCCATTGGAGGGCATGCCGCCGGTCTCACAGAAGATATGCATACATCCATGCTTTTGCATGCCAAAGGATGGAAATCAGTGTATGTACCTAAAATAGTCTCCTACGGGCTTGTTCCAAGCAGTTTATCAGCGTACTATAAACAACAATTGAAATGGGCGAGAGGTACTTTTGATTTGTGGCTGCATGTTTTGCCGAAACTACTAGTACAACTTACCTGGAAGCAAAGACTACATTATAGTATTCTTCCCTTATATTATCTATTTGGCATAGTTACTTTTATTGATATAGCTATACCTATTTATTCATTAATTACAGGGGATTACCCCTGGCTAATGGATCCTGCTGTATTTTTTCTTTATTTCACTCCTTACTTTTTATGTAGTCTATCTATTAGATTATTCGCTCAGCGTTGGTTATATGAACCACATGAACATGGTTTACATTTGTTAGGAGGCATATTACGAACTGGCACTTGGTGGGTATACATTGTAGGTTTTGTCTATACCTTATTCAACATTAAAGTACCTTATATTCCTACCCCTAAAGAACACGATCCTAAAAATGAGCTTCAGTTGGGTTTACCTAATCTGCTGTTAGCAATTATTAGCATAGCTGCTGTGGTATACGGCTTGAATAAAGATTGGCAGCCTTATAGTTTTCTCATGGCTACATTTGCGGCTTGCAATGCTGTTGTTTTGCTCCTGGCCTTCTTGATGGGACAGACTTCTTGGTTTGATAGTTTAAGGAATATTTATCATAGACAGTTGTTTAAATCCATAACTATTAAGTGGGGAACTCAGTTGAAGCTAACCAAAGCTGCTATTCCCTTGATTATTATGTTGCCAATTACTGGGTCATTGCTGTTTATGTCATCGATCGACGAAACAGGAAATACCTCATTAGTATCATATGAAAATATAGCCCCTAAAAAATCAACTGGAGGATTTTATACAGGTATTTATATGCCTGCTGTAGATCAGGAGAAATCTATAACTCCTATCAAACAAGCAGAGCAGGAGGCGCAGCATTCTTTTTCTATAATATCTACTTATCTTTCTTGGGGAGATGGTCCGCTGCCAGACAGTTTATGGAAGGAAATTATCCAAAAAGATGCTATTCCTATGATAACATGGGAGCCTTGGACTAATTTATTCTCAAAATATGCTAATCATCCAGATATTAGCAAAAACCGTAGAGTATTTCTCTATATAACTCAAGGATACTTTGATGCTTATATCGATACAATGGCTATAACTCTGCGTTCACTTGGCCATCCGGTATATCTGCGTTTTGCCCATGAAATGGATAATCCTATGTATCCTTGGTCAACTACTGGAGGAAATTCACCTAAAGAGTTTATTGATGCTTGGAAATATGTACATAACCGTTTTGAAGCGTTAGGGGTACAGAATGTAACCTGGGTGTGGAATCCGCTTAAGCCATCGGCAATTGATACACATTTTCCGGATGATAAAAGCTATAAAGATAGTTGGTATGTAGACTGGGTAGGAATTACTTGTCTGAATTATGGCAAAGCAAATTCAAATCAAGGTTGGTACACTTTTGAACAATTATACAATCCTTTCAAGGCCAAGTTAAAGAAAGCTAAACTCAATTTGCCTGTTATGCTCGCTGAGTTTGGCTCTACCTCTTATGGCGGAAATGCTACTCAATGGGTTGTTAATGGGCTTCAGAAAATATACTCGGATCATCCCGAGATTCGTTCGGTTGTATTGTTTCACAGTAATCAAGATAAAAACTGGATTACTGAATGGCGCCCAACTGATGAAACAACTGGTATAAACTGGACGAGTAATCTTTCTGCCATTTCAAGTCCTCTTATTGGAATGAATGCTGTACACATACCTCCCTTCACAAAGGTTACTGCTCAAACAGTATTAAGAAACAAAAGTATAAAAGGAAATTCAGGAAATTTTACGTGGGAGGTAAATGGTAAGCCCATTTATGTGAAAGGTGTATGTTATAATCCGGCGCATGATTGGAGAGATGGTTTTTATCCACTAACACGAAAGCAATTGGAACACGATTTCAAGCGAATCAAAGCTATGGGAGCCAATACTATTCGAAGATATGAGCCAGGCATATACGACCGCAATATTTTAACAGTAGCAGAAGAGCAGGGGTTGTATGTGATGTATGGGTTTTGGTTCGATCCTACCGTTGATTATTTTAGAGATTCTATTGTGGTAGCCAAATATGAAAAAGAAGTAATAGATTATGTAACGCAATATAAAGATCGGAAAAATATTATAGCCTGGAATATAGGAAATGAAAGCTGGGGTTTATTAAAAAAACATTTTAGCAAGCCGTATCTTACTGTTAACCGTAGAGCCTATCTACATTTTCTTGAACGCCTTGCTAGGAGAATACACAAAATAGACCCAGAAAGGCCGGTACTTGCATCTGAAGAACACTTTGAACTGGCAAGCACCATTTATGAAATGCGTATGTATGCTCCTTCCATAGATGTTATTGGAATAAATTCTTATTATGAATCTAAGATAGAGAACTTACAATCTGTTTTTTCAAAGTTCGATACGCTACGGCCTTATATAGTCACTGAATTTGGGCCAAAAGGTTATTGGAATAGTGAGTTAAGCGACATGCGCAATGATTCTCTTTTGATTGAGGTATCGAGTATAGCAAAGGCTAAATGGTATGAACGTCAATGGATTAAATATGTAGAAAAAAATAAAGGATATAACTTGGGTGGATTTGCATTTAGCTGGCGCGACCGGTATGAAGGAACAGCCACCTGGTTCGGGATAACGGATTATAAAGGAAGGTTGAAACCTGCATACTATTATTTGCAACGAGTTTGGTCAGGAAAAACAAACAATAGAAATCTGTTTCCGGATCTTACTATCGTTGGTTCGTGGTATCCAGTAAATGCAGGAGATGAAGTGTGGGTTTCTGCAGGTATCAGTAATGATTACCAAGGAAGGTTACATTATGAATGGGAAGTATATGAAGAAGAGACCTGGAAACGTGTCTCAATTATAAAAAATAAAATATATAATGATAGATTTATAAAGTTAATTATACCTGATAAAAATTACCACTATAGGGTGTATGTCCATGCTACAGATACAGTTGGAAACGTAGTAACAGCTTCTAGACCTCTTTCCATTGAATAATTACATTATTTCTATTTTAAAGAAATTTGCTGTAACGAAAATATAGCTAATTTTAACCTTGTTGACAATATGAAATTAAAAAATTGGGTTTATAGTATTTCATTCGGCCTACTATTGCTGCTGCTTATATCTACTATTACTTTATTTATTTATCATATTCCAACTAAGAAATTAGTACAAAATCCAATTGTAGAAATAAAAAAAGAAGGAGAGAAATATATGCTCCTCAGACACGGTAAGCCTTATTTTATTAAAGGGGCAGGCGGACATGATCACATGGAAAAAATCTCCTCGTATGGGGCAAACTCAATAAGGACTTGGCGCACAGACAGAGCAGACAAAATCTTAGATGAAGCAAATAAATACGGACTTACGGTTACATTAGGTTTAGAAGTGGGAAAAGAATGGTGGGGCAAAGACTTTGATTATTTAAATTTTGAAGCTGTTGACCTTAAAATAGAAGAATTAAAAGAAATCGTAGAATGCTATAAAGACCATCCTGCTCTTTTGATGTGGAATGTAGGAAACGAGGTACACTTGTTTGGTGGTAATCAGATAATAGTTTTGTACACCATCAATCGTATAGCAAAGATGATTCATGAAATAGACCCAAACCATCCGGTAATGACATCTGTGCCACTCGGGCCGAATTTTAATAAACGCGGCATTATGCGTTTGCTTTGCCCCGATTTAGATGTTCTTGGAGTGAATGGCTTTTCTAAGCTGCATCGGGTATATAAAGATTCGCGCAGTATATTTGGGTGGAATAAACCTTACATATTAACTGAATGGGCAGCTCCGGGCCCTTGGGAAATGAATTCGACGTATTGGGGAGCACCTATAGAATTGAGTAGTACACTTAAAGCACAATACATAGATAAATATTGGAATGTATTGTCAAAGGATACTAATTTGTATTTAGGAGGGTATGGATTTTACTGGGGACAAAAATATGAACGTACCCATACCTTTTTTAGCTTATTTTCTGAAGAGGGATACGAAACCGAATCTGTGCAAGTTTTAAAAACTAAATGGAGTGGTGCAAGTATTGATAACTGGGCTCCAAAAATAGATTCTGTTATTATACATACGATCCCTAACCAAGATAATCAGTACTTAATATATAATAAAAAGTACCAAGCTAGTATCTATGCTCAAGATCCCGAAAATGATAAATTGACGTACAAGTGGGAACTAAGACCTGAAGGCAAAGACAATTTTAAGCCAGGAGAGTATTATTATAACTTGAGCTATTTACTTATGAATAATTGTACACAATCTATAAGCTTTGTGTCGCCAAAACAGGAAGGAGGATATAGATTGTTTGCATATGTTTACGATGGACATGCTCATATCGCAACTTATAATATTCCTTTTTATGTATTAATACAATAAAAAATTGGAAATTACTGTATTAATATCAAAAAAATTCAATAGTGTGCGTAACTATGCGTTCTAATGTGTAATTTTATCAAATAAATATTTTCATGATTTCTTCACTATTGATCAAGGTAAAACACTTTTATTGTTATTTTCTGCTTGCATTAATACCCCTACTAAGCAATTGTATTTCGAATAAGAAACTTATGTATTTTCCGAATGCACAGTTTAGTACAGAATCTATTACTCCCATAGACAACAATTTTCCGGGTAATTACCGGTTACAGCCACGAGATATTATATCTGTTAAAATAAAAACTTTAGACCTTGAATCTTCTGAATATTTTAATATAGAGACAGGAAGAGGATTTAATAACTTCAATCCCGCTAGTATCTATTTGAGTGGATATTCTTTAGATGATAAAGGGAATATTAATCTACCTGAAGTGGGTCTAGTGAATGTAAATGGCTTGACTATTGTAGAAGCACAAAATAGAATACAGGAATCTTTAAGTAAGTATCTGAATAAAGCTACTATTTTAGTAAAATTGGTCAGCTTTCGAATTACAGTGCTTGGAGAAGTGCGAAGTCCGGGGCAGTATTTTGTTTATAACGACCAAGTTACATTATTGGAGGGTTTGGGAATGGCTGGAGATCTGACTGAGTTTGGGAACAGAGAGAATATAACTTTAATTCGCCAAAGTAATCAAAAATTAGGAGGTATCAGACTGAATTTAAGAGATGAGAATCTATTATCATCAAAATTCTATTATTTACAGCCAAATGATGTGCTATATGTGCAGCCATTAAAGGTTAAAAATACCCGGAGTAATTTAAGCACATTAAACATTGTTAGTATTATTGTTGGTTCAGTATCAACTGCTCTAGCAATATTTTTTACAATAAGAAATCTTAATTAATGCGTATTATGGAGCATATTGATGTTAAAATTGTCTTAAGAAAACTTTTACGCAATTGGTATTGGTTTGCCTTATCAGTAATTATCTGCTTAGGTGCGGGATTCTATTACTTAGCTACGACTAATAGTGAGTATGTAGTGACTTCTACACTCCAGTTAAAAGATCAAGGGTTAGCTAATAAAGGTTCTTCTAAAGAACAGTTCTTAAAGGGTTTTGAGCTTTTAGAGTCAGGTTCCGAATTGCAAGACGAAATTGGGGTACTTACTTCATACGCTACTATCAAGCAATCTCTTGAAAATTTAGGACATGAAGTTGATTATTATCAGTATCCTAATATGTTAGGTAAAGTTGGAGAAAAGTTTGCTAAACCTCTTTATCCTGCTCCATTCAAGGCAGAGTTAGATACGGCCAGTTGGCACTTAATGTATACACCAATTTATGTGTCATTTTTGGAGGGCCAAATGTATCGTGTTAAGATAGAAACAAAAGAAAATACACCTACTTATTATTATAATATTGTATCTAAAGAAGTAATTCAGAAAGGATATTCAGTAGTTTTAGATACAATTTTGTCAATTAAGCATACTCTCAAAACGCCATATATTACGCTAGCTATAAAAGATTTTGATCCAAGTATATTCAAGTCAGATAATGAAAAGTCTTATTATTTTACAATAAATAGTATCGACGACGTAACTAGTTACTGGCGTAATTCACTTATTCATGAGCAGATTACTGAAAAGTCTAACATTACTAAATTAAGCTTAACAACATCTGTACCTAATAAAGGGATAGAATTTTTGAAATCACTGAATAATGTATACATTCAGAATGATCTTAAAAAGAAGAATCTATTAGGGCAAAAAACAATAGAGTTTATTGATTTTCAATTACAGGGTGTTACCGATTCTTTGCGAACAGCCGAAAAAAATCTACAGGCTTTTCGTGCTAGCAGTCAAGTGATAGACATTGAGAGTGCATCGCATAACCTAGTGCAACAACTTAACGCGCTAGATGAAAAGCAGTCCCAGTTACAAGTACAAACGAAGTATTATCAGTATATAGCGGACTACATGACTAAAAATGGAGATGTGTCAGACGTTATAGCGCCTTCATCAGTGGGGATACAAGATCCGCTTCTGAATAACCTTCTTGTGGAGCTAAATAAATTGAATGCTGAAAAAATTAGTAAAGGATATGATGGCACTAGTGCTAGCCCTTATATCCAGGTAATTGATAGTAAAATACAGGCAACTAAGAAAACGCTTGCTGAAAATGTAAATAACCTAATTGGAGCTAATAAAATTGCGGTTCAGGAAAATAGTGTGAGAATTAGTGAACTCAAAAAGAAAATGAGCAAGTTGCCTGAAAACGAACGCAACTTAGTAGATATTCAACGTCGTTTTGCATTTAGTGATAACATATATAACTATTTGTTGCAAAAACGCACTGAAGCCGGAATTGCTATTGCTTCAAATGTTCCCGACAAAACTGTGATTGATGCTCCGAAAATGCAAGGGAAGTTTCCTGTTAGTCCTAATAGAATGTTTGTTCTAATAGTTTCGTTCGTAGTTGGATTAGTTATTCCTGGTGGTATACTCATGGGAAAAGAATTATTCCAAACTAAAATAGAAAGCGAAGATCAATTAAAATACTATACAGAAATTCCTCTACTAGAACATATTGCACAATTAAAAAGAAAAGAAACAAATGATCCTTATATAGGAAGAAGTTACTTAGCTCATACATTCCGGTATATCAGACATCATATAGATGTGCAAATGGTAAAACACCAAGGAGCAATAGTGGTAGGAATTACTTCTGCAAAAAGTGGGGATGGAAAAACATTTTGCTCGTTAAACTTAGCCATTTCTTATGCACATTCAGGCCGAAGAACTTTGTTAATTGAAGCTGATTTACATAAGCCTGCACTAGCAGAATATTTAAAATCTAAAACAGAAGTCCAAGCAGGATTAGGAGAATATCTTCTATCAGGAAAGCAACCTGCAATTGTTGAAACAAACTATCATGGCTTAGACTTGCTGAAAGCAGGCCAGTTGCAGGAAAACCCTTCTGATCTATTATCTCACCCTCGTTTATCCGCTTTGCTAGATACTTTAAAAGAGCAATATGAAGTCATCATCATAGATACACCTCCCGTAGGTATAGTTGCGGATTACCTTTTGTTAAGTAGATTCATCAATTGTACATTGTTTGTAGTCCGTCATGAACATACTGAAAAAGATGAGATTAAACGCTTGAACAAAATCGTACAGCAGCACCAACTTGTAGGATATATGATTTATAATGGTGCAATAATATCTCGTGACCACGAAGATTATTATGGGAAAGAATCCAAGAAGGGTAATTACGCAAGTAAATAAAAAATTTTACAACCTTACTATTAATTACATAACAACAGGTTTATTAAAAATTCTTAATAAACCTGTTGTCTTAAAACTCAGTTATTTTATACATAAACCTTTATCTTAGGACGAATTCAAAATATTAATTATGTTTCTTAAGAAGGACAATGTTGTTTTTGTAATAAATGACATCGCATGTTAATAACAATATAAGTTACTGATTCAGATAGTGACTTATAAAGAAGTTTACATATAAGCGATGGTATTCTTCTAAGTTTTGAATGGCGTCTACTATAGGCTACAACTATAGAGCAAGAATTAAAAAATATCTTAAGTCGTAAGTGAAACGCAGCCTGCTGGACTAATTTAAGGATAGAATAAAAGAAGCCTAAAATCACCTTTGTTGTTAGAATGTTATTATTACTGAGATTTGTTTTATAGAATTATAAAAATATTATGAATCTAAAATTCAACAAAATGTAGCAGCTATATAATAAACTAAGATCTATTGTCCAATGTAACGTTAGCTATTATTCAAAAGTGAATTACTCATTGCTCGAAGTTAAAATCAAGATAATATTTAGTTGCAACAATTTTATTTATGTATTCATACTCTAAATTAATCAATCAGGGAAAAACCATCTTTAAAGAGAATACCAATGTAAGAAAATATTTATTCAATACATCTTGGTTATTTTTTGAGAGAATAACTAGAATGGTTCTAGGATTATTTATTGGAGTATGGATTGCAAGATATTTAGGTCCAGAGCGATTTGGTTTATTAAGTTATGCGCAAAGTTTTGTTGGTCTTTTTGGAGCTATTGCAACACTTGGTTTAGATAGTATCGTAATAAGAGGCTTAGTAAAGGGTAATGTCCAAAGAGAAGTATTATTAGGAACAGCTTTCATCCTGAAATTGATAGGTAGTTTTTTTTGCTTAACGTTCTTATTTATTGCTATTAATATCACTCCTAATGATGCATACACAAAACTATTAGTATTAATTGTTGGATCTTCAACAATTGTTCAGAGTTTTAATGTTATAGATTTTCATTTCCAATCAAAAGTACAATCAAAGTATGTCGTATACGCACATTTCTTAATGATAATTGTTGGCACACCTGTGAAGTTAGCCCTACTTATTTATGAAGCCCCTCTTGAGTATTTTGCAGCTACCAACATTTTAGAAAGTGCTCTAACATCTGTTGGATTAGTATATTTTTATAAGCAACAAAAAATGAGCTTTCGAAACTGGAAGTTTAGCAAGCCAGTAGCAATTTCTCTTGTCAAAGAAAGTTGGCCTTTAATATTCTCTAGTATATCTATATATATCAGTCTAAGGATAGATCAAGTGATGTTGAAGAATATGTTAAATGAAACTAGCGTAGGATTTTACGCGGTAGGTGTTAAACTCGCTGAAGTCTTTAACTTTATTCCTATGTTGATTTGTCAATCTATTTATCCGAAGATCATAGAAATGGATGTTCAAAAAGAAAGACAAAAGATTATATATATTATAAGGTATGTCTTTTTATTACTTGTTGGTTTTGCCATTGCAGTGAATATAATGTCCTATTTTGCGATCTATTTCTTATATGGGCAAGAATATATGCCAAGTAAGGCCGTAGTAGATTTCTTAATATGGTCAGTGCCTGTGACATATTTAAACATGATTAATAATCAACTATTATTAAAACTTAATAAGAATGTTACCATTTTGTCAAGACAATTGTCTTTAGCTGCAATAAACATTTGTTTTAATTTAATTCTTATTCCAAGGTATGGTATTATGGGAGCCGCATTGGCTACATTATGTGCTGATATATGCGTATTTTTCTTTGAATTATTTTCACCAAGCAGAAGGTGGATATTTTATCTAAAAGCCCAAGCTGTTTCTTTTATTCCTTTTAAATAGCGGTTGTTGATTATCACAACGAGCGAAGAAAATTTTATGAAGATATTAACTATAGTATATAATTTAGGTAAAGGTGGCACTCAAAGAGCAGCTCAGAATTTTTGTGAGGCATATCATAAATTAGGATATGATAGCAAAATTCTTGCGATGTATGAAGGAGGTTTTAGGCAAGAAGAGTTGGAAAGTGAACAAATTCAAGTTTGGGTAACTAACTCTGATTCTAACTTAATGGAAATTAAAAAGTGGGATCCCGATGTAATTCATATACATAGCCATAAACTTGAGAAAAAAGATATATTTTCATTAAAAGAAAGATGTAGTCAAGCTAAAATTGTTGAAACAAATGTTTTCTCATATCCATCTCCATTTACAGAGGTAGTAGATATAAGTTATCAATTAGCAGAATGGTGTAGGTTTTTATATGAGGTTCGTGGCGGATCTAACACTAAAAGTGTAGTAGTGCCCTATCCGGTAAAAGTAAGTAATTTCTCTAAGGCTAACCTTCAAGAGCGCTCTGCCTTTAAGACTAAGCACAATATACCACAAGATGCTTTTATCTTCGGAAGGATTGGACAACATTTTTTAGGAAAATGGTCATTTTATCTAGTTGATGTATTTGAAAGATTTATAAAAGAACAAACAGAACATGCTTATTTATTAATAGTAAACCCACCAAAGGCCATAGTTAGCTATATACACGACCGTAAGTTATCTGATAAAGTAATTGTGATTGATCAAATTATTGGTGATGATGAACTTAGAAAATGCTATTCATGTATAGATTTGTTTTTGCATATTGCTAATCAAGGTGAGAGTTTTGGTCTAGTATTAGCTGAAGCTCTACTTTGTGAAACTCCAATAATTGCATTAAATACTCCGTGGGGTGATAATTCTCAAGCTGAAGTAATTGGCAATAATATCGGAGGTATATGTACAGATACTGTTGATGATTTTTACAAAGCTATGGTTAGGTTATATAATGATAGGTCATTACTACAAAAATTAGGGCAAAATGGCAGAAAACATATAATATCAAAATATGATTACTTGATAGTAGCTAAGCAAAGTATAGATATTATCTCCCATTATAAAAATGATAATTCTTCTACTCTCTCGACTTTAGAGATAGTTAAAAAACTCAACTTCGTTAAAAATCCTTTTGCTATTGTTCTTTTATGGATAAAACTGCATAACTCGAGATCTCATCGTTTAGTAAATTTTTTGTTGAAGAAGTTAGCAAATTACAATACAAAGAAGCAATTCAAATATATCGAGTCAACCTAGAAATGTATGCTTAATACACCAGTACTACTAATAATATTTAATCGCTATGACACTGCATTGCAGGTTATTCAAGTACTAAGAAGAGTAAAGCCAACAAGATTATATATTGCAGCTGATGGACCACGAAAGCATAAACCAAATGATGCAAAAGAGTGCGCTGAAACCCGTAAGGTTGTACTTGATTCAATAGATTGGGAGTGCCAAGTTAGTACTCGTTTTCGTGATGATAATGTTGGCAGTGGTTTAGGGCCATCAACTGCAGTTACTTGGTTTTTTGAACATGAAGAAGAAGGTATTATATTAGAAGATGATTGTGTACCTAGTGAGAGTTTTTTTTCATTTTGTACTGAATTATTATCCTATTATAGGAATGATGATAGAGTCATGCATATTTCAGGATTCAACATTCAAGGTGGGCTTAAGAGAGGAGATGCATCGTATTATTTTTCAAGGTATACAGAAGTTTGGGGATGGGCCTGTTGGAGAAGAGCTTGGAAAATGTTTGACTTTGAAATGAAGGAATACCAGAAGTTTCTAGATTATAAGGGATTAGAATTTATTTTTCCAGACCCAGGTGTTCAGAAAAGATGGATCAAAAATTTCACTAAAATTCTCTCTGAAAAACCTGCAACTGTATGGAGCTATAGATGGATGTATAGTATTTGGAAAGAAAATGGATTGTGTATCACTCCAAATACTTCATTAACAAGAAATATAGGCTTTGATGAAAGAGGTGTACATACTAAATCCGGTAACAATTTCATGGCTAAAATAGAAGCTGGCGATATTAAAGAAATTTCACACCCAACAATGGTTATCCCTAACCTTGAAGCGGATGCCGTCACAACAGCTTTACGTCACCATCCTCCTTTACTTAAAAGGGCAGTACTGAAAATGCAATATATGGTAAAATCTGGTTTCAGTGCTTCATAATATCTTTCAAATTAACTTGCTAACGCCTTCTGTACAGTTGTTCGGTAAGCGGTAGTAATTGAGGTGAAGTTAAATCAAAGAGAGCCTTAAGTACTTAAGGCTCTCTTTGAACATGTATGGATGGCAGTTGTATTTAATTGTTGTAATTATACCTGAAGTAATAAAGTATTATCTTAATAGATTTACTCGACTATGATTCAGTGTTAACACTCTCCTGGATCTTTAATCATAATTAAATATATTGAACTCAAATGAATAACTTTTTATGATGTTGGATGCCCTGTAAGGCTATTATTTTATGTTCTCTACAGAAGTAGTATTCACCTCCATATATTTTTTTATATCACTAAATAGGAAGATATTCTCTTCAATCCATTTTATATCTTTATTCCACCATTGAGCAGATAATAAAAAATCCCTTTCTTCAGGCTCGAAACGGTATTTTATAATTTTTGCAGGTATTCCTCCTACTATTGCATAAGGTGGGACATCTTTTGTTACTACAGCGCCAGCACCGATCACAGCACCATCTCCTACTTTGATCCCATCTATCAGTATAGCTCTAGAACCAATCCAAACATCATTTCCAATTATAGTCTGGCGATATTCTTCAAAATAAGGGCGAGATTTAGATTGCTTATCAGCTGTATAAAAAAAAGTAGAACTTGACACAAAAGTATTCGTAGGATGAATACCTAACCCAGCATATACACCTGGTCCAATAGAGCAAAATTTCCCAATGGTTGAATAGTTAAATCTGCTTTCTGGCCCTATATAACTAAAATCTCCTAATGTTGTATTTTTAATTATTACGTAGTTCTCTATTTTAGAGTAGTATCCAAGTTGACTATCACCATATATCTTAGCCATAAAGCCAATCCTTGCCGTTGGAAATTGCTTTTTAACTCTATATGTATTATAAATCCATTTTAGCCAATAAGTGAAATTGTTTTTAAACAATAGCTTTATCATACTTCTTACTACTAAGTTGCTTTTTGTATAAATGATTATTGTAAGAGATTACAATAAAAAAAGTAAGCGAGAAAAATAAATAATTATGAATGGTTGTATAGTTTCCAAAATATGTTTCAGAGGTACCCAGGATAATTATATATGTAATAAGGTATGCTAACGGTAATATTGAGGTCTGTCCCTGTTTATTCATTTTATTTAGTTGATTAAACAGTGTAAAGAGCAGTAGCAAATATATTGTTAATCCTAAATAACCAATATCAAAAATAACTTGCAATCCTGTATTGTGTGTAACCGAAGAAATTAATTTCTCTTTTTCTGATTCTTTAAAAAATTTTTCTGTCAGATAGTATTTAGTAAGGCCAGCTGCATATGGCCCATATTCACCAAATCCTATCATATGTATTGGTTTAAAATCAGCAAGCTCCTTATTGGCAGCCATGTATATGAACTTTCTTGAGTTCCCAGTAGCAATGTCAGCACCATCATTTCTAGAAATACTTGAGGCCATTGAAGTACTAGCTGTATATTGCATAGCCGACATAAAAATGATATTGGAAAATGGAATAATCCAAATTACATATTTAAGGAAACTTAACTTATTGATAGAAGACAGAAAATATAAACCTCCGACACATAAAAACGAACTGAAAAGAATAGTTCTTGAATCACTCATCAAAACAATAACAATACCAGAAACAGCATATATAAACAGGCGTAGTTTTACGCGCGAAGAATAGTTTTTTATATGTTTCAAATAAGAAGTACTTAAAACAAATAAATAACCTCCTAACGCACCTATTATACCTGGATGAATGGATGGATGTAAAGTAAATAACATCCTGCGGGTATTAATGCCAATAAACCTAAGTGTCGTTGCAGCTGAAGTATCATAAGCAGGGTTTAAGATAAATGACAGTATATTAACTATACAAAAAATGCCTAATACATTTATAATAAGCATTATAAATCGATTCTCAAATGGATTTTGCTTTTGATTTTCAATTTCATATTGATAAAATAGATATAGAAAAAGGGGCATTAAAATTACGACTGACGCATTTTTTACAATTGAAAGATCGGTATTAAGAAAACTATGGGTCCTGAATAAACTTATAATAAACAGTAAAAGAAGCAATAAAAAAAGTATCATACCTTTTACATTTACTAAGGGCATGTAGTAAATTTTCGAACTTCTAATAGGGAAATATCTTAGACATCCTACTGCTAAAATTAGAATGCTTGCAGCATCCCATACCTTATCACTTCCAAAGAAGGAGGATGGATCAAATATGACAATACACAAAAAAATAAAGAAAAAGGGCATAAATTTCTTAAAGTTCTTATAGGTATTTTTAATTGTTTGTTATCTTCATTACCTAGTCCCCTATACACCTTTCAAAGCTACTGCCACAGTATGAGTATGAGGTACGGTTCCTTTTTGAAGAGTAATTCATCTATCAATCCAATTCCACTAAATTGATCTATAGTACCTGATTATTTTATTGATTGGATAACAATAAAACAGAACTTGACCTAAAAGATTCATTTTTTAGAAGCTCTATCAATAAGGACATAACTAATTGACTTTGAATATTACTCTATGTTCTTCATAGTTAAAATTCAGAATATGCAGAATAATATTATGGTCCTGTTACTAGAATAAAATTTCTTTCTCACGATGTTACTGTTCTTTTTAAGAATCTATATTTAACGTGCCTATAACTTTCTAGAATATGAAGTTTACCTAACCATTCTATTAGATAAGCTTTAACATAAAAGCATGAAAAATATAAGATACCTATTGGTCGGTGAGAGCTATCAAAATCAGTACGTGCAATCTTTAGTTTTTCCTGTGCAGCTCTATGTATATTCTTAAAGCTATATCCCCCCTCTACATATTCTACCAAGCTGGAAGGCACAAAATGTATCTTATTTAAATACTGTCTACTATTATAATATCTGATGAGCCACTGATAGTCTGCCGTAACTTTGTAAGAGTAATTGTATGGTCCAATCTCTCTGAATGTAGAAGTTTTATAAAAAATTGCTTGGTGGCAAAAGGGTACAGAGGTAAACAAATTGGAAGTAGTGATTTTGTCACCTTTAATAAATTTCAGTTGACTGCTTGCACTACTTAATCGTACAGCTTGCCCATAAATTATTTCCACTGAATCTTGCCTGGTATTTTCATCAGCTATCTGTTGAAGAACAGTAGAGGTGTAATAAGTATCACCTGCATTCAAGAAATTTATAAATTCTCCTTTAGCACATAGTACACCTTTGTTCATTGCATCATAGATTCCTTTATCAGGCTCACTTTTCCAAAGGGTAATACAGTGTTGGTATTTTCTAATAATATCCAATGTATTATCCTTTGATCCCCCATCTATAACGATATATTCATAGTTGCGGTATGTCTGGCTAATAACACTTTTTATTGTTTTCTCCAGATTTACAGCATCATTATAAACTACAGTAATTATGCTGAATTGTGGTGTTGTGTTCATTCTTTTAAACTAAAGAGAATATATCTTCCAGTTGCTTATAGTGTATCTGTGAAGTAAAGTTGTTAAGATAAATTTTTCTGCCTTCATTGCCCATTGTGTCTCTTAAACTTGGATTGTTAATTAGTAATTCAAGCTTCTCAGCTAGCGCTTTTGCATCTTTGGGCGGAACTAGAAATCCATTTACACCATCTTGTACTACAGAGGGAACACCTCTCCACCGTGTAGCAACAACAGGAATCTTGAATTGCATAGCTTCCAATGCCACTAGTCCAAAAGTTTCTGCTTCAAAAAAAGTAGGAAAACAGAATATATCAGCTTTGTTAAATGTCAAATATTTTTGTGTGCCAGTTTGTACTCCTAAAAATTCTATGTAGTCATGGAGAATCCATTGGTCTATGTAAGCAAGTACTTTACTTCTAAATTCTTCCGACTCAAATCTGCCCATAAATTGCACTTTAAATTTATAACCCGTCCTTACTAACAACTTTATTGATTCCAATAAAATCATAACTCCTTTACTTTCACACAACACACCTACACTCAATATTGTACTTATAGATTGCTTATCTTTCATAATATCTAGGTAAGGTATTGCAAAATCATCTAGACCATTAGGAACAATGTATTCTTGTTTACTCCTTAGATATTTTCCATCTTCTGGATTAAATTTTGAAAGCCGGATACATATATCAGGATAAAAATAAGCCTTCTCAAATAGTATTTTTAACAATCCCTTCAATTGCGAATGCATTTCAGATATACCTGCTGCGTGAAAATGAAATATAGTAGTTTTGAATAACCATCTGGTTACATTAAGAACAACAATGTCACGGAGCATAGGCACCCGTAGAGGAGGGGCAGGGGGATAATATAAAGTGTTTATATTAAATCGTAAACGGTAATAATAGATATTGAAAATAAGTTGTATAAGCTTTATTAGTTTACCAGCCTTAAATTTGCCAATTTCATCCATATCAGATGAAAATGACATCCTAACGTGATAAAGCTTTACTTGATTAAATTTATTCTGCAGCATTCTTTCAATCATGATAGCCTGGCCTCCATGTGGTGGAGGAGTTTGGCCCACAACTAAAATCTTTGTTTTTTTCACAATAGCTAGTAAATACTTTATTTTAACTTAATTATAATTAATGTTCTAAAGTTATATTTCCCTTATTGAACCCTACATATGTATCAATACATTAATACTCTTAACTGTAATTACATAGAGTATAATTTCTATTTTAAGTGTTATGCCCTGCTATTATTCTTTACTTGCCATAATACTTAAGATGAATAAGTATATATCGTATTTAAATACAAATAGCATACTATTTGTACTTTATTTAACTAGAAAACTGTATTAGTTCCTACAATATATATACCATTAAACTTTTACAGCTTCTTATTTAGGTCAAGTCTTTTTTAATTGAATTTACTTTAGAGTAAAATTAGATAAATTTTTTAGCGGGGTATTGCACTTTAGGTTGGAGTATTTGCATCTATCTCTTAACAAAAATAGAATCTTTGTTAAGTTGTTTTATTCAATGAAATTTAGTGTTTTACTAGTGGTGCATGTGTAAGATTTCGAGAAGCTAATCTTTTTAACAAAAATTTTCTGTAAAATAAAAATAGCATCTTAATATGTTTTCTTATATATAGAGTTTTAAAGAAGTTATTTTAATATAATTTTATCAATATATTGCAAAAATTTTTAACCTTAAGCATTACCGTTATATTAACTCATTAGCTTGCCCTTCATTGACGACAAAAATATTTTAACTTATAATTAATTTCTTACAGATTTAAGCTCCGCTTTTACTTTCACTAAATATATTTACTATTTGTAGAAAATGACCATCTAACAGATTTATAACAACAAGACTATTAATAGCTTCTACACAGATTGTAGATATTTGGCTTAGGCTTTCAATAAAATTTTCCCAGAATCAGCAACCCTCAATTTCTTTTTAAAAACAGAGGCATTGTTACTTTCTGTATAATACCAATTCACTATTTCTTTTACACCCGCCTTCATCGTATATGGAGGTTGACCTAAATATTGATAGGTTTTATCTATAGGGGTTAAATAATCCTGAGTCATACTATTGAACCGTGTACTAGTGATTGGGAATGAGATATTAGATTTTTTCAATACATCTCCAAGTAAAGCTAAGCTCTTTACACAAATAGTTGGTATAATTCTAGCAGATTTACCAGTGAGTTCGTAAGAAACACATTGTACCCAATCAAGCAGGTTAATAGGCTTATCCCCAACATAAAAAACTTGTTTATGTACTTTTTCTGCAGGTGACTCTAATATCTGCTGAATTTGCCACACTACGTTTTTAACATATCCGTATGCTCGGTAAACGTTCTTTTTTGAAGGATGAAAATACAGGCCTTTTCTCATAACTTTAAACATCACATCTCTATACCGTAAAGACCATGGACCCCATATAGTTTGTGGACGGATAATGGTCCAGACACAGTCCAAATTTGCTTCACGCGTATATTTTTCTGTAATTACCTTGCTGACACCATACAATGTAAAGGGTTGATAATCCTGATCATGTTTAGGTAGGTAGCCGGCTTCACAAACGAACATAGTGGATGTTATAATTGCTCGTTTAACACTAGGCGTTCTGTTTATACATTCCAATACATTTTTTGTGCCTTCTGTATTCTGAGCATATTCATCTAAATCTCCATTTAAATCATAAATATCTGTATCTGTCCTGGCAGCTAAATGGATAACAGCAGTTGGCTGATAGGAGGAGAATATTTCTTGTAAAGTCTCCTTATCCATAATATTGCACTCTCTCCAGAAAGGTAAGTGATCAGGGTCTAATGGAGGGTTCCAGTCAACATTTAAAAAAGAAATACCTTTCTCCAGACAATCATTTACTAAGTTTGTACCAATAAAACCAGATGCGCCAGTGATCAGAATTTTCATTTGTGTAAATAATATTTATAGAATACAATTCAAGATTAACTTTATTTCACTGAAGAAATAATATATGCTGACTTAAATGAAGTGTTGTGCTTTGTAAAAAACTAACGCTTAGCAAAACTAAACTATTTATATAAATTACAAACAGTGTATTAAACAATTCAAGTTTTAAGCATTCCATGGAAGACTTATTATATATTAATTCGTATGAATTATATTTAGTAACATCATTTATAGAAATAGGTAGTTTATTCATATTAATTATCAAAATGCTTTATTCGCACTTGAAATTATAACTATGTTATGTCTTGTAACTGAATCATTGTTTAGAAACCTTATTAGCTGGCTATGGCTTAATAAAGTATATACAATAATTTAACAGTAATGTATATCTTAAGTTTCGATTAAAGATAGTTTATTGATTACTATTTCAAGCTTCATGCTTTAGTTAGTCCACAAAAATTTAGACATACAGATAAATGATAACTTCTGGTTTCTTTAATTTGCTTCATATTTTAGTATTTAGGCAATTTTTGGTGTCAATACCGTAAATAGTAATTGAAATCAGCTTATAGAGTTGTAGATTAATAATTTACTGCAAAGCATCAAATATACGGACATTTATTAAGATAAATATTTATAAAGTTGATATCAGAGCTTTCAGTATGATAGGGTATTTTGTTTGTTGAATTAATTTTTCACTCATTTCTTTTGAATTTTAAAACAAAATTACCTCCAAAAATATATTTATATAGGGCTTTTCCAAAATACATTCAATAGAATTAATATAATATTGATAATAGTACTTTTAATAATTGTAAAAGTACAAAAATGATATTTGCTACAGATAATAATTTCTATATAATGTAATATACTGCAAAAATTATTTTTTATTATGAACAGCCATATTTATAGTATCTTAAGAATAAAGTTTATTTAGTAATTAATTCAAATTTATATTAATCAAAACAAAATGGCCTGCATTTAACAGGCCATTTTGTTTTGATTAATATAAATTACTTTTTAATAATGCGAATCACTTCAGCAGGTTGGTCGCCTGATTGCAGTTTGACAAAATATATACCTTTGTTCAAGTTGCTTTGCGAAAAGTCTAACTCAATGGTGGCTTCCTGTACGGCTTTTGTCTGCTGATAACATACTCTGCCTAAGGCATCTATCAGGCTAATCTGTATATCTCCTCGTTTCTCTGTCTGAATATATAGTCTGTCTTCAAAAGGATTAGGATAGGCCTGTGTAGTTGCTGAGGCTAACTCTTGTGCTTCTTCCTCGCTAGCCATTCTAGCGTTAGAGGAGCTATAGGGAATCAGGTTGCTACCAGGGATGACATTGATGGAAGATGTACCGGGCACCACCCAAGCTACTGCTAAGTTATCATTATAGCCGGCTTCTTTGTGCAAGGCTTCAATATAGTATTTTTCGCCTACCCGCAGCCAATACGTAGCTGATTTTTGCGAAGCAAACTTGTTCCATTCTTTAGAGCTGGTAAATCCATCAATAGAGGCAATCTTGCGTTTGCTGCCTGCATTGGCATCCAGACTCAGGTAGAGTTCACTGGCATCATCGCCTGCAATGTAGAAGGTATAGTTACCAGTCACCGGTGGGCAGATATAACCTCTGATGCGTTGTCCATAGTTGTCAGCTACATTGGAGGGTGCTTGAAAAGAAGTGAGTTTGGTCACGGAAGTAGGGGTCCTGCTCAGCGGTATAGAAGGTATAGAAGAGCCACTTGCACCACTCCAATATTCTCTAGTAATTCCACCGGTGTTCTCACAAGAAGAAGTAGTTGGCGAAGGTGATGGAGCAGGTTCAGGTTCAGTAATAGAACCGGATTGTTTCATCAGCACTTCGGAAGCAAAGGAGATAATGCTTAAACTTCCGCTCTTGGTCTGCAACTTGGCAGTTTGATAGGTGTTGGTCAAGGAGACAGTTTTGGTTGTGTTGCTTGGATTATGTTCGAGCCGTACATGACCTGCATCCAGGGTGATGTCAGCTTCATACATCTCTACATTATCCACCCACAAAGTGCCATCACTTTCTCCAAAGTCAAAGCGCAAAGCGGCTGAACTAGTGCTGCCAGTAGGCTCAAACAAAAACTCATAATTGGTGCGGCTCGTCGTTGATTTATAGGTTCTACTTTCTAAATATTGGTTTGAAACATTATTATTTAGTAAGCCGATCTGCAGGGTTCGGTCTGCATTTGCACCCATCACACTGAATTTGACAATATATTTTTTGTTTTTATCGATGCTACCCACATTGCCCCGGAAGTGGGCATCTTTTCCTGTTTTATAGGCAAAAGAGGCTCTCATACTACCACCACTGCTAAGCTTATTGGTATTATCCCAGTTGATGCGCAAACTGCCACCGGAATGATAGCTGAGAATGCCTGAGACATTGGAGTCAAAGCTTTTATTGGGGAATTTATTACTGCTTGTTAAGCGGTTGATCCGGTAATGGGGCATAGGTCTGTTTTCGCTCGAGCCTGATTCATGGCCATGCACTTTTTTCCAGGCGTTCAAATTATACCTGTTAATCGATTGTGAGCTGCCATAACGATTGGTAATAGCTGTAACAGCGATTACTGAGGTAGAAATGGTGCGGGTGTAATAGTTATTGGAAAAAGAGCCAAACTGGGAGATATCGTTGTCTTTGGTAAACAAAGCCATCAGTTCCTGATCCTTATCTTCGGAGGCTAACACATTGTATTGGAAGGTTACATTGCGGATGGGTTTATCAGCTGCTACTTTATCGTGCTCCATAAGCACCTGGTAGTCGCGGTTGTCAAAGAAGGTATTACTATAAATGTTCAGGTTACGCGAATTATGCACATATAAGCCATAGGTACAATCGCTAACCGTATTGCGGGCAATCTCCACATTGGCTGTGTTATCATCCATATAGACACCTTTCGCTAAACGAAGGGCAGGATTCGCCGTACCTTCGGGGGCACCTAAACCATTGATAATGATATTATCGGTTACCTTCTGACCGTAAAGTGTAGTAGAGCCGCCATCCAGATTATTCCAGGTATGAATGGCTCCGCCATCATCTTTGATATAGCAGAAGTTCTCTACATAGTTTTTGCTCACAATGCTGTTGTTGCCACGGAAAGATAAAGGATTATAACCTGTATTAATAATTCTATTATTTTCAATTTTTACGTTGTTCCCCATAGCTATAATAGCCTGATAGGTAAAATTGTTACTTTGTCCCATACCGGCTATATAGCCTACATTCTTGATTTGATTGTTGCGGATGGTGGCTCCCGGGCATTCCCAGGTCATCGATACTACATCATTGTAAGTATTATTGATGACTGAGTTCTCCAAGGTAAAGTTGTTGGTATAAAAGCCATACACCGCATCGCCGCCGGAGAAGGTAATGTTGCAATTGGTAACCACTACACCGGTGGTTCTCTCCACATCAAAGGTGCGAAAGTTGAAGCCTTCAAAAGCTAGGTTGTCAAACTTTAGGTAGCCATTGCGCTCAAAGC